>BNJT01001056.1_pt1 | contig 697878 bp, 1036 predicted proteins | sample 8540491 | NCBI WGS metagenome assembly BNJT01 (sample SAMD00202455, study PRJDB9452) | human saliva metagenome | host: Homo sapiens | reverse complement strand
GAATTATAAAAAAACTCCTCCTAACCGGTGGAGTTTTTTTCGTAGTTTGGGAATCTTGAAAATTAAAGGTTAGCTATGATATAATATAATATATGGAACAGGAGGAAAAAATAAAAAAACAACCAAAAAAATTCGAAGAGCTTTTTGCCGAGTGATTTCGTTCATCTTCATACGCACACATATCATTCATTGTTAGATGGATTAACGAAGATTGATGCACTGGTTGATAATGTTAAAGCTAGTGGTATGGAAGCGGTTGCAATAACTGATCATGGAACGATGTCTGGTGCGATTGAGTTTTTTAAAGAGGCGACTTCGAAAGGAGTTAAGCCTATTTTAGGGATTGAAGCTTATGTTGCAGCACGAACCCGATTCGATAGAGATCCGGCACATGATAAGCCTCGTTATCACTTAATTTTACTAGCTAAGAATCAGGTTGGTTGGCAGAATTTATGCTCGCTTACAACTAAGGCTTGGGTTGAGGGGCAATATTATAAGCCACGGATAGATCATGATATTATGGCAGAACATTCAGAGGGGGTTGTCTGTTTGAGTGGTTGTGCTGGTTCAGAGATTTCAGAAGCAATTCGTGCGGGTGATTTCGAAAAGGCAAAAGAGCTTGCGGGCTGGTATAAGTCGGTTTATGGTGAAGATTTTTATTTGGAGCTTCAAGATCATGGTCATCCAGATTGCCCAAATCATTGGGAAGTTCAAAAAGAGATTAACGATGGTCTATTTAAGCTTCATGAAGAGCTGGATATCCCGATGGTTGTTACTTGTGATTCACACTATTTAACACATGAAAATCAAGATGCTCATGAGATTTTACTTTGTGTTGGTACGGGTTCGTATTTGAATGATGAGAAACGAATGAGCTTGAAAGAATTTGATCTTTTCGTGACTGATCCTAAAGATATTATTGAGCGTTGGGGAAAAATTGACCCAGAAATTATTTTAAATACAAAACGTGTTGCTGAAAAGGTTAATTTTGAGTTTGAATTTGGTAAGATTCTGATTCCAAAATTTCCGCTTCCAGATGGTGAAGATAGTGAAAAAGGTTTTTTGGATAAGTTGGTTTTTCGAGGTTTGGGCGAGCGATATGCTGAAATTACCGTTGAAGAAGTTAAGAATATGACAATTTCTGAGATTCGTGAAAAGCTTTCGAAAGAAGTTTTGGATCGAGTTGATATGGAGCTTGGTGTTCTTGACGGGATGGGCTATAATGGTTATTTTTTGATTGTTCAAGATTTCATTAACTGGGGTAAATCTCAGGGGATTGTTTTTGGTCCTGGACGAGGTTCTGCGGCTGGTTCAATTATTGCTTATGCTCTACATATCACAGATCTTGATCCGCTTGAATATGATCTGCTTTTTCGAAAGGTTTTTGAATCCTGATCGTATCTCGATGCCAGATATTGATGTTGATATTCAAGATACTCGTCGAAATGAGGTGATTCAATATTGTACCGATAAATATGGAATGGATCGTGTTGCCAATATTGCAACTTTTGGTAAAAATGATGGCAAAAACGCCGTGCGTGACGTAGCGCGAGTTTTGGAGGTTCCATATTCTGAGGCAGATCGTTTGGCTAAATTAGTACCAGATCCAAACCAAGGACGACACACACCACTTCGAATTTCATTAGAAAACGATCAGGATTTGAAGCATGAGTATGAAACTAATCCGACTGCTAAAACGGTTTATGATTTTGCTATGCAACTTGAAGGGACTATTCGAAACCATGGTGTTCATGCTTGCGGGGTTGTGATTGCGCCAGATGATTTGGTAAAATACCTCCCACTTGAAATGGCACAAAAAGGTGTCGTTGCGACACAAGTTCCAATGGGGCAGGTTGAGGATCTTGGCCTTTTGAAAATGGACTTTTTAGGTCTAAAAAACCTTTCGATTATTTCTACCGCACAAAAAAATTATTAAACGAACTTACGGTGTTGATGTCGATCTTTCAAAGCTTGGTCTGGATGATAAAAAGGCCTATGAATTGTTGGCACGCGGTGATTCGACTGGTGTTTTTCAGCTTGAATCTGCGGGTATGAAGCGGTATTTGCGAGAGCTTAAACCTTCAAAGTTTGAGGATATTATTGCTATGGTGGCACTTTATCGACCGGGGCCAATGAGTGAAATTCCAAAATTTATCGCTCGAAAACATGGCGAAGAACCTGTGACTTATTACGAAGATCATATGGAGAATGCACTCAAAAACACATATGGAATTTTGGTTTATCAGGAGCAATTCATGCAGATTTCGAAAGAGGTTTGCGGATTCACCGGAGGTCAGGCGGATACGCTTCGAAAGGCTGTGGGTAAGAAAAAAATCGACTTGATGAAGAAAATGAAGGGTGAATTTATTGAGGGGGCTGTTAAACATTCGAATGCAGATCGTGGAAAAGTTGAAGCTTTCTGGGATCATCTGGAAGAATTCGCTAACTATTGTTTTAATAAGTCGCATGCCGCGTGTTATGCTTTGATTGCTTATTGGACGGCGTATATTAAGGCGCATTACCCAGATGCTTTTATGGCTGCTTTAATGACGGCGGACTCTGACGATACTGACCGTTTAGCAATTGAAATTGCTGAATGTCGTTCGATGGGGATTCAGGTTCTTGGGCCGGATGTAAATGAATCATTTAAAGATTTTGCTATCGTTCCGCACGAGAAGAAAAATTCGCTTTGGTCTTTTGGCGGTTAAGGCGGTTGGTTCTGGTGCTGTTGATGCAGTTTTTAAATGCACGAAAAATCTGGTGGAAAAATTTACTACAATTTTAGATTTTGCAAAAACGCGTTAACGCTCGGCAATTTAATAAAAAAAGCTTGGGATTCACTAATTATGACGGGGGCTTTTGACCAGTTTGGCACTCGTTCTGACTTACTATTTAATCTTGAACGCATTCAGGAATATGGTTCGAAATCTCAAAAAGAGGCGCTTTCTGGGCAGACTGATCTTTTTGGGTTTGCTGGTGCTGATGATATGCGGGTTGAATCGACAATTGAGCTCATGAATGCACCAAAACAACATACAGATAAAAGAGCGGTTAACCTGGGAACGTGAGCTTTTAGGGCTTTTATGTTTCTGCACATCCGTTGGATAAATATGTTAAATATTTCGAAGAGCAAACTCAACCGCTTTCACAAGTTCAGCCAAATACCGATGGGCAAAAAGTTACGATTGGTGGAATTGTGATAGATGTGCGAACGATTCTTACAAAAATCTGGCACAAAAATGGCATTTGTAAAAATGGAAGATAAAACTTCTGAAGGTGAAGTGATCATTTTCCCGAATCTTTTTCAGAAATTAATGAAATGTTGAAAATTGATACTGTTTTGAAGATTGAGGGAAAAATTTCTGCACGAGATCGGGAGGGAAATTTGAAGTCTGATGCGCAAGTTATTGCAGAGACAGTCTCGATTATTACAGATGAAGAACTTGAAAGTTACGAATCTACTGGAAGGAGAGCTGAAGGTTTAAAGGCAAGAAAGGTTCCGCAAACGAAAACTGTTTCACAAAAAGTTTCGAATGGTCAAAAAGCGTGCATTTTTGCAAAAATAATAGCTCTATGGTTTCAAATGAGCCTAAAAAGACCGTTTCAAAACCTACGATGTCTGCTGAAAATTATCAAGCAGAGAAGCTCCAGCGAGTTTTTGTACATATTAAAAATCCAAGCGATCATGAATCTCTTCTTTCGGTGAAGAGGATTTGTGGAAAATTTCCTGGAATGAGTGAGATAATTTTTAGTTCTGGGTGACACTGAAAAAATCTGCAATTCGAATGCCATTTAAGGTTGATTCTAATTCTGATCTTCCAAAAAGAATTAGTTGGTTTGCTCGGTGAAGAATGTGTGGTTCTGAAAGATTAGTAAAAATAAAAATCTCCAGCGATTAACTGGAGATTTTTTAGGTTTCGAAACTATTTTTTTCGAATGGATGAGCGAGCTTAAGCTCTGGATGAGCTTCTGCGATTCGCATTAATTCGTTATATTTGGCAACTCGATCTGTTCGAGAAAGCGAACCGGTCTTGATTTGTCCGCAACCCAAGCCAACAGCCAAGTGTGCAATTGTTACATCTTCAGTTTCGCCTGAGCGGTGACTCATTACTGTATTATAACCATTGTTTTGAGCTAATTTCACAGCGTTGATAGTTTCTGTTAAAGATCCAATCTGATTTGGTTTAATTAAAATTGCATTCGCAACGCCCAAATTAATTGATTTTTGAAGAAGTTTCGAGTTTGTTACCATTAAGTCATCACCGACAAGTTGAATTTTTTTCCGCCAAGTCTCTCGGTTAGAACCTTCCAGCCTTCCCAGTCGTTTTCAGCCAAGCCGTCTTCGATTGAAACAAATGGATATTTTGAAGTTAGATTTTCGTAAAATTCGATCATTTCTTCACTTGAAAGAATTGCATCATTTGCTTTTTAGATCGTATTTTTCTTCTTTATAAAAATTCACTTGAAGCTGGGTCTGAGGCGAAAGCAATATCTTTACCAAGTTCGTATCCAGCATCTTGAATGGCCCGTGAAATTAATTGAAGTGGCTCTTCGTTTCCGTTTTGAACTTTTGAGCATAACCACCTTCATCACCAACAGTTGTTGGGTAATTTTTGATTTAAGAACTTTCGCAAGCGCGTGGAAAGTTTCAGCGCCCATTTGAACGGCTTCGAAAAATAGTTTTCGCACCAACTGGCATGATCATATATTCTTGAATATCAGTTGCCCAACCAGCGTGAGCACCACCATTCATAACATTCATCATTGGAAGTGGGAGATTTGGAGTTGAGTTTGTTTTTGGCTATATATTGCCAAAGTTCAATGCCTTTTGCATTAGCTACGGCTTTTGCGACTGCAAGCGAAACTGCCAAAATTGCGTTTGCACCAAGATTTGATTTATTCTCTGTGCCGTCAAGTTCAAGCATGATTTGGTCAATTTCTTCTTGATTTTCAGCATTTTTTCCAGTCAAGGCTTCTTTAATTTGGTTGTTAACATATGAAACCGCTTTAGTTACAGCTTTTCCACCAAAAGCTGAATCGCCATCTCGAAGCTCAAGTGCTTCGCCTGACCCTGTTGAAGCTCCACTTGGAACTGCTGCTCGACCAAGAGTTCCATTTTCTAAAATTACATCCGCTTCAACTGTTGGGTTGCCGCGAGAGTCTAAAATTTGTCGTCCTTTGATATCTTTTAATTATATATTCCATAATTCCATTTTAGCACCATAAAAAAATCTTTCGCAAGGGCTTTTTGAAAAATATAATTTGCCAAGAATTGTTTGCTTATGCTATAATATAGTTGATATGAAGATTTCAAGAAGGAAAGAAAATTTACTAGTTTTCTTTAAAAATCTTGCAATGACACTAACGGTTGTTGGTGTAGTTTCGGTTTTGGTGTTTTTTTAACTCAAGGTTGGCGGCTTGACGAAAAATTTGAAGTCGAGCAAACTGGTTTGGTACAGTTTAATTCTTCGATTTCAAACTCGATTGCGGAAATTGATAAAAAGCGGCTTCCAGAAGGAACGCCTACAAAAAAATTCTTGCAAAACCAGGAATCCATAAATTTTCAATTTGGAAAGAAGGTTATCAAACTTGGTGGCGCCAAGCGAATGTTAAAGTTGGTGAAATTTTGTGGCTCAATTATGCGCGGTTAGTTCCAAAAAATAACAGAAAAAAAGCTTTTTAAATATTTCGAATTTAAAAAAATGCGCATATCTCACCAGATAAAAAAGAAGATTTTTCACGATTACTGAAGATGCTTCCGGCGAGGCTATTTTTTTGGCTGATCGACATCTCTTCTTCTGAGCCAAAAAAATTTCGAAAGTCGATTTTAGCTCAAACATTTTTGTGCGAAATTCAGAAAAATGCAAATTTTTGCGGGGAAAAAGTAATTTTTTTATAAAATTGCTGAAAAATCTCAAGATTTCAAAAATTTCAAACGATAACAAAAAAAGCATTTGTAAGTTTTAAAAATGGCGATAAAACTGAATGGTTGGTTTTAAACTTTGAAAGTCCATCTGAATCTTTAAATTTAATGCAAAAATTCCACATTGACTTTTCTAAAATTACACCCTCAAATGATGATTTGACAAAAACTTGTCGGAATTTCTGGAACGGATTTGCGAGAAATTAATCTTTTCAAACAATACAATATCGGCGGCAATTTTGAGCGATATTGTTGATTTTGAGCTTTACGATAAAGAGAATATTGCTTATATTCAAAAGAAAAATAGTGAATGGGGATTTTTTAGTTGGAATTCTAAAAGGTGACAAAAATATTGAAATTGCAAAAAATTTAAAAACGCAGCCAAAAATTGCGATTGGACGATATTATCGCGAGAGTTATGTTTATGTTGGAGAGGGTTCAAAAATTAACATTTATAAATCTGCTAGTTGGACAGAGAAGATGCGACTTTCAAAAAAATATTGGATTTAAAATTTTCACCAGATCAGTTAAAGCTTAACGGTGAATCACGAATTTTGGTTGCGAAAAGTGGTAAGAATATCTATTCTTATGATATTGAAACTCGGAACAACTACGATTTTTTGGCTTCGAGTGATGGGGAGATTAACTGGCTCGATGATTTTGTGCTTGGTGATTTTGAAGGTGAAAAGCTTGCAATTTATGATTTTGATGGAATGAATAAACATATCCTATCGAGTGGAATTTTTGGTCTTCCTTTCACACTTTCGAGTGATAATAAATACATTTACAGCTTTATCAAAAAAATGAATTTGGCGGATTTTCGATAAATCGTCTAAATATGACAACTGAAAATTAAAATTACACTTTTTCAAAAAGCTTGAAAAAAATAAGAATTATATGGTAGAATATAGATATTATAGTTCTTTTTAGGAGGTGTCGAAAATGACAGATTCAGAGATGAAGAAGATTATTGGTGGTGAAAATTACGATTCATTTTGTCGGAAGGCTGATAATAATATGCACAGGGACTATAAAGGAAAGCCGAGCAGCGGTGAGTATTTCTTCGTTCAGATTCAATTAGAAAAATCTTCAGTCAATTAATATTGTCCCGAATTTTATAGAGAAGTTTGATGGATATTGTAGATTTTCTGGCTGGACTTCGATCGATGGTCACTATATTTCTGTGAGTGGCCGGTATGATAATCTTTTTGATAATAGTTATATTGAATCTATGGGTGAATATTAATAACGCTCCTTAGAAATGCCCGTAACTGGGCGTTTTTCTTGTATTTTTGTGAAAAATATTGGTAAAATCGTAAGTATTATGAATAAAAAATCATCTCGACTTTATTGTTTTTCACCAACTGTGATGCTGATTACTTTTTATTTTTGAAAGTGTTTCGGCAGCTTTTTGCAATTTTTAAATATAAATCAAGCAAAAATTCGAACTTTAATTATTTTGCTTTTAATTAGTTTGGCGGGTTTTCAAGCTGCGGAATTTATGGTGTGTGGAACAGAGCATTTCTCTGGTGTTGATTGGGCTCGATTTGGTTATTTAGCAATAACACTTTTGCCGCCGCTTGGTCTTCATTTAGTACACGAAATTTCTGGTAAAAAATCCGGTATTTTAGTTAAATTATCATATGCGACTTGTGTGGTTTTTTCGACATATTTCGTGTTTGTGAGTGGAAGTGTTTTTGCGGGCGAAAACACTTGTCGAGCAAATTATTCGGTCTTCAATACTCCGAATGGAATTGCAACATTTTTGTATACGCTGTATTATTATGGCTGGCTTTTTATTGCTGTGTTTTTATGCTGGAATTGGATTTTAAAGATGCTGAAAGAAAATCATCGCGGAATTTTGCGCACAATTTTGTCTCGTTCGAAAAAACTTAACGGAATATTAAATCAGGAAAAATTTACGAAAAAAATCTCGGCCTTAAAGTGGTTGATGTGCGGATATATTGCTTTTATTTTGCCAACAACAGTTGTGAATATATTGAACCCTGCAACTATTGAGGGAATCCCTTCTATAATGTGTGGTTTTGCGGTTTTGATGGCGATAACCTTAATTAATTTTGTCGCTCCTCGCATGCTTGAATTAAAGAAAAAGTAGGTTTGAAATTTGCCAAAAATAAAGTTATGGTAAAATAAATATTAATATGAAAAAAATCTTATTCTTGTTATTAATCCTCGATCGAGTGGTTTTGAGTTGATTCGAGAAAAGATTTTACCTTTTTTGGATAAAGCCCATTTCGAAAAAGGCAGTTTTAAAACTTTTGAAATTCAGCCAACTTCACCAATGGAGAATGCAGAAGAGTTAGCAAGGGGCCTTAAAAATGGTGATATTATTTTGGTTGCAGGCGGAGATGGAACAGCTCATATTGCGGCGAATGCTGCGGCTATATCTGGACGAAAAAAAGCTAAAAATTAAATTTACGGGCTTTGGAAATTTTAATGATTATGCGCACAGTTTTTTTCGAAAAATAGCGGAAAAAGCAGCGATTGAGGCTTTCGAAACGCTAAAAAGTTCAAGCGGAAATTCGTCCAATTGAGCTGAAAAATCAATGGTAAGTTTTTTTCGATACGCGCCACTTTTATGCGACAATTGGTTTAACTGCGGAAATGGCTGAGATTTTTGAAGGGCGGCGAATCCGAAAAGTTTTGAAAAAGGTGCATAATAGAAATATTCGTTTAATCTTTTTCGCTTTTGGCTGCAACAAGATTTTATTTTTAAAAATTGTCGAAAAACATATTTTGAAGATTTCTGAAATTAGCACAGATAAAAAGAATTTTCAAAAACCTAATAGGATTACAGATGTAGTTTTTTTATGAATGGGCCGCGAATGGCGCGAATTATGCGAAGTTCAATCAATAAGAAAGATAGCGAAAATTTTGGTTTTGGTGTTCTGGATTCGGCGAGACTTTTTCGAAATTCACCATTTTTGATTAAAGGCGCTTTTTGGTAAAATTCCGTTAAAACGTGCAAAAATCGGCAAAAATTATTTTTTTCAAAAACCGCAAAACATTACAATTCAGGTTGAAGGTGAAGTTTGTAAAATTAAGAAAGTTGAAATAATTGAAGCTAAATTGAGTGATAAAAAAATTGAGATTTTATAGAGGTAGAATGAACGAAATTGAATTGACGAAAAGATTAATTGAAATTGAAAGTGTTTCAGGAAATGAGTTGGAGATTTTTGAAATTTTTGGCGGATTTTTGCGTGAGAATTCGGCAGAAGTTTGGCAAAACGAGGATTTTTACTGCAGGGCTATTTCGTGTTCGAAAAATCGAAAAAGTGTTTCTAAAAACTCGGCGCGCGGTAATTTTGACTGGTCATATCGACACGGTTTCGGCTGGGGATTTAAAGAGCTGGAAAGACTCACCTTGGCGAGCTATTGAAACTAAAGATAAAATTATAGGTTTGGGAGCGAGCGATATGAAAGGCGGAATTGGTGCGCAAATTATTGCTGGGTTAGAATTTGTGCGAGGCGACAATTTTGAAAGTGATTTTGATCTTTGGATTGTGGCGGTTTCGAATGAGGGAAGTTGATGGGCGTGGTAGTCGAAATTTTGTAAAATGGCTAAATTCTCGTGTTGATTTTGGGTATGAAGAAGTATTAGGAATTATTGCGGAACCGACAAATTGTGAAAAATATTGAGATTGGTCATCGCGGAAATCGTTTCGTGCGTTTGAAATTTGCTGGCGAAAGCGGTCATGCTTCACAGCAGAGTAATTTTTGTAAAGTCGGCTCTTTCGAGAAGTTTTAATTTTTGTGAATAATATCGACAGAATTTTTTTACTGACTGGGGGTTGAAATATTCGAACAATTTTTAGGACGTCCAAGTTTAGTTCCAACTGCTTTGAAATCTGGTGATGATAAGAGTCCGAATAAAACGGCGTCATCTGCTGAATTAATCTTGGATGTTCGAACAACGCCCGAGCTTGATCTTAATTTCGAAAAAAAGAATTTGATAATTTAGCGAGTGAGTATAATTTTTTTCTTGGGGGTATCACAGTGATCCAGTGCCTTCGAGTTTTTGTATCTGAAAGTTCAAAAATTGTTGAAGATATTTTGAATATTTCGAATCTTTCAAATCTTTCGAAGAATGCAGTCGTAGTTAGTCCTGGGGCTACAGATCAGGGTGAGTTTGTGAATGGTTTGAAAAATGCTCAATTTGTTGTTTTTTTGGACCGGGTGAATGGAGTGAAGCACATCATCAGAACGAATTTATCTATAAGGAAAAACTTTCAAAAATATAAAAACTGGATTATTGAATTTTTTTGAAGAAAAACTTAAGAAAAACTCTTGACTCGGTTATTGTTTTTTTGATAGAATAATAACATACGCGGGTTTAGCTCAGTTGTTAGAGCGCTTCCTTGCCATGGAAGAGGCCAGGAGTTAGAGTCTCCTAACCCGCACCAGAAATTATTAATTATACTACTGTAAGTACTACCTTGCAGTAGTTTTTTTCTTTTGTTTTAAGGGGCACCTACTGCAAGGGGTGTCCCTTTTGTTGTTTCAATTGAGGCGTATCTGTTCGGTAGGCTTCATAGAGACAAGAAAAACTCTATTATCAAATTAACACCTTAAAAAAATTTGGCAATTATATCAAATCAATCTAAGATTTCGAAAGTGGTTTAAATAGTAAAGAATTAAGAAAAACCAACGAATAGATTTCGAAGATTTAATAATTTCTCAGGCTATTTGAGCTGATAGCGATGTCCACCCGAGCGGTTGTGGGATGATGAATCCGCAACTGCCGTTATCAGCTTGAACAGCCTGAGAAAGGGAATTATGAATAAAAATTAATGAAACCAAGTTCGAAAAAGAGTTCGAAAAAAATCAAGAACTCGAAAAATTGAACTCAAACCAAAAACAAAAAAAGGAGAAAAATAAAAATGAAAAAAATATTAAGAAATTTAACTGGAAAAAAATTAATCGAAAACTATCAAAAACAATGGTAATTTATACAGCCGTAGTTGCAGGTATTGCATTCTACGCTGGAACTAAAATTGGCGAGAATAACGCCAAAGTTCAAAACGAAAAGATTGTCGAGACAGTTCGAAATTTAAGTCAAAACAAGTAAGGTTAGAAAAACTTAAAGTTTCACAATTAAAACCAACTCTCGAAGCTGCGACCAAACAACCAAGCTCAGCTCGAACTGTGGAGGTTCGAGTTCAGCCCTCGCCCAAAAATTGCGAGTTCACAGGTTGTTGGTCGGTGCGAAGAGTTTCGAGAGATAGTTGAAAAATACCCGTGGAACTCAAAAGTTATGCTGGCGATTGCTCGAGCGGAGAGCAATTGTAATCCAAGGTCGGATAACTCCGGATTGAACACAAATGGAACTTACGACTACGGGTTATTCCAAATAAACAGTGTTCATGGCTATAGCCGAAATATTTTAGCGAATCCAGCCAAGAATACAGAGATTGCTTTCAAAATCTGGCAATCACAGGGATACCGAGCATGGGCAGCATACAATAACGGATCTTACTTGAAATTCATGAACTAACCAACACAAGGAGAATTATATGAACAATAACAACGAATTAACAGACCAACAAATCAAAGAATTATTCTTCGAGCTTGTCTTGAAAGAAAAAAGCATATATTGAAGATGTCGACTGTGACGGTAAAAATTACGCTACAATCGCTGGTGATATATTTGATGAAGATTTTAATGAATATTTAGATAGTATCGGTTTCTGGGAAGAATCACCAAGTGTTGAAGCTTGGCACGAATATCACGAAAGGGGATTTTAAGATGAAAAAGATAGAAACGGTTAAAATTTCAGGCTCGAATTACGCCAAAGTTTCGGCACGACTTGTCGAATTTCGTAAAGAAAATCCGCGAGCAAAAATTACTACTCGTCCAGAACCACAACCAGATGGTGGAATGATCTTTTACGCAGAAATTATCAAAGATTCATCAAAAAAATCAGCTGAAGCAACTGGAACTGCGTATTATCCAGCTAATAAAATGAAGAGTGAAAAAGCCTTTGAAAAACTTGAAACAATCAGTGTTGGTCGTGCACTTTCACTTCTTGGCTATTTAAACAATGGTGAGATTGCCTCATCTGAAGAAATGGAAGAGTTCGAAGATTTTAAAAAGCAAAAAGTTGAAGGTCAATCAAAAGAACTTATCAACAAACTTAAATCTTCAAAAACCCTTAAAGAACTTCAAGATAATTTCGTAAAAGGAGTTAATCAATTTAAAGGTAATAATGAAGTTATAGCAGAACTAATTCAAATTAAAGACGATCTGAAAGGTAAATTAAAATAATGAAAATCTTAAACCTTGAACAACGCTCTGATGAATGGTTACACTTCCGTGAGGGTAAAATCTCCGGAAGTAAGGCTAAAGAATTCGGCACACCACGCACTGTTTTAAAAATCTGAATGGTTAAGGCTTGCAGAAAAGTTAAAAATCGAGATTCCGCTCAACCAAAAAGGCCAACCTAAAAACTTAACGATTCAAGAACTTAAAGAATTAATTGGTGAAGCTGAAGTTGAGAAAAAAGAGTGTGAAGTTGAACTTGGTGATGCGATCTACAAACTGATCGCCGAACGAATTGCAAAACCGATCAACGAGAATGATTATGCAGATCGTTTAAATGGTCGCAAAATATTCCGCTGCCCTTCGTGGTGAAATCCTTGAAGAAGAAGCGCGTGAAAAAGGTCGCCCAAAAACTCATAAAAAAATATTATCGAAGGTCGCGTTTGGCAATCTGATATTAACGAAAACATTATTTGTTCACCAGATGGTGAAATCGCTAACGAAAATGGCGAAATCACTGAAGCGGTTGAAATCAAATGTTTAGACAACTGGAAGCAAGTCCGTGCATTCTACGAACAACAACCACCAATTGAATACAGACAACAGATTATCCAATATTTTGCAGTTAACGAGAAACTTGAAAAACTCTATTTTGCAATGTATTCAGACTCATTCGCTCTTGCACCACAGCTCGAACTCTTAATTTTCGAACTTAACCGTAAGGATTTCGAAAAAGAGATCCAGCGAGCAATTTATTTTTGAACAATCTGCTCTCGCATTAGTTGAACGAAGTAGAAAAAAACTATTATTTTAATGAAAGGATTTTATGACTCAAGAAGAACTTAAAAATATCGTAATTACGCCAGAAGAAACTAAAGAAAGCGGCTATTTTCGAATTTGGTGTCCATGAAGTAAAAGATTGTTAAAACTAAGATTGATAAGCACGACGACAAACCATACGCTGAAATCTTTGTTGAAAACGATTCAGCTGAAGATCGCGCGAGGCTTTGGTTGCATACTCCAGATACGCGTCGAATTTCAATTGATACTGTGCGCAGAATTTTTAGTTCATAATCAAGAAGATGAAAAATATCAAGCAAAAAGATTCGTGAGAAAAATTCAGCAAATTAAAAAAACTTGGCAGATTTTGCAGTTTTACTCGAAAAAACAGTTGGCTGCACAGCTTGGTTCAAGGTTAGCGAAGATGAAGACCGAACTTATGAAAAGGACGGCAAGGTTAAGAAATCGATCAACCGCCGGATTTACGGTTATGAGCCAAAAATCTGACACTTCAAAAAGCTCAGGCTGAAGCTAAATCTGAAAAATCAAGAACCTGAAACACCCGAAAACTTTAATGAACCAGTTGACCTAAGTGACATTCCCTTTTAAGGAGATTAAATGATTAAAAAGAAGAACTTTTTACACCTTAAAGTTTGTGATTACCTTCGCAAAAACTACCCCGATGTGTTATTTCGCACAGATTTTTAGTTCAGGCATGAAAATGAGCCCAGGCCAAGCTGCGAAACATAAGAAATTCCAGAAATCACGAGCTTGGCCAGATCTGTTTATTGCTAAGCCAGAACAAGACGTTTTTTTCGAGATAGCTACAGCGGCGAAAAAAATATTACAAATTTTATGGCGGATTATTTCTTGAGCTGAAGGCAGAAGGTACGAAACTTTATAAGAAAAATGGCGAAATAGTGGCAAATAAGCATTATCGAGAACAAGCAGAAATGTTAAAAAAAGTTACGTTCAAATAGATATGCGGCTGATTTTGCCGTCGGTTATGATCAAGCAATTCAAATTATTACAGATTATCTCGGCGAGCCAAAACATAAGAAAGTTGAATTTTAATGAGCAAGAAATCACTACGCAAGAAACAACGAAGAAAAACGAAAGAAGTTAATTAATGAATGATTTTACAGTTAAATGGATAGACGAAAAAGGCATTGAACGCACCAAAAACTACAAGACCATAAATGATGCAACCTATGCTCGCAACTGGTTGCTCAAAAAAGGTGCGAAACAAGTCGAAATATTTATTAATAAATAAGGAGGATATATGAAGAAAGATTTGCCAGAAACTATTGGAACGATTATCGGAATATTGATTTCCCTGGCGATAATAATTGGACTATTTCGAATGATAATGTGGATGATTGGACTTTAAGATGAAGATCGAAGTTATCGATAAATCTACCCATGAGCAGAAGATATTAGTTGAGATAGTTCCTGCTCTATGAAAGCGTTATATAGAAATTTAACGCATATGCTCGGCTGGCTGAATGGATTAGGCAGGCAGCTTCTAACTGTCGAGGTAGGACTCTTCTCAATGTTCTACGATGCGGGTTCGAATCCTGCGCCGAGTACCATTAATATTTAGAAAAAATGATTTTAAAAAAAGAGGAAGATATGGCAGGAACAAAAGCTGGTGGATTAAAAGCTGCCGCTACAAACATAGAAAGACACGGTAAGGATTTTTACAAAGAAGTAGGCCGTAAAGGTGGAAAAGCTGGCAATACTGGCGGATTTTGCTGCAAACCCTAAACTTGCGAAAATTGCAGGTCGCAAAGGTGGTTTAATATCAAGGCGTGGCAAAGCTAAGACTTTAGTGACGGCTTAATTCTTTCGCCTTACAATTATATTACCAACATTAGTAATATAATTCAGAAAATGTGAAAGGAATGAAAATGAATAAAAGAATTAGAAATTTTTGCAACAACATTAAACGAAATCGTAAAGGTTATCCCAGATAGTTTTTATCTAAATTATATTCAAAACAACAAATGAAATAGAGAACCTTATCGAAAATAATAAGAATTATGACTACACTTATGATGAAGATGGTGATATTCAGGATAAGATTTTTAAAGGTTATAAAGATGACAATCTAAACAAAGTCCTTGAAAAGATTAAAAAATCATTGGAAAAAGATGAAGATAGAAGAGATTCTGATAGAGATAGCCTTAACAGAAAAGTGTTCAATAACCTTAAAGCAGTCAAGAACATTGTAAAAGTTTACGCAATTAACACAGAAGAAGATAAATAAGTGTCGAGGTAAGAAATGAAACAATATAGACTACTTAAAGATATTCCTTTTGCAAAAGCTGGTGATACGGTGGAAATGTGGAGTGATGGGATTATGGCTTTTACAAATCATCCTAATCTTCCACGGTTTAATAAAAAAGATATACGAATGTTCCCACTATGGTTTGAAGAAGTTGAAGAACCAAAACAAACTTATTATATCGATAGCCTTGGCGGTTGGGTGTCAAAATTAGAACTTACCAACTTCCCAACACTTATAGAAAATTTGAAAGCAATCGGCAACTATTTTGAAACCCGAGAAGAAGCTGAAAAATATCTTGCGTATCTAAAAGCCAAGACAATTATTAAAGAAGATGCCAAAGGTTTTAAGCCTAATTGGAATGATAACAGCGAGATTAAATACTTTGGATATTTGCACTTTGAGAAGATTGAATTTGGTATTGTAGCTAAGGAAAATAAATTTGGTCGTGAACGAATGAATAAAACCACAACAATTTATTTTCAATCTGAGGAAGATATTAAAGACAGCTTTGAAAAGCACTATAAAGAATGGAATACTTATTTGACCTATGAGCAATAAAGAATGCCTTAATCCTGATCATGCTTACATCGTAGTAGAATACGAAAATGGTATCGTCAAAACCAAGTATGAGTTTCCGACAAAGAATTTAGCTAAAACATTTGTTAAAACAATGGGTAAAAATTTTTAGATATAAGGGGCAAAACAAAAAGCCTCATAGTCCTATCGCCCCGCCATATGGCGGTAAACTGGGTATTTGCCCTTGCCCATGGCGTTTAAACTGGGCAATGTCTATAAAATTTAATGTGTCATAAATTTATAATAGTGGCGAAAGTGATTTCGCCCCTCGAACCTGAGCATAACTAAAATTATAAATAATATTTAATAGAATTTGTAGTTATAATAATAGGTTTAGCGTATTAGCGTCCGTATACGCAAGGTTATGTTCAGATTTGAGGAATTAAGCAGAAACAAGCACCTTACAGCAAAGTCGAATAAGATATTGTGCAAAAATGGTCAAGCTATAAATGTTTTCTGCTGAATACCTCAGTAATTAAAGGAAATGTACTAAGATGAAAAATAACTAAGGTAAAGGGCAAAAATAACTAACCAAAGTTGTGTAATATGATATAATGTAAGTACGGGGTGAGTTGTTAAATAAAAATGAAAGGATAATAAATTAATGCAAAAATTAACAGAAATTGCAAAACAAATCTTGGCGGTTCTATACGCTCAATATATGAAAACACCCAATACAGTATTACAACAAGTATATTTTTCGGCTCAAGATGGCCTTAGTCTTGATGACGACGATAATGAAAACTTGATAGATGTTTTAAAAGACATTTCGGGTAGTGAAGCTATGTTGTTAGCTTGCTTAAAATATTTATTCGAAAGCGGTTATATATCTTGCCAAGATTTTTCTAAAACTTTAGATGGCAGTATTATATTTATTGGAATTTCTCTTACCGCTAAAGGTATTGACTATTCCGAAGGGTTAATTAGGGGTGATGCTGAAAATATCAAACAGGCTGGACTAGTTATTAACGGTGATATTAATCTATCACCTAAACTAGAATCTCTTTTGAAAGTATCAGACTTAACTGGTTTTGGTGAACTTTTTAAAGCTTTTTCCCCTAAAGAATAGATTTACTTTAGTCTCTATATATGCTATAATATAGATAAGGGAATAATGGGCACACTATCAGTCGAAAAGATTGTTTAGTGTGCTCATTTTATTTTTGGGCAGAAAGGCGAGAAATGGCTAATCCTAATTTTAGTTCAAAAATACTAATTCGTAAATTAGAGGATAATTCAATAGTTGTTTTTTACGATAAGCACTCAATTTATGTTAAGAGTCGAATGGGAATCTTAGTTTTTCATCGCTGGTTCGCTCCAAAAAGGGTATTACACTAAAAAACTTCAAACCATTTTCTGAAATAGCTAAGCGCAAGAAACATCTAACAGCTAAACGCTTGTTAGATGCTGGGCTAAAATATGGCGTAAGCTACGCTATGGGTACTAAAATACCAAAGCCAAAATCTGATAGTCAAGAAATAAATTTTATTTCAGAGAAAGGGGCTTGGACAAGAAGACTTACGATGGACTATTATTCAGAAAAGGAAAAGCAAGATATACTTAGAAAGATTGGTTATGGCGACTAAAAAGAACAAAAAGGTAAAGAACGGATTTTTCACCAAAGCAGATTAAATTTGGTATGTATTATTATTTACCGGATTCTCCAACTTTTGGTAATGCTTTACAAAGTGCAATTCGTGCTGGTTTCTCTGAAAAATATGCTAAAAATATTACAGTTAAGAATCTGGAATGGCTAGAAGACATTGTGGTGGAAATTGGTGGAAAAGGGGTTTCGAAAGATAAACTCGTTCGTAAAGCTAAAAGAGTGTTAGATAAGAGTTTAGACAGTGAAGATGAAAAAGATAGCACAAGATACGGCTAAATTCATTGCAAAGACTACGACCGAATTTAGCGAAAAGCAAGATATAGTGTCGAACGGTGAAACCCTAACTGTTGCTACATTGGAGTTTGTAAATGGAGATAATCCGAAAGAAAGTTAAAGTTCCGATTGAGTTTAAGCCCCTATTCGAAGAGAATAAATGGCGAAACCTTGTTTTTTATGGTGGGCGTTCAAGTGGAAAAAGCCACGATGTCGCACTATCTCAAGTGTTACGTTCAAGGGAGAAGCGTTTAAAGTTCCTAAACTGTAGAGAATTTCAAAACTCAATTAAAGATTCAACACACGCTTTAGTCAAAGCGATTATTTTTCGATTACGGCTTTGAGGCTGAATTTATAATTACTAATGATTCTATAAAAACATAAAAAGAACTGAAAGTGAGTGGATCTTCAAAGGTCTACACGATAATGTCGAAAGCCTTAAATCTATACCAAACATTGATGAAGCATGGGTCGAAGAAGCGAGCACGGTTACTAAACGCTCTATTACCTTGCTGAAAAACACTGTGCGTAAAGATAACTCACGGCTTATTTTTACTTTTAACTGTGACACGGAGCGTGACCCAGTCTATGTTGAGTATGTAATTAAAAAGCCAGAAAAGACTTACGCAATTAAGGTAAACTATGATGTGTTAGAAAAGAACGGGCTTTTTCCGGATGTGATGCGAATTGAGATGGAAAATGACAAGAAAAACAACCCTCAAGAGTTCGCTCATACTTGGCTTGGTGAGCCACTTTCACAGATTGAAAACGCTATTTTAAGTCGTGATAGAGTGCTAAATGCTATGGATCGAGAGATAGAAGATGACGGCGAAATTCAAGTAGGTGTCGACGTTGCACGACTTGGTGATGACCGCTCTGTGTTATGGAAGCGCAAGGGGTTGAAGACAATCGACTTTAAGGTTTATGAAAAACTCAGGACTAACGAACTTGTGGAGAAAATAGAGCAGTTCGCTCAATTAGATAAAGAAGTGTTAATCAATATTGACGATACTGGCGTTGGTGGTGGTGTAACTGATCAGTTATTAGCTAAAAATTACAATGTTCAAGGTATTAACTTTGCGCAGAAGGCGGTGAATGATGATAAATACCCGAACTGGATTAGCGAGGCGTGGTTTCATTTGCAAAGCGTGATTGATGAAATACAACTACCGAATAATACCGATTTGCTCCAAGAATTAACGACCAGAACTTGGAGTATGGATAAAAAGGTAAGCGTGCGGTGGAAAGCAAAGGAGAATACAAGAAGCGGGGGAATCGAAGCCCTGACTTGGCTGATGCGTGCATTTTGTGCTATTATACTCCGCCTAAACCTAAACCTATTGTTTATGCTGGCGTGAGGTAGGTTCTTCTGATATTTTTTTGGTTAAATCCATTATTTTAGTCAAACCACTTACATCGGGCTCTATATATGAAGCTAAATTAAATTTTGATATATCTGAGCGAATGTTTGATACGATAGAGCTGATGTCTAGATGTTTGTTTATGACTATCATAAATTCTTGAATGATCGAATCGAAGTCTGGATTGTGTAAAAATATCTATGAGTTCTTTGCATTGTTGTATAAAATCATGTAAAAAAGCTTCATCGACTACTGTATCCTTAACTATCTTATTTTTATCTATACTGCGATGTATTTTTACATATTTGCCATTAATATTATGCGGGAGACTGTGTGCAATAGAGTTACGCATTTTAACTATCTTTTTATATTCTCTCAAAATAATCTCAACTTTATCATGATCGTATCCGCCGCATAAAAAATCTCTTCCCCGGCAGAGTCTTCTCAAACTTCTTTATAAACTCATAGTTTCCGTGGGTATATTTTAGGTTCTCTAATATATCATTTTTATATTAGGGAAGCGATTAAAAAGCTTCTATATTACCAGCTATTGGATTGAATGAATTTATTCTGGTTTGAACCTCTAATAAGATTATGCTCATAAGATAGTCGGCTTCTCCTATGAGTCGGTTGAATTCTGGTGTTGGTTTTGGTGTGTCGTTCATATCTATAGTATATCATTAATTTAATTGTTTTTACTCGACTATTTGAACTTATAGTTTAAATATGTTTAGAGATTTTTTAGCCGTTTGGTTGGCGGTAATATGAAAAAGAAGAGCGCCTCGCACTACGCTTTTAATCGGCCAAAAATCAATGTTAGGTGCGCATACATTCTATAAAGGACTATCATATGACAACTCATACCCGTCTATTTCACGAATCGTGAATGAATTTATGACAATTAGACCGTATGCGATAGATAATAACGGTAAAACTATTCAAGATTCGGTGGTAATGAATAAGATATATCATCCAAATCAACAGATGAGTGGTGCAACTTTTCGTGAAGCCTTAGCACTCCTAAGCTTGGTTTTTCCTAAGGTTTATGTTTTAGTTTGGAGTTATGATGAACGCGCTACGCCAACGACTGGACAAAAAATTACTCCTGAAAATCTGGCAGGATTTACTATTCTTGAGGGAGTTTCTGAATATTATATTGGAGATGAAAAGCGTTATCGGGTTGGATCTAATGAATATTTTGATTATGAGATTATTGAACTTCGAAGTGGCGTTAATCCATATGATTTAAGCGGAGGTTATAGCCCGACTGATGCTGCTCGAAAATGGGCATCAATTGATGATTATATCGCAAGTTATCAAGCTGGCTACTTTGAAAATGGTGCTGTACCAGCTGGACAGTTTATTATTACTGCTGGAAGTGTTGAAGAATATGATAATATTGTCGATAATCTGCAAGCACGACATCGTGGTAGTGGCAGTAATAACAATGTGGTTTACGTTCATCGCCCAATTGAGAGTGCGACAGGTAAGCCAGTTAATGCTCAGATTGAGTGGGTGCCGTTTGCTGAAAGTAATAAGAATCTTGATTTGAAGAGTTTGTTTGATCAAGCTAATAAGAAAATTGACAGTATCTATGGTGTGCCAGCAAGCGTTCGAGGTGTAAAATGATAACAACACTTATGCTAGCGTTCGAGTGGATGAGCAGATTTTTATAAAAATATACGATTAAGCCTTTCGCAACACGAATTTGGAGTGAATTTACGCATCAACTGAACCGAATTACAGGTGGTCTGGGTTTTGCGATAACTTTCGACCTTGATATTCCTGGTATTGCTGAAGAAGAAAAATATCGAAGCTGAACGCAAAGTAGCTGAATTGGCTTTAATTAAAAGTGGCCTAGAAATGGGCTATTCATTAGACAGTATAGTTGATGCATTTGAACTGTCTAATGGCTACAAAACGCTTAAAATAGGTGAAACTCCACTAAAAATTGAGAATGATAAGCCTGAAGTTGATGATGGTGGCGAGGTTGAAGAATCGCCAGAAGATTTAAACGCAAAAAGCGTGCATATCTGCAATGAGTGTGGGGATCATCACTGTTTAAAAGCTGATACGAAAACAAAAAACGAAAAGCAAAAAGATAAAGACCAAAATGCATTAGAAACTGTCTTCCGTGATATGACCAATGAGCAAATTGAGCGAGCTATTGATAGTGATTTTGAAGATTTTGACCTTGGTGATAAAGATCGTGAGAAGTTTAAACAAAGAATAAAGCTGATATTGCTGAGTGTGCTAGTAACACGTGGTGTGGTGGCTTGGAATGATTTTGCCTCAATATTAAAACAGAACAACATATCAACTGATAATCTGACCGAATTTAAGCTTTCTGATAAGCTGAAAAAGCATTATGACAAAATGATAACTGATTTTACTAAGAGTTTTAGTGAAGATACGGCGAGATCGATTGCGAATAGAGTTGCACAAGCGGAAACAGAAGATTGGAATAAAGAACAGCTAGCTCGTAGCTTGCGAGATATAACAAAAACTGAAGAGTGGCGAATTCAGCGAATAGCCCGCACTGAAACACACCGAGCACATGGTTTGGCTGGTGTTGAGGTTGATGTGCAAATCCAAAATGAATCTGGCGTACAGATTTATAAAGAGTGGGTGGTAGTGAGTGCTAACCCGTGCAAATATTGCCGTGGAATGAATGGCCGGAGAGTTAATATAACTGAAAGTTATGTTAAAAAGGGCGGAATTTTGATTGGTAAATCGAAAATCCGGGTTAACGATTATGCCGATATTGACACGGCCGGTGCTCATCCGAACTGTTCTTGTATGGAGAAGTTTGGGATTGAAGAAGAGAAAGATAAGATTCTTGATTATTCAAAGTTTAACCAAAATGACCCTGAATATATGCATCCACATGAGCAAGATTTCTATGAAAGGCTAGTTAAGAATTTTAATAATGTTGAGAGAGTGCCTAAACATAAAACGGAACCTTCAAATGATTTCACTATCAATGGTGAAGCGTGGGAACTTAAGAGTATTTTAGGTAAGGTTAAGCCTATGACTATTCGAAATGAGATATATCATGCTACAGATAAAGGCAAGCGAAATATTTTTCCTTGATGTGTATAATCAAGATATTGATGTGAAGGATGTTATTGAAAAAGCTAAAAACATATCTCAATAAAGAAGAATAACGATAAAATAGATAGTTTAATTGTTGTTGATGGTGATAAATTCCATAAAATTAAATAAAAGTAAAAGAACGGCAGCGATGCCCGAACCAAAATCGGGCGCATTACCGTTCTTTTCATACTTCAATAATACTACAAAACGGCTAAAAAAGTCAATATTACCTAATTATTTTTGTATAGCTCGACTATTTGCTAGTAATATTAATTTGTAATAGTAAATTTAAAGAGGAAATATGGCAGAAAAAGTTAAGAAAACAGCGCTGGAGCTGAAAACTGAAATTTCGAAGTCCGTGGGAGAAAATGAGGAGCGAAGGATTAGGTTTGTAGCATCGAGTGTGAACGAAGACCGCCATTACGAGAAAGTGGACGTTGCGAGCCTTCGCCACCTTTTAAAAGCAAGGTGGTGAGATTCGAGCTGGAGCAATCCCAACAGAAGGAGTAAATGATTTGGTGGATATTCCGCTGATTCTAAACCATTCCGGTGATGTTCGGGACACAATTGGCTCAGTGCGGAATGCTTTCTATGAAAATGGTGAGCTGATTTTTGAAGCAGGTATCTCAAAACGAGAAATAGCACAAGAAATGCTGCTACTTGAAGAAGGACACCTTTCAAATGCGTTCTCGATTACAATGTCAGATTTTTGACTACAATTTTGAAAGCGAAACGATTAGTAACGCTGAGATTATTGAGGTGAGCTTGGTTTTTCCGCGGAGCCAACAGAGAAGCAAGGCTTTTGGCCGTAAAAATCTCTGAAAGGCGATGAAATGAGCCAAGAAAAAGAAACTCCAGAAGTTTTGAAAAAAGAGGCTACAACTACAGTTTACCCTGAGATTGTAGCAGACGATGAACCTGAGGTTGAGCAGGCTAAAAATTCAATCGAAAATAATAATTATAACGAAGAGAAAGAGGAAGAAATGGATAAAGAATTAGCAAAAGATGCTATTTCAAAAGCAGCACCAAGCCAAACTATGAAGTCTTCAAGTAATTACCTTGAAACTCGTGAGGCGATGAATGATTATGCGAAAATTCTTGAGAAATTCGCTGGTGCTAATGCTAATGAAATTAAAAAAGCTTGGACTGATCATGTAGCACAAAAAGGTATTAGTAATGTTGAATCTCTACTGCCAGGAGCAATGGTTTCAGCAATTAGTGATGGAATTGAGAAATCTGGAACTATCTGGAATATTCTTAATAAAACTGGTTTAACAGTTCGTAGAATCGATGCCGAAACGGCTGGTAATCGAGCACAAGGACATAAACGCGGAACTAATAAAAAAGAAGCAACACTAACATTTACTGATCGTGTGATTCGCGCTGGATTTATCTATGATTATCTAAAATTGAACAAAGAAGATATTGTAGAAAACCGTGATACTGGTGCTTTGGTGAAATTCGTGCTTGAAACTTTGCCAAAACGAATTATTACTGAAATTGAACGAGCAGTAGTGATTGGCGATGGTCGAAGCGGTGATGGTGATGATAAAATTAATAGCTTTGTTTCAATCTTGGATGACGCTAAAAATAGTGTTTTTGCTACTGAATATACTCCAACAACAGGCGAGCCACTTTATAAATCAATCGTTAAAGCGGCTGCAAATATCGTGGCAGAAGGTGATGTATACCTTGTAATGAGTAAATCTGCAAAAGCTGATTTGAAGCTTTCTGAAACTAAGAGTGGTGCGCTAGTATTCCCACTTGGTGGTGATATTGTTGGCACTTTAGAAGTTAAAGAAATCTTTACTCTAGCTGGTTTGCGCTCAGAAGGTGTTCAGGCTGTAATGTTTGTTGGTGATGCTTATGAAACAGTTGGTGATAATTCAATTGAAGCTTACACAAACTTCTCACTAAGCCAGAATAAACAAGAGTATCTACAAGAAATTTATGCTGGTGGTGCTTTGACTAAAGTTAAATCTGGTGTAGTTATCAAGAATGCGGCTTAATTGAAAGGAGAGGGCTAAGATGAAACAACCGATTTCAAAAGATGAGATTGCGGCGTTAATCGGGCGCCCTCTCTCTTCTTATGAAGAACAGAACTTTACGATTTTAAATGAGTTAACTTCGGAGCGCTTGAATAAACTGTTAAATGGCGGGTTCGATTCTGCGGCTGACTGGACATCGGGGCTGAAGATATTATATGCGCGATTGTTCAATGTTAGTGAGTTGGAACGAACCCACGATGCAGGTATTTCGAGTAAATCTGTTGATGGCTATAGTGTTAGTTTTAGCGAGAATATTAACTATTTCGCTCGATTTTGCGAAGAGAATGCGGACTTAATTGCTCGATACAGAATTAGTGGTGGCGGTATTCGGCACGGAAAGACTATTTATGAGGATATTCGACACTTTTTCTGAAACGGAATATTCATTTTTGCGAGTTAATCGAGGGAATGTCTACGGTAACACAATTGAAGAAGAATTAACGAACCGAAAAGGTGTATTCCGTGAAAAATCTGGAATGAAACGAGGTACAAACGGTGAAGAGTTTGCAGAAAATTCAACACTGTTCGCAAAACCTGAAGATATTCCAATAGATGCCGTAGGTAATGGTATTCGAATAAATCATAAAACCTACAATATTATTGCGATGCACGAAGGTAAGAATTTCGACACTAACGAAGTGGAGCATTTGAAATTGACCCTAGAAAGGGCGAGCTATGGCGAAAGTTAAGGTGACATTTAATAGCAAAATGAAAGCTTATTTGCAAGTTCAGCGATTGAATATGCAAAAAGAGCTTGAGGCTAAGGCGGAAAAAACACTTGGCCGAGCTCGAATGCTCGCTCCTGTTCTATCTGGTGATCTAAAAATGAATGGTCGAGTTGAAAAAATACCAAATGGGGTTTCTGTGGTGTTTGGTGACAGTCGAATACCATATGCTCGGCGACGACACTTTGAAAAATAGTAAAAAAATCCGGGCAACGATACACTATTTGGAGCGAGCTGGTAATCAAACCAAGAAAGAAGGCTTTATAATTATGAAAGGAGATAAATGATTACGCTAAATTTGCTAAAACTCCTTGAGAATAACGGATTTGGTAAGATTGATAAAAACATTTTCTGGCAAAAGCTCGGTCTTGGCAAAACTGGCTTATATATCTCGAATATATCGGTGAATGGAGAACGCGGTAAGCGAAAAGTTCAGCATTATGAGATTTTTCAGTATTGGTGAAAACGATGTTGAGGGTTTAAAAAAACTTGAATCTGTCGCTGAATTCTTGCGAGAAAACTACGCAGTTAATGAATTACCAGCCGTGGATGGAGTTTGTGAAAAAGTTCGAAATGTGGCGATTATGCCACCCTCTACGATTTCGAATGTAGGAGAAAATAGCCAAGGAAGAGTGGTTTATTCAATAAGTGGAGAAGTAATTTATTAAGAAAGGAAAAATATGGCAACGACATATGAAAAACATTACAAGCAGGTCTTTGGGAAATGGCTCTTGGTGATATGCTAATTCCAGCGGATCTTTTGGGCGATATTAAAACTAAAATCGCTCTTAAAACAGTTGAAAAAGACACTCAAGCGGGAACTTCGAAACGCCGAACTAATGTAGTGGATACTGCGGAGGCAACTTTTACGCTTTATGTTCCAAATTTGGATTTCTTGGGTAAAATATTCCCTGAATATTACACAAGAAGCACTGCTGGCGGTGGAGCTGTAACTTTTGGCGGTAAAAATGTAAAAGTGGCTGAAATGCCAGTGAATATGCATCAAAAAGGCGCTGAAACTGATGAAAATGATGTGCATTTCTTTAAAGCAACAGTCAATGTTGATTTTGAGCTATCTCAGACAACGAGTGATGATCCAAGCGTGGAAATTACATTGAATGCACAACCAACTGACAAGGGCTATGTGCGACTTGGAACTGGCGACTTAACTAAGAAGTCGATTTACGATGTTGCTACTCAGGCGACGAAAGCAGTAGCTGGGTAGGATTTATAGACTATTTGCAGGGGTGAAGAATATATTAAAATACCCGTAGATCGTATATTGACAAAAATACGACCTACGGGTATAATATAGATATGAGAATATTTTTATCTAATCAAGCTCACCTAAGAAATTTTTCAAGGTTTATTAAATCTATTGATTTTTCTAACCCTGATATATTGAAAGTGGAAACTCATAAGAAAATGGATAACTGTGCATCCAGCCATATTAGCTTTTACTGCTGCTTTAGCTATAAAAATCCGGCAAGGATAATAGTTCTATTGAGCTGCCACTGCCAGATAACGGGAAACATCTTGATTCTATGGGGGCTTTTTTTAATTTTCTAAAGACAGAATCACCTTTTAAATATAATAAGAAAGAGTCATCTGGGGAGATATATACCTTTACAGGTTATAAAAAAACTGCCGACGATCAATCTAAATTTATCGCTGAAATGGTGCCATTACTGCACCTACCTGAGAAAGAAAGTAGAATTATCAAGTATATAATAGGAGAGTTAGTTAGAAATGTTCTTGAACATTCTCTATCTGATAAGGGGGCGGTAGTTGCGGCTAATTATTATCCTAAAAAAATAATAAGATTAGCATAGGTATATGTGATACGGGAATTGGTATATGGAAAAAGCATGAATGAATATTGGCGCCCTAAAGACGACATTTCGGCTATTAGGCTTAGTCTCACACCAGGAATTACGGGTACTACTCATAAAGAAGGTGGAACAAGAGATAATGCTGGAGCTGGGCTATTTTTACTAAATCTATAGCACGAATTACGAGGAGTTATTTCACTATATTTTTCTGGTAAAGCAGAATATACTCTTTTTGAAAGGAGATAAAAAGAAATAATATATTTAAGTTAAAAATAGATCCATTTGATGATCCTCATAGATGCACTCTCATAGAGGGAGATTTTAAAGGTACTTTAGTTGCTATAGATATGTCCCTTAAGAATACACCTGAGTTTCAAGCCATATTAAAACTTATAAGTGCAGTATATGATGATGCCATCCGAGATCGTAAAAGAACTAAATATAAGGAGCCTAAATTTCTATGATTGTTATGTATAAAGAAGTTGGCAGTTTTGCCGAGAATAAAGAGTTAGCTAAAAAAATACGGGAAGAAAAAATTTTACCGACATTGGCTAAAGGTGAAAAAATTACATTAGATTTTAATAAAGTTGACGGAGCGACTCAATCTTTCGTTCACGCTCTTATTAGTGAAGCTATTAGAAGATACGGAGAAATAGCATATGAAAATATCCAATATAAAAATACTAATGATGACGTACAAGAGGTCATTAGAATAGTGTATAGATATATGCAGGAGAGCTTGGAATAAAAATTGCTTGCGAATAAAATTAAAACAGACCTTTGAAGGTCTGTTTTTTGATTATAGCTCGAAGGCTTCAGATTCATTAGCTTCTACTGGGTAGGTGTAGAAGATTGTTTTATTCTTGCCAGTATTCCAGTTGAGTAAGTCTGTTCCGGTTGATTGATCTGATATAGAAACTGAGAAGTCTTTTTGCTGGGTTTTTTCACTGATAAATTTGATTATTTCTTTTGCTTTATCATGCCAAGCTGGATCATTTTTTGAAATATTCGCTCGGAGATTATAATATGGCTGGTTTGCTAAATCGGTTGATTTTTTAACCGTAAAAGATATACCGGAGGTTGTATTATAGGTTGCTTTTTCTACCAGTTTTGGAATTTTGTCTGTTTGTGGTTTATCGGGTTTTGATGGAGTGCTAGTATTTGTTGGAGTGATTGGCTTTATTGGGTTATTGATAGCTTGTATAACACTAGCGATTAGAAATATTCCAACCAAGGCAATGACTGTGAATTTGAACCATGCAACATTTTTTTAAAAAGCTTCCTTAAAAGTTTTTGACCTGTGAGTTTTTCTAACATGTAGATCCTTTCATTAGAATTATATAGAAAAAAATAGTTTAATCGGCGTATTTTTTATGTAATTTCAAGCAAGCGTTAATTCGATTCTTAGCGCTAGTAGCAGCCATCAGTAAACCATCATAAGTGTAAGCATTTGAACCCATTTTACCGCCTTTAGTGTATTCACCCCTTTAATACTAGGGTTCCTTTTGTGGTGTAAAGCATATTTTCGAAAATATATTTAATCTTTTTACCCGCAGAATCTTTAATTTGGCGATAGTCGAAGCCTTTAATCTCGTCCCAAGAAAAAGTTTGCACAGTTTCATATTTAAAAAGCTGAACCATATGAAAAATTGAAGCTCTACGCCACCATTATAAGTAATTTTTGAGGGCGAGCTTTAGCGACTATTTCTTCTATTCCTTCGAAGTCGCCATCGTAGCTACCTAAAAACATACTGGCGCATATTTAGATTTTTAATTCTTAGTTTATCTATAAAATTCATAATACAAATACCTTTCTTATATTTAGATTTTATATCTTTTAACTCCTAAAATCAACTGTATTAGCTCGACTATTTAGAATTAATATAATTTCATAAGATTAAAATGCTGAATGGAGGATTATATGACAGCGATTAGTATTACAATTGAAGATTTAGGTGTAAAAAAACGTGACTTTGAAATTGAGGGAAAGGTCTTTACTTTTACGAAGCCAATGGCTGGACATGAGCTGGAAAAAAGCCAAATTATGTCAAAAATTGTGCGGTTACAAAAATGAGATGGTTAAGATGCAAAAAAACATGGTGAAGAAAAACCTTGATGAAACGAAAGTTGAAGAAATATTAACTGAAATAGATAATTTGACAGAACGCTTAATAAATCACTCTGCAAAAATTAGTAAGTGATGGAACACCAGAGAATCTTGGTGGTAAAGAATTTGTGTCTAAATATGGTGAAGATGGAATTAAATTATTGACTAAGCGGCTATTTGGCGAGGAATAAGTGAATGACAAATGTTTTAGATCTATTGACAGATGAAGAGAAGAAAGAGATTAAAACTCGATATCAAGAACGCATAAAACGACGTCAAAATTCTTCTAAGCCTAAAAATAACGCCAGAGATATATTTAATAGCCAAGTTTGGAATTTATTTTGGGTGGGAAGCAGTGCGAGATGTTTTAAATGACAAAAATTAGCCTTGAGATGATGTTTGCATTGATTGAAGGCGCAGAAAAGGTATATTATTCTCAGCTTTGTGAGAATACGAGAGGAACTTTTGTGGCGCAGACATCTTCTATGGCCAAAAACGGGTTCGAGGCTCAAAAATCTTTTAATACTGGAACTGAAGATTGGCGCAAACGAGCAAAAATGGAGGTGTAGCTGATGACTACAGTTGGAACAATTAATTATGATTTCACTGCTGATACTAAAGATTTAGACGAAAAAAACTAACCAAGTCTGAGAAGGAAGTCAAAAAGAAAGCCGAGGAACAGAAAATCGCTTATCGTGACAGTTGGTCTTCGATAGGCGATTTTGCGATTAAAGGTGCGGCAGTAGCTAGTGCTGCTGTTGGTGCCCTTGGTGCTGCTGCAGTTGGAGCATACTCAAGCTATGAACAGCTAACTGGTGGTGTGGAAACGCTTTTTAAAAGTTCTTCAAATACAGTAATGAATTATGCTAACCAAGCCTATAAGACTGCTGGAATGAGTGCGAATAAATATATGGAAACCGTGACTAGTTTTTCGGCAAGTCTTCTTCAAGGCTTGGGTGGCAACACGGAAAAAGCAGCTAAATATGCAGACAAAGCCGTGGTGGCGATGAGTGATAACGCAAACAAGATGGGAACATCGATTGAATTAATTCAATATGCCTATCAAGGATTCGCTAAGCAGAACTATACGATGCTTGACAACTTGAAGCTTGGCTATGGCGGAACGGCGAGTGAAATGGCTCGGCTGATTAACGACTCTGGTGTAATGGGTAAGAGTTTTAAAGCAACGGCTAAGAATATCAATGAAGTTTCATTTGATAAGATTATTGAAGCGATTAGCGTTACTCAAGATAGGCTCGGCATTACTGGAACGACTGCAAAAGAAGCTAGCTCAACAATTGAAGGCTCTTTTAATTCGATGAAGGGAGCTTGGGAGAATTTTATTACTGCGCTAGCTGGTGGTGGTGATTTGGAAACAACTTTCAATAATTTAGTCGAGTCGGTTAAGATTTGGCTGGGAAATTTGGTACCTGTGGCTAAAAAAGCATTTGAGAGTATTGCTAAAGTGGCTTTTAAAGCTTTTGATGATGCTTTTAAAAGATATGCCTGGTGGTGATATTATTAAATCTTTAGTTGTTGTAGTAGGAACTTTAACTGCCGCACTAACAACATTAGGTGTAGTTATGAAGATAGCGGCTGCAGCTCAAGCTCTGCTTAATTTTGTAATGGCAGCTAATCCTATTGTCTTGATAGTAATGGCTATTGCTGCTTTGGTGGCGGGATTAGTATATTTCTTTACTCAAACGGAAATGGGAAAGAAGATTTGGCAAGACTTCTGTAATTTTATAGGTGAAGTCTTTAAAAAATATTGGTAACTGGTTAGGTGAAGTTGGTAGAAATATTAGCGCTTTCTTTAAAGGTATTGGTGACTTTTTCATTGGAATATGGAACGGCATAACTAGCTTATTTAGCGGGATTGTGGAATTCTTTAAACAATGGGGCTTAACTATTCTTGCGGTTATTTTTTGGCCTATATCCTTGCTAGTTGGTTTATTCTTTACCTTTAAAGATCAGATTATTGGGTTCTTCCAGTCGGCATGGAACGGAATAGTGGCGATTTGGAATGGAGTAACAGCCTTTTTGGTTTAGTTTGGAACGGAATTGTGGCGATATTTACACCAGTGATACAATTTTTTGGTGCAATATTTCAATCGGCATGGAATGGGATTATGGCGATTTGGAACGGTGTAGTTTGGTATTATACGACTATTTGGAATGGAATTAAGGCAGTATTTGGTGTTGTAGCTGGATTCTTTATTGGTGTATTCACTACAGCCTGGAATGGTATAAAAAATGTCTTTTCAGGCGTGTTCGGCTTTTTTGCTGGCGTTTGGAATGGAATAGTTGGTATATTTAAAGGTGTTGGGGATGCAATCGGTGGTGCAATTAGCGGTGCGGTTAAATGGGCTATCAATGGTGTATTGGGCTTTGCTGTTGGTATGATTAATGGCTTTATTGATATGATTAATATTGCTATTGGTATTATTAACGCAATACCTGGAGTGCATATTGGAAAATTGGAAAAACTAAATGTGCCGCGCTTTGAAACTGGTGGTATTGTCGGCCCTCAAGGTGGTGGAAGCTTGATTTGGGCTGGTGATGGTGGCGAGAATGAGTGGATCGTGCCTGAAAGCAAGATGGCGAGCCTGATTGACAAAATTAATAGTCAAACTGGCGGAACTGGTGGTAATAACTATACGATTAACGTGAGCGGAACTTTTGCAACAAGCCCTGCCGAACAACGAAAGGTGGCTGAATTGATTCGTGAGCAGTTAGAGCTAAACGATAAGAGGAGGTTTGCGTAATGAAGATAATATTGAGCGATTCTACTAAGACTGTTGAATGGTCGATCGTTGAAGTGCCGCTACCAGAAACGACGGTGGATAATGTTAAGAAAGTTAAAACGCTTGATAACTCACTAACTACTTATGTTGTTGGTGCGAGAAAGCGGACTTGGGAGCATACTTGGAGTTACCCGACCAGGAAGAATTTGATGAGATTAAAGGTTTTTATGACCGGCAAATTCAAAACCAAGAGCCAGTTAAATTGACTATTGAAGGAATGGAAAATGTGGTAGAAGTGCCAGTTTATATGGAGATTGGTAAGCGAGAAGTGGTAAGTTTTGATGGAATGGTAAAACAAGCAGAAGTAAGCTTTTACGGAGATTTAAATGCAGATTGTTAGTGAAAAGGTTTAATAAGGCATTTGCAAGCAGTATTGTAGTTTTTGGATTGGCGAGCTAAGATGAGCTTTTACTCGCAAAAAGAATGAATCAACTAATTGGTTCATTCTTGGTCAATCTAAATTAAATGAAACTGATGTGTTAGCCACTCCGGAAGGAAACCCGGCGCAAGTTTGGGATGCTTTTCAATATGATGATATTTCTGATCGCTTATTGGAAATGAGCGTGGAGCGTTCGGTTAAATTTCCGTACAATGTGCAGTCTGGGATAGCGGACATAAAGCTAAATAATTATGATGATTATTTCTCATTTTTCGAAACAACAAAAAAGAGCCCGATTGCTGAATATATTCTACCAAAACGACCTTTGAGGGCTTTATTTGGGCGCAAAAATGTAGGAACGGTGCCAGTTTTCGTTGGGAATACTGAAAAAAATACCGACTTACAACAATGATAAAACGATTACTTGGAGTGCGCTAGATTTTTTGAGTGATATTGCTGAAACAAAAATCAATCGAACTGTTATGTTGAGAGATGTTTCAACTGATTCACTATTAAAAGAGATTTTTAAACAGTATGGAATGGATGAAAACCAGTACCATATAGGTAGGGGACAAAATATAATTCCATTTGTTTATTTTAAAAATGATGATAATGTTAGCACGATATTAAAGAATCTGGTTCAGGCCGAGAATGGTTTATTGTGGCTTGATGAGCAAGGGATAATTCGTTTTGAAAATCGCAGTGGCGGTTTGGACAAAACACCAGTAATGTCATTTAACGCAAGTAATATTATTGATATTGAGACAGAAAAAGCTAATGATGTGGTTAATTATGTCAGTATTAAAAGCGATGTGCGAGAAGTTCAACCTTTGCAGCCAATTTTTAGTGCGGAAGGTAAAAATGAGTGGGTTATTCAGCCTAGAGCCAGTTTGTCTATATGGCTAACTCTTGATGACCCTGCATGGAGTGTTCGCCCTGTCTCAGTTGGCCAAAAAACTGGTGAAAGTTGGATTGAGTTTAAGAAAGGTGAGAAAATTGACAATTCAGGCATTCAATTGAAAGGTGAGCTTTTTGCTGATGCCTACAAATTGACAGTTAATAACCAAGGAACAAGCCCTTCGAAAATATCAAAAATTGAACTATGGGGCGAAAGTGCAAAAGTGGTGGATACTATTAAATATGAGGCTTTTGATCGCGAAAGTATGGAACGCTACGGCAAAAAAGCACTTGAGATTACCGATAATCCATATTTTGGCAATTATCGAAATTGTGATTTGTTCGCGACGGATATTTTAAAGAAATATGCTAGTTTTTCGCCAACAATTTCAATGAAAGTTAAAGGTAATCCGGCTTTACAATTGGGAGATGTTATTAGTGTGAATTATAAAAATAAAGGCGACTATTTAGTAACGGGTATTAAGATACAACTAAGTGATAGTGGTTATGAAACAACTATAACTGGAAAGCCGCATGTCGTTTCGAAATCGTTTATTTTGGATAAGTCTATTTTGGATGGAAAGGATCTATTGGCATAATGGCGATTGAAAAAAATATTGAGTTTCAGGGCGACAGAGTAGTGAATTCGTTGGGTGGAAATATAAAAATTAAACCAGACTACGGGTGAACTGATCGTGTCGAAAAATGGGGTGATTTTGACTAAAATTAATAAGGACGGCTTTGTTTATTCGGAGGAAAATGGTACTCGACGAATTTTAATTGGAAGACATCCTAAAACTGGTGCCGTGGGGGAATGGGTTAGTGTTGTTGGTGAAGATGTAATTGAGGTTCTACAGAATGAAACCTAATAAATTTATTGATCGAAGTGAATTTATTAAGCCTGTTATAGTTTTTGAATATAACGGTAGCTTTATGAGTAATATTAAAACTTTTGATATTGCCCATAATCTGCCGTTTGTGCCATTGATTATAGGTGAGTATAGCTTTAATAGTGATTTTTCTAATGCTCGAGATTTTCGTTTTTGGACAAGTGGAGATGAAAACTTTCTTGTGGGTGCATTAGAAAGAACTATTCGATTTGCTATTCGAGGGGTGAATCCACCGCGAAGAGTTTATGTGCGCTTAATTGGTATTGCTCCGCCTGATTATGCAGGAGAATTAATACCATTAAAGCGAAGAATATTAAATGATGCGAGAAATAGAAGCTTGAAGATTTTAAACTTTGGTGCATTTAGGAATGATAGCATTGTTGAGCATAATTTGGGCTATTTGCCGATGGTTTATTTTTGGGAAGAAACAGTTATATTTAGGGAAAATAGTTCATCTGTTCGTGACTTAGAGAAATGCTTGAGACCAAGTAGCCCTGTTAATAGTATCAATAACAACGAAGTTCATATATCTGGAAGAGGTGACGGAAAAGGATATTATGCTATTTTTGGAGATGCAATAGATGAAAATTAATAGTTTTGTTAAAAATTCTGATTTTTGGCAGATGTCACTTGATGGTGAAAGTGTTGTTTTGGATTTTAGTTTACCGGCTGGAGATTTTGATAACGGATATAAGACTAAAAGGGTTTTTCCTGGTAGGAATCGTAAAGGTTTAATTATTGACCACTACTGTTTTAATAGGCAATGGGGATCGAGAAACGAGTATAAAATTAGCTCTAATGGCTCAACGGAGAATGTGATATATTTTGAGATAATTAGACATGATGATGAGATTATTGTTACGGCTGAGTATACAGAATTCACAAACGGAGAGGGAAGTCAATATAATCAAAAGATCTCCGCGCAGAAGGTGGATGTGAAAATCAGACTAAACTTTATTAAGAATGATTGGTGATGTAGTTTTATCACTCGACTATTTATTTTTAAAATATGGGTAGATAGAAAAATACAATTTAGAGGAGAAGCTAAAAACTAAGATGCAAATAACAGTTGGTGAAATAGGAACTTTTGTTGCTTTTCTGGTTGGGCTGATCGGAGGAGTTTTGACACTCTTTCGACACGCTAAAAAAATGGACTAAAAGAAATGCTCAAAGGAGAGTTCGAAGGAGTAAATAACCAGATAGCAGAGATTAAAGAAGATGTGAAAGAAGTTCGTGAAATTGGTAAGAATAATGCCAAGAATGGAAAGCGCAATGAAATTCTTCTTATGATAAATACTCAACCTGAAAAAGTTGACGAAATCGAGCGGTCGTTTGAAGAATACAAAGCATTAGGAGGTAATGGCTATGTAGATAGTTTAATCAAGACTTGGCGTGAAGAGTATGAAAAAGATTTAATTAAAGCGAGAATTAAAAAGAAAGGAGAAAAATAATGGATAAAAGCAATTCAATGGTTCCAAGAGCGACAAGGTAGAGTTAGCTACTCAATGGCTAATCGGAACGGAGCAGGTTCATACGATTGTAGCTCCGCTATTTATCACGCTTTAATTTATGCAGGAATTTTACCGCAAAGTTTCCGTATCGGAAATACTGAAACAATGTTTATAGATTTACCAAAGTTCGGCTTTCAACGAATTGAGGCTGACGGCAATGGTTTTATCCCAACGCAAAGAGGCGACATCTTTATTTGGGGTAAACAAGGTTATACGAGTGGAGCTAATGGACATACAGGAATTTTCCTCAACCCCAATGATATTATCCACTGTAATTACGCATATAACGGTATTCATACCGACAATCACGACTGGTTAGCTGGTCTCAATAATGTTCAATATCTAACGATTTTTCGTTATACTGGAAAGCCACAGAACGCACCAGCACCAGTACCACAAACCAGAAGCAATCGATGATGTTATCAATATCGGTTCGCACTTTAAAATAAACCCAGCACTTCAAGTGGCGGAAGCAAATATTAATGATGGTAGCAGGAAGCTAAAAATCGACGCTTTATGTCCTCGTGGATTTACTTGGGCTGAAAACGGTATTCCAGCTGAATGGGTAGTTAAGGTTGATAACGACGGTTATAAAGTTGATGGCGAAATCAATGCTGGTGATTGGGTGAAAATTCAAGGAGCTTTCGTGGCGCAAGAAGTTGTCCAAAACGACGGAATGTGGTTTGCGAAAGTTGAACGAAATGGCGTATCAATTTGGATGGAACTAACCCCGGTATCTGAAATTCAAGCAGGAGATCCAGGAACTATTACTGATTATCGACCACAACCAGCACCAGTTGAAGAACCAAAACCAACTGAGCCAGTTGTGGAAAACCCTGTGGAAAACCATATTGCTGATGTCAGCAAAATGGTCGAAGATGAACCTAAACCGGAAGAAAAAAATCAACTGACAACCAAGAGTTGACAGTTCAAGAAGAGGAGAAAAAGATATGTCGCACAATTTAGAAAATAGCGGAAATGCTGAAAAATTCTAAAAAAAGTAGAAAAACAGTTAATTCAAATTAACGCAAGACCATTAACAAAAGAGGAGTTGAAAATGTTGGAAGATCTACAAAAAAATACAGTTGAGAACATCGCAAACACGGAATATGAGCCAAGGATTAGCGAAAAAGCTAAAACTACAGTATATTTTTATTGCTGACTTAGGAATCTTAACAAATATGTTAATTGCAACGATTTGTGTAATTTTAATTCCAAACGCAACAAAAGAAATTTTGGCAATTAGTGGCGCAGTGGCTACGGCATTTGCCGGATTGAAACCGATTTTTAAGTTAGGAGCTAAAAAATAATGGCTAGATTAACTTTACCACATCCAAATAAAGACTTTCGTGCCATTATCTCCGCTAACAGCACAAGATCTTGATGAAATGGTTGCCAACACAAAAGCGGTAGCTGATTTTACTAATGGCTTGGCGAGTGGAAAAAATATTGACGACGGTTCGATTGAACCGTCGAAATTGAAAGGTATTCCTATGAAAATCGTCAAAATTCCGACTCAACTCAAACCATTTTCAGAAGAATCATTTTCTTCGTTCAACGGTATAGCAAAAAGACCAATATGTATCGGTTGTGAAAACTGGCGACTATGTTCCAGACGCGCGTAAATATATGTGGTTTTGTTGCCTCGGATAGTAATTGGCAAGTAATGCATAAGATCGTCAGCACCCATGTAGACGGCTTGGTTATTCGAACTTGGAGAATTGAGGGCTTAGGTAGTTCCGCTTCTCTTGGGCTTGGTAGCCATCGACCAAACATCCAGATTATTGGTATGAAAATTGAAGATTAATTTATTCGATTTGATAGAACAAGGTTGACTTTTTGATAAAATGTAATAATATATAAATACCGAACAGGTATAATTAAAACGCCTCATTCCAGAATTTCTGGAATTTTTGGGGCGTTTTTTACTTTTATACTTGAAGCGCATAAAAAATAAAAACCCTCTAATAGATAGAGGAGAATAATAGATGAAAGAAATAACAATTATTCGTGATAATTCGCGAAATTCAAAAAATGCGTGAAGCACTTGGTGATGCAGCTAAATTTATAGACGGCAATAATTTTTGCCGATGTTTCGAAAACCGCCAGAAGAATTTTTAGTAAAGAGTTTGAAGCAAGCGTGAAAAATGATGAAAAAAATGCGACTTTTGCGGGTAAAATTAAAAATAAAAAGGTTATTTTGCGAAAAATTTGGAGTAAGAAAAAAACCTTGAAAAAAACTTTAAAAAAATAATGCGAGAATTTTTAAATAGACAAATTTCAAAAATTAGCTGAAAAACTCGAGCGGAAGAAACAAAATGAACGTGATGAAATAATTTCGAAAAAGCTTTAATAACTCTGGCTATTTAAAATTTAAGGCAATGAAACATAATTTTTAATTTAAGTTAATTTATAACAATTTGACAAAACTATAAAAACAGTTTCTAAAACTGTTGTTTGTTGCGTTATAGCTGAATTATTATATAATATTATTCAATATTTGTAAAAATATAGGAACATAAATGTGTAATATGTAAAATATTAGAATATTAAACGCAAGTTTTATCAATAGAAGATTAAAATGGAAGGACGATTTTTAGAAAAAATAATGAAGTTTAGTTCTATATATAGAATCTGTTTAATTCTGTTTAATTTTTTTATAGAGCGGAGTGAGGAGTATATGTTTTTAGAAATATTTGATAGTTTTTATATGATGAAATAATTTCTATGGGGTATAGTAGAAAAACAGAAGAAAGATATATAGTTTTTCGAGATTAATCACTAAATTTTTTTCGGCAATATAGAAATATCAAGGCTGGATGAGAAAAAAGTTAGGGAATGGAGAGAGTATCTTGCTAAATATCAATCGCCAGATACGGTTAGAGGGTATGTGATTTGTCTTAGGAAATTTATCAGATATTGTGAACGAAGATTTGATATAGAAATTTCCACGAAAAATATAAAAAGTTCCAAGGAGAAAAAAGAAAAAAATTGACATTTTAACAAATGAGGAAGTTATCAATTTATAAACGCCATTAGTGAAAAAGAGGCGTGGATATAGTGAAGTTAATCGTCTCAGGAATATCGCAATAGCTAAGCTGATTTATTGCTCTGGATTAAGAGTTGGGGAAGTTTGTAAATTAAATAAAAAAATTCTATTAAAAAAATAGACAAATGACAATTGTTGGAAAAAGTTTAGAGCCGAGACTGTGCTTTATTAATAGAGATACTGAATTTGCTATCCATGAGTATTTAAACGCTCGAAACGATATTGAACCTGCACTTTTTTTATCTCTAATCAAAACGGAAAGAGAATAACTGAGTCTAATATTCAAAGGATTTTTTTCAGAGAGTTTGCGAAAATTCGAACGGTAAATTTGAAAAGGTTCATCCACACACTTTACGACATTGCTTTTGCAACCAGCATGCTTGATCAGGGGCGTTGATATTGTATATATTCAGGATTTTATGGGTCATCAAAGTTTAGATACTACAAAAAAATATACACTCACTATTCTAATAATAAACTTAGAGAAGTTTATGAGAAAGCAAATATATAAAAACTTATGTTTAGATATTGACTTTTTAAAAAAATGTGTGATATAATGTAAATATAATTGAATAGTACATAAAAAAATCATAAACCAAGTACGAACTTTAGTTCGTTAATAATATTGCAGGTTAGAGCGCTTCCTTGCCATGGAAGAGGCCAGGAGTTAGAGTCTCCTAACCCGCACCAGAAATTATTAATTATACTACTGTAAGTACTACCTTGCAGTAGTTTTTTTCTTTGTTTTAAGGGGCACCTACTGCAAGGGGTGTCCCTTTTTGTTATTTCAATTGAGGCGTTGCCCATATAGCAAAATTTCATAGAAATAAGAAAAGAAAGGGATCTTATGGCAGTAGATGCACATAATATCTATTCCGACAATGCCGAAACAAAGGCCAAATTATCGAAGCTATTATAAAAGGAACAGTTTCAACTAAAATTAAAAATACTTTCAGAATTGGAAACCCAAGCGCTGGATCAGTAACTTATGACCGCTTAAAAACGCTGTTTCTAAAGAATACGGCATGGCACGGGTCGCGGGAAAAAGTTGAATCTACAGAAGAAGCTTAACCATTAATAAATAAACACTCTACAAAAAGGGTGTTTATTTTTTACCTTGACAGAACATTCAGGGGAGGGGTATAATAAAAATATGAAAAAGCATAAACTCTATAAAGGATTTACGATCATTGAAGTCGTATTAGTATTAGCTATTGCTGGGCTAATCTTTTTAATGGTATTCTTAGCACTACCAGCACTCCAACGATCACAAAGAGATACGCAGCGAAAGAATGATATGGCGCGGTTAAAAAGCAGCTTATCAGCAGTATCGAGCGAATAATAAGGGGAGAAGGCTCGGAAGTGTCTATAATGGAGAATTTATGGCAAAACTCCCAAACTGGGAGAATTTTTTAAACGAATATCTTCGAAAAGATGGCGAGATTTTCAGGGATCCCTCTGGTGAAGATTACTTCTACAGGCGGGGTTATGGAATTTTGTACGAGGAGATGAACCTGGAACTGGTGTTATAACTTTCAACGACCGTATGGCCTGTGATTATGAATCGCCTAGAACAGAGGAACGAAATAAATCTGGAACTGGTGAAATCATTAGAATTCGGCTCGAAACTGGCGGTGTTTATTGTCTCGACCTTATCGAATAGTGTAAAATTAAAAACCCTCAATCTGAGGGTTTGTTCTTTGAAAGTTGAGCTTTTTATTCCTCTTTGATGCGAATTACTTCAATTGTATTTTCTTCAAGAAATTCAACGCTAAATTTTTGCTTTTTCGAATACTGAAAACTATCGAAAATATCAAAACCGGTAATTTTTTCCTTGCCGAAAGATTTTTTTAATTTGTGATAATTCTTCAAAAACTTCTTTTCGAATTGGCAATTTTTTTCATCCTCAACCAAAAACTGTTCTCGTGCGATTTGGTCCATCGATTGCGAATTTCAAATCTCGCATAAGTTTGTCGCTGTCGCCTTCATAAAGAAGTTCATCGCCAGCAGAAGTACAAAAACAAAATTATAAAAAGCCATAAAAAGCCCTTCTTTCTAATGTGCTACTCAAACGAGCGCTTTAATATTATACAACTTTTTCTAATAAAAATCAATAGTAAAAAGAAAACCTCGCGAGAATTCGCAAGGTTAAGGTGATCAGAGTTTTTTGACTTCTGTGCTTTCGCCGCTGCGGCAAAAAATTTCGAAATCTTTTTGCTCTGGTGAGTTCTGAATTTGATAGTAATATGCCATATCGTTGATGTTTTGCGTTTCGAAAGCATCGAAAATTTCTTCCATCAACACCATTTCGTTACTAAAAATTCTACCGCCAGCCGTTATTTTAAGGGAATCTTTTCTGTCAAGGAGGGTTTCGAGATTTTTCACGATTTGCTCCGCAGATTTACCTTCAATCTTAACGGGTTGAATTTTGGTGAGTTCAACCGAAAGTTGTTTGTCACTTACGGTTTTATCGACCACTTTCACAAAAATGCTACTCATATGAGCCTCCATAAGCTACAAATTTCGGCGAACCGAGAAGCTTATTAATAAGATTTTATAATAAGTTTTTCAAAAATGCAAGCATAAGAATAATAAAAAGCCGCGTTTTGCGACTTTAAGGTTTAGAGAATTTTATTCTTTAAAAAAACGGGGGAGTTTCGAGTTTATCTTTTAAGAAGTCTCTTCCAAAAGGTTTTTTTACTAATTTTATCGCTGAAAAATTCTTCTGGGGTTGAAAGATCTTCTTCAATCCGATGTGGAATTTCTTTGTCATTCAGCATTTTTACAACTTTGAAATTCTCATCAACCCATACAGCAATTTTTAATTTCTCGCCGTGTTATGAATCTTTTTGTTGCGACACCTCCAAGAAAAAAACAATTTTTTTGCTGAGCCGTGAATTTCAACAATTTCTTTATCCAAATCATAAGCTGCATTTGGTGAAAGATAAATCGCTTTATTTCCGTTAGCTTCAAGTCTGATTGGTTCTCCGGTTTTTATTGCCCGAAGTATCGCTTCTTGTAAGAATAAATCTTGATTCATTTTAATCCTCCTGAAAAGTTCTAAGCAAAAGCTTGAATAACTTAATTATATCAGAAATAGTAAGTTTTGTCAATAAAAAGCTTTCGAAAAAAACTCTTGAAAGGTAAGATTTTTTTGATATAATTAAAAGAGTATTGGGATGTCGCCAAGTGGTAAGGCAGCGGGTTCTGGTCCCGCCATTCGGGGGTTCGAATCCCTCCATCCCAGCTAAATTAAGGACACGAGTTGTTTCAGACTAACTCGTGTTTTTCATAATTTCCTTTCTTGGAAAAATATAAAAGAGCTGACATATAAGCAGTGGTGTCGGCTCTTTTATTATTTCAATTGAGGTGTATCTGTTCGGTAGGCTTCATAGAGATAAGAAAAAAACTCTATTATCAAACTAATACTTTAAAAATCCGGCAATTATATCAAATCAATCTAAGATTTCGAAAGTGGTTTAAATAGTAAAAGAATTAAGAAAAAAACTGACGAATAGATTTTAAAACCCTCAATGTAGAGATATTGAATAACTCGAATTATTATTACCGGATACAATATTAAAGAGTAGGTGTAGTTAATAAAAACAAAAATAAAAGATATTATTTAAGGAATAACGGAATATATTAGATGGTAGTATTTTTATACCTCAAAATACAATCCATAAGAAGGAATTTATGGAAGGGAGGAATTAGATTTAGACTATATAAAAAGTTTTAGAGTTAAGTAAAAAATGATACACTATCTTCATGAATAATATATAATTCTTTTAAAGACCTGTTTGAGAATTTTTTTAATCATCGAAGTGCCAGATAGCTATTTGCCAGAAAAAGGTTGATCTAATCTTGACTCACGAAATGGCAGCAGCAGCTCCTAAATTCCTTGAAGACTACAAACAAGGTGAATTCAAAAGAATCTGGAAGTGGCTACTATGTAAATGGTCGCGTGGTCCACGATGCCTTTGTCTTTGACAAGAAGAAATCAGCTGTGTTTGCTTTGAAATCAGCAGCATAATATGCGGAGCGGATGAAAAACTCCGCTCTAATTTTTGAATAATAGTAAATTAACAATTTGGGAGATGATGTTTGGTTTTGTTGAATGTTGAATACACTGTTATTTGGTAGTATAATTTGACCATGGAAGAATTTAAAGAAAAAAGCCTCTAATATATTTTTGTTAATATTTTGTATACTATATTTTGGTGGATGGGTTCCGATTTATATGGGCTATAACTACTTTTTTTGTCGAAAAAAATGTTCAGATGAAAGCATCTCATATAAAACTTTACCCGAAAAAGAAATAGATTCCGGAGAAAAGACTACTTTTTTTGAAGGTGATAATGGCAAGAAAACAAGAGAATTGGACTCTGAGGGTAGTGATGGTAAAAAACGGGTATGTAAAAAGGCTGACAAAGTGGTTTCTGAAGCGGTGACAAAAGAGCCTACACCTACAACTTATAAGGTATATACATATAAATACACACCATCTAAGCCATATATTCCATATACCCCAGCATATAGCAATTATGGACCTTCTGCTTTGTGTAGAGATGGAACATACTCATATTCGAGTGGGCGTGGGACATGTTCGCACCATGGTGGAGTTGCGCAATGGCTGTAGGACTTGATTTTTAAGGTGTATTGGAGTAATATCAAGATATGAAAGATATGCGGAAGATAATTGTGTGTGGTATGCTTGGGCTGGTCGTGTTGGGGCTAGTTGGAGCTTTAGGATACACTCTTGCTTTTCCGGATAAAGTGGCTAAAATAACAGGACACGACAAACTGTTGAATAAGTCAGTTGAATATCACGAGCCAAAAGTGACTACAATTCCTGAAAAACCAACTGCTGACAAGATATTTGAACTTGTGAACAAAGAACGAACCCAAAGAGGGATTGCTCCTTTGGTGCGTGTGCCTGAGATTGATAACGTTGCAAGACTTAAAGTTGAAGATATGATCAAGAATGATTACTACGCTCACAGGAACCCAAAAACCGGACGAGGGTTAATTGACCAAACTTATGTGGACAATCATTGTAAGGAGTATGGTGAGAATATCAACCAAGATGAGTATTGGACTACAAGACCTGAAGACCATCCAGCCGAGGATCATGTTAAAGAATGGATGGAAAGCACCGATGGACACCGTGAAGCTATTTTAAACCCTAGATTTAAATATGCAGGATTAGCATTGGGTTGGAGAACTGAAAACAGGTTTGTTACAGCTCTTCATTTTTGTGAACCTTTTTAAGCCTTAGATCATCTCCCAAATAAAAATAAGGAGAAGATATGAGCTATATTGCAAACTATAATGGTTTGGATGCGAACAAATATAACGGCAGTAACGACTTCCGTGGTTTTTTGGCGGCAAACGGCTATGAAAAATTCTTGCCATATGTGGGTAATGATGGTAAGGGTGATTTTCGAAGAATGGCGCAAAACCCAGAATATGCTAACCAGACTCAAGCAAACTTAGGTGGAGGAATGCAAGAGTTGCATGATTGGTGGAGTAAAAAATAATGCTAACATGAATAGGCAATACTCAGACCCACGCCAAGGCGGATCATACGACCCTCGGGCAGCAGCAGAAGCAAAAGCAAGAGCAGATGAAATTGCGAAATACCGTGAACAAGAACGGGTTGCAACTGAAGGCTTGGGCAGATTGGATCGCCAAAGAGATATCTGGCGTGGTAATGTTGAAAATAACTATGCTAACCAGCTAAACGACCTTGAAAACAGTTACACCCAAAGCAAGGGCGCGTATGAGATGAACAAACGAGACTCGGAAGCACAAAACCGTGCAGTGCGTTCACAAATCATGGAAGACGCAAACAACCAAACTAACTCTTTGCGCCAAATGTTTTGCAGCAGGTGGAGCAGGAGACTCAAGCGCAGCACAAATTGTTGCTCCTTGGGCAGTTGGCTTGGAGGCGAGCCGAAACGCTGGAAGTGCACAAGATGCTTTCGCCCGAGATCGCCGAAACCAAGACTTGGAGTTTGCCAGTGTAACTAACGCATATAACAAGAACAAGAAAGACTGGGAAACGAACCGCCAAGATGCACTAAATAACGTGGATTCACAAATTGAAAGTAGCCGAATTGACTTGAATAACCGTATTATGGATGCAAGGCAGAAACAAAAGACTGCCAGTGGCCAAGGGTTGCAGAGTGCGATCGACCAAACTAGGGATCTATCTAACCAGATTAGCAACAGCCAGAATAAGATTTTAGATTTGAGTAAAGAAACGCCGAAAGCGCTTGAAAAAGTGGAATTTAAAGCACCAAAGCTTAGCGATTATAGCGAAAATGTACAAGGTGTGAAAGTGGACAGTGGAAATCCGGACCAGGCAGGACTACAAGACCAGCTTGATCCACGACTTGCTGCATTGCTTGATCCGAATAAGAAGAAAAAAAGGATTTACAGGCGTAGAGAAAGGGAAGCTCGAAAGGGCTTTCTTTTTAATATCAAAAATAATATCAAAAAAATGCTTGACATTATGATATTGTTTTGATAAAATATAAATAGGCAGAGAGATTCAAGGAGAACATTCTGCTGGCAGGCTTAAAAAAAGTTGGTCGTTTAAGGAGACATGAAATTAACAAATTTTTAGATTAGCAGAATTCTTCATCCATTCAGAGCAGTCTGAAAACTGGAAGATAATTCTTGCGACAGTCGAGCGTTATTTCAATTTTGAAATAACCGCTCAAACCGAAAATTTCCTTCATCTTGGTATAATAATCAGCGATGAAGATTCTACACTAATACAGAAACTCGCAAAACAAATATATGGGAAAGTAGCACCCTACGGACGCGTCAAGGTTGCTATAACAGATTATTAACACGCGTAGTCTGTCAGTGAATTTTTCTGCCTAACGGCCAGCAAGCTTGTAAATATCAAAATAAGCGGGGAAGGGTTTAGTATGAAAGCTATTGCTCTAAGGATTATGCACCCAGAGCTATATAAAAGAATAGAAGACCTAGCAAAAGAACAAAACTTATCAATAAACATGACGATCAATATGCTTTTAGGTTTTTCATTTAATGAAATAGATAGGCAAAATAAAAAGTTCAAAAAAAGACTATTGTTTTCGAGTCTGATTAGTGCTATAATATTTATACTAAAGTTTTTTTAATGAATGTTTTCTGTAAAAGAAGCCCTGCTCAGGGTTTCTTTTTATTTTATAGATAATTCTGTTATAATAAAACTATAAAAATAATCCACTCAGAGCGCTGAGCGATTAGCAAAATATTAATATTTGCGTCGCTCAGTTTTTATTTTGCAGCGACAAGATAAGGAGAAGAGATGGATATTTTCAAAGGTATTGGCGACTTTTTTGGTGGGCTTTTTGGTCAAAAGAAAAGGCGAGAAGATGAACAACAACCACAGCAACAACAATCTGCGGTGAGTTTTAATAGTACATCAAAACTGGGAGATAATTTTGCGAATAATTCAAGCAACCCAACCCAGCCACAGCAGCCAAAAAGAATTTGCAAAGAGTTCAGTAGACTTAAACCCTGTAAAACCGGTGCAACCCGTTCAACCACAACTGCAAATGAACCGAGACCAAGAACGCCAGCAATTGGCAAATAAATATCGGCAAGAAGAAACAGACCGCTATAACCAAGGTTCAGACCATGCGGCAAACTTCTTGAATGATATTTTTAGTGGTGACAAAACAGCACAAATGCGAGAGAATACGATCAACCAGAATATTCAAAACCGGGTGAATGCTGAAATGCTCCGAAAGTATGGTCCAGATGACCAGCAAGTGAAGCAAAATATCGCGCAGACTAGTCAGAACATCAATAAAAACGCTTCAGCAGTAAGTGATTTCACTAAAAATTACAATAATAATGTTCAGCAGACAGTTTCTGCACCGGCTTCAGCAGTAAAAGGAGCAGCGAATAGCGTGGTGGAAACTATGCCGAAAGTTTCTGGAGCTATTACAGAACTTGGAGCTAATACAATTAAATTGTTTGATGAAGATAACCAGTTTGCGAACAATTTAATTAAGCGGGTGCGAGCAGACCGTGAAAAGAACATTGTGCGAAAAACACTCAATGATGCAACCGGTTTAACTGATCAAGATAATAAAATGGCATATGGCTTGGGTAGTTCCGGAACAAGAATGGCGATTGATGCAGCAATGACACCTGCAACTGGTGGTCTTGCGCCGGCTTTAGTACATGGTGTGGAAGCACATTCAGAAATGATGGACCACTTAGACAACATCGAAGCTCGGAAAAAGGCTGAAGCAGTAGCAAAGGTGAAACATATACACCAAGTAGCTTCACTTCTCGCTATTTAGCCTCAACCGCAAATGCTGGAGCGCAAGCTGCAATTGAAAAGCTTGGAATTGATAACCTTACCGGTAAAATTGGTGGTAAATTTGCAAAAAATATGGTTGGGCGAGCTATCACGGGTGCGTTGGGTGAAGCTGGTGAAGAAGGTGCACAACAATATGCTGAAAACTTCACTAAAAAGCTTTTCGACAACAAGCAAGATATCCACGAAGGTGTCGCTGAAAGTGCTTTAATGGGTGGAATTATGGGCGGAGTTGGCAAGATGGCCTTTGGTGGAATGGAATCGGTTAAAAATCCATATAAAAGCAATACCAGCTATGATCCAAAAGCATTATATGAGGCAGAAATAAAAGCAACAGCTCCAATGCGTGAAAAAATTACCCTCGCAGAAGCAGAGAGGCAAAACCGAGGCGGAGACTTGCAGTATACCCCAAGAAGAGAAACAAATATTAACCGTTTGGATAGTGATCAATTAGGTTTTACTAAAGATGAGTTAGTTGGTAAATTTACGGGCGATACTCGCAAACGAATGAGTGAGCGTAGTTTTAATATGCTTCAAGATTTACGGGCGAATAATCCGTATGCTACGGGTGATGGGCAAGAGGTGTATTTGAGTGGAAAAGGTAATAAAAAGTTTGTAAATACACAAGCTGGAACAGATGCAGAATTTATTGCAAAAATGCGTTCAACACCAAGGATAAATGAATTAATACAAAACTCAGAATATAGCCACTCTTCACCAGATACTAAAAATCATGGTATTGCACCAGATGGCTTTGACTACCGAGATGTTAATTTTAAATATGGTGGAAAAGATTTAACACCACCTTTAATGTAGCTAAAAATGACACTATTAATAGAAATACTTTATATGGAGCTACAACAAAAGAAAACATCAGCACTCCTGGCTTAAGGGATAACCCATCCACCAAGTCCTATGCTGATGTATCTATGGATAGTTTAGCACAAAACACCCAAAAAGTCAATAACGGCTATCAATATTCAGATGAAATTCGCAATAAAATAGATCAAAACTTGGATGAAAGACTTTTATATGTACGAGATAATACCGGTGAAACCCTTACAGATTTCGAAACAAGGCTAAAACGAGAAGGGGCTACAGAACAAGAAATTGAACCATATAAAAAATAGTTTTATTCGCCGTGCAAAAATGTTCTTAGAAGAACCAGGATCTATGCCAGGATGGAGTTTAGATCAAGAGAATAAACAAAATAACGAAACAAATTTGTCAGAATTTAATTTTCAGCCATCTTCAATTAACGAAAATACCAGACTATACCACGGTACGAACGGTAAAGTCGCAGAAGAAATTCGCAAGAATGGCTTTTAAACGTGGCAACGAATTAGATGAAAATGCATATTTTGGTGGTGGACATGATGTTAGCGATCAAGATAGCGTAAGCTTTTCAACAAACCGGAATGTCTCAGAAAACTTTGCAATTAATGGGCGAGATAATGGCAAGGGTTCGGGAGCTTTAATTGAAGCTCGGCTGCTTCCAGATGCTCGCGTAGTTGAAACAGATGCTGAAATATATGCTGAAGATCTAAATGAAGTTACAGAACAACTTCGCAAACAAGGTGTGGATGCAGTTTTCTTGAAAAAAATAATGGCGAAGATGAATTGGTAGTTTTGAACCCTGAAAAAGTAGATAGAAATATCCTGATTGAAAGATATAAGTTGGCGAACCAACAAAAACAAGCCCTTACCGCCAAACTGGAAGACCTTAAAGCTCGCCACCAAAACCTGACAGGTGATGAAGATTTGGTGTTTAATATTTTTAAAGATGAACTTCAAAAGAATGCTCTGGGCTATTTCGATCCAAAACTAACCAAATTAACTTGAATGATTTAACTTTTGAAACCTTGAACCATGAAATTGGACACAAGATTTTTTCACGCGTACCACTGGAACAGAAAGCAGATTTAATTGACGAAGTTCGCAAGACCTTTGGTGATGAAGCTTTAATCCAGCAATATAGCAAAGATTATGGTAATGATCTAAATCTTTTGGCTGAAGAAAAATTAGCCGACGGCTTTAGTGACTACTACCAAGGAAGACTTAATGGTGAAGAAAGTACCAGATTAGGGGCTAAATTAGGAATTCCACCAAAAATCCTTTCCTACTACGACAGAATGATTGAAGCAATTAAAAGCGTATTTGGAGCGACAAATGAACTAAAGAAGTTCTATGCTGAGATTGAGACTGGGAAAATTCGCACAGGGATTACAAGCAAAATATACCAGTGTATAACGAAAGCCCAGCTTATAAGATTGCTCAAGATTCTAAAGGTGATTTAGCTGAAACAGACCAAAAAACCCGCAAATTCGCTGAAACCGTATTAGATACAGATACGCCACCAAAAGACTTTGTGAAATTGATGCACGCCGGTGATGAATCTTTGAAATATACGCCAAAAAAAGAATAGTGAGCTATGGAATAAAGTGACTAAATCTGTACAATAAAGCCCGGAACGAGTGCTTAATGAATTAGATAATACTACTATCTAATAAGTTAATGTTTATTTTTTGTCTAACTTAATTTAGTCCCACTTCCAACTAAAAAGTCTTTCAAAAAATGTTAGTGAATTTCGTGGAAGAACTGCATCTTTGCTTGGAGTTTCTTCTTTTGAGGGGGGTTCAGCTTTTTGCTGGATCTGGTGAAATCTGTTCGGCAAAAACGAGAAGTCGCTTTTCTGCTGTTCCAAGAGGAACGCAAGTAATTAAAGTAAGCATCGGCTTATCTGTGCCGATCTGAACTCGATTAACTTGATTTGGCATCACAACTTCAGTTCGGGTTACATTATAAGTATAGCGAGTTCCATTATAGTTTGCATAGATTACGTCGCCTTGTTTAAGTTTGTCAAGTTGTGCAAAAATGAATTTATAATCGCCCGTATCAAACAAATCATTACTCGAATGTCCACTTAAAACTGTATTTCCATTTTGGCCAGGAACGGCATTTGCGCCCGGAATTGAAAAATGCGCAACACCCTTTGCCATCGCTTTTAATTGCGAAGTATTGTCGTTCCCAACTCCATAAACCACAGGAGCGTCAACATTAATTTTTTTGGGATGATTAGCTTTGGTTCTTGACCTACGGAGTTTGAAGAATTCGGACTGTAAATAGTTTGGTTTGCGTTTGAATTTCCTGGGGCAACATAAGCTTCGACTGATGCAAAAATTAAACGATTATATTGTAAAAAAACAAGAACAGGGATACAACAACAATTGTTGATAAAATTGGCATAAAATGTCGTGACTTTCGAATTTTTGAGTTTGCTCATGTGCTTTTGTAGCAATATCTTTTTCGCAATTTTGCCAAGGCTCGATCTTTTTGCTCCTCGAGTTAATTCTTCAATAACTTCGGGCTGAATATTGGTTATTTGCTTTTTTTGCTGCTCAATTGCTGCGGAATAATATGTTTCATAATATTTCTGGTAATAATTCTGCCATGCTGCATGATAGCGTTTCCATTGCTCACTTGGTTGATCGTTTTGTGGAGTATGTGAATTTCGAACGGATTGTTGAGGTCGATAACTCACTGCACCGGATTGATTTTTCGACTCTACGCACAATATTTTGCTTGTTTTGAAGTGGCTGAATAGCTTTCTGATGTGTCTTAAAATCGTTAATTTCCTGACCAACGCCAGAATTAAAATCTGCTCTTGGCTGAATTTGAACTGGTTTCGAAATCTCACTAATCGATGATTTTATGATTTCTTCGCGGTGATTTTTTTGTCATTTTTTTGTGTACTTTGATTTTTTTGAAAAGTTCCGCTAAATTGACTTTTTCAGGATGAACTTTTTCTTGATTTTTGAATTTCTGCAATTTGCTCAGTATTGGTTTTTGGTAGATTTGCTGAATTTTTTTGCCTTCGAAAATCAATTGCCGCCCTATTTCTGTCGTTTGAAGGGGTGTTTTGCGATTGTCTTTGAGGAATGGTTAATCCGTTATTTTGGCTTTTTTTATTATTATCGTTCATTTCTCTTGATTTTTCCTTATTCTTAGTATACAATAGATAGTGAGCTATGTAAATAGCCAAAAAGCACAATCGTTTGCCGCGATGGTGGAATTGGTAGACACATGGACTCAAAATCTGGTGAGCACTACGCTCGTGCCGGTTCAAGTCCGGCTCGCGGTACCACAGAAGAATGACTGAGCAACGAACAGTCATTCTTTTTATTTAAAGAATAGACCCATGGTTTAGCGACAGTCGTGGGTCTTTTTGTTGCTCCAATTGAGGCGATTCCATGTAAATCACCTCTGAGGATTAGCAAAACCTTTAAATGTGAAACTTAACAATTTGGTAAAAAGTATGAATATAAGATATAAATTTTTCACTTTCAACGAACGAAAACTGTAAAAAAATAGTAAAGATTAAAGATTGCAAGCCAATAGTTTAATGAATAGTGAAATAAATTTTTCATTAGCTCAGTCGGGCTGATAGGTCGCCCACCCTTACTATCGGCCTCAGCTAAGCTAATGAAGAAAGAATTTTATGCAAAACACTAATGAAACCGAGTTCGAAAAAAAGAGTTCGAAAAAAATCAAGAACTCTAAAATTGAACTCAAACCAACAAAAACAAAAAAACAAGGAGAAAATAAAATGAAAAATATTAAGAAATTTAACTGGAAAAATTAATCGAAACAACTAAAACAATTGTAATTTACACTGCTATAATTACAGGTTTAGCCTTTTACATTGGTATGAAACAAGGTGAAGCTAACACAAAAGTAAATAACGATAAATTAGTTGAGACTATTCGAAATTTAAACCAAAACAAGTAAGTCCAAAGGTATCGAATTCGATACAGATGAAACCAGCTCTCGAAGCCACAATAAATTATTGTGAAGATTGGAGAAGATAGATTGATTGACAAGTTGGTTGATGGGATTAATCAAAATTCGTTTTTACGAAATGGTAACGTGATTGATATTTAGGAATTGCGCCCGGTTTGGGCGATTTTTCTTGATTTTTTTTGAAAAAAGAGCATAATAGAATTGTTCAAGATTACAATTAAGGACGCCGTTTTTGGCGTGTTTCACCGTAAATACGAGTCGGTATTTCAAAGGTGAAACCTTTAATTGTAGTCTTGAACACGCTAATAATTTAATACCGACTCGTTTTTATTTGGTCGGGATAGGAGAAATGAAATGTCGAAAAAAAGAATCAAAAGATTGATGCACAGCGAGTGGCTATTGGAATAGCTTCTGGTGTAGGTATTTTGGCTTGCTTTTCTACCATGGGCGTCATTGCCTATTGTTGGAAGCATCAGTGGAGCAAAAAGGTGATGGTTGGATTTATGCTGGAATGCTATTAGTGCCTATCTTGATTGCATTTTTGGGAGATAAAAACAAAAAGCTCTTGATAAAAAAAGTCAAAAGTTGCTTCTGGATTAATTGGAGCTTTTTGTTGCAGTAATGGGATTTTATATGATTTCAAATTTTAATGAAAAAAATAGAAAGCGCGTCAAAAGCTATGGGAAATAATCCTTTTTAGCCAATTGGCAACTTCATCAGCACATATTGACTTTTGGGCTTTATTTATTGGTTATTGCTTCGGTCGCCCTTATTATTTGTGCTTTCATTAGTGGTTTATTTAACAATAAAACAAAAAGAAAAATAAGGCAAAAAGAAGAAGTTAAGGAATCAAAAGAGAAGTAATAATAGGTCATATTTTTGCTAAAAATCTGTAATTCTGCTATAATATAGCTATGCAAACCCGTTGAATTTTCGGCGGGTTTTTTTCTTTTCGGAGATTCAACAGAAAGGAATATATGGCAATCAATACATTTTTTTAAAAATTAACGGAACGCCAATTCAAAAAAATGTTGAAAGAATATAAAGTAGATTATAATTTACTTCACCACAATTCTTCTCGCACAACTGAAATTATATTCACAACTTGCAAAAATTCGTTGACAGAAACTTATGTAAGGCTTAAAAAAATAAGGAGTTTACAACAATTATTCGATTTATTGGATACATCAAGATCAATTTGAAAAAAACAGAGGTAGTATAAAAAAATAGACATAATCTTTTCAAAAAGTCTTGACAAATCTGTTTCTTTTTGCTATAATTTAAAAGTATATTTATAAAGAATAAGAACTTTTCAAAAAGTTGATTGAAAAAAATAATTTTTATCTGTCGTTGAGATTAAAAATTTGTTCAATCAATACTTTAAGTTTGTATCGCGGTATCAAATAAAGGACAGCTTTTCAATAGGCTGTTTTTATTATTTTATTTTCGAAAAAAACCTTGAAAAAAATGTTAGAAATGAAGTAAAATATACATAAGCTAAATAGGGAAGAGAATGAGAGACGAAATTATTATAAATGGAAAAATACGATGCAATTACGGGCAAACTTTTTGAGTGTGCCAAAAAAATAATCGTAAAGATGTTAAAAATGATATTTCGAAAAATTCATAATAATCTACAGCGATCAAGCACCTTGAACTGAAAATATGTTTCTGTTCCGAAGCGTCAAAAATATTTCTCTTCACCAAGAGGAGATGATTAGTCAATTTAAGCGTCGTCATGATTACCAAGAGGCAGTTTTGCGTGCGCGCGAATCAAAAAGCGACTCGCGAAGATGAATTTTTAATCTCGCGTTTTTCAAGTGACCATAAAGTGATTTCCCCAATTTCGAAAAACCAGATCGAAGAAGTAGAAAAAAATTGCTCCTTTTGAAGAACACCCACTTGTAAAAAAAGCAAATGAAGAATTACGCGCAAAAAGCACAAAAACAGAAAAATTTCGAATCAAGAAGTGAAGGCTTTTGCAATTAGTCAGGCGATTGAAAAAAATCTCGTCAAGAGAGCAAAAAGCTAAAAAAATCTAAGCAAAAAAAGGATTTTTTTGCAAATAAAAAATTTTTAAGTTTCTCGCTTAGTTTTGCTGTAGCTATCTTTGGTGTAGGTTATTTAACTTATACTAATTTACCAGAGATTTCGAGTTGGATTTCGGAAATTCAATCTGGAATGACGGTTGAAACGCCATCATATATTGCGGACGGATATTCACCGAAAGGCTTGGCTTATTTTGATGGAAAAAAATGTGAATTTTTGAATATAAAAAGAATAATTCTAACTATAAAATTCAACAAACACAAAGTGATTGGGATAGTTCAGCGCTTTTGCAGAATTATGTCAATCAAAAATGGAGCGAAGATTATTCAACAACTTACAGTAATGGTTTAACAATCTATTCAAATCATCGCGGTGAATCTGTTTGGGTGAATAACGGAAAGCTTTACAAAGTTGAGGCTTCGGATAAAAATTTCGGATGATGAAATTCGAAAAAAATTGCGACAAGTTTAAACGCATAAAAAGGTGGCTTTGGCCGCTTTTTTTATTTTAGTGGTTTTAGGTTGAGAAAAAACAAATTGAAGTATAATATATAACTATGAAAGCAAGAACTCGTTTTGCGCCGAGTCCAACTGGATATATTCATGTTGGAAATGTTCGAAGCGCTATATCCATATTTAATCGCCAAACAAACTGGCGGAGATTTTATTTTGCGAATTGAAGACACCGATCAAGCTCGATTTGTTGAAGGTGCTGAAGATTTAATTCTTGATACCCTCAAATGGCTCAGTTTAGACTGGAATGAGGGTCCAATTTATGGTGAAAAAGGCCAAGAAAGCGGTGGTTTTGGTCCTTATCATCAGACCAATCGTCGTGAAATTTATCTCGATTGGGCAAGGAAATTAATCGAAAAAGGTTTGGCATATGCTGATCCGTACTCGCCAGAGGAAGTTGAGGAATTTCGAAATAAGGCTAAAGCTGAAAAACGGGCTTTTTATATCGTGAATATCGCCCAAAAAAATCCACCAGAGTGGAAAATTGGGATGCCTCTACGCTTCAAAACGCCAGAAATTAAAACGCTACACTTGGCATGATGCGGTGATGGGTGAACTTTCAGCTGGGCCAGAAGCTTTGGACGATTTTATTTTAATTAAGGCAGATGGTTTACCAACTTACAATTTTGCACATATTGTTGATGATTTCGAAATGAAGGTCACACATGTGATTCGTGGTTCGGAATATGTTGCGAGTACACCGAAATATCTTTCACTATATGAAGCGCTCGAGATTGAGCCGCCAATTTTAGCACATTTGCCACATATTTTAGCTCCGGAAGGAAATAAAAAACTCGGTAAAAGGGATGGGGCAAAAAGTGTTAGTGAATATCGTGCTGATGGAATTTTACCTGAAGCAATGTTAAATTTTTTTAGCTCAACTTGGCTGGAATGACGGCACTGAGCAAGAAATTTTTCACTAAAGAGGAATTGATTAAAAAAATTCTCTCTTGATCGTGTCCAGAAGTCTGGTGCAAGATTCGACGAGCAGCGACTTTTGTGGCTTAATGGTCAGTGGATTCGACGAATTTCATTAGACGATCTGTTTGAACGTGTTCAAGATTTTTGGGGTAAAAACGCACAGAACGCCAGCGAAGAATATAAAAAAGAGGTTCTAAGTTTGGTTTTTGATCGCTTAAAAACACTTAAAGATTTACCACTTGCCAGTGAATATTTCTTTTGCGGAACAAAAGTCTGATCTTGAAATGATTTCGAAAAACAAAGCAACTTAAAAAAACTTGAAAAAAATCACAAATTTTGGAACTTTTTGAGTTTAGGGATAAATAAATTCGAAATGATCGAAAAACTGGAATGATAACGAAATTCAAAAATACATTAAATCAACTGTTAGAAGAAACTGGTCAAAAAGCCAGGGATTCTTTTCCAGATTATTCGAATTTCGCTAACTTGGGCGCCATTTTTCGCCAGCTTTGAATCAAGCTTTGCGTGCGATTGGCAAAAATGAAAGCTTGAAACGATTAAAAAATTCGCTTTCTGAAATTGAAAAATGTAAAAATAAACTCCGTTTTGTACGGAGTTATTTTATATTTTCAAAAAAATAATTTTGGCGATTTCCTGTGGTTTTTCCATTGGTGAAAGATGACCACTATTCTTCAAGATATAAAAATCCGATTCAGGAAAAAGCATCTGGAACTTTTCTTTCTTGAATTTTTTTACGGTCGAATCTTCGTCGCCAATAATTGCAATTTTAATGTAATTTTTATTTTCAAAAACTTTCTTATCAAGTGCAATTGGAATTGTTATTTTTGAGCTAAGAGTTTCTTGAAAGAATTTTGGCAAAAACATATTTTGATAAATATTTTTATTGGCTTCTCGTGACCAAGTTTTTGAAGTATGGCAGCTTTAAAAAGGTGAAAAATATTGATAAATTCGAAAAAATCATCAGAAAAATCAGACTTGTGTAAAAGCTTTCATTCCAGCTAGAAAAAGAATCGCTTGGTTCAAAAAAACAGGGTTAATAATTACGGTTGGAATTTTTGAAATTTTTAGCGTCGCTCACAAAAATATGAGCTAAAGGAGTGACCAACAATTAAGTCAATTTTCGCTAAATTCTTCAAGTTTCGAAATTAATTTTTGATAGAATTTCTGAAAATCTTGAATATTTTGAAAAGTGTTAAGTGAGCTTTTTCCGTGGGCTGGAAGTTCGCAAATGATAATTGAATATTTTTGAAAGCTCGAAAGCGAGTGGAGTTAAGCTAAAATAATTTCCACCAAATCCGTGAAAAAAAGTACGGCAATTTGCTTATTTGGTGTAAAAATCTTGATATGTTGAAATTTTTATTTTTACCGATTTTTATGAAATTATGTTGAAGATTTTTTTCGCCAAGTTTTTAGATTCATTTTAATATTATAACATTTTGCATCAATTTTCGCAAAAATAGACTTTGGAAAAAAAGTAAAATTGTGATATAATTAAGAAAGCATAAAAATTTTTAGATAAAAAAAGAAAGGTAGAAATGGTGAATCCGCTACGATTGGTGATGGTGCGGCACGGGCAAAGTGAGGCGAATATTGTTCAACATGCTCAAAAGCTTGGCCAAAAATTGATTTAGAATCGAAAGTTGAATCGCGCGCAGATTGGCGGCAGCGGCTTTCTCCAGAGGGGCGAAATCAAGCTGAACGTGCACGACGAGAGCTTTCGAAAATTTATGGTGGACTCGATTTTTTGATTCTAAATATTCCTCGCCTTTTATTCGTGCAAGAGAGACGGCGGCCATTTTGAGTGGTGAAAATCGTCATTTTTGGAAGATTGATGATTTGGTTTCGAGAGAAATTGGGGAGTCTTTTGGTCGAGTGAGTATGGATGAGCGCGCTGAATATTTTTCGCTTACGATGAAATATCTCTATAATGATCCATTTTTTATGCGGTTTGATGGTGGCGAGAGTATTTTTGATGTTTATTTGCGTTTTCGAACTTTTTCTGAACGTCTCAAAAGGGAAGATGGGAATCAGAATGTATTGATTGTATCGCATAAGCAATTAATTCAATCAGCTTGTTATTTGATTGAGGGTTTTTGCCGGAGCAATGGAATGATACAACGCGGCGACATATTTATGATGTGCCTAATTTAGGTGGAATTGAATATTCGAGGGTTAATCCAATAGATGTCTAGCGATGTTCGTGAGGATTTTTGCTTGGCGAAGGATTTTGAATCTTGGCGAAGCGGACGGAAGATATGGAAATTGGGAAGAATTTGATGTTCGAAGAGATTTTTCAAGCGAGGAGTTATTGTTTCAAATTTCAGAAAATAAACCTTTTTTAAAATAATACTTGACAAAGCTTGAGCGGTTTGTTATTATACTTAATATAGTTGGTGTGTTATCAAGGGCGATATTTGTTTTTCTCCCCTAAATAACACTTATAAATAAAAAAATAAATAACAAAAACCGCCCAGGGTGGGCACACATCAACATAACAAATCACTACTTGAAAAAGTGGTGATTTTATATTATAATGAATAAGATTATGTTTAAAAAAAGGAATTCAGACAAAACTTGAAAAAAATATGTTCAAAAAGTATTTCGAAGCGCATCCGAATATTAAATTGATTACAGTTGCGGGATCTGTTGGAAAAACTAGTACAAAACTTGCGATTGCAACACTTTTGAGCCAGAAATATCGCGTTCGTCTTCATGAAGGAAATCACACACACATTTAAGTGCGCCACTTGCAATTTTGGGGATAAATTTCCCTGGAAATCCGCGTAATTTTTGGCAGTGGCATAAAGTTTTTAATGCTGCAAGGAATAGAATTAAATCGCCAAGTAGTGATGAGCCAGAAGTTATTATTCAAGAGCTTGGAACTGATCATCCTGGTGATATTAAGCAATTTGATAAATATCTTGCGCCGAATATTGCGGTTATTACATCTATCACACCTGAACATATGGAGTTTTTCGGTAGTCTTGAAGCTGTTGCACAAGAAGAGTTGAGTGCAGCAAGTTTTGCGGGAATGGCAATTTTGAATCAGGATGATATTGATAGTAATTTCTTGAAAGTTGTTCCAAATTCTAATATTTCGACTTATAGCTCGGTTGGTGGTGCGAATTATAATTTTGTCGCTGAGGATTTTTCGCTATTAAACGGCTTTAGTGGAAAAATTCAAACGCCGGAATATGGCGAAATCCCTGTTCGTGTGAAGGTTTTTGGTGAGCATTCTTTGCGACCAATTACTGGTGCCGTGGCGGTTGCGGTTAAACTTGGATTGAGTCCACAGGAAATCGTTAATGGAATTTCAAGTTTGAAGCCTGTTCCTGGACGAATGAATTTTATGCGCGGAGTTGAAGATTCGGTGCTTATTGATGACACTTATAATTCTAGTCCAGCAGCTTTGGAGGCGGCAATTCAAACTCTTTATGCACTTTCTGCGCCTTCGAAAATTGCAATTATCAGTAGTATGAATGAACTTGGTGAATCTTCAGCTTTTTGAACATCAAAAAAATTGGTGAAATGCTCGATGGAATTTCACTTTCTTGAGGTGATTACTGTTGGTGAGCAGGCTAATCGTTTTTCTGCACCGGCTGCACGATTGAGGGGTGTCAAGTTTATGAAGCGAAAAATGCGATTGATGCCGGAGCTTTTGTGCGTAGTATCATGGAAAAAGGAGCTTTGGTGCTTTTGAAGGGTTCACAGGGTGAAGTTTATCTTGAGGAAACTGTAAAAATGTTGCTTCGAAATCGAGAAGATGAAAAAAATGCTGGTTCGTCAAGATGAAAAATTGGAAGAAGATTAAAGATGAATTTTTAAGTAGTTTTTCGGAAATTGCCGAAGATGAGGTTTAGAAATGAAAGAAATTTTACCAATCGTTGATGAGTGCGACAAAATAATTGACGAAGTTGATAAAGCAAATTTTGATAAAACAACCGGAAGAATTTATCGAACTGTATCTTTGATTCTATTTGATAAATCTGGAAATTTCCTAATTCAGCGTTGAGCGTTTTCGAAAAGCGACTTTTGCTGGAAAATGGCAATTTTCGGCTGCTGCCGGACATGTCAAGATCGGTGAAAAGTTATCTGGATGCGGTTTATCGAGAAACTGTCGAAGAAATTGGACTAAGTTTAGAAAAATAAAAACTTTTGTGAGGTTGAAAAAGTTTTTATTCATACGAAAGAAAATAAGCGGCGTTTTATGCAATTTTTTGTGGCGAAAGTTGATTTTAACCTTGAAAATTTAGCAATTTTGCGAGATGAAGTTGCAGAAATAAAACTGGTGAATTTTGATGAATTTCAAAAAATGCTTAAAGAATCACCGGATGATTTTATAGATTCACCAGAATTTGCGCTAGAAATTCTCGAAAAAGCAAAGAGAGTCACACAAAAATAAGCTATTCACAGGCTATTTTGTAAAGCGCAATTCCAGTTGCGACAGAAACATTGAAACTTTCTTTTTGGCCAAACATTGGGATTTCAAGAGTTTTATCGCAAAGATTAACTAATTCTTCAGAGATTCCTTCAACTTCTTCGCCAAGAAGTAGTGCAATTTTAGCGTTTTCAGGTGCGGAAAAATCTTTTAGAAAAATCGATTTTGTACTTTGTTCAAGTGCAAGAATTTCAAAATTTTGAAGCTTTAGGTTTTTGATTGTTTTAAAGATATTGTTGGAAATTTCACATTCAACAATTTCTTCCGCCCCTAGTGCTGTTTTGTGAATTTGTGAATTTATTTTTTGCGCAATATGTGGTAGACGACCAGTTTTTTGAAAATCTTCATTTGGTAAAAGTGGAAAAGGCGAATATCCGCTAAAAATAATTTTTGAAACACCAAAACCTTCGCTCGTTCGTAAGATTGCGCCAATGTTGTGAGTTGAGCGAATATTATGTGCAAGAATTATAATTTCGCGATTTTGTTCGCGGTTTTGATTTTTGAGAGAATTTGGATTTTTCATTCTTTTCATTTTAGCAGATTTCGAAAAATAAAAAGAGCCCGAAGGCTCGAATTTCAACGCCTATTATTTACTGCGTTGAGTTTTGATAATGTTCTACCGACAATTTCGTAAGTATATTTTGCAAGTTCCGGTGAAACCCCGTCGGTATTTATTTTCGAAAGTATGTTCGTCTTCGAGAGCTACTTTTTAAAAGTTACCAACGATGAATTTTTTTGTTGTCGGTTTTTAACTCTTCGATTCGAACGAAAGCAGAATATTCTGAAAAATCTGCCAATTTCTGCGCGAAAAAGAGTCTTTGATTTTTAGAGAAATATTCCAGCGGTTTTTGAACGGGACATTTGTCTCTTTTTCTACTTCTGGGCAACTTTCGAAAATAGCTTGCTCGATTGTTTCTTTAAGGCGCATTTTGTTCACCTCTATTCTAAAAATTTCGCTTGAAGCGATGAGGATATTTTATCATTTTTGATTGAAAAAAAGAAAGTGCTTGTGATAAAATTGAGTTAATGGAAGAGAATAAAGTTCAATTAATGCGTCGCCAGAAGGAAGAAGAAGCAACTGAGCAGCGGGCTTCAATTCTGGGTTTGACATATCTTGATACACGGGAATTCGAAAATATTTTTCCATTGGCAAGGGGTCTTTTTACAAATGAACAGATGTATCGTGCTTTTTTTAGCGCCGCTTCAGATTGGTGATGTGGATGAAAAATAAGCCATGGCGAGTTTTGATTACGAGTCAAACGCCGCGTTCAGTGATTCAAAAGCTTTCGAAAAAAATATCAAGACGAAGGAAAAACACTTGAACTTTTCTTGATTTCTGAAATTGCGTGGAAAAAATATTATGCGTCGCTATGACCCGCCGAAAAAGGTTATTTATGATGATATTGAAATTGCGGGCGAGGGCGATAGTGCAACTTTAGATAAGGTTAGTCAGACTTTAGCAACGGTTGCATCTGATGAGGTTTTTGATTATTTAATCGATCAAGCGGATCGGCTTGGAGCGAGCGATATTCATATCGAGAATCAGCGACAGTCGATTAGAGTTCGAATGCGTGTTGATGGTGCGCTTCACCCCTGTGGCGGAGCTTGGGCGCGATCGTTATCGTGTGATTATGGGTGAGCTTTCTTCGCGAGCGGGAGTTTCAAGTGCTTCGAAAACTTCACAATCCGGACACATGCAAAAAGATATTTATCACGATGGAACTTCACACCTTTTGAACTTACGTGTTGAAACTGTTCCGACGATGTATGGAATGGATGCTGTGATGCGTTTGTTCAACTTTGATGAGAGTATGTTGCAGCTTGATTTGCTTGGGATTGCGCCAAAAGAGCGTGCCGAGATTGATGAGATTATTTCACATCCGCGTGGAATGGTTTTAATGGTTGGTCCAACCGGTTCTGGTAAATCGACCACGCTTTATTCGATGTTGAACGCTTTAAACACTCTCGATCGTAAAATTATTACGCTTGAAGACCCGATTGAATATGGAATTGGTGGAATTTCACAAATTCCGATCGATACAACGCACGGAGCGAGTTTTGCGGATGGTTTGCGTTCGGTTTTGCGTCTTGACCCAGATGTGGTGATGGTTGGTGAGATTCGCGACAACGACACGGCGCGAACAGCAATTCAGGCTTCAATTACGGGGCATTTGGTGCTTTCGAGCTTTCACGCAAATTCAACTAGCGCGGCCTTTTCGCGTATGATCGATATGATTGGAATGAACCCAATTTTTTCAAGTGCAATTCGGCTTTTGATTGCTCAGCGACTTGTTAGAAAACTTGATCAAAACGCACAAGAATATATTCCAGATGAAGCTACTAAAAATGGGTTCGAAATGTTTTGGAGGGCGTTCCAGCTGAGAAACTTCCGCAAGATATTTCAGGTGATTTTAAACTTTGGAAGCCGGTTGTCTCAGAGGATAGTCCTTTTGGCTATAAGGGGCGAATTGTGGTGATGGAAATGATGGTTGTGAATGATAATATTGCGGCATTTTTGCGCGGTGAAAGAGGAGTGATCTCAACTGAAGCAATTGAGGCTCAGGCTCGCGAAGACGGCTTATTAACTCTTTTGCAACAGGGTGTGATTTCGGCTCTTCGAGGTGATACAACTATTGAGGAAGTAAATCGCGTAATTTAGCTCTTCACAAAAGCCAAAAAAAGTGTGATATAATAAACCTTGATTATAGATATTAAATTTAAAAGTGAGTGGAAAATATGAGTTTTGAGTTAATCAAAAAAGTTAATGACACGCAGAAGAAAGACGCCGTTCTTGATGTTAAAAAGCGGTGATACTGTTCGTGTTCATCAAAAAATTAAAGAAGGTAATAAAGAGCGAATCCAGATTTTCGAAGGTGTAGTTATCAGAACTGACCGCAAAAAATCGCATACTTCGCGAATTACTGTTCGAAAAATTGCTAGCGGTGTTGGTGTAGAAAAATCTTTCCTTCTTCATAGTCCGTTACTTGAAAAGATCGAAATTGTTCGCCGTTCGAAAGTTCGCCGAAACTACCTTTCATTCTTGCGAAACCGAAGTGGTAAAAGTGCTCGACTTAAACAAGTTGCATTTGATCGTGAGGCTGTAAACACTTTACCGGAAGCCTCAAAAGCTGAAGAAAAAGTTGAATCTACAGAAGAAGCTTAACCATTAATAAATAAACACTCTACAAAAGGGTGTTTATTTTTACCTTGACAGAACATTCAGGGGAGGGGTATAATAAAAATATGAAAAAGCATAAACTCTATAAAGGATTTACGATCATTGAAGTCGTATTAGTATTAGCTATTGCTGGGCTAATCTTTTTAATGGTATTCTTAGCACTACCAGCACTCCAACGATCACAAAGAGATACGCAGCGAAAACAGACGATTTCGCGAATTGCTGCAGCTTTAGAACAGGCTAGGGTGAATAATAAAGGTGTAGCTATTAGTGATTATGGAAATAATAATCAGTTAGAGAGTTTTGTTCAGAACTATCTCCGTCCGTATGAAAGTGAATATGTAGATCCTTCAACAGGGCAGTTTTATGCATTACTAAAATGTGGAAGCAAAGTTGATTGTAAAAATGGTTCTGGCCAAGATAGTATTAATGTTGGTGAGATTTATTATAATTCAAAAGCTACTTGTGGAGATAATGGTCGATTTATTGATCAGTCCGGTAATGCAACAAATTTCATCCTTCTTACTCGTCTTGAGGGTAGTGGACTATATTGTTTTTCTTCATCAAACTAATTTCGAGGATCAAAAATAGCAAAACAGCTTTTAGCGGAGCTGTTTTTGATTAGAAGATATTTTTCGAAAGTTTTTGCGGTTAAATTATAATAAATATGGTTATGTTTTTATGGATTTTTAAAAAGCGTTTATGGTAAAATAGATATAGGAAAACTAATAAAAAGGAGACGAAATGTCTAAAAAAATTGCAATTAACGGATTTGGGCGAATTGGTCGCAATGCCTTTAAGCTTGCTTTTGAGCGAGACGATATTGAAGTTGTCGCGATTAACGATTTAACGGATACAAAAACTTTAGCTCATCTTTTAAAACACGATTCAACTTACGGAACTTATCATTATGATGTTTCTTATGATGAAAATTCGATTTTTGTTGATGGAAAACAAATTCGCGTTTTGGCAGAAAAAGATCCTGCTCTTTTGCCATGGGGTGAATTTGGTGTTGATGTTGTAATTGAAGCAACCGGTCTTTTTGTTCAACCGGATAAAGCGCGTGCACACATTAATGCCGGTGCGAAGAAAGTGGTTATTTCTGCACCTGCGAAAGGTGAAGGTGCGAAATTTATTGTTCTTGGTGTAAACGAACACGAATTGACTCGTGAAGATGATATTATTTCAAACGCAAGTTGTACGACAAACTGTATTGCGCCAGTGATGGCGATTCTTGAACGTGAATTCGGAATCGAAAAGTCGCTGATGACAACTGTTCATTCATACACTGCTAGCCAGCGAATTTTGGATGCGCCTGCAAAAGATTTGCGCGAAGCTCGCTCGGCGGCTGAAAATATTGTTCCAACCACAACTGGTGCGGCGATTGCTACGGCAAAAGTTATTCCTTCGCTTGTTGGAAAAATTCGACGGGCTTTCAGTTCGCGTTCCAACGGCAGTTGTTTCTTTTGAGTGATATTACAGCTGTTTTGAAACGGGATACTACAAAAGAGGAAATTAACGAAGTTTTTTTAGGCGTGCTGCTAATGACCCATTTTATCAAGGAATTTTAACTGTAACGGAAGAACCGCTTGTTTCGAGTGATTTTAAGGGAAATTCACACAGTACAATTGTTGATCTTGAATTGACTAATGTTGTCGGCGGAAATTTGGTAAAAGTTGTGGCTTGGTATGATAACGAATGGGGTTATTCAAACCGCTTGGTTGAAATTACAGCAGATGTAGCTGCGAATATTTAAGGAATTTAAAATGAAGATTTTTTTATTGGCGCGGATCATAGAGGTTTCTATCTTAAAGAAAAAGTTTTTCGAATATTTAAAAAAAGCCGGATATAGTGTTGAAGATATCGGCGGATTTGAATATGACCCAAATGATGATTTTCCGGAATTTGCACGCGTGGCAGTTTCGAAAATTCGCGCCAATGAAAAAGATGACCCGCGGGCGATTTTGATTTGTGGCGGAGCACAGGGGATGGGAATGGCAGCAAAACCGATATAAAGGTATTCGTGCCTCTGTCGTCTGGGAGCCTGAAGAAGCAAAATGGACTAGAAACGATAACGATAGTAATGTGATTTGCTTGCCGGCTCGTGTTTTTGATAAAGACGAAGCTGAGAGAGAGTGGAAAGAAACTATTGATATTTGGCTCAAGACTCCATTTGCGGCAGCTCCACGATTTATAAGAAGAAATAAACAGATTGATGAGGTATAGATGTCGATAATAGCACCAGCAATTTTAGCAACAAATCCAGAAGAGTATAAATCTCAGGTTGAAGCGATTTTTCCGTTTGCCGAAAGGGGTTCATATTGATGTAACTGATGGTGAGTTTGCACCAAATTTAACTTTGCCAGAAACGCAAATTTGGTGGCCACAAGAGTGGAAAGTTGATATTCATATGATGGTTGCGCGACCAAGTGAGCATATTGAAACGATTATTCAGCTTAATCCAAATATGGTTATTTTTCATGCTGAGGTTGAAGAGGATCTGGTGCCAATTTTCGAAAGGCTTAAAAACGAAACAATGATTAAACCGGCTGTTGCACTTCTTCGTTCAACTGTTCCAGAAACCGTAGCGCCAGCAATTCAAGCAGCTGAGCATGTTCTTGTTTTTAGTGGAAATCTGGGTGAAATGGGTGGTCGTGCAAGCATGATGCAACTTGAAAAAATCCGCTTAATCAAACAAATCAACAACAATGTCGAGATTGGTTGGGATGGTGGTGCTAATTTTTCGAATGTATTTAACTTGACCCAATCTGGTGTTGATGTTGTAAATGTTGGTTCGGGAATTATGCAGTCGCAAAGTCCTGAACAATCTTATCGTCAAATGGAAGCTGAAATCAATCGAAAAGGAGCAATTTAGAGGTGAATATCCCAAAAATTCTTTCGATTGGTGCTGCAACGCAAGATGTTTTTGGATAATTCGCCTGAATTTAGATTGATTTCAATGGCGAAAGATCAAGATGTGGTTGGATTTGATCTTGGTTCAAAAATTGATGTTCGAAATATTGAGATTTCGAGCGGCGGCGGAGCAACAAATGCTGCAACAACTTTTTGCACGACAAGGTTTAAGCTCGAGTTTTATGGGTGTGATTGGTAGTGACATTTCTGGTGAACAAGTTTTAAAAATGCTTGATGAGGAATCGATCGACACTTCGCGTGTAGAGTTTTCGACAAGATATAACACAGATTATTCAACAATCTTGCTTGCACCTAATGGTGAACGAACAATTTTAACTTATCGTGGGGCTTCAGGCCATATTTATGCGGATAATTTCGAATTAAAATATGGTGAATTTGATTGGGTTTATGTTTCGAATTTAGCTGGAAGGTTTGACTCGCTTGCGAAAAATCTTTAAAGAATCCACAAAAAGGCGCAAAAATTGCTTGGAATCCTGGAAGAAATGAATTGCTAGAGGCTGAAAAAGTTCGAACTTTATTGCGAGATGTTGAGATTTTTGATTGTAAATAAAGAAGAGGCGAGCTTGATCTTTGAAGGAGTTTCAGCAGAAGAATTGGTTAGAAATGGTTCAAAATTTATACCGGTAATGATTTTAACAGATGGACCTGATGGTGTTTGGGCGATTTCTGGAGATAAAAATGATTCGCGCAGGAATGTATGAAGATGTGCCTTCAGTTGATCGAACTGGTGCTGGCGATGCTTTTTGGTTCGGGTTTTGTGAGTCAATGGGCTCAAGGTGCGAACCTTCAACAGAGCGTTTTGTTTGCGAGTGCAAATTCAACGGCAGTAATTCAACATTTGGGTGCGAAAAAAAGGAATTTTGTATAAAAATGCAAAACTTCATTCGATGCCGATGCGGGAGATTCAATTATGAGAAGTTATAAACTCTCAGAATTACGGATTGAGTGGTGCTTATGCGAGAAAAATTCGAATTTGGTGTTTCAAAAATTGAAGCAAAAAAGCCGGAAATAAAAAGTGTTTCTGCACAAATTATGGCAGAATTATATCGAAAATCGCATGAAATTGAGCGCGAATTAGGATTTTCTGGCAATAATATTTTGATGATTGAGGCATTTTTGGCGTTAAAAAATCAGTTGAAAAATGGGGATTTCTGGCAAAAATTTGGTAATGTGGCATTTTTTTGTGAAGATGGTATAATCTCGGTGAATAAAAAAGATATTGAAAATAACCAAAAAGAAAGAAATGTGGCAAATCATTCGAGAGATTTTTTTCGAAAAAAAGAATTAAAAAAACAAATTCTTGAGAAGTACCAGCAGGAATTTTCGAAATATTCAGTAAAAGCAAATAGAAGAAAAATTATTTTAAAAAGGAGAAAAATGAGATATCAGATTTGTGTTTCAGGAGCAGCAACGGGTGATAGTGTTTTTAGCTTCGAGAGATTTAGCTTTTTAGGCTTGGACAAGAGATTGTTCGGCAGGGAAAAATTTTAACAACAGGTGCAACGGTTGGTTTACCTCATCATGCGGCTTTGGGTGCAGTTAGCGTACTGAATCGAACTGGTTTTGAGCATTGGGTTTTCGCCAGCATCGAGTTTTCGCCAACATGTAAATACATATAAATTACCGTTTAAGCCTTTTTGATTATATTAATTTTACGGGGATGAGCTATGTTGGGCGCGATACGCATTTGGTGCTTTCAAGCGACGCGGTGATTACAGTTGGTGGTCGAATGGGTTCACTCCACGAACTTGCAACTGCTTTGGAATCTCGCAAAGTTTGTGGTATTCTGCTTGGAAGCACGGCACTTGCTGATTATGTTCCGACACTTCTTCAAAATGTTGAAGCGCCGGGAACGAAAGATATAATTTACGACAACAACCCAGAAAGGCTCGTTCGAAAAGTGATTGCAAGACTTGACGAGAAAAATGCAGATTTCATTGCACCACGAGATGATGAACATCTTTCAGAAAAGCGCGCCGGAAATGGATAAAACTAACCGCTCAATTTGGGCGGTTTTTTTATTTTTACAGGTAAAGTGATTGACTTACATAAATTAAAAACAATATAATTGAGATAGAAATACATAATAATGAAAGTGGTTATAAATGAGTAAAATAAATTTAAATTTAATAGATAGGCCGGCTTTATTTGAGATGGCTAAATATATTAGAACTGTTAAAGATGGTAGAGCTAATGAACCAAGGATTAATGGTCCAATGTATTTTCTTATTAGTTTTTATAATTTGTTTAGTTGATAGGTTTTTTTCTTCCTGCGGGTTTGCTAAGTAATAGTGGTTCTGTTGTAATAATTAGTCTTTTTGCTTTTTTTATCTGTTTTTTTGGGTTTATCCTTGCATCTTGATTTTCGTAGGATGAACGATATAGGTGTTGAGAAAGATTTAAGAAATACATTAGTAATGATAAATGGCTTTATTGTATTATTCTCCTCTCTAATGTTTTGCTTCTTATGATCCAAAGGTGATGTATAGCTCTGGAAATGCTGTTATGCTTGGTATTTTTATAATCTTATATATATGGATTATCTATGGGGATATTCCTTAATTTCACTTCAACAGACAGTTCTTATATGAAAAAGAATTTGTAAAGGTTTTTTTATGACGACTCGCAAATCGCTGAAGCATATCGATATGTAATGAGTGAAAGGGAAAATATTTTTAAATTTTAAAGAAGAAAGCTATTCTAAAGACGAAAGCAATTCTTATAGTAGTGAACTCCGAAAAAAATTAAAAAAACTTTATGATGAGGGAATTTTAACCGAAGAAGAATTCAAAAAGCAAAAAAAGAAAAATTTTAGACATATAAGTAGCTTAGCCGCTCAATTTGGGCGGTTTTGCTTTTTAATAGAATATATTATAAAAATATAAATAATGAAATATCGCGAGTTTAAATTAAAATCAAAAATATCAACCAACTGGTGATCAGCCGACTGCGATTACTCAGCTTGTTGACGGGCTTAAAAAAGGTGATCATGAACAAACTTTGCTTGGTGTGACTGGAAGTGGAAAAACTTTCACGATGGCGAATATTATTCAGGCCACTCAAAAACCAACCTTGATTCTGGCGCACAATAAAACTCTTGCGGCACAACTTTATAGCGAATTTAAAAAGTTTTTCCCTGAAAACGAAGTTCATTATTTTGTGAGCTATTTTGATTATTATCAGCCAGAGGCTTATATTGCAAGTACAGATACATATATCGAGAAAGATTCGCGAATTAATGAAGAAATCGAAAAACTCCGCCACGCTGCAACCGAAGCGCTTTTAACTCGAAGTGATACGATTATTGTTTCGAGTGTGAGTTGTATTTATGGTATTGGTTCGCCGGCGAGTTATATGCAAATGGCGTTACATATCAAACCTGGAATGCGATATAACCGAGATAAGTTTTTGCGGCATCTGAAAGATATTCAATATGAGCGAAATGATGTAGATTTTTGCACGCGGAACTTTTTCGAGTTCGTGGTGACACAGTTGATATTTTTACGGCTGGTTCAGACTTGGCAGTGCGAGTAGAATTTTTTTGGCGATGAAATAGATAGATTAATTTTGACAAATCCGCTCACGGGCGAAATTCTTGAAAAACCGCAGTTTTTGATATTTTCCCAAATTCACACTATGCGACACCGAAAGAAATTATTGAGTGCGCAATTCCACAGATTGAAAAAAAGAATTTTATGCACGACATGAATATTTTGAAAAAAATCAGAAGTTTTTGGAAGCACAACGATTAGCTCAGCGCACAAAATATGATCTTGAAATGCTTCGAGAAACTGGATTTGTTAAGGGTATCGAAAACTATACGCGCTATCTAACTGAGCGTTCGGCTGGCGAGCAACCCGCAACTTTGCTGGATTATTTTCCGGATGATTTTTGCTTTTTAGTTGATGAGTCGCATATGACTTTACCACAAGTTCGTGGAATGTTTAATGGTGACCGAGCGCGAAAAACTGTGCTGGTTGATAATGGTTTTCGACTTCCATCTGCTCTTGATAATCGCCCACTAACTTTCGAAGAATTTTATAAACATATTAATCAGGTGATTTATGTTTCGGCGACTCCAGGTGAATTTGAGCTGAACATTCACCAAAAACCAGCTCAGCAGGTTATTCGCCCAACAGGACTATTGGATCCTGAAATTGAAGTTCGAAAAATTGACGGCCAAGTTGATGATTTGATGGAAGAGATTCGAAAACGAATTTTGAAAAAACAGCGTGTTTTAGTGACGACTTTAACTAAGCGAATGGCGGAAGATTTGAGCGGATTTTTAGAGGAAAAACGGCGTAAAAACGGCATATATTCACAGTGAAATTGATACTTTGGAGCGCGGTGATATTTTGCGTGATTTGCGTGAAGGAACTTATGATGTTCTCGTTGGAATTAATCTTTTGCGTGAAGGATTGGATCTGCCAGAGGTCTCACTGGTTGCAATTATGGATGCTGATAAAGAAGGCTTTTTGCGTTCAGAAAGTGCATTAATTCAAACGATCGGGCGAGCAGTTAGGGCATGAAGAAGGGAAAGTTATTATGTATGCTGATAAAATAACTCGTTCAATGAAACTTGCAATTGATGAAACGAACCGGCGACGAGAAATTCAAAAAGAATATAATTTTAAAAATGGAATTATACCAAAAAGTGTGGCGAGTGAGATTGGTGAAGGCTTGCGCGCGATTATTCCGCAAAAAGATAAAAAAACCAAAAATTAGATTTAAGGAAAATTCCGCGTGAAGAATGGAATAACTTGATTAAAGATTTAACAAACCAAATGAATCTTTGCAAGCGCAAATTTGCTTTTCGAAGAAGCTGCAGATTTGCGAGATCAGATTGCGGAGATTAGAAAAAGATGGCGTAAAAAAATAACCCTTTTGGGTTATTTTTGAGTTGATTTTTTTGATTTTTTTCTATTTCTACCTGAGAATTCATTGTCTTTTTATATAGGTCGTCAAAAGCATCATTTGCTCGTGAATAGATAAAAAAATAATTGCAATTGTATTTAAAATTGTGAGTACTATTAATGCTATAAGTCCTATTTTTTTAATGATTTTTCATAGATATCCTCTCTGTTAAATATAAAAAGAGAGCAGTTTTAGTCTTACTCAGGACATTGAAGGAATTTTTATCTTGAAGGTGATACATTTATTACGTTAGTGCTGTGCAAATAATTGTAGCCAGTATTAACTTGGACAGCTCCTCCTTGATTATAGTTCCATCCAGATTTGATATTGGAGCCCCATCTTTGTGGTGTTCCTCCAACTCCCACATGAACTTGATAAGGTTTACCCTGGGTATCGTAATACCAAGTTCTATTACTTCCTGAACCACGGAGTTCTGCCCAGCCTGAGCGTCCACCTTGAACTTCTACCCACATACCTACGATGGGTCGTCCGTTTGTGTCGAATACATTACCACCAGCCGCATAAACTGGCTGTGCCGTAATAAGGCTTGTTGCAACTACTGAAGCAGCTACTACTGCACCACCAAATAAAAACTTTTTGAACTTCATAAGAAATTCCTCCTTTGAAATGTGCCATGTTTTCAAAATATGAAAACATAAATATTATAACATACGCAAAACAAAAAAAAAAAAACAATATTTTTTATGCTTATTTTCAACACTTTAAAAATATTTAAAAAAGTGATATACTTGTTGATATGGAAAGAATATCAAAAGACGAAGTTAAGCATTTGGCGGAGCTCGAGTATTTCGCTAAGTGAAGAAGAAATTTCGAATCTTCAAACTGATTTGGGAAATATTGTTGAATATATCGAGCAATTAGGCGAATTAAATACAGATGGCGTTGAGCCGACATACTCGGTTTCGAAAAATCAAAAATATTTGGCGCGAGGATGAAATTAATGATTACGGCGTTAAGCGAGATGAACTTTTAAAGCTTGCTGGTGAAAATGTTGAAGACAATCAGGTGAAAAGTTCCAAAAGGTTTTATAGGGAGAATTATGACGAATATTTTTGAAATTAGAGAACAGATTTTGAGCGGAAAGAAAACTGCTGTTGAATTTGTTAAAGAAGCGATTTCGAAAAGCCAAAGAAATTGAAAAAAATTTAACGCTTTTACGAGTTTAACTGAAGAGCGAGCTTTGGCGCGTGCTCAAGAAATTGATGAGAAAAATTTCGAAAAGGTGAAAAAAGTTAGTGAATTAGCTGGTATTCCTTTTTGTTGCAAAGGATAATTTTTTTAGTTTTTGGTTCACCTTCGACAGCCTCAAGTAAAATGTTAGAAAATTTCGAAACGCCAATTCAAGCGACTGCGGTTGAAAAACTTGAAGAAGCGGGTGCGATTTGTATTGGAAAAATCAAATTTAGACGCTTTTTGCTCATGGCGGCTCAACGGAAAACTCAGCTTTTGGTGTAACAAAAAATTCAGTTGATGAAGCTCGTGTTGCGGGTGGTTCATCTGGCGGTTCGGCGGTGATTACAGCACTCGATGTTGTGCCTTTTGCTCTGGGAACAGACACTGGTGGTTCAATCTGTCAGCCCGCTAGCTTTTAATGGTGTTTATGGCGTAAAAGCCAACTTATGGAACGGTTTCGCGATTTGGTGTTGTTGCGATGGCGTCTTCAACTGATACGATCGGTGTTTTTTGCGAAAAACTGCTAAAGAGAGTGAGCTTGTAATGCGTGTGATGGCAGGGCTTGATTCTCGCGATGCGATGACTTTGCCAGATTTTTGGCAAGAAGAATCTGTGCCTAAAAAAGCTAAAATTGGTGTTGTTAAAGAGTTTTTGGGTGAAGGTGTTGACACGGAAGTTCGAAAAGCCACCGAGGAATATATTGAAAAATGCGAAAAGCTGGCCATGAAATTATGGAAGTTTCTTTGCCTATGAGTAAATATTCTTTGGCGATTTATTATATTGTTGTGCCGGCAGAGGTATCTTCGAATTTAGCGCGATATGATGGAATTCGTTATGGATTACGTTCGAAAAATGCAAAAAACTTGGGTGAGGTTTTTGGAAAGTCTCGCGATGAAGGTTTTGAAGCAGAAAATAAACGCCGAATCATGATTGGTTCATATGTACTTTCGAGTGGATTTTATGATGCGTATTATCTAAAAGCTCAAAAAGCGCGAACTTTATTAATTGATGAGTTTAATAAACTTTTCGAAGAAGTTGATTTTTTGGTTGGCCCAGTTGCTCCAACTCCAGCTTTTAAAATTGGTGAAAATGCGCATGATCCAGTAAAGATGTATCTTGCGGATATTTTGAGTGTGCCAGCATCTCTTGCAGGACTACCTGCGGTTTCAGTTCCAGCCGGAAAAACAAAAGAGGGGTTGCCTGTTGGAGTTCAAATTATTGGAAAAATGGAGTCGGATGCGAAAAATTTTAGCTTTGGCTGATGATTTGGAGGAAAGCTGATGGATTTAGTAATTCTTTCGGTTTCTATTCTTATTTGTGCTGCACTTTTGTTTTTCTTTTTATTGGGATTACGAAAACGGAGAAAATTCAACTTGATAAATTAAAATTTCAGGGAGATTGGTTGAAGATTGAGAATTCGATTAAAAAAAGATGAGCCGGCGACTTGGCATTTGGCATTAATTAATGCTGATAAATTGGTTGATACTGCGATGCGAGAATTGCGAATTTCTGGACAGACAATGGGTGAGCGATTAAAGAATTCGAAAGATAAATTTTCGAGTCCGAATTCAATTTGGCACGCACATAAACTTCGAAATGTTATCGCACACGAAAATGACGCACAGATTAATTTCGACCAAACGCGCCGTGCAATGAATAGTTTTAAAACAGGCTTTGAAGGATTTAGGAGCAATTTAATGGAAGATATTTTAAAAAAATACGAAATGACGATCGGTATTGAATGTCATGTTCAGTTGAAAACGAAAACTAAGCTTTTTAGCGGAAGTGATAATGATGCACGCGAAAAATCACCAAACGAGGCAACTTCGCCGATTGATTTCGGTTTGCCTGGAATGTTACCAGTTCTAAATAAAGAAGCGGTTCGTTTGGCTGTTCGTGCGGGAAAAGCATTAAATGCAAAAATCGCTAATGTTAGCCGATTTGACCGAAAGCATTATTTTTATCCAGATCTACCAAAAGGTTATCAGACTTCGCAGCTTTATCAGCCAATTATTGGTGAGGGCGAGATTATTGCTCCACTTTCGAATGGTAAAAATGTGAAAGTTCGAATTGAACATGCTCATTTAGAGGAAGATGCTGGAAAATTAACACATTTTAGCGATCATTCTTTGGTTGATTTGAATCGCGCAGGAACACCTTTGATCGAAATTGTTTCAATGCCAGATATTCATTCGGCTGAGGAGGCGCGAGCATATGCTGAAGAATTACATAAGCGAATGGTTTTTGCAGATGTTACAAATGGTGATTTATATCAAGGAAATATGCGTTTTGATGTAAATATTTCGGCGCGAAAAATTTGGTGAAGAAAAACTTGGAACACGAACTGAAATTAAAAAAACTTAAATAGTTTTTCGAAGTGTAGAGCGTGCAGCTCAGTACGAATTTGAACGTCAAGTTAAGTTACTCGAAAAAAAGGTGAAAAATTAAGCAGGAGACTCGTGGCTGGCTTGACGACGAGCAAAAACAGTTTCGCAACGAAGTAAAGAAGAAGCTCAAGATTATCGCTATATGCCAGATCCAGACATTCCGCCAATTGTTTTGAGTGATGAAGAAATTTTAAAAATGCAAGCAAAATTCCCAATTATGCCAGACTATTTCCGTGAAAAATTTAGTGTTTTCGGGCTTGATAGTTCTGTGGTTGAATACGCCTTGAGTGATTATCGAATCGCTGAACTACTCCTTGCAACTTGGGGTGATGGTCCTTGGCCGGTTTCTCAAGAAGAATTAATTAGTGAAGTTGGAATCGATAATTATACTATTGAGGAACATAAAGAAAATATGAAGCGAATCTTTAATTGGTTTGCCTCAACACCAAGCGAAGAACTTGATTTAGAAAAACTTTACAAAGGTTATCTTGGTCCTCGTCGATTAACTTTGTTGGCTCATTTAGTCCACGATAAAAAAAGTAAGCTCTAATGGTGGTCATCAAATTTTCTTGGCAATGCTTGATGACGAAAAATCGAATTTATGCCAGAAAAGATCGCTGAAAAATGAATCTTCCCAAGTATCGGATGAAGGCGCTATTGCGAAAATTGTTGATGAAGTTTTGGCTGATTCGGTTTCGGCAAAAGCTGTTGCGGATATTAAAGCTGGAAATGATAAGGCGATTGGTTTCTTGGTTGGCCAAATTATGAAAAAATCGCAAGGAAAAGCTAATCCAGCTTTGGCACAAAAATTGATTCGCGAAAGGTTGTAGAATGCAAAAATAGCGTAGAATTTCAAGCTGAACTTAACGGTGATAAAAAAATATCTTAGGAAGCTTAGTTTTTGAAAAATGATGGAATTTCATTTTTACGAGAATTTTGCGCTAACTCGTCCGCTGGAATTAAAAATTTCCGGCTGGCGAGATTTTGGCGATTAATTTTGTTGATGTGGAAAAAGAAATTTATCAGCCAAGTATTTGGCGGATCTTTTTCTTGAAGGAGTTAGCTTTTTGGTCAACCAAAGAATTGGAATCAAGATTCTTGCCGGGTTGAGGTTGAGATGAATGATGGAAGTTTGTATTATTTTACGATTAAAGAGATTTCTGCAATAAATATTCGAACAAGAGTTAATCGGCTTATTTCAGGTTATTTTCAATAAAAATACTTGACATAAGAATTATTTTGTGGTAAAATACAATCAGATTTGAATAAAATCAAAATAAAAAAATTAAAAAAACAAAAAATAATAAAAAAAGGAGAAAAATGAGTTCAGCTGCAGAAATCTTGGTTGTATTTCTTTTCGGTGGCTCTTGCAATTTTTATCACACTTGGAATTATCACTTTTGTATTGGTAATTCGCGTGACTCGCCAGATCGGTGATGTGGCTGAAAAAGATGCAAAAATATTACCGCAAGTATTGATGGAATCGCCCAAAATGTCGCTCAGGTGACTTCACCGATAATTATCGGAAAAAACAATTTTTGACATTTTTAATAAATTTAAAACTAAAAAGGAGAAAAAAATAATGAGTAAAAAGTTTGGATTAGGGTTTGGCGCTTGGTGCTTTTGGTTGGTGCAGTTGCTGGAGTCTTAACTGCTCCCAAAAAGTGGCGAAGAAACTCGAAAAGAGTTAAAAGAGAAAAGCAAAAAGTTGCTGATGTCGCTTCCGAGAAAGCTGACGAAGTTGCTAAAAATACCGAAGAAGTCGTAAAAGATGTAAAGCGTAATGTTGGTGAGTTTGCGAACGAGGCAAAAGTTCAAAACCGAAGCTAAGGTTGAAGAAGTTAAAAATCGAGGCTGGAAAAAAATTCAAAAAACGCGCACTAAATACTATTGAAGGTGCTAAAAAGGTTTCGAAAAGAAACTTTAAGAAAATAATAAAAAAATCGCTCAATGAAAGAGCGATTTTTTTATTTGAAATTAATCAACTAAAATAAAGTTGTTTTTACCTTTTTTTCAGTAATCCTGATTGGGAAATTTTGATATCTTCTAGAACTTTAACTCCATTGAACGAGATTGAATTTGCGGCAATTAGCCTTTTTGCTTCACCTTTACTTTTCGAAAGTTTTAATTCAATTAATATCTCGGAGATGGTCTTATTTTTTGAAATTATAGGAATTTCGGTTTTAAGAATTTTAATTTCTTCTGGTTTTAGAGTTTCTAAATCTTTTTCCACCAAAGAGGACTTCTGTTGCTGAAACAACATTGTTTGCAACTTCTTTGCCATGAACGATTTCAACAACATTTTTGCAAGAGCTTTTTGAGCAATTCGTAAATGTTGATTCCCTGAATGTTGACGTTCAATATCTTCAATCTCATCTTTCGAAAGTGTTGTAAGAATTTTTAAATATTCAAAAACGCTCTGATCGTCAGAATTCAGTAAGAATTGATATAATTTGAATGGAGAAGTTTTTGAAGCGTCTAGCCAAAGTGCCCCACTTTCGGATTTTCCGAATTTTCGCCCTGTTGAGCGATTGATGAGAAGTGGTGCAGTCATTGCAAAAGCTTCAACACCTTCCTTTTTGCGAATTAAATTCACACCCGAAAGAAGGTTTCCCCATTGGTCGCTACCACCAATTTGAAGCGAAACATCTTTTGTTTTTATGAAGGTACCAAAAATCATAACCTTGGAGAAGTGTATAGGTAAATTCGGCAAAACTCAAACCGCTACCATTGTCGATTCGGCTTTTAAAGAATTCGCGACTGGTCAAATCGGTCATACTGAAATTTTTGCCAATATCGCGCAAAAAAGGAATTAATTCAATTTTCGAAAGCCAGTCGGCATTATTTACGACTTCGAAATCTTGTCCAGCAAATAATTTTGAAACTTGCGCTTTGAGTGCTTCGGTATTTTGTGCAACTTTTTGAGCTGAAAGAAGATCGCGCTCTTCGGTGTCACGCATATCGCCTATCATTCCAGTTCCACCACCGACAAGTAAAACTACTTTATGTCCGTGATCAAGAAAACGTCGAACCATCATATAAACACTAAGATGCCCGATATGAAGACTGTCAGCAGAAGGGTCGGCACCAAGATAGATCGTGCGTTTTTCACCATCTAAGATTTCTGGATCTTGAAAAAGTGGTTTGATTCCAAAAACCACGCCATTTTAACTCTTCTGATAATTTCATTTTTTCTCCTATTAATTATAAATATATATCTTATTTTAACATAAAAAAAGCATTTTTCCAGACCGGCAGTTTTTGTAAAAAAATCTTGAAAAAGCATAAGCTATTGCGGTATAATTGAATGTGATATGGATAGAAGAAACAAACTTAGAAAAGAGAGTGGATCTGTAAAAACGGTCAGCTCCAAGAAAATCTGGTTCGGTTAAAAAGCAGAATAACCTTAGTTTATATACAAATTTAGCGCATAGGCGAAAAGAGAAGAAGGATTTGAAAGCGCGTGAGCGAGCTGAGTATCTTGCGAGTTTGCCTAAAAATCCGGTAAAGAGATTTTTATAAACTTCATCCGAAACGAATGCTAAAAATACTGGTTTAGTAAGCAGGGTTTATTTATGGCACTAAAAATTACGGCAGGTTTAATTATTCTTGCCGGAATAACAATTGCGGCAGCTTTTGCGTATGTTTCGAAAGATTTAAATCAAGTTAAACCAGAAGAGCTTGCGAAAAGAGTTCAAACGACGGTTTCGAAATATTATGATCGAAATGGTGAGTTGTTATGGGAAGATAAGGGTTCAGGTGATTATAAATTAGTTGTTGAAAATTCTGAGATTTCAGATTACATTAAGAAGGCAACGGTGGCAATTGAAGATCGTGACTTTTATAAACATAAAGGTGTCGATTTGACTGCGATTGTGCGTGCTTTTGTGAATAACTTTAAGGGTGGAGCGACCCAAGGTGGCTCAACTTTAACCCAGCAGTTAATTAAGCAAGTTTATTTTTCGAATGAATCCAGTGAACGCGGGCTTAGCGGAATTCCGCGAAAAATTAAAGAGATGATTCTTGCAGTTCAGGTTGAACAGATGTATAATAAAGATCAGATTCTTTCGCTTTACTTGAATGAGTCACCATATGGTGGTCGCCGAAATGGTGTTGAATCTGGTGCTAGAACATATTTTGGCAAAAGTGCAAAAGATTTGACTTTAGCTGAGGCTGCATTGTTAGCTTCTATCCCAAACAACCCAGCTGTTTATAATCCTTATAATATTGACTATAATAAGAGCTTGATCGAGCGACAGCATAAAGTTTTAAACGATATGGTTTCTTGTGGTTTTATTACCGAAAAAGAGGCTAAAGAAGCTAAAGACTTTTGATATTCTTTCAACAATTAAACCCGAAAGAGATCAATATGCAAACATTAAAGCGCCGCATTTTGTTCAAGAAGTTAAGAAAAAACTTGAACAGAAATTGGGCGTTAAGGTTGTTGGTGCTGGTGGTTTAACAATTAAAACAACCGTCGACTTGAAGGCTCAGGGAATTGCAGAGGCCGCAGTTAGTGCTGGTGCGCAAACTCTTTATATTGGCGGTGCTGATAATATTGCTATGACATCTGTTGATGTTGCAACAGGCCAAGTGATTGCTCAAGTTGGCTCGATTAATTATAATAAGCCAGGATATGGTCAAACTAATGCGGCAACCTCACCACTTGATCCGGGTTCAAGCATTAAGCCAGTGGTTGATTATGCTGCACTATTCAATAAAAAAGACACGGTTTATACTCCTGGAACAATCTTGAAAGATGAAAATATCGATGCACAATATTGTAACGGAACTTACGGATCTTGTCAGCTTCGAAATGCCTCAAAACAGTTTTATGGAAGTGTTCCAATTCGGTTTAGTCTTGGAAACTCGCTGAATATTGCAGCAGTTAAAGCTCTAAGTATTGTTGGTGTTGAAGATGGTGTAAATGTTGCTCAGCAGCTCGGAGATAAATCTTATTGTAAAAATAATAATGCAGGTCTTTCGGCTGCTATTGGTGGTGGGTGTTCAGTTCATCAAGATGAACACACGAATGCTTATGCTTCAATTGCTCGTGGTGGAGTTTATAAAGAATTAACGTACTTTACAGAGGTTAAGAATTCTTCAAACCAAAAAGATTTTTGAATGGAAAGATGAATCTAAACAGATTATTGATGCTCAAGCTGCATATGAATTGACAGATATTTTGTCAGACGCTAATGCTCGAACTACAACATTTGGTGGTCAAAGTAGGAGTTATGGATTCTCAGTTCCTGGTGTCTGGACGGCTTCGAAAAACTGGAACAACTGATAATGGAAAAAGGTGCTGCAAAAGATTCTTGGATGATGAGTTATTCTCCCTGTTGTAGCGGCTGGAGTTTGGAGTGGAAATCATGATGGTCGAGCTTTGCGCTCAGCTGACAACAGTTCGGTTCGTCGAGTAATTAATGAATATATGAGTGGTGTCCATAAGCAGGTTTATGCTGCGAATGGAAAATGGAAAGCTGGTGATAAAATTGAAAAACCTGCTGGAATTCGAAATTGTACAATTAACGGTCGAAATGATATTTGCCCATCCTGGTGGGATAATAGTAAAACTGGTTCAGTAACAAAAGAAATTGAGTTTGATAGTGTTTCTAAGAAAAAGGCAACTCAATGTACTCCTGAATCGACACGTGTTAAATTAACAGTTTTCGAAACAACAGACCCAGTTTCTAAAAAGAAAACAATTACCGCTCCTGATGGTTATAATGTTAATGAGGATGATGACATTCATAAATGTTCTGACTCTCAACCATCTGTTTCTGGAGTTTCATATTCGCGACATTCGAACTCAAACACATATCGAATAAATGTAAATATTTCAAAAAGGAAGTTTTGATATTAATTCGGTTGTAATTAAAGTTGATGGATCTACAATTAGTACTGCTCTTCCTTCCGGAAATACGATTTCAACAGATTACACATTTAGCAAGGCTGGTCAGAATATAACAGTTGAGGTTGGTGATTCTGGTGGATATAAGGTTTCGAAAAAGTTACACTGGTCCTTCTTCAATAAATTCAGAAAAATTCATCTTCAGTTTCGTTAAAATAAAACTACCCAATTAAGGGTAGTTTTATTATCGACGATTTTGCATTGCGTTAATGATTGCTTGGATGAAGTCACCGATTCCACCAGGTATATTTACGAAAAAGTTGAGAATCCAGACGAGAAGGAGAATTAAAAACGGTTGCGCCAATAACACTCCCGAATCCGAAAGAGATACCGCGAAAGAAGTTCACTTTATATATTGTCCAGCGGTTTGGGTAAATATCGTTAAAAACCTCTTCGAGAAGTGCAATTTGAGCTCCGCGTGTATTGTCATTGGAGATTTTTTCTGAGCTTTTTAGAATTTTGTTCATTGATAAATATTTTAACATAAAATCTTTTTAAAAACGCAAGCTTTTTGATTTTAGAAGGAAAAAGTGATAAAATGGTTGTAAAAGGAGTTAAGAATGCGTGAAGAATTAGTAAAAGTTGAGGGTAAGATTTCGAAAAATGCTTTCGAAAAATCTTGAAAAAATGGCTCTTGAATGAAAAAAATATCAAAGTTTTCACAAAGAAATTTTTGAGTTTTATTAATGATGAAAATTGGCAAGAATTGAAGATTCGTTTTTAAAGTTTTGGAATTTGGTACTGCAGGCAGAAGGGGTAAGGTTGGAGTTGGCTCAAATAGAATTAATTTGATAACAATCTCGGAAAGTGCGCAAGCTTTGGCTGATTATTTGAAAGAGTTGAAAAATTAAAAATAGAAGTGTTGTGATTGGTTGGGATGTCCGAAATTCATCTTCTGAGCTTTTCGAAAAGATGTGCTGAAATTTTTTTAGCCGCAAATGATATTAAAAGTATTTTATTTTGATTCTCCGCGATCAACTCCTGAACTTTCTTTTACTGTTCGAAATCTTAAAGCTTCGGCTGGAATTGTGATTTCAGCAAGTCACAATCCGCCAGAGGATAATGGGATTAAGATTTATTGGAATGATGGCGCTCAGGTTTCTTCTCCGTATGATAAAAAAATTTGATGAAAAATTGCTCAAAATGTTGGCGATTTTACTATTGGTAATTTTTTTCTGATTTTGTAAAAAAATGGAAATATTGAGATTTTGGGTGGAAAAATGATCAAAATTATATAGATGCAAATTTAAAAACTATCGCTTTCGAAAGAGCGAAACGTTAGGATTATTTTTCACCAATTCATGGAACCGGAAGCACAAATTTGCTTAAAACGCTAAAAAAATGTTGGATTTAAAAATATTGAATTAGTTGAAGAGCAGATGGAATTTGATGGTAGTTTCTCGACTTTGATCGACCAAAAACCAAATCCAGAAAAATTTTTCAGCCAATAGAATGGCGATTTCAAGGTTAAAAATCGCAAGCCGATATTGCGTTAACAACAGATCCGGATGCTGATCGAATTTGCGTGATGAGTCTTGAAAAATGGTGAAGTTCGAGTTTTTCAGGAAATCAGACTGCGATTTTAATTGCAGATTATATTCTTTCGAAAAAAATCAAAAATTAAAGAATAAATACGCAGAGCTTTATTTTTGGGCGAAGAGATTTTATCTGTAAAAAGCTTTGTTACTACTGATATGTTGAATGTTCTTGCTGAAAAGTATGACGTGAAAATTTATGACGATTTGATGGTGGGGTTTAAATTTATCGGTAAAAAAATACTTCAAAAAGAAAAGTTTGGGTGAGAAATTTTTGGCTGGATTTGAAGAAAGCCTAGGCGGTTTAGTTGGTAATCAAACTCGAGACAAAGATGCTGCAACGATTGGATTAATTATATCTGAATTAGCGGCGGAATTGAAGCTAAAAAAATCAAACTTTAGGTGAAAAACTCGATCAAATTTATGCTAAAAATGGATATTTTGTTGAAAAAACCGAATCTGTCGAATTTGTGGGCGCTGAAGGTTTCGAAAAAATGCAAGAAATTATGCGAAAAAAATTAGAAGTGGAGATATTGATTTTGGAGCTTCAAAAATGCGAGATTTTCAAAATTTGATTGAAAAAGGATTTTGTGAAAAATTCAATACAGAGTTTCGAAATGCTAGAAGGCGGAAATGCAGTCAGTTTTGAATTTGGTGAAAAAATGAAAAGAATTACGATTCGACCAAGCGGAACCGAACCAAAGATGAAAATTTATGCACAATGGCTTTTTAAAAAAGCCGAAGATCGAGTCGAAATTGAGCAAATTTTAGAAGAATTTAAGGAGAAAAATTTTATGAGTGTGAAACGACTTTTTGAACAATTTGAACCCGAGAATTATCGGATTTGAGGTTGAATTAGATAGGACAAAAGATGGGATATTCTCTACGACAACAGAGATTGTTGGAGTTTTAAAAGAAAACTGATTCTATTACACTGCACGCCAAGGATTTAGAAATTCGCGAAATTATTTTTTTAATGATAAACGTCTGAAATTTGAGATTAACGGTGATGAATTGAAGATTTTTCACCAAAAAGAATCAAAGTTTGAGATTGGTAAAAAATATCGTTTCGAATTTATGCTTCGCAAAATTACCCCCGCAATGCATGGACTTTACCCCTGTTATTATAACGAAAATGGTGAAAAAAAGGAACTTTTTGCAACACAATTTGAAAGTCATCACGCGCGCGAAGTTTTTCCGTGTATTGATGAGCCAGAAGCAAAAGCTACTTTTGAGCTGAATATTCGAACGCGAACAGATTGGACGGTTCTTGCTAATACAAAAAAATAAAAAGAAGAAACCGAGGTTGGCGACTTTAAAACTCTAACTTTCGAAAAACTCCAAAAATGAGTACGTATTTGTTGGCTTTTGTAGTGGGTGATCTTCAAAATAAGACTGCTTTCACTAAATCTGGTGTAGAAGTTTCAGTTTGGGCGACAAGAGCCCAAAAATCTGAATTGCTAGATTTTCCGCTTAATTTTGCGGTGCGTGTTTTGGAATTTTATGAAGAATATTTTGGGCAAAAATTTCTCTTTCAAAATGTGATCATATTGCTTTGCCGGATTTTTTTCGAGTGGTGCGATGGAAAATTGGGGTTTGATAACTTATCGTGAAACAGCTTTTGCTTGCGGGAGAAAAAATCTTCGATATCTTCAAAAAAATATGTGGCGTTGGTGATTGCGCACGAACTTTCACATCAGTGGTTTGGGAATTTAGTTACGATGAAATGGTGGGATGAGCTTTGGCTGAATGAATCTTTTGCGACAATGATGGAATACCTTGCGACTGATGTTTTAGAGCCAGAATGGAAAAATATGGGAAGAATTTGCCGTAAATGAGGCGATAGTTAGTTTGCGACGAGATGCGATTGATGGCGTTCAATCTGTTCATGTTCCAGTTCATCATCCAGATGAAATTGGCACAATTTTTTGATGGTGCGATAGTTTATGCTAAGGGTGCGCGATTAATGAATATGCTTCGAAAAATATGTTGGTGATGAGGCTTTTTCGAAAAAGGTTTGCAGAAATATTTTTGAAAAAAATTCAAATATCAAAATACGATTGGGCAAAAATTTATGGGATTGCTTAAGTGAAGCATCTGGCAAAAAAATATCGCTGATTTTATGAATCCGTGGATTCTTCGAAGTGGATATCCGAGCGTTTTAGTTGAGGATTTGGGGTGATAAGTCAAAAACTTTCGCAAAAAGCAATTTTTATAGGTGAGGGAAAAATTCTGGAAAAATGGCCAATTCTACTTGGGTCAAATCAAAAGAATTTGCCTGAAATTATGGATTGTGAAGAATTTGAATTTGAAAAAGACCCGAATTTCATACAATTAAATAAAGAAAATGTTGCGCATTTTATTTCTAATTATGATGAAAAAAATTATTCAAAAAAATCTTTTTGGAAAAAAAGTTCGAAATGGCGAATTAGATACAGTTTCGAGGCTTCAAATTTTACAAGAGCGATCATTATTATCTCGTGGTGGTGAAGTTTCGAGTGTTGATCTTTTGAAAACACTTCAAAATTATGAAAATGAGCATTCTTTGAATGTTTGGGATATGATTAGTGTTTTGATTGGCGAATTAAAAAAATTTTTTTATTGATGAACAGTCGGAAGTTTCATGAAGAAATTTGTTGAGAATTTGGCAAAAAGTGAATTCAAAAACTCGGATTTTCAAAAAAGTGGCGAGAGTGAAGATGACACACAAAAAGCGCAGTTCAATTTTAGCGCATATGATTTATGCTGAAAAATAAAGAGGCAATTAGTGGCGCATTAAATATTTTTAATAATTCAAAAAAATCCAGAAGATATCGATTCTGAAATTCGAAGCTTAATTCTGACGGCTAAAAATTCGTTTCGAAGAATCACCAGAATTAATCCAGAAAAATGTTTGAAGATTATAAAAATACTTCAAATGTCGATTATCGAGACGATATTATGGTTGCCCTGACTTCAACACAAAAATCTCGAAACTGGTAAAAATTACTTGAAAAAAATGCTTGAAGGTGATACGATTCGTACGCAGGATGTTTTTGAGCTGGTATGTTCATTTACTTCGAAATTCAAAAACTCGTGAACTAACTTGGCAGTGGTTGCGAGAAAATTGGAGTATAATTGAAGAGAGGTTTAATGGAGATAAGAGTTATAATGATTTTTCCACGATATTCGGGTGTGATTTTAAGAACTAAAAAAATCGCTTCGTGAATTTTAAGGAATTTTTCGAACCGTTTAAAAATGACCCAAGTTTAACTCGCGCAATCGAGATGGGTGAAAGGGAAATTTCTAAGCGAATTGAATTAATTGCGCGCGATAAAAAAAGCGATTGAAGATTTCTTGATGAAAAGCTAAGCAAAAACCGACCAATTATCGGTCGGTTTTTATTTGGTTTGTTAGAAAAAAATCTTTCAAAAATTCATCATATTTTCTGGCGTGATGTCTTCCGGGTTTTTATCTATTATTGCATTTAGATTTTTTTGTAAATTTTATCTTGATTCAGGTCTGTACCAATTAGAACAAGCTCTGTTTTTTTGGCTCTTGGTTTTTCCATTCTTCGGCTAAAAATTTCAACTGTTTTGCTGACAATTTGAACTATAAATTTTTGTTCGTATCCTTTCATTCCAAAATAGCAAATCCCTTTCATTCGAAAAAGATTTTCCGGCAAATGATCAAGAAAATTGATAAAATTCGTAGGGTTTAACGCTTTTTTGGTTTCGAAAGATAAAGAATTAAATCTATTATGAATGTGGTTATTGTGATCGTGGAATGATTCTCTTCGATTTTGGGCTGTTTATCTTTCGAATTTTCTTCCCAAGAAAAAGACTAATTTTTGGGTCGATTTGTGAATTTTGGCTTTCGATTATTGGCGATTGAGGGTTTAACTCTCGAATGAATTTTTCGAATTCGCTGAATTTGATTTTTCGAAACAAGGTCGGTTTTATTTAAAACAATGATATCGCTCGACTTGAGGCATTTTTTGAAATGAGTTGGAAAATCTTGATTTGATTTTTCGAAATTCCGAGCATCGATGATATAAATATTTCCGCCAAAATAGGGAATATTGATTGCCTGTGTAGCGTAAAGTTTTTGAGTAAATCATAAGGTTCGGCAATTCCACTATCTTCGATTATGATTGCATCGAGCTTCGAATTTTTATTCGCGAGTTTTTGAGCGGCTCGCTGAGACCGTTATTACCAATCATACAACAAATACAACCGTTACTGAGTTCGATTTTTTTGCTCTTTAAGGTTTCCTGAAATTAATTGACTATCAATATTTATTTTTTTCCAAAATCATTCACGATTGCGCCAATTTTTAGATTTGGGCTTGATTTTAAGAGGTGATTTAAAAGAGTTGTTTTACCTGAACCTAAAAATCCAGAAATCATAATTACTGGGATTTTTCTTTTTCGGTTTTTTTCTTGAATTTCAGTTTTCGAAAAATCATCAAAAATATCTTTTTGAAAATTTAGGTAAATCAAAAAAATCTCGTTGTTCATACTAACCAGTTTAGCAAATTTCGAAAATCTCCGCAATCTTGCTGAAAATGTAAAAATATGTTATAATTTGAAAAGTTGCATTTGCAAAGAAAATTTAGAAAGAGGTGAAATCTATGAAGATTTCGGAAATTGTAATGTTGGACAGTTTGATTACTGGCAAGAGTGAAGAAGTGAAATTTAATACGCGTGAAGTTAATGTAAAGAGTTTGCTTTCGAAAGATGGTTTTATTGAACGGAGGATTAATAATAACTTCCAAATGCTATTGCGGTTTCTCTTTGTTATCAATCTTGCGGCATGCGTTTTGGCAGCTTTGGAGTTTGTTGAAAAAAGATACGTTTCAGTTTCAATGATGCTTTTTGATACATTTATTATCAGTGAATTAATAATTGTGCTTAGAATTTTAAAAGCATACTATAGTGAAGGGTATATAAAAAGAAATAAGCAAAATTGGGTATTTACACAGAATCATTGGTTCTGGTTTGTAGAAAAGCATCAAAATGATTTTTCAAATAAAATTACGGATAAGCAGTTTCTAGAGAAGTCGTTTTTTGAAATGAATAAAACGGTGCTTAAATTTTATCTAACGAATGTTATTGTGGTGAGTTTTTGCTTGCTTGTGATTGTTTTTAGTTATTGTAGCAAATAAACCTGATATTGTAGCTGTTAGTATTTTATTGTCGATTACTTCAGTTTCAAGTTTGTATCTTTTTGTAGTTCGTCGATATATTCTTAAAAAAGCGAATTCGATGTTTGACGCGAGAGTTGGATATGATTTGGAGATTAATGATGAGGGTGAAAATCGTTCGGAAGTAATTTTTCTTGAATTTAGCTTAAACGTTAAATATCTGATTGAAGAGTAAAATAAATCTTTGAAAACCCTACTAAAAGATTGATTTATGGATAATATTTCCGATTTTTGGTCGATTCTCACTAAATAAACCTCGCAATTGTGGGGTTTTACTTTTTCAAGAAAAAAATGTATAATGTTTATTAGCTCGCAAATTGCGAAGAACTTTTTAGAAAGAGGTGTTTTTATGAAAAACTGAAAAAATACTTTAGTCGGAGAGTTCCAGTTTTCGAAAGTGTCGAGGAGCTGGAAATGTCATTGAAAAAGAATCGCAAAAGGTGATTTTTAGGATTTTTATAGTTTTTTTGCAGTAATTGTGTCAATTTTTAATTCAGGTCTTAATTGAAATGATTTATGGCTGGGGTGGAACAGGTCGTGCAATTATTATGATAATGGTTCGATTTTTATTCTTTTGCACTGCATTAGAAATGAAATAAATATTGTTTCTCCAAGTATTGACAATACAGTTGCAATAATTTTTATGAGAAATGTTAAGGAAAATCGCCAAAAATTCATAATTTATCCAAAAAGGGCGTTTGCCAGCGATTGCTATTCTTGATGTTAAGATTAATGAGCTTCAATCTTTTAAAAGATTTTGGGATTATAAAAATCATGAAATGAAGGATGTTAGTGCTTCGTCTTCTGCAAAAAAGCGGAGTATTCAATTTTTATTGGATCGAGCTGGTTGGCAAAAAGAAGAAAATAATTCGAGGAATGAATTTAAAGCTTGACAGAGCGTTTATCTACTTGGTTATGTTATTAGTGACTATTGGAGCGCTGCATGTAAGTCTGTTTTTGACTATAATGGTTTCATTTATACCTGTTTTTATTGGACTTAATCGGGTTAACCATTATGATGAATTGAATGAAAAATGGTCATTGGAACCTGATTGTGAGATAATTAAAAGTTCTTTGAAAAATGGAGAAGCTGTTATTTATGGGAAGGTCCGGCGCGAATATTGGGATATTATGATTTTTCGAAAAACTCGTAGCACGATGATTCTTTCATTTTGAAGAAAAAGTTAAAATTGAAAATAATAGTTTTTCAGTTCAAATTATGGGTGAGGAGCAAAAAATCTCTTTTGATTAAATTTTAAACTCTTGTGAAACGCAAGGGTTTTTTATTGACAAAAAAATAAAAAAGTGTATAATATAGAATATCTTTACATTTTGGAGGTTAAAAATGTCGAAAGAAGTTCTTTATAAAAAAAGAAAAAGTGGAGAAGGTGTTTGTAGCGAAGCTGAGACTAAGGGGGCTTTTAGAATTTGCGGTTTTGATGTTCTTCAGACAATTAGCTCTTTGCTCTTATAATCGTTTTTGCCAGGCACTATCTTTTGCAGATAAAATAGTTGAGCTTGGAAATTTTTTTAAAGGATGATGAAAGCTATCAAAAATAGAAAAATTTTTGGATTTTTGAAGAAATTCAATATAATTTTTAAAGATGGTGTGGATGAGTCACTTTTGAGTTTTTTTCTAGAAAAAGGAGCAGTTGCAGCCGCAGGAAATATGCAAAAGATTAATTAATCTGGAGGAAAATCTTGGCTTCGAAGAGTCTATGATAATTTTGGAGGCTTTCCGAAGGATGTTATATAAAAATTCAGATTGATTATCAATTCGGTAAGTATTCAAGCCAATACTATAGAGATCTTTTTATTTAGTATTGATCGTGCGATAGTTAATATCTATACTGCTGAGATGGCGATCTGTAGAAAATATGATGTTTTCGAAGAAGACTTTTTGCGTATTATCTCGAAAGATTTCAATGATAGCGATACTCGTTTTAATGATATTATGACTTGTTGTGGTAAAGATATTCGCTATGGTATGTCTCGAATTTTGCGACCAAAACGAAAAATCGCAAAACTTACAGCCGATCAAAAAGAGAATCTTTATCGAGCTTATGTTTTTCTAAACGGTTTAGGATTCAGGTTTTCTGTGATTGAAAAGATTTTCGACTTTCACTTTTCTTGGTTTAATTTTTTTGAGCCCTTGGGCTCTTTTTAATTTGACTTTTTTTGTGAAATTTGGTAAGATATAAATACTAAAAATATTACTTGTTCGAAAAATACCGACCTTAAAAAATAATTTTTCGAACGCTTTAAATTAAGGAGAGAAATGACTGATAATTTTAACGAGAAGCAGGCTCGAAAGCGTGCTAATCTACAAAAAGCACAAGATTTACAGAAAAATCGTGCAAAATATGTGGGGAATGATAAGAAAGAAAATGCCGAGCGAACTGCAAAAAAATTGCACAAAAGTCAAAAAAACTTTTCGAAACAAACTCGTTCGCAAAAAAACTGATGCAAAAAGGTGAATTTACCAACAACCACACGTCGTGGTGCAGTTGTGCGGGCTCAACGAATGATTTCCAATGACATCAATATGCGCGCAACTCAGCATATTGTGAATATTCCGGTGAATAAGTCGCTTTTAACGGTTTTAATGGTGAGCAACTAACAGCTTCAACGTTGAAAAAACTTCGTCCAGAAAAAGATAGTGTGCGAGTGATTCCTCTTGGCGGTTTGGGTGAATTTGGAATTGGTAAAAATATGTTCGCGATTGAATATATGAACGAAATTCTCGTGATTGATATGGGTTCAATTTTTCCGAATGAAGATTATCCAGGTGTAAATTTTATGACTCCGGATATCACGTATTTGAAAGATAATATACATAAAGTTAAGGCTATTGCGTTTACGCACGCTCACCTTGATCATATCGGTGCAGTTCGTCAACTTTTGCCAGAATTTGGAAAATAATATCCCAATTTATGCAACTGATTTTACGATTGGTATGATTAAGCGTCAAATGGAAGAGGCTGTTGCTGAAGTTTCGCCAAATTATCAAATTATTGATCCGTTTAAGCACGAACAGATTAGGATTTCTGAGCACATGACGCTTGAATTTGTGCATGTTCTTCACTCGATTCCGGGATGTGTAGCAATGGTTGTTCGTACACCAAATGGAAACATTGTACATATGGGTGACTGGCGTTTCGAAAATGATCCAGTTGATACGCAATTCGACCTTCCACGTCTTGCTGAGATTGCGCAGAAAGAAGGTGTTCATTTATTAATGAACGAAAGTACGAATATTGATACGCCAGGAACTCACCCACACAGCGAATATTCGATCGGCGAAAGTGTTGGTGAAGTTATGACAGCTTACCCTCACGCTCGGTTGATTTTCTCATGTTTTTCAAGTCAGATTTATCGATTACAATTGATTCTTGATGAAGCAGTAAAACATGATCGAAAAGTTGCGTTTGCTGGATTTTCGATGATTAATGCTATTGAGATTGCACTTCGGAGTCGAAAAATTAAAGTTCCGAAAGATGTGATCGTTAAGATGGAAGATATCGTAAAACTTGATGATTCGAAAGTTACGATTGTCTGCACGGGCTCGCAAGGTGAGTTGAATGCGGTTTTGAACCGAATGGCAACTGGTGCGCACCGGTTTGTTAAAATTAAAGCAACTGACGTTGTGGTGTTTTCATCAAGTCCGATTCCTGGAAAATGAGCCACGCGTTGCTTCAACGGTTGATGGGCTTTTTGCGTGAAGGTGCGGGTGTAATTCAGCATGGTCGGGGACATTATCATGGAATTGGACCTCTTCACCTTTCAGGACATGCATATTACGACGACCATGTTCGATTGGTTGAAACGATTCGTCCAAAGAATTATCTTCCAGTTCATGGTGAGTTTTATATGCTTCAACATAATGCTGAAATGGCTCAAAAAGTCCTTGGTTTGAAGCGGGATGAAATCCTTGTTGCTGATAGTGGCGATATTATAGAGCTTACAAAGGAACAAAAGATTAAAAAAGGTGGTCGTGTTCATGTTGGTTCGATTCTTTATGATAATACAGGAAATACTGTCCATGATGCTGTCGTAAAAGATCGTTTGCATATTTCGACAGAAGGAATCTTTATTATCGTATTAACTATAAGCAAGAAAACAGGTCGGTTATTGAAGACTCCAGATGTAATTTCTCGCGGATTTGTATATCTTAAGGATAGTGAAGAATTGATCGGTAAGATTCGGCACTATTTGCGAATTAAAACTGATCGTGAAGTTGAAAGAAAGGTTGAAATATCAGATATAAAGCAAGAAATTAAAGACGATATTTCACACTTACTTTTTGATAGCACTGGTCATACACCGATTGTTATTCCGGTAGTAAATAAAGTTTAATCTGTTTCGAAAATCGCTCAAATATGGGCGATTTTTCATTGACATAAGCTCTTTAGTGTGGTAATATTTATTTAAGCTTGTGCTAATTCACTAAATCTTCATAAAAAAATAGAAAGATAAAAAGGTGAATAAATTGAAGAAGCTCTTTTCTAAAACGATCGTTGGTATTTCTCTAATTCTAGGGATTTTTGTAGGTTTTGTAGCTTTTGGGTCTTCGGATGTTAAAGCTGATACACGCTCGATTTCGTTTGTTCTTGGGAATAGTCTTTCAGAAGGAAACCCAGTTGAAGCATCGCGTATTGTAGTGGCTGGCGGAACGGATAGTGTTAATGGTAGAAATCAATCCGTACCGTATCAAAAAAAGCAAGGTCTTTTATAGTTCAAACCGGCAGAAGATATCAGGTTACTGTTACTGTTTCTTGGAAACAATGGGGCTGGCTTCCGAGAAGGATGGAGAATAGCTATTCTGTCTACGTGCCTCACGGAGCTAGAAATGTTTTGATACAATAAAAAATAAAGAGTTAACACAAGCTCTTTTCTATAAGGAGTGATCATGAAAAAGAATGAAAAAACTAAAATGAAATTTTTTTCTCCCACCGTGATTGGTATATTCTACACTTTTATTTTAACTATAATTATTGGAATCATCTCTGTAATAAACTTGGTATTTGTGTGGTTTTTATAATAATTATATTGAAAAATTTCGATCACCAAAACGATATTATTTTTTTAATAAGCACGGAGAGATTGAATCTTTGAAAAATCGAATTAAACAGCTGGAAAAATAGGTAGTTTTATATTTTGAAAAATCGCTCAAATTTAAGGATTTTTTTCATTGACATAAGTATTTTGAGTAAAATTAAAATATGAAAAATTTAAGTAAATCAAACAAAGATATTAAAAACAACATTATTCTTGTAATTATTTGTGTTAACTTTTTAGCAACTCTATTTTTAAGTTATATAGTCTGGAGGAACTCAATTCAACTATTTAAATTAAATCAAACGGTTATAGATACTAATTTATATCAAAGTAATGAGATTAACTGTATTAAAGGTTTGAAAGTTTGTGACAAAAATTTTTATGAAAACTGGAAGAGAGATAAATCTTTCTGAAAAATTGAAAATGATAGCAAAAATGCTAAAAATTATATAATGAATCTAAATTCTTCATTAGAGCTTGTTAAGGGTGTTGGCGAGAAGACACTTGAAAAAAATTCGAAAATGCTAATTTGCGAACTGTTGGTGATATTCTGGAGTTTTTTTCCCTCGAAAAATATGAAGATTTCACAAACTTAACTGATTTGAGTGAAATTAAGCCAGGGAAGGTTTTATTTAAGGCGCGCGCTGAGAAAAATTTCGATGCGTCGGGTTCGCCGCGGAATGACGATAACTGAAGCGATTTTTGACTGACGGAAAAGAGAAAAATAAAAGCGATTTGGTTTAATCAGCCATATCGCGTAAAGCAGCTTCAAGATGAAGAGGATTTTTTCTTTTCAGGAAAAATTTGAGTTTAATTATAATCGATATCAAATCACCAACTCGGTGTGATGAAGCGCGAAGAATTGCCAAAAAAATCAAAATTTCTCGGGAGAAGATGGTGAAATTGTGCCAATTTATCGTCAGAAAAATGGCTTGAAAAACAGAAGTTATTCGTAAAACTTTGGCGGAACTAAAACCTTTGATGAGGATTTTGCCTGAAACTTTGCCAGAAATTGTCGTTCGAAAAAGAGAAGATGATTTCGCGCGCGCAGGCGATCGAGTGGGTTCATTTTCCACAAACTGCTAAGCAGTTTGATTTAGCTCTTGATCGATTGGCTTTTGAAGAGATTTTTGAGCTAATTTTTAGCTTCAAGATTAAATAAAAATTGAAAATGAACAGTTGAAAAGCTATAAAATTGATCCGAAAAATTCAAGATGTGAAGAATTTTGTCGAGAAGTTACCGTTTGAATTAACACCTTCGCAACGTTTTGCTTCTTGGGAGATTATGCAAGATATGGCACAAAACCAACCTATGAATAGACTTTTGCAAGGTGATGTTGGTTCAGGAAAAACTACTGTGGCTGCAATTTCAGCTTTAAAATGCTGTAAAAAAATGGCTATCAAGTTGCGGTTTTTGCACCAACTGAAATTTTGGCTCAACAGCTTGCGGATAATTTTTTTCGAAAAACTTTGTCGTGGGCGGATATTTCGGTTGGGTTTCTTTCAGGAAAAGTAAAAGGGAACGCACGAAAAAATACTTTTACGAAAACTTAAAAAAAGGCAATTTGGATATTTTGGTTGGGACGAGTGCGATAATTCAAGAAAAAAAGTTGAATTTTTGAATCTTGGCTTGGTTATTATTGATGAGCAGCATCGCTTTGGTGTGGCTCAACGGCAAAAAAATTCTTGAAAAATCGCATCAAAAATGCCGCACTTACTAGTAAATGACTGCGACGCCAATTCCGCGATCTTTACAACTTACACTTTTTGGAGATTTGAGTGTTTCGACTTTGAAAGAAAAACCAAAAGGTCGAAAAACCGGTTCAGACCGAGATTATTTCGCCAGCTTCTCGTGCGCCAATGAATTCTAAAATTAAAACTGAAATTTCAAATGGTCGGCAAGCTTTTGTGATTGTTCCTGCAATTTCAGAGAGTTCGAATGATGAAATTAAAAGTGTTGAAACCGAATTTAAGCGATTGAGACGCGATTTTAAAGAATTTCGAATTTTACAACTTCACGGCAAAATGAAGCCTGAAGAAAAAAGAGCAAGTTATGGCGGATTTTTTTGGCGAAAAAGCTAATATTTTGCTTTCAACAACTGTGATTGAGGTTGGTGTGGATATACCGAATGCGAGTGTGATTGTGATTGAAAAATGCGGATCGTTTCGGATTAAGCCAGCTTCATCAGCTTCGTGGTCGCGTTGGTCGTGGTGGTGGAGATGCGTTTTTGCTATCTTGTAATGAGTTCGAATGCAAAACCACCACAAAAGGCTTCAAGAGATTTCGAAAACAGACGATGGTTTTGTTTTGGCTGAAAAAGATTTGGAGCTCATGCGGGCTGGTGAAATTTATGGTAAGGCGCAAAGTGGAGAAATTAATCTGGAATTTGCAAGTATTGGTGATACAAAAATGATTTCGCGTGCGCAATTGGCAGTTGATTTTTTTGTTTAAAAAAATCAAAAAGAATGGCAAGAGTATTTAAGTAGAAAGCCAAGATCACTCGAAAAAATATCAAAGATTGACTTTATTAAATTAAAAATCTTGACGAAAAATAAAGTATGTTAAAATTGAAAAGTAGTCGGCCAGCAGGTCGGCATTTTTTTCATAAAAGAAATTATTTGAAAGGATAAAATGGAAGATTTGAATATTAAACAGATGATGTTAGCAGCAAAAAAACTATTGCGGCTGAAAAACTTGCCAGAAGAAAAAGTTTTGGAAGTAATAGAAATGGCAATTGCAGCGGCTTGGCGTCGTGAAAATGGAAATCGTGATCAAAATGTTCGTGCAGAACTTAACACCGAAACTGGAGAAGCGGAAGTTTTTGTTCAATATGAAGTTGTTGATGGTGAAGAAGCTTATAATATTAATAACGAGATTTCACTTGAAGATGCAAAAGAGTTTGATTCGAATACTGAAATTGGCGAAATTGTTGAAGAGAAATTCCCAGTTGAAACTTTTTGGTCGTGTTGCGGCTCAAACTGCAAAACAAGTTGTTCTTCAGCGACTTCGCGAGGCTGAGCGAGAAATTATTCTTGAAGAATTTGAAGATAAAGTTGGCACAATTGTAAGCGGTTCGGTTTCAAAAATTGATCAGCGATTCGTTCGAATTGATCTTGGAAAAGCGAGTGGAATTATGCCTCTTCGCGAACAAATTAACGGTGAATATTTCAGTGTTGGTCAGCGAATTAAAGTTTTAATTAAAGAAATTGAACGTGAAGGTCGCGCACCGGAGTTAATTCTTTCACGTTCGGATGCTAAATTTGTTGAGATTTTGTTCGAACAGGAAGTACCAGAACTCGAAACTGGAATGGTTGAAATTGTAGCTATTGCTCGCGAAGCTGGACGCCGCACAAAAATGGCCGTTCGTTCAGTGATGAATGGTGTTGATCCAGTTGGAACTTTTGTCGGTAGTCGTGGAGTTCGTGTCCAATCTGTAATGAATGAAATAGGTGAACGCGAAAAAAATTGATATTGTAACTTGGAGTGAAAAATCCGAGCGAATTTATTCGTGAAGCTTTAAATCCAGCAGAAGTTATTGAGGTTCAGATCAAGGAAACTACTGAAAAACGAACGCAAACGAGCAACTGTACTTGTAAGCGAAGATCAGCAAAGTGTTGCTATTGGGCGAGCTAGGGCAGAATGTACGTCTTGCGAGCCGATTGACAGGTTATGAACTTGATATTGAACTTGCGAAAGCTGTTGATAAGAAACCTCGCGGAAATGTTGAAGATGGACTTTTTAATGCTTTTAAGCGAAGCGACAGAAAGTGAAGTTGTTAAAAAATCTTGATGGTGATGAGAGCGATCGAGAAAAAGTTCGGTGGAGAAGAGCAATAAAATTTTTGAAAGCTGGCGGAATTTGACCGCTGGCTTTTTATATGATATAATTAGGATATTAGCTGTAGATAGCTAGGCACTTAAAAAAGGAGGGCATTTCTATGTCAAATAAAATTGAAAATATGAAGATTGTAATCCCTGCGGCCGGAAATGGAACGCGTGGATATCCAGCAACTACGGCTTTTTCGAAAGAGCTGATTCCACTCCCATTTGATGGTTTTTGCAAAATATCATCTGTATTCAGATTGAAAAGTTGTTAGAGATTGGTGTTTTGGCGGAAAAATATCGCGATTGTAATTAGTCCTGAAAAAAATGATATTCGGCAGGTTTTTGAGATTAAACAAGAACTTGCGGATTCGCTTCGAAAAAGAGGAAAAGCTAAATTTGCTGAAAAAATTGAGCAGGTTGGGATTCTTTCACCAAAGAATTTCATTTTGCAAAATTGCGTGGCTTATGGAAATCAAGCGCCTCTTTCAACACCGGAAGTTATTAATTTTATAGGTAAAAATGATTTTTGGTATGTTTTACCGGATGATATTTTTGCGATTAAAAATGGTAAAAAGAACGAATTTTTACAGATGTTCGAAGCTTATCAGAAGTTTAGTGGAAGTGTTATGGCTGCAAAGGAAGTTCTTAATGATGCTGAATTTGATAAATATGGTATTGTAGCAGGCTTAATTGTGGCGCGCGAAAAAGGTTCTAACGGGAATTTGATCGTTGATGTTGAGAGGATCGACGAAAAAACCAGGTGTTGAAAAATGCGAAAAGTAATCTTGCAAGCGTTTGTGCATGGATTTTTAAGAACAACTATCTTGAATCATTAGTATGGAATTTGGCTGAATGGCAAAAAAATCCCAATGGTGAATTAATGCTCCAATCTGCAATTCAACACTCTATTGACAATGGTGAAAAATTCTACGCTGTTCAAATTAGAGATGGCTGGTATTGTGATAGTGGGAATAATTTCGATTATTCGTTATCTGTTCCGGCGATGATGTTGGCGCAAGATGAGTCTGGCGAATATCTTGAAGAACTTCGTCGGATTATGAAGTTTTTTGAAAAATAACCTCTAAAAAAGCACTCATATGAGTGCTTTTAAAATTGTTTAGATTCCTTCGTGTTGAAGTAGCCAACTTTTTGCGATTTTTGACCGCCGTTATATCCGCCAAAAAATCCATATCTTTAGTTAAAATTCGATGACAAGGAATAATAATTGAAAAGCTTATTTACGTTTAGGGCATTTCCAACGGCGCGTACTGCATTAGGGTTTTTCGATTTTTCGGCAATTTCAGAATAAGTTGAAGTTGCACCTGCGGGAATATTTCGAAGTTCTTCCCAAACTTGTTTTTTTGGAAATCAGTCCCCACGAGTTCGATTGGTGTTCGAAAAACTTGCGAAAGGATGTTTAAAATAATCTTCAAGTTCCACGCGAATTTGTTTTATTGGTAGATTTTCACCCTCGACAATTTCTTTAGTTTCAAAAATCTTTAATTTGAGCTAAGTCTTTTCAAAAATTTTCATTATCTTGAAATTCCAAAAACCAGAGCATCTTCGTGTGCGATTGCTGTCATTTCACCGAGCGGAGTTTGGATTTTAGAAAATTTTTAGTTCATTCATTTTAATGAAATAATTATACAAAATAAGTTTAGAAAAAGTCAAATAAAAGTTTAAAAATTTAGCACTCTTATTGCGTGAGTGCTAAATATGTGATAGAATATGAATATGATACCGGAAGATTTTCAAGAAATTATTTCGCGAATGAGTGAGGATTCGCAAAAAGCCTTGAACGGGCAGATCTCGCAGGAATTTAAAAACTGGCTATATTGGAAATTGAACATATTTTTGTTAGGGATTTTGGAAAAATCGTGAATCTTCAGCGTCGATTTTGGCATATGAATATAATTTGAAATTTGATGATTTGTATGATTTTTATGCCGAAAATCCGCCAATTCGCCAAGATTCGTCGGAGTTATCTGATCCCGATATGCGAGCTTTTAACAGATCGGGCATTTTTTTCTCGATCAAGCTGGCTGGAATGATTTCGAAAGATAGCGAACAAATAGGAACTAAAAATTTACTGTTTGCAATTTTAAAAGCAGAGAGATCTTAAATTTCAGGTTGCTATTCGAAAAATTGGAGCCGATATTGAAGGTTTAAATGGTGCTTTGGATGAAACTTTTTCGAATGAAGAAATTCAAAAAGAGATTGAAGAAAATCGTAAAAAACGATCTTTTGGAAGATATAAAGAAACTACATCAGGTCGAGATTTGGCGTTTTTGAGAAAATTTGCCGAAGATTTAACTGAAAAAGCAAAAAATAATGAACTCGATCCTGTTATTGGACGTGAAGTTGAAGTTCAGCGTTTGATTACAATTTTATTGAGGCGAACTAAATCGAACCCAGTTTTGATTGGTGATGCAGGTGTTGGAAAAACTGCTGTGGTTGAACTTCTTGCCCAAAAAATCGCAAAAGAAGAAGTTCCAGCACAACTAACTGGAAAAAAGATTTTCGAAATTGATTTGGCTGGAATGCTTGCCGGTACAAAATTTCGAGGTCAGTTTGAGGAGCGGTTGAAAAATGTGATAAAAGCTCTTGAAAAACATCAAGATATAATTGCGTTTATTGATGAAATTCATCTTTTGGCAGGAACTGGTTCTGCGGAAGGTGCAATGGACGCGGCTAATATTTTAAAAACCAGTACTTGCTCGCGGAAGGATTAAGTTAATTGGCGCAACAACTTTCGAAGAATTCAAGAAGACGATCGAGAAAGATTCTGCATTAAATCGTCGTTTTCAATCTGTCAAGGTTGATGAGCCGAGCGTGAAGGAAACTGTTGAGATTTTGAAAGGTTTGCGTGAAAGTTATGAAAAATATCACGGAATTGAAGTTTCCGATGAAGTTCTGACTGAAATCGCTGATATGAGCACGCGGTATATTTTTTTGACCGACAAATGCCGGATAAAGCAATTGATATTTTGGATGAGGCAGGTGCTATTTTAGCTAGTGAGAAATCTGCGAAACCGAACAAAATTTTGGGAATTTCAAACGAGATTGAAAAATTAGGCGAAAAACAACTTCGAGCAGCTGAAAGTGAAGATTTTGAAGGTGCGGCTTTTATACAAAACACGGATTTCGCAGCTTCGAAAAAAACTTGCCGAAGAAGAATTGAAATTGAGGAAAAACTAAGAAGATGGTTTTAACCAGCAATTATGTGGCGCGAGCAATTTTCACTAAAAACTAATATTCCAGCGCAAAAAATAACAAAAAGCCAAGCAAAATCATTACAGAATCTTGAAAAAAATCTTTCAAAAAAAATCATTGGTCAAAGCGAGGCTATTGAGAAAATTTCGAAAGCAATTCGGCGTAATAAATCTGGAATTTCAGATGAAAAATCGCCCAATTGGCTCATTCATTTTTTCTTGGTCCAACTGGTGTTGGAAAAACAGAGCTTTCTCGGCAACTTGCGAATGAGGTTTTTGGCGGTTTGAAATCTTTAATTAAGATTGATATGAGTGAATTTGGTGAAAAACATAAAACTTCGCAGCTTTTGGGTGCGCCGGCTGGTTATGTTGGCTATGGTGAAGGTGGAACTTTGACCGAAAAAAAGTTCGTCGCCAGCCTTATGCGGTTGTGCTTTTTGACGAAATTGAAAAAGGCTCATCCCGATACTTTCAATTTGCTTTTTACAGCTTTTTGGAAGATGGAGAATTAACGGATTCAGAAGGGCGAAAAAGTTTCATTCAAAAAAATACGGTTGTTATTTTAACGAGCAATCTTGGTGCGAGCGAAATGATGAGCGAAAAACGCTCGGTTTTGGTATTGAAAAATTCTTCAAAAAAAGAATCATACTGAAAACGAGAAAATTGCATCGCAAGGCTGCTTCAAAAAATCTTGAAGCCAGAACTTTTAAAACCGTTTTGATGGAATTATCACTTTTTAAACAACTTTCTAAAGATGAAATCGGTAAGATTTTTGACATTCTTTTGACTGATTTAAATAATCGATTGCTTCGAAAAAGGCTTAAATTTGAAGGTTCGAAAAATCGGCAAAAGATTTTTATTATCGAAAAGGGTTATGATAATAAAAAAATGGAGTAAGACCACTTCGGAGAACAATTGAAGATTTATTGGAAGACAAACTTGCAGATGAGATTTTAATTAATGATCCACCAAAGGGAACGCAATTTGTGGCAAGTTTGGAAAAATGGTGAAATTGTTGTTAAGGTTTCTAAAGATTAAGGAGGATTATGGAAAAAGCGAAAAATTATTTAGTACCAACAGTAATTGAAGAGACTAATCGAGGTGAACGCGCGTTTGATATTTATTCAAGGCTTTTGAATGAGCGAGTGATTTTTTTGGGCGAAGAGGTTAATTCGCACACAGCAAATGTGATCGTAGCGCAACTTTTACATTTAGCGTATGAAAAATCCTGATGAGGATATTAAACTTTATATCAATAGTCCTGGTGGAAGTGTTTATGATGGGTTAGCGATTTATGATACAATGAATTTTATTAAGCCAGATGTACAGACAATCGGGATTGGTTTACAGGCTTCAATGGGGGCATTTTTGCTTTCAGCCGGTGCAAAAGGTAAGCGAGCAATTTTACCAAATGCGCGAGTGATGATTCATCAGCCTTCAAGTGGAACACGGGGTAAAAATTACAGATCAAGAAATTGACTTGAAGGAAGGTTTACTTTTAAAGGAAAAGCTTGCTCAGATTTTAGCGAAAAACAGTGGTCAAAAACTTGAAAAACTCAAAAATGATATGGAGCGAGATTATTGGATGAGCGCTGAAGAGGCTGTTGAATATGGCTTGGTTGATAAAATAATAAAGTAAGAAAAATAGCCTTGCGAACAAGACTATTAGTAATTATATCCGTCTATTGGAGTTACTCTTTCTCCGATGGCGGATGTTTTTAATGATTTTAGGCGTTTAAATTCGGTTTTTGAAACTGGAACTGGCCAAATTTCTTCCGAATTTTTCTCACCTTCCGGAATTCTTAAAGCTAAAAACATAGTAATGATTATTTGGCAAGAGTTGATTTTTATCAGAATTATAATCTGTTTTGGTGCGAGAATATCCAATCACTTCAATAAACATAAATCGTGAATTTCTACCTTGAATTTGCCAGGATTTTGCCTTGATTTCACTTCCTTCCGTATTTGTTATTTTGATTACAGGATTAATCCGAAGCTTTGATGAGATTGAGAAATAAGCTTTTTTAACCTGGTTACCATTTTTATCAACAAAAGTTATTCCTTTTGCCTCGATCGGTTCTGCGAAATAATCATCTCGAATGGTTTGGAAGTTTTCCCATTTTTTTCTTTCGAAAACTGTTTGCTTTTTCGAAATATTTTTGATATTCTCGTTCATTTTTGAAACTTTTTGCTAATTTTGGCAAATTTTCTTGCGCTGAAACAGGTTTTAGATTTTCCAATAAGAATAAACAGTGAGGCGATAAAAATACAGAAATAGCGAAGATTTTCTTCATTTCAGACTCCTTCTAACGCACTAAAAAATCACTAAAACAGTAAAAATTAAAGGTGCGTAAATAAAAAATTTAATACCCATATAATAGTATAAAAACAATAAAAAAATCAAGGTCTTGACCTTTTTATTGAAAAAGGTGTAAAATATACAAGCCTTGGGCAAAAATATTTGGAGGTGGTTTGCATGACCGCGAAAGATTTATTTGAACAAGTTCGAAAAACTGTTACTCATCACGAAAAAGCCAAAAAGTAAATCTATTGGTGAAAATGAAAACAGAGCACTTTTTAGCTGGTGAAGAAGCGAAGCTACAACAATTGAATTATGCTTCGCAAATCAACCATTAATCTTAGCCGCTATTTTTAGCGGTTTTTTTATTGATTTTTGAAAAAAATATGTTAAAATGGACATCAAGAAGTAGTGTGTTTGCGGAGAATTTTACTTCGAAATTGATGGCAAAGTTTCGAAAGTCGCAGGCGGAGAATCTTCGGGCCGATTCTAATAACACTTTAAATGCGAGGAGAAAAATGGCAAAAAAGCACTTTAATGCTGCAGGGCGTGCGTTTTTCGAAAGAAGACGTCGTTCTTGAAACACCAGATTTGATCGCTCACCAGAAGGAATCTTGGAAAGATTTCATTGATAATGGTTTGAGTGAGATTTTCGAAGAAATTAACCCAATCGACGATTATACTGGTCAGAAATTAGCTTTGCGATTCAAAAGCTATAAATTTCAAGATCCAAAAACAACAAAGGATTTTGCAAAAGAGAATAATATAACTTTTGAAGCTCCACTTCACGTTCAAGTTGAACTTACAAACAAAGTGACTGGCGAAGTAAAGGAACAGGAAATTTACCTCGGTGATTATCCTTGGATGACAAATCAAGGAACTTTCATTATTAATGGAACTGAGCGTGTGATTGTTTCTCAGTTGATTCGTTCTGAAGGTGTTTATTTTAACGCTGAATCTGGAAATGATGGGAAAAAATATTACGGTGCAAAATTAATCCCTGTTCGCGGTGCTTGGTTGGAATTTGAAACTGACAATAAAGGTGTAATTTATGTAAAAATTGATCGTCGCCGAAAACTACCAGTGACAACTTTCTTGCGTGCACTTGGTCGAATTACAAAATGCTGAAATGCGAGATATTTTTGCCGATGTTGATAATGGTGAGATTAAATATATTGATGCAACTCTTGAAAAAGATCAATCAGTTAGCCCTTCAACTGCTTTGATTGAAGTTTATCGACGCCTTCGCCCAGGCGATTTGGCAACTATCGAAAATGCCCGAAATATGATCGAGCGAATGTTCTTCGACTTTAAACGATTTGATTACGGTCGTGTTGGTCGATATAAAATTAACAAACGCTTAAATCTTGAAACTCCAAATACAACAGAAAATCGTTCTTTCCAAATGGAAGATCTTTTTCGAAATTATTAAAGAAGTTATTCGCTTAAATAATTCTCAAGGTGAAGTTGACGATATTGATAGTTTGGATAATCGCCGAGTGAAATTGGTTGGTGAGCTTGTTGCTCGACAGTTCCGCGTAGGTATGCTTCGAATGCAACGAAACGCAATGGATCGAATGTCAATGACAGATATTGAAACTGTAACTCCTGGTCAGCGTAGTGAATGCTCGCCCGGTTGTTGCTGCTGTCCGTGAATTTTTGCTGGATCTCAGCTTGCTCAGGTTATGGATGAAACTAACCCTGCTTTCGGAACTTTCACAAAACGTCGTTTGAGCTCGATGGGTCCTGGTGGTGTTACTCGAGATCGTGCTGGTCTTGAAGTTCGTGACAGCCACCCAACCCACTACGGACGAATTTGTCTTGTGGAAACACCAGAAGGTGGAAACGTTGGTCTTGTGACAAACCTTGCAACATTTGCCCGAATTAACGAGTATGGATTTATTGAAGCTCCATATTTGCGTGTTGTTAATGGAAAAGTCACGGATGAAGTTGTTTATCTTGATGCTGATCATGAAATGCGCGAAATTATCGCCGACGCAGGTTCGAAATTGAACGAAGATGGAAGTTTTGTTGAATCTCAGGTTTCTGCACGAAAGAATCTAATTCCTTCACAGGTGAGTTCAAGCGAAGTTACATTTATGGATGCTGTTCACCGACAAGTTCTTGGTGCAGCTGCGTCTTTGATTCCATTTGCTGAGCGCGACCGAATCGACCGTGCCTTGACCGGTTCAGCCATGCAAAAAACAGGCCGTTCCACTTCTTTGGAATGAAGCGCCAACCGTTGGAACTGGTGTTGAGGCTGATATTGCTCGAAATTTGAGTCAAATTGTTATTGCAGAAGATGATGGTGAGGTTGTTCGAGCAGATTCTGTTGCTGTTGAGGTTGAATATAAGAGTGGCGTTGCAAAGTATGAATTAAAACATTTCGAAAAAACTGCTGATGATCGCTGTTATAATCAAAAAGTTGTAGTTTCTCGTGGTCAAAAAGTTAAAAAAAGGTGACATTTTGATTGAGGGTGCAAGCATTAAAGATGGTGAAATTGCACTTGGTCGAGATCTTCGTGTAGCGTTTATGTCTTGGGGTGGATTCAATATGGACGACGCTGTGATCATTTCTGACCGTTTGGTTAAAACAGATATGCTCACAAATATTAATATTAAAGATTATACAGTTGAAGTTCGCGAGACGAAGCTTGGCCCAGAAGTTGTAACACGTGATATCCCAAATGCGAGCGAATATAGTCTTCGACATCTGGACGAAAACGGAATTGTACAGATTGGTTCAGAGGTTAAACCTGGTGACGTTTTGGTTGGGAAAATTACTCCAAAAGGTGAACAAGAGCTTTCAAGCGAAGAGCGACTTTTGCGTGCGATCTTTGGTGAAAAAGCAAAAGATGTTCGTGACACTTCTCAACGAATGAAGAATACCGGTTCAGGAAAAGTTATTGGTGTAAAAATCTTTTCGAAAGAAAATGGCCATGAAATGCGAACTGGTGTACTCCAACAAATTCAAATCTTCGTTGCTGAGGCCCGTAAGATTATGGTTGGTGACAAGATGGCTGGACGACACGGAAATAAAGGTGTTGTTGCGAAAATTCTACCAGAAGCCGATATGCCATTTATGGAAGATGGAACTCCAATTGATGTGATTCTTTCGCCACTTGGTGTGCCTTCACGTATGAACCTTGGTCAGCTTTTCGAAGTTCATCTTGGAATGGCTGCAAAAACTCAGGGTTACCGAGTTGCAACTCCTTCATATGACGGTGTTGATGCTGAAACTTTGAGTGACGAACTTGAAGCGGCTGGTATTGCTCGGGATGGAAAAGTTCAATTGTTTGATGGTCAAACTGGCGAACCGTTTGAACAACGCACAACTGTTGGATTTATGCATATGATCAAACTCCATCACTTGGTTGCAGACAAGATTCACGCGCGATCGACTGGTCCATACACAATGGTTACTCAACAGCCTTTGGGTGGTAAGGCTCAAAACGGTGGTCAGCGATTCGGAGAGATGGAAGTTTGGGCACTTGAAGCTTATGGTGCTGCAAATATGCTCCAAGAAATGCTAACGATTAAGTCTGACGATGTTGTTGGTCGTTCAAAAGCTTATGAAAGTATTATTAAACATAATGAAATTGTTGGTCCAAAGTTGCCAGAATCATTCAACGTGCTCGTGAAAGAACTTCAAGGTCTTGGTTTGCGAGTTGATCTACTCGATCAGCACGCTTCAAGTATTGATGCGGATGAAATCTTAGCGGAACGCAATAAAGATGCTGAAAGCTCAACCTTCGAAGATGAAGATTTCGAAACTGTTCGAGATGAATCTGACGGTGAATTTGAAGACGATATGAATATTCAAGATATTGATGAAATTGAAGAAATTAAGGAGGAAGCGTAAATGGCGAAAGTGGTGAATTCAAACCAAATTGCTGATTTTGACGCAGTTCGCCTCGCTGTTGCTAGCCCAGAAGATATTTTGGGCTGGTCTTACGGCGAAGTGACAAAGCCAGAAACAATCAACTACCGAACGCAAAAAAACCTGAGCGTGATGGTTTGTTTTGTGAAAAAATCTTTGGACCAACTAAAGATATTAACCCTTATGACAACAAGCTAAAAGGTGTTCGCTCACGTGAAGCTGCTGTTGATAAAAATGGCGAGTTAGTAACAAAATCGATTGTTCGTCGTGAACGAATGGGCCACATTGCGCTAGCAGCACCAGTTGCGCATATTTGGTTTATGCGTGGTGCTCCAAGTGCGATGAGCTTACTTCTAGGAATGACTGTTAAGAATATTGAACGTGTAGTTTATTTTGCGAGCTATGTAATTCTTAATGTTGACGAAGAGAAACGCGATCAAATGCTTGCAGATCTTGACGCTGAAGATAAAGCTGCACGAATGGCTATTAAAATTCGCTATGAAAAAGCTGCTGAAGAGAAATCGGCCGACATTAAAGCTTTAGCTGAAGCTCAAAGTAAAGAAGTCGAAGAATTGAACTCGGTTTATACAACAAAAACATAATCAGCTTGACAGTTTCGTAAAAGGTTCACTAATGAGTGAAACTGATTATCGCAACCTTCCAGAAGAGTATGAAGAGATTATCGAAGTTGGAATGGGTGGTGAAGCAATTAAGACTTTACTTGACGAAATCAATATTGACGAACTTATTGAAAATCTAAAAGAGGAAGCTGAAAAAGCTAAAGGTCAGCGAGAGAAGAAAAATTCTTAAACGGTTGAAAAATTATCGAAGGAATGAAAGCTGCTGGAATCAAACCAGGAAGTTTGTGTTTGACAGTTCTTCCTGTAATTCCTCCAGATTTGCGCCCAATGGTTCAATTGACAGGTGGTCGATTTGCTACTTCAGATCTAAACGATTTGTATCGACGAGTAATTAACCGAAACAACCGTTTGAAGAAATTGATTGAACTTAATGCTCCAATGGTAATTAAGCGAAATGAAATGCGAATGCTTCAGGAAGCGGTTGATTCGTTAATTGACAATAATGCATCTCGAAGTGGTCGTTCGGTTAATACAACTGGTGGTCGCCGAAAGCTTAAATCTTTGAGTGATATGCTTAAGGGTAAGCAGGGACGATTCCGTCAAAACTTGCTTGGAAAAACGAGTTGATTACTCTGGTCGTTCTGTTATCGTTGTCGGTCCAACTTTGAAAGCTCATCAATGTGGTTTGCCAACTCAAATGGCACTTGAACTATTTAAGCCATTTGTAATTTCTTGGTTGATTGAAAAAGAATACGCACATAATATTCGTTCAGCAACCCGTTTAATTGAGGCTCGTGAAGCTGAAGTTTGGGATGCTTTGGATGCTGTTGTTGAAGGAAAAATATATTCTTTTTGAACCGTGCTCCATCTTTGCACCGACTTTCCATTCAGGCCTTTCAACCAAAAACTTGTTGAAGGTAAAGCAATTCAGCTTCACCCACTTGTAGCAAACGGATTTAATGCCGATTACGATGGAGACCAGATGGCTGTTCACTTGCCACTTTCTGACGCTGCTCAAGCCGAAGCTCGTGACTTGATGAGTATTTCTCACAACCTTTTGAAACCTGCAGACGGTCAACCGGTTCTTTCTGTCGACCAGGATGTTGTTTACGGAAATTACTACATTACCTACGATAAACATTCTGAAATGAACAAGAAACCACGACCTTTCGCAAATGTTTTCGAAGCGGAAATGGCTTATGACAAGGGTGAAATTGCGCTTCAAACTCCAATTCGAGTATTTATAAAAGGTGAAATTCGAAACACAACTCTTGGGCGAATTTTCTTTAACGAACTATTGCCAGAAGACTATCCATTCGACAATAACCCACAAACTAAGAAACAAATTAATAAAATTTTGGCCGATATGTTTGCGCATTATGGTGCTGAAATGACTGTTAAAATTGCTGACAAAATCAAAGGTTTATCATTCCGATTTGTTACAAAATCTGGTTTGTCGATCGGTAAGGAAGATTATACGGTTTACGAAAGCGAAAAAATTCCTCAGATCATTGCTAGCGGTGACGCTAAAACAACTTTGATTCAGGAACAATATGATCAAGGCCTTCTGACTGACCAAGAGCGTTATAACTTAATTATTGATAACTGGCATAAGGTCATTGATGAAGTTTCTGATGAAATTTCTGAGCGTGTAGCTCATGAAGGTGCAGATTCACCTGTTGGATTGATGGCTGTTTCTGGTTCACGTGGTAATGCAACAAATATTCGCCTTGCTTCTGGCTTGACTGGAATTATGGTGGATGCAACTAACCGTGAAATTGAGCTCCCAATCCGTTCAAACTATACTCACGGAATGAGCTCACTCGAAGCCTTTGTGGCAACTCGTGGTGCGCGCCAAGGTTTGATCTCAACAGCGCTTAAGACTGCCGATTCTGGATATTTGACTCGTCGTCTTGTTGATGTTGCTCAGGATGTTTTCTCGGTATCAGATAATACAAGCGAGGTTGATCCTGGATTTGCGATTTATCGTTCAGAAAGCGAAGAAACTATGATTTCTTTCGGAGATCGTTTGTACGGCCGATTTACAGCTGAAGCTGTTCCTGGATATATTGAGGCTGATCAGCTAATTACTCGAGAAATTGCTGATGCGATTGAAAAAAGATGAAGCGATTAAAGAGGTTAAAATTCAAAGCGTACTTTCAACTCCTGATCTTGCTGGAATTCCGCAAAAATCTTATGGAATTGATATGGCGACAGGTCTTCTTGTTGCTCCTGCTGAACCAGTTGGTGTGATTGCTGCTCAATCTGTTGGTGAGCCGGGAACTCAGCTAACTTTGAATACATTCCACAGTTCAGGTGTTGCCGGCTCTGGTGCAATTTCTCAAGGTTTACCTCGTGTTGAAGAGCTTCTCGAAGCACGATCACCAAAGGGTCAAGCCTATATGACTGAAATCTCGGGTATTGTTGATATTTGGGAAGATGGAAATATGAACATTGTCCAAATTACACCTCAACAAACTGAAGACGGTGAAAATGCAAATCCTATTCGTTACGAAATTCCAAATATTGCAGCTCTTGCCGTTTCAAAAAATGACGTTGTTCGCGCAGGTGATCGTTTAACGGCTGGTTCGTTAAATCTTCGTGATTTGATGGAATTGAAGGGTGTTGAAGAAACTCAGCGTTACATTATGAATGAGATTTTGCGAATTTATGCAGCTCAGGGGTCAAGACATTGCTTCAAAACACCTTGAGATCATCGTTCGACAAATGTTTAGCCGAGTTCAAATTGAAAATGCTGGAGATTCTTCATTCATTATTGGTGATGTTGTCTCGAAAGCTGCTGTTGTTGAGGAAAAATAAAATCCTTAAAGCAGAAGGTAAAAAAACCAGCTGAATTCAAACAGCAACTTCTTGGAATTACGAAAGTTTCGATCTTTAGTGATAGCTTCTTATCGGCAGCTTCGTTCCAGAACACTACAAGCGTTTTGATTAATGCCGCAACTTCTGGTCGAATTGATAAACTTCACGGATTGAAAGAAAATGTGATTATCGGACGCAAGATTCCTGTTGGAACTGGTGCTCGAATTCACCAGGAAGATTCTGAAACTGTTGAAGAAGCAGATTTTGAAACTGAAACTAACGATTCGTCGGTTGAAGAATAAAAACTTTAAAACACTGCCAAATTTGGGCGGTGTTTTAATTTTTGATATTTTTATAAGGCTGTAATATTATTAAATGGTGATAAGAATACAGATTTTATAATTGATAAATTGATTTAATCCTTAAAGGATGCTATAATTATTAACATAAACGAAATAGGAGAAAAATGAATTCTAATGAAATTGAGCAAAAAGGTCTTAAATATCTTCGAAATTGTGGGATTATTTTTTTGCGGTTCTAGCAGTTGCTTTGATAGTATCAGGGTCATTTTTAATCGCAAAAACCATTTAATGAGTTTTCGAAAAAAGGCTATCTTGGAAACAAACTGAAGGTGAAATCTTTGGTTTCGAAAAGGTGTTAACTGATCAAAAAAATCAAGTGAGCAGAATTTTATAGCCATTGTGGATTTTTCGTTTGGCAAGGATAATTTTGTTGAAGTAAAAAGCGATCCGCAAAAAGAGCTTCCGGTAATAAATAATAAAGTTAAGGTTTTTTTATGACGAAAAAAAGATCCGCAAGGTGCAGTTATAGGTGAATACTCCTTCGTGAAACTCATTCCATTTTTGGTATTATTGATTCTTGGTGCAATCAGCGCAGTTCTTTCGTTTATTTCTTTTCGAAAGATGAAAGATTTAAAAAGCAAAAAATTCAAGTACAAAAATCAGACTAATAATTCGGCGTTTATTCAGAATTTTACACATAATAACAAGGTTTAAAAATAATGCGAATACTTTTTTTACAGACGGAAGTGCATCACCAAATCCAGGGGCTGGCGGTTTTGCTATTATTGAAAATGGAAAACCTATTGCGCTTGGGACGGAAAAATCCAAGCACGAATATTCGAATGGAAGGTTTGGCGCTAAAAAAGCTTTCGAAATTTTTAAACGGTGAAGAGGCAGAAATTTTGACTGATAGCGAATTTTGGATTAATGTTTTGATAAAATGGGCTCCAGCTTGGCATAAAAATGGCTGGAAAAAGAAGAGTGGAGAAATTAAGAATCTCGATATTGTGAAACCACTTTTTGAGCTTTATTTAAACTCTAACGTAAAATTAAAATGGCTAAAAGGTCATGCTGGTCATGAATTTAATGAAATGGCAGATGAATGGGCGAATCGGGCAAGGAATGGTGAAACGCTCTAACGCTTGATTTTTTGAAAAGACTGTGGTAAAATATAATTTCCGCTCAAAAGTGGAAATTAAAAATTGGAGGAATATTTTTATGGAGAAAGCCTTTGCAAACGCAAAAGAGCCGTTATTTGTTTCCTTGTACTTTATCACAGTTTACAGTGTATCGTTATGTTTAACAATTTTGACACACTGGAATTTTGGCGTGTTCTTTTTTGGTATTATTATGACAACATTAATAATTACTGCTAAAAAGGATTGATGAAAAGACACCTGAACGCGTTCGAAGATAATTTTTAAGCCAGAGAAACTGGCTTTTTTTCTTTTGGGTGTTTTTACTTTTACAGTTTTTAAAAATATGATAAAATTATTAACGAAGTGCTGTTTTTGTGCTGGTTTTTAAAAACAACAAAATTAGCATGAAAAAGCAATAAAATAATAAATTTAAGAGGAATCAAATGAATAAAAATACTCCATTGGAAAAATTTTCGGAATGTCGGTATTATTGCGCATATTGATGCCGGTAAAACTACAACAACAGAAGGTATTCTTTACCGAACTGGTTTGACACAAAAAATCGGTGTTGTTCGTGGTGAAGGTGATGGCGCAACAACTGACTGGATGGCTCAAGAAAAAAAGAGCGAGGTATTACAATTACTTCTGCTGCCGTGACTTGTTTCTGGAAAGATCACAAAAATTAACATTATTGACACCCCAGGACATATCGACTTTACTGCCGAAGTAGAGCGTTCGCTTCGTGTGCTTGACGGTGCTGTGACTGTTTTTTTGATGGTAAAATGGGTGTGGAAGCTCAGTCTGAAACTGTTTGGCGACAAGCTGATAAATACGGTGTGCCACGCGTTTGTTTTATTAACAAAATTAACCAAACTGGTGGTGATTTCTATAAATCAATCAAATCAATCCATGATCGCCTAAGCAAACAAGCTTTCCCAATTCACTTGCCAATTGGTTTTGAACAAGAAATTAACGGTGTTGTTGACTTGATTGATATGAAAGCTTACACTTATGATAATTATGCAGATCATGAGCTAAAAGTTGGCGAAATTCCAGCCGATATGCTTGAAAAAGCTAAAAATGCGCGTTCACTACTTGTTGAAAATGCGGTTGAAGCTGATGATGAACTAATGATGCGATTTTTCGAAGAAGGTGAAGAATCAATTACGATCCCTGAGCTTAAAGCTGCGCTTCGAAAACGAGTTCTTGCTGGTGACTTCTTCTTGGTGACTGGTGGTGATGGTCGTGGTGTGATCGTTGAAAAAGTTCTTGACTTGATTAATGACTATCTTCCAAGCCCACTTGATGTTTCTTCGATTAAAGGAACGGATGCAAAAACTGGTGAAGCTATTGAACGAAAACCGTCGGTAGATGAGCCTACTTCAGCGCTTGCATTTAAGATTGCGACTGACCCATTTGTTGGAAAACTCGTATTCGTACGTGTATATAGCGGTAAAATTACTGCTGGTTCATATGTTCTTAATACAATGACTGGTAAAAAAGAACGAATCGGACGAATTGTTCGAATGCATGCTGATAAGCGTGAAGAAATTTCAGAAGTTGCTGCCGGTGACATTGCCGCTGTTGTTGGTTTGAAAGATGTTACAACCGGTGCAACTCTTTGTGATTTGAGCCATGGTGTGATTCTTGAAGGTATTGAATTTGCCGAACCACCAGTTTCTATTGCGGTTGAGCCAAAAACTAAAGCCGACCAAGAAAAAATGGGAATTGCTCTTCAACGACTTGCTGAAGAAGACCCAACTTTCCGAGTTCACACAGACGAAGAAACTGGTCAAACAATTATGTCAGGAATGGGTGAGCTTCACCTTGACATCTTGATCGACCGAATGAAACGTGAATTTAATGTTGAAGCTAACATTGGTGAGCCACAAGTTGCCTTCCGTGAAACTATTCGTGGAACTGCTGAAGCTCAAGGTAAGCACGCAAAACAGTCTGGTGGTCGTGGTCAATATGGTGATGTTTGGATTCGCTTTGAACCAAATGAACCAGGAAAAGGCTTTGAATTCTTTGATGAAATTAAAGGTGGTGTTGTGCCACAAGAATACCGCAAACCAGTTGAACAAGGTGTGCTTGAAACGCTTGAAGGCGGTGTGATTGCTGGTTACCCAGTAGTTGACGTTAAAGCTACACTTTACGATGGTTCTTACCACGATGTCGACTCAAGCGAATTAGCCTTTAAATTGGCTGGTGCGCTTTCAACTCGTGAAGGTATTAAGAAAGCAAATCCAGTTCTTCTTGAGCCTGTGATGAAAGTTGAAATTACAACTCCTGAAGAATTCATGGGTGATGTAATCGGAGACTTGAATTCACGACGTGGTCGAATTGATGCCATGGAAGATTTGATGGGCGGAACAAAAACTTATTCGAGGTTTTGTGCCTCTTGCAAATATGTTTGGCTACACTTCTGACCTACGCTCAATGAGTAAAGGTCGTGCAGCTTCAACAATGGAGCTTGCGCAATATGAAGAAGTTCCACCTAACGTTGCACAAGAAATTATCGAAAAGCGAAACGCTAAATAATAATTTTGAAAACTTAAAAAACTACCTCTTTTGGGAGGTAGTTTTTTTGTGTGCTATAGATAAACGTAAGCGCTGGTTTTAAATTTGGTTTTTATGTTAAAATAGAGGATATATGAAAAAGCCTTGTAGAGATTTTAAAAGAAGAATATCAAAACTATTACCAAGATAAAAACATTGACTGGTTGCAAAGTGTAGAATTTGCCGAAATGCGCAAGAAGCGTGGAGCAGAATGCTATTTTGTGGCATTAAAAAATGATGAGAATATTGAAGTTGCTGGGCTGATTTCTAGCAAAAAATAAGCGTTTTGACTTGGTGATGGTTGAGCAAAATGGCGTTTCACAAGCAGATTTTGTGGATTTTTGGTGAAGAGTGAAGAATTTGTGCGCGAGCATGGCGCAATTTCTTACCGGATTTTGCCAAAAGTGGTGCGTGCACTTCGCAATGATAAGCTTGAAATTATCGAAAGTAATGATCTTGATTGGCTGAATAAACCACTATTAAAATCTGGTTTTAAATATTGTTCTGGTTTTAAACACGAGTTTGATATGGATGTAAACATGCATGTTTATTTGAAAGATCTAACGGAGTTAAATGAAGATGACGTGGCTTCAACCTATAACCAAACTACCCGCCGAAATTTGCGTGCGGCAATGAAAAAAGGCGTGAATATTCGCAAAGTTGAAGAGAGTGAATTTGCAGATTTTGTAGCGATCTTAAAAAGTTCAAACCAAAAGAATGGTGTTGACACGCGAGATGAAGAATATTATCATAATTTAAAAACTTGTTTTGGTGAGCAAGCACATTTTATGGGCGTGGAATTTGAAGGAAAATTAATTTCTGCTGGCGTGTTTATCTTTTCGAAAAACGAAGTTGTTTATTTTGAGGGTGGAACTCTTCAAGAATATCGCAAAATTCCAGCTTCTACATTTTTGCAAGATTATATGATTAAAGAGGCAATTCGTGTGGGAGCTTCAAAATATAATTTTTATGGTATTACAGCAGAACCAAAGGCAAGTTTGTTGCGCTTTAAATCTGGTTTTCGCGGTGTAGCGGTTGAATATGCTGGCGAATATCGTAAAAGATATTTGTTTCGCACAATTTTGAGCAAAATCTTTCGAAAATAGTTTGACATTTCTTAATTTAGGCAGTAAAATAAAGATACGAGGATTTTCCTTAGTAAATTTAAAGGCAGGTCTAAAACTATGGCTGGAAGACTTTTAAAAAATGGAAGATATTGAACGAGATTATGCGAGAGTAGTTTCTCTTTCAAATAAAAATATAGAGATTGGTGAATTAATGAATTTAGCCTATTCTGATCGAAGTGAAGCTTTTAATGATGTTTATGATCGGTGGAATGATCACGATGAAGCTAAAAAAATAATCTTTTAAAAGCTAAAAAACAGTTTCAGAAAGGTAAAATTGATGGCGATGAATATCAATGGTTTGTTAATGAGTTTGATTATCGCAAGCGTCGTTCAAAAAGAGCTTCAAAAAGATACAAAGAAGCCAACAATGAGATTCGTGAATTGCGACAAGGAAAGGAAGAGATTAAGCGGTTACTGCGAGCAAGAATAAACTAACCTAAAATGCCTAAAAATTTTGAATCGCTCAGAAATGGGCGATTTTCTATTGACTAAAATACGATTATGTGTTACAATATAAAATTGTCTTAGGTTAGAACTTTGACTAAAAATATTCAAGGAGGTTGGCGTCTATGTCAACAGAAGTTTTACAAAGAAAAGGTGGCGTTCGTGTTTTGATTATTAGTCCTGAAGATGGAACTTTCAAAGCATTATTTGATGAATTTGATGCTTTACTGGATGAAGCAGTGAGCTGGCAAGAAGTTTTAAAAAGTTCATAAAAAGAGCTAGATCTTTGCGAGGATCAAAAATTTCTCGGGATTTTTGAAAGGTAAAACACGAAAAGGGCTAAAAAAAGCCCTTCAAGAAATTGAAAGTTGTTCTGTAAAAAGAAGAGTTGGAATCTTATGAATGTCAACTATCTGATGCATTAAAAATGCCGACGTGAATTGATTGATGAAATTTTCAAAACTGAAAATCATTTGGTGAATATTTCACCTGATCAATATGAAGAAATTTATAAGAAATTGAAAAAAATCTGGAAACAATTCAAGAAACGCTAAATTATGCAGACAGGGAAGTAATTCCATCACTTCAACAAGGAATTAAAAGGCTTGTATATGGCTGAAAAATGACGATCATCGTCAGATGCGAAAGGTTCGAAAAATCTAACTATCAAGACAGGAGGTATGGTCGTAGGGCTAAAAAAAGCGTCCCGACAAACCTTATAAACGCAATCGTGATATTGCTCGCTCTAATAAGAGAGCAACACGGATTGCGTTCGCATAAAACTTAACCGCTCAAAATGAGCGGTTTTTTTCTTTACGCCTATGTTTTTTTATGTTAAAATGGTAAAAGTTAAAGAAGGAGGTTTGAGTTTTGGACGATTTTAAATATTTGCCAGAAAAATGCTCATTATTTTGATTCAGCGTGTCAGTCTTTGCGCCCGCAACCGGTTTTGGATGCTTTAAATGATTACTATTTGAACTTTAACTCTTGTGGTGAGCGTGTAAAATACGCTTGGGGTAGAAAAGTTGACGAAAAGGTTGAAGAAACTCGCGAAGTAGTTTTGGATTTATTAAAGCTAAAAGAAAAAGATTATTTTGTGAGCTTTACGCTTAACACAACCTATGGTTTAAATTTGCTACTTTCACAGCTTGAATTACCAGTTTCGAAAGTAATAACTAGTGAGATTGAGCATAATTCGGTTTTTCTTTCAACGATTGAATTTGCTAAAAAACATCAAATTGAACGAATTGTGCTTGAGCGTGAAGAAGATGGCTCGATTTCGCTCGAAAATGATTTTTTTCGAAAGCTTTGGTTGTAGTTAATACGGCTTCGAATATTGATGGGCGACGACTCGAAAAATATCAAAAACTAAGTGAAGAAAAATTAAACAACAAGGCGGATTTGTGATTATTGATGCGGCACAAGCATTAGGTTCAAGCTATGAATTACTCCAAAAAGTTCCAGCGGATGCAATTGTTTCGAGTGCACACAAGATGTATTCGGCGAGCCTTGGAATTATGGTTGTTCGAAAAGATTTTGCGAAATTCGTAAAAAACTTCTTTTGTTGGTGGCGGAATGGTTTCGGGTGTTTCGAAAGAATCTTATGAAGTATTAGACGGCGAACATATTTATACGCTTTTCGAACCAGGGCTTCAAGCTTGGGGTGAAATTATTGCTTTAAAAACAGCAATTGATTGGCTAAAAAAGCAAAAGAAAACTTCACAAATTGATAAGTTTGCGGATGAAATTTTTGAGTTTTTGAATACGCAAAAAGGTGTGCATGTAGTTAACAAAAAAATCAGCACCAGTTATTAGTTTTTATCACGATGACCTTGACGCGCACTTAATTGCGCAAGCTTTGAGTGATGAGGGGATTATGGTGCGAAGTGGTTATTTTTGCGCGCATTACTACTTGAAAGAAGTTCGAAAAACTGCCACACTTAGTACGAATTTCAATTGGCTTACATAATACTGAAGTCGATGTTGCGAAATTGAAAGAAGTTTTAGAAAGGATTTTTAGTTAATGGTTTGTATTGCTGCATTTATAATTTTATTGGTTATTTGGCTATTTACGCCTGCTTTAAAGCTATTCGGTTTTAAAAAAACAATCAAAAATCAATCAATCAAATGTTTAAAAAAATCAATTCATTGTTTTTTTCGCGAAGAGTAACTTTGCGTGCTTGTGATTCGAATTTTAAAGATGAAATTAAAAATTCAATTCTTCGAAAAATTAATTATAAAAGCACAAAAAAATGGGTAAAACCAGTTTCTTGGGCGATTGAAGCCGTTGCTGGCTTGATTGTTTTGGTTACCATTTGGTCAGTTTTAACAGTGATTAAATCGGCTTTAGCGCTATTTGTTTTTGGAACTTGTGATATTCAACGACCAGCTTCTTGCGCGCTAAATTCAACCGAGGCTTGTTCGATTGATGGCGGAAATACGGAAAGTCCAATAGTTTCATGGTTTACGGATTGGGGACAAATCTTTAATGCGATGCCTGCGAAGTTTCGAAGTTGGAACGCGCAAGATTATATTGTGAAGAATTCAACTTATCGTGGTGAATTTTCGAATGAAGTTTCGAAAGACGCAAGCGTAGCAGTTGATATTTTCGACCCTGGTTGTATTGTTTGCCGACGCTCATTTATAAATCAAAAAATAGCGGTTTCTTTAAGACACATAAAACGTATCTTTTTGCCGTATCCGATTCCTGGAAAATTCAAGAATTCTGATTTTATAGTTAAGTATATTGAAGCCGTGCGAGGTACTCAACCTGAAAATGGTAAGAAGACTTCAGCCGAGTGGATGATTGTTGAGAAGATTTTTATCGAAAAGGATGAAAAAGGAATTTTGTTCCAAGAGAAATTTAACGGCGAAAACCAAACTGCAACAACAACTGAAGAGACTGAAAAGATTCTACAAGGTTGGCTAAAAGATGTGGGATATTCGGATTCTCAAATCGAAGAAATTTCGAAAAAGGCAAGAAGCGAAGAAATTTCGAATCGGATTAAAGAAAGCTTACGAATTGTGGACGATGAGATTAAAACGAAAAGCATTCCGACTTTGATTTATGAGAATCAGCGGCACGAAGGACTTTATAAAGCTTCAAAATAATTTTTCATAAAAAACTCTTTACAAAAATATTATAAATTAGGTATAATTATAGGTAGCGTCGCGTCGTGTGTTTTGCTAAAACAGTGACTCGTGCGACGCGCATAATATTATTAATAAAAGGAGAAATTCTAAAAATGGCAGAATTTGACCGCTCAAAGCCACACGTAAACGTTGGTACTATGGGACACGTTGACCACGGTAAAAACAACTCTTACTGCGGCTATCACAGCAGTTCTTGCAAAACGACTTCCATCAGAAGTTAACAAACCAATTGCGTACGACCAGATCGACAACGCACCAGAAGAAAAAGCTCGTGGTATTACGATTGCTTCTTCTCACCAAGAATATGAATCGAACAACCGACACTACGCTCACGTTGACATGCCTGGACACGCAGACTATGTTAAAAACATGATTACTGGTGCCGCTCAAGTTGATGGTGCTGTTCTTGTTATTGCAGCTACAGATGGTCCTATGCCACAAACTCGTGAACACGTTCTTTTGGCGAAACAAGTTGGTGTGCCTAAGATTGTTGTTTTCTTGAATAAAATGGATATGGCCGACGAAGAACTTGTTGAATTGATTGAAATGGACGTTCGTGAACTTCTTTCAGCTAACGGATTTGATGGCGACAACGCTCCAATCATTAAAGGTTCAGCTCTTAAAGCTCTTGAAGGTGATGAAAAGTATGAAGATGCTATCATGGAATTGGTTGATGCTATGGATACATATATTGAAGAACCAGTTCGCGATATGGACAAACCATTCTTGATGCCTATCGAAGACGTTTTTCTCAATCAAAGGTCGTGGTACAGTTGCTACAGGACGAATTGAACAAGGTGTTGTTAAGCTTTAACGACGAAGTTGAAATTGTTGGTTTGAAAGATTCACAAAAAAACTGTTGTTACTGGTATCGAAGCCTTCAAAAAATCTCTTGACCAAGGTCAAGCAGGTGACAATGCTGGTCTTCTTCTTCGTGGTATTGACCGAGATCAAATCGAACGTGGACAAGTTATTGCTGCTCCTGGCACAATTACTCCACATACAGAATTTGAAGCTGAAGTTTATATCTTGAAGAAAGATGAAGGTGGACGACATACTCCATTCTCAAAGGGTTACAAACCACAATTCTACTTCCGAACAACTGACGTTACTGGTGAAGTTGAACTTCCAGCTGACAAAGAAATGGTTATGCCTGGTGACAATGTAACTTTCAAGGTTAAATTGCAAGCACCTATCGCCATGGAACAGGGTTTGAACTTTGCTATCCGTGAAGGTGGACGAACTGTTGGTGCTGGTGTTGTTACAAAACATTATTAAATAGTTCTACTTTTCTAAAAAACACTCCGAATAAAGGGGTGTTTTTTTATTTTTATCTAAAAATTACTAATGTAAAGTGACTATATTATAGTGTGCGATATAAATTACTATAAGCTTTCACAAGAAGAATTAATAAAAAAAGCTAAAAATCGAATAAGAGTGGTCTTTTTGTTTGAATTAATTGGGTTTTACTAAATAATATTCCTATTTTTGTGCTGTTGTGATTTAGTTTTGTGCTAGGATTGGGAAGTTAAACCGCTAAATATATAAGCGATATTATTTTGAGTGATGATAATTTAAAAACAATTATTATAATATGTTAAGAATATAAGATTGTTTTTGGTTATTTTATTATTGGAAATTTTATTCTAATTGTATCTATTTAGATTTTTTTGACAAATCTTGCTACGGATTCTGTAATGATCATTTTTGATTGGATTAGATTTGGCAAATGGTTATATTTTATTCGATAATTTTTGAATAAAAATCATAAATTTTTCGAATAATCTTGTTCTGTTATTTTTGCACCATAATTAAACTTCTTGAGTATTTCAAAAGTCACTATGTAAAAATTGATTTCTGTAAGTTTAAGCGTGTTTATTTCGCTAATCATATTGGTTTGAATCCGTAAACTCGCCAACTTTAACTCATGAAAAGTTTTCGAAATAAAGCAAAATTAAAATAAACAGCCTCTTTACAAGGCTATTTATTATTGTGTCTATTCGAAGCGATAAAGAGTTGTATTACGGAGGTTAATATAATGACTGAACAGACGAACCAAAATTGGCTAATATTTGGCAGATTGAATTCGAAAAATTCTCGTAGAACGGGTGCGCTGAAAATTACGCCGGTGAAAATTAGAGTTCCAATGATATAGATAGTTCTTCGAATTTTATTATTTTTGGAAGCTTTTGAGCCAAGAAAAATTTCGCTTAAGATTGTTACAAAAACGCCAAACCATGCAGTTGAGATTACTACTGTAGAAAGAATTCCATGCACTGTTATTTTATCAATCAATTCTCCACCAGCATGAATATATAGACCTGTATAGATAAACGAAATTGCTAAACCACTCAAAATTGCAATTGGCATAATTGAATATAAGGTATCTCGCCAGAAATTTTTAGGGTTAATTTTTTCTCTAGGAATTGGTGGGAAGATAGTTGTCAAAATTGTTGGAAGTGTCACGAGAATGAAATTCATATAGGTGATATGGCGTGGAAGGAATGGATAATTAATCCCAGCAAGCATTGTTGTGAAGAGAATTGTTACACCAAGGATAATTTTATGAAAGAAAAAGTATAGCAATCATTTCAATTGAAAGCATTATTCGGTTTCCAATTTTAACACCGTTTGGTAGTGATGTGAATGAATTATCCATCAAGACTAGATCTGCAACTCTCCTTGTAGCCGGTGCTCCATCGAACATTGAAATCCCTAAATCTGATTTTTAATCGCCAACGCATCATTTACACCGTCGCCAATCATTCCAGTGTAAAAATTTATTTTTGAAAAACGCCAATAATTTTCTCTTTTTGCTCTGGTAAAAACTCGTGCAAAGATTGTATTTTCAAGAACTGCTTTTTTTCGAATTCTTCTTTCGAAAGTTCGGCGAGCTCTGCTCCAGTGATAAACTTTTCAGCATTTTTTTACGCCAGCTTCAGAAGCAATAAAGCTGACCGTTCTTGGATTGTCACCAGAAATTACACGAATCGAAACTCCGCGCTCTTGTAAAAAAATTAACTGTTTCTTGGACATTTTGGCCGAAGTGCATTTTTAAGTGTAATTATAGCAATTGGCGAAAGTTTTTCGTTTTCTAAAAAGATTTTTAATTTTGCCTGATTTTTCAAATTTAGCAAGCAAAAGAACGCGAAGGCCTTTTTGAAGCAAGCGCGTTGATCTCTTTCGAAAGTTTATTGAATTCAGATTTATTAGTAAGATTTTTTTAAGATAAATTCTGGCGCACCAAAGACAATCGCCTCTTCGGTAGATTTATTTTTTTCGAAAAAGTCATTCCTGAGAGTTTTCATGAGCTTGAAAAAGCCATATAATCTGTTATTTTGATGTTTTTGCTTTCTTTAAATTCATTTAAAATTGCTTTTGCTGTGGCATTTTTTTCGGTAGATTTGGAGTTTAACGCATTTAAAATTTCACCAATTTCAGCTTTAGAAAAATTAGAGTTTAAAAATTTCGCAAGAGTTAAATTTGATTTCGGGCGAGGTTAAAGTTCCAGTTTTATCGGTTGCAAGAACTTCGAGAAGTGCCATATCTTCGATAGCTGAGATTTTTGTGGCAAAACTTTTACTTGAAGTAATTTTAGTGAGCCATAAGCGAAGAAAAGTGAGCTGGCGAGAAGTAGGCCTTCTGGAACAACGACAACCGCAGCCGAAGTGATTGTTTTGAGGATTGTTGTTGGGTCTTCATGGAAAAAGAAGAAATAGACTACGCAAATAGCTATCGCAAGCACTAATGCGAACCAACTTAATCTTGAAATAAGCTTGGAGATTTTTGCTGAATTGGTGTGAGTTTTTGGTTTGTAATTTTTTTGAGTTTTGAAGTCATTTGACCGGCTTCGGTGTTCGCTCCAACAGCTAAAACTTCGGCTTCGGCATCGCCAGAAACCACAATTGTACTGATAAGATTTTATCACCAATAGTTTTTGAAATCGCATCACTCTCGCCAGTTAAAATTGATTCATTAACTTCGAAAAGAACTTGATTTTGTGATTTTTGCATCAGCCGGGATTTCATCGCCAGCTTTGAGGGCTATTTTATCACCAACTTTAAGTTCGAGTGAAGAGGACTTCAACCAAATCGCCATCGCGAAAAACTCTTGCTCGCGGTGCACTCATTAATTCGATTTTTTTCGAAGGGTTAAGTATGCGCGGATTTCTTGAATGCTTCCAATTAAAGAATTAACGAGAATTACGAAAGAAATAAACCAAGCATCTCGAAATTCACCAACGAGTAAAAGCCCTCCTGCCAAGATAAAGATTGCAATTGATATTGGAGAAATAAAGTTTCGAAAAATAATTGTTTGGATATGCTTCATGTAAATAATTATAACATAAAAACACAAAAAAATAGCCCGGCTGTTGAAAACTAAGAGAGTTCACTATATGGACTATTTTTGGGGATAATATATCTGAACTTAAAAAAAGAATTAAAGAATTAAAGAAATAATTATCTATGAGTTGTTATAATACAAGGTGCGAATAAAAATCAATAGAAAAAAATCAAAAAAGCTCTACTTGCGTGAGCAAAAAGGCCTGTGCTATAATAAAAATATTATGAAATCTTTTAAAAAGTATCTTAATAATTTCAAAAAAACAACTTAATACTTTTTCTAAAAAGTATCTTTCGAAAAAAACTCAGCAAAAATCAAAGAAAAATCTACAAATTGGCAAAAATCATTCAAAGTAAGGCTTTTTGTTGGATTTTCGGTGATTTGTGTTTATCTTTTAGGAGTTTTTTTCTGACAAAAATATATTTTTGAGTTTACAGTTTGGCGGCTGGGAGAAGGCTGAAACTTTTCTTTCTGAGAATAAAGAAATTGCAGCTTTTTAGCGCTACTGTGACGATTCTATTGAGTTTTTGTTCGTGGGTATTTTTCGAAATTGGCGAATTGCGATAGGGATTCTATATTCATTCGCAACGATAATAATGTATATTAACACTGAGAAAATGGCTTCGAGAAATACGCCTTTTTTTGCCTGAGGATTTAGCGATGTCGAGCGAAGCTGATGGTTTAGCTTCAATGATTAATTTTTAACCGATTTTCGAATATGATTTTTACGGTTGGATTTATTATAATAATTACGATTATTGCGAATAAAAATTTCAAAAAAATCTGGAATTTTAAGCTTTCGAAAAAACGGAAACTTGTGATTTTTATTCCGCAGATTGTTTTGGTTTTGACTTGTTTTTTTATCTTTTGGATTTACATACATTAGAGATTCGAAATTTAAGTGGAAAGGGAACTTTTATTAAAGTTGAAAAGCTTAAAACTTCAGTTGATTTAACAGACCAAGCGTATAACTACCAGACTAATGGGTATATTTTGGGAACGATTTCAAACCTTCAAGAGAAAACTCAAAAAGAGCCAGAAGGATATTCGAAAGAAGCTATTCAAAAGATTATTAAAAAATATCAGACTATTGCTGAGGAGAGAAATAAAGATCGCAATAAATTAAATGACGAGAAAGTTAATGTTGTCTATGTGATGAGTGAGAGTTTTATTGATCCTGCACTCATGAAACATATTTATGATTATGGTAATAAAGAGCCAATTCCATATACAAAAAAGATTTTAAAGTCGAAAAGTTCGGGCTGGGCAGCTTCAAGTGAATATGGTGGCGGAACTGCGAATGTGGAATTTGAAGCTTTAACGGGATTAAGTAACTTTTTCTTAAACTCAATACCTTACTCCTCGATCGTTCCAGGAAACAAAGAAACTCCATCGGTTGTTAAGAATTTCAACGAAAAATGGCTATAAAACAATTGCGATGCATCCATATAATCGAAATATGTATCGCCGCGAAACTGTTTATCCAAATCTTGGTTTTCAAGAATATAAAAGTGCCGAGAATTTTAAAAATAATTCAAAAATTGATAATTCGAAATATATTTCTGACGAATCCGCTTTTTAATGAGGTAATAGCAGAGCTGAAAAGTAGCTCGAAGCCTGAATTTGTTCATCTTGTAACAATGCAAAAATCATATGCCATATGAGGAGGACGCGTATAATAAAAAAAGAATTTTACGGTTCAAGCAAAAAAATGGAGGAAATCAGGAAAATTCAAAAATGGTTCAAGCTTATCTTGAGGGGATTTCGCGTTCTGATAATGCAATGAAGAAGTTTATTTCTGAAATTGAGAAACTTAATGAGAAAAACGATTGTTGTATTTTTGGGGGCGATCACTGGCCAGGAATTTATGGTGAAATGTTCGAAAAAGAATTGAATAAAAAAATGATATCCGTCGCACGCCGCTTTTCGTTTATTCAAATTTCGAAAAAAAGATAAAGAAGATTTGAAAAACTTCGAGCTTAATATATAATCAAAAATTTGGTGCTAAATTCTGTCAATTCGAAAACTTTCGCCGTTTCAATATTTGTTAGGAGATTTGCGAGAAAAAATATCCAGCTCTAACCAAGCAATTTGTGAAAATGGATGAAAAAGTGAAATTTTGAAAGATTACGAAATGATTGAGTACGATATTTTGAGTGGAAAAAAATATAGTCGTGGCGATTTTTTTATAAAAATTAAAGATTAAAAATTAAAACCCTTGTGTAGTCAGGGGTTTATTTTTTTAGATGGAAATATTAAGTTTGTTAGTTTGATATATTTAAGTGAAAAATACTTGAAATTTTTGGAATTTTTGTGATAAAAATTGAAAAAAAGTTGCCAGAGACAGTAGCCGCCTCGCGTTAGCCAGGCTTAATCCGCTACCGAGGAGAATACTTTTTCTATTAATCTGCCAACGAGTTTTTGAAGGGAGGCTTTCAAAAACGCTAGAATCTTAACAATCAGGTCGAAGAATATTAACCAAAAAGGAGTTTTTTTATGGCATTATCACGCGATAAAAAAAGAACCAATTGGTTGCTGAATTAAGCGCCGCTCTAAAAGACGCAAAAATGACAGCTTTTTGCTGAATACAAAGGTTTGACAGTTGCTAACCTTCAAGAACTTCGAAAAAGAAGCTCGTGAAGCTGGCGTTCAGATTAAAGTTGTAAAAAAATCGCCCTAGTGCGAGTTGCAATGCAAGAAGTTGAAGCTCTAAAAAGAATCTGACACTTCTGCACTAAAAAGGTCAACTTGTTTACGCAATTTCAAGCGAAGACGAGATTGTTGCTGCGCAAGTTTTGGGTAAATTTGCAAAAAAATCACCCGGAAATGAAACTTGTTGGTGCGTTTGCTGACAACGGCGATGTAATGGATACCGCAACTGTTACGACACTTTCAGAACTTCCAAGCAAAGACCAACTTATTGGTCAAATTGTGGACACACTTCTTTCGCCAATCAACGCGATTGCTGGTGGTCTTACAAACGAAGATTTGGAATTTCGAAAAAGCAACCAATTAATTTTAGAATATTAAACATTTAATTTTTAAAGGAGTCAAAAAATGGCTGACATTAAAAATTGGCTGAAGAATTGGTAAAATTGACTATTCTTGAAGCTAACGAATTGAAAGAACACCTCAAAGAGGAATACGGAATTGAACCAGCTGCTGTTGCTGTTGCCGCTACTGCCGGTGCTGCTGACGCTGCTGATGAAAAACAGAATTTACAGTTACTTTGAAAGATGCTGGTGCTCAAAAAGTTGCTGTTATTAAAGCAGTTAAAGAAATCACAGGTCTTGGACTTGGTGAAGCTAAAGCTATCGTTGATGGTGCTCCAGCACCAGTTAAAGAAAAAAAGTTTCTAAAGATGAAGCTGAAGAAGCTAAAAAGAAACTTGAAGAAGCTGGCGCAACTGTTGAGCTTGCTTAATTTTAATATAAAAACTAATCGACCTAATTTAAGATTTTTCGAAAAATCGCTCAAAATATGAGCGATTTTTTTGTTTTTGTAAAAAAATATGTTGTAGCTATTGACTTTATTATATTATTATGTTAATATGTTAACCTAGAGTTTGAGATGACTTTAGGGCGAAGGTTATAAAAGTCTCATCAAAGGAATCTTATGGAAAAAAACTTAAATAAATCAAAAAAACTCAACAACATCTTTTAGATAACGCTTATGCTGAATGGGCGTTAAACGCAAATAAGGGTTTTCGAAAATAACCGTCTTATAACGAATATTATACATTGGAATCATCGCCGGAAAATGTTAAAAGAGTAATAGATGATTTAGATTTATCAAATCTCGCTCTCGTTGATGAAGGTCAACTGAATCAAAGTTATAACCCAGATTTAGCGCGTGACGGCGGAGGTTATGATCAACCCTGGGAATTATATTCCGATGGAAGATATGAAATTTTAAGCCACGACCTTAATGTGGGTGATTTCGGAATAGGTGATCAACACCTAACGATTTATACCGACAATATTGAAGTAGCAAGTGCGCATTATTTGGATTTTGGAACGGAAGAGTGGTATGATAGCGAAGAGCTCAAAACTATTTTTTGGGTACGAGATATTCTTAAAAAAATCAGCTAAACTGCAAAAATACTAAAAATAGAAGAATGATTATTCTTCTATTTTTAATTGCTTTCTGTATCTATGCAATAACCCCAACCACCACCATAAGCATCAGTTTGTACACTTTCAAGTTCAACAGTTACGGCCATAGATTTTTTAGGTACAGAACCTCCATATTTTAGATAGTATCCACCCTTGTCGCCAGGAGTGCAAACAACACCTAATACAATATTCCAACTCCCAACAGGATGCCAAGCGGACCCAAGTTTACTATACCCTACAATTTCTTCTGTCTTTGAATTAAAGAACGCAAAATCATCAATATGTCCAGGAGGGCGATCATTTAATAGATTACTTTTATTCCAGTATGGTTTAAGTTTTGTCCATGCGTTATTGCCATCATTAAAAAGGTCTTCGGCCTTTATTGTGTGACTGAAATTCGATAATTGCAGCAAGCAAATTTCTAGCATCGTTTTTTCTTTGTGTGTCTCGTTGTGATCTTTGAAGTGCAGGGAGTGCCAAGAATATCATCAAAAATATCAATCCAGCAACTGCCAGAACTAATATAACTTCAATGATTGTAAATCCTCTATAATTCTTATGTTTTTTCATAGCACCAATTATATCACCCCCTAATAATTGCAATATTTTAATTTAAGCAAAAGCGTGGTATAATTGTATTATTATGGATATTTTGGAATTGTTAAAAGTTCTTGCCGTGAGCTTTATTGAGGGAATAACAGAATGGCTGCCAGTTTCAAGCACTGGACATATGCTTTTTGTTTGATGAATTTTTAAGTTGAATTTTTCAGAATGAATTTAAAGGGTGTTTTTATGGTAGTAATCCAGCTTGGGGCAATTATGGCGGTTGTGGTTACATATTGGTCGCGACTAAACCCCTTCGAAAAACATAAGAATGCTCGCGAAAGAAATAATACGATTGAACTGTGGAAGAAAATTTTAATTGCTGCGATTCCTGCGGGTGTTTTGGGTATTTTGTTGAATAATTTTATTGATAAATATTTTCGAAAAATATGTGGGTAATTTCTGCAACTTTGGCAATTTATGGAATTTTATTTATTTTTAATTGAAAAATATCGAAAAATATAACAGTAATCCAAGAATTGAAAAAAACTAGAAGATATGAAATATTCTGATGCTGTAAAGATTGGAGCTTATCAGATTTTTAGCTTTAATTCCTGGAACTTCTCGAAGTGGATCAACGATTATCGGAGGTTTGTTGACTGGAGTTTCGAGAAAAAAATTGCGGTTGAGTTTTCGTTCTTTGTGGGTATTCCAATAATGTTAGGTTCAAGTGGTTTAAAGTTGATCAAATATGGATTTAAATACTCTGCGAGTGAGATTTTTTTACCTATCGGTAGCGTTGATTGCGACATTTATTGTTTCAATGTTTGTCATTAAGAAATTACTTGAATATCTAAAAAAATAATGATTTTCAAGCTTTTTGGGTGGTATAGAGTTTGCTTGTCTGTTGTGATAGTTTTGTATTTTTTGATAAAATAGGTTTTTTACTTTAAATAGGAAGGAAAGTGTGGTAAAATATTAGTTATGAACTGGAAAACAATAGTTAAATCAATGAAAAATAAAGATATGCAAAAAGCGTGTCTTTGGGGTTATTAGCCTTTTGGTTATTTTTAGGTTTTTGGCCCATGTACCAATTCCTCTTGCGAGTGCAGGAAATTTAAAAGAAGTCGTTGAATCTGCGATAAAAAGTACAGATTTGGGTGGATTTATCAATTTATTGACTGGCGGTGCTCTGACAAGTTTTTTTCAATTATGCTTGTTGGTTTGAGTCCATTTATTACGGCTTCGATCATTACGCAGCTAATGACTAAAAGCGATACCTTCGCTCGAAGAATTAAATAATGATGGTGAATCTGGACGTCGAAAAAAATTAACCAGTGGACGCGAATTTTGACAGTACCTTTGGCGATTATTCAATCAATTGCATATATTTTTCATTCTTCAAACATCAGTTCTTCAATCAAATTCGACAAGTTTTAGCGGGATGACTCTCTCGAACTGGATTGTTGCGGTTGCTGCGATGGTAACTGGCTCTGTTTTTGTTGATGTGGATTGGTGAAATTATTACTGAAAAAGGGTGTTGGAAACGGTATTTCACTTGTAATTTTTGCAGGTATTATTTCTCAGCTTCCAACAACTTTGGCGACACTTATTTCCTCGATAACAGATACAAAAGACGGTGCTCTTAGTGTTTTTTTGGTTGGTTCACGCTTCCAGTTAACAGAATTACATTTATCGTAACTCTAATTCTATTAGTTATTAGTATTATTCTTCTATATGTGTTGGTTAAAATTAATGAAGCTCAGCGAGTTATTACAATCAATTACGCGAAACGAGTTCATGGAAATTCTTCATATGGTGGAATTAAGAGTATCTTACCGGTTAAACTAATTGTTGCAGGTGTTATTCCAGTTATCTTTGCGGTTTCATTTTTAAGCCTACCAGCATTTATTGGTCAGGTTATGAAAAATGCAAAAGTTAACATTTCTTTAGCAGATAATCTTATTAAATGGTTCTCAGCACCAAACCAAGGAACTTTTACAGGCTCTTCTCTTGAATCATTTATTTATCCTGCGGTCTATTTTGTACTGATTGTAATGTTTACATATTTCTACACTTCGATTGTGTTTAATGCAAATGAAATCGCTGATAATCTTCAAAAAGCAAGGTGGATTTATTGAAGGAGTGCGTCCTGGTGTTTCGACTGCTGAATATTTGAAGAAAGTTGTTAATCGTTTGAATCTTTTTGGAGCGATCGCTCTCGGTTTGATTGCATTACTTCCATTCGTTGCGGATTATCTTCTTTATAATCTTGCTTCAATTCAGAATAGTAATCTTTCGATTGGTGGAACTGGAATTTTGATCATTGTTACTGTTGCGCTTGAAACTATTCGCCAGATTAATTCTCGCGCATTAATGGTTACTTACGACGATTATAAATAGTAGGGTATCTTCATGAAAGTGAAAAAAATACTCGCAAGAAATCTCGAAAAAAATAATATTAGCTATACTCTTGATCTGTTGGATTAGCTTAATAATTTATACCGGTTTTTATATCTATAATAATTTTCTGCATCCTAAAAAAATATCAATAGTGTCGAAAATCACGGAGTGGTTGCTAGCCATGAGGTTGATGAAACTGAAGTTACAGATAATAATAAGAATAGTTATCAGGTTCCAAATCCATCTTTTCCAAGATTCTTATCAATACCTAACTTAAAGATTTCGAATTCTCGTGTTGTTCAGCTTGGATTAGTTAAAAATACTAATCAACTTGATTCACCGATATCAATATATGATGTCGGATGGTATGTGAAAAGTTCTTTGCCTGGAAGTGGAAAAGGTGCTTTGCTAATCGATGGTCATAACGGAGGACCGACAAAAGGTGGAATTTTTGAAAATCTCGGAAAACTTTCTAAAGGTTCAGATATTATAATTGAAAGAGGTGATGGTCAAAAAATAACCTATGAAGTTCGTGACAATAGAGAGATGAGTGTTAATGAGATAAACGATGAAAATAACCCTTTAGGTATGAGGACAATGCTGGACTCAATAGATCCATTGAAAGAAGGGCTTAATATAATAACATGTGTTGGTGACTGGGATTATTCAAAGAATACCTTCAATAAGCGTGTTATGCTTCGTGCAGTTCGAAAGGCTTAAAATTGACAAAAATATTAAAATGTGCTACTATAAATAAGTAGTACATTTTTAATTTGGGGGTGGAAAATATGCCAAAAAATCGAGTTGCATTTTTTGATATAGACGGAACAATCAGAAATAAGTCTTTGACGGAATCTCTTTTTGAAATTTTAGTAAGAGACTATAAATATCGCGGAAAAGATTTTAATAAGTATTTCGAATTGCAGAGTGAAATTTCAGTCTTAGGAAAGCTTATAAATCTTCTGAAGATAGAGCGGATGATTTATTTGGTGAATATTGCCAAAAAAAGTTGTTAAATTTGCAATGTTTGCACTTAAAAAATTACACTATCGAAGAAGTTCGTGAGATTGGTCGTCGAGTTGCAGTTGAATATCGAGACCATCAGGACTATGTATTTTCGAAAGAGCTTATAAAGTTTTTGCGACAAGAAGGTTTCGAATTAGTTGCAATTTCTGGCTCACCGAAATTTTTAGTTGATGCTTTCGTAAAAAGAATATGGCTTTTTCAAAAGGAATTGGTCAGGATTATGTAAAGGATGAAAAGACTGGAATATTCAAAGAGACTTCGATTAGAACTTTCCAAGATAAACATATCTTTATAGAAGAACTCTTGCGAGATCATAGTTCTGGAGATTTTAATCGTGACAATTTTTTTATATTGTTGCAGTTGGTGATACTGAATGTGATTTTTTTCAATGATGGAATATGCAGATAAAGCTTTTATTATTAATCCTTCGATAAGATTCTTTTCGAAAATTGTTGAATTTTTTTAAAATTGGAAAATTAAAGCAATATTCGGATTTTGGTAAATATACAATTGTTACCGAAAGAAAGAGACGGACTATAATTCAGTATATCAGAACATTCCCTATAAAAATCTGATGAATATCATGTTGATACTTGGTCTCCTTTAATATTGAAAGATAGTGATATTGCGAAGACTCTTAAAGATAGTGTATAGTTATCAGACTTATACACAAGCGTCCAGAGTGTGGGCGCTTTTAATTTTAATAAAATTAATAAAAACTATTGACTTTTTATAATGTAATGATGTAGAATGGTATAGATTTATGGCTCAAAAGGAAGTAATAAAATTGGAAGGACGAATCGTGGAGGCTTTTGCCGAACACGCAGTTTAAAGTTGAGCTTCAAAAATGGGCATACAATCATCGCTCATATTAGTGGAAAAAAATGCGAAAGCATTATATTCGATTAGTTCCGGGCGATAAGGTTGAAGTAGAGTTGACCCCTTACGATCTTACAAAGGGGAGAATCAGCTTCCGCCTAAGAGATTAGCAAGTTCGAAATAGAAAAGCCATTTTTCTAGGGCTTATTATTTCTATGGGGATTTGCAGATAATATAAACCTAACGGATAAGGAGTTTTTACACACTTATGAAAGTTCGTGCAAGTGTTAAAAATCAGTCCAGATGACATTTTAGTTCGCCGAAAAGGTCGACTTCGTGTTATCAATAAGAAAAAACCTAAGAATAAGCAAAGGCAGGGTTAAGTATGGCTCGAATCGCAGGGGTAACAATCCCAGCAGAAAAAGCAAGTTTGGATCGCTCTTACGTACATTTATGGTATTGGTGAAACAACTTCGCGAACCATCCTTGCGGCGGCTAAAATTGAGCCGACCACTCGGGTGAAAGATCTCACCGAGGCTGAAGAACAGAAGCTACGTGAAATTATTGATAATAATTACACTGTAGAAGGTGATCTGCAACGCCTCGTGGCAAATAATATTAAACGTCTAAAAAGACATTAACAACTATAAAGGTATGCGACACAAAGCAGGTCTGCCTGTAAACGGTCAGCGCACACGAACGAACGCACGAACTCGAAAGGGTCGCGCAATCGCCGTTGGTGGAGCACAGCCAAAAGCAGCAAGTAAGACTTGATTTAAGAAAGGGATAGAATTATGGCAGAAAAAGTTAGTCGTAAAAACAGCGCCGATCTGTTCCATCAGGTCAAATGCATATCCAAGCTACTTTTAACAACACAATCATTACTTTTACAGATAAAAAAAGGTAATGCTTTAGCAGCAGCAAGTGCTGGTGCATGTGGCTTCCGCGGAAGTAAAAAAGGTACAGCTTATGCAGCGCAGGTTGCAACTGAGAAAGCAGCCGAAAATGCACAGACTCTATATGGTCTAAAATCAGTAGATGTTTTCGTTAAAGGTGTTGGACTTGGTCGCGACTCAGCGATCCGATCACTTTCAAAACGCAAATATTACTGTTGAAAGTATTAAAGATGTGACGGGTGTTCCACACGGTGGTGTTCGTCAAAGAAAGCAAGGAGGGCTTAATTTATGGCACGAGATAGGTCTCCGATTGTTAAACAATCACGCCGAGAAGGCTATGCCCTTCATCGAAAAAGCTGCCAAAATTATGGCACGAAAAAAAGCGGAATTCCTGGTCAACACTCTGGTTCTCGACAAGGAAAAACCAAGCTTGTATGCAATTCAATTGCGCGAAAAACAAAAAAGTTCGACGACTTTACGGACTTCTTGAAAAAAACAATTCGCACGATTAATGAAAAGAAGCATCGCGACGTGAAGGTCTTGCAGGTGAAAACCTTTTTGCAACTTTTTGGAGCTTCGCTTAGATAATGCTATTTATCGAGCAGGTTTCGCAACTTCACGCCGACAAAGCTCGCCAATTGGTGAGTCACGGACATTTCTTGTTGAACGGTCGACGAGTTGATATTCCTTCAATTCGTTTTGAAAGCTGGTGACGAGATTATTGTTCGACCAAAAAAGCCAAAAAATCTGGCTATTTCACAAATCTTGAAAATGTTGTTGCTGATGCTGCTCCAGCCCCACTTAGCTGGTTGAAAGCTGATAGCAATAAGATGACAGTTTCTATTTCTGGGCTTCCTAAACGAGAAGAAGCAGAAGCTGGAATCAATGAACAGCTAATCGTTGAATACTACTCACGATAAAAAGGTAAGGAGCTAAAAGTTTATATGTCAAAAATTAATTCACAATCCAGCGCTTGCTGAAATTCAGGACTTAAGCGATAATGTTGCAACTTTTGTTGTAAAAGCCGCTTGAGCCTGGTTATGGCAATACACTTGGAAACAGCTTGCGCCGAGTGCTTCTTTCTAGCATTAATGGTGCAGCAATAGTTGCTTTTAAGATTGACGGAGTTAGCCACGAATTTACATCTATTGAAGGTGTTAAAGAGGATGTGGTTGATATCATGTTGAATCTTAAAAAATATTAAATTCAAGGCTCATACTGATTCGCCTGTTGAACTTCGATTGGAAAAAACTGGCGCTGGAATTATTACCGCAAAAGATATTCAGGCAAATGCTGAAATGGAAGTGGTAAATCCAGACCAAATTATCGCAACTATTGATGATGATAAAAACTAAATTTGCAATGGATATTGTTGTAGAATCTGGCCACGGTTATAAAACTATTGAAGAGGCCAGCGAAGACCGAATTCATAGCGATATGATTGCGGTTGATGCAATTTTCACCCCTGTTTTGCGAGTTCGATATAAAGTTGATAATACTCGTGTTGGTCAAGTTTCGAACCTTGATCGATTGGATTTAACTATCGAAACTGATGGTTCGCTTTTCTCCACGAGAAGCTTTCGAACAAGCATCTGCAATTTTAGCAAAATCAATACACAGCTCTTGCTGGCTCAACAACAATTGAAGCCGCTCCAGCTCTTGGTGAAGAAGCTAAGGATGAAGCGAGCGAACTTCACACATCAATCGAAGATTTAAACTTGACAGCTCGGACAACAAATGCGCTTGTTAATAATGACATTCGCACCGTTCACGACTTAGTAAACCTTACCGAACAAGATTTGCGTGAACTTAAAGGCTTTGGAAGCAAAGCTTTGGATGAAGTAAAAGATAAAATAGCGGAGTTAAATTTATAATATGCACCGACATGGATATAAAGGGCGAAAAATTTGGTCGTGAACGTGACCAGCGCCGTGCGCTCCTCAAAGGCTTAGCGACTTCGTTAGTCATTCATGGCAAAATTGAAACAACTTTGCCAAAAGCCAAAGAGACTTTGCGCTACACAGAAAAGCTTATCACTAAAGCTAAAAAAAGGTGATTTGCATAACCGCCGTCAGATTATAGCCAAACTTGGAAATATTGATGCGGCAAACAAATTGGTAGACGTTATTGCTCCACAACTTTCAAATCGAAATAGTGGTCACTTGCAGAGTTGAACGAACTCGAATTCGTCGTGGTGATGCAGCAGAAATGGCTACAATTGAATTTGTTGATGAAATTAAACACGAAAGTGAGGATAAGTAAATGGCTGTAAATGCAAAAACTTATTCACAAAAACCAACTGAAGTTGAGCGAAAATGGATCTTAATTGATGCAGCAGAATCAGCTACTCTTGGTCGGCTTAGCGCCAAAATTGCAACTTTCTTGACAGGTAAAAACAAACCTACATATACACCACACACAGACGGTGGCGACTATGTAATTGTTATTAATGCTGAAAAAGTTAAAGTTACAGGAAATAAAGAAGAAGCTAAAAATGTATTACCGACACAGTGGTTTTCCTGGCGGTTTGAGTGAAAGCTTCTCTAAAAAGAATTGCGCGAAAAGAACGCTGCAATGATTATTGAAAAAGCTGTTTACGGAATGCTTCCAAAAAATAAACTTCAAGCAGATCGAATGAAACGTTTGAAAGTTTATGTTGGTGCAGAACATAATCACGCTGCTCAAAAAAACCAGAGAAAGTTGAGGTTAAATAATTATGGCTGAAGCTAAATATTTTTACGGTCTTGGACGACGCAAAGCTGCAACAGCTCGCGCTCGACTTTATACGGGAAAAGGCAACCTAACTATTAATGATAAGCCTGCAGTTGAGTATTTAGATGGAAACAAATCAATGCTTGCTGAAATTACAGATCCACTTGCATTGGTTGGAAAACAAGCTGAATATGACATTACAGTTAAAGTTAATGGTGGTGGCTTGGCTGGTCAAGTTGATGCAATTAAACTTGCGATTTCGAAAGCTCTAACAGTTGCTCATGCAGACTTGCGACCAGTTTTAAAGAAAGCTGAATTCCTAAAACGCGACCCTCGCGAAAAGGAACGCAAAAAATACGGTTTGCGATCTGCTCGAAAACGAGAACAGTTCTCGAAACGTTAATACTTCAAAAAACAATCGTTCGAATTATTCGGGCGGTTGTTTTTTATTATAGACTATCTTATTATTTTTAATATCTTGATTTTTGAAGATAAAGAGTATAGAATTAATAATGAACTTACAGAATGAACTGATCTAATCTACATTAATGCAAGGAGATAAATGCATAAAATACAATCAGAGTTAGCTTTTGAGCAAGAAGTTATCGAATACCTTACAAAAATTGGAAATGTTAAGCAGTGGGAATATGCAAAAGATATAAAAGATACTCAAGGTTTGTGGGATAATTTTAAGCGAATTATTGAACAGAACAATACAGCGAGGCTGGAAGAGCCTCTTTCGAAAAGTGAGTTTGTTCAAATTAAAGAACAAATTAGAAATCTTAAAACACCATATCAAGCTGGTCAGTTTTATATGGAACAAATGGTGTGTCGGAGATTTCAATCAACCTCGACAAAGGTGGTTCAACAACATTATTGATATTTGACCAAGAACAAATTGGTGCTGGAAATACTGTATATCAAGTGGTGAATCAAATTAAAAAGACCAGCTGTTATAGATGGAAAGAATGATCGCCGTTTTGATGTTACGCTATTAATAAATGGTTTGCCAATTATTCAGATTGAGCTAAAAAAGGCAACAAATACTGTAACTGATTCTTTAAACCAAATGGAGCAATATATAGCAGAAAACCAATACAGTGATATTTTTTCGACACTACAAGTTTTGGTGGCAATGACGCCGAATGATATTAAATATATGGCAAACACTACGGCTGGAAACTTTAACCGAGATTTTGCTTTTTCTTGGCAAGACGAGGAGACTTCGAAGCCCGTTAATGACTGGAGAACTTTTGCGGATAAAGTTCTTTCGATCCCGATGGCACACAATATTGCAACGCAATATATGATTCAGATGGAACAAAAGATCGTGAATCAATTAAAGTTATGCGACCATATCAAGTTTATGCGACGAAGAGAATTATTGATACGATACGAAGATCAAATTTTAATTATCATGACGGTAAATTTGGTTATATTTGGCACACAACGGGTAGTGGTAAAACAATAACGAGTTTCAAGACTGCATGGCTGGCAAGTCGGTTGCCAAATGTTTCGAAAGTAATTTTTCTTGTTACAGAATTGCCTTAACAAGACAAACCGCAGATAAATATTCGGCTTACGACCCAACTTCGAGTGATTCTGGGGTTGTTAGTGATACTAAAAATGTTACAGATCTTAAAAATAAACTTCTTAAGCGTACGGACAAAAATATCATTGTAACAAGTATTCAAAAAATGGCGCGATATGTAAAAAGCTCAGACTTTAAGGAATTGGACGGAAATATTTTATTTATTGTTGATGAGGCTCATCGCTCGACTGGAGACGGTGTAGACAACGAGGCGATGCTTGAAGTTATTCGAAACAAAATCCCAAATTCGGGCTGGATAGGTTATACTGGAACGCCAAAAATTCCCACAGACTCAAGATACTTTTTGGTAGACTTTTGCATGCATATACGATTAAAGAAGCTATTGCTGATCGCAATGTTTTAGGCTTTAATGTTGTATTTAGGGAGACGATTAAAGTTTCAGAAGACCGAGAAGAATATGACAGTAAAACTAAAACCGCTATATATGATAAAAGTGATGAGCATTTAGAATTGGTTGTTGAGGATATTTTTAAATATTGGCAAGAGCGTTCGGCTGAAAGAAGATATAACGCCATTCTCACTGTTCATGTTGGCGGTGGTGGAGTATCAACGCCGCGTGCAATGCAATATTTTGATAAGTTTGAAGAAATTAACGAAACCCTCCCGCCAGAAGAACGCTTGAAAGTGGCTGTGAGCTTCTCGATGGATACTTCGAACGGAGATAATCAGCTTCAAACCAATCAGAACCTTGCTCGTGCAATAAAATCATATAATAAGCTTTTTAACGAGAACTTTGATATGACAACAGTTAAGGAATATGCTGAAAGTGTTCAAGACCGGCTTTCGAAAAACAGCGAAGACGGCAAATATCTTGATCTTGTGATTGTGGTTGATCAACTTTTGACCGGCTTTGATGCACCCGAGCTAAACACGCTATATGTTGATAGAACACTCAAAAGGTTCGTCGCTGATTCAAGCTTATTCACGCACGAATCGCGTTCATAACTTTAACCATAAACCTTTTGGAAACATTATCAATTATCGCTGGCCAGAATTGAATAAAGCGGAAATGGAAGAAGCGTTGAGCGTGTATTCAAATCGTGACTCTGCGAATGTTAACGGAATACAGCTTTCATTAACTGATAGTGGCGTTCTTTCGAAACCGTTTAGTAGTGTGGTTCAAGAACTAAAAGATGTTATTACGGAGCTTCGAACGCAGACGGAAGATTTTAAATACCTTTCGCCGAGTGAAGCTGTTCAAGATGCAACTTTCGAAAACCTTAAAAAAATATTCAAGATTAGTGAACGCAGCTAAACAATATACTGCAAGTAATGTTAATGGTGAAGAAATAATCTCGGTTGATAAAGATCCAGAGCTTTTCTATGAAACAATTGGAATCGCCAAAGATGAAGAGGTTCGCCTAACGACGGTGATAGCAAATGATCTTAAAAGGCGCCGTTCAAAGGCTGAAGGCATCGATGTTTCACATATCGAGCTTGAAAAAGCCGAGAACGAGCAAGATAGAATTAAATTCAGAGCCTTCGTTCGAAAAATTATTAAAGGCGAGTATAAGTTTAATAAATACCCAGCACCAAACAATCGTGAAGAAGTTATCGAGGCTCTGAACGAATCGCAAGAGCAAACGGCAACTAACAAAATTGATGATTTTATTGCACGCTGGGGAATTGGCGAAAACACCACCAACCTTGAGCTAACTCAAATGATCAACAAGCATCGCGTTGGTAGCAGAGAGGATTTAAACAAACAAAACGAATTAAACAAGATTATGAATAGGAATCAAACGAATTATCAAACCAATCAGAACGTAGAACTCGCCCAGCTGAAATGGATTGAGTGGCGAAACTGCTTTACGGATGAAATCTATAACTTGGCAGACCAGATTGTGAGGGCTAAATAAATGGAAACAGAGGTGAACGGGATGACGAAACAACCAAGTTATCGCTTCGCAGGTTATACTGAAGCTTGGGAGCAGAAAAAGTTGGGGGCTTACCTTACTGTTTCAAAAAATAGAAATGTAGATGGTGAGTATGATAAAAGTGATGTTTTATCTGTTTCGGGTGATTATGGGATTGTTAATCAGATTAAGTTTCAAGGTAGGTCATTTGCAGGTGCTTCTGTTTTACCGTATGGTATTGTAGAAACTGGAGATGTTGTTTATACGAAGAGTCCTTTAAAAGCTAATCCGTATGGAATTATAAAAACTAACCATGGTAAAAATGGAATTGTTTCCACATTGTATGCTATTTATAAAATTAATAATGGTTCAAATGGAGTATTTGTGGAGTATTATTTTGATGATAATTTACGATTAAATAAATATTTGAAACCATTAGTTAATAAAGGAGCAAAAAATGACATGAAAGTCACTGATGAAAAATGTTTTTAAAAAGGTGATGTCATTTTTCCCTCCCTCCCCTGAGCAAACTGCCATTGGTTCTTTTCTTCCAAGATATTGACCATCTCATTAGCCTTCAACGGTGTAGGTTAGAGGTGCTCAAAGAGCAGAAGAAAACCTACCTCAAGCTCCTCTTCCCAGCTAAAGGACAAACCAAACCATCCCTTCGCTTCACAGGATTTGAAGACGAGTGGAAGGAAGTGAAGTTGGGGGAAGTTGTAGCTTCTGAAAGAAAAGGAAAAGCAAAATCTGAAATGATTGGTAATAAGTCTGTCTATTTAGAAACTACCTATCTGAACGGTGGAAAGCAAACAAGAGTTGATTGTGATTGTGATACATCTAAAGAGGATATTATCATTTTATGGGATGGTTCACAGGCTGGTGCTGTTTATTATGGTTTTGAAGGAGCTTTAGGCTCAACTTTGAAATCATATAAAATATTTGGTAGTGGAAGCTTTTATTATCAGCAAATGAAGGCTAGTCAATCACTAATATTTGAGAGATATAGAACGCCCAATATACCCTCATGTAATAAAAAAGTTTTTGGATGATTTTTATATTTTCACAACTTCTCTCCCTGAACAAGAGGTCATCGGTTCTTTCTTCCAAGACTTAGATAAGGTTATTGCCAAACAAGAGGAAAAAGTCAACCAACTCAAAGAAAGCAAACGAACATTTCTGAAGAAGATGTTTATATAAGTGTAAAAGAAAGGAGAATGTGATATTATGAATAAATCAAAAAGAAATTTCAGCTCAGCTTTGGGATATGGCAAACAAATTGCGTGGCACAATGGACGCCAGCGAATATAAAAAAACTATATTTTGCCGTTTATGTTTTATAGATATCTTTCAGAAAAAGCAAGACGAATATTTGAAAGAGAACGGCCTTGAGGATTTTTTTATACTGCAAGTGGTGAAGAGCTAAGAGAATATCTAAAAGATTTGAAAAATAAATTTGAGTTATGCGGTTTTGCCGGAGTATTCTTGGAATGAGCTGATTTCAAAAATCGCAGATTATAAAATAAAGGCGAGTGACTACCAAGATATGTTTGATGCTTTTCGTGAGAATGCTACACAAAATAGCGGCGATGCGGAATCTTTGGCGGATATCTTCTCGGACATGAATTTGGGCGATATGCGGCTTGGCTCTGATATTAATGAGCGTGCGCGAGCTTTGAATGAAATCGTGCTGATGATTAATGACTTTAACTTTAAAGATGAATCTGGCCGTGATATCTTGGGCGATGTTTATGAATATTTGATTGGTGAATTTGCGGCAAATGCAGGCAAAAAGGGCGGCGAGTTTTATACACCACACGAAGTGAGCCAGATTTTAGCAAAAATCACAACGCTTCACAAAAATAATAACGGCGAGCAATTTAGAGTTTATGACCCAACAATGGGCTCAGGATCGTTGCTTTTGACCGTTCAAAAAGAATTAACCTCGGAAAGAGATTCTGGGAAAGTGGAATTTCACGGGCAGGAATTGAACGCCACGACATATAATTTGGCGCGAATGAACTTGATGATGCACGACGTGAATTATAGTAATATGAAATTGAAGCGAGGCGACACTCTGAGCGCTGTTGATTGGCCTTTAATTGAGGAAAACGGCGTGCAAAAGTCCGTTAAGGTTTGATGCAGTGGTGGCCAATCCGCCATATTCGCAACAGTGGGATATTGAAAGTATTGATCGTAATAAAGACGTTCGCTTTAAAAACTTTGGAATTGCGCCAAAATCGAAAAGCAGATTACGCATTTGTTTTGCACGGATTACACCATTTGGCGAATGATGGCACGATGGCGATTGTTTTGCCGCACGGAGTTTTGTTCCGTGGCGCTGCCGAAGCTAAAATTCGCAAAAAAATTAATTGATGAAAAATTTGGTTGATGCTGTAATTGGCTTGCCAGCAAACCTGTTCTATGGCGCAAGCATTCCAACGTGTATTTTGGTGATAAAAGGCCGTGAAGCACGAAAAACACGAAAGATATTTTTGTTCATCGACGCTTCAAGTCATTTTGAAAAAGCTAAAAAAACAAGAATAAGTTAAGAAAAGAAGATATTTTCGAAGATTTTTGAAAGCCTATTCAAACCGGCAAGATATTGAAAAAAATATGCGCACGTGGCAAGTATTGAAGAGATTCGCGACAATGACTATAATTTAAATATTCCACGATATGTTGATACTTTCGAAGAGGATGAAGTAAAACCGCTTACGGAAATCGCAGAAGAAATGAAAAGAAATTGACAGGGGAATAAAAAGAAGTTTTCGGATGAAATTCTTGTGTCGATGAAGAAACTTGTTGGCACTACACCAGAAGCACAAAAAAAGAACTAGAAGAATTTATTAAAATTATTGAAAGCTAAAAATCTGAAAATTAAAAAGTCGCACTCTGATTGAAGGGGTGCGATTTTTGCTATTTAGACAAAAATGGAGCCACGATCGGGGCTTGAACCGAGACCTCATCCTTACCATGGATGCGCTCTACCAACTGAGCTATCGCGGCGAATAAATGAATTATATCATATAAATTATATCAATGTCAATATGAGTATTTAGTGGTCAAATCGAGGCCCTTATTGACAAAATAATTGTTTTAACATATAATAATTATATATATTTTATCTAAAAAGTAATTCTTATGGAGGGCTATGAAAACAGTAACGATAATGAAATATCGAATTGGAAATAAATATTTCTTTAAGGTTTTAGATAAATTTGACATTAAAGATGCGGTTGAGCGTCTAGACGCGATGATTCAAATATCCAAACAATTAGAAAAAGAAAACAAAGACTACGAACAGCTTTGGATTAAAGGAAACAGTTCTGTTTTAAAAATACTCGATCTAGGTTATTTATGTTTTATTTGAGTCTTTTTATTGCTTTGCTGTTTTTTAGAAAAATTCTTTTTAGGGCTTCACCAAGAGTCCAGATAATAGCATTTGATAGAAATGCAACTAAAGACAATAGTGTGATAAGTAAAAATTGTTCGACTAATTGAATTTTTCGAAAATATTTAAAAAGCTTGCAGCCGCAAAAACCAAAAAAATGCTGCGAAAAGATAGAATCTCTGTAGTAAGATTCGCTCATTATTTAGACTTAAAAGCTTTTTGTGTGAATTTTTAGAAAATCATTCATAATTAGAATTATAACATATTTATTCAGATAAGTCAATATTGATAATTAAAAGTCTTGCTTTTTATGAAATCCTATGATAAAATATAACAGAACGTAAATAATAAATTTAAGAGAGATTATGGCTAAAAAGAATACGAAACGAAAGATTATCGGTCTTGTAAGCGAAATTACTGGCGACCGAATTTACTATACTCGCAAAAATACGCAGAATACACCTGAAAAAAACTTTCTTTGCGAAAATACAATCCGAAGACAAGAAAACATGAAGTTTTCACAGAGACTAAAAAAATCTCTTGGTCGAAACGAAGTTAAACCACGAAAAGGCTAATAAAAATGCGCTCAAAGAGGGCGCTTTTTATATTGACTTTTATAAAATGTGATACTATTGTTATATAGTACTTTAAAAAAGGAGGTTTAAAAATACTTTTTGCTATGCTTTTAGACTTTTTACTAAGGAGGAAAATAGATGAGTTTATATAAAAGTATAATTGTTACAGGAGGGGCTGGTTTTATCGGTTCCAATTTTGTGCACTATGTTTATAATAATTTTCCAGAGGTCCATATCACTGTTCTGGATAAGCTAACTTACGCGGGAAATCGTGCTAATATTGAAGAAATTCTTGGCGACCGTGTGGAGTTAATTGTTGGTGATATTGCGGATGTAGAAGTGGTGGATAAATTGGCAGCCAAGGCTGATGCTATTGTTCATTATGCGGCAGAAAGCCACAACGACAATTCACTCAATGACCCAAGTCCCTTCATCTACACTAATTTTGTTGGTACTTACACTCTCTTAGAAGCAGCTCGTAAATACGACATTCGTTTCCACCATGTGTCGACTGATGAAGTCTATGGAGATCTTCCTCTGCGTGAAGATTTGCCAGGTCATGGGGAAGGCCCGGGTGAGAAATTTACGGCTGAAACCAAGTACAATCCAAGCTCACCTTACTCATCAACCAAGGCAGCTTCAGACTTGATCGTTAAAGCTTGGGTGCGCTCATTTGGTGTGAAAGCGACTATTTCTAACTGTTCAAACAACTATGGTCCTTACCAGCACATCGAGAAGTTTATTCCGCGCCAGATTACCAATATCCTGAGCGGTATCAAGCCAAAACTTTATGGCGAAGGTAAAAACGTTCGTGACTGGATTCATACCAATGACCATTCTTCAGGAGTTTGGACAATTCTAACCAAGGGTAGAATTGGCGAAACTTACTTGATTGGTGCTGACGGTGAGAAGAATAATAAGGAAGTGTTAGAGCTTATTCTTAAGGAAATGGGACAACCAGCTGATGCTTATGACCATGTGACAGATCGTGCAGGACACGACTTGCGTTATGCTATTGACGCAAGTAAGCTCCGTGACGAATTGGGCTGGAAACCTGAATTCACTAATTTTGAAGATGGTCTTAAGGAAACTATTAAGTGGTACACAGATAACCAAGACTGGTGGAAATCAGAGAAAGAAGCAGTTGAAGCTAACTACGCTAAGACTCAAGAAGTAATTAAATAGATAAAACCACCTTTTCAAAACTCTCGTTTTTGCGGGAGTTTTTAATTTTGTATTGATAGGTTATGTGTTAAAATATTTTAGTAATATAAAATTGTTTGAGAATTCGTTCAAAGTTATCTTAAAAATTTTTGAAAAGAAGTTACAAACGCAAAAATAAGGAGAAAAAAATGGCAGAACAAGGCCCTAGCGATTCGTATTCGCCTAAAAAGCATACGATCACAAAGTTATCGACCAAAGCGCAAAACAAATTGTTGACACAGCAATTCGAACTGGTGCAACAGTTGCAGGACCAGTGCCTCTACCGACACGACGAAGCACTTTCACGGTTGTAAAAAGCCCACACGTTTACAAAATGGGTGGTGAAGCTTATGAAATGCGCGTTCATAAACGTCTAATCGATATTAGCAACGCAACACCAAAAAACAATCGATTCTTTGCAAAATCTCAGCCTTCCAGCTGGCGTTGATGCAGAAATTAAAAATGTAATACTTTCGAAAATCGCTCTTTGGAGCGGTTTTTACTTGACTTTTGTTGTAAAGTTGTATAATGTAGTTATCGCTTTTTAGGAGGTGAGTACATTGATACAAAAATTATTGTAATTCTAATTTGTACGATAATAATGCTATAAGAAGTATTGGAAAAAGAAAAAAATCAATAGAAAAATGATGATTTTTCTTTCTTCAGTTATTGTTTTGAGCTCGATTTTTATTAATAATCAAACAGCTTACAAACCAAGAAATTGTATTTTTTTCTTTTTAGATATCGTTGGTGAAGAATTGGCAGAGTTTAGATTTATTCTTTCGCTTTCGAAACTAATTTTCGAAAATAATTATTTTCAGTGATTTTGCTAAATAAAATTTCGGGTGAGGCAAAAATTTAAACAAGATTTAGCGATTTTTCTGTGTTGCTATTATTTCTTCGCAAATAATTTTTACAGATTTTCCAAATCTTGTTTTTGCAGAAAATATCTACATCATTTTTGTCGAAATAATTTTTAGCTTTTTGTATCTTTTAATTTTAACAGCGTCTTGTCAAAGTTCGAAAAAATAAGACGCTGAATAGCCATCTCGAAAAGAGGTGGTTTAATTTTGTTGTAAATATTACACGCTAAATGTAGCGTTTTTTTGCTTGATTTTTATAAACAAAAAGCACTATAATAAAAAAGTCGAATATACGAAGAACTTTAAAAAATACTTGCAATTTTATAGAAAATACGGGGTGAAAAAATGAAACAATTAGAACTATTTAGTGATAAAGAGTTGCAGAAAATTAGTTTTGAAGATGTAAAAAGTCTTGAAGCGAGACGGTAGAGAGGTTCTCTTTGATGTTGAGCGGATTTATAATGCGATCGAAAAAGCTTTTCGATCAACATTTTCTGGGGGCGATTCGTCTGAGCTGATTATTAAATCATTGAAAATCGGTGGTTTAGTGCTTGAAGAGTTTCGAAAGCGCGTTAAGGAAGGCGAAAAAATCTTTACTGTTGAAGATATTCAAGATGTGGTTGAAAAAGTGCTTTATGAAACTGGTGAAAACGAAACTTATTGGCACTTCAAGGAGTATCGGAAGGAACGTGAACGTGAACGTGAAGGTGCGAAATCGATTGATGAAACGATTGGTCGGTTGATCTCTAAAGAACCTTCAACAGTAAATGAAAACGCAAACAAGGATAGCGAGGCGTTTAATACTCGCCGAGATTTGACTGCGGGTGTTACGGGGAAAGCGATTGGGTTGAGAATGCTTCCGCCGCATGTTTCGAACGCTCATCAAAAGGGTGAAATTCACTTTCATGATTTAGATTACAGCCCTTATGAACCGATGACTAATTGCTGTTTAATTGATTTTAAGGGAATGCTTAAAGACGGTTTTCGAATGGGCAATGCTGATATCGAGAGTCCGAAATCAATTCAAACAGCAGCAGCTCAAATTGCTCAGATTATCGCGAATGTTGCTTCTTGTCAGTATGGTGGATGTTCAGCAGATAGAATTGATGAGCTCCTTGCTCCTTACGTAAAGCTTAACTACAAAAAACATCTTAAAGATGCTGAAAAGTGGATTGAAGATCGAAGCAAGCATGAAGATTATGCTTTTTCAAAAACCAAAAAAGATATTTACGATGCGATACAATCCTTGGAGTATGAAGTTAATACGCTTTTTACATCAAACGGGCAAACTCCTTTCGTAACTTTTTGGTTTTGGGCTTGGACAAACTGAGCTTGAGCGTGAAATTCAAAAAGCAATCTTGAAAATTCGCATTCGTGGGCTTGGAGTTGAACAACGTACAGCGATTTTTCCAAAACTTGTTTTTACGCTCAAACGCGGCGTAAATCTTTATTGTGAAGATCCAAATTATGACATTAAACAATTAGCTTTAGAGTGTGCAACTAAGCGAATGTACCCTGATATTTTATCTTATGATAAGATTGTGGAGCTTACCGGTTCGTTTAAAGTTCCAATGGGCTGTCGTTCGTTTTTGCAGGGCTGGAAAAATTCGAAAGGCGAAGAAGTTAACTCTGGGCGAATGAATCTTGGGGTTGTAACGCTGAATTTGCCAAGAATAGCAATTGAGTCTGATGGTGATTTCGAAAAAAATTTTTGGCGGATTTTTGATGAACGCACTCAAATTGTAAAAAGATGCGCTGGTTTATCGAATTAATCGCACGAAAGAGGCGAGTCCGACGAATGCACCGATTTTGTATCAATATGGTGCTTTCGGTAAGCGTTTGAAGCCTACTGATTCTGTTGATGAGGTCTTCAAAAATCGAAGAGCAACAGTTTCATTTGGCTATATTGGGCTTTATGAAGTTGGAAAAAGTTTTTTTATGGTACTGAATGGGAAGAAAATCCGAGGCGAAGGAATTCACACTTTCAGTGATTCGAAAAATGAAAAATCTTTGCGAAGATTGGTCTGAAGAATTCGGCTATCATTTTAGTGTTTATTCAACACCGAGCGAAAGTTTGACCGATCGATTCTGTCGCATGGATATGGAGAAATTTGGCTCGATTGCGGATATCACAGATAAGGGTTATTATATGAACTCTTTTCATTATGACGTTCGAAAAAATCCGACACCTTTCGAAAAAAACTGGATTTTGAAAAAAAGATTTCGTGAAAGCTGGTGCGACTGGTGGATTTATTCATTATTGCGAATATCCGGTTTTACAGCAAAATCCAAAAGCTCTCGAAGCTGTTTGGGATTATGCCTATGATCGGGTTGGATATCTTGGAACGAACACGCCGATTGATAAATGTTTCGAATGTGGTTTCGAAGGTGATTTTCAGCCAACAGCAAAAGGTTTTAAATGCCCAAACTGCGGAAACACCAATCCAAAAACTTGTGATGTCGTGAAAAGAACATGCGGTTATTTAGGGCAATCCGCAGGCAAGACCAATGGTAAAAGGGCGCCATAAAGAAATTTCGGCGCGCGTTAAACATATGAACAATTCGACAATTTAATTTTAAAATGTAAGTATTTTTAAACGCTGGCGAAAAAGCTGGCGTTTTTAATTTTTCGAAAAGAAAAAGCCCCGTAAGGAGCTTTCTATGTTAGACTTGTACTAATTGACTTTGTTTTTTGAATCGTTCGAGAATACTGTATTTTATCAGCAGAGGATTTTCTTGGCCTCTTCGAATAGTTATTATCCTTGGGTCTTGATAGAGTGGAATTCCCTTGGTTGAAGAGTGACTAATTCTATCTAAATGAATCACAATGTAGTCAAACTTATTTCCTGAAATTGAATTTTCTATCACATTTCTCGTTTGGGAAGTTTTTCGAGTTTCAGTGTATAGCTCAGAATCTTCACTAAAAAACAGCCTAACAGTTTTTTTCTTGACCTTGACTATTATTTTTTTATAGTCCGCATTTTGAACGAGCAAAAATACTCAAGTTTTTCATAATTGCCAAATCTTCTTCAGAAAAAAATCTGGATCTAAATCTTTAAGATCATCTTCTTCTGAGCTAAATTTAATATTTTTCCAATTCGTCAATTTTTTTCATTCATTTGTGTGAATCTATCATTAAATTCCCGCGTAAAGCCTGCAAATTTATCCGAATCATTTCTTTGCTGTTGTTCAATAAAGTTTTTACCGCAGAAATAGCATTAATTTCGGCATTTTTGCACAATTGAGGCATAAATCTCAAGAAGAGCTGAGGGATTTGCCAGAACTTCCTCAAGTGATTTAACTTGATTCTGAAGGAATTCAATATCTCTATCCTTTTGCTCGTTAGATTCTGAAAGATTAGATCGTTCGTGCTTAATCTCTTTAATTTCTTTTTCAAGATCTTCTTTTTCGCGAGAAAGTGTTTGATATTCCCTAAGAGATTGTTATATTTAGATTTGATTACTGAAGGATCATTATATTTAGCTTCCTGAAGCTGTTTATTTAAACTTGATTTTTTTCATTTTTAGAGTTGAAATATTATTAGTTAAATTATTAATCTCGACTGTTTTTTTCGATTAAAAACATTATCATGATCAGACTTAATGCGTTCAATTTTTTTGCTTGTAATCGGATTCAAGCTCTTTTTATTTTTAGATTTTAATAATTCAATGTCTCCATTCTTTTTGAAATTTTTGCTCTAAGTTTATTAACAAGTTTATTATCCGGAGTTTTAGCTTCATTTTGCAGCTTTGGTTTTTTTAGGTTTTTTTGCTTATTAGATTTTTAGTCTGAGCAAAAAGCCGAATTGCTGAAAATCCTTAGCCGATTTGAATCTGTAGACGAAATTTTTAGTCCTTGTTTTGATTGCGTTTTGCATTAATTCAATATCACGAGAACTAAAGAACTCGCTAAAGTGCGGATTTTTAGCTACCGCTTCAAGAATTCTTTCAAATTCATTAAAGTAATCATCATTGCTCTTTTTACCCATTTTAAGAGCCTCCTTGAATAAGATTTCGAAAAAAATAACTCAAAAATTTGTGTCTAACATATTAAAGAGCTATCATTCGATTGAAATAAATTTTAACATATTTTTAGTGTTAAAGTCAAGGTTCGAAATTGAATTTTTTGGGATTTTCAAGGCTTGAACAAAATGCTTGAAAGTGCTAAAATCGATAATAGATAAAATGAATTTTCGAAAGGAGAAAGATGGCAAAATTAGTTTTTGCGCGACACGGCGAAAGTGAATGGAATAAGGCCAACCTTTTTCACTGGTTGGGCTGATGTTGATTTGAGCGAAAAAGGTGTTCAGCAAGCAATTGACGCGGGTAGGTTGATTAAAGACGCAGGGATTGAATTTGATGTGGCTTTTTTACATCAGTTTTGAAACGTGCGATTAAGACGACAAATTTGGCATTGGAGTTCTCAGATCAACTTTGGGTGCCAGTTCAAAAATCTTGGCGATTAAACGAGCGACATTATGGTGGTTTAACTGGAAAAAATAAAGCTGAAGCGGCCGAAAAATACGGTGAAGAACAAGTTCATATCTGGCGACGATCATATGATACACTTCCACCAGAAATGCCACACGATGATGAATATTCTGCGCACAATGACCGTCGTTATGCCTTACTCGATGACTCAGTTATACCAGATGCTGAAAACTTGAAAGTTACTTTAGAGCGAGCTTTGCCATTTTGGGAAGATCAAATTGCGCCAGCTTTGAAGAGTGGTAAAAATGTTTTTGTTGGCGCGCACGGAAATTCGATTCGAGCACTTGTAAAACACATTAAAGGTTTTATCTGATGATGAAATTATGGGAGTTGAAATTCCAAACTTTCCACCGCTTGTTTTTGAATTTGACGAAAAATCTTAAGGTATTAAAAAGAATATTCACTTGGTGAATAAAAACAAAATAGAGCATTGAATTGCTCTATTTATTTTAGTAGAATTATCATTGAATCGCCGTAAGAAAGAAATTTATATTCTCCGTTTTTGAATCGCGTGATCATAGGCTTTTTGAAAGATTTTTCCCAGCCAGCAAAAGCGCTGCATAGCATTAAAACAGTTGATTTTGGTGCGTGAAAAATTCGTGATAAGCCCTTGAATTGTTTTAAATTCATAACCTGGAAAAAAATAAAAAAATATCAGCCTCACCAGATAAACCACCGGTTTGATTTTTGTGATTTTACTTAGATCTTCGCGTTTGCCAGAATTGCCGTTCAAGCTTTTTTTCGAAAATTGCATTATGCGCATATTCTAGCGTGCGAGCGACAGTTGTTCCGAGCGCAAAAATTCGACCGCCATTTTGATGGGTTTTTGAATTTGCTCCACAGTTTCAGCTGGAATTTCGAAATATTCCTGATGCATTTGATGTTCTTCAATTTTTTTCAACACGAATTGGCATAAAAGTTCCAAGTCCAACATGAAGTGTTAAATAGCCTATTTTTACGCCTTTTTCTTTAAAGATTCTGAAATTTCATCTGTCATATTTAGGCTGGCGGTTGAGCGGCAACAGAACCTTTTTCTTCAGCGAAAATGGTTTGATAGCGTTCAATATCGAGTGGTGTGGCGTTTCTTCGCATATACGGCGGAAGTGGAACAGTGCCAAAATTTTCGCAAAGCTCGCGTAAGTCGGTTTTTGAACTAACGATTGCTAAGCCATCGCCAAGAATTTCTTCAACGGTAATATCGGCACTTTCGAAAATGTCATTATTTTTTTATCAGGCGAGTAATTTTTTTACAAAAAAAGCTTGTCGCCAGCCTTAATTTTTTTCCACGATACATAACTTTGTGCTTATGCCAATCACTATCAAAACTGTGACGTTCCAAAATGATTAGTTCACGCTCGGCACCGTTTTCTTTTGTAGTGAAAAGCCGTGCTTTTATTACTTTGGTGTCGTTTAGAATTAGCATATCTCCATTTTTCGAAAAAAATCTGCAATATCTTTATAAAAAGCTATCTGCAATTTCGCCATTTTTACGGTTTAAAGCGAGCAATCTTGAAGTTCCGCGAATTTTTTTGGTGGATGAGCCGCAATTTTATCTTCGGGCAATTCATAAGTGTAATCTTTGAGTTCCATTTTTATATTTTAACACTTTTCAAAAATTGATTCAATGAACAAAACCTGATTCTTGTGTTAAAAATATAATCATGATAGAAAAATGTAATTTCAATAAAAAGATTTTGAGCTATCGTTTGGAAGTAAAAAAATCATTCACGGATTGAACTTTGAGGTTAAAAAGGGTGAAATCTTTGGATTCTTGGGTTCAAACGGTAGCGGAAAAACTACAACAATTCGCGCGCTTTTGGGGATTTATCAAGCGGATTCAGGTGAGCTTTTGATTAATGGTGAAGAATTTTTCGCCGGAAAAAAATTTGGTGCAATTGGATATTTGCCAGAAGAGCGTGGACTTTATAAGAAAGAAAAAGTTATTGATGTAATGCAATATTTTTGGGCGACTTAAAGGATTATCGAAAAAAGAAGCTCAAGAATTTTCGAAAAAAATATTTGGAACGTGTCGGCTTGGAGGATAAAGCAAATTTGAACATTGATAAGCTTTCGGGTGGTCAGCAGCAAAAAATTCAGCTGGGAATTACAATTATGGGGAAACCAGATTTGCTAATTTTGGACGAGCCAACAAAAGGTTTTGACCCTGTGAACCGTCAGCTTCTAATGGATATTATCGCGGAAGAAAATGCGCGGGGTGCAACAATTGTGATGGTAACGCACCAGATGGAAGAAGTTGAAAAAGATTTGTAATCGCGCTTTGCTTTTGAAAGATGGAAAAGTAAAAAGCTTATGGCACAGTGGATGAAATTCGAAATCAATTTGGAAAACAGCGAATTATTCTTGAATTTGTTGGAAAAATTGCCAAAAAGCGATAAATTTGAGATTATTAAAAAGATGCGAATTATGCCGAACTTTCACCAAAAAGTTGATTCGCAAGAAATTTTGAAAAGAATTAGTTTTAAATAATCTGCAAATTATAAACTTTAAGGTTCAAAAATCAACTTTGAATGAAATTTTTCTTAGAAATTTATGGTGAATCAAAACAGATGGAGAGCGAGGTTAAAAATGCATAATTTAGGAACGGTATTAAAATTCGAAATTTTTAGAGCTCTTAAAAACCAACTTTTTGGATTGCGATTTTTGCTATTCCTGCAATTTATGGTGTAATGTTTATGTTTGGAGCAATCTCTGGATCGCAAGCAAAAGAGAATCAGGAAAAGTTGGCTAAAGAAAGTTTTTCATTTCAGATTCAAGATGAAAGCGGTTTGGTTTCGAAAGATCTTGTTTTGCAATTAAAGGGTGGTTTTTCGAATGATAAACAAAAAAACAATCGAAGATGTAAAAAAAGGAAAGCTTGATGCATTTTATTTTTGTGCCAAAAGATTTAACTGCTGGAAAAGTCGAGATCTATGGAAAAAACACAAATATTAATGAAAATGCTAAATATTCAGCTGTTTTGAAAAACTATCTTGAAAAATTCTGGCGTTCAGGCAACAAATAAGAATCAGCTGGCTTTAATTAACGAAACTTATAAAACTGAACAAACTTTTTTCAAAAATGGTGAAAAATATGATCAATTCCCGGGAATGATCATACCAGGAATCTTCTTAGCGATTTTCTATTTTGTTACAGTTTTTCTTTCAAATCGAATGCTTACAAGTACGACTGAAGAAAAAGAGAACCGCGTAACAGAGATGATTCTAACTAGTATTTCAGCCAAAACTTTGATTTTAGGAAAAAAATTATTTCAATCATGGTTTTGGGTATTGTTCAAATTTTAACGATAATTCTACCGATTGTTATTGGGTTCGTAGTGATTTCGAGTATTGGGACACTTGCAAAAGACTTGAACTTACCAGATTTAATGCCAATTATCTCGTCCATTAAATGGGATTTTGGTACAATTGCAATTTCTGCAGTAATTTTGGTTGCTGGATTTATGATGACGACAGGATTTATTGTTGCACTTGGTTCGGCAATGCCAACCGCACAAGAAGCTTCAAATTACTTCGCGGCAATTATTATGCCACTGATGATGCCACTCTTTGTATTACCTTCATTCTTTTCAAGCGAACCAAGTGCTTTAACGATCTTCTTGAGCTATTTCCCGTTAACCTCGCCAATTTCTCTACTTCTAGAAACATGTTGGGAACTTTGAGCTTAACAGAAGCCTTTATTGGAATCTCGCTTCTTGTTATTTTTGCGATTTTTGCCGTGTGGCTTGCCGTTAGAATCTTCCGCTTTGGAACAATTTCTTACGGTTCAAAAGTAAATCTCAAAAGTATTTTTTCGAAAAAGAAAATTGCTTAAATAAGCTTAAAAAATTAACAAGAGTCACTCAAAAAGGGTGGCTCTTGACTTTTTATTTTAAAAAGTGGTATAATCTAAAAAGATTTTCAAAATCAAAATTTTTTTGGAGGTAGAACATTATGAGGTTTAGCGAGGATGTTTTAATAAAGATATTTGAAAAAGTCTTTCGATGATGAAGTTGAAAATATTTATAGCAGAGGAACTTTTGATATCCTTTGACGGTGAAGAATATTCAATGGAATATAATTTTCTATATGGATATATAGCTTTTTCTAGTAGATTGGACGATGATAGAATTGGAACTATTTTTACATAGTGGATCTGACATATTTTTTTCGAAATTAGTCCATCAACCCCTTTTGGATATTATATTGGATTTTTCAAACATGAACTCAAAAAAAGTTTATAAATTCGAACCAAAAAGATCTCGTCGCAAATTTCTTATGAGATAGTTTGCTATCTTACTTAGCCTCATTTTTGGGGCTTTTTCTTTTTTTAAATAAATTTTTCAGGATTTTTAAGTAAAAGCGTGATAAAAATAATTATATATGAGAATTTTTGATTGTTGAGGATGAACGAAAGATTGCACGTGCGCTTGGTCGAGCTTTGAAAAAAACGAAAAAAATATGCAGTGGATATTTCACGATGGAACAGATGCTTACGCGATGGTTGGAATGATTGATTATGATTTATTGATTTTGGATAGAATGATTCCGGGAGATTATGACGGTTTGGGTTTAACTAAAAAAAGCTCCGTGAAGAAGGGAAAACTGTACCAATTTTTGCTTTTTGACTGCATTGGGCGAAATTCGTGATAAAACTGAAGGATTAGATAGTGGTGCGGATGATTATTTAACAAAAACCTTTTGCTTTTAGATGAACTCCTAGCACGCGTTCGAGCTTTGCTTCGAAGACCACAAACCCAAGCTGAAACTATTCTAAAAATTGCAGACTTATCATTAGATTTAAACACGCACGAAGTTTTTCGAAACAATCAAAAAATTGAACTTACAAATAAAGAATTTTTCACTTTTGGAATATTTGGCGAGAAATGCTGGGCGACCAGTTTCGAAAGAGCAAATTATTGCGCATGTTTGGGATTATGATGCAGACATTTTACCGAATAACATTGAAGTTTATATTAGTTATTTGCGCGAAAAAGTCGATAAACCTTTCGAAAATAAACTAATTAAAACTGTTCGTGGCTTGGGGTATAAAATTAATGAAGAATAAAAAAACATTTGAAATTTGGTGGCGATATTTTTTTCAAAGCGCGCATTTTTAGTCTTTCGATGCTGTATTTTTGATTTTATTGGCTATTGCGGGCATTTTTTTAATATTGTAATTTTTTTATTCGATAAATACAAATAATATGGAAATTTCAACTTCAAATGAAATGATATTTTCGAAAGATAAAAAGTATTTACGGAACAGATGAAATTCGCGAAAAAAATCATCGCCGCAAGAAATCGGCGGGCTGGCGAACAAATTACTGAGGCAATTTTTAATTTTAGATTTTTTTGATTCTTTTGGCTGGTGGAATTGGCAGTTTTTGGTTGGCAAGACGAGCTTTGGAGCCGCTCGAAAAAGCTCACAGATTGCAGTCGGAGTTTGTTTCGAATGCAAGCCACGAAATTCGAACACCTTTGGCTGCAATTCAGCTTGAAACCGAGATAATTTTGAAAGACGAAAAACGCTTCAAAAGATGATTTTTCGTGAGATTCTTGAAAGTAATTTAGAAGAGGCAAGAAGTTTGACTGCAATGGTGAAAATGCTTTTGAATCTTTCGACAATCGATAAGGGAATTCCGCTTTCTGCGGTTAATTTGAATGAAATTGTTAAGGCGCGAATTTCGAAATTTCCAGATGCGGAAAAACGAATTATTTTTGAAGGTGGAAAAAGATTTTATTGTTCAAAATAATGAAACAGCAATCGATGAAATGGCGATGATTTTAATTGATAATGCGCTAAAATATAATACTTCTAAAAAAGCCTATTGAGGTGAAGATTTTTTTCGGCAAAATCGACAAGCGGTTTTTGGAAGTTTCGAATTTTTTTCGAATGAAATTCCACAAGAGGACCTGAATAGATTTTTGATCGATTTTATCGTTGCGATAAGGTTCGAAGTTGTAATAATCGCACGGAAGGTTATGGTTTGGGTTTGGCGATTGCGAAAAAAACTTGCGGAAGAAACATGTAGTACAATTTCAGCTAAAAAAATGAGCGAATAGTAAAAACTAAAAAGTTCAAAACGAGCTTTTCGGTTGTGATGAGATTTTCGAAATAATTTTGAGTTTAAAACTCTTGATTTTTAGAGATATTTGTGATAGAATGATTAGTGAACTTTATTTACGTAAATATAAAACTTGGCTATACGAGGGTCGTAACAGGGAAAACCCGATTTCGAAACCGCGTGAATGCCAAGCTTTAATCGTGGAAAGTTTACTAATATTAAAAATAATTGGGAGCATAAGTGAAATGAAAAACACTTCTCGGTACCAAAATTGGTATGACCCAAATCATCGGTGAAGACGGCGTTGTTACACCAATTACGCTCGTTCAAGCTGGCCCTGTAACTGTGACTCAGGTTAAAACTATTGAAACAGATGGTTACAATGCAGTTCAAGTGGCATTTGGTGAGGGTAAGAACCTGAGCAAGGCCGTGGCTGGACATACAAAACCAGCAGAGGTAACTCCGAAGCATATTCGTGAGTTCCGCGTTGACGAAATCCCTGCGGATGTAAAAGTTGGCGCAAAAATCAATGTTGAAGCTTTTGAGCTTGGAGACATTGTTGATGTAACTGGAACAAGCAAAGGTAAAGGTTTTGCTGGAACGGTTAAGCGACACAACTTTAACACAAGTAAAAAGCTCACACGGTGGTAACGGAAACGTTCGACGCGTGGGTTCAATCGGATCAATGTATCCACAAAAAGTCTTCAAAGGTAAAAGAATGCCTGGTCGAATGGGACATGACAAAGTTACTGTTAAAAATCTAACAGTTGCTTACATCGATGTAGAAAATAATTTAATCGGATTAAAAGGTGCTGTGCCTGGACCAAAGAAAGGCTTGATCAGCATTGGAGGTAAAGCATAATGGCTGAAAAACAACTCTTCCAAAAAGCGTTTTTGCAGTTGAAGTTCGAAATCACGAGCTTTTGAAGCTTGCCTACGATTCTTACCTAGCAAATAATCGCTTGGCAAGTGCCACAACAAAACAACGCGGTGAAGTTCGTGGTGGTGGTAAAAAACCATGGCGACAAAAAGGAACTGGTCGCGCACGATTTGGATCAATTCGAAACCCAATCTGGCGAGGCGGTGGTATTGTTTTTGGACCACGCGGTAATGAAAACTATACTAAGAAAATTTCAAAAACTTCAAAACGAGTTGCTCTTCGACAAGCTTTGACAGTTAAATCTGATAAAGTTCTTGTTGCAGATATTAAAACAACTGGTAAAACTGCTGAAGTTGCAAAATTCTTGAAAGAGAATAACTTGAATCGACGAGTTCTTATCGTTGCTGAAAAAACAGACGAATTAATTCGTGCAACAAATAATATTAGTGAAGCTTTACTTGTTTCACCAATGTATCTAAATGTGTTCGACATTTTGAACGCTGATCACATTGTTATTGCACCAAAAAGCAATTGAAACAATTGAAAAACTGGTTAGGAGGAGAAAAAAATAATGGCGATCAAACCTATTACTCCACGAGCAACCGAGAAAGCTTATGCTCTTTCTACAACAAAAAATGTTTACGTATTTAATGTACCGCTAACTTTGAATAAAAATCAAATCAAAGAAGCGATTGAAAAAGAGTTTGAAGTAACTGTAACTGGCGTTCGAACTGTTGTTCAAGCTGGTAAAGTTAAACGAATCAACAAATCTCGAAATCCAAAAACGATACGTTGCTGGTTCAACAACTCAAAAAGATATCAAGAAAGCTTACGTGACTGTAAAAGAAGGTGATAAAATTGCAATCTTTGAAAGTTCAGAGGCTGAAACTGCTGAGGAGAAGAAGTAATGGCTATCAAAAAGTATAATCCTACAACTCCTGCTCGACGCGGTATGACGACTGAAGATTATAGCGAAATTACAACTCGAAAAACCGCTAAAAAAAGTCTTTTGAAAGCGAAAAAGCAAAATGCTGGACGCAACAATTCTGGTCGAATTACGGTTCGACACCGAGGTGGTGGTGTTAAGCGACATTACCGAATCTTAACTCACAAATTGCCAACAGGTTTAACTTTTGACTGTTCGAGAAATCGAATACGATCCAAACCGAAGTGCACGAATTGCTCGAGTTCAAGATCAAGACGGAAAAATTCTACTATGTTTTTGGCTGACACTTCAATGTTCCAGGGAAAAGTTTTTCCAAACTGGTAAAAAGATATTGAAATTGAAGCTTCAAACCGAATGCCACTTTCAGAAATTCCTGTTGGTTCATTGATCTATGCAATTGAAATTACACCAGGAAAAAGGTGCACAAATGGTGCGATCAGCTGGTGTAAAAGCTCAGTTGATGGCGAAAGAAGGTGATTATGCGCAAGTTAAATTACCTTCGGGTGAAGTTCGAAAATTCCGTTTGGAAGCTGAAGCTACAATCGGAACAGTTGGAAATATCCAGCACCAGAACGTGAAACTTGGTTCTGCTGGTCGAAAACGCCGTAAAGGTATTCGCCCAACAGTTCGTGGTGTTGTTATGAATGCTGTAGATCACCCACACGGTGGTGGTGACGGTGGACGACACGGAATTGGTCGCTCAACTCCACGCACACCTTGGGGTCAACCAACTCTCGGCTACAAAACTCGCCGACGTAAGAGTACTAATAAATTTATCGTGAAGAGTCGTCACGAAGCTAAGAGGAGAAAATAAATGAGTCGTTCATTGAAAAAAGGTCCGTTTATCGACTTCAAGCTTGCTAAAAAAGTAGCGGCTCTTGGAGCTGATGACCGAACAGTGATTAAAACTTGGGCTCGCTCAAGCACAATTACACCAGAAATGGTTGGTCGAACTATCGCTGTTCACAATGGTCGATTACATATTCCTGTTTATATTTCAGAGAATATGGTTGGACATAAACTTGGTGAATTTGCCCCAACACGCAAATTCCGAAAACACGGCGGAAAGGATAAGAAATAATGGCTAATGTAACAACTCGTGCCTATATTAAAGGTATTGGTCAGACTCACGAAAAGTTTCGATCGTGGCAAGTCTTGTTCGTGGTCGAACTGTTGCTGACGCATTAGTAATTCTTGACCACACTCCACGCCGAAGTGCTTTAGCTGTTAAAAAGCTATTCAATCAGCTGCAGCTAATGCAAAAACAATGATAATGCTGATCCAAAAAAACTCTTGTAATCACAACTTTGTCGGTTACTGCTGGATCACGATTGAAGCGATTTAAACCTCATATGCGAGGAATGGCGCTTCCTTTCCAAAAAGAAAACTTCAAATATTTTTGGTCGAAGTTTCTGGCGTTGTTAAAGAGAAAAAAAGCTCCAGCTAAAAAAAGCTGAAGTTAAGAAAACTACTGCAAAAAGCAGAGAAAGAGAGCAAATAATGGGTCAAAAAAGTTAATCCAATTAGCTTCCGTTTGCAAGCTCACAAAAAAACTGGGATTCACGATGGTTTGCTCAGAAAAAAAGATTTTGCGAAATTCTTGATTGAAGACGACAAAATTCGAAAAAAACTATCGAAAAAAACGATTTGAAAAGCCGACCAACTATCGATCGCATTGAAATCGAACGAACAGAAAAACCTTATTACGGTTTCAATTCATACTGCAAAAGCAGGTGTTGTGATTGGACGTGGTGGTGCTGGTGTTCAAGAGTTAAAAACTCAACTTGAAAAACTGGTTAGCCTACCTGTTCGAATCAATATTGAAGAAGTTCGTCGACCTGAACTTTCAGCTAAAACTTGTTGCTGAAAATATTGCGCGACAACTTGAACGTCGAATCAACTTCCGCCGAGCAGTAAAAATGGCTCTTCAAAGTACAATGCAGGCTGGTGCGAAAGGTGTTCGAATTGAGGTTGCAGGTCGTTTGAATGGTGCCGAAATGAGTCGCCGAGAGAAATTCTCGGAAGGATCAGTGCCACTTCATACGATTCGTGCAGATATCAATTATCACGGAGCACGTTCACAAACTCCTGCTGGTATTATTGGTGTGAAAGTTTGGATTAATAAAGGTGAAAGGAATATTAAGTAATGGCTATTTTGTTACCAAAGAAAACCGCTCACCGAAAAGTTCGAAAGGGTAAAAATCCAGGCCGAGCAACTCGTGGAAATACTGTTGCTTTCGGTGATTACGGATTAATGAGCCTTGAAAACGAGCGAATCAACTCACGACAAATCGAATCAGCCCGAACTGCGATGACTCGTTATATTAAACGTGGTGGTCAAGTTTGGATTCGAATCTTCCCTCATACGCCAGTTACTCGAAAACCACAAGATGTGAAAATGGGTAGCGGTAAGGGAAATCCAGAATTCTTTGTGGCCAAGGTTAAAGCTGGAACAATCATGTTCGAAATGAACGGTGTTTCAGAAGAAGTTGCACGCGAAGCTATGCGACTTGCCGGTCACAAACTTCCAGTAAAAGTTAAATTCGTAAAGAAAGGTGAAATCTAATATGGCGACTACATTGACAGGTGTTGTTTCGAGCGCTAAAGCTGACAAAACTATCACCGTAACAGTTCATAGCCGTGAAACACACCCTATTTACGGCAAACAATATACTGTAACTCGAAAATATGCTGCTCATGATGAAAAACAATGAAGCTGGTGAAGGCGACAAAGTTGTTATAAAAGAAGTTCGACCAATTTCGAAAACTAAAAGCTTTGCTTTAGTTGAAGTTGTTGAAAAAGCTCGAGGTTCAGTAGAATTGAAAGAGGAGGCGTAATGATTCAACAAGAAAGCCGACTTAAAGTAACAGATAACAGTGGTGCAAAAAGAAATCCTTTGTATTCGTGTCCTTGGCGGTTCGAAAACGCCGCTACGCACGAGTTGGTGATATCATTGTTGCTACTGTTAAAGATGCCAACCCAACTGGTAACGTTAAGAAAAAATCAGTTGTGAAAAGCTGTTGTTGTGCGAACACGTGATCAAATTCGTCGAAAAGATGGTTCAACTATTTGTTTTGATGATAATGCGGCCGTAATTATCGCTGACGACAAAACTCCAAAAGCGACTCGCGTATTTGGTCCAGTGCCACGTGAACTTCGCGATTTGGGATATAGCAAAATTATCAGCTTAGCTCCGGAGGTGCTCTAATATGGCGTTAAATGGAATCGTTAAAAGGTGATAATGTTGTAATTATCAGTGGAAAAAGATAAAGGTGTAACTGGAGAAGTTGTAAAAGTTCTTCCAAAGAAAAACGCCGTTTTGGTTGAGGGTGTTGGTAAAAAACATCGCCACATCAAACCAAATCAATTCAATCCACGTGGTGGAGTGAAGGATATTCATGTTCCAACTCCAATTCACAAAGTTAAAAAAGTAGAAGCTAAAAGCGCTAAATCAAGCAAAAAAGGAGATAAATAATGGCTAAAACTACTGTTTATGTTCCTCGCTTGAAAACTCTTTACAAAGATACAATTGTTAAAGAACTCCAAAAGCGAACTCGAGCTAACAAATATCCACCAAGTTCCAAAGCTTGAAAAAATCGTTGTTAGCGTAGGAACAGGTAAAAAAAGAAAGAAGACAAACGTTTTTCAAGAAGCTGTAAAAAAATACAGTTACAAAAAAATTACTGGTCAAGTCCCAGTTGCGCGTCTACCAAAAGAAATCTATTGCGACTTTCAAAAATTCGTGGTGGAATGGGTGCGCCAATTGGTTATAGTGTAACTTTGCGCAGTGACCGAATGTATGAATTCCTTGATCGTCTAACGAATGTGGCTTTGCCTCGCGTGCGAGACTTCCATGGCGTTGGTTCAAAAGGTTTTGATAAAGGTGGAAACTACAACTTGGGAATTTTGGAACAATCAATCTTCCCAGAACTAACTTTCGAAGAAACTCAAATTCTTCATGGACTTCAAGTGACTTTCGTAATTAAAAACGAAAGTGAAGCTCACAGCCGAGCATTGCTTGAAAAATTCGGAATTCCATTTGAAAAGAAAGGAAAAGCGTAAATGGCTAAAAAATCAATGATTGCAAAAGACTTGAAACGCAAAAAAATGATTGAAAAATATGCTGCGAAACGCGCCGAATTGAAAGCTGCTGGCGACCAAGAAGGTCTTCAAAAGCTTCCACGCAATTCAAGTCCAACACGACTAAAAAACCGCGATAACTTTGATGGTCGACCACGCGGTTATATGCGACGATTTGGTATGAGCCGAATCACTTTCCGCATTAAAGCCTCAAAGGGTGAAATCCCAGGCGTAACGAAAAGTAGTTGGTAGAAGGAAGGAGAGACTATGTCATTACAATCAACTGACCCAATCGCCGACCTTCTAACTCGCATTCGAAATGCGGCAATGGTTGGTAAGAACGAAATTCGCGTTCCTTCAAGCAAATTGAAAGAAGTTGTAGCGAAAGAGCTTGCAAAAAGCTAACTATATTGAATCTGTTGAAGTTGAGTCAGCAAAACCTCGCGATATCTTGGTGGTTAAAATCACAAAAGAAGGTGAAGCTGCTCGCTTTAATGAATTAACTCGAATGAGCAAACCAGGACGCCGAATGTATGTTGGCGTAGAAGAAATCCCACGCGTTAAAAGTGGTCGTGGAATGGTTCTACTTTTCAACATCAAAAGGTGTTATGAATGGTTTCGAAGCTAAAAAAACAACGACTTGGTGGTGAATTACTACTAAAAGTTTGGTAGTTTAAGGTTTTCGAATATAAAAAAAGAACAGGTTTTCGAAAGAAGCTTGTTCTTTTTTTTGATATAATAGTTATATAAATTGAAAAAGGAGAATATGAGAGTAACAGATAAGAAAATTTTGACACCGGCGATTGCAATCTCGGTTACTGTTCTTAGCGGAACAGTTTATTATGGTGTTCAATTAAACCAAAAGAATAAAAAAACAATACAACTTATGCAGAAGTTCAAAAATTCAGTGAATACAATGACGCCAGAAAAACGCACCGGATGATTATGTGGTTAAAATACCTTCGAATTACCTTCGAAATAGAATTAAAGAAGTTTTAGGTAATGCTAATATGCCAGACTCTGAGCTTACTTTTGGTAAGTTAAAGACTATTACAATTCTTCATGCTAATCCACTAGATCTTATATCAGTAAATGGTGATGTTTTTATGCTTCTCAACTTGGTATTGGTGATAGCACTTAGTCTTGATGGATTACAATTTTTTTAATTAATCTTGAAAGTCTTGGTTTAACTAGTGGTACTTATAAAGATATTTCCCTCTTGAAAATCTTACAAAATTAAAAGTTTTTGAATATCTCTCGAAATAAAAACTTAACTGATATATCGAAATTAGCAAAATTAACAAATCTTGAGAATTTACAGATTTTTAGAAATTCAATTAAAAGATATTTCTGTGGTTAGAAATATGCCAAGATTAAAAATATTTTATTGCAGATTATAATGATAATATTGATGATATTAGCGCCTTTAGGAAATAAGCCTGATTTAAAAGTTGTATTACTTGAAGGTAATAAGATTAAAGATTTTTCACCGCTAAAAAATGCACCGCTTACAAATCTTCATGATTATTTTAATTTTCAATATGCTAAAAAAATGCCTTTAACAATCAAAGGCCTGAAATTACTGTCCATTCAAAAGTTTTTGAAAACCCACTAAAAGCTATTGATGGCACTACAATTCCAATCTCGGAAAATGCTGTTGTAAAAAATGTCGATAAAGCTGGAAATCCAGATCAAAATGGTGGATATATTAAGCTTGAAACAACTGAAGCAACACTTCAAACAACAGTTGGATTTAATCAGAGAGTTACAGGTATTATAAATGCTGCCAACGATAATCAAGAAATTTATAACTTCCAGTTAAAAATCAGTTATATTGGCGATGACACTGCTCCAATTTTTAATACCCAAACTCCTTCAAAAAAATTACTGTGCGAAAAAAAGTACAGATATTAGTGCGAAAATTGCTGAAGTTACTGCAACAGATGCAGAATCTGGCTTGAAATCTCTAACAAATAACACAGCAGATATCAATTTAAATATTACCAATCCTGCAAAAGGTAGCTACACTTTGCGTTATACTGCAACAAATAACAATAATATTTCTGCGACCCTTGATCGAGAGATTGAAATTGTTGATGCTGACGCTTTGAATAATGAAATTAATAAGCGAAGCAATAAAGATTTAGCACTTTATACAGCTGAAAGTATTGCAAAATATAAAGAGATTATAAAAGAAGTTAAGGATATTTTTAACAATCCAGACTCAACACAGGATCAGGTTAACCAAGCGACTGAAAAAGATTAAGAATTCAGAATCTGTTTTACGACCAGATAAATCTGACTTAAAAAGATGCAATTGGTGCAGTTGATACGCTTGAGGATTGGTTAAAAAATATCCCAGAGGTTGTAAAAGCGAAAGAAGAAGCGCAAAAAGTTTTCAATAATCCAGACGCAACACTTGAGGAGGTTCAAAAAGCAGAGGCAAAATTAGCTGAAGAAATCGAAAAGGCTGAAAAGAACGAAGAAACTCGCCAACAATCAGCTGAAAACGCAACAGAAAAACGCGATGAAGTTAAAAACTCCTGAAAGTATTAAAAATGCGCAAACACTTCTTGATGAGGTAAAAGACGGAAAAAGTTAAAGAGATTTTCCAAAAAGAACTCGACAAGATTAAGAAAGACTTAAATGACAAGAAAGATGAGCTTCAAAAGCTTATCGAAAAAGCTAAAAGCATAAATCTTGATGGTAAAACTAAGGATTCTTTAGATAAACTTAAGGATGAGATTTTGAAATCTGAAAAAGTCTTGAATGGTGCTAACTCTTCACAATCTGCACTTGAAAAAGCAGTAGATGATCTCAATAAAAGCTCTAAAAGGCGTTAAAACCGACAAAAAAACCAGTTGCTGATGCTATCACAAAACACGATACAAAAACCAGATTGGATCAAGAAAGACAAAGATGTTGTAAAATTATTCGAAAAAAAGCAAATGAAGTAATTGCTAAGAAAGATCCATCGGTAGAAGAAGTTCGAAAAATCTGCAAAAGATTTGCTTGACGCGATCGAGAAGCTTGAAAAAACCAATAAAGAAGCTGTTGATGAATCTGAAAACTTACTGAAAGAAGCTGAAAAAGAAATTAAAAGCTAACAACAGTAAACCAGACGAATTGCCTGTAATTGATATTGATGAAATTGAAAAAAATCAATCGAGAATGTTCTTGATCCTGTAAAGAAAGAAGAACTAAAAAGAGAAGCTTGAGCAACTTAAGATAAATATTCAGAAGAAAAAAAGAATCAATCGATAAGCGAAAGCTTGAAGAAGCTGAACGAATTGCGCAAGAAAAAAACTCGAAAAAAAGCTCGAATGCTAAAAACACCCTGATACCGGTGCTTTGAGAATTAAGCAACAGAATCAAAATAACAACGTTATTGGAATGATTATCCTTGGACTATTCTCTATCTTGGGTACAATTACTGCTGTTGTAGTGCGAAAGAAATAGCTTTTCAAATATAAAAAGTTCAATCAAATGGTTGAGCTTTTTTTATAGTTTGTGAACTTTATTTTTGGACTGTTCTGTGGTATAATATTTTTTTAATGTTTGATTCATTTTTGCATAAAACTTTGCGCATTCCATATAGGTTAAATATTGAAAAAATGCGAAGTTTGAAAAAAATCCGCAAGCCGTGGTAGTTTTTTTATTCATGGGCTTGCGAGCGATGCTGGAATGTGGAAAGTGGCAGAGTCTGAAATTGAGGGTGAATTTGATATTTATGCCGTGGATTTAATCGGGCATGGAAAATCACCAAAACCAAAATGGAATGGCGTTCAAAAGTTAAACATTCAAGCCCGAGCGATCCGACGAATGGTGTTTTTAATGAAGAAATACAAAAAACCATTATTTCTGGTTGGACATTCGATGGGTTCGCTGGTTGCGGCGGAGTTTTCAAAAAAATATTCAAATCTGGTTGATGGAATTTTCTTACTTTCACCCCCGATTTATTCACCAGATGAAGCTCATGATTCGATTCAGGAATTTATCTTAAAAAAAGGGTTATGGAAGAATCATTTCAGAACCAAAAGACTCGATGAAATTCGTAAATAGGGTTATCGATGCGGGTATTGTTGATGTCGATAGGTTTAATTCTCAAGAGCAATTTCGTCCAGTTCGAAAAGCGCTAAAAGAGGCAATTGTTGAGCAAGATACGTTCTCAGTGCTTTCGAAAACAAAGATACCAACTAAAATTGTTTACGGCGCTTTTGACCCTGTGGTGATTGGGAAAAAAATATTCGAAAAACTTGGGCGAATAAACCCGAATATCACAACTTCACGAGTTTTGAGTGCACACGATCCGACAAAAATCAATGATTTTGCAAGTTTCGAGAGGGATTGATAAAAATTTTAAAGGAGAAGAATGAGTAAAAAAAGTAATATTAACTGGCGATCGACCAACTGGAAAAATTGCATATTGGGCATTATGTTGGGTCATTGAAGAATCGTGTTGAGTTGCAAAAATTCTGGTGAATTTGAGACGTTTATTATGATTGCAGATGCGCAAGCCTTGACTGATAATGCTAAAAATCCTGAAAAAGTTCGAGAGAATGTTCTAGAAGTTGCATTAGATTATCTTGCAGCTGGAATCGACCCTTCGAAAACAACAATTTTTATTCAGAGTCAGATCCCGCAACTTCCTGAACTTGCGATGTTTTATGCGAATCTTGTTTCTATCTCTAGGCTTGAACGCAATCCAACCGTAAAAACTGAAATTAAGCAAAAAAACTTCGGCGAAGGCGTGCCGAGCGGTTTTGTATTTTATCCGATTTCACAAGCTGCGGACATTACGGCTTTTAAAGCTACTCATGTTCCTGCGGGCGAGGATCAATTGCCGATGATTGAATTAACCCGCGAGATTTCGCGATCGTTTAATCAAACTTATAATGTAGATTTATTAGTTGAGCCGGAAATTATTCTTTCGAAAGAAGGAATTGAGCGCCGATTACCAGGAATTAATGGAATGAATGCAAAAAATGAGTAAAAGCTTGAATAATGGAATTTATTTGGCAGATTCTTTTTGAAGAAATGCGCGCAAAGGTGATGAAAAATGTATACTGACCCTGATCATATTCGAGTTGAAGATCCTGGAAAAATTGAAGGAAATGTTGTTTTTGCTTATCTTGATGTTTTTGCCGAAGATAAGGAAAAGGTTGCCGAAATGAAAGCGCACTACCAAAAGGGCGGATTAGGTGATGTTGCTGTTAAAAAAATATTTGGTGGAAGAAATGGATAAAGTCTTGAAACCGATTCGCGAACGGCGAGAAGAATTAGCAAAAAATCCAGAAGCGATTTATGAAATTCTTCGAAAAGGTAGTGAAAAAGCCGAAAAAGTTGCAGCACAAACCCTCAAGGAGTTAAAGCAAGCAATGAAAATTGACTATTTTGGAGGTGGAAATGGCGAAATTTAATTCGGGTGATATTCTAAAAATTTTACGAAAATTCCAGATTGCGGGTGAAGAAAACGTTCCACGCCATATTGAAGAACTTAAAAAAATATCTGCCGATGAATTCTCGGAAATTTTCACTTTTAAATTTAATAAAAATAAGTTTTTTTTGTGGTCGTTGATGGAATAGCGGAAGATGATGAGTTTTATATTCGCGAAATTCTTCGAAAAAAACTTTGGCGATATCGAGGGTGATTTGATTGAGAATCCACTCGATTCGATGCTCAGTTTTGCAATACCTTTTGAAGGTAAAGATATTTATCTTTTTCGAAATATTCCTTCGAAAACTCGACTTGATGTCTATTTGGCGGAAAAACACCCCGAATTTTTCGCGTGCAACAATTCAGAAATATATAAAAAAATGGATTTATCAAAATTAATGGTGTTATTGCGAAAAAAAGCCAAAAAGACGCCGTTGATAAAAAATGATTTGATTGAAATTGAAATTCCAGAGAAAAAAAGCTGAAAAAAATGGATTTTCCGATAATTTTTGAAGACGAAAAATGTGATTGTAATAAATAAGCCCCGAGGAGTTCTAACCCATAGTAAAGGTGCCCTAAATGATGAATTTACGGTTGCAGATTTTTTTGAAAGCCGTGGTTCAACTTTTGCAAAAGGTACAAACAGGGTTGGAATTGTTCATCGCCTCGACCGAGAGACTTCCGGTGTGATTATTGGTGCAAAAAACGACAAAGCTGCAAAAAGGCTTCAAAAACAATTTTCTGAACGAACCACAAAAAAGAATTACGTTGCAATTGTTAAGGGCGTTTTAAATCCGAAGAAAGCTTTAATTGACTTGCCGATTGCTCGAAATGGTTCCGCGCCGAGCACTTTTTATGGTTCACGCAAAAGGAAAAGCCTGCTCAAACAAAAATATGAAGTTTTAAGCGAAAATGAGCAGTTCTCGTTAGTAAAATTAACACCAAAAACTGGGCGAACTCATCAGTTGCGCGTTCATTTGAATTATTTAAATCATCCGATTTTGGGTGATAAGGTTTATGATAAAACTATTACGAAAGCCGAAGCTGAAAAATAGAATGTTTTTACATGCGCAAAAGCTTGGAAATTACAATTCCGCCAAAAAAATGGTGAAAAAAGATTCGCAAAAGAATTGTTTTTGAAGCAGAAATCCCAGAAGATTTTTAAATTATAGCAATGGAAAGTTTTTTTGAACAAACAATTTTGAATTCTCATGCTACGATTATTGAAATTCCACGTGGCTACGGTTTTGATTTTTGCTTTAAAAAGCTGAAATTTTCAAAAGATATTCAGATCTTCGAATTTAAGCCAACAATTCATGGAACGCAAAAAACTGAAATCATTAATGTTGAGGATATTGAATTTTTACAGAAAAAAGCGAATGTAAAAAAGTGTTAAAAAACGCTGTTTCGTTTTTATGAATGCCGAAAAATGAATGAGCAGGCGCAAAATAAATTCTTGAAACTTTTTGAAGAACCAAATCAAAATACTTCTTTTGTACTTCTAACTGAGAATAGAAACGCTTTCGAAAAAAACAATCCTTTCGCGCGCGCAGACTTTTGCGGATTCAGCCAATTTCAGATGCAGAATCTTTGAAAAATGCTCAAAAAAACCAAATTGGACGAAGATAGCAAAAGAAGAATTTTGTTTTTAGCGAGTGGTCTGCCGGGCGAAATTCAAAGACTTGCGAGTGAAAAGATATATTTTTAATGAACGAATGGAGCTTGCCGAAATTGCCAAAAGATGGTTTTTAGGTTCGAAATTTGAGAAAATATTGATTTCAAAAAGATTTGAAAGATCGCGAAAAAAACTTTGAGATTTTTTTGGAGATTTTTACTGAAAAATTATCAATCAAACTTTTATTCGAAATCCTGAAAAATAGCGCTTTAAACGTTCAAAGAACACTTAAAAGCTTATGGTAAAATTACTAAAAAAACGGTAATATTAAATTAGCACTACTCGAATTAATTGTCTGTTAAATTTGCCAAACATTAACCGTTTATGTTATAATAGAAATATATGTTAGTATTGGTTTTTATTACTTTATTAATTGCTTATATTTTTTTCTGAAAAAAATCCAGAAGTTGCGGCAAAAACACCCTTCCAGATAGTTTTTCGGGGAAGATTGATAAATTATGGCGTGCAGCACAAGAGGCAATTATTGATAAAAAAATATCTACGAGCCGAGAAGATTCTTTTTGACAATTTTGCGTTTTGATGAACGAAATGCTACAGCATATAACCGTTTGGGGATTATCTATGCGGGGCAAAAAAAGTTTGATGATGCGATTGAATGTTTCGAAATTGCTCAGAGCCTTGAAAGTAGTGCTTCAAGCCTTCATAATGTTGGATTAATCTATCTTGAAACTGAGAATTATCAAAAAGCTGCACTGGCGTTTGAGCAAGCCCTTGAAATCGAAGATAATATGCCAACTCGATATATCGCATATGCACGAGCACTCGAAAAATTGGGTAAAGAAAAACTTGCAATTTCAGCATTAGAAAAAGCAGCAGATCTTGATGAAAGACCACAAATTCTCAGGGCACTTGGTTCGCTTTATCTCAAGGTTGAAGATTTCGAAAAGGCGAAAGAGGTTAAGGAAAAAATGGACTCGCTAAAATCTGGGAGAAGAGCTGTTAAACAAAACCGAATTTCAAACGAATCTATCTCAACTAAAAAAATCGCAATGTAATACAAATATCAGGCCAAAAAGCCTGATTTTATTTTGTTGACTTTTTTACGGTCTGGTTGGTAATAGTTATTAGGCTGGAAGTTTTAAGATTAAATAAAAAAATATAAATCAAGTTAAATTTAAATGAGCACCGTTTTGATGCTCATTTAATTAGTTTTGAATTAGAAAGTTATTCGCTTTTTGAATGCTCGTGCTGTGATAATTGATAGAATTACAGTAGCGAGCGCGATAACGAAAAATACTAATATTTCGTACAACTCCAGTGTTTTGGTGCTGAAATCTTCGTTACATCTTCGAAGATGTAGTTGATAAAGATCTCGTTTTCCTCAACATTTTCCTTTTTTTGCTTACCTTCAACTTTCTTTTAATTCGTAAATTCGGCCATTGATCTCAATTCGATTTGCTCCATTACTTTCGAAAGGAGTTCCAACTTGCGTTCCAGCTTTTATGTAAGATATTGTTAGGCTGGATTGGGTTTCCGTTTTGATCGATAAATCTCTCAATAACACTTCCGCCTTTCTTTGGGGTATAAATATACGTAATTGTTTGGTTTTCAGTCTTAACTTTTCCAATTTCTGGGGCAGAATCTTTTGCAATCTTTTCAAAAAAACATAAACCAAGCCATCTTTTGTGATTTCTTTTGGCGATTTTGAAGAGTAATCTGTGCCAACTTGTGTTTCAGCTTTAGCAATTTCTACCGCGTTCTGAATTTCTTCACCATCTTGATTGATAAATTTCGCTTCAATTCTTCCACCTTTTTGGTTTTGTATGAAATTTCGAAAGTCTGACTCTCGCCTGAAATCTTACCATTTACAGCCTTTGCGTTAGCTTCAGCTTCATAGACTAAACCTTTTTTGTCGGTAACTTCTTTCGGATGAGTGTAGCTAAACGTTGTTCCAATTTGTTTGCCGTCTTTTTCGAGAGCAATTTCGTCCAAAATAGCTTTATCTTTTTGAGGTAATTAATCGAACGTTAACACCTTTTACCAAGTTTTTGGTTTGTATTGATAAACGATTTCTTTCGAATTTGCCTCAACTTTACCAGTCTTTGAACCTGATTTGATTTTTTCGAAAGTGTAAACCAAACCATTTTCAGTAGTAATTTCTGAATCTGGTTCGTCGCTATAATTCGTACCAACCGGCGTATCAGTCGCTTTTTACGATTTTCATATTTTTAACCGCGTTGCCATTTTGATCGAGATACTTCGCGAGAACTTGCCCACCTTTCTTTGGAACATAGCCGTAAAGAATTGTTTGTTCTTGCTCTGAAACATTACCAACAGATGGGGCAGAGTCTTTCAAAACAGAATTATAAACATAAGTAATTCCGTTGTGAGTAATTTCTGGCGTTGGTGTATTTGAATACGGTGTTCCAACTTGTGTTCCGTCAACAGCAACAGTCACATTCTTGATTATTTCGTTTGTTCCAACAATTTTTGAAATTGCAGAAACTGGTTTTCCAGCTTTTTGGTATGTATTCGAAAATCACATTCTGAGCTTCAACCTTGACTCGGCCGTTCTGCGATGCGCTATTTGCTGCAACCTTAATATAAACATATTTCAAACCATTTTCAACAATTTCTGGCTTAGAGGTTGCAGTATATTCAGTTCCAACTTGAACTCCAGCAGGTTTAACAGTTTCAGCTGCGCTAATTTCTTGATTTGTTCCAGATTTAACAAATTTCGCCTCAACTTTTCCACCTTCTTTTTGGTTTATAAACAAAAAGTTACTGTTTGAGTATTTTCTGTAACGTTTCCAGTTTCTGGAGCAGAACCATCTTTAAGTTTTTTTCAAAGACATAAACCAAGTTATCTTTAGTGATTTCATTAGGGTTTTTGTAGCAGCGTAGCTCTCTGAAATTAAAAGCATTGTCTTTTTACGGTAACTTTATTTTGAAGTTCGTTATTATTCTGATCAATAAACTTCACCTCAACTGAACCACGACGGCGGAAAACTCCGATATTTCGAACATAGTGTTTGTTATTATCGGTAAATCTAAAGGTTGAACTTTCAACAGTTAGATCGGTTGAATTTGTTGCTACATGGCTTGCTTTTTTTCGTTCAAGTCATCGCCACCAACAACCGTTTCGATAGCGTTATCTTTGGTAAATTTCACTTTATGTGTTGTGAAATCTTTAGTAACAAATCTATAATGACCTTGCGCATCAGTTTTTACTGTTTGAGAAGGTGTATTTTCACCATCTTTAAATAGTTCAACTGTATAATTTGGCAGAAGTGTATCGATATTTTCATCATAGACATTGTTTTTGTTGTTATCTTCAAAGGCGATTCCTTCAACTACTGCAGGATATCCAATCTTTGTTGTAACTACATCAGATTCGACCAAGTTTCCACTTGCATTAATTGTAACAGCAATACTATTATTCGCAATAGCATTATCTGCTGCATTAGGATCTATTTGAGCAGCAAAATCAAAGTTTTCAACTGTTTGAGCTGGAATTTCAAAACCTTGTTCCTGTTCAATCTTGATCATTCGAACCTTAGACCAATCAGAAATAGCATCCTTATCAACAAAATTTTTATTCCAAGATTCAGTTTGGTTCGATCCTGGTTCTTCTGTTGAGTATTTAATCTTGAATCCATTTCGCTCTTTCAATGGACCCGTCATTCTAACAGGGAACTGACTTCCGCGATCTTCTTGAACACCCTGATTATTTTCGACAATTTTCTTATCATTTGCGGTTGGTAGAACCTCAAGTGCGCGAGAAGTTAGAAGTGGTCGATCTGAAATATTAATAATTGAAATCTGATAATCTACCAAATCTCCTGGATTTAGTTTTGTGACACTATTTTCAAAATTACCAGAATTATGTTTGCGAACATATTTTTTTAATTGCAACTTGCTCAGGTTTTTAAAACAATAAATTTAGTTGATGAGCGGGCGATATTTGTTGAGTTAGTACTTCCATCATTACTAAAGTCAAGATCATCGTTACCATTCCCGTAGCGGAATTGATCGTTTGGATCCCAGGTAGTTATAAAATCAACAGTATATTCACCATTTGTAGTTGTGTCTACAACTTTAATTAGTTTTGATACAAAAATACTTATAAAAATCGTAATTATCTAGATTATCAACATTTGTAATTTTCAATAATTGCTTACCAGTATTTTTTTATAATTCCGAATTATAGAACAGCTACCTTGGTCTATACATTCTTGAGCTTTATCACCAATCCCGAGATTATCTGAGAATAGAAGGTAATAAACAGGATTTTTAATAGATTGACTATTTCTTTGACCGTAAAAATCTACTTGACCTCCAGATGTAGTTATAGGTTGTTTTGTTGTTCCGTATTGCTCTATATTGTTAGTAACTAATTTTCTATCTTTCTCAAAAATAGCAATTCCTTTAGCTTCTTTTTCTGGAGAGTTAGCATCAAGACTAATGAACGCACTATTTTTTACAACATATTCTTGCCCTTGTTGAGATAGTGAGTTTCGAATTTTATCAACATCAAAAAACTTAGTTACCACCTTGAAATTCCAGTAAGTTGTTGATCCAAAAGCTACAACATCTGAAGGTATCTTTGTATTCTCGGGGAATTGCAATCTAAAACCCTTTGATCCATAAGGAAGAGAAACCTTGGTACTATTTTTAGTCATTTCACCAACTTTTGTCTCGACATCATGCGCATCAATTGCATAAACATCAAGCTTTGAAATTCCTAAATCACTAAAGGGATTAAATCCATTAGTAGAATAGTTATACCTAACACTATCTATATATTGCTCGTCATTGTTGAGTTTGTCTTTGATATAATTAATCGGCTGTTTATTACCAGACCCATCGTTTAAAACATTGACATCTACATCCCACTCATTTATTTTACTTTCAGTGTTATTGTCAACGCTATCAATATCTAAAGCATAGGATGTATATGCTCCATCTATAGTTTTACCATTATAACGATAGCTTAAATTATTCGTTCTAGATTCTTTCTTTAGACTGATTAAACCATTATCTGGATAGTTTAGAATTGTAGGCGTGAATGGCTTAGTAACGGCCGGAACGTTAGTAGAGGTTCCATCACTATAATTTACAGTAACCTCAGACTTAAGGTTAGTTTTTTTATTCAGAATTGACTCTGGTGTGTTTTCAGCATATCTTACCTTAAGATCCTTGTATGGATAGTTGTATTGGCTTAGTTGATACCTGGAGCGATTAATAGTTGCTACTCTTGTAGTTTCATCAAAAGTCCAACCATCTTGAATAGATTCCGGAGAAGGTTTCATATACTCAGCAAGAGTTATTTTATATACAATTGAATCGATAGGTTTAATTCCAATATTAGTATTATTACCCTCAACCATAACACTCGTAAGAGTAAAAACATCAATATCGGTATTTTTTACTAACTTAATTTTTGTTTTTTCTTTATTAGTATAGACTGCAGCTGGAGCAGAGCTTTTTACAGAAAATAGATCACGAAAAACTTAGTTGATATTTAAGAGTATTAAGAGTTTTGCTTTGTTTACTTAAAAGATTGTTATTTTCATCATAAAAGCTCGTGAATAATCTCTGGCTTGTAATTTTCAGGTGTTTCAGGATTCTTAAACGTAATAATGTAGTTTATCGAATTGATTGATCCAGCTCGCAATTCTTTATAATTTCCTCTATAGATATAGTAGTCACCATCTTCAGGAGTTTGACTTGAAACTATGGCAGAAGTTGCTGTTATTCGAGGATTATTTTTAAATATTTTTTTGGAACCTTTAAAAAGAAAGTAAGCATTTGGATAGGATTTTCCTGAACCCTCGCTGGAAGCTTCTATTCTTGAATTCATAATGATATCTTCACCCGAATAAAACTCAGTTTTCTCAGAATTATCATCTTTCTTTGAAACCATTTCCATAAAAAGTTTTTTTACGTTATCAACAAAATCACCATTTTGTGCAACAGCAAAATGTTTAAATGCACTATAACCACTAATAGTTGCAATTGTTAAAATTATAGCTAAAGCTGCAATTTTTTTAATTTTTGCAACCTTAAAACTAAAGATATTAAATCTTGTAGCCTTTATTCTCATTTTCCTCCTTAAATAAGTTTTATCATAACAATTATATCATAAACATAATCAAAATGGAAGTGCTTTTTATGCTTTTTCTTCCATGAAAGCAATCAAATCTAAAAGTACAGAAACGTATTCAGCTTGCGACCAAGTGAGCGGTGCAACTGAAAGATGCTTTAAATCTCGCGGATCAATTTGCTCGGGCAGAATCCCAGTTGAATTTTGTCGTTCTAAAACCCAATCAATGATCTCTTTTGCTTTTCGAAACATCACCGCGCGCAATATAAAACTCCGCCCGCCAAAGTGTTGTAATTGGCCAAATATTCGCTTCATAATCATCACTAAAACGGTAATAAACATCATTTTCAAAACGCGGTAAACCAATTTGCTGGTGAGCGTCGAAGCGATTTTTCGAGCGTTTCGAAAGCGGAATGAAGCTTTTTCATTCTTAAAAATCAAAGAGACTAAACATAAACGCACCATAAAAAAACTTGAAGAGTCAATTTTTGAATCTTTATTGCCGTCTGGCCAAATTCCGCGATAGAAATAGTTAGTCTCGGGGTTGAAAAGTTCTTTTTGAGCTGCAGTTCGAATTTCGAAAGCCTTTTCACGCCATTTTTTAGCATCGTGAGCACGATTTGTAATTTGTGCCAAATTTGAGGCCGCAAAAAGTGCAGCAAAAACAACCGAAGTTGAGTAGGTTGTTGAAAGGAAATCCATCTCCCAAAGTTCGTAATTTGGTTTTGGAAGATTGTTTTCATCACAAAAATCAACCAAAAATCTGCTATCGGCTTGACTAAATCATCATAAAATTCAACCAAAATTGAATTTTCGCGAAACTTTTTATAATATTGTGCCAGCAAGAATAAAAATTCCAGCAGTTTCATCAATTTGAATCGGTAAATTTCGAGAATCACCACCCTGAGAATATGGATGCCAGCTTGGGCCGAGTTCGCCGTTTGGTAGGTATTTGTGCATCATAAAGCCACCGGAAGTGAGTGATTTTTTTACAGAATTCGAAGAATTTTTGTGGCTCTTCTCGATAGCCCAATCGAATTAAAGGCCAAATCGCAAAAAGAGCGTCGCGTGGCCAGCAATAAGAATAGTCGTCTCGAGCATGATTGAGCATTTCACTATCATTGCTAGCAATTGGCGCACCTGTTTTTTTGCGAGATGAGATTTTACCAACATTAAACTTTGAATGAAACTTTTTTTGATATTTTGGTTCGAGTTTTTTTGCAACTCGAAGGGCAGGTGAAAAGCTCATTTTTGCCAAGACTTTTGAGTTTCGGTTAAAAAAATTTTGAAAAACCGAAATTTCGCATTTTCTGAAAAATTTGTTCGGGCAAGTTCATGACCATCTGCGGAAGAAATTGTATATTGAAAAACAGCACTTTCAACAACTCCAAGTGAAAAAAATCAAAACCAATCACTGAATCGGTTTGTCCGTGTTCAACATTTGAACCTGAAAGAATGCCATCTTCCGCGTCAACCCAAGAGCCAAGTTTGTTTTCGATCCCAAAGAGCCCAACAGTATGCTGATTGAAATCTTCGAAAGTTGTTTGCTGTGAGTTTTTAAAAACCCTTTGCGCTGAAATTATAAAAAGCTCGCTTGCCGCGATAATGTAAAAATTGCCTTTTTCGCCATTTTCGAAAGGTAAAAAAATTGAACCGTATCAGCCAAATGAAAACTGCTGTTAATTGCAAAAATTTTGATGCAAAAAGCTGAACTTCACGCGGGTAATTAGCAAGATTTTTAACTTTAATTTTGCGAGCAAAAACATCAAAATCACTCACCACAAAAATCGGTAAATTCAATCTGGATTTGTAAATTGTGATTTTTTTGCAGTGGTCTTCGAAATTAGCGCATTCTCAAGATATTCCGCCGAGAATTGCCAATCACCAGAATGAAGCCAAGAAAAATTCGTTGCCAATCTTCACACCAACACGATGAAAAAGGTCGCGGCCAAGCGTATGGTTTTCGTAGCCATTATCAGGGAAATAGAAATCGCTTACTAAAACCAAATTCATTCAGTCCGATGTTTAAGTTTCCATTGCTTAAAATTACCGTTTTTGCCATTTTAACCTCGCTTTCTCTTAGTAAACATTAGGGTTCTGATGAAGCATTTTCGCAAATATTTTCTTGCGTTTTTGTATTTTTTTGGGTTTTTGAAAGTGTTTTTTTGAAGAATTTTCTGCGTTTCTTGAACCTTTTGCGGCTCAAGCGGAGAAATATCTTTTAACCGAAAAATCCATATCACGAAGTGCATCCATAAAAATACAAAAAAAGCATCATAAGGCGACTTGTAAGGTGAAAAAAATAAGCATGAACATCACCATCATTGAAATATTTCGTGCACATATAATATGGGTGGTCGCTGGTGGTGAGTCGGCGCCAATCTTCGACCAAATTGCTGTCGTGCGAATTATAAACGCGCGGCTTTAAAGCGTAAAGATATCTCATTGCCTCTTGTTGCATTGAATTACCAAGCCAAGCAGTTAAATCGCGTTCAGTATCCGCCCAAGTGACAGTTTGAGGCATTGAAATTTCTGCAATTGGTTCATTTTTTTGCGGCTTCTGTAATAGTCTTAAAACCATTATTTGGGTTCTGTAGCCAATTTGAAACCAAACTTTCGAAAAAAATTAAAAAAATTCCAGATTCCGCCCATTGATGTTCGCCAAAAGTTTCGTAGTCCATAAATAGATTTATCAAATCGCCGTGATAGCTTGCAGATTCAAGCCAGTTGATATATTTTTGAAGTAGTAAGAGGGTATTCTGACCAGTTTTGATTCGAAAAATCTGAAAGCGAGATCATCGGAAAGTTTATAATTTTTTTAAAAGCAACCGAATATTTTTTTCGTGCTTTTTGGTTTATAAAGATGATTCGGTGATCGCCACTGTAAAAATCGGATCCCAACCTTCAGCTAAAAATTGCTTTAAAACCAAAAATCGTCAGCCCATTTAGCAAGCTCGTCATTATAAGAAAGTTCGGTATTTCGAAAAAGCAGTTGTTTCAACACCAAAAAAACTTCACGAATTTTTGGCCTGATGTGCGCGAACTTGAGCCTCAAATTCCTCACGATCAAAAAAAGAAAGCAAGACTATGATAGTAGGTTTCAGCAACAATCTCAGCACGACCAGTTTGAACGAGGCGTTTAAAACTTTCAAGTACCTCTGGTGCAAATTGTTGTGCCTGATCAATAAAAAGTTCCTGTAATCGAGAAAGAGAATTTAAATTCGGGGTATGTTTTTAGGAGTTTTTCAAGCAAATTATTCATTGGAATGTAAGATTTTTCGGCAACTTTTCGAAAAAAATCTCGCCATTACTTTGGCGCTTTTAAGCCTTTTTTTCGCTAAAAATAATTTTTCATTAAGGCCAACATTAAAAAGTGTTTGGTCGTCGCGAACACGCCAAGGTTGATGAACATGAAGATAAAGAACTATTGATTTTTTTAGTCATTTTCTACCTCTGTTAAATGGATAAATTCCTCCATAATTTGTTCAGCAATATCACTCCAAGAAATTCGATCATATTCTTTTTCGAACACCATTTTTTTAAGTTTTGCAAAAAGCTCTTTATTAGTTGAAACTTCATAGATTTGGCTTGCAAGTTTTTGTATCCCAAAAATCATATCGCAAAAATATTTTGAAGAACTTCGCCAACACCAGATTGTTTTGAAATTATTAATGCATTGTTAAAAATGCGCAGCCTCAAGAGCTGTTAAACCAAAAAGGTTCATTCACAGAACTCATCACAAAAAAATATCTGCCACACCGTACGCATCGCGCCACTTATCGCCACGCAAGAATCCCGTGAAGAAAAATCTTATTCGAAATTTGAAAAATCACTCGCCATTTTAATGAGCTCATTGCGCTGTTCGCCGTCGCCGACAAGAAGTAGGGCAATTTTTTTGGATTTTTCGAAACCGCTTCAGCTATAGCTTGCATTAAGAAAGTTAAACCCTTTTGAACTGTAAAGCGTGTTAAAGTCATTATAACCGTATAGCCTTGTGATTTTAGATATTCCAAATATCGATAAGTTCGCTCGTCGTAATCTTGTGGGTTGGCAAGAGTTGAAGTTTCGATTGCATTATAAACAACCTCAACCTTTTCGGGCTGAATTTGATATTTTTCGATAATAATATTTCTGGTGTTTTTTTCGAAACGGCAAAAACTTTATCGGACGCACAGATTCCAGCGTATTCGATATTATGAATTTTTTGATTACCAGAAGTTCCACCAGAGCGATCAAATTCAGTAGCATGAATATGTATGATTAGCGGAGCACCTGTAAGCTCTTTTGCGAGCACTCCAGCCTCCATCGTAAGCCAATCGTGCGCATGAATTACATCTGGTTTGTTTTTGGGTTAGCTAAATATTCACGAATAAAATTACAATATTCAGTCTGAATTGATCGAATATCTGGTAAAAAAATTTTGAAACATTATGACTTGAGCGTGTCCAACGCGGAGAATCGTAAGCACCAGCCCCAAATTTATGAATTTCAGAAAAAAATTTGTAGCATTTAACACTTTCATAAATTTGATTTCGGTATGTTTTGTTTTTATACGGAACAACAAAAATCAATATCGGCGCCATTTTTAGCAAGCGCTTTCGCCATATAGAAACAAGCTACACCTAAACCACCACTGTTATGCGGAGGAAGCTCCCACCCGAGCATTAATATTTTCATTTTTTTCACCTTTACGATTAAACTTTATGATTACATTTTAGCAAATTTCAAAAAGAAAAACGCAAGCACTTTTAAGACTTTGTTTTTCGAAAAAGTTAGCGATTAAATGTTTGGCGAAAATTGTTTCATTTCCTGAACGCATTTTTTTGTAATCTGGGCAATATTTTTGAAACTTCGGCCCAAAAATTTTTTTCGGAATGATTCATCTGCCGTGTATGACAAAGTTCGTGGATAATCACATAGTCAATTAGATGATGTGGCAAATTCATTAGCGCAATATTTAGTGAAATTGTACCACTCGAAGAACATGAACCCCAGCGAGTGCTGGTGTGGGAAAAAAACGCAATTTTTCAAAAATAAAAGCCGTGTTTTTTTCTGCTAAAAAAATCAATTCGGCGCAGAAGATACGCCTTGGCTTGCTTTCGAAGAATTTTTGGCTACGATTTTGCGAATTTCAGCCTGAATAATTGAGCTTTCGAACGGTAAATTTTCGGGAATTTGAAATAAAATCTGATTTCCTTCGAACGAAATTTTTATATTCTCGCCGTCAAAATGTCGTAAAAAAAGCGTGTGTGTTTTGCCAATTAAATCTCCATCTTGATAAGAATTTTTAGCGTTATGTGTTGCGAGCATTTTTCGAATTTCATCGCGATTACCATTAACAAGCCTCCGAACGGCAAATTCTGGCGAATAATAGGGGATTGATGCGCGCAAACTTCCATCAACGCCGACAGAAAGTTTTACGGAGCGAGCGAGTTTGTTCTTTCGAATTTTAATCTCACCAAACTCTTTATCAACTATAGACATAAAGATATTATAGCACTTTTAAAAAAAGTTAGCGAGAATTATCCTTAGATTTTTGAGATTCTAATTTTTGAAGCTTTGATTTTTTTCGTAAAATCGCAAAGATTAGAGCAAGAGCGAAATGAATTGGGTAAAAACCAGAAAAAAACAATTCAGCATTATCGCTGCGCATGCATAACCTCCTACCGCACCAGAGCACTCTGAATTTAAGACCTCTATAATACTGCTAATTATTACGAATAAAGATGGAATTATAAAGAATGAAATAAGTATAAAATTTACAAAAAAATAAAGTTTTCTTTTTAACTTTTTTTGGCTATAAAAAAAGGATATAATCCATAAAAATAAAACCACCAAGTATAAAAAGATGCAAAAAAATTCTATATTTAAAAATTATTATATAATCTAAAAATTCTATGACCCATAACATAACCACTATACACTAAAATAAAACAAAAAACAACGCCAAAATAAAAAACACCATTTCTGGTGTAAAAAGGCAAATTTGGCACGGGCAGAGAGACTTGAACTCCCGACACCAGGTTTTGGAGACCTGTGCTCTACCAACTGAGCTATGCCCGTATAAGTCTATATTATCATAAAAAAACTTTAAAAAGTGAAGAGTTTTATTAATTTATTTTTCGAAGTATTGACAAAAAATGCTTTTTATGCTAAAATAATACCAGTTGAAAGCTCTGATTTTGAAAAATGAGCTTTTGGCTCGTATTTTACAAAGTTGGCTTTTGCTGAAAAATTCTATTTTATATAAAAAGGAGGGCATAATTATGCCAGCAGCTGTTATTAACTTGAAAAACAAATTACCACATCCACATTTCGAAAGCGGAACACTTAGTCCAAAGCTTTCAAATTCTGAAGTTCGCGAAAAACTCGAAAAAGCATATGCTGAAAACGATATAGCAAACTTGATCGAATTTTTTTGGCTTATGCGAAAGTTTTTCATTTGTTTATTAAAGAAGGACGCAAATTCTTCAAAAAGATTGAAGAAAAATGGCCATCATGTCAAAAAGAATATCCCCATCTTGGGAATAAGTTCAATTATTTGACTGGAATTTATAGTAGCGATCCTATCTCGCGAACCGATGGCATACAAATCGCAAATAGATCTGCTATAATTGCAGAATTTTCGAACAAATATTAAGCCGACTTGAAAAAATAAGCCCGAAAGAATCGGGCTTTTTCTTTTTCGAATTTTATTCCGCAAATTGCGAATTGTAAAGTTTAGCATATGCGCCATTTTGCGTCAAAAGCTCTACATGTGAACCTTGTTCAACGATATTTCCGTGTTCCATCACAAGGATTAAATCAGCATTTCTAATCGTTGAAAGGCGGTGCGCGATAACAAAGCTTGTACGGCCATGGGTTAGATTATCCATCGCCGATTGAATTGCCGCTTCTGTTCGCGTATCAACAGAACTGGTTGCTTCATCAAGAATTAACATTGGCGAATCCGCTAAAATCGCACGTGCAATCGTTAGAAGCTGTTTTTCACCAGCCGAAATATTATCAATATCCTCAGAAATCACCGTATCATAACCTTTTGGCAAAGTTCGAATAAAGTGGTCTGCATGAGCAGCTTTTGCAGCCTCAATAATTTCTTCACGAGTAGCGTCAGGTTTTCCATAAGCCAAGTTTTCTGCAATTGTACCGTTAAATAGCCACGTATCTTGAAGAACCATTCCAAAAAGGGAACGAACATCGCTTCGCAACATTTTCGAAGTGTCAATTCCATCAATCGTGATTTTTTTCCGCTATCAATATCATAAAATCGCATCAAAAGATTCACGAGTGTAGTTTTTCCAGCGCCAGTTGGGCCAACAATTGCAACATTTGAATGCGGAGCAATCTTTGTGCTGAAATTCGTAATAATCGGCTTATTTTTATTATAAGAAAAGTTCACTTTCGAAAATTCAACCGCACCTTCAATCTCTTTTGGTAGAGTTTTTGAAATCTCAACGAAAGTTTCATCCTCAGCATCAAGAAAGTTAAAAACTCGCTCGCACGCTGCAAAAATAGTTTGAACGCTCGTCATTGTATTAGCAATACTTGAAATTGGCTGTGTGAATCGGCTCATGTATTGCATAAAAGCGGTAATTTCACCGATTGTCATCTGTCCATTTGTAGCACGAACACCACCAACAACGACAACCGTTAGTGTTGAAAGATTATTGATAAATCCCATAATTGGGTAGAGAAGTCCACCAAAAAATTGAGACTTCCAAGATGAAACATACATTTTATCATTGATTTTTTCAAAATCTTTAACCGAACCTTTTTCACCATTATAAACCTTAACAATCTCATGGGATGAAAGCATCTCCTCAGTGTGAGCGGTTAAATTTGAAGTTACTTTTTGGAGATCGGTAAAATAAACCTGACTGAATTTCGAAATCATCATGATAATCCCAACCGAAATAATACCGGTTGCAAGCGCAATTAAACTCATTTGCCAGCTGATTGAAACCATCATAATGCTCACACCAATAATCGTAACAACAGAATACGAAATTTGATTCAAACTCTCACTCAAACTACTACTCAAAGTTTCAATATCGTTCGTAATCACCGAAACCGTATCTCCAGTTTTATGCTTATCAAAATACGAAAGCGGCAGTCGTGCAATTTTTTTTGAAGATTCGTCACGCAATTTAAAAAAACAATTTCTTGAACCATTTGCCCCATAATCCAGTTTTTGCGCATAGCCAAAAACTCCTGAACTAACATAAATCGCAATCAAGATAAAAACCAAGTTCAGCAATTTTTGAAAAAAATCAGGGTCAAATCGAACTACACCAGATTGAATTTCGAAATTTTTCGTGATTAAATTAATCATTTCACCAATAATTTGCGGCCCAACAATCGCTGAAACAGAGCTCAAAATTACCATAATCGCAAAAAACACAATAAGGAATTTAAATGGTGTAAAAATATCGTAAAAAGTCGCCAAATTATTTTTTTAGCGAAAGCTTATTTTTGATTTTTCGCCATTATTTTTCTCCTTTCTTAGATTTTTCGAAATTGCCTTTTTTTAAGCTTTTCTTGGCTATTTTTCGAAACCGAAACTGCTTTTTAGTATTTTTTTGAGTTTTCGAAAACATTTTTTTGCTTTTTGAAAGCTTTAATTTGCACCACAATTTCTTCATCAGAAAGCTGCGAAGATGCTATTTCGCGATATATTTCATTATTTTTGAAGAAGTTCACCATGAACACCAATTCCTGCAATTTTTTTCCACCATCAAGAACAATAATTTTGTCAGCTTGCATAATTGAAGTTACGCGTTGTGCGACAATAAATTTTGTTTGCGATTTTTGTTTTTAGCGCAAGTTCATTTCGAAGTTTGGAATCGGTTTTATAATCAAGCGCCGAAAAACTATCGTCAAAAATCAAAAATTGGCGCTTTCGAAACAATTGCTCGTGCAATTGAAAGTCGCTGTTTTTTTGACCACCAGAGAAATTTTTTCCGCCTTGTGAGACTTTTTCATTTAAATCTTCTGGCAATTTTTTTGAACAAAAATCCCAAGCCTGAGCAATTTTTTTAGAGCTTCAATAGTCTCTTCATCACTAAAATTTTTTTCAAAGAGCCGTAATTAATATTTTCGCGAATATTTCCCGAAAAATAGGCTAGCTTTTTTTGTGGAACATAACCAATCAAATCGTGAAGTTCACTTTGTTTTAAGTTACGAATATCCACACCGCCAATCGTGATTTTTCCTTTTTGAAACATCATAAAATCGTGGGATTAATTTTTGCAATCGTGGATTTTTCCTGAACCAGTTCCACCAATCACTGCAATCGTTTGACCTTGTTTTTACGCTAAAACTGATATTTTCAAGAACCGCCTCTTCTGAATCTGGATATGCAAAACTAACATTTTCGAAAGCAAGTTCGAAAGTTTTTTTGGTGTTTTTGTGAGTTTTTGTTTTATCTTTTAACTGAAATCTCTTCGTCAAGAATCTCGCTTAATCGCTTGATTGCAACATTCATCCGTGGAACTGACATAAAAATCATAGAAAGCATAATAAACGCAAAAAGTCACCTGTGCCAAATATTGCGTAAGGGAAGTGACATCACCAATTGAAATATCGCCAGATTTTACGAAATATGAACCAATCCAAGCAATTGCCACAAGCCCAAGTCCGAAACCATTGTCATATATGGTGAAATTAGCCCAAAAAAATTCTTTCAAAAAAAGATATTCATTTTTAACATTTCAGAGTTAATTTCGTTGAATTTTTTTCTTCTTCAACTCTTTCTTTTCGATAAGCCCGAATCACACGCAAAACCTGTAATCGTTTGGCGAGTTTGCATATTTAATTTATCGAGTTTTGTTTGAAAAATCTTTAGTTTAGGAACAGCAAAAACACCAATAATTGTAGTCAAAAACAATGATAGAAAAAAATCGTCACAACCATAATCCAGCTCATTGAACTGGAAATTGCTAAAGTATTAATAATCGCACCAATACCAACAATCGGAGCATAAATCCCCATTCGCATTGTCATCATAAAAGTTTGTTGAAATTGCCGTGTATCATTTGTGATTCGTGTTGTGAGGCTTGAAACCGAGAATTTTCCAAATTCGTTCATTGAAAAATCCTCAATCTTTTTGAAAGTTTCCGCCGAATATCACGTGACATCGCACCAGCTGCACGCGCTGCGAATAAAAATTCCCGCCAGCATTAAACCACCACTCAAAAGCGAAAGCCCGATCATATGAAAACCATTCGAATAAATTTCTTCCATATTTTTTTCATCGCCACGCCTTCAGTGATAATTTTCGAAGTATATTGCGGAAGTTCAAGATTGATTTGCGCCGAAAGAACCGTAAAAGCAAGCATCAAACTCAAACTCAGCCAATATTTTTTTAGCAAATTTAAAAAAATAAATTTTAGCATATTTCCTTTCTTTTTGTAAGTTTATAGTCTTTAAACAGTTTATATATTTTAACATAATTTTTCAAAAATTAAAAGAGCCATGAATTGCGGCTTAACAAAAATATTACAGATTATTTTATTGATTTTATCGGAGTTTTAATATTGAATTATACTGTTTGTAATATTTTTTTCTTAATAGCTTCTCCTTTCTAAAAATGAGGGAACGGGAGGAAGTATTTATTTATCTTCGACTACGCCGGTTCTGTTACAGACTTTACATGGGAATTGAGATGAACCCACAAATCCTGGAACTTTATCCCAACCATCGCCCCCACAGTTTGGGCATTTTTTTTGTTGGCACATACGGTTTAGGAAAAAACCATTTTTCTCCTTTTCGAAAAGATCCAAGCTTAGAGTTGTTTCCGCAACTTTTAAATTTAAGCTTCGAGATACTATACTATATTTCTATGTTTTAGTCAAGTATATTATAGTTATTTCGAAAAAATATATTGACTTTAATTTTTATATACGATAATATTTATAATCACAATACAAAACAATTCAATAACTATTAAATATAGGCATACACCTTGCGAAAACCTAAGAGAGATTATTACGAAATTTAAAAATTAGATTTTTATTCATTTTTTTGCTTTTTTTAACCAATAAAAAGAAAAGAATTTATGGCTGAGTTTTTTTACCCAAAAATTAGCGACAAAATTTGGCTCGTAATTTTTAAATTATTCTTTTTCGAAAAAAATATGATTATAGCTTTGAAAGAAAATAAAGCTAAAACTAAAAGTTAGAACTGACATTTTTCTGTTTCGAAACCCTAAAAAAATGCCGAGAAATTTAAACAAGCACAAAAAAATGTCTTGGAAAGAAAACGAAGATGAAAAAATCAGTTGTATGATGAAGCTCTTGAATATCCGGATTTTTGCAATTTTAGATTTTTCAGAATTATTAAAAGAACGCAAAAAGATAATGACGGAAAAAGCTAAAATTGGCGATAGATTAAGCTTTAGCTGTTTTAAATATGGGTATGAAGGCTTTGTTTTTAAAACCGGAAAATATTTCGAAAAATTTTTAAATTGGAGCAAAAAGCAAAAAAATACCGCAGAGAAATATTGAAATTAAAATATTTAATCACCGAATTAAAAATGGCAAAGTCTTTCGAAAAAAATGAAATTAAGGAAATTTTAAAAATCAAAAAGTCCGTTAAAAATTTCTGAAAAAAATAGCAAAAAAATAGAGAATAATTTTTGTCAACTTTTTAAAAATGTGTTATACTATTAAAGATGAACGAGGAAATTATTTATCTTGACCACGCCGCCACAACACCGGTGAGCGAAAAAGTTTTGGCTGCGATGTTGCCATATTTTAGTGAAAAAAATTTTTACAATCCAAGTGCGCCTTATGTTCAAGCTTTGGAAGTTCGAAGGGATTATGAGGACGCGAAACACTTAATTGCGCAAAATATCGGTGCAAAAAGTGATGAAATCGTGATGACTGCTGGCGCAACCGAAAGTATCAATTTGGCATTTTCGGCAGCTTCGAAAGAAAATGGCGATGAAATCCTTGTTGGCGAATTTGAACATCACGCAGTTTTAAATTCAGCTGAAAAATATGGTGTTCGAAAACTAATTAAAATTAAAAAAGATAGCGTGATCGATCTCGAAGATTTGCGCGCAAAAATTACATCAAAAACCAAAATTGTTTCGGTTATGCTTGCGAATAATGAAACAGGTGTAATTCAACCAATTTCGAAAATTGCGGAAATTATCCGCGAAGAACGAATGCGTCGACTTTCGAATGGCGAAAAAAACACCGATATATCTCCATTCTGATGCAAGCCAAGGTGTTGGCCAAATTGATATTTCAGTTGCGAGGCTTGGCGTTGATATGCTAACCTTAAACGCTGGAAAGATTTATGGACCAAAACAAACCGGGCTTTTTGTGGGCTAATCGAGAAATTAAGTTTAGCGCACAAATTGTTGGCGGCGGACAAGAACGAAATTTGCGTAGCGGCACCGAAAAACGTTCCAAATGTGATTGGTTTTGCAAAAGCAATTCAGTTGGCAGAAAAACACCGTAAAAAAGAAAATGAGCGCCTTCGAGAATTAAAAGAAATTTTCAAAAAGATTTTGCGCGATAATTTTTTAGAAGACGAAATGATTTTTCTTGGAAATTCAAAAAGCAACTTGCGAGCCATATTTCAGTTTCTTTCCTGGAATTGATGCTGAGCGAATGGTTTTTGCGCTCGAAATACAGGGCGTTTTGGTGGCGACCGGATCAGCTTGCGCAGCAAACAAAGGTGTGCGCTCTCATACCCTAACAGCAATGGGGTTAACCGACGGCGAAGCGGATGGTAGTTTGCGAATTTCTCTTGGAAAGCTTTCAAACGAAGAAAATACAAAACGTGCAGCCGAAATAATTTCAAAAACAATCAAAGCGGAATTTAAAAGGATTCAGAAATAGATGATTAAATTTTTTGCTTGGATTTTAGCTTTAATTGGATTTTTTGTGATTTTTATCGTCAGTACAACATTAATTATTAGCGACAAAAATCAGCTTATCGAGATATGCCCGAATTATAAAAACGGCGAGTGTTCACAAAATTTTTGATGCCGTAGTGGCAATCTCCGGTGGAAATACATCTTTACGGACTCGCAAGGCTATTGAGATTTTCAAATCTGTGAGCGCGAAAAAAGTTAATTTTCTCGGGTGCGAATTCAGACCCAAAAATTCCAAGCGATGCAAGACAAATGGCAAATTTGGCTCGTGGGAGTGGAATTATTCAAGATGAAATTCTACTTGAAGAACAAGCGCAAAACACTCATCAGAATGCGCAATTTACGGCAAAAATAATCAAACAAAACAGTTATAAACGCGTAATTTTAACAACTTCGAAATACCACCAAGCGCGAGCGAAATTAGAGTTTGAAAAAAAGCGCTTAAAGGCTCGGGGGTTGAAGTTATTTCAGCACCAGTTATGAATGATCCAGATTGGAACGAATTATGGTGGATAAAAATTACGTGGCTGGTATCTTTCGATGAGCGAACTTTTTGGAATTTTTTTAGATTTTATATAGGAGCATAAAAATGGATAATTCAAAAAAATTAAAAGTATATGTTGGAATGAGTGGTGGTGTTGATTCTTCGCTAACGGCGGCGCTTTTAAAGAGCAAGGATATGACGTAACAGGCGTTTATATGAAAAACTGGACACAAGATTTGCCAGGAATGAAATGTCCTTGGGCAGAAGATTTAACAGACGCAAAACGAGTCGCAGTTCAACTTGGAATTGATTTTAAAGTTTTTTTGATTTTGAAAAAGATTATCGTGAAAAAGTTGTCCAATATATGCTCGATGAGTATAAAATTGGACACACACCAAACCCAGACATTATGTGTAATCAGGAAGTTAAATTTAAACTTTTTCTTGAAGCCGCGATTGAAGATGGTGCAGATCTGATTGCAACCGGGCATTATGCTGGTGTTCGAAATGTCTTTACTAAAAATACTGGCGATAGTTTTGATTTTTCGAAAAGTGGAGATGGCGAACTTCTACGCGCCAAAGATGAAAATAAAGATCAAACATATTTCTTATATCGAGTACGCGGTGAAGCTTTGGGTCGAACGTTACTTCCACTCGGCAAATTCACCAAACCAGAAGTGCGCGAAATGGCCAAAGAGCGCGGTCTTTTTACTGCAAGAAAGAAAGATTCACAAAGGGATTTGCTTTGTTGGTAAAATTGGAATTCGCGACTTTTTGAAACAATTTATTCCCGAACAAAAACCTGGAAAAAATCATCGATAAAAATACGGGAGAAGTTCTCGGATGGCACGACGGAGCAATTTTTTATACTTTAGGTCAGCGTCACGGTTTAAATATTGGTGGAGGCTTGCCATTTTATGTTTGCGGAAAAAATATGGAAACTAACGAAGTTTTTGTTACAACAGATATAAACAACGGTGAACTTTGGGCAAATCAAATTAACGTTTCAGCAATTCATTGGATTAACCAAAAAGTTGAAAATGGCGCAGAAATTCAAGTTCGAATTCGCCACCGTGCGCCACTCGTAAATGCAAAAAAATATTTTTCGAAAACGACGGAACTGCAAAAATTAAACTTGCAGATGAACAGCGTGCAATCACAAGTGGTCAGAGTGTTGTGTTTTATTTGGGTGAAGTTTGTTTAGGTGGTGGAATCGTAATTTAAACATTGACATTTAGTGCGTTTTATGGTAGAATATTAAAGCTAAGCCACTTGGTTTAAGTAATTTTCAAAAGAGGTAAAACGTGTATGTTTATAAATACATTTCTTCAGTTTTTTTAATGTAAGTACCGCAAATCAAAAAAATTACACAGAGAAAATTTCTTCTCTCAAGATTTTCTGATTGAAACGTTTGAGAATATTGGATTTAAAAATATTCAAATCCAAATACCAGCTAAAAACACCCCAAGGTTCATTAATCAATATTACTGCAAAAATTTTACGATAAGCATAGAAATTCATGGTTGTTAAAATTTACCATTATGGAAATGTTGTGAATTTCTCAGCATCCACAAACAATGGTCTAAACTTCAAAACATCAGGAAGAAACGATGAAATTTCAATAACAAAGGTTTATCAGCACAAAATATATTAACGATACAACCGAAGAATATTTATTTTATGGTAATCAATTACATGTCGAACTCCTAAAACAGTGCCAAGAAAAAGCGAATATGTTTTTCGAAGATCTTAAAGATGAATTTAAAAAGAAGACATAAATTTTTCGCAAGATAACTGTTTTTCACCCAGCAATTGCTGGGTTTTTCTCTGACTTTATTACATTTTAAAGTTATAATTATATCTCTATAAAAGTACATTTCATTATGGAGGTCTAAAATGGCTAATCTAAAATTCAAAAAGGAAGCGATTGAGGAATCTCTCAATAAAGTTGGTTTTTCGCATATTCAAAGCGTACCACTTCTGTCTTTCGAAAATACAAACGAATGCTTTCGAACAACCGCATATCTACACAAAAATTACTCACGCGAAAATTGTTGTTTTGGTTGAATGCTTCGAGACAGAACTTGCGATCACTATGCGAAACAACATCGAACTGCAAGTATTAAATAATTCTCGACGAGTTATTTTACAGATTGAAAAAGGGTAGAATTTACGATCGTGATAAATTAGAATTAAGTGAGTCTAATTCGAAAGGTTTGTTTTATGGAGCCAATGGAAGATTGACACAATTCATTTATCTGATCAAAAAAAGAAACACTTCGCCCTTAGTTTTTTTCCCGAGTTTACGCTCGGGTTTTTATTTTCGAAAAACATAAAAAACTCTTGCTTTTTTTGTTCCAAATTTGATAAAATAATTGGTGAGTTTCCTCTTTTTAGTGAATAACCTTGTGTGTTAAGGATTTCAGCTAAAAAGGTAAAGACATTTTTCGAGAATGCTGTTTCGAAAAATATGAGGCACTTTTTGAAAACTTTATCAACTTTCAAAAAGTGAAATATTAAGATAAATTAAGGGAGAATTGATGCCAACAATCAATCAGTTAGTGCGAAAACCTCGTAAAACTGCTGCGAAAAAATCAAAATCGCCAGCTCTTGGACGAATTCACAATGCGCTAAAAACTAAATATTACGCACAAAACGCACCTTTGAAACGCGGAGTTTGTGTAAAAGTTACAACAAAAACACCTAAAAAGCCTAACTCGGCGCTTCGAAAAGTTGCTCGTGTTCGTTTGACAAATGGTCACGAAGTCTGGGCTTATATCGGTGGTGAAGGCCACAATCTTCAAGAGCACGCCGTAGTTTTGGTTCGCGGTGGACGTGTGCCAGACCTTCCAGGTGTGCGATATCACATTGTACGTGGCGCTCTTGACCTTCAAGGTGTTTCAGATCGTAAACAAGGCCGTTCAAAAATACGGTGCGAAGAAGGAGAAATAAAGATGCCCCGAAAAGTTACCAAAAACTACAACGAGAACTAAAAACCAGATCGAAAAATATCAATCAATTTTAGTTCAACGATTGATCAACAAATCTATGCTTGACGGTAAAAAACTAACTGCCGAAAAAGCTGTTTATAAAGCTCTTGAAACTGCTGCAAAAAACTTGATAGCGAAAATCCGCTTGAAGTTTTCGAAAAAGCTTTGAAAAATGTTTCACCCGCATTCGAAGTTAAATCACGACGCGTTGGTGGTGCAAACTATCAAATTCCATTCCCAGTTCAAGGTCACCGACAACTTCATTTTGCTTTTAGCTGGTTGGTTCAATCTGCTCGAGCACGAAGTGGAATGCCTTATAGCCAACGATTAGCACTTGAAATTGTTGATGCTTACAATGAAACTGGTGCAGCTTTCAAAAAAAGAAAGAAGATACCCACAAAATGGCAGAAAGCCAACCGAGCTTTTTGCACACTTTGCACGAGGCTAATCAACTTAAAAACCGCTTGTTTTCGAACGGCGGTTTTTATTTTGCAAAAAAAGCATAATTAGTTTGCTTGAAATTGCAAAATATGTTAAAATTATTCAAAAGGAGAATAAATGAATAGAGCAAAAAGTGCATATCGGCGATTAGGTCGAATACACAAAGTTTATCACGGAGGGCGAATCTCAAAAGATCGACTTATCGGTTTGATTGATGGTGCTACAGCAATCATTATTACACTAATGGTACTCGAAATAAAACTGCCCGAATCCGCAAAAGATTTGACACAACTTCAAGGTTTTGGCTTTGCAATTTTAATTTATTTTGCAAGCTTTGTAATTGTCGGGATTCAATGGAATCGTCACCACCACATTTTAGATAAGGTTGAAAAAAATAACAAACAGTTTCATCTGGAAAAAAATATGATTTATATGTTTTTCTTGTCACTGTTGCCACTTTTTATGCGCTGGGTGCTTTCTTCGCCGAGCGAGGTTCTGCCGGCATTTTGCTATGCGCTGATTTATTTATTAACCGATCTCGGGATGCGCTGGATTACAGCAAGTGCTCTGGGCGAAAATACTGGGTTTTTCCATGGCGAAAACCGCAAATCTCAGCGAAATTACCATTTAGTTCGAACAGGATCGATGATTATTTGGATCGCGATCATTTCGCTTGTTTCAATCTTTTTGCCACAAGTTGAGATATTTTTCTTAATTGTATTACCAGTAGCAACCTCATTATTTACTGTCTTTGAGGACGAGAAAGAGGAAAACGAAAAATGTTCGGTGATGTAATTCTTTCTTTTTATACTACCAACAATTATTATTATAGTTCTATCGATATTTAAGATCATATTTTTTTCTTATGGTCAATAATTGAGCTTATAATCTTAAGTTCTAAAAGATCAAAAAGATCCTCAATCATCAGATATTCATGTAAATATTAAGAGAGTATCAATAAGTCTACCCTTAGGATTAAATATTCTTGGTTTAATTTATTTTCTTACGACTCTAAAACCAGCAATTAAAAATAATTATCCTAAAAATTCTTAAAAAGCTAATTCTCTTTTTGGATCTCTTTTGCAATCTATAATGTAATACTTATAGGAGGAATTGGAGCCGCATTCTATATTACATGGAATATAGGTAATATAGCTGGAGATTATATGGTTAAAAAAACTACAACATTCAGCAACAAACCCAAAAAGACAAAAAATTGTTTCAGAAGAAGGTAGGTTTGTGATTAATATGCCTTGCAAAAACCCAATAGAACAGGGAAAATCATATATTTGCACCGACATAGGGAATGGAACGCAATCAATGTTTAGCTATCAAGACATACCTGGAAAAATTATCCGACCCTAGATAAGATTCCTGAAAAAGAGTTTTTCGAACAATTCATGACAGGCTTTTAACACAGCGACCAACAATACTTTTTGAAGTGAGTAGTTTTTTTCGCCAATAAATTTTAAAGACATGCGCGGATTTAATTTGAGCTTTAAGCGTGGTGATAATATTGAAGGAAAATCAATTTTGAGTTTTTCACAAAAAAATAACAATACAATTCGAATATATATGTTAGCAAGTGAGTGGAATAGTAATAATCCAATGAATGAAAAATTCGAAAGCTTTGCTAACTCTTTCGAAAAAAACTCTAAAATTAAACATATAATAAAAATCTCGCCAGCTTTCAATGTTTGGCAAGATTTTTTTATTACTGATTTTTATTAGATATTTCTATTTGTCTTTATCGAAATAATGCGTAGGAAGTGGTTATTTATCCATTTTTAGACCTATTTTTATTATAAAGGCCTCACCTCATCATTATTAAGACCGTGAGAACTATCATGAGTGCTGTAAACTTCAGGCCCACTTCCTTCTTCAGCTTCTTCAGCTCGTTGCCGGATAATAGAGAAAAGAATCAAAACCGAAGAAAGTATAATAACCGCAATTATACTAACAATACTCATAATTTTTTTCCAACCGAGATTTTTTTCTGGTAGCTTTTTCATATTTATAACCAAGAAAGACACCAATAATTGGCATTATAACTAATCCAGCAAACATAACCCAACAAATAATTCGAAGTATATTTTGCATGTCTCTAGCACCTGAAGTTCCACTGGGGTACAAATACGGAGCACCCATATAAAGGACATAAATCACAAGAAACGCAAAAGAAAAGGGCAACACTCCAAAACCGAAAGCAATTGAAAGTTTTTCCTTTAATCGATCTGATTTATTATCTGATGTTTCAACGCGTTTTATTTTTTTGCTCGACAAAAATTATCTTTATTATCTTTATCCATTAAACTCCTTGATTATGTTAATACTTATATTATAACATGAAAATTCAAAATAAAAGCAATTTGAACTACAAAAAGATCATATGTTATAATAATACCTATGAAAAAGTGAATTTTGGGATAAAAATTTTTAGAATCAACTGGTAAGGAAAATGGCAAAAAAACTGCCTTTCTTTTTCGCTCGCACCTATGGAAGCTGTAACAGATGTGGTTTTTCGTCATGTTGTTGCAAAAGCTGCTCGCCCAGATGTTTATTATACCGAATTCACAAATTCTTCAAGCTTCGCAAGTCCAAAAGGTATTCACAGCACACGTGGACGATTAACTTTTTACACCAGATGAACAGCCTATTATCGCGCAAATTTGGGGTTCACGCCCGGCTGATATTAAATTTATGAGCGAAAAAAATTACCTGAACTTGGCTATCAAGCAATCGATATCAATATGGGTTGCCCAGATAAGGCTGTTATTAAAAAAGTGGTGGCGGTAGTGATTTGATTCGAAATCCAGATCTTGCAAAAGAAATTATCGAAAGCGCAAAAGCTGGTGGTTTGCCGGTCTCGGTTAAAACGCGTCTTGGATTTTCGAAAGTTGAAGAATGGCATGATTGGTTGAAATTCTTGCTTGAACAAGATATTGCAGTTTTAACAATTCATCTTCGTACAAAAAAAGAAATGAGCAAAGTTCCAGCGCATTTTGAATTGATTCCAGAAATCCTAAAATTACGCGACGAAATTGCGCCAAACACTCTAATTCAGATTAACGGCGATATTAAAACACGAGAGCAAGGATTGGAGCTTTGGCGAAAGTTTCCAGAAATTGATGGAATTATGATTGGTCGCGGCGTTTTCGAAAAATCCATTTTGTTTTGAAAAAAATCCACCAGAAAATGCGAGAACTTCAAGTGATTATTTAGATTTACTTGAATTTCAGCTCGATTTGTTTGAAAAAAATATTCACAAGAACTCGAAAAACGCCGATTTGAACCTTTAAAGCGATTTTTTTAAGATTTATGTTCGCGAATTTATTGGTGCGAGTGAATTGCGCGCAAAATTAATGGAAACTAAAAAGTGTTAATGAAGTCCGCGAAATTTTGAAAGATTTTTCGAAAATGCCACGCAAAAATAATCGACAAAAAGTTAAATTTGAGCGTTTCGAAATGGCACTTTCAAATTCAAAAAAAGAAACGTTATTCTTCAAAAATCTGAGGCCGAAAAAAAGTAGCAGATTATCTGATGACTCTGGATTTTTTTCGCTTGAATTAAAAAGTTTATCAAGATTTAGATGGCGGTTGGTATTTGACCAAAAAAATCTAAACTTTTTGGCGATTTTAATGATTTTTTTTAAGCTTTTTATGCTAAACTATAATTATGGAGAAAAAAAGTTATTGTTTATTCAACAAGCTGGTGTGGATTTTGTTCCGCTGAAAAAGACTGGCTTGAACACAACGGCATAAAATTCGAAGCTAAAGATGTCGAAGAAGATTCAAAAGCAAGGGAAGAATTGCTCGAAAAAATGGGTGGTGAATTCCGCGGTGTGCCAGTAACCGATGTGAATGGCGAAATTGTACTTGGATTTGACCGTGCGAGACTTTCGAAGTTATTAGATATTAAACGATTTTAATCAAAAAAAGGCGACCCGAGAGTCGTCTTTTTATTTTTCACCAATATTCACAGTCTGAAAATCTTTGTCAGTATTTTTTAAAGCCTTTCGAAAATAATCATCGTGGCTAACAAAAACAATAGCACCCGAATAGTTTTTTTCAACGCCCTCTCGAGCTCTTCAATACTTGGTAAATCTAAGTGTGAAGTCGGTTCATCTAAAAATTAAAAATTTGCGGATCATTTTGAAAGCATTTTTTTATTAACTGAAAACGCGCCTTTTGACCACCAGAAAGTTGCGAAATTGGTGTTTCAAAAATCTTCCAAATTAAAAAGATATTGACTCAAAATACGACGAATTTTCTCTTCAGAAATCGGAAGATTTTTGATCAAGATAAACTTTCTCAATAGCATCTTTTAAATTCATTTCAAAAAAATTCCGCATCAATTTCTTGCTGATAAATTCCAATTTTTGCGGTTTCATCAAGAAAAAAATTGCTCCGTCATAAATTTCAGCCTTTTGCTTTTTGTGCCAAAAAAATTGTTTTTAACTCAAATAGTTTTTCCAGTGCCATTTCGCCCAAAAAAATTTCTAAAATTCCGCCAACCTTAAGATTAAAATTTAAATCTTCAAAAAAAGTATTTTAGCATTATTTTTTTACCCTCCAAAGCGTCTTCGAGAGAACCATAACCAAGCGCCAAATTTTCAACTCGAACTAAGCTCCGCATTGAGCGCGTTAGTTCATTCTTAATCCCAATTTTAACATTTCTTGCCTTAAACTTATCATAAGATTTTGCAGCCTTGAAATCAAGATTTTCAACATTTTCTTGATCAATCCAAAAAACTTGGCTTTGTCAATTTCTTCCAATTCAGCAAGCTCATTTCGTGCAGAATTTTCAAGACGCTTAAAACGCTGGATCGTCGATGAAGAGCGCGATTTTTTTCTTTCATTCGTTGATATTCACGGACTTTTATCTTTCAGATTTGAAATTCTCCGCTGAACACTTTCAAAATCCTGAATTTGATTTGTAGTTGAAAACATGTTTATTCGCAAATAATCATCATAGTTTCCTTTAAAAAAATATAGCTTTTACCATCGCGAATCTCAATAATTCTATCAACTTTCGAAAGCACATCGCGATCATGCGTAATCACTAAAAACCGCCTCGTTTGAATTATTCATCCAGTTTAAAAAAACGACTCTTCGCATAAGAATCCATAAAGTTAGTTGGCTCATCAACAAGCGCCAAATTAGCTTTCGAATGAATAATTTTAATTGTATCAACTAAGCGTTTTTGACCACCCGAAAGTGTTTTTCATTTGACGATTTTCAAAAATTTTCAAGCCCAAAAATCGCGAAGTTCTGCTCGAATTCTATCTTCAATAAAGTGAAAAATTTTTCTCTTGAAAACGATTTAGCGCGTCAGTATACTTTTCGATTAAAGCCATATTTTCACCCATTTTTTTCAGGCAATTCACGCAAAAAGTTTCGAAAGGTGAGCGTATTCCGGTAGATCATTCAGAATAAAAATTAAGCACAGTTTGCTCGCCAACGCTTGAATATTCCTGCTGAGTACTGGCGACGATAGATCCTTTTCGAAAGATTACTTCGCCCGAAAAATCCTTATCGTGACCGAGTAAAATTCCAAAAAGCGTGGATTTTCCAATCCCATTTCGCCCAATTAATCCGACTTTTTCACCTTCATTAATACTAAATTTAATATTTTCAAGAAGTTTTTGTCGCCAAAAAGATTTTTCAGTAATTTGAACACCAAGAATCATACTACTTCTTTAACTTTTGCGAAAAATTTATCGATCCAATTTCGCGGCTCATTCTTTTTCTTTTCAATCACAAAATTATAGATTTCCTCAAACTTTGAAATCGTGAAATTCAAATCGTGATGCTTAATAATTTCCAGGCCATTTTTCGAAAATTTAGAGGCAAGTTTTTTTATTGTCCAAAAATTTTCGAAATACTTTCAGAGATTTGTTCAACATTATCGGTTTCGCACAAAAACCATTTATGCCATCTTGGCAGATTTCTTTAACTGCACCAACATCAACACCAATAACCGGCTTACCGCAAGCGGCTGCTTCTAAAAATACAATCCCTTGAGTTTCGGTTGGGCTGGCAGAAATAAAAACAGTTGCGGCTCGGTGGAAATTCACTAAATCTTCGCCAAGTTGCGTACCCATAAAACGAACATTTTTCGAAATACCCAATTTATAAACTAGATTCTCAAGGTTAGGGCGATCCGTCCCATCACCAACGATAACTAATTGTGCAGCCTTGTTTGTTTTCAAAACTTCGTTAAAAAGCCAAAATCAACGTTGAAATATGTTTTTTTCAGCATCAACGCGACCAATATTCATCACAATTGGTGTTTTTCTGACAGATTGAATTTTTTCATAAAATTCTTTCGAGGGTTTTTCAGGCGTAAAACGGCTCAAATCAATCCCGTTCGAAACCGCCTCAATCGGCATTTTAGCTTTTTCAGGATTTCGAAAGTGACGCTCAATTGCTTGGCGAGTTGGCATCGTAGCATAATCAGCTTGAAGCGCAAAACGCTTAGTATAGAGCAAAACCGTGCGATTAATAATCGGCGAAAGTGGTGCGAGCATTTTTAAATTATCAAAAGAGGTTTTCGGGGCTGGAATGATTCGTAATTACAACTGGAATATTATGTTTTCGCGAAAAAAATCAATCATTGCTTGACCAACAAAAAGTTGCAATTGAATATGCGAAACATCAGGCATAAAATTGTTTTCTTTACAGAATTTGCGAATTTCACGGATTGGAAGAAGAGAAAGTCGATATCCGTTATGAAGATAAATTCGTGGCACAGTAATTCGGCCACCTGCAATTTTGCGAGGCTCGGGCAAAGTTTCAGTTTGATTTGGATAAAAAGGGAAGTTTGTCGAGCTCAAACGAACTACACGATAACCATCGGTTTCTTCAATGTAATATTCACCAGTTTGACTCGGCGCAAAAACCACAACTTCGTGCCCGCGTGCCGTCATTTGCTCAGCCAAGTTTTTCGAAAAAACTGAAATTCCATTAATCATTGGCCAAAATAAGTCAGAAGCAATTGCAATTTTCATAAGCTTGATTATAGCAGATTTCGCTGAGAATTTCAAACCAAATTAGTTATGTTTAAAAGATTCAAGATAACCTTTAATAATTTCCTGCTGACCAATCCAAGAAACTTTACCATTAACTGATGAAAAAAACTTATAATTTGCTTTTTAAATCTCTTCTTAATCGTTGAAAAATTTTTATCTAAAATTTTAATATAATGCTCAGCTTTTTGGATTTGTTACCTCGCTTAATCTCTTAATTTTTTTCCATTATTGCCATTTATTACAAAGTCAGCATCTTTTTGATTCTCGGCTTAAGAACATAAATTCTGGTGGATTTTTAATTTTTGTCTTAAGTTTATTTCTGGTAAAAATTTCTGGATTTTTAGTCCAAATATAAAAAAACCGCAAGGAACAAAATACTTTTTCACCATTCACCATAAAAAATATTTTCTTCATCAGAAAAAAAGTCTCTTCATAAACAAGTCGCCAATCTTTAGGAAAAAAACTGCCTGATTGGTTAATTTAGAAAAATATTTTCGGTAAAAATAAAAGCTATAGTGTCAGCATCTAAAGAAATTGCTTTTTTTAATAAATTTTTTTCATCAGTAAACTTCTTTTTCCCGAAAGGTGGATTTCCGATAAACAGTTTAGAACCAAAACCAACCGAACTAACATTTAAAAAAATCAGCTTTTAACAATATCTTCAGATCCTGGCTCAATATCAATTGCGATTACATCTTTAATTTGTTTAGAAAAAACTACCATTTCCAGCACTTGGCTCAATTATTGAATCAAAAATCATATAAAAGATATAGTTTTTAATACATTTTTGGGCTACATCTTTTTGTGTATAAAAATTTATCTAAATCCATCAAAAAAACCTTGTCTTCAAGATCATTATCTCTATATAGTTTTTCAAAAACGAAGATATTCTTTATTAGAAAAAAATCCATTTTTAACCTAAAAAAGTAAGCTCAATATTCTTATTATTCAGGTTAGCCTCCCTTGTCCCGTGAGTCGCACTTAACCCAAACTTCACACATTCATTTTTCATTTCTTCGTGAGAGAGTTTAAATAATCGAGAGTTCTCAAATACTTCTTCATCAACATATCCCAAAATATAGAAATCAACAGCTTGCCAAATTCTAATCTGTAAGGCATTTATATTTTTTTATCTTTATTGGTTGTTGAAATCTTATATTCGTAATATTTATCTTCAGCTCTTGAATAACCGTCACCACGACCAAGTGAAGATTTTATATACTCATGATTTAATTTTTAAATGGATGAATCTATCAATTTTCGGTGACTTCGTTTGAGCATTCATAAAAAAGCAATACAAGAAAAAAATCGCGAGCTAAAAGCAATATCTTGAAGCTTTTTTGCCTTCTGAAATATTCTTATTTATAAATTTTAAAGAATTTGAAGAAATATTCGCCGTTCTCTCAGCATCCAATTTCATCTCTAAAAAGTGATGTATTTATTGCGCTCATAAAAAAATATTATACCTAAAAAAATAAAAATATTTTTCAATCTTCAAGCTTTTTATTTGCACAAAATTGTTCAAAGTGGTAAAAATATATTAAAGCTTATGAAAAATTTAGTAATCGTAGAGAGCCCCGCAAAGGCCAAAAACTATTGAAAAAAATACCTCGGCAAAGATTTTTACCGTAATGTCGAGCGTGGGGCATATTCGCCAGATCGCCAAAAAAATAAAGATGGCGGTCGCCCAATCGAGACAAATAATAAGTATAAAATTACTTTCGAAATTGATCCGGGTAAGAAAAAAAGTTGTCGCTGAACTTCGAAAAAGCGGTAAAAACTGCGGATGAAGTCTGGCTCGCAACCGATGAAGACCGCGAAGGTGAAGCGATTGCCTGGCATCTTTGCGAAGTTTTAAAATTAAATCCAAAAGACAACCCAGCGAATTGTTTTTCATGAAATTACCAAAACAGCAATTGAGGAGGCAATCAAAAATCCACGAACGATTGATATGAAAATGGTTGAAGCACAGCAAACTCGCCAGACTTTAGACTGGTTGGTTGGTTTTGATTTAAGCCCAGTTGTGTGGAGAAAAGTTCCCGGCGGAAAAAGTGCGGGTCGTGTACAGAGTCCGGCGGTTAGATTATTAGTGGAACGCGAACGTGAAATTGAAAAATTCGGCGCAAAAAGTTCGTTTAAAAATTACAGGTGAATTTATCGTGCCAAAAATCTGGTGAAATCCTGAAAGCTGAATTAAATAAAAAAATTTTGAAAGTGAAGAAGCGGCAAATAATTTTCTCGAAAGCTTGAAATCAGCAGAATTTACAGTTTCGAATGTTTCAAAAACTCCTGGAACCCGCAATCCAAGCGCACCTTTCACAACTTCAACACTTCAACAAGAAGCTAATGCTCGACTGGGATTTTCAGCCAAAAAGCACAATGGCGGCAGCGCAAAAAAACTTTATCAATCCGGTAAAATTACTTATATGCGAACCGATAGTGTGAATTTGAGTGGTTTTGCAATCAAATCGAGTGAAGATTTCATAAAAAAATACGTTTGGTAAAGAATATCATAAAGCACGAAATTTTGCCACAAAAATCAGCCGGAGCACAAGAAGCGCACGAAGCAATTCGACCAACTGTTATGGCGAATGAAAAAAGTCTCAACAAGTCAAGATTTACAAAAGATTTATACCTTAATTCGAAATCGTACACTTGCAAAGCCAAATGGCACCAGCGCAGATTGAAAAAACTACTGTCAAAAATCGATATTTCGAATAGTGATAAATTCTTTGAGGCCAAAAGGTGAAGTTGTTGTTTTTGATGGATTTTTAAAAGTTTACGCGAGTGGAAAAAGATGAATTTTTTACCAGAATTAAACTCTGGTGACAGTTTAAATTTTTCCGAAATTATCGCTAAAGAAGTTTTCTCGCGACCGCCAGCACGTTATAGTGAGGGCTCACTCGTGAAAAAGCTCGAAGACCTAGGAATCGGTCGACCTTCAACTTACGCCACAATTTTGGACACAATTCAAGCACGAGGTTATGCTGAAAAAAGGCGAAAACGAAGGAAAGCCACGCAATACAATCCAAATTAAGCTTTCAAAAAAATGAAATTATCCGAGAAATTGTTAAAAGAAAAAAACTGGTTCTACCAAAAGGAAAAACTTTTACCAACGCCAAGCGGTGAAGTTCTGAGTGACTTTTTGAACGATTATTTCAATCAAGTTGTTGATTATGGCTGGACTGCAAATCTTGAAAATGATTTCGATAAAATTGCGCTTGGCGAAGAGAAAAAGCTTGTTGTTCTTGATGATTTTTATAAACCTTTTCATAAATTAATCATGGAATCTGGCGAAATCGACCGTAATGCAGTTGCGCCAGCTCGCGAACTTGGAACCGACCCAAAAAAACTGGCCGAAAAAGTATTTGCACGCTTTGGTCGTTTTGGTCCAATGATTCAATTGGGTGACAGTAAAGTTGAAGGCGAAGAAATTAAATTTGCACCGATGCCTGCTGGCGAAAAAATTGAAACCGTCTCCCTTGATGACGCATTAAAAATGTTCCTCCTACCTCGTACTGTTGGAAAAAAACATCTGACGGTCAAGAAATTATAGCAAAATATCGGACAATATGGTCCTTATATTAAAATTGCAAACACTTTTTGTTAGCATTAAACCGATGTCGCCATTCGAAATTAACGAAACTGAGGCACAAATGCTTTATGAAGAAAAAAACTCAAAGCCGATGAAAAGCGAGTTTTAAAGAAATTTAAAAATGGAATCATAATTTCGCGCGGTGGTTTTGGGCGAAAATATATTTCAGATAGTGAAATTAAAGCAATTCTACCAAAAGATTTGGATATTGAAAAAAATCACAGAAGAAAAAAGGCGAGCGAATTACTCGAAGTTGCAAAATCTCGAAAATCTGGCAAAAACCACAACCAAGAAAAAAACGCAAAGCGAAAAAAACTTCAACCAAAACTATAAAAAAATCTGTTTCAAAAAACCAAAAATCTTCAAAAATAGTATTTAATATTTCAGAATAAACACAAGCATAATGACATAAATTTTTAAAAAAATAAATTTTTATGTCATTTTTTTATTGTTTTTTACAATTTTGTGGTATAATATAAATAAAGAAGATATAAATGGTATTGACAATGTTCAAGTATTATTTACTAATAATACTTGGTTTTTATAAAATTATTAATTTTTAATCAAGGGAATTATGGAACAAGAAACTCAGATTCAGAACGAAAAATCCAACTAATTCAAGCGGTTATTTCAAGTGCACTCGGAGCAATTGATCAGCCGCGAGAGCGAGAAATTATTAATCGTCGCTTTGGGCTCGGTGTGCGAAAAGAAACTCTCGAACAAATTGGTGAAAGGCTCGATATTACTCGCGAACGTGTTCGTCAGCTCGAAAAAAAGCCGCGCTTATCAGATTAAAAAAATCGCAGCAGAAAAAAAGGAAATGTTGAACATTTAGCAGAAATAGAAAAAGTATAATTCGAAATCTTGCCGAAGTTGGGCGAATTTCAAAAACGAAAAAATCTTGTTGAAAAAAATCATTGAATCTGAAGCAACCGAAGAGCAAATCTTTAACTTTTTATTCATCGCTGAAATTAGTTCAAAATTAGTTTTAGTTCAAGAAAATGATAAATATCATAGCGCGATTGCCAATGCAGAATATGGTGATGAACGAAAAATTAAAAATCAATAGATGAAATTGTCAATATCATAAAAAGAATAAAAAGTCCAATAAATTTAGATCAGCTTGATGAACAGCTGAACTATGAACATCCAAGCCAAATTAGCGCAATCGCAAGCATTTCAAAAACACTTGCAACTCTTAACGGGCTTTGGGGGCTTGAAAAAAATGGCCAGCCGTTAACCCTAAAAAAATATTCGCGATAAAAATTTTCGTAATCTTGGAGAATAAAAAACAACCGATGCATTTTTCGGAAATCGCCGAGGAAATTCGAAAGAGTGATTTTAGCCGAAAAGCCGTCACAACACAAGCGATTCATAATGAATTAATTAAAGATAAGCGCTTCGTACTAATTGGTCGTGGAATTTATGCACTCGACACTTGGGGGCTTTAAACGCGGAACTGTCGCAGATATAATTACATCCGTTCTCCAAGAGGCTGGCGAACCACTTTATCGTGACGAAATTGTAAAACGCGTACTTGAAAAAAACGTAAAGTTAAAGAAACGACCGTTTTATTAAATCTTCAAAGCAAAAAAGAATTTAAACGAATCGCAAAAGCAACTTACACATTAGCCGAACTCGTTTAAACTCTAAAAATCGCTCAAAATTCGGGCGATTTTTTATTTTGAAGAAGTCTAAAAAGCATAACCACCATCTTGATTTTTTTACAATTTTATGCTATTATTTAAACACTATGACGGCATTTTTCAATCTTATTTCACCCATTAGTTTGGCTAACAATCGTGGCGATTTTAGCTTTTCTAACTTGGCAAAATTACAAAAAAATCGATAAACTAACCGTAATGAATACCGACAGTGTTCTTTTGGCGTTGGAAATCCCAAAAACAAACGATAAATCAGAGCTTGCCGCCGAACAACTACTTGCCAGCCTACACGGAATTCTGCGTGATTCAACCGAACTTAAAAATAATAACGGAGTTCAGGAACATTTAAGTTTTGAAATCGTATCTGTTAATGGCGCGATTCGATTTTATGTCTGGGTGCCAAGAACTCTTCAAAAGTTTTGTGGAAGGACAGATCTATTCGCAATATCCAACAGTTCAGATTTATGAGTCAAAAGAAGATTACACCGCAAACTCCGAAAATAAACACGTGATTTATTCAAGTGAAATTGATTTAATTGAAAATGAAGCTCTGCCGATTAAAACTTTCGATGGTTTTGAAGTCGACCCTTTAGCTGGAATTACCGGAACTCTTGCCAAACTTGATGGAACAAACGATCAGCTTTGGATCCAGGTTTTAGTTCGACCGGTTGCTGATGATTGGCATAAAAATCTGATGAATGGGTGAAGAAAAATTAAAGCCGGTAAGAAAGCTTTCAAGATTGACTGGAAGTATATTTTGCGAATTTTTGGAAGCGCTTTGGATTCCACCAGAAGGTTCGGAAAATGCAAAAAGAACCATCGGATCGCGATAAAACTCGAATTTCAAAGGCAGAGGAAAAAAGCCACAAAAACTTGGATATCAAGTTAAAATTCGCTTGGCTTATTTAGGTGAAGACGAAAATACTGCAAGGCTTCAGATCCAGGCGTTAACTGGAACTTTTAAACAATTCAATAGCACAAACTTAAACGGATTTAAATCATCAAACTCATCACTAGATAAAGATAAAATTCGAGATTTTCAGTCGAGAATATTCTTCGATAATGGCTACATTCTAAACATTCAAGAACTTGCCAGCATCTGGCATCTACCTCACACAAACGTGGAGACACCGAATATTGTTTGGGCTTCAAGCAAAAACCGCCGAACCACCTTCAAAACTACCAATCATAACTGGTGATCGCGCGCATGATGAAAATATTTCTGCTTTTGGCTTAACGAATTTCCGCGGAATTAATCACCAGTTTGGAATGCTTCGCCGCGACCGTTCGCGCCACCTTTATATTATTGGTCAAACGGGAACTGGAAAAATCTGGATCTCTTGAGCTTCTTGCACTTTCAGATATTTTTTTCACGGAGAAGGTTATGCAATCATTGATCCACATGGTGATTTTGCGCAAAATAATATGCGATTTATTCCCGAACATCGTCTTAATGATGTAATTTACTTTAACCCCTCCGACACTGAATTTCCACTTGGATTCAATCCACTTGAAGTTACTGATCCAAGTCGAAAATCAAACATTTCTTCCGAGGTTATCGGTGTTTTTAAAGCGTATGTTTGGTGATTCTTGGGGTCCTCGGCTCGAATACATTTTGCGTTTCACACTTCTTGCACTTCTTGATCGACCAGAAACAACAATGCTTGACATTGCTCGAATGCTTACCGATAGCGATTTCCGAAAAAGAAACACTAACTTACTGTAAAGACGACTCTGTATTGCAATTTTGGAAAAAAGAATTTGGTCAATGGGGTGAAAAGCAGGTAAATGAAGCTATTGCACCAATCTTAAACAAGGTTGGAGCTTTCACTGCTAACCCTATTATTCGAAATATCATTGGTCAGCCAAAATCAACCTTTAATATTCGCCAGATCATGGATGAAGGTAAAATCTTAGTTGTAAATCTTTCGAAAGGTTTAATCGGCGAAGACAATGCCTCAGTTCTTGGCTCTTTCTTAGTGACAAAAATTCAGCTCGCAGCTCAATCACGCGCCGATATCGAACGGCTTGAAGATCGCCGACCATTCCACCTTTATGTTGACGAGTTCCAAAAACTTTGCTACCGATTCTTTTGCGGTAATTCTTTCAGAAATTCGAAAAATACGGTTTAACACTAACCGTTGCTAATCAATATGTTTCACAAATGACCGACAGTGTTAAAAATGCGGTCTTTGGAAACGTTGGTTCGATTATTTCTTTCCGCGTTTCGGTTGAAGATGCTCCAATTTTAGCTGAACAATTTAAGCCACAATTCGACGCCTCAGATCTAATGAGCTTGAATAACCGCCACTTTGTAATGACAATGATTATTAATGGTGAGAAATCAACACCGTTTAGTGCTACAACCTTAACTTTACCAAAACCATTTAACGATCTAAGTGCAAAAATTATCGAAAACACTCGCCGCAATTATAGTACACCACGCGCGGTAATCGAACAGCGGATTCGTGATATTTTAGTTCCACCAAAAGAGTTAATGACCAAAGCTTGGGCGGAAAGAAATGGTGTTGAATTTTCGCAAAAAGTCCAAGAAAATGTTTTTGCACCAGTTAAAAATCAAGGAATTTCAAACCAAAAATCACAGAACATAAAACCAGCACCAAAACAACAAAATTTCGCACCAGTTCAACCAATGTTTGAAGCAAAAAATTGATTTTTCTAAAGCGCCAATTGATCCAAAAAATTAGCCCAAACTCTGCCGAACAAAAAGAGCCCAGCTTAGGTTTAAAAGATCTTTCGAAAGCGTTTGCAGAAAAGGGGATCGAAATTCCACAAGCGCCAAAAAAACGCCGAAAGCCACGAACCAAGAAACTAGATCTTCAACCGAGAGAGGTGCGAAATAATTCAGAAAATCTAAAAAGTCAACATTGACCATAAGAGTAAAACTTGATAAAGCAAATAGAGAGTGTTAAAATTTATTATAGAAGAAAGGAATTTAATGAGTAAAAATTTAATTGAAGCTAAAAACCTTGTCAAAGTTTATCGCGACGGAAACACATATTTTAAGGCGCTGAATAATGTTTCATTCGAAATTGAAAAAGGGTGAAAGTGTAGCGATTATCGGAAAAATCAGGTAGCGGAAAAAATCAACACTAATGCATCTTTTGGCAGCACTTGACAAACCAAACGAGGGCGAAATTCTAATTAATGGTCAAAATATCGCTAAAATGAAAAAAACGCGACTTGAACAAACTTCGAAACCGAACTTTTGGTTTTGTTTTCAACAATTTTTTTATGAACCCTAAAGATACGGTTTTACAAAACGTGATTCTTCCACTTAAAAATCGGGGGTATTTCTTCGCGAAAGCGTAAAGAAATCGCTTTAAAAAGCTTTGGAAGCCGTTGAGTTAACTGATAAAGCTAAAAATAAAGCCTCAAATCTTTCTGGCGGACAAAAAAACAACGCGTTTGTGTAGCACGAGCAATAGCAAACTCACCGGAAATTATTTTTGCAGACGAACCAACAGGAAACCTTGATTCGAAAACCAGCAAAAAATTGAAGATTTGCTTTTTGGTTTAAATAAAGATAATGGAATTACGCTAATTATTGTCACTCACGATGAATCTTTGGCGCAGAAATGCGACCGCCAAATTCGAATTCAAGATGGTCAAAATTATTTCGAAAGGAGAAAAAAATAATGAAATTTTTAGATATGGTTGGAACTTCAGCCTCAAATTTATGGCGAAATAAAGGTCGCACATTTTTGACTGTTATTGCAATTTTTATTGGTGCTTTCACAATTACACTAACTTCTGCAGTAAATTCAGGTGTAAATGATTATATCAAACGCCAACTTTCAATTTTTGGTAAAGAAAATAAATCTGTTCAAATTATAAAAAAGGCTGAAATTAGTGGACTTTCAGGTGAATTGCGTGAATATAAAGAAGGTGAGTCTAAGGTTTCGCAGAGTTCTTATTCTGCTCCAGTTCTAACAGGTCAAGACATTGAAAAGCTTAAAAAAATTGAAGGTCTTGAAAATGTAAAACCAGCTGAAAAATATTTCAGGTGATTATATCGAAGGTGCGAATGGTAAAAAATTTGTCGCTGGAAATATAGAATCAATTGACGAAAATACGGAAGTTAAGCTTGATATTAAAGCTGGAAAAGATATTTCAACAAAAAAATGAAGCTGTAATTTCACAAGATTATATCGAAGGACTTGGCTTTAAAAAATGCTGAAAAATACACTTGGCAAAACTATTAAAAATGCAATTTTTCAAATCAATTTAATGGCAAGAAAAAAAGTTTATGAGTTTAAAAGTTTCTGGTGTAATGAATAAAAGCTTGGTACAAAACCAATTAACCGTAATTTCAAACGAATTTAAAAAAGAAATTTTAGCATTCCAACAAAAAAATATGCCAGAAGCCCAAAAAGAAAAGTATTTTGCGGCAACTGCGACTCTAAAACCAGAATTTCGAAGTGAAGAAAAACTTCAAATAGTAAAAAATGCCGGTGATAAAGAAAAATATACTATCACAACTTATGCCGATCAAATAAAAAATCTTACAAATGTTGTGAATGCAATTACTGGCGGATTGACTGTTTTCGGTTCAATCGCTCTTCTTGCAGCTAGCTTTGGTATTATCAATACACTTTATATGAGCGTGCGTGAACGAACTCGTGAAATTGGCTTAATGAAAGCTATGGGACTTTCAAATGGAAAAATATTCCAACTTTTCAGTATTGAAGCAATCTTAATTGGCGTAATTGGCTCAATTTTGGGAATTCTACTAGCCTCATTGGCTGGGGCGGCTTTGAATAATTTTGCAACAGCAAACTTCCTCAAAGGACTTGAAGGTTTCGAACTCACAAAATTCACATTACAAAATAATACAGCCATTACCATAGCTATTGCGCTTGTATCATTTTTAGCTGGTGCCTTACCTGCTCGAAGCGCAAGTAAAAAGATCCAATCGAAGCTTTGAGATACGAATAAAATGGCTCGAAAACACCGCATTTCACAAAATTTCTTGCGTTCGCCACGAATCACACTAATGCTTGTTGGGCATAGCAATATTCGAAAGCGCGATTTTACGCTGGATATTGGCGCTGGAAGCGGTGTTTTTACTTTTGCTCTTAGTAAGAAATCTGCGCAAGTTTTAGCGATTGAGTTTGATGGCGAAACTTTCAAAAAAATTAAAGAATAATACTAAAAAAACCTTGAAAAATGTTGAGGTTTTTGCGTGCGGATTTTTACATTTTAATCTTTCAAAAACTACCTCAAAACTATAAAGTTTGTGCGAATATTCCATTCCATTTGAGCTCGCCTATAATTCAAAAAAACTTACAAATGCTCAAAATTCACCAAAAAGTATTTATTTAATTCTACAAAAACAATTCGCGCGCAAGCTAATTGCCAGTGAACAAAATTTTACTTCGGCCCTGGGCGTAAAAACTTTTCCTTTTTTCGAAAATAAAATAAAGAAACCGCTCCGCAAGACCGATTTTTACGCCACCGCCCGCCGTTGAAACCGTATTTTTTTCGAAATGAAACGGCGAGAAACTCCACTAATTTTGAAAGAAGAACAGCCATTTTTTAACGATTTTATCGATAAGATGTTCGCTACTCCAGAATTTTATAAAAAACATTGTGGCTTAAAGTTTAAAACCAAAAAACCAAGCGAATTAAAGGGTGAAGAATGGATTGAAATCTGGCAATTTAATAAAAAAATTTTTGATAGAATGGAGTAATTATGGCACGAAAAATTAAGTTTGAAACAGTTAAGTTTGATAAAATTACCCCTGGCGGACAGGCCTTGGGAACGCTCGAATCGGGCAAAAATCTTTGCGTGGGGTGTTTTGCCGGGCGAAATCGCCAAAGTTCAAATCACCAAAAATAAATCAAGTTTTGCGGAAGGTTTTGCGGTTGAAATTTTTAAAAAAATCAGCTGAAAGAATTGAGCCAAAAAGATAGCGAAAGTTTTCTTTCAACCAGCCCGTGGCAGATTTTTTTAATTTTGATTTTGAACAAAAAAACCAAGCAAGATTTGATTCTTGAAAGTTTTCGCCAAGAAAAAAATTGAGTTAAAAAAATCAAGAAGAGTTTTATTCTGATAGAAAAAATTTTCGAATACCGCAACAAAGTGGAATTTTTCATTTTGGTGGGAAAAAAATCCGAACAAGATGAGAACGACGGTGAATTAAACTTAGCATTTTTAGACGTGGTGGAAAGGGAAAAAAATCTCAGTAGAAGGCACAAGTTTGGCGATGCTAGAAATCAATCAAGCTGGCCAAAAAGTACTTGAAATTTTGCGCGCAAGAAAAAAACACCAAGCCGAGATTTAAAAACTTTATTAATTCATACTAGTCAAAAGGGGCGAAATTTCAGCCCAGCTTTATGTGAAAGATGAAAACTTTGCAATTTTTAACGAACAAGAGCTTTTCGAAACTCAACTTTAAAAACTTCGAAATTATCTTTTCGAATCCAAAGTCGCCAGCTAGCGTAATCACCAAAAGACTTCAAAAGCTCAACAGACCAAAAAAATTACAAGATTCTGTGATAGAAATTGATTTTAATTACGCAACAGAAAGCTTTTTTCAAATTAATTTGCCGGTTTATGAGCAAGCTTTGCGCGATATGCAAAAGTTCATCGACATATCAAAACCAACCGTCGATTTATATTCTGGCGTGGGTTCAATTGGCCTCACAATTGGTGTGGGCGATTTAACTTGGTGGAAATTAACGAATCTGCAGTGAATGAAATGCAAAAATATCAAAAACTAAATAGAGAAGAAACCGCAAAAGCTATCTTGGCACCAAGCGAAAAAAAGCATTGGAATTTATCAAGAAAGGCTCAAACTTAATCGTTGACCCGCCAAGAGCCGGAATGAACCGCGAAGTTTGTGAGAAAATTCTTGAAATTGAACCAGAAAAAGTAATTTACCTAAGCTGCAACCCAACAACCCAAGCGCGTGACGCAGCAATTTTAAGCAAAAAAATATGAAATAATTTACGCGCGCGGATACAATTTCTTCCCAAGAACTCCACATATCGAGAGTTTAATTATATTAAAAATTAAAAATGGACTAATTGGTAGGTTTTAGAAATATTCTACTGTTAATATATGATTTTTGGTGATAGTGATAATGATATAAAAAATACCATCGATAATGATTGTGGTGATATGATGATAAACCCAGAAAAAAATAACAATCTATAATCACCGCAAGAAAAATATTCAAGAAAAAAAGCAATATTTTTTTGTTATAAATCAATAAAATTATTATAAGATTAAGTATAGTTAAGCTTATACCAGTTAGTATAATATATAAAAAGAATTATCTCTATTGCGGTAGTTATAAATTGTTAAGGTATTAGTGACTTTTTGTATCACCCCGTTTATTCTTCAAAAAAATTCAGTGTAATCTATCTACATAATATATATTATACTCTAATATGTAATTTTTAGCAGCCTATTCGGCAAGATAGAGCACATTGCCCAACCTAAAAATCAATCTATTTGTTATTCATTCTTAATCCACCAAAAATCGTAAGTCTTTTTATTTCGAAAAAGTTCCAAATTAAATTAAATTAAATTAAATTAAAAATAACTCTTTTTGCGGGAGTTATTTTTATTTTGCTCGAAAAATAAAAATTTTTTTGCACCAGAATAAAGCTTTTCACTTATCAAAAATAAGTTTTCTGCTTTGAAATTTTCAAGCTCTTTTGGTTGCGAAAGAACTAAAAATTCCACCAGCTTTCAACCTTTTTCGAAAGCTTTTCGATCGTTGGGAATTGGGGGTCGTAATATGGCGGATCGGCAAAAATTATATCAAAAAGTTGGAATTTCAGAAATTTCACCAAGCTCAAACTGCGACTGCGTAGAGTTCAACCATCCAGAAATAGATGAGCGAACTAATTTTGTCGTACCAGATTTTGGATTTTTCAGTAATTTTTAGATTTTCAGCCAAAATTTTTTTGCGCAAGACGATTTTTCGATAAAAAAACAGCACCTTTTCGCACCCCGAGAAATTGCCTCTAATCCAAGCGCGCCCGTTCCAGCGAAAGCATCAAGAATCTCCGCATCAGGAATATCAGTTTGGATAGTATTAAAAATTGCATTTCGTGCGCGTTCGCTCATCGGGTGAGTTTGGCGAGAATTTGGCGCAGTAATTTTGTGATTCTTAAAAATCCCCGAAATCAACCGAATATTCATTTTTGACCTTTCGAATTTTCGAAATCTTCTTCAAAAAGCGCGCCGAATCCCTTCAAGCCAACCAAGCGCCACAATTTTCGAAATTTCTGGTAAAAGTTCTTGTTTTGTATCTCGTGCCAGAGTTGTCGTCCAGCCTTTTTCAAGATAAGTTTCGTAATATTTTTGATCAGCAACCCACTTGATTTTTTCTTCAAAAAGTGTCATAAAACCACCATTCAAGACGATCTGAATCTCATCTTTTTCTGGCATTTTCGAAAGTTTTCGCGCCGAAAATGAAGTTATCATTGTTGCCACACCCATTTCGTAAAAACATATGCGAGCTCATCACGCCTTTTGGTCCAATATATTCCCAATTATTCAAAAATTCGCTCACGCCAATTTTCACCTGAAAGAAACATTTTCTTGATTAGCTTGTCGCGCTCTTCGGGTTTTTACCAGAAATTTCAATAATTTTATCCGTCATTGGATATTGATGTGCGGGAGTGAGAGCATCAGTGATTGCGTGTGCCATCCAGCCGGCCTCAAAAGCTTGCACGAACATAATTTTCGTTTACTAAAGCTTTCGAAAGATTAAAAAGGTGATTTTCAACATAATTTCGAATCGGCGTTAAATCACCATAGGGCTCAACAAAAATGCCAAGGTTCGTCTTTTCCGGGAGACTTTGTCTTAATTCCATCTGGCCCACTGTTTCCTTCAAAAACCAAAAATTTCATCGATTTTTGAAAATGAATTTTTTTGAAAGTTTTTGATTTTTTTGAAAATAATTTCGCGCAAAACCAACCGAGCTGCACGATCAATCTTTTGATGAGTTCCGGCAATCTTATCTGCCTTTTGAAAAGGAGTAGCTCTTGAATACATAACTCAATTTTACCATTTTTTTCAAAAATAAAAATCAAAAAGTTGAAAATAAATTATGCTTGTGTTAAAATGGAGCTAATGAGTAAAATTGCGAAATATCTAAATGGACATATTATTGGTGAAGTTTCGGCGCGCGAGACACGATTGAAGCAGTTTTCGACAGACCGAAGTTTTCTTAAAAATGCAACCTGAACTTGTGGTCTATCCGCGTTTTAATGAAGATATTCAAAAAAATTATGCGATTTTCTTGGCAATTGGCTGAAAAAAAGGTCATATTTTTTTGGCGTAACTGCGCGAGGATATGGCGGCAGCACAGATGGCTCCTCAATCGGAAAAGGTATTATTCTTGATATTTCTCGACATCTTGACAAAGTCAAAGAGCTTGATTTGCGAGCAAAAACGGTTCAAGTTCAGGCTGGGGCAAATTTTCAAAAACTCAATCTTGCAATCGCCTCACAAGCAATGGAAATTCCGCAAAAGTCCGGCTGGCGAGCGTTTAACGATTGGTGGCGCAATTTCAATGAATTTACCAAGCGAAAAATACAATTACGGTGACTTAGTTGATTCGGTTATAGAGGCGGAGGTTGTTTTGAGTAATGGCGATTTAGCTAAAATTGGCAAAATTTCACGCAAAGAATTAAGTGAAAAAATCGCACTTTCAAATTTCGAAGGTAAAATCTACCGCAAAATCGACACTTTAATCGAAGATAATTACAGTTTAATTCAAAAATCGATGGCGATTCAAGTTTTGGTTATTCTGGAATCGCAAATGTAAAAAAACGAAGATGGAACTTTCAATCTAATTCCGTTGTTTTTTTGGTTCACTTGGAACACTTGGCATTATTACTGAGGTAAAAATCAAAACGAGCTACATTGTGAACGAAACAAATTTTATGGTTGTGAGTTTTTCGAACCGTGATGATGCACGTGATTTCAATGACGAAATTTCAAAATTAAACCCAGATATTGTTGAACTTTTTGATGGAAAAAAATGTTTGAAGCCGCCGTTGCTTCTGGTAAAAAAATATCAATTCTATCTCGATCGAAATTCACAAAAATTAGCAACAAAATTAGTTTTGGTTGTTGGAGTTTCAGACAAAACCAGCAAAAAAATCTTAGCAAAAATGCATAAAATTCAAAAGATTTCTGAAAAATTCAAAGGCGCAACCGTTTGGATTCCAGAGAACGATGAATATTCAAGAGCTGAGCTTGAAGCAATCCGTGATGTTCGCGAAATTTTGCGTGCGCGAAGTGGTGTAATTAAGCAAGAAATCTACCCAATTCAAGGTGTTTATGTGCCTATGGAGCGTTTTTTGAAACTTTCTATCTTGGTCTACAAAAACTTGCACTTCAATATAGTATTCCGGCGCCAATTCAAGGTTCAGCCTTAACCTCAATTTTTTTGAAATTTTGGCAGAATTTGATTTTTTTCAAAAAGTGGCAGATCGCCAGAAAGCATTGAAATTTGTGGCAGATCTTGGTGTTTTTGCTTGCGAAAGTTGATGGTGAATTTGCCTATGGTGCAGGCGAAGGTAGAATCTTTGGGCATTTTGTCGCAAGAAATATTGGTGAAGAAATCGAGAATCTATATTCGCAAATTAAAGATATTTTTGACCCAATGCATATTTTAAATCCTGGAGTAAAAGGTCGGCCAGATACAAAAGAATTAATTAAATCCGTTCGAAATGGAAAATAAACCAAATTTCGAAACTGGTGAAGGCTTGACTATACAAAAACGACACGCGAAATGTCGTCGATAAATATCGCGGCCTAACCGTTGATGAAATAAAAATCTGATCTGAACAAATCTCGCCATAACTTCCATATTGCGGTCGAAAATTTTTCAGCATGATTTTTAATATTGGCACAATTGCGCGAAATGCGAACGCTTTTAATGCTGCCGGAATTCACATTATCGGTAAAAAAACACTGGAATCGCCGTGGTGCAATGAAAACCGAAGCATATATGAATGTTTTTCACCATAAAACCGTGGCAGATTTTATATCTTGGGCAAAAGAGAATGACTTAATTTTGATCGCAATTGACAATCAAAAAGGTTCTAAAAATCTACAAGATTCAGAATTACCAAAAAAATCTGTTTTAGTTTTCGGAAACGAAAGCGACGGGCTATCTAAAGAAATGATAGAGGCTTGCGAACAAATGATTGCAATTGAACAATTTGGCTCAACAAGAAGTGTTAATGTTGGTGTAGCGAGCGGTATTTTTAATGTACGAGTTCGTTCGAAGAAATTATATCGAAAAATAATTTTTGCCAGCATTTGAAGCTTGGCAAGATTTATGCTATAATTAAAAAGATATGAAAACAAGGTTAAAGAATATTTCAGATGTAAAAAGTTGAGCTTACAATTTCTCTTGGAACAGAAGAATTGAAAGCTGCCGAGCAAGTTGCGCTCACCAAAACTAGCCAAAGAAGTTAAAATTGAAGGTTTTCGAAAGGGAAAAAGCACCTCTCGAATTGGTTGCCGCACAAGTTGATCAAACGATTCTTGGACAAGAAACTCTCGAAAATGCGCTTTCAAAAGCTGTTGCTGAGGCGTTTTTGAAAGAAGATATTAAAGCGATAGACCGACCAGAAGTTGATGTTAAAAAAATTCATTCCTGGAACAGAACTCGAATTTACCGCAACAACAGAAATCATGCCAAAAAGTTGAGCTTGGAGATTATAAAAAAATCTTAAAGTTAAAAAGACACCGTTGAGGTTTCAAAAAGAAGAAGTTAGCGAGACTATCGATCAAATTTTTAAAAAAATTTCGCAGAAAAAGAAAAAAAGTTGATCGCGAATCAAAAAAATGGTGACGAAGTTATTATTGATTTTTTTGGGAAAAAAAGATGGCGTTGCTTTTTGATGGTGGAAAAAGCCGAAAAAAATTCCACTTGAACTTGGTTCAAAAATCTTTCATTCCTGGTTTTGAAGAAGGTTTGATCGGCAAAAAAAGCTGGCGATGAAATTTCTCTCGATCTGAATTTCCTAAAGATTACCACGCAAAAAGATTTGGCGGGCGCAAAAGTTGTTTTTGAAGTGAAAATTCACGAAGTTCGTGAAAAATGCTCTGCCAGAAATTAACGAAGAATTCCTTTCGAAATTAGGGTGAATTTAAAACCAAAAGAAGAATTTGAGAAACAAATTAAAAGAAGATCTTAAAAACTCAAAAAAACAATCCGAATCTGATGAAAAAGCTCAAAGATAAACTTGTTAAAAAAATTAGCGGAAGTTTCAAAAGTTCCTGTACCAGAAATTTTTGCTTGAAGACCAAAAAAACAGAGTATCGAACTTGATATGCAACAAAATTTAATGTATTCTGGTCTTTCGCTTGAAGATTACCTTGAACGAATGGGCAAAACTCGCGAAGAATGGCTCGAAAAAGACGTTAAAGAAGCTGCTGAAATGCGCGTAAAATCTGGTTTGGCTTTGGCGGAACTTTCAAAAGTTGAAAAAAAGTCGAATCAAGCCTTGAAGAACTCGATACACGAATCGCTCAACTTAAAGAGCAATACGGAAATAGCAAAAGAAATCGCAAAAACAACTTTCATCAGACGACGTTCGCCGAAATTTGGCAAACCAAATCTTGACCGAAAAACAATTGATCTGCTCGTAAAATTTAATTCATAATTTCAAAAAGTAAAGCAAGCTCGAAAGGGCTTGTTTTTATTATACTTATGTTTTATAATTAAAAATAAAATAGCACATTAAGGTGGTGATTTTATGGTTTCGTTAGAAGAAGCTGCACGCGATATAACGCTGAACTCTAAAAATTTAACACTTATTCACAAAAAGAATTATTTTTGTCAATTCGCGAGATTGATTGGGAAAATTTCTTTTCATATTCTTTTGCGAGACGGTTTTTTTAGCAGAAGAGTTAAAACTTGATTATTCTGCAGTTTTAATGCCAATCTCAAAGAATTCTGATCGATTATTTCTTTCAGTGTCTTAATTGAAGGTGGTGATTTTAAGATAACAAATTGCTCGAACGAAAAGATTCAAAAATATTATTGAAAAAAACCATTCGTGATTGTTTGGGCTACAACACTTTTAAACCGCTTTCGAAAGTTGAAATTGGCAAAAAATATAAGCACTATAAAGGTGGAGAGTATGAAGTTTTGAATATTTCTCGCCACACTGAACAAGACGAAGAGCTGGTGAATTATCACAAAATTGGTGAAAGTGAAATTTGGTCGCGACCAAAGAGAATGTTTATGGATGGCAGATTCCAACCAATTAACTAATTTTATGCTCGCAAATGCGGGCTTTTTACTTTTTAAAAAACCTAACGAATAATATTTTTTTGTGATAAAATAGAAGAATGAACAACTTTCAACAGATTTTCGAAAAAAACTACAGAATGCTAAATGTCGAACAAAAAGAAGCGGTTGATCAAATTGATGGTCCAGTTTTGGTTATTGCGGGACCAGGAACAGGAAAAACTCAACTTCTCTCGACGCGAATTGCAAATATTCTTCAAAAACCGACACTTCGCCCGAAAATATTCTTGCGATGACTTTTTACTGAGGCGGGTGCGAGAAATATGCAAGAGCGACTTTCGCGTTTTTATTGGAACTGATTCTTATAAAGTTGGAATTTTCACTTATCACGGTTTTGCAGGTGAAATTATTAAAAAAATTATCGTGATTTTTTTGCCGACAAAAATCTTGAAAATCTGGCAGACAACTTAACGAAAAACGAAATTCTACTAAGCCTTAAAGATGATCTATCAGCAAGTTCGAAACTTAAAAAAATTGCACCAAGTGAGCTTTCGAGAGCAATCAAAGAGATGAAAAACGCTCTAATTTCACCTGAAGATTTGCGAAAAATTGCCCACGCGAATATTACCGAGCAAGAAATTTTTCACGAAAAAATCAAAGGGTTGCGCGTTTCGGGAAGCAGTTTTAAAGCTGTTGGTGATTTTTATTCTAAGGTTCTTGACGCATTGAAAAGTTCAATTTCGAAGGATCTTGACGGAACAAAATTCAAAAGCAATCTGTATTTTTATTTCGAAAAACTTAGTGAAGCCTATCTCGAAGCGGAAGAATCCGGAAAATCAACAACACTAACTACTTGGAGGAATACTTATTTAGACGAAAAAGATTTCGAGGATAATTTCCAGATTACAGATGTTTATAAAAATAAAAAATTGCTCGAATTTGCAGATTTTTATGAAAATTTCGAAATAAAAATGAAAGAAAAAGGGGCTTTATGATTTCGACGATATGATTATTGAAGTTATTGATACGATCGAAAAAGAATGATGATTTACGATTCACACTTCAAGAAAGATATCAGTATTTGCTTCTCGACGAATTCCAAGACACTAACGACGCGCAAGCAAGAATTATTGAACTTCTAACTGACAACCCTGTTTTTGAAGGAAAACCAAATGTTCTTGCAGTGGGTGACGATGATCAAGCAATTATGGCTTTTCAAGGTGCAAGCAAATCGAATATGATTGATTTTTATAACCGTTTCGGCAAGAATACGAAAGTTATAAATCTAACCAAAAAAACTACCGCTCGCACGGCGATATTTTTAAGTGCTTCAAAAAAATGTTGCAAACACGATTTCTGGGCGATTAACCAAAAATTTGCCAATCGAAGTTCAAAAAAAGACATTGTAGCCAAAAGGTAACTTTGAAAAACCAAAAAAATCAAAATAGAACGCTTAAATTTCAAAAAGTTCGATCGCAGAATTTGCTTGGGTTGCCGAAGAGATTTCGAAATTGGTTCAATCTGGTGTTGAACCGAAAAGAAATTGCCGTAATTGCTCCAAGACACAAAAACTCTTCAAGAATTTACACCATATCTAAAGAATAAAAAAATGTGCCGATTTATTACGAAAAAAACGTGAAAATATTCTCGAAGAAGAGACCGTTTTGAAATTGCTAAAAATTTCAAAATTGATATTAGCTATTCGCGATAAAAAAATGAGCAAGTAATGGCAGATTTATTCCCAGAGGTTTTAAGTTTCGAATTTTGGCAAATCCCAACAATTGAAGCTTGGAAAATGAGCTGGGCAGCAAAAAAATAAGCGTGAATTTTGGATTGAGGCAGTTTTAAGCAGCGAACAGCCCGAACTTAAAAAAACTTGGTCAAATCTTAGTTACGCTTGCAGAATTTTTCACACGAAAAATCTTTCGAAGAGATGTTCGATTACATTTTTAGGTTCGCAGAAAATTACAGAAGAATTAAAAATCGCCAATTCGTGATTCTATTTCAAATAAATCAGCAGAAGAATTTTTTTGATATTCTTTTCGAATTTGACAATTCTACGCGATAATTTGCGAGAATTTTCAAAAAGAGAATAGTAACAAGCTCGATGTTTTGGTTAATTTTGTTGAAGCTTGTGAAAGGGCTGATGTTCTAATTTTAAACACAAATCCACACAGTTCAAGCGAGAATGCAGTTCAGATTTCAACACCTTTCGTAGCAAAAAGGCTTGGAGTTTAAATATACTTTCCTTATTTCTCTCGATCAATCAAGCTGGAATAATGCTCGAAGTGGTGGGGGTGGTGAAACTCTTGCGATGCCATTCAACTTAAAAATTCACGAACATTGAAGATGAAGGCGAAGACACACGAAAACGACTATTTTTTTCGTAGCAATGACACGTGCTAAAAACGCATCTTTTTCTTGACAAATCACAGCAATGACTTCAAAGGAAAAGCTATCAAAAACTCTCTCATTTTTGGATGAGCGCGAAGAAGATAGTATATTAAAATCGAAAATTCTTCCTGAAAAATGGGAAAAAGTTTCAAAAAACGAAAAAGAGTCGCTCGAAATTTCAGATCTTCAAACCAACTGGCATGATTTTTACGTTGCAAAAAATGAACAAATGCGCGACCTATTAAGACCTCAAATTCAAAATTTCAGAATGAGCCCTACAAATGTTAATTCATTTATTGATGTCGTTTTTTTAGTGGTCCGCAAAAGTTTTTCGAAAATACAATTTTGCGTTTTCCTGAGGCTTATGGTGCCGATGCAACACTCGGAACGCTCGTTCATGATGGTTTTCGATATATTCAAGATAAAAATCAATGTAGGAAAAACACCAACTTTCGAAGAACTTCAAAAATATTGGCTTGAAAAAAATTTTTGAAATATCCGTTTTCAGATAAAGATAGAAAGAGGATCACCGAGCGACTTGAAAGAATTTTTTTAGTAACTTTTTCGAAAAATCGTTTGAGTGAATTTAAATCTGGAAATATCGCCGAAAAAAAGATTTCAGAAGCGCCGGCGTAACGATTGGTGATGCAGTCTTAACTGGAAAAAAATTGATCTAATTCGAATTGATCGTGAAAAATAAAAATTACCGTAGTTGATTACAAAACAGGCTCAATTCCACTCAACACCAAATCTGAAAAAATTGAAACCTCCAACGCCAAAATCTATAAATTCGAGCAACAGCTTTACTTTTATAAAATTTTGATCGAAAATTCGCCTGAATTCGCCGGATATCGCGTAGAAAATGGAGTTTTGGAATTTATCGAACCATCAAATAAAACTGAAAGAACCTACAATCATACGGTTTATTTCGAAGCTGAAAAAGAAGAACATTTGAAGCGATTAATTCAAGCGATTTGGGCAAAAATTAAAGTGTTTGATTTCGAAATCAATATCGAGAAGTATGAAAAAAATAAAAAAGGAATTGAAGAATTCACTAATGATTTGATTGCGGATTTCGAAGGTTTGAATGAATAGTATTTTTGAAGACTTTTTCAAAAAGAGAGATAGATCTTGACGCGCGTAGATTTTGATAAAAACCAAAAAAACCGCGTTGGAAATTTGCAGATTGGAATTCTGGTGAGATTTTAAGTTTTTCGCCAGAATTCGAAAAAAACGATTACTCTAAAAAATTGATCTTTCGAACCGATTTTTGCATCGGCTGGCACAGTCTGGAAAACTGGTGAAGATTTTATTTGCCCCGAAAAAAATCCACTCTTGACAAAAAAATATAATCAATGTCAAAAAAATGTCAAAAAGAACAGGGTTTAATCCCGCTTTTTATAATGCAAGCGAGAGCGAAATATCCAACCAACAGCAAACTCGAAATTCACAACCTCATTTTGTATATTTAGCATATTTTTTCAGATGATGTGATAAAAGTTGGAATTAGTTTTTTTGGGGGCGGGGGGATCGCAAGACTTCTTGAACAAGGAGCGCGAGCTGCATTAGTTTTAGGTGAATTTTTCGAGTGCAAATATCGCACGTAATTATGAAGAAAAAAATATCAAAAATGCCAGATTTCTGTGAAAATGTCAAAACGGGAATCAAATTAAAACTTCTCGAAAACAAGTTTAATTTTTTTCGAAAGCCCAAAAAAATACTTTTAAATGCCCGTCAAAAAAATTGAAGAACACGAAATGATTAATTTCGAAAAATAAACCAATAAATTTGAATGAATTTTTATTCCAAAAAAATAGCGATTTTACCAGCAAAGAAATTATTCACTCAGAAAAATTGCGCACAAAATAATGACAAACTGATTTTTTTCGGGAATTTTAAAAAGCACAAATTGGCTATATTTTTACTCGCAGAACAACAGGGCGAAATAATCTCAATTCCACTTCGAAAATTCACCGGATATAAAGTTCAAATTTTACCAAAAATCACCGAAATTGAACTCCCAGAACGGCAAGCAAGTTTGTTTGATTTTTTTAAGCAAAAAAACTGATAAAATAGAAGAAATGAGTAAGGCGTTATATCGAAAAATATCGAAGCAAAAAAATTAAGCGAAGTTGTGGGGCAAAAACATATCACAACAGTTCTTGAAAATGCCCTAAAACAGCAAAAAAATTGCTCATGCATATCTTTTTACTGGTCCGCGAGGGGTTGGAAAAACTTCGATCGCACGAATTTTAGCACACGAAATAAATAATTTAACTTATTCGGAAGAAGAAAAATCACCCAGATATTATCGAAATTGATGCGATTAGCAATAACGGTGTCGATGATATTCGTCAGCTTCGAGAAAATGTTCAAATTGCACCATTTTCAGCAAAATATCGCATTTACGTTATTGATGAAGTTCATATGCTTTCAAAAAGCAGCTTTTAATGCACTTCTAAAAACCCTTGAAGAACCACCAGAACACGCTGTTTTCATTTTAGCAACAACAGATGCCCACAAATTACCTGCAACAATTATTAGCAGAACGCAACGGTTTGTTTTTCGATTTATTTCGAAAGAAGATGTTTGTGCACATCTGGAATTTATCGCTAAAAACGAAAAAAATCAAAAATTTCGAAAGAAGCGATCGAAATCATCGCTGAGCGGGGAGAAGGAAGTTTTCGCGACAGCATTTCTTTTGCTCGACCAAATTTCCAGCATTTCGAAAAAAATGGCGAAGAAATCACCGCGGAATTGCTTGAAAAAAATCTCTTGGCTTGGCAGCAAAAATCACAAATTAATAATTTAATTTTTAGCTTTCGAAAATCGCAATTCTAGCGAAATTGTGCGCATCGTGCGGGAAATTCGCGATTCTGGCGTAGACTTGAAGAATTTCGCAAACCAGATTTTAAGCTTCATCACAGAGAATCTTGGCGAAAAACCGTATCTTTCTCAATTTTTAATACCTTTAACACGCGCTGAAAAAAATCAAATTTTGTTGAAATGGAATTACTTTCGATTTTTATTAAACCTGAATTTTCGCCTCAAATCCCACAACCACAAACGCCAATTTTCGAAAAATAAACCGAAAGAAATTCAACCAGCAAAAACCCTCAAGAATTCCAGAGAAAAAACTAATTGAAACTTTTGAAAATCCGCAAAATATAGCAAAAAAATGAGGCTAACAAAAATCAACCTAAAGAAAAAGCCTGAGCCTTCAAAAAACTGAAATTGCCGAAAAATTGAAAAAAATCAGCTGGAAACTACAAAAAGAAAAATCAAGACTTGGGCGAAGTATGCAAATTCGAATGGCATGATTTTTGTAGTGCTATCCCAGAGGACGATAAGGGAATTCAAAACAATCCTAAAAACAGTCTGGCTACATTTTTGAAAATGGAAAAATTAAGATTTACGCAGGAGTTACATTTAAACAAAAACAGCTCGAGAAAGCAAAAGCGCAAGCCTCAATGGGACAGGCGCTAAAGAAAATTAATGCGGGCAGTTGGGTAATTGAGGTTTTTGGAACAGCTAAGCCAGCAAGCGATCCCGCGATTGCAAGCGTTCAAGATCTAATGGGAGGGTGGAGAAATGGTGCAAATTAATGAATAGTGATAAAAATACAGGAGGAAAAGTTCCGCCACAAAATTTAGACGCCGAGATGAGTTTGATCGGTGCGATTTTGATTGATGAAGAAGTTTTGATCGATATTGCTGAAATTGTGAAAGCAATCGATTTTTACGACAAGCGCCACGCGACAATTTTTGCGGCAATCATTCGACTCTATGAACACCACCAACCAGTCGATCTATTAACGCTTACCGCAGAACTCAAAAACGCGACGAGCTCAACGCTGTCGGCGGATCGAGCTATTTAGCAGAACTCACGAATTATGTTCCAACTGCTTCACACGCAAAATATTACGCTGAAATTGTTGCGCAGGCCGCCGTTCGAAGGCGTTTAATTAAAGCTGGTGGCGATATTACTGAACTTGCTTACAACGAAGAATTAAGCGTTCCACAACTCTTAGGACAAAGTGAAGCTGAGCTTTTCAGCGTTTCTGATGCAAGCTTAAAACAAGATCTATCTTCGATGGAAGATATCTTAAATGAATCTTTTGAAAGATTGGATGAACTCTATAAAAAAACAAAGGTGCGATCCGTGGAATTCGAACTGGCTATCGCGACCTTGATAATAAAAACAGCTGGACTTCAACGTTCAGACTTGATTATTTTAGCTGCCAGACCAGCTATGGGTAAAAACAACTTTCGTGACAAATTTAGCCTATAATATTGCAACAATCGAGAAAAAATCGGTTCTATTTTTCAGCCTCGAGATGAGTAAAGAGCAATTAGTTGATCGTATGCTAATGATGCTGCCGGTGTTGATTCATGGAATATTCGAACTGGAAATTTGAGTGACGAAGATTTTGCAAAAACTTGCCGATGCAATGGGTGAAATGGCTGAAGCACCAATCTATATCGACGATACGCCTGGCGTGAGTGTGCTTGAAATGCGGACAAAAAGCTCGACGTGCCGCACATAACGGTGAGCTTGGATTGATTGTAATCGACTATCTCCAGCTCATGCAAGGAAGCGGCTCTGCCAAATCTTCAGCAAACCGCGTTCAAGAAGTCTCTGAAATCTCGCGTGGACTAAAGTTGCTTGCACGTGAATTAAATGTACCCGTTATCGCACTTTCACAGTTGAGTCGTTCAGTTGAAAGTCGCGATCCAAAAATTCCACAACTCGCTGACCTCCGCGAATCCGGTTCGATCGAGCAGGATGCCGACATCGTGATGTTCCTTTATCGCGAAGCTTATTATAACCCCGAAACGGAACGCGAAAATATCACAGATCTAATTCTCGCAAAACATCGACACGGACCAGTCGGAACAATTGAATTATATTTTCATCCGGAACGCCTCCGCTTTATGTCGCTCGATCGTAAGCATGGCGAATAATTTTTTTAAAACCGCATCTCTGTCTTAAATTTGCGGTTTTAAAAATTGATTTTTCACATTTTTTAGCGTATAATTATGCTTATGGATAAAAATCACAAAAATGAGCTTTTCACTAAAATTGCACTCGGAGCCGTGATTATTCTTTCCGAAATCTCAATCATTTTCATCATTCGCTCACTGGATTTTACCAATGTTATTTCGATATTTTTCAATTTTTACACTAAATTTAGCTTTTTGTGATTTTTGGAATTCGCCAGCAACAAACTCAAAAATATGTTCGAAATCCATAAAAAGCCGAAGACTCGAAAAATAAAATTTTTAACCATTGTCAATAATTTAACCGACGCCGTTTTGAGTGTTGATTCTCGCGGACAAATCGAACTCTATAATTCTGCCACGCTTGATTTATTTGGTCAAAATGAAGAAATTTCCGGCAAAAAAATATTTCAAAAATCTGTAATCTCACAAAAATCAACACGCAAAAATTTGAAATTCAAGATATTTTTCGCGCAGGAAAACCATATTTTTTTCAACCAATGATTTAATCCTTTCAAAAGAAGATGAAAAAACTACGAATCGAGATTGAAATTATCAAAATTAAAGACTCTTCTTCGAAAAACCAAAAGATGAATTTGAGAAAATTCGTGGTAATTTTGCGCGATATTACAAAACAAAAAAACTCTCGATGAAGAGCGAGACGAATTTATTAGCGTCGTTAGCCATGAACTACGAACTCCAGTAGCAATTCTGGAGGGCTCTTTAAGTAATTTAGAATTATTAATTCAGAAAAAGCACCTTTCGAAATGCTCGAAAAAAAGCCACACAAACCGCTTATAAACAAAAATACTTTTCTTGCAACGATGGTTAACGATCTCTCGGCACTTTCTCGAGCGGAAAGGGGAGTTGGTGATATGTTTGAAAAAATCAATCCAAAAAGATCTCGCTGAAAATCTCTTCAACAAATATAACAAATCTGCAGCAGAGAAAGGTTTAATGTTAAATTTAAACCTTGAAAATAATCTAAATTGCGTTAAGACTAACAAATTATATTTGGAAGAACTACTTCAAAAATTTCATCACAAATTCCCTAAAATACACACGCGAAGGTTCGGTTGAGATTCGCTTCAAAAACTCCGAAAAAGGAGTAATCTTCGAAATTAAGGATACTGGAATTGGAATCAGCCCACAAGACCAAAAAAACGCGTTTTTGAAAAAAATTCTACCGTAGCGAAGATTGGCGAACTCGCGAAACTGGTGGAACAGGCCTTGGACTTTACGTTTCCACAAAAATTAGCCGCAAAACTTGGCACAAAAATTCAACTCGAAAGCAAATTAAATCATGGCTCACGATTCTTTTTCGAACTACCAAAATACCGAAAATAATTTTTGGAATATTTTTTTGCTTTTTGAATTTTTATGATATACTTGACATATCAAGCCTAATAGGCTTTTTAATTTTTGGAATAGGAGAGAAATGGCGAAAAAAAGAGACCAAAATCACTCGCGTTAAAGCAAAAGACGCAAATTCGAAGCTTAAAAAAACAGGCTTCAAACAAAACCAAAAAATCAGTAAATATGCTGCAAAAGTTGCAGGAATTAAAAACTGAGAAAAAAAGCTAAAAAAACCAGCACCAAAATTTGTACGAATTTTAGCAAAAACCGTTTAAATTTATCATAATTCCATTTGTTGCACTCGGAAAAATACTTGGCAGCATCTTGGCGAGAACTAAAATTAGTTCGCTGGCCAACACGCAAAGAGACTTGGAAAAATGACTGGCGCAGTTATTGCTTTTTCTGTAGGTTTCGCAACTCTAATCTTGTTGCTCGACGGTTTTATTTAACTGGATTTTTAAAACATTAATTAAATAATTTCGAAAGGTATTTATGGCTAATAAACGATATGATGATTCCCGACAATGGTATGCTGTGACAACTTTAGCAGGATATGAAGACAAAGTCGCCGAAAAATCTTCGCCAACGAATTGAAGGTGTTGATATGGCAGATAAAATTTTCGACACACTCGTTCCGAAAGAGAAACAAATCGAAGTAAAAAAACGGAAAAACGCAAAAGTTGTTGAACGAAAAATTCTCCAAAGCTACGTTTTTGGTTGAGATGAAATTAACAGAAGAAACTTGGTTCGTTGTTCGAAACACCCCTGGTGTAACTGGGTTTATCGGTTCAGACTCGCCAACACCAGTTTCAGAGAAAAGAAATGCGTGATATTCGCCGTCGAATGGGCGCAGAAGAGCCAATGTTTGATATCAATTTCTCTCAAGGCGAGATTATCAACATCATAGATGGTCCTTTCAAAGGTTTTGAAGGTGCAGTTTCTGAAATCGATGCTGTGAAGGGCAAAATTAAAGTTATGGTTTCGATGTTTGGTCGCGAAACACCAGTTGAACTCGACATTCTTCAAATCGAAAAAAATCTAATTAAATTCTTAAAAGATAAAAAAACGCTCAAAAAAATGGGCGTTTTAGTTTTATTTAAAATTAAAAAAATCTCGCCAAATTCAGCGAGAAAAATTACTTTTTAGCAACAACGTTTTTATTAATCTTGAGAGCTTTATCTATCATATACTCAGGATTTGATAAATTATGATTAATAAGTTTAAGTTGTTGCGTTCGAGAATATTTGTGAAATTCAGGTGTCCTCGAATCATCCCATCTTCAACGCAAATACAAAACCTGGTAAAGATTGAAACCGAATGACGAAATTAAATCTGTAATATTATGATACTTTCGTTCAAAGCCTTGTTTAAAAAAATCGCATCCGTATCTTTAATTCGCCAAATATCAAAAAGTTGTCCGCGATAGTTAATTCGAAAGCCTTTGTGATTATTATTTTCGACAAAAGTTCCGCCCAGATCTTCAAGCCGTTTACGAATTTTCGAGACAGCTATATTTGTTTCTACTACAATATCAATATCGTTATTTTGAACAGAATCAATGCAGAGAGCTTTATAGACTGCAAAACTCCCACAATATAAACCCGCCCAAAAATCTTTTTAGTGCTTCAAGTACTTCACGATTTTCCATTTTTAAACCTCCAAAGCGTGATTTTAAAATTATAGCATAGTTAGAAATCAAAAACAAGAAAACCCCGGTACAAAACCGAGGTGAATTGGAGGTTTTATAGCTACTTTTCGAGTTATCCACCATTAACAGAAAGAGTTAAATTTTATCTTCTTCTACTAACATAACTCTACGCTGACGAATAACATCCACGATTTCTTGAGCTTTTTGTGAATCTTCTTCCGAAATATTCATTTTTTTAAAAATTTGATTCCCAAGTTTGCCGTAAAAAAATCAACTCGGTGAAAAAAACTTCTCCACTCGAATGAAAGAAGTCTGCTTGAAAATCACCGGAAATATTACAGAAAATTGCCGCAATCGTACGTTCAATTGCTGACTTAATCCGTAAAAATTCCACACTTTCAGCACAAGGATTTATTCGAAAATATCCACGATGAGGATGAAGTTCTTCAACACCTCGAACCAATAAATTCTCTGATCTATCGTTAAAGGATATTTTTAAAAATCTTTAGCTCAAGTTTTTCGAAAAAAATTCATACGAAGCTCTGCCAAGACTTGGTAATGTCTTAATTGCTTCAATCGGTAAGAAAAATTACAGTCTGGCTTAAATTCAGCAACTCTTCTTCTTTCCAAACTTCAACAGCAGAAAAAAATTAACGCTTTCAATAATTTTGAGCATAAGCTACCTCCAAAAAAATAAAATGTACGCTTTCGAAAATTCGAAAGATGTTTTGCGAAGAATCGCAATAAATATAATACAATATTTCTTTAAATAAGTCAATACGTTATATTCAAAATAGCTATTGAAATTTCCGAAAGTTTATGCTAAAAATTAATACGTTACGCACTTGAATTATCAAGTATAAATTATTTAAAGGGAAAAATATGGCAAAGAAAGTTATTGGAAATTTGAAACTTCGAATCCCAGCTGGCCGTGCAACAGCAGGTCCTCCGGTTGGTTCAACACTTGGTCAATGGGGTCTAAATATGATGGATTTCATTAACCCATTCAACGAAGCAACTAAAAGATATGATGGGTAAAGATGTGATTGTTCACCTTCAAGTTTTTGAAGACCGAACATTCACTTGAAAATCACTTGGTCAACCAGTTGATGATATGATCCGCGAACGAGCAGGAATTCAAAAAGGTGCAGGAAATTCAAAAACTGACAAAGTTGGAAAAAAATCACAAAAAGCTCAATTGCAAGAAATTGCCGAAATTAAAATGGATCACTTGAACGCCGTTTCAATCGAAGGTGCTATGAAAAACTATCGCCGGAACAGCTCGTTCAATGGGTGTTGAAATCACAGAATAATCCTTTTAAAGATCGCTCTTCGGGGCGGTTTTTAATTTGTAAAAAAATACATTTCGTGATATAATCTTACAAATGAAAAAGCTTTTAAATTTTAAAATTAAAACTCGTCTAAATGGAACTTTAGCGCGCACTGGCACGATTCAAACTCCACACGGCGAAATTAAAACTCCAGCCTATATTGCTGGTGGTACAAACGCAACCGTAAAGGCAATGACCCTGAACAAATTCGCTCAACTGGCGCACAAGCAGTTCTTGCCAACACTTATCATTTGATGCTTCGACCTGGTGCGGACATTCTGAAAAAAGCTGGTGGAATTCATAAGTTCATGAATTGGAGCGCACCAACCTTTACCGACTCAGGCGGTTTTCAAGTTTTTTCACTCGGAATGGCTTACAAAAAAGGGATTGACGCTACTTCACATATTTCGAAAGGTGATTCTTCGCTTGCAAAAAACAATTCAAACCAGCTTGCAAAAGTTGGTGAAGATGGAGTTTGGTTTAAATCGCACTTTTCTGGTGAGAGAATTTTTATGTCGCCTGAGATCTCAATGGAACTTCAGCATAAAATTGGTGCAGATATCCACATGGCTTTTGATGAGTTAACCTCACCACTTGCAGGCCGAAAACAGATCAAATCTGCACTTGATAAAACTCATTTTTGGGCCGAAAAATGCTTGAAACGCCACAACGAATTAAACGATGAACATTTCGAAAAAGGTGAAAATTTGCAAGCATTATTTGCAGTTGTTCAAGGTGCTCGAGAAGAAGATTTTCGAAAGGAGAGCGCAAGTTTTTTGGGCTCGAGAGATTTTGACGGCTTTGGAATTGGCGGAATTTTTCAACCCGAAGAAATTCCCGAAGTTCTAACTTGGGTGAACACAACCTTGCCAGAAAAAAAACCACGACACTTATTAGGCATGGGCGCTCAACCAGCCGATCTCTTTTTGGGTGTAGAATTTGGTATCGATACTTTCGACTGTGTGGCACCAACTCGCCAAGCTCGCAACGGAGCAATTTTTCACTTATTCTGGGCGAATTAATATCAAAAAATGCACAATTTAAGGAAGATTTCACACCAATCGACCAAGATTGCAAATGCTACACTTGCCAAAAATTTCACAAAAAGCTTACATAAATCATCTTTTTCCGCGCAGACGAAATTCTTGCAAGCACGCTTGCCTCAATTCATAATGAATTTTTTTCGTAATCAACACTGTCGATAAAAATTCGTAAAAGCCTTGAAAAATGGAAATTTTTTTCGAATATAAACGCGAATTTTTTTAACCAAATATTACGGCAAAGAACGCGCAAAAAGATTTTTGAAACACAGAAAAAAATGAAGATTCGTTGCAAAAATTAAACCAAATTCAAAAAGGGAAATTTAATTTGTAAAAGCTACTGACGAAAATGGTGATTTTTATGAAATTTTCGTTCGCGATCCAGCAGTTGAAGGAAAAAGCGAATTTGGCAGTGATTAAGCTTTTTGAGTGAAGAATTTAGTATTTCAAAAAAACTAAAATTTCGCTAAAAAAACGGCGCAAAATCTCGCTTTAAAATTTTTGAAATATCTCAATAGATTTACAAATCCCCCTTGCAATTATTAGGGGGTGATATAATTGGGGTATGAAAAAGCATAAACATTATCAAGGATTTACAATCATTGAAGTCGTATTAGTATTAGCTATTGCTGGACTAATCTTTTTAATGGTATTTTTGGCTTTTACCAGCACTCCAACGATCGCAAAGAGATACACAGCGAAAAAAATGATATAGGGCGGTTAAAAGCGGCTTATCAGCAGTATCGAGCGAACAATAAAGGTGGAATTCCTCATGGTGGTAATTATGTTGAAAAAGTGGAATAATTTTTATGGATAACTACATGCGCTCCCATGGTGAAGAATTTAAAGACCCAACTGGCTCAGATTATCATTTTGCAGAAGGAGCCTGAGGGATTTACCGGAGGAGAAGCTGGTGACGGTTTACTCTCGATAAATCCAATCAATAAATGTGGAAATGGCACCGACGGAAGAGTTCATCATCAAACTGGACCCGGTGATGTTGCTGTTCACTTTAAACTTGAATCCGGAGGAGCTTATTGCGTCGATATGAACGAATAAAATTTCGAGAATCACCTGATTTCTGATATAATAAAAAACATAATGATCTTAGGAATTGACGAAGTTGGGCGTGGTGCTTGGGCGGGACCTTTGGTTGTGGGTGCCGCCGTTTTAAATGACGCAAAAATTGAAGGTTTAACCGATTCAAAAAGCACTTTCGAAAAAAACAGCGTGAAAAAAATAGCGCAAGAAATTTATGAAAGTTCAGCAATTTTTGGCTTGGGATGGGTATCAAATATTGAGCTCGACAAAAATTGGTTTGAGCGCCGGATTAAAAGTTAGCCACGCGCCGTGCAGTTAAAGAGGTTCAAATAAAATGCAAAAAAACAAAAAATGTAAAATTTGACGAGATTATCATTGATGGCACAGTTAATTTTTTGTCTGGAACACCTTTCGAAAAATATGTTTCCGTACTAAAAAAGGCCGATTTGCTGATTTCGAGCGTTTCAGCGGCAGCAATTTGCGCAAAAGTTGCGAGAGATAATTTTTATGACAGAGCTTTCGAAAAATCCAGAATTTACACCATATGCTTTCGAAAGTCATTCAGGTTACGGAACGGCGAAACATCGAGCAGCTCTAGCCAAATTTGGCGTAAGCAAAGTTCATCGAAAGAGCTTTAAGCCAATTGCGGAAATTTTAAAGAATAATTTTGAAAAAGAAAAATCCTCGAAAAAAATAACAACAAAAAGAGCTTGGTGATAAAGCTGAGAATTTTGTCGCTGATTTTTTTAAAAACAAGAAAAAAACATAAAAATTTTTGGCACGGAATTGGCGAACGAAATTTTGCGAAATTGATATCGTTTCGAAGAAGGGCGAGATTTATTATTTTACAGAGGTAAAATTTCGAAAAAATGCTGATTTTGGCGGTGGGAGCAGTGCAATTTCAAAAACAAAAATCAAGAAAATGAAATTTGCGGCAGAATTTTTTGCGCACAAAAATAAGCTGAAAAAAATACTGAAATGCGCTTAGCTTGCGCAATAGTTGAAGGCGAAGATTTCGAAAAAAATTTGATTGGTTTGAGATTTTTAGATTAACAATTCTCAAGCACATTTTGCATTGTAGATTTTTCAGCATAAGTCACCCAGAGCGAGTATTTTTTTCTTCACAAAAAAACTTGTCGAGAAATGTATTCATAGCGAAAAATCTTTTATTTGAAGGCAACCACGAAGCTGCATCAGAATCACCCTTCTGCTGGTTCGCTGGTCCATCTGAAGCAAGAAGATTTTTGAGGATCATTGGCAAGTTCGATTCTTTTTGGTTTTTGAAAGCTGTTGTGCACCTTTTGCCAAGCGTCAGAAAAGAGCCACAACGTGATCAATTTGAACGGATGAAGCATTATTTTTGCGCGAGAAATCAATTTCTTTACCAGTGTAAGGATCTTTAAGTTTTCCACTCAAAATTTTACAATCAGAATTTTTCAACGAAATCTGTTAAATCACGTTTCAAAATTCGATTTCGCGTGTCGCAACCATTTTTCATCTTTCGCCCAACCTTTACCGAATTGATCACGAGAATAGCCAGTTTTTTTGATGCACGACCTTTAACTCAAGTGAATTTAAATCCTTTAACGAATTGCTGTAATTTTTTTCGAATTTTGATCAGATTTTTTTGGTATTTTTCCAAAAATCGGGATTTGCTAAAATTGCCGAAACGGAAACTATAACAAGAATAATTAACCCGAAAAAGTCGGCGAATTCGAAGAATATTTTGCTTTTTGCATAAAAAAATATTATAATGGTTATGATATGATTTTTTTCAACAGAAAAATTTGGAAGGCATTTTTTTAGTTTAATTTTTCCTCATTTTTGCTTTTGCACGGGCGCATTTTTGCGATTTCGAATTCACACAATATTAGAGATTATTTTGCAGCTCAAAATTATAAACCAACAACAGAGATCGAAAAATAACTAAAAAAATCAAACCAACCGCTTTTGCGAAAAATATTTTCTATGCTTCAAATCCGCAAGTTGAGAACTCTGATGAGTTTAATCAAAATTGTCGAAATCGCGAAGAAGATTCTGCAATTTTAGGCTGTTATAAGTCGGGACGAATTCATGTTTTTTTGATGTTCAAAAATTCAAAACTTAAAGGAGTAAAAAGATGTAACAGCGGCACACGAACTCTTACATGCAATCTGGGAACGAATGAATTCTGACGAGAAAAGATAAAAATCGGGAAACTTCTTGAAGCGCAGTATGAAAAAGTCGAAAGATCCTGAATTTGAAAAAAATTGATGGAGTCTTACGACCGAACTGAACCTGGCGAGAAAAATTAACGAACTACATTCTTTAATCGGAACCGAGCAAATTGAACTTTCGAAAGAGCTCGAAGACCATTACGCGAAGTTTTTTTCGAAAAATCGCAAGGAAATTGCCGAAATTTATCAAGGTTATAACAATAATTTCAAAACTTTAAAGAATAAAACTGAAACTTTGACTGCTGAATTACAAAAAAATAAAAACCAGAAATTGAAGAATTAACAAAAAATACAATTCTGATTCCGAGGAGCTTGAAGCTGAAATTTCAAAAATTTAATACTAATGCAAAAAAATGGACATTATAAATCTCAGTCTGAATTTTTATCGCGATCGAAGCAAACTTGTGGCTGAAATTAATAAACTTACAGAATCTCGCGTTAATTTAAACAGTTTAATAAATAGCTACAATTCGAAAATTAAAGAACTGCAAGAGTCTTCCATAGAACAAAAATGAACTTTATAAAAAGTATAAACTCAAATCTAAATTCGCCAAGTTTATAGTTTTAAAAAATTGGAAAATGTGGTAGAATTGTAAAGTGGCGAAACTAAAAACAAAATTCATATGCCAGAATTGCGGAACGAGTTATCCGAAATGGTCCGGAAAATGCGAAAATTGCGGACACTGGAATACATTAATCGAACAAATTGAAGAATCTTCTGGCAAAAATGTGATCAGTAAAAGCTCAAAAACTGGTCGAATTTTGGAAGTTCAAAAATTTAAATGAAGTTATTTCAAAAGAGAAACAAGAGAGAATTTCAAGCGGAATTAAAGATCTTGATGTAGTTTTGGGTGGTGGAATTTTTTTCCTGCGGGTGTGATTTTGATCGCTGGACAGCCTGGAATTGGAAAATCAACACTTTTGATGCAAATTTCGTCTTTTATTGCGAGTTCGAAAAAAGTTTTATATATTTCTGGCGAGGAATCAGCCGAGCAAGTTGCACTACGTGCACAAAGGCTTTGGTACTTCAGATGCGAAAAAAATTTAAAATTTGCAAGTTCAACTTCAGCCGACGATATTGCAGCAACTATTCGTGAAAGTGGTTTTGATATTGTTATTATTGATTCGATTCAAACTTTAGCAATGGAAGAAATTTCGAGTGCACCAGGGACAGTTTCTCAAATTACTAATTCTTCAAACTTGATTATTCGTGCGGCGAAAAAAATTCTGGAACTGCGGTAATTTTAGTTGGACATATTACAAAAAGAAGGCTCGATAGCTGGGCCAAAAAAACTTTAGAGCATTTAGTGGATGTTGTTTTGAATTTCGAAGGCGATCGTTATGGCGGTTTTAAAGTTGTTCGTGCGGTAAAAAATCGATATGGCTCAACAAGTGAAGCGGCTATTTTTGAGATGTCAGACAATGGTTTGAAGATTGTTGAAAATCCATCTGCGGCACTTTTGGCTGAGCGTCAAAATACTGATGGATCGATAATTATGGCTACAATTGAAGGAACTCGCCCAATTTTGGTGGAAATTCAAGCTTTAGTTACAACTTCAAATTTTGGCTACCCAAAGCGTGCTGCGAGCGGTTTTGATATAAATCGTTTAAATTTATTGGTTGCTGTTCTACAGAGACGAACCAAGCTTGATTTAAGCGACAAAGATATTCATATTAACGTTGTTGGCGGACTAAAAACTTGACGATCGTGCGGCAGACTTGGCTGTTGCAATGGCGATCGCTTCAGCCGCAGCAAAAAGAAAACTTTCAGACGGTGTTGTAGTTTTTGGTGAAGTTGGTTTTAGGCGGAGAAATTCGAACAGCAATTCAATCCGAGAGAAGAATCGCGGAGGCAAAAAAAGCTTGGATTCACAAACGCTTTAGCACCAAAAAAACTCATCGAAAGATAACTTTACAACAGCAGTGCGCGATTTGCGCGAGGCTTTTAATTAAATATTTACAGTAAAAAGGAGATTATGAACACATTTTTTTATTATTTTTCAATTTTGTCTGTTGTTTTGATTAACTTATTTGAATCAAAAAAATAGCAAACCATTAATTTCGAAAGCAAAAACAAGTTTTGGTTGACACTTCAATATTGATTGATGGTCGATTCTTACCGGTTGCCAAAACAGGTTTTATTAATTTTGACATCTATATTCCGCGAAGTGTTGTGGGTGAACTTCAAATCTTAGCCGATGGTGGCGACGATGAAAAAGCGAGTTCGTGCACGCTACGGCCTTGATGTGATTTCGGCACTTCAAAATGAGGAAAAAAAGTTAACGTAAGTATTTTTGGCCGATGGAAATTCGGCAGCGGAAGGCGTAGATAATCGCTTAATTTCGTTAGCAAAAAAAATGAATGCTGAAATTTTGACAGCAGACTATAATTTAAACAAAGTTGCGAAAGTTGAAGGAATTGAAGTTTTAAATATTAACGAGCTTGTCCAATCGGTGCGTGCTGATTATTTGCCGGGCGAGAAAATTATGCTTGAAATTACCCAAAAGGGCAATGAAAAAAAGCAAGGAATTGGACATTTACCAGACAGCACGATGGTTGTTGTTGAAAATGGCGAAAAATCTAATCGGAACAATTAGTGAGGTTGAATTTATTCGCTCACTTCAAACTGCAGCTGGAAAAAAATGATGTTTGCACGACCCGTTGGGGTAAAAATTTCAAAAGTTGAAACTCAAAAAAAGTAAAGGTCGCGCGCCGGCTATCAAAAAAAGAGGTTGAGGCAGTTTCAAAAAGATAGAAAATCCGAAAATTCAAAAAAACCAAAAAAATCAGGCGAAAAAAAGCTTCGAAAAACAAATTCACGGAAAAAAATGAAACAAAAGAAACCAACTCACAAAAGAACCCAAAAAAACAGCTGAAGACAGTTTAGTAGAATTAGCCAATAAATAATAAAGTTGAATTTTTGATCGATTTTTTTGCTAAAAATTAAAAATAAAAAGAAAGGAAAATATGGCAGATTTTAATAAAAATTTTAACTCCTGGTGATTATCAAAAACGGAATCATTAACGTTGTGGTTGAAATCCCAACAGGCTCAACTCATAAGATTGAATGGAATCGAGATTTAGCAGTAATGCAACTCGATCGCGTTGAGCCAAAAAGCTTTTTGCAAAACCAACAAACTACGGTTTTATTCCGCAAACTTTGGACGAAGATGGTGATGAACTTGATGTTTTTGCTAATTACGAATGATCCACTAACAACTGGAATTTTCTTGGAAGCACGGATTCTTGGCGTGATGAAATTTGTTGATGATGGTGAAGTTGACGATAAAATTATCGCCGTTCCAGCTGACGATCGCGATACTGGAAATGCCTATAAAACTTTGGCGGATCTACCAGAGCAACTTATTAAACAAATTAAATTCCATTTTAACCATTATAAAGATTTGAAAAAGCTGGTACAACTAAAGTTGAAAAAGTTTGGCGATATCGAAGAAGCAAAAGAGGTTATTGCTGAATCAATCGCTCGCTGGAATGAAAAAAATAATTATAGATTTGAATTGAGATAATAAATATAATTATATAAATTAAAAACTGAGCATATTGCTCAGTTTATTTTGATTTTCTCTTTCTATCATCCTCCATTTTATTGCTGATTATCTTGTTGAATATTGAATATATTGGTTTGTTAATATGCACAAACAATATCCTAAGATAATCTTCTGCGTCCAATTTTTGGATATTTTTTTAGAAGATTATCCGTTACTTCATTTTTTTGTTTATGATGATATATCTAAATTCGTCATCTCTTAAGTATCTTTTTAATGGATTCGAGAGATGTGTCATCATTAGAGGATAGATTCCTCACTAAAGAACCTCATGCGAAAAAATGGTAAATAAGTATTTTTTTCGTATGGGTTAAGATTTTTATTGCCATTTTTTTCTAAAAAATACAAACTTTAGTTTCTTTCACTATATCAAGATATTGTTTTGAGAATTTACTCCTTATGTTGGCTATTCGGCTTATATAGTCTTTTTTTATGGGGCTACTTTCCTCAAAATTAGCAGCTTTTGGATAATCAAATTTTTAATTCCGAAGGTTTTTTTCAGTTTGGATTATTTGATAGTCCTCCTTGTTTTCTTCTACCGCAAATATAGAGTTAATCAGCTTTTTGTGATTCGAAAATGAAAGTATACATTTTATCTACTTTCATTTCGAGCGAAGCTATTCTTTGACTTTGCTCTTCATACTCAGATGCAGCAATTTCTTTAAACAGAGACAGTAAGCTGTCTGTAAATTCTTTTCAACGGTTCTTGTGCCATGTTAGCACCTCCTTAAAAAATCGAAAAATCAATTTAAAATGTTCAACTTTCGTATTTTTTTATATTACAATATTTATCTATAAAAAGTCAAGTAGAATAATTGATTTTTTTGAATTTATGTATAATTAATATATGGAAAAAAAGGCGAACTCTTAAGAATTTCGAAACAATTTTATTCGAAAGAAGATATAGAAAAATTAGAAAAAGCAATCGATTTTGCAACCGAAAAACACAAAGGTCAGATTCGAAAATCTGGGGAAGAGTATATTACGCACCCCTTAAAAGTTGCAGGTTTTTTGGTAGATTGGGGAATGGATATCGACTCAGTTGTGGCTGGAGTTTTACATGATGTGGTTGAAGATACCGAAACACCGCTCGAAGAAATTGCAGAAGAATTTGGCGAAGATATTGCATTTTTGGTTGACGGCGTAACAAAAAGTCGGAAAAAGCTCGCTCGGGAATGAATAATCTCGAAACTTATTTACCTCAAACAAAAGACAATCTTTCGAAATTACTAATTGCAGTTGGTCAAGATGTGCGCGTAGTGATTATTAAACTTGCAGATCGTCTTCACAATGTTCAAACTCTGCAATATATGTCGCCCGAGAAACAGAAAAAAATTGCACGCGAAACTCTGGACGTTTTTGCTCGAATTGCAGATCGACCGGGAATGGGGCGAGTTCGAATGCAGATGGAGGAGCAAGCTTTTTATATTTAAATCCTAAAGAGCATAAACGGCTTGAAAATGAAATTCGAAAACGGCTTGGCAAAAAGCACGCGAAAAATTAGGAAAAAGTTCGCGAAGAAGTTGAAACTGAACTTCAAAAAAAGCAGGAATTGATTTCGAAATTTCTGGGCGTGTGAAAAGTGTTTATTCACTCCACAAAAAACTCAAAAAAACCAAGGGTGATATTGACCGTGTCTATGATTTGATGGCACTTCGAATTATCGTAAATTCGAAAGATGATTGCTATCGAGTTTTGGGAATTTTACATTCGATTTATAAACCAATGATTGAGCGAATTAAGGATTACGTTTCAATGCCAAAACCAAACGGATATCAATCACTTCATACAACCGTTATTACTCCTTCTAAACTAATTGCGGAATTTCAAATTCGAACGCGCGAAATGCATGAATTTGCCGAACGTGGTTTGGCGGCAAGCTTTCATTATCACGAACAAAAATCAAGCAAAGATTATGTTTCGGGCGCAACTTCAAAAAGAAGAAGTGAAGTTAAAGGTAATGGCGGCTTAACGAACGAACTTCAATGGATAGTTCAACTTCAAGATGTAGCTCAGCGATTGAGGGATGGTGAAGAAATTGATCCAGAACAACTACAAATTGATATTTTTGGCGATCGAATTTTTGTTTATTCACCAAAAGGTGATATCTATAATTTACCCGAAGGTGCATTACCGTCGATTTTTGCATATATGGTACATAGCGATATTGGCAAACATGCTTATGCTTTTCGAGTTAATGAAAAAAATCCACGCTTTCGACAAGCCACTCGAAAAAGGCGACATTGTTGAAGTGATGACGCGCAAAAGTTCCTTACCAAAAAAGCCGATTGGCTCGATCTGGTTAAAACTTCACATGCAAGAATTAAGCTTCGTTCGCAACTCAAAAAAACAGGGAATTTTTGGAACCAGTTGCAAATTCTGCCGCGATTCAAGCTCGAAAAATCTGCCGAAAAATTTCGAAAAATAAAAATAACTCACAAAGAGTTATTTTTTTATTTCTTTCAATTTTATAGTTTAATTTTTCGAAACTTTAATGTTAACGATATTATTTAAGTAGCTATTGTTTTTTTACTTTTTTTCACAGAAACTCCTTTTGTGAAATATAAAAGTTAATAATTTCATTAAAACTTCACACTTATTATTTATATAAATCTAATATTTTAAAAAGCTATTAGTAATTTTTCAATACTAATATACTATACTTTTACCGAAAAAAAAATAAAACGAACCAATCGGTTCGCTTTTTACTATTTTTTAGTGTTTACCCCAAGAATTAAACCAAAATATACATCTTCTGGCTTGCTGTTTTCAATAAATTTTCGATTTTCGCGAATTACTCGCGCCTCACAAAAAGAGACTTCGGCGTTTTACCACCTTTAAATCGATTCAGACAAGAATTCTCCGCCGATCGCAATTCCAAGAGAATTTTATTTTTCGAAAGCTGCTTTTCAAGATTATTTTGGTTTAAGATAATAATCTGATCACGCAGAGAATTAATTAAACCCGAATCCACAAAATCTTTTTTGCTAAACATTTTTGCATTAAAACCTGCGCGAGTTAGCGGGCGAGCATTAAGCTTCGGAATCATGCAAATGAGATAGTCAATTTGAGGATCTTTTTGGCATACTTAACAATTTTCGAAAAATAAATCACTCAACTCTTCACTGTCCGTACGGCCAATTTTCACTACTATTTTTTTAATATTTACAAAATCCGAAACCAGATAAATATTCTTGCTGAATCCTTTTAAATTTAATTTCTTTAAAGAATTCAATTCCAACCGCGGTAACTACTTTATCATCCTTTCGAATAAAAAAACCACTCTTGTTTGCTATAAAATTCCTTTGGTGAATACGATCCGCGCATTATGACTTGCAAATCTATAATTTGCTCTACAATTTTCTTCTTAAGATCATCACTTTTAGAATCATATAGGACTTCAATATTTTCAGTCTTAAATAATTTAAATTTAAACATAAGGTACCTCCAAAAATGAACTTTACATATTATAGCATCTTGTACTTCAGATTGCAACAATAAGCTTTTATTTTTCGCAAAAAAATATGGTAAAATTAAAAAAATAACTTTACATTCTATGAATTCATTAAATAATTTCAAACGCTCTTGGAGCTTTTTACAAAAAAATAAATATGGGCTTTTTGATTGGAGCTTCGGTTTTACATTTTGTAATGTCTGTCGCTGGAATTAATATTCTTTTTTTGGGTTTTTCGACTAATTTTGATTTTTTTTCGAATCAAGAAAAATCTCACGAAAGACAATTTTTTTATCTGATTTTTTTCAAACCCCTTAAGCCTTCTTTTTTTGTGCGATTTATATTTTACTTGTCGCATTTTTAACTTTTGCTGAATTTTTCATCCGATCAAATTCATCAATGCGCGCAGGAAAGCGACATTTTTTTCAGTTCGAAAAGTATTTTTTTGAATCTTTTAAAAATGAAAAGCTTATGGAATTCAAATTTTTCTTCTTTATGGTTTATTTTATTTCGATGGTTCCGCTCAAAAAAACCTCGGACTTTCTTCGGCGATCACTGAAAAAAATACGAATCCCAGCATTTATTGTTGGTGAGATTTTTAAAAAAACTCCAAGTGGCGCCGCATTCTATTTTGTGCTGATTTTTACTGATTTTTTTACGTAAATTATCGCTTGATCCTCACCTTACCACGAACAATTTTAAACGACGAACCACTTTCGAAAAAGCATTAAAGAAAGCTGGAAAGCCACAAAAAGCAAAAATGTCGCAAATTTTGATTCCACTTGGGATTTTTCGAAATTATCTTTATGATTTTTTTGGGTTGCTTTTTATGATTTTTTTATTGCACTGATTTTAGGAATTTTTAAGCCTTTTTTTGGGTTTTTTTGGTTTCAAAAACAATCCTAACAACAATGTTTGACGCAGTATTTTTTTACTTTTTGTACTGTCAAAAGTCGCAACTGTAATCGTTTTTACTTGATATTTTCGAACCGCTAAAAAAACTAAAATCATCGAGAATAAAAAAACAAAAAAATTAAAAAAATTCAAGAATTCTCGCAATTATGATGGCTTTTACTTTTTGGTTTCTTCGACAATTTTTAATGGAATTCAAATTTACTACCGAAAAAAATCGATACAAAAATCCTTAAAATTGCTCATCGCGGTGATGTTCGGGGTGGGGTTGAGAATTCGCTTGAAGCGCTTGAATCAGCCAAGAAAAAAAGGTGCAGATTATGCTGAGATGGATATTCAACTAACGCGTGACAATCATTTTGTAGTTATCCATGATTATAATTTACAAAGATTAACCGGACGAAACGCGCGAGTTCGAGATTTGAATTTGAGCGAGATTCAGACTCTTATAACTTTCGAAAAATGGTTTTGAGAGTAAAATTCCGACTTTCGAAGAATATATAAAAAAAGCTGAAAAAACTCAACATTAAACTTTTTAGTTGAGCTAAAAACCAAGTGGCGACGAACCTGAAAAATTTCGCAGAAATGTTTGTGAAAGATTTTTCGAAAACTTGGTGTTTCGCGAAAGTTTAAAACAATGTCGCTGGATTTAAATTTAATGCGAAAAATCGAGAAAATTGCGCCAGAAATTGAAACCGGCTTCGTAATTCCGCTTCAATTTGGTGATTTTGATGATTCAAAAATTGATTTTTATGTGATTGAAGATTTTTTTCGTATCGCAAAAAAATTAGCACTAGAAGCCCACAAAAAAACAGCGCAAAAATTTTTTTATCTGGACACTAAATACTCGCAACGACATTTCGAAATACCTCCAAGAGCCGATTGATGGAATAATTTCCGACGAACTTGATCTAATTACCAATATTGAAAAAGAAGATCGTTCGAAAGAATCAATTTTTAAGAGTTTTGTGCGATTGATTCGGCTGAAATTTTTAATACTAAAAAAACCGCAAAACTAAGTTTGCGGCAAAAAAATCTATCGAATAGTTTTTAAGGTAATGTGCTTATGTTGAAGGTTAAACAAATCATAAAACCGAGCAGCTAGCATAAAAGTTTTTGAAACCCTGTTTTCTTGAATTTCATCCTCAGAAGGTTCAAAAGCCAAACATATTTCGCAAAATGCCTGCATTAATGCTAGAAAATTAAGATATTCATCTTGATATGGTCGGCGATATGAACGTAAAACAGACAAAAAAATCATTTGTTAAAATTGGAATTCCGTATTTTTTTCGGCAAATTCGAAAATTTCTTTGTTCATTTCCTCATGAGCACGTTTCAAAAATTTGAATTTGGTTGATTTTGCGATTGCGATATTCGTGAATCGGAAATGGAAAAATCATACATTCCAGAAGGAAAAAATACATGATGATTATTACTTTCACCTTGTTTTAATCTCTGGAATCTCTTCGGAAAATCGAAAAATTTCGTTGTTGAGTTTTTTTCGAATTCTTCGTTCCAATCATAAAGTTGCGAAATTTTCACAAAAATCACCATTAGAATCTTTCACAAAAAGCCATCATCTGACGCCGACGCCGACGAACTTCATTCAAAAACATGTGTTTTTGGATCATTTTCACGAATATTTTCGAAATAAGCTTTTTGTTTCGAAAAAAATCTCGCAGCCGGATTTTTGGCAATTTTTCTTTTCTTTGAGCGAAATCCATTTCCAAAACTCCAATTTATACGCAGAATTCATTAAGCCATACAAATTATAATAGTAAAGTGAAATATCGTAAAGCATAAATTCAATAAAATCTTCATCAATTTTAGTAATTTTATGATTTGAAATATCACCGAAAAATCTTCAAACTTTTGATATGATTTTTTTAAAAAGTAAAACTTGAATGAAATTATCAAGTAAATCTTCTGGAAGATAATTCGTAAGAAGTAAATTGATGATTTCGTAAAAAAACTTGGTTTGAAACATTTTGAATAAACAGCGGTTGGAGCAGAATTTCGAAAGTTTCTGTTGACAGCGAGTGGATTTTTTTCATCCGAACGCCAGCCGAGTTTTCGAGTTGGATTTTCTGGATCAAGCCGAAGCATTAACGACAAAAATCGTTTCAAAGTTTTGGGCAAATTTTTTGCGAAATTTTTGAAGGGAGAATTATTCCTTCCAAAAATTTTTGTAGTTTTCATCGGAAATTTCAGTTTCGAAAAAAACTCATCTTCATTAAATTTCGAAGATATCATTTTTCCGCGTTTCAAAAATTGCGTTTGCAAAAACTTCGAAATTAACATAAAAAGCAGCGTCTCTAAGCTTCATAATTGTTCCTCCTTTTTAAAGTGCGCTGAAAGTTAAACAGTTGATATTATTATATAATTTTTTTCGAAGATATTTCAAGCGTAAAAATATTTGTGAAAAAGCTTGAAAAATGCGTTTTATGTGATAGAATATTAAAAGTTAATATTAAATGCGAGTGAAATTTGGGAGATTTTTGCGCCTCATTTCAAAAAGAAATGACCAGCACGAAGCAAACAAACACTCTTTAAATGAAAGGAAAAGTTCAATGAGTCGAATCGGAAAACTACCTATTGAGGTTCCGGCTGGTGTGACAATCACGATTGACGAGAACGAGATTTCAGTTAAAGGCGCTAAAGGCGAGCTAACTGTGCCTCATTTGTCAGACGTAACTGTCGAGCTTGACGGCACAACATTAAAAGTTGTTCGAAAAAATGACGAACGCGTAGCCCGCGCACAACACGGATTACAACGAGCTCTTTTGAATAATGCTGTTATTGGTGTTACAAAAGGTTTCGAAAAGAAATTGGAAGTTAACGGAGTTGGTTTCCGTGTTCAAACTAATAATCCACAAGAGCTTGAAATGCAACTTGGTTTCTCGCACCCTGTAATCTATAAAGCGAAAGAAGGAATTACTCTTTCTAACGATAAAAATGGTTATTACAGTTGCAGGAATCGACAAGCAAGCTGTTGGCCAAGCTGCGGCAGAAATCCGCTCTTTGAAGAAACCTGAACCATACAAAGGTAAAGGTATTAAATATGTTGATGAAGTTATCTTGCGAAAAGCAGGAAAGGCAGGTAAGTAATGTCTAAAGCATTAGCACTTAAGAAACAAAACTTAGCTTTGCGAAAAGGTCGCGTTCGAGCAAAAATTTCTGGAACAGCTGAACGCCCACGCTTAACTGTAACTATTAGTAATTTGCACGTTTCAGCTCAACTTATCGACGACGTTGCTCAAAAAACTCTTGTTTCAGCAACAACTGTTGGTTCAAAAGCTAAAGGTTCAAAAACAGAACTTGCTGCAAAAATCGGTACAGAAATTGCTAAAAAAGCAAAGAAAGCTAAAAATTAATACAGTAGTATTTGACCGAAATGGTCGCCAATATGCGGGTCGCTTGCACGCTTTGGCAGATGCTGCTCGTAAGGAAGGATTGGAGTTCTAATTATGGCTGAAGCTCAAAAAACTCAGGCTCCACGCCGAAATAATGATCGAAACAACCGAAATAACAGTCGAAAAAACGATCGCCGAAATAATAATCGCCGACAAGAACGCGAAGAAAAACAATTCGAAGAATTAGTTATTAATATCGACCGCGTTTCTCGTGTTGTTAAAGGTGGACGCCGATTCCGATTTAAAGCACTTGTTGTAGTGGGTGACCGCAAAAACAAAGTTGGCGTTGGTGTAGCTAAAGGTCAAGACGTGACTGCAGCTATTGCTAAAGCAACAAATGTTGCAAAGAAAAATATGATTGAAATCGCACTTGAAGGCGATACGATTCCACACGAAGCTGAAAAGAAAGTAACTGGCGCGCATGTTCTTTTGAAACCTGCTGCTCCTGGTACTGGTATTATTGCTGGTGGTGTTGTTCGACAAATTATTGGTGTAACAGGAATTCGAAACATGCTTTCGAAATCTCTTGGCTCAACAAATAAAGTTAATATTGCTTATGCAACAGTTGATGCTTTGAATAGTCTTATTCCAAAAGACCAATGGCTAAATACGCCAAAAGCTAAAAAGGAGACTAAGTAATGAAATACAATGAACTCCAAGTTTCTGCAAATAAAGATCGAATTCGTGTTGGTCGCGGTATCTCAGCTGGTCGTGGTAAAACTGCTGGTCGTGGTACAAAAGGTCAGGGAGCTCGAACAGGTAAGAAGCTTCGCGCAACTTTCCAAGGTGGTCAAAATCCACTTGTTCAAGCAACACCGAAAGCTAAAGGATTTAAATCTTTGCGCAAACCAGCACAAGTTGTTTACCTTGATCACTTGAACGATTTAGCTGGCGAAGTTGATAACTTCCGACTATTTGAAGAAGGTTATATTTCAACACCTTTCCATAAAGTTAAAGTTATCTCACGCGGTGAATTAAACGAAAAAGTTATCTTGAAGGTTCAGGCTGCTTCGAAGTCTTCTATTGAAGCAATTGAAAAAAAGCTGGTGGTACATTCGAAAAAGTTGCCACACCTTTGAAAAAAATCAGTAGAAGATAAATAATTCTTTTAAATTATAAAAACAGCTCTTTGCGGGGCTGTTTTTATTTACGAAAAATACAGACAAAACAAGAAAAATTATCTTGGAGCAAATAAATATCGTAAAAGTAAAACTTACCAACAAGACTATTGTTGATATTGCATTTTATAAAAAAACATATAGAGTGAGAAAAATAAGATTTCTTGTATAGAAGAGTTGAGTATAGCAACAATATTGACCACACGCAAGCTTCTGATATGAATTTACAGTGGTTTTTAATCCACAAGACTCTACACTAAATATTTAAGTGTAGAGATATAGAAACTCGGTTACTAATCTTTATAGATTAATACTTTCCATTATTTATTATCAATTCTATCCTCTTGATTCCATTTAAGATGCAATTATAGTACTTATTTTTAAGATATATTCACTCGTATATTACAATACATAAAGATATTATATATGTACAAGCTTTTTAATTTGTTGTGTAGAATTGTTTTTATTTTTCTCTCACAAATAAGCATAAGCGTATTTGTAAAAATTACATCATTTCATTATTAACAGATTAAAAATTGTGGAAAAACTTAAAATTAACTTAAAAACTTGTTTGAAAATATTGACTTTTTTTATTATTTCGTGATAAAATTTAGAAGATAATATCAAAAGAAAACAGACAAGGAAAATGCGAGGAATATGTCTGAATTACCAGAAAAAACAAGTAAAACGGCTAAAAAGCTTGATTCAAGAAGCGGAAAACGAATCTTGCAGCAGCCAAAGAATTGCTGATCAGCATTAGCGGTGAAGACAACGTCGTAACAGCTCCAAGCAATTCAGTTATCGAAAGCCCACACGGTAAAAATTATCGAAGGTGTTTTTTTGATGGCCAAACAATGATTGGTCCAGATGGAAAAAACTATCCAGTTCCAGCGAATTATGCTTCAAAATCAAAGCTTGTGGAGGGCGATATCTTGAAGCTTACAATCAATGAAGATGGTGGTTTTATTTATAAACAAATTGGTCCAGTTCCGCGAAAACAAATTATAGGAACACTTATAAACCACGACGGGTCGTTCTTTGTTGAAGCTGGAGGAAATGAGTATAAAATCCTACTTATGCATGTAACTTACTTCCGACTACAAGCCGGTGATCAAGTTACAATTATCATACCAGAAGACAACACCGATACCACTTGGGCTGCGGTTGAAGCTTCATTTTAAAAATTTGAGAGATTTGTATTAGTTAAAAATCGTGCGAAACTATTGCGAGGTCGCACGATTTTTAATTTTACTTACTAATTTTCAAAAAACTTGCCAAATATAAACGCTTATGTTAAAATAGGTAAGTTAAATATTAACCTTAAGCACATTGACAAATATAATAAATATTATAATATTACAACATAAAAAACCGCCTAAGCACGGGTGGGCATCGCTTAGACGGTTTTTTTATCTCTTCGACTCACCCGTTAAGGCTCGAAAAACTTCGAAGCTGAAAACCCACCAAAATTCAACATAGGGTTCGCCGGTCAAAGAGGTTATTATGTGCAATATCAACAATAAGATTCTTATTAAAAAAAGGAGGGGTAAAGAATTATTCAGACTATATTGCACACTATAACAATAGATAGAAGTTTCATTGACAAATTTTTAAAAATATTTGATCAATGTTTATATATTATCATAAATTACAGTTAATGTCAATACTATTTTTACATTTTATGGAAATTATTCAAATTAAACCTTCAAATTTTGATTATTCGAAAGATTTACAGCATATCCCAGATATACCAAAACAGCTTTTCGTACGTGGAAAATTACCTTTAAAAAGAATAAAAATCTGTTGCAATCGTTGGGACACGCAAACCAAGCAGTTATGGGCGAGAAATCGCAACAAAAAAATCGCTACCGAATGTGCACAAAACGGAATTATCGTCGTTAGCGGATTGGCCCTTGGAATCGACTCAATTGCACACCGTGCAACCCTTGACGCTAATGGGATAACCATTGCAGTTCTCGCAAATGGTGTAGATAAAATCTATCCACGCTCGCACGAAGCTTTAGGACAGAGGATTCTCCAAAATAACGGTGCGATCGTTGGTGAATATCCAAATGGAACACCCGCGCAACCATGGCAATTTTTGGCGCGCAATAGAATTATCTCCGGTCTTGCAGATGCAGTAGTTGTAGTTGAAGCCGCATCAAGAAGTGGAACTCTTTCGACTGCAAATCATGCATTAGATCAAAGGTAAAGAAGTTTTTGCCGTACCTGGAAATATTAATTCGCCACTTTCTTCCGGCTGCAATCAACTCATCAAAAACGGTGCAAACCCTTTAACATCTGTTGAAGATTTATTAGATTTCTTAATTCCAGATCGTTTCGAAAAACAAACAATTTTTATTTAAAGGTGACGCACCTGATGAAAAATTTAATCCTTGAAATACTTTCAAAGAAAGGTGCAACTTCAAGTGACGAAATCATTAAAAAATCCGGAATTTCAGCAAGTAATTTCAACCAAGCGGCAACAATGCTTGAAATAAAAGGGTTAATTTCAAATAACGGCGGCAATATTTGGAGTATAAAGTAGATTTTCGAAAGAAAATATGCTATACTTAAAAGAATGAAAAATTTAAAAATTAGCGATTTTTGGATTTATAAATTTCGCTATCAAATCGGAATAGGAATTCTATCGCTCAGCTATCTTGCGATAATTATTTACACTTTATTGTTTGCACCTAATAGCCTAACTGCAGGTGAAATTGAAAGTACTAAAAAAATGCGGCAAGTCTAAACTTTTCGAATATTTTTCCAAGAATATTATCGATTTTCCTTTTTAGATTTTTACAAAAAAATCAGCATCGATATTTTCGGATTGAGTAATTTTGCAATAAAAATTACCATCAGTTTTAATTTCACTAATTTCACTAATTTTTTTATCACAAAAATTTCCGGAGTATGGTTTTCGAAAACGCACATCTGTTTTTAGCATCAATTATTGCAATTACTTCGAGCCAATTTTTCTTTATCGCACAAAAACGGAACAAGTGAAATTCTTTACATTTTTATCCAATTTTTGCTAATTTGGAGCGGTTCAGAATTCTTAAAAGAACCCAAAAACACCAAATTTTTCGCTTTAATTTCAATTCGAGGCTTAAGCTTCTACACACCACTAAGCTCTTATATTGCATTGGCATTTTTATTAACAATTTTAGCACACCCACATTTACGATTTATCATTAAAAACACCAAAAATCGCAAAAAAATCCCCGCAATTTCATTATTTATCGCTATTATTTTACCTTTATTAATTTCGATAGTTTTTGATTTTTCAATTTTTGAAAATTATCTTTGGAATTCCAAATTCATTCAATCTTTTTCGAAAAACTTAAAAAAAGCTTAATTTTTGGCACTTTTCGGATTTTCAAATCCAATCAGTAATGGAATGATTTCGCCAATTGTCAATCCAGCAACAGTAATTCTGATCGCGATTGGGTTTTATTTCATAATCATCGAAAAACATTCAGCCAAAAGCTACTTGATCAACATCTGGACGGTAATTTTGCTTTTTGTCTGTTTAATCAATCCGGCCACAATCACAATTCTTTTCACTCCGATCTTAATTCTTACAATCACAGGACTACAAGGTTTAATTGATACTTGGTATGCACTTTTTCCAAAAATCCCTACGCACGATTTTTTTGGTTTGATTCCAACTTCAATTTTTTTGTCTTCAATCTGTTAATTACGAATCTTTCAGTTTTTCGCATTGAGTTATCGATATTCGCCACAACCACTTTCAGCTTTCAGTCAAGATTTAAATATCTTACTTGAAAAAAACAGATTCAAATCGAATTTTGATAGTTTCGAAAAATGAAGAAGAATTCTATAAAACGCTCGAAAAAAACAGGGAAAAAGCAAAAATTAAATATAAAGCTAGAAGATGCCGAGGTTATAGTTTCAAAAAGAAACTTATGAAAATCTAAAAATCCCAGCAAATTATAGCGTGAAAAAAATCTAGTTTCGAATCGTAAAAAAATAACGCCGATCGATTCTATATTTTTATCACGCGGTTGATTTTTGAAGATTTTTTTGATAAAATTAAAAGAGTATTATTTATTTTTAAAAGGAGAAAAATATGGCAGGGAATTAAAGACCAAATGAAAAATGGTGCGTGAACTTCAAAAAGCGCAAAAAGAACTTAAAAAGAAATCATTGAAGTTGAAGCTGGTGACGGTGCGGTTTTAATTCAATTTACTGGCGAGTTGAAAGTTAAGAGCGTTAAACTCGACCCTGAATTGATTGACTTTGAAGATATCGAAGAGCTTGAACATTGGATTCAAATTGCGATTCGCGACGGGTTGGAAGAAGCTCAAAAAGTTGCGGCCGAAAAAATGCAACCTTTGATGGGTGGCTTGGGAAATCTTGGGCTTTAATCTTTTCGAAAGATAAAAATGTCACAAATTCTACCCGAAGCATTAACCGAAGTAATCGAAAGTCTCGGAAAAACTCCTGGTGTTGGCTCACGAACAGCCGAACGCTATGCTTATTATTTGTTAAAAAATAACGAAACTATAAGCGAAAAAATTGCCGAGAGTGTTTTAAATTTACATAAAAATGTTAAAAATTGCCCGATAACTTTTGCTCTAATTTCGAAAGATGAAGAAGTTTCGCCGCTTTATACCAACGAAACTCGAAATAAAAAAGCTAATTGCCGTGGTTGAAGAACCACTCGATATTATTGCACTCGAAAAAACCAAAAGCTTCAATGGGACTTATCACGTTTTAGGCGGAGTAATTTCGCCGATTAATGGAGTTATGCCTGAACAACTCCATATTCGTGAGTTGGCCGAAAGAATCAAAAATGACAATGTTCAAGAGATAATTATTGCAACAAATGCCAGCGTTGAAGGCGAAAGCACCGCCCTCTATATTCAAAAATTTCTTACGTGAAAAAGGATTTGAAAATCTTGTAATTTCACGACTTGCGCGCAGTTTACCGGTAGGAGTTGATCTTGAATATGCTGATCAAATTACTTTAAGTCATGCATTAAAAGGAAGAAAGGCGATTTAATGGAATTCGAAAAACGCAAAAAAATGATCGAAAAATGCAGAGAGATTTGCGTTATTCAGGCCGAAAACCCAGATGGCGACAGTTTGGGTTCAGCTTTAGCTTTAGAAGAAATTCTGAGCGGTCTCTGTAAAAACAGTTAAACTTTTTGCCCAGTTGATATCCCAAAAATATTTGCGATATTTTAATGGCTGGGATCGAGTTGAAACTTCAATTTACGAAAAATTCGACCTTTTTCATTATCGTCGATACAACGAGCAATACTTTGCTTTCGAAAGTTATTGAAGATCCGCTTTATAAAAAACCTCCTTGAAAAACGCCAGTTTTAGTAATTGACCATCACACGGACGCGACGCCAGATTTAACTTTTAACCACGAACTAATCTTGAAAGAGGCGAGTTCTGCGGGTGAAGTGATTTTTGAAATTTCAAACGCGAATAATTGGACGATCAGCGAAACTGCCGCCCAAGATCTACTCGGTGCAATTTTTAGCGATACTCGAGGGCTTTCAACTACGCAATACTTCTGCTAGAACTTTCGAAATCGCGGGTGAATTAACAAAACTTGGTGCGAATTCTGCTCGACTCGAAGAAGATCGGCGCGAACTTTCGAAAAAAGCGCCCGAAATTTTAGCATATAAAGGTGAGTTAATTCGACGAATTGAGTATTTTTTGGATGGAAAATTGGCTGTTGTAAGCATTCCTTGGAACGAAATTAAAGAATATTCAGATAAATACAACCCAAGTGTTTTAGTGATCGACGAAATGCGAATGGTAGAAGGTGTTGAGGCTTGCGTGGCAATCAAAACTTATCCAGACGGTAAATTAACGGGGAAAGTTCGAACAAATTCACCAATAGCTGCAGATATCGCGGGGTATTTTGGTGGTGGTGGACATGCTTATGCAGCTGGTTTTTCGTGTTTATGAGAATTATGATGAAATTCTGCGCGAACTGATAACTTGTTGCGACAAAATCTTTAATTAATATAGCCAAAATATAGCCAAATTGTTAAGTTTCACATTTAGAGGCTTTACTAATTCTCAGGTGATCTATATGGAATCGCCTCAATTGGAGTAACAAAAAATCCCTGCAGAATCATACTACTGCAGGTATATAAAAAACTGCTTCATTTATACGAAGCAGTTAATTCTCGTTCTGGTGACCTCACGGGGAATCGAACCCCGATTGCAAGGATGAGAACCTTGTGTCCTAACCGTTAGACGATGAGGGCCAATAGTATAATTTTAGCAAATTTTAATAATAAAGTCAATATTTTTAAACTCGCACACTCCAACACAAAAAACTCCGCACAACTCAAAATATAATTCTATACGGCGTATAAAATAAAAGAAAACGACGCAAGAAGTATCACAAAAAGCGTCGTTAAGCAAAATTATCATTACACTTATCACGTTCGAATCATCTAAATACGCCAATATTTAGATGATTTTTTTATTTATCAATTTCTTGAAAAAAATAAAATTGTAAATAAGTGGTAAAAGTGCTATCCCAAAAAAATAAGGCAACAGTATTAGTTTATCAAACCTTTAACACCGAGTCAATACTTTTAAATATTTGTATATGTTTTTAGTATATCCTTAAATTTTTATAGAGCTTGATTTTTAATTAAGATCTGCTAAAATTGTAAAGTTACTAATCAATGTTGGGAGGCACAAGCCGTTATTACCACAGAAAGGATAAGAAAATGGCAAAGAAAAAAGCCGATCTTATAGAAGAAGCTAAAGCTCTTGGGCTTGAAGTTTCTGAAAAAATGACAATTGCTGAAATCAACGAAGCAATCAAAGGTGCAGAAGCTGCTGAAATCGCCAGAAGAAATTATTGAAGCAGTTGAAGTTGCAGAAATCGTTGAAGAAGCAGTTGAAGTTGCAGAAAAAAATTCGCAAAAAAGCGGAAAACGAAGCAAAAAAATATGCCGAAGAAGTAGCTGAAAAAGAAGCAAAAAGAAGCTCGAAAAAGCTGCTGGTGACACAACTCCATTGGATGGCTCAGAAGCTATCGTGAAAAAAGGTCCAAAACCAATCACACGACCACGCATCGAACGACGAGGTAAAAAATACCAAGAAGTTGCAAAAAAAGTTGAAAAAGATACTGTTTACGGTCTATCTGAAGCTCTTAAACTTGCGACTGAAACTAACCCAGCAAAATTCGATGCATCAGTAGAAATTCATACACGACTTGGTGTTGACCCACGACAAAGCTGACCAAAATATTCGTTCAACAGTTATCTTGCCGAACGGAACTGGCAAAGACGTGAAAGTTGCTGTTTTTCGCACCAGAAGGTGAACATAAAAGCTGCTAAAGATGCTGGAGCAAATATCGTTGGTGATGAAGAATTCCTAAAACAACTCGACAAAGAAGAATTGAACTTCGATGTTCTTATCGCGACTCCAGCTTATATGCCAAAACTTGGTAAATATGCACGACTTCTTGGTCCACGCGGATTGATGCCAAACCCTAAAGCCGGAACAGTTGCCACCGATGTTGCAAAAGCTGTTTCTGAAGCAAAAGCTGGAAAAGTTGAATATCGCGTAGACAAACAAGCAATCGTTCACCTTTCAGTTGGAAAAAGTTTCATTTGGTGTTGAAAAAACTTGAAGAAAAACGCAAAAGCATTCTTCGACAGTCTTGCTTCACAAAAAACCATCTTCAATCAAAAGGTACTTATGTGAAAAGCGTTTCAATCGCAACTTCACAAGGTCCAAGCATTAAAACTGAAAATCCAATTGCTTAGTTTTAAACCTTTCGAAAAACTCGCCGATCTGGTGAGTTTTTCTTTTTACCGATTTTATGATAAAATAGTTTTATTATGTTGAAATTCTATAACACTCCCAGCCGAAAAATCGAGGAATTTAAACCGCTTAATTCTGAAAATGTTAAAGTCTACACCTGTGGGCCAACCGTTTATGCCAGCCCGCACATTGGCAACTGGGTCGCTTTTATCTATTGGGATATTTTGGTACGAACTTTACAGTTGAATGGTTATAATGTAACGCGCACGATGAATATTACCGATGTTGGACATTTGGTTTCTGACGAAGATGATGGCGAAGACAAACTCGAAAAAGGCGCACGGCGAGAAGGAAAAACTGTCTGGGAAATTGCAGAATTTTATACGAACGAATTCTTAAAAGGGATGCGTGATCTTAATTTGATTACACCTGAAAATCTTTCGAAAGCAACAGATTTTATCCCTGAGCAAATCGCTATTATTAAAGATCTTTCAAAAAAAGGCTTTACCTATAAAAACCAGCGATGGAATTTATTTCGACACGGCTAAATTTCCAAAATATGCAGATTTTGCTCACCTTGATCTGGAAAACCTCAAAGCTGGCGCGCGAGTAAATTTTAACCCTGAAAAGAAAAATCTGAGCGATTTTGCACTTTGGAAATGGTCGCCAAAAGATAAAAAACGTGGAATGGAATGGGAATATTGCGGACGAATGGGTTTTTCCAGGCTGGCATTTAGAATGCTCAGCAATCGCAATTAACACTTTGGGTGAAACAATCGATATTCATACCGGCGGAATTGATCATATTCCAGTCCACCACACCGACGAAATCGCACAAAGCGAAACTTTCACCGGAAAAACTTTTTCGAATTATTGGCTTCACTGTAACCATATGACCAGTGAAGGTAAAAAAATTTCGAAATCGCTCGGTAATGGCTTTACTTTAGAACAAATCATTTTCGCAAGGATTTTCACCAATGGATTTTAAAATGTTTGTGCTACAAAGCCAATATCGAACCGAAAGTAATTTTAGTTTCGAAAACCTCAAATCGGCACAAAATCGGCTTAAAAACTGGCAAAATATCGCAAGCCTTCGCTGGCAGGTTAAGGGAACGATGGCACAATTCCAAAGCCTTGCTACCAAACAAATAATTCTCGAAGAAGTGAATAATAATCTCGACACACCAAAAGCTCTGGCGAAAATTGATGAGATTTTTGGTGAAATTATAAAAAGCAAATCCCGAAAAAAACTAAATTACAGCAATTTGCTTGAACTTATAGAATTTATCGATGAACTTTTAGGTTTGAATTTAACCACCTCAACTCCAGATATTCCAAATGAAATTAAGATGAAAATAATTGAAAGAAACAATGCGCGTGCAGAAAAAAATTGGGCGAAAAGCGACGAAATTCGCGACGAACTACTTTCGAAAAATATCATTTTGCGTGACACTCCAAAGAAAAGTTTTTGGGAATATCAATAAAATCAAAAAAATCAGCCAACTTTCGAAGGCTGATTTTATTTTTCAATTGCCGATTTTTTTGAGAAGTTCGACGAATTTCTCAGAGTTTTCTTCGCGTGTACGGCGACGTCGAGATTTCAAATTCTCTTGAAGCAAAATTTTCGCACAAGCTGCGAGCGGAATCGCCAGCAAAGCACCAAGCAAACCAAACGCATAGACACCAATCGTTAGTGCGACGAAGATAATTAGTGCCGAAAGCTGATTATTGCGCGCCTGAATCATTGGCGAAATCACATTGTTTTCAATCTGTTGATAAATCAAGAAATATATTAAGAAGAATAAGCCAGCCGTTGGAACATTTAGCCCTAAAATCACCGCAGAAAGCAATCCTGCAATTGTCGCACCAACCATTGGAATCATTCCAAAGACAAATAAAAGAACTGCAATCGGTGCAACCAAACTGATTGGGAATCCAAAAATCAAAGCCAAAATCAACGTTGCAATCGAGCCGCAAGTTGCGCTGATTGAACAAATCGTAACAATGCTCGAAACGTAACCCGAAACCGTGCCATACATTCGTGACAAAATTCGGCGATGATCTTTTTCGAGAACTTTGTCGGTGTAGAAAACTTTGAAAAGTCGGTTGATAAGATCTGGTCCTTCAACAAGCATCAAAAATGCCATTGCAAGAATCATAAATAGCGAGATTATCCAGCCCACGATAGAAGCAATGCTTCCAAAAAATAAATCGCCAATTTTCGAAACTGAAGAATTAATCGAGCGCGTAATTGAATCAACCGCTTGCGAAATCATTCCTTCGAGATGATTTTCAACAATAAAAACGGCGAATCCCTGAACTTTCGCCTGTATAATTTTGAACAATCTGTGGCAAATCTTTCGAAAAATGCTTCACTTGATCAGTGATAATTGGTGTAAGCAGAGAAATCAAACCGCCAAAAATCAAAACGATCGTGAGATATGCGACAGCTGTTGCTGCTACACGGTTTTTGTTTGAACCGGGGAGGATTTTTAGTGATTCGCGCCACTGGGGCATTGAGTGCAAGCGCTAAAAAAATGCCGCAATAATAATCATAATTAGCACATCTTTTGCAAGCCAAATTCCGCCAGCAATAGTAATAAAACCAAAAAAATCACCAGCCAAAAAGCGAATTAAAGTTTTTTTGTATCGATTTCAATTTTAACTTTCATAAATATAGTATAGCATATTTTGTAAGTTTTCGAAAAGGTAGAACTACAATAAAAAAATAACCCCCGAAAGAGTTATTTTTTATTTTAACTTAGAAAAGATTGATTATCCTTCTACGCAGTTAGCAACACCGTTTTCTGTTTTAACAGATACAACGATTGATTGACCATTACCCTCAATAGTTCCATCAAGTCCACATTTTGCGTGATTTTTACTTTCATTTCACCAATATTTTGTGGAGTACCTTCACCAACTGAAACTCGGTAATCTGCATTTGTTGATGGGTCAGCAAATGTTGAAGAGTTTCGAACTGTTACGTAGTTTTGAATAAAGTTATTCTTTAAATTATTTCCATCGAATGGAACTGCTCCACGGTTGTTTGATTGAAAAATCAGTCACAGCTGCACGCAAGCGAGAAGCGTCGTTCTTTCGTTGTGTGTCACGTTGTGATCGTTGCAATGCTGGCAAAGCCAAGAACACCATCAAGAAGATCAAACCTGCGATGGCAAGCACAAGCACAACTTCGATGATTGTGAAACCTTTTTTTAGTATTTTTTTGTTGATTGAGTTCATATCGAAAAATCCACCTTTCTATGAACATTATTATTTATATTTTTTTATTTACGGTCTGTCCGTATGGAACTATTTAAACACAAGCGCAATCGTTTTTCAAGACCTTTTTAAGAATTTTTTTAAGTTTTCCACAGGTTTTTGGTGTTATTTCATTAAAAATTTTCTTGTAAGAATAGCGTTGAGCAGTACGCCAAGAACCGATTGAGTCGGCATTAAAACAGCGAATTTCACCATCGCGAACCTCGGCAATCTCAACAAGTGCAGGGTTGTAAAAGCACACGTTTTTTTATAATAACGAAGCTCTTCATCTTTAACATCGTGCCGGCCAGGGAAAATTTCTAAAAAAATTGAACCTTGGCGCGTTCGAAAAAAATAGTTTTCGAAACCACTTGGCGGAAAAGAAAAACGCTGGTTTGAGGTTCATTTTTGAAAGAATATATTGAATATCACCCAAATTTGCACGGGCTTCAAGCGAAATAAACGCATAAAGTCGTTTTTTTGCTTTTTGAAAATTGTCGCCTCGGCGGAATAACCAACCGAAAGATTGCGCGAAATGATTTCTTCAATCCCAAAAATTAACACCGAAATGCTTTTTGGAGAAATTCTTCAAGATTTTTATCTGAATAAGCGTGCTTTTTCCATAAAAATTATTTTAGCATATTTTTCGAAAAAAATGTAAATTTAAAGCTAATATGTTATAATTTAAGAATGAATTTAGTGAAAGGCTTAAATAAAAAATCAAAAAAACGCGGTGGAAACTTTGAGCGGGCCAATGCTGATTTTAGCCGGTGCAGGAAGTGGAAAAAAACAAAAAAACCTTAACACATCGAATTGCGAATTTGATTGCTCACGGTGTGGCGAGCGAGGCAATTTTTGGCGGTAACTTTCACCAACAAAGCTGCACGAGAAATGCGTGAACGCTTAGCTGAATTACTCGAACGCGATGCGAACGACCGTTTTTTTATGCCGTGGATGGGAACTTTTCATGGAATTTGTGTGAAGATTTTTGCGACTTAAAGGCGAGGCGATTGGTGTTGCGCCGAATTTTTGTAATTTACGACGAAGATGACCGCCGAAATTTAATTAAAAAAATAATGAAAGATTTACACCTTGACGAAAAACCTAAAAACCACAAAGTGTAAGTGCAACAATTTCGAACGCAAAAAAACCAGCTTTTTAACGGCAGAAGAATTTTCCGCCAGCGCAAACTGGGGTTTCGAAAAAGTTGCGGAGATTTTTGTTAAATATGAAGAAGAACGAAACAAGGCGAATGCGCTCGATTTTTGACGATTTGCTTTTTCGAAACGGTAAAATTACTTCAACAAAAATCCAGAAGTGCGAAAAATTTTGGCGCGATAAATTCGAACATATTTTAATTGATGAGTATCAGGACACGAACGCCGCACAATATGCGATTGTAAAAAAATGTTGGTAAATTCAAAAACAAAAATATTTGTGTTGTTGGTGATGATTGGCAAAGCATTTATTCTTGGCGTGGTGCAGATTTTACTAATATTTTGAATTTCGAAAGAGATTACAAGGGTGCAAAAGTAATAAAACTGGAGCAAAATTACCGTTCAACTGAGAATATTTTGAACGCCGCACACAACGTTATTTCAAAAAAATCACAACCGAACCGATAAAAAAACTCTTCACTGAGCTTGGCAAAGGCGAGCCGGTTTTGGTTCAAAGTGCGCGAGATGAAAGCGAAGAAGCGGCGAAAATTGCAGGTCAGATTTTTCAGTTTTAAAAACTGTTGGCGCACGAAAATTTAGCGATTTTGCAATTCTTTATCGCACAAACGCGCAAAGCTATAACTTTGAAAAAAAGCAATGATTCGGTATCAAATTCCGTATAAAATTTTTGGCGGAACGCGTTTTTATGACCGCAAAGAAGTTAAAGATATTTTTGGCGTATTTACGCGTAATTTATAATCCGCTCGACCGTGTAGCTTTCGAAAGAATTGTGAATGTTCCGGCACGTGGCTTGGGTGCAGTGAGCCTTTCGAAATTCTTGGATTGGCAAAGTTCGAATGGTTTAGATTTGATTTCGAGCTTGATTAGTGCGAGCGAGCTTTCAACTTTTGGCAACTCGGGCACGAAATTCTTTAGTAAATTTGGGTGAGATTTTTCGTGAATGTCAAATTTTAAGCGAGAATTCTTCAAACCCAAGCGAAATTATTGAGCGAATTTTGGAACGGACGAATTATGGTAAAAAAACGAAAAAAATTGACTGAAATTGAGGAAACTGAACGGAGCGAATATCTTTCAACCTTGGTTAGTGAGGCGAAAAAAATTATGCAGATTTGGCAAGTTTTTTTGGAAGACGCCGCACTGATGAGTTCAACTGATGCGAAAAAGTGGCGATGAGGTAAATCTAATGACTTTGCACGCCGCGAAAGGTTTGGAGTTCCCAGTGGTATTTTTTTGGCGGGAATGGAAGAAGGAATTTTTCCGCACAGCCGAATTTTTTTGACGCAGGTGAAGATGATTTAGAAGAAGAGCGTCGGCTTTGCTACGTGGGAATGACGCGTGCACGAGAAGAGCTGATTTTAAGTTATGCCGAGTCGCGAGCTGTTTTTGGACAGCGGAATTATTCCAGCCCGAGCCGATTTATTGCTGATGCTGAACTGGAGCTACCTAAAAAGAATTTTTAGCGGGTGGAATGATTTTTTTCAGAAGAAGATGACTATAGCCAAGAGGTTAGTTTTGAAGAATTTAATGATTTTTATTCCGATGAATGTGGCTTACAAATTGGCGATCGCGTAAAAAGCCCCACTTTTGGTGCTGGTGTCGTTAAGGATATTGACGGACTGGCGGTTGAGATTGAGTTTGGTAATGGTAAAAATTCGAAAAACTAAACGCCGAATTTGCACGCCTTGAAAAAGCTCTAAAAATTTGACCTTTTACGTTTTATTTGATAAAAATAGTTCTAATAATGCGAGTTTTACAACCAATTTATTTCTACAAAAAAACAGATCACAATTGCAGGATTTTTCTGCGCTTGGATTTTTTTAATTCTACTAAATATCTTCGCGGTTGCTGGGCGAAATTCTGCAAAAAGCTACAGGGCAGGGAAATAAAGTTCTGACTGTTTTTTTGAAAATGGTAAAAAAACATCTTTCAAAACTAATGCGAAAAACTGTTCGCGAAGCTTTAAAAAGCACAAAAAAATTGGCTTCTCAAAAGAAGATACAGTCGAACCAAGCCTTGACGACGAACTCACGAGCGCAGATTATAGTGTGAATATTTATCGTGCAAAACCTGTCGTAATTGAAGATGGTGATTCGAAAAATTAAAGTGATGACCGCTGCACAAACTCCGCGCCAAATCGCGCAAAAATCTGGTATTAAAAATTCATAACGAAGACAAACTCGCTTTTGAACAATCTGGGAACATTCTTGAAGATGGTGTGACGAATTTATTGAAAATTACTCGCGCGAAACAAATTTCGGTTGAACTTTTTGGCAAAAAGAAATTTTTAGAACACAAAGCAAAAACTGTTGCGGACTTTTTAAACGAGAAAAAAATCTCACTAACAAAAGACGACGGAATTAATATTGATAAAAAAACACAGCGATTTCAAATGGTTTGAGTTTTAGAATTTGGCGAAATGGCAAACAAACTGTGACAGTTGAGGAAGAAACCAATTTTTGCGATTGAAACAATTCAAGATGCAAACAAAAGATTCCGGCTATAAAGAAATTAAAGAAGCTGGCGAAAAAGGGTTCGAAAAGCGTAACTTATGAAATTGAAATGCAAAATGGCAAAGAAGTTTCTCGCAAAAATTAACGAAACCGAAATTAAAGCTGCAAAAAAACAGGTTGAAATTGTTGGAATAAAGGTTAATTTACCAGCCGGATCGCATACAGATTGGATGAGTGCGGCGGGAATTCCTGCAGGAGATCATGGTATTGCAAACGCAATTATTGGTCAAGAATCTGGCTGGCGAGTTAATGCAACAAATAGATCAAGCGGTGCATATGGAATTCCTCAAGCTTTGCCAGGTTCGAAAAATGGCAAGCGCTGGCGCAGACTGGCAAACAAATCCAATCACACAATTAAAATGGATGAATTCTTATGTAATCGGTCGCTACAAGAGTTGGCAAGGTGCATATGAACACAAAAAACGAACTGGTTGGTATTAATGAGCGGGCTTAAATTTAACCAAAAATCCGGCTCAAAAAAAGTGAAAAAAAGCGAAAATTCGAATCTAAAAAATAACAAATCGCTTGGTCAGCACTGGTTGCGAGATCGTGAGATTTTGGATGCGATTGCTTTTTCGGCCGAAATTGAAGATGGCGATTTCGTTCTTGAAATTGGCCCTGGGCTTGGCACACTAACCTCTTCGCTTTTTAAAGTTCGCCGGCAAAAAAATGGCCGAGTCCTTTCGATTGAATTCGACGAAAATCTGGCTAAAAAACTACCAGCACAATTTCCTGGAAAAAACTTAGAAATTATTAACGCTGATTTTTTTAGATTTTTGATCTTTCGAAATTGCCAAAAAACTACAAAGTTGCAGCAAATGTGCCATATTATATCACCTCAAAAAAATCGTTGAAAAATTACTCACAAGCGAAAAATAAACCAAGTGTCGCAGCACTTTTTAGTACAAAAAGAAGTGGCCGAGAGGATGGCAGCCAAAGCGGGCGAATTGAGCATTTTAGCGATTGCCTCACAGATTTATGCAAATGCTGAGCTTGGCCAAATTGTTGAACGAGAGTTTTTACGCCACCACCAAAAAGTTGATTCTCAAGTGGTTATTTTTAAAGGCTAGAGAACAAAATCTAATTGAAAAAAATTTAACCTCGAAAACAACTGTCAAGTTTCTGAAAAAGAATTCTTTCGAATTGTTAAAAGCTGGTTTTGCAGCAAAACGTAAAAAAATTTCGAAAAAGCTTAAGCGCTAACCTTGCGATTTCGAAAGAACGAACAGCTGAAATTTTAGAAAAATGTGAGATTTCGCCAGATTTGCGAGCACAAGATCTCGAAATAAAAGAATGGCTTAAAAATTGCAAAAAAATATTTTATAGCAAATAAAAACGCTGTTGCTTTTTCCATAGCATTGGGAATACAATTTAGATATGAAAGCAATCAAAATTAACAAAAATCAAAATATAACTAAAAAAAGGGCTTTACGATCATTGAAGTTGTTTTTAGTATTGGCTATAGCTGGACTAATCTTTTTAATGGTATTTTTGGCTTTACCAGCACTTCAACGATCACAAAGAGACACACAGCGAAAGCAAGATGTCGCAATGGTTGTGACAGCCTTACATAATTGGAAGGCTAACAATAAAGGACGAAGCTATGCGTCTTTGGGTGATAGCAAAACTAAGCCCTTATCTTCAAGCGACGAATATGATAAAGAAAATGGCCTAAACGTGTCTGTAATCTCCATTGAAAACAACCCCCTCAACAATTATATAGGTTTTAGAGAGGATAATGATTCAAATAAAAACGATAGCTCTTCATCATTAAGTCTAAATACATCCTTTATAAAAACATTCAAAACTCGCTCCGATATCGTAAGATTAAAAAAAGAAGCATTTGAAGAATGGAGAATAATGGCAGTCGTAATTAATTTTGGGTGCAACAATATAGAAATCCTAAAGAATGGCAAGACGGCGGTCTTAAAAGATAAAAAACCTGGAGCAGCTGCAGTTGTGCATTTTTTGGAATCTGGTGGAGCTTATTGTCAGGAAGCCTAAAACTTTTCGAAAGCCCAAAATCTTGGGCTTTTGTTTTTATTTGAATTTTATGATATAATTATAAGCAGTATGACGAAGAAAAAACTTTATATCACTACCGCAATTCCATACGCGAATGGCGCGCCGCATATCGGAAATGCTCTCGATTATTTGATTGCTGATATCTGGGCACGATATCAACGACAGCAGGGAAATGAAGTGCGTTTTCAGGTTGGAACAGATGAGCACGGTAATAAAATCGCTGAAAAGGCCGCTGAAAACGGTTTAACTCCACAAGAATATGTTGACGGAACTGTTCAGAATTTCAAAAAATTAATGGACAAAATGAAAACAACTTATACCGATTTTATTCGAACAACAGATTCACACCACGTTGGAGCATCGCAATATATTTGGATGAAACTCCAACCTTACATCTATAAAAAAATTCTTACGAAGGTTGGTATTGTACCGGTTGCGAAAGTTTTTACACAGAAAAAAAGAAGTCACAGAATTTCACGGTGTTTGTCCAAATCATCAAAAAAACCTTTCGAAAGACTTTCGGAAGAGAATTATTATTTGCGAATTTCGGAATTTACACCAAAAAAATCATTGAGGCGATTGAAACAGATCGAATGAAAATCGTTCCAGAATATCGCAAAAAGAATTTTTAAATTTCTTGAAAGGCGGACTTGAAGACGTCTCGATTTCACGACCAAAGAAAAAAATCTAACCTGGGGGCGTTCCCGTTCCTGGTGATCCTGAGCAAGTGATGTATGTTTGGATTGATGCCTTGGCGAATTATCTAAGTGTGATTGGCTATCCTGATATTTCTGGCTGGGAAGAATTTTGGCCAGCGAATGTCCAGGTTATTGGAAAAGATATTTTGCGTTTTCATGCGGGAATTTGGCCAGCAATGTTGCTTGGGCTTGAACTTCCTTTGCCAAAAACTTTGCTTGTTCATGGACATATTTCGAGCGGTGGTATAAAAATGAGCAAATCGATTGGAAATGTGGTTGATCCAAACGAAATTATCGATAATTATGGTCTTGACGCTTTTTCGATATTATTTCTCGCGCCACATTCCAACACAAGACGATGGCGATTTTACTTGGGAAAAATTCGAAAACGCCTATAATAACGAGCTCGGAAATGACCTCGGAAATCTCGCTTCACGCGTAGCAAATATGGTTAAACGCTATCAAGCTGGCGTTGTAGGTGAAATCCCTCGAGATGAACACGACCGCCACACTTACAATACTTTTATGAATTCGCTCGAATTCAATAAAGCGATTGATGAAGCCTGGGGTTTAGTTCGCGCACACAATCAATATATTGAAGGTGTAAAAACCTTGGGAAATTGCTAAAAAAAGCCAAAGAAGATAAAGATGAAGAAAACCACTTGGCGGAAGTTTTGACACATTCTGTATCAGGATTACTCCAAATTGGCGAAATGCTCGCGCCATTTATGCCCGAAACAGCTGAAAAATCCAAATTATCTTTAGTAGTGGTGTAATTCGCGATGAAGAAATCGGCTTACTTTTCCCAAAGATTTATCTGAAAACGACCGATCCACGCGCAGCAAAAATCGCAGCCGCACAAAACAATCAAGCTAAAAAATAACTAGAAACCTCGGCTTTGCGCTGAGGTTTCAAATTTCGAAAAGGATAAAATGAAAATTATCGATTCACATTGTCATATCCACGACCAAAATTTCCCAATTCCTTGCGCAGAAGTTTTTTTGAAAATATGAAAACTGCTGGGATTTCGAAGGCTATTTGCATTGGAGAAAATCTTGAAAATTCCAAAAATCGCCGCTAAATTTGCTGCTGAAAATTCGGGCAAAATTGAACTTTTTTTCTGCGATCGGTGTTCATCCTCACGAAGCAGGAAAATATAATCCAAAAGAGTTAATTCTGGAACTTGAACAACTTTCAAAAAGCCCAAAAAGTTGTGGCAATTGGCGAAATCGGCCTTGATTATTTTTTTATGAAAATTCCGATCGTGAAGCACAAAAAAATAATTTTGAGAGCTCAGCTTGAACTTGCACAAAAATTAAATTTACCAGTTAGTTTTCATGTTCGAAATGCCTTCAAAGATTTTTGGCCAATTTTTGATGAAGTTTCCAGAAACGGCAAAATTCGCGGTGTTTTACATTCTTTCACGGATTCGAAAGAAAATCTCGAACAAGCTTTACGCCGAGATTTATTTATTGGTATAAATGGAATTTCAACTTTTTGTCAAAAAAACCCGAAGAGCTGGAAATGTTCGATCATATTCCGATTTCGAAAATTCTGATCGAAACTGACGCACCATTTTTAGCACCGAAAGGTGAGCGAGGAAAACCGAACCAGCCAGCTTTTTTTCAAAATTGATCGTTGAAGATTTGGCTAAAAAAACGCGGAATTTCAACCGAAGAAGCCGCAAAAAATCACGAGTAAAAATTCAGAGAAATTGTTTAATATTTAAGTTTTACTATATTGACAAAAAGCTTTAAATATGATACAATTTTAACATATTTGAGGTTTAAAAATGAATAGTTCAGACAAAAAGTTTATACCAAATTCCTTATTATCCAGAAGCTCAGCCCTGAGCCAGCTTTCGAAAAAAACCACGATTAAAAATTGCTTATGATGCGCCAAAACATATGCCACTTAACCAAAAACAACAGATTAAAAAAACCAAATTTTCGAAATATTCATCAAAAATCAACCAAGCAGTCAAATTGATATTTTTTTGGCGAAATGTTTGCAAAAAGTGCACAGATTTTACATTTTCGAACTTTGGCGGAAGAAGAAATTAGGCTCTCACACTTAAAAATATACCAGAAAAATCTTTTTTTGAAAAAAACTCAAAAACACGAAAGTAATCAACTTTATTATAAATATCTTTTTGCGAGCTTCAGGAAAAACCCGCAAGATATTTCGCGTGCACTGATTGATCTTGAAAGTAAGGTTGGAATGAAGATTTTTTTGGCCCAGTTTCGAATGGGATTCGGCGAGAATTTTTTTGTGCTTGATCATAATTCGTGGATTTATCACGAGGAATGGATTGACGGTAGGCGAAAAGTTCACCAAAAATACAATTCGCTACGAACTTCGAAAAGATCAGGTGATTAAAATCGAAGCTGGCCCGCATTATTTCGACCTCAAAGGCGCAGAACTTCGAAATTTCCATCACGCGGTTCAAACTTACTATCAGAATGTTTCGCGATTAGTTTATGGCCGACAGGTTTGAACTTTTTTAAAAAGTGTGCTATAATTGAACAGAATTGTTTTATTTTTTAACGAAAGGAAAGAGATGGCTAAACATAAAAAGTTGGCACGGCGCAGATCGCAAACGAGCTTTGCGCACAAAACTAAAAAAATTGAAAAAAACGCCGCGAAGCAAAAACGCCGCGAACGAATCGCAGCTGCTTTGGCCGCAAAATAATTTTCGAAAATCGCTCTCATGTGGGGGCGATTTGATTTTTTTAGAAAATTATGCTATAATTATGAAATCTATCGAATTTTCGAAATATATTTTGGAGGTGGAAGAAATGGAAATTAAAGATAGAGGTATTTTAAACGTTACGAAGAAGGTTGAGGACGGCGAATGGCTGTTTTGCTTTTTACACGAGCTTAGATTAGACCAACAAGGCGAGATTTCGGTTTGGCTTTTCAGATCTGACTTATCAAGACGATTCTGTTTTTAGATATGACACCGGATGATATCTTAGACAAGGCATGCGTAGCTTTACTTTTCGATGAAGAAACAGGTAAAGTGATTGCATCGGCTTCAATGATGAAACCGCAAATTAATTCTTTTGGTCAGCGTTTGGGTGAAATTGGCTCAATGTTCACAGTTGAAGAGTATCAACGACAAGGCGCAGCGAGCTTTTTAGTTCAACAAATTGATGAATGGGCAAAAGAGCAAGATGATATTCACGGTGCATATGCTTTTTTGAACTCAAAATCTCCGCGAAGTTTTGCGGTGAATGGCTACAAAGGTGAACTTCAAAAAGAAGGATTTATTTATAACGCGGCGGATATTACACCAGCTTATGCCTTTAATTTGTGTCGTACGATTTGTCGCGATACGCAAGCGATTCATTTGATGGATTTGGAGCTTCGAAAAAATTTCTCGAAGAAAACGCTGAAATGAATAATTTGGAAGAATTATTCCAGATTCGTGATGAGCTTAATTGTGCAAAAATTTGAGCGGCGGAATCGTTTCGAAAAAAATTAATAAACGAAAATGAGCTCGAAATTAAAAATTAAAACTTTTACAGTTCCAACAAAAGATTTAACCGAAAAGGAAATCGAGCAAGACATCAAAACTCATTGCGAAATTATCAACTTTTATCGTGATAATTTCAAAAATAATCTGCACTGCTGCGATGTGGTGGTTGCAAAATTATATTAAGCGGGCAAAATTGCTCGCTTTTTTTCTTGCTTTTCAAAAAACTGTTTATGTTAAAATATTTACATTAAGGAAGTGGGCGATGTTTAACTTAAAAAAATATTTTTAGTGAAAAATTCAGAAAATAAAAAAATTCGAACGATTCGAGCAATTTTTTTGGGTGATGGAAAAAGCAATTCTCGATGCCGTTGATGATGGAGTTTTAGCAGTTGATTCAAAAGGAAATATTGTCGCGATTAATCCAGCAGCCGCACAAATTACTGGCTGGAGTGGAAGTGATGCGGTTGGTCTGATTTTTTTAATTCTGTTTTGAAGATTTCAAACAATGACGGAGCGGAAATGTTGGACGTTTCAAACCCCGTAAATCGCGTACTTCAAACTGGCACTAATTTCACAACGCGTGATCTTTTTGTTAAAACACCGAGCGGAAAAGTTGCGCCAATTTTTTTGGCAGTGAATTCGATTGGCGGACAAAATTCTGGAGCAGTAGTAGTTTTTTTCGCGATATTTCGAAAGAGTTAAAAGAGAACCGCGAGCAAGCTGAATTTATTTCAACCGCAAGTCACGAAATGCGAACGCCTGTAGCCAGCATCGAAGGTTACCTTGGGCTTGCCCTAAACCCCGCAACCGCAACAATCGACGCACGCGCAAAATCCTATCTTGAGAAAGCCCATGAAAACACTCGACATTTAGGGCAACTTTTTCAAGATTTATTGGATATTACAAAAAGCAGAAGATGGCCGATTAAAAAAACGAGCCGGTAGTTTTGGACGCAATTGAATTTGCGCGAAATATTTGGGAAGGCTTAAGACAAAAAGCGAGCGATAAAGGTTTGAATTATATTTTCGAACCCGATTATCATAAAAACGGGTGAAAAAAACCCTAACGCCGGTGTTTTTTTCATTCATGTCGACCGCGACCACTTGCACGAAATTTTTAAATAATCTTTTCGAAAATGCGATTAAATACACGCCAAGCGGAAAAGTTTCGGTGAATGTGACTAGTGGAAACGACAATGTTGAAATCTCTGTAACAGATAGTGGAATCGGAATTCCAGCTGAGGATATTCCGCATTTGTTTCAAAAATTCTACCGCGTAGATAATTCCGAAACGCGAGAAATCAACGGTACAGGGCTTGGGCTTTTCTTATCGCGAAAAACTCACCGAATCAATCGGCGGGTCACTTAATGTTGAAAGTGAATACAAAAAAAGGTAGTACTTTCACAGTAAAAATTGCCACGAATTACGCGTGAAAATGCTGAAGTTTTAAAGGCGAAAGAAGAGGAGAAAAAGGCCGAAGAACATCAAAAAAATCGAAGCTAAACGCAACCAACGCGAAATTGAAGAAGCTGACCGCGACATTGCGGCAATTCTTGAAAATACTGAGAGTGAAAGTCCGAGCGAGGAAGTTTTCGAAAAGGCGCACGAAATACAGCCAGAAGTAGCGCCAGTTCCAGCAGCAATTCCGCAGCAAATTTCAAATCCTCAACCCGTTCAGCCAGTACAACCAGTTCAAATTCCGCAAGCGTTTTCAAACATTCAATCAGTTCAACAAACTCAGCAACCACGAGCAGCTCAACCAAATTCACAAGCTCAAAATACTCAAAATTATGCTGGAAATGGTTTGTCGAATATGCAAACTTTCAAGATAGCGCAAAAATCAAGCACAAATTTTAGAAGCTCAGCGAGTACAAGCTACGCAAGCGTTTTTTTAAATACTCAATCGACACAAATTCAGCCAAACCCTGAAAAAACAAACATTTAAAAAATCCACAGATGCAAATTCAGCAGAATTCGTCAGTAAATAACTCAGTTCAACAAACTCAGCAACCACGAGCAGCTCAACCAAATTCACAAGCTCAAAATACTCAGCCAATGCGTAGCTCGGCAAGTCTTAATACGGCAATGATGCGCGCGAATGTTTCGCAAAATATTCAGAATTTACAAGTTGGACAAGTTCGAAATCCACAACAAGCCGTTCAACAAAAATGTTTCACCAGTAACAACGCAAGTTCAAAATGTGACACAAAATCCGCAAGTTGTTCAAAAATAATTACTCAACACAAAAATTCACAAGCGAAACAGATGTCGCAAACAATTCGAATTTCACCGCCAGCACCAATTCCAACTCCACAAATGGGTCAACTTCCGCCGAATCCGCCAACTTTAAATGATATTGAGCGAATGAAAATCGAATACGCGCAGAGAATGGTGGCGCAGAAAAAGTAAGCATAAAAAGTATAGATTTTTAAAGAAAAAAATTATATAATAGGAGCAGTATGACAAAGATTTTATTAGTAGAAGATGATAAAAGTTTGCGCGAGATTTATGGTGTGCGATTATTAGCTGAGGGATACGACATTGTTTCGGCTGGCGACGGCGAAGAAGCGCTCGCGATGGCGATTAAAGAGCGCCCGAATTTGATCGTTAGTGATGTAATGATGCCAAAAATCTCAGGCTTTGATATGCTTGATATTTTGCGATCAACAACCGAAACGCGCGGAATTAAAGTTATCATGATGACAGCGCTTTCAAGCGAAGATCAACGACGACGTGGAGAAGCCCTCGGCGCAGATCGTTATTTAGTAAAATCACAAGTTGGAATCGAAGACGTTGTGCGAACCGTGCATGAAGTTCTTGAAGACGGCGATTTAACAGTCGAACAGCGAACCGCCCAAAAACAAGCACCGATTACAGCAGAGACTCGCGAATTTACACATACAGAAACTCAACAATTCGCCACACAACAACCTGCGCCAATTCCAGTACCACAACCAACTCCAAGCCCAGCACCCATGCCAGCTGCACCAGTTTTCGAAAGACCAATAACTCCGCAAGCACCAGCTCGCCCAGCAGCTATAAATTCAACACCGGTACGTGCAGCCGTTCCAAATTTAGCGCAATTTGAAAGAGAACGACCAGCCCCACAAGCACCAATTCAAATGAATCAAAACCCCGCAACAATTGAAGCTCCTGCACGCCCAATTAGTGATTTTGTAAATCAACCACGCGTTTCAGCGCCACAACCAGTTCGGCAACCAATACAATCTCCACAAACGAGCGGTGAGAGAATTATTCAACCAATTGAAAACAATAGAAGCAACGAAGAAACGCTCACTTTCCAGATTAATGATATTTTGAATGGTGGAAGCGGCGAAAATCCACTAAATAATCAACAACCTCCTTTTGGAGCACAATAAATCGTGAACGAAAAATCCGAACGCCTAAACAAATTCCTGGCTCTTCAGCTGGGAATTTCGCGTAGACAAGCAGATGAGCTAATCGAAAAAGGGCGAATTTCAATCAACGATAAAAACCGCCAAACTCGGCGCACGTTTCGAAAAATAACGATACAATTAAACTTGGTGAAAAAAATTATCTCAAAAAAATCCAGAAGAAAAAAATTTATTTACTCTTCAATAAACCACGCGGTTTTGTTTGTTCGAGAAAAAAAGCAGGGCGAGAATGAAACGATTTATGCGATTTTACCGAAAAGAATTTCACAACCTAAAAACCTGTTGGACGGCTCGATAAAGATTCAAGCGGACTTCTGCTTTTTAACTAACGATGGTGATTTCGCCTTTCAGATGACACACCCGAAATTTCGAAAAAAATTAAAGAATATTTGGTTTCGCTCGACACGCCACTTCAACCAATTCACCAGCAAATGATTGCCGATTTTGGTATAGATCTACCCGACGGAAAATCCCAACTTGGGCTTGAACGGCTGGACGATTCGAGAAAAATGGAAAGTAGTTATGAGTGAAGGGCGCAACCGCCAGATTCGCCGAACCTTCTCGGCTGTAGGTTATGAGTTCAAGAGCTACACAGAATAGTCTTTGGTTCATATACTTTACCAAAAAGATTTTTGATTTTTGGTAAATTTCAAAAAATTAAAAAAACAATAGTTTAGCAAAAAGACCTCAAAAGAGGCCTTTTTGTTAATTACTGTAATTCAGCAAGATCGGCAAGATTAATCAATAAACTCATTACGTAACAGCTTGAAATCTCAACATTCTTATCAAGCATAATTTGACAAAAGATATCCAAAATCTTTTCGAAATATTCTTTAATTTCAATCGGAATTTTATCTTCATTACCAGAATTAGACTCAAATTCGCAAGCCCGAGCAATTTTTTTCAGTCAAGCTTTTTCCGCGAAAATTAAAAATAGTGAATTTCTGTAGCATAAGTTCGCACAAGTTGTCCTACCGCAACTGGATTTCCGAATTTCTCAATATTAATCTTAAGGACAAATTCATTTCGAACATCCAAGATTTCTTCAACATCAAAAAGATTTCGAAAAATCTCAAAATTAGCATAAGGCTCACCGCTTTGCAAAAGCTTGCTCGATAATCTTTCGAGTATCTTCTGCAACCATTTGACGAGTTTTCATCGATGCTAATGGTATAGCTGCTGTTTCAGTTTTAAAATGTTCCTGCATTTCTGCACCTCCAAAATTTTCTTGGATTTTTATTATATCATTTTTAGCTTTTTTTAAGCAAGTTTTTTTACAATATTAATGTTGATTTTTGTTTTGAAAAAAATTATAAAAATAATTAAATATGCTAAAAAAACTAAAAAGAACTTCGAAAAATGTTTTTCGATAATTTTCTCGGCACGATTGCCGATAACCTTGTTGAAGCGAACTGGGCACTGGTGATGGCCTGGTATCCAAATGTCGCCTATGCGGAAAAAAATCACTCACAATGTTTGCTGTAACAGATACGCTTTGGGTGGTACTTTCCTGTGCGTATTATGCTGTTCGAACAGCTTTTAGTCTCGAATCTGCCAGCTTATATGGTGAATAAAAAGTGCAGATAAAGCTTCGAAAACCCCTCAAAAAAATGCGCTTTATTTAATTTATTTAATTTTAACACCACCAGCGTTAATTTCGTTTATTTTTGCGGGAGAATTACTAAATTCACTTGGTGTTTCACAAGAACTTCTTACATTTTATGTTCCATATTGGCGAATTTGCGTAGCGACGATCTTCTTGGCTTGCCCGAGCCAGATGCTGATCACTGCTTATCTTAAAGCTACTTTTTCGAACAAGACAGGCAATGATTCTTGACCACGCAACAACATGGACGATGGCAATCGGCTCATTTTTAGCACTATGGGTTTTTGGCTGGGGCGCAAATGGAATGATGGTAGCTTGTTTTTTTGGCGAATGCTATACCACTGATTTATTTCTTGATTGCAAAAACCTTGCCCAAATTTCTTTAAAAAATGGTTTTGAAATTGATATAAAATGGATCAAAAAAACTTTGGCTTAACACAAAATGGGAAATTATCCGCAGATTAGCACCAAGAATTGCTGCGATTTTTACAACATCTTCATTATTGTATCTTTCGCCATCATTTGTTTCAGCCCGATATTGGATCTACACGATCGGTGCTTTTCTTGAAGGTGTAGTCGATGCGAGTGCAAGTCTTGCAAATATTGACGTTTCTTACAACTCAAAATTGAGCTTAAAAAAACTCAAAAAGAAGTTTATCAAAAATAATAAATTTATTTGGCGGTTAGCTTTAAAAACTTTTTCATTGTTCTTACAATTTCGATTGGGTTTTCAGCGCCAATCTGGGTGAATATTATTTCGAACGACACAGCAGTAAAAATGCAATTCTTAATCCAATGATTTTGATTCTATTCGCAATCGAAGTTGGCTCAAAAATTCGCTATTATATTTTGCTTTCAATTACGCGTTCATATTTGAAAAAATTTAACGGAGTAATGCAGGTAATTTACGCTTTATCAAGCAGTATATTGACACCCATAGGAATTTTCATCTTCCTCAAAAACCTTCAATCTTGGCTTAACTGGCGTTTTTGTTACGACCGCAATTGTTGGATTTTTACAATTTGCACTTTCTGAAATTTATCTTCGAAAACAAAAAAAGTTAAAGTTGATTTTTTTAATCTTCTAAAGTTTGAATTTTAAACAAAAAATATGTTATAATTAATAAACTATGTCTAAAAAAATCTCCCAAAAGTTGCAATTATCGGACAAGCGAATGTTGGAAAATCTTCGCTTTTTAACCGAATGATTCGCGCCCAGCAAGCCGTTGTTGCGCGAGAAGCCGGAACTACACGCGACAGCGTTCTCGGCAAAGTTAAATATAAAAAAACAAGCTTTTTGGCTAATTGATACAGCCGGGTTGAAAGATCCAAACGACGAATTTGAAGCGACAATTCAAGAGCAAATTCAAGATGCGGTTGATGCCAGTGAATTAATTTTGGTGGTTCTTGATAGCACTAAACCTTTCTCGAACGAAGATCGCTTAATTGCAAAAAAAGCTTTAAAAATCTCGAAAGCCGGTGATTTTAGTTTTAAATAAAACCGATTTGAAAGGGAATTTGCCGAACGAAGAATTTTTGCGACTCGGAATTAGACCGATTATTCGAACTTCTGCCGAGCACAACGCCGGCGTTGAAGAACTTCTAACTGAAATCGCTGAAAAATATTCCAAAAGTTAAAGAAGAAAAACAACCCGAAGATGTGATTCGTGTGGCTTTTAGTTGGTCGCCCAAATGCTGGAAAATCATATCTTTTCAACACTATGGCCGGAAAACAACAGGCGATCGTGGCAAATGTTGCCGGAACAACGCGCGACACAAACCGAACCGAAATTAAATTTAATGAAAAACAATCGAGATCATCGATACGGCCGGAATGCGCAAACCTGGTAAGCAGAAGTTGGAATCGAAAAATTCTCAGTGCTTCGAACTTTGAATGCAATTGATGAAGCTGATATTTGCTTGCTTTTTGATGGACGCGAACGAATTAAACACCCAACTCGACCAACGAATTGCCGGCTTAATTAATGACGCCGGAAAAAGGGATGATTATTGTGGTTTCGAAATGGGATAGCGTTGAAGGAAAAAGATGCTTACACTCGCGATGCTTTAGCGCCACGAATTGCTTATTATTTTAAATTTACACCTTGGGCACCGCTAATCTTCACAAGTTCGAAAAACTGGCCAAAAATGTAACAAAGATTTATGATTTAATTCTGAAAGTTCACCGTAACCGTGCGAGACTTGCAAAAACTTCAATCTTGAATCAGCTTCTTCAAAAAGCAACGCAAGCTCATCCGCCAGCAGGTTTGAAAAAAATACACATCCAAAAATTACGCTATATCTCACAAAGCGACAGCAATCCACCCTGGTTTATTATTCACGGTTCGAATCTAAAATTTGTTCACTGGAGCTATAAACGCTATTTGGAACGCTTAATTCGTGAAAAATTTCGATTATTCTGGCACGCCGATTAAGTTTTCTTTCAGAGATGAAAAAAACAAATCAAAAGAAAACCGCGCAAGAATTTCGGCCGGCAAAAAGTAATCAACAAAAACTCGGGCGCGCTCAAAAAAAGCAACCGACACGCAAAAATAAACGCGAACGCAAACGCGACGAAAAACTCGCTCGAATTCAAAAAAATCAATAAATTTTTCGCCCCGCGCTTGGGGCGATTTTTCGAAAAGGATAAAATGAAAATCATATTTTTTTCAAGGTAATTTTTCCAGAAAAAAATATACTGGAACTCGCCACAATGCAGGTTTCGAATTTGCAGATTATTTAGCGAAAAATAACGCACAATTTCAAGAAAAAGCCAAAATTTAAAGCTTTTTATTACTGAAATTACACTCTTTAATGAAAAAGTTTTGCTCATTAAAACCAACAACTTTTTATAATGAAACTGGCTTTTCAGCACGGGCGATTTGCAATTTTTATAAAATTAATTTTTCGAAAAAAGATTTTTTTAGCTGTTCACGATGATTTAGATTTAGATTTTTGGTACAATTCGCATTAGAAAAAAAGCGGTAGTTCTGCCGGAAATAACGGACTAAAAATCTTTAATTTCCGTTTTTGGTGAAGATTTTGTACGAATGAAAAATTGGCATCAAAAATGAATTTTTGCCAAAAATCGGCGCAATGAATTTTCGTTCTGGCTAAATTCTCAAAAAAACGAAAGCGAAAAAAATTACCCCAGATTTTTTTGAAATTTGCGAAGATTTTTGTTGAAGATTTTGCGAAAGATTCTCTCGAGAATAATAAACGTTCAATCTAAAAATATTATTATTTACCTTTATATAAATAATAAAAAAAGCCCCAGGGAGTTCTGATACCTCTTAGCTTCTTAACCTCATTAAACACCCCTTTCAAATTTAGAAGATTTTTTTACTTATTGAAATTTCTGCAAAAAAATCTACCAAATTTCATACTCACTTCATAAAACTATCATAAAATATAGTTAAGTATGAAACTAAAGCGAAAGGAGATAGATTGAGAATCATACAAAAGTCACTGGCTTATGTTACGCGGAAGAGAAAAAGAACTACAATTGTTTTTTTAATTCTTACTGCGGTATTTTCAAGCCTATATGCATGTTTGAGCGTAGTTAATTCAGCAGTAATCTAGAAAAATTCGCTCTACAAAGCGTCAAATTCATCTTTCTCAATAGTCAATAAAGATCCTCAGGGCTATTTTAACTACAAAGATGTGGAGAATATTCGTAACATTAAAGAAATCAAAAGAATCATTACTTGAATATGAAGGCTTAGCTAAGCCCATAAACGCTAAAAGCTATATCTGCCAACCAGCAAGTTCAGCGCAATGATCTTGATGAAGACTTAAAAAATACAGTCGCAATTCACAGCACCAACAATACCACCAAAAATACACTCTTTAGTAGTGGCGTATTCAAACTCAAACAAGGTCACCATTTGAAGCAAAAACGATAGAGGAAAAAGCCTTAGTCCACGAAGCTTTTTGCTCAAAAATAATCTAAAAAAATTGGCAATAAAATTGAGATTAGTTTAATAAATGTGGGCGATAAAAAACTGAAACTCAGAAAATTAAATTCGAAATTATAGGATTTTTTAGCGGCAAAAACAAGAAAAAAATACACTGGTTTATCTTCTGATTTTAGTGAAAAACATGATATTTTCGGATTTCGAAACAACTATACAAAGCACTTAATCTACCAGAAAAACGAACGCCTTTTAAGTAAAAATAACTCTATACACCAAAACAGCAGATCAACTAGACGAAGCCATTACGAAAACTGAAAAGATTAATATTAACTGGTCTAAATATAAGATCGAGAAAAATAATGCTGCTTTCAAGGATACTCTAGAATCAATAGAAGGAGTTAAAAACATTATCAATTTAATGACTTATTTGATAATAATTGGCGGAAGCGTGGTGCTTAGTTTAATTCTGATGCTTTGGTTGCGCGAGAGGATTTACGAGATAGGAATTTTATTATCAATCGGCACGAGCAAGCTTCAGATAGTATCACAATTTATTATAGAAACTAGTTTTAATATCAATCCCGACAATAATCAGCTCTTTTATTCTTGGAAATTTAGTTTTCAGTTTAATCACAAAAGGGCTCAGCGAAGGTGAAGAAACCTCATCTATAGCATCAAGTTTCACAAACAATATTTTTGGGTTAGACAGCTTAGCGGTTTTTATACAAAGCTACGATATATTAATCACAATAATTATTCTGTCTGTAATTATTGCATCAACGATGATTTTAGTTAAAAACCAAAGGAAATTTTATCAAAAAAATTAGTTAGGAGAATATTATGAAAAATATTAGAGATTAAAAAAATTTAACTTATAGCTATAAAGATTCGAAAGAGAAAGTTCTAGCAAACGTTAATGAAAGTTTCGAAGAGGGAAAAATTCTATGCGATTATCGGTAAATCTGGCTCCGGAAAAATCCACATTGCTCTCATTATTAGCTGGCCTCAGACGAGCCAGATAGCGGAAAAATACTTTTCAATGGAGAGAATATCCAAGAAACCGGCTACACAAATCACCGCAAAAACAACATCTCTCTGGTTTTTCAAAATTATAATCTTATCGATTATCTTTCACCACTGGAAAATATCCGCCTAGTGAATAATCAAGCTCAGCAAGATATTTTGCTAGAACTTGGCCTTAGCGAACATCAAATTAAACGAAATGTAATGAAACTTTCAGGTGGTCAGCAGCAAAGGGTAGCGATCGCTCGCGCATTAGTCTCAAGTGCACCCGTTATTTTGGCCGATGAGCCAACTGGAAATTTGGACGAAAATACAGCTAGCGAAATTATCGAAATTCTCAAAAAACTAGCCAAAGAAAGAAATAAATGCGTGATTGTCGTAACTCATAGTAAAGAAGTTGCGCGCGCTGCCGATATCGTGCTCGAACTTAAAAATAAAAAATTAATCAATAAACGTGGGTAGAAGGGAGTAAAATAATGTTAAAAAAATGCTTTTGCATATGTAACAAGAAAAGGCTTAAAAATCACTTAGTGATTTTTGCTGAGTTATCTTAACGATGTCGGCCTTAAGTTTAATTAGTTTGTCCATTAAAGAAGCTACTGATAAAGCTTCAACCAAAACTTTTAGCAATATCACAAATAGCTTTTCGATAGAAATAAACCGCCGAGTTAATCCTGGCACGCCAAGAGGTGGAGGAAACGTAAAAGGTCAAGATATTAAAAAAATTGCCAACTCTGAAAAATATAGAAAGCTACATAAAAAGAATTAATAGCGTTGCTGATTTAGACGGATACGACATCATCGAAACAGCTGAAACCGCAGCCAACCAATCGCCTGCGCGAGCTAAGAATTTCAAAAGAGCCATAATGCTTACTGGCGTTAATGATTCTTCTAAGGAGACTAAATTTGTTTCAGGCGCATATAAGTTGGTTGAGGGCAAGCATCTAACCGCTCAAGATAAAAATAAGGTTTTAATTCACAAAGATTTAGCCAAAAAGAATAATCTCAAAGTTGGCGATAAAATTAAGCTAAAAATCAAATTTATTTGATGCAGACAACGAAAAAGGCGCTAACGAAACGGTAGAAGTTGAAATAAAAGGACTTTTCGACGGGCATAATAAAGGTGGCGTTACTGCCGCACAGGAACTTTACGAAAACACTTTAGTTACAGACATTCACACCGCAGCAAAGGTCTATGGAAATACCGAAGACATAGCAACCTACCAAGATGCAATTTTCTCCATTAAAGGAAATAAAAACCTTGATCAAGTCATAAAAGATCTAGGGAAATTAGACATAAACTGGCAGGAATATAGCTTAATTAAAAGTTCTTCAAACTATCCTGTGCTTCAACAATCAATTTCAGGAGTTTATTCTATAGCTAACCAGTTATTCATTGGGTCATTATTATTCGCTGGAATTATAGTTTCACTGCTATTATTCTTATGGATCAATGCTCGCAAAAAAGAAATTGCCGTGCTACTTTCATTAGGAATTTCGAAAGGCCAAATTTTAGCTCAGTTTGCAGTAGAACTAGCCTTTGTAGCAATCCCAGCTTTCATCGGTTCATATTTCTTGGCTAGCTATGCTGGAAAACACATTGGAAACAACATTTTACAAAGTGTTACTGGAAATATCGCAAAGCAAATTGTCAAGCAATCAGCTTCAACAGGCTTAGGCGGTGGTGCTGAGGTGGATGGATTCAATAAAACTCTCAATAGTCTTGATATGACAATCAATCCAAATATGCTGGTCTGGGTAATTATATTCATGGCTATCGTGCTCGCAATTTCGCTATACATCGCTTCATCTGGTATTCTAAAGAAAAACCCTAAAGATTTATTATCAGATACAGAATAAAAACAATATCAGTGCCGCAATAGCGCTGATATTTTCTTTGAAGTCAATATAATAAAATGATATAATATTAACAGATGACAATGAAAAATACTTATCACTGAAGACGACACAACAATAAGAGAAGGGATTTGTGTATATCTATCTGAATTTAATTATGAAACAATCGAGGCGTGCGATGGGCGAGAGGCTTTTGTCTAAATTCGAATCAGATAAAATCGACTTAGTAATTTTAGATATTCAAATTCCATTCATAAATGGCCTGGATGTCCTTCGAAAAAAATCAGAAAGAAGAGTAATCTGCCAGTTCTTATTTTAACTGCCTTTAGCGATGAAGAATTCAAAATCACTGCCTTTTTCGAATCTGGCGGACGGTTATATTGAAAAACCGTTTTCGCTCCCAGTTTTAAAAAGCTCGAATCGACGCGCTGATTACAAAAAAATTATGAAAAAAATTTGAAGTTTTCATATATAAAGATCTAGAAATTAATTTTAGTAATTTTTTTCTGCAAAAATAAATAATTCCGCGGTAGAAATTAGTGCAAAAAGAAATTGAAGTTTTAAAATATTTATCACTCAACGAAGGCAGAGCTTTAACCAGAAAGCAGATTTTAGAAAATATCTGGAAGGAAAGCGAAAACATACCATTCGACCGAGTTATCGATGTTTATATAAAAGATTTGCGCAAAAAATTCGGGCTGGATTGCATTAAAACTATTCGAAACATTGGCTACAAACTGGAGAGAAAATGAGAAATTTGAAGATTTTTCCAAAAATGTTTTTATATACGTTTTCTACGTTAAGTATTTTAGCAATTTTAATTCATGCGTTGATTTACTTCATTTTTCCAAAAATCTACCTTGAAAATCGCAAGCAAGAAATCACTCAAAAAGCAGACCAAATCACCAATAATATCCACGGCAAAAGTATCGAAAACATCAAGCAGATACTTGAACTATATTCTAAAAGTAGCAAAGTTAAAGCTTTCGTGAAAGATAGCGACCATCTAAATGAGATTAAAATCGATAATCAGATTGAGGCGGATCTAACCAGCGATAATAACTCTTTAGTTATTGAAGATAGGGAAGTGCAGACTGACTCTAACAAAAAAATACTGGTCAAATTTATCTCAACAACAGATATGAACAAAGATGCAAAAGAGCTAACTTTTCAATTTTTGCCAATTTCAATTTTGTTTTTCTTTCTTTATTTCGATTATCGTTTCATTAATTTATGCCAAAATTATCACCAAAAATATCAATGAAATCAAAACTATAACTGCTCAAATGATGGAACTTAACCGAAATGCTAAATTAAAAGTTAATTCCACAAATGAAGTTGGCGCTCTAAAAAGCCAAATAAACGACTTATATTCAACACTCCTAAAATTAATTGATAGTCTAGAAATCAAAAAAATCAAGAAATTACTAAACTCGAAAAAAACTAAAAAGTGAGTTTTTAGAGGTGCTTCCCACGAACTAAAAACTCCGTTAGCAAGCCTTAAAAATAACTCTTGAAAATATGAAATATGGCATTGGTAAATACAAAAAAATAAAGAAAAATCTATCGAAGATTGTCTTGATATCGTTGACCAACTAACTCAAAATATCGCTCAAATATTATCAACCTCTTCATTCGAAAATCTAAAAAAATGATGAGAAGCTTATTAACATAAATAGAGTGTTGCAAAAGGTTTTAGATAATTATAAATTATTAGCCGAGCAAAGAAATATTTCGATAGATAATCCAGCTGACGCAAGAAGAAATTTATATCAGTAAGACGGCGCGAATTCATTCTTTCAAATCGAGTGAGTAATGCTGTAAAAACATTCCGACCAAAACGGTCAAATAAATATTGGCGTCAAGAATAACTGGTTTTTATATTGAAAATTCAAATCAGAAAATTAAAGATGGTAGAAATGCTAAAATTTTCGAAACAAATTTCGACCTAAATGAAGAAAAAAAGGTAGAGGATTTGGACTTTATATCGTTAAAAATATTTTAACAAATTACAAAATCAAATATAAAATAGAAAAAGAGTGAGATTGGTGCAAAATTTTTAATTGATTTATCGAAAAAAATAGATTATAGCTTATATTTTTTTGATTGATATATTTTTTTAGCAACTTACGACGCTCTCTCAAATTTTAATATATTTAGGTTTATTTTAACATGCTTGGTTGAAAATAATAGTTAAAAAATGGTATAATTTTTAAGATGAAAAAAGGCAAAAAAACTTCTGCTAAAAAAATATTATTAATCGTCGAGCGCGATTCGATTATGAACTTGGCGATGAACTTGTTGCTGGAATGAATTTGCGTGGTGTTGAAGTTCGCGCAGTTCGCGATGGGCGCGTTAGTTTAAAAAGGTGCTTTTGTAACTCTTCGAAATGGGGGAAAGGGTGAAGAACTTTGGCTAAATAATGCAAGTTTTTCACTAAAAAAATCAGGGCGAAGGACTTTCAAAAAGCTGACACGATAGACACTTCACCTAAAAAAATTATTAGCAACTCGCAAACAAATTGAAGATTTTTCAGCACAAAAAAATCTGGGTTAACAATTGTTCCGATAAAAAAATCTTAGCTGAGGGGCGTTTCATTAAAATTGTGATCGCACTCGGAAAAGGTAAAAAAACAATACGATAAGCGCGAAACTTTAAAAACGTCGCCAATCTGAACGCGAAAACGCGAGAATGTTAAAGAGGTATTAGATGAAGATTTTTTTCTTGGAATATTAATGGAATTCGTGCAGTTGAAAAAGGAAATTTAGCTAAATTTTTAAGTGTAAAAAAATCCCGACATCGCATGTTTTCAAGAGATTAAAATTGACGAAACGCAAATTTTAAAAGAGAATTTTGACGAAAAATATCCAGAATATTTTAAGTTTTACTCTCACGCCGAAAGAAAAGGCTACGCTGGAACAGCAATTTGGTCAAAGCAAAAACCACAGGCAATTTTTGCGAAATTTTTCCGCAACAAATTCAGATAAATTCAATCTCGCCGACTCTTTTGGTGATTCTTCAACCGAGGGTCGAATTTGTGCAGCCAGATTTATAGATTTCTGGCTAATTACTGTTTACACGCCAAACACAAAAAAACGATTTGGGCCGTTTAATGCTTCGCGAAAACTGGGATGCGGCTTTTTGGAATTTTTCGAAAGGGCTCGAAGATGGAAAGTTTTCAAAAGAAGATTTTGCAGAAAAATCGAAATTATTGAAGAAAATCCGCAAGATATTTTTAAGCCAAATTCAGTTATATTTTGTGGTGACTTAAATGTTGCACACGAGGAAATTGACCTTTCAAACCCAAAAGCTAATCGCGGAAAACACGGTTTTACAGATGAAGAGCGTCAAGGATTTTTCGAATTTTATTTCAGCAGACCTTGTTGATATTTTTTTCGAAACCAAAAATCCAGAAAAGAGCTGGAATTTATACTTGGTGGAGTCATTTCGCAAAATCTCGCGAACGGAACGTTGGCTGGCGGATTGACTATTTTGTAGTTTCGAAAAGCTTAAATTCACAAAAAAATAAAAGCTGAAATTCACAGTGAAATCCTTTGGTAGCGACCATTGCCCAATTTCATTAGAGGTTATGGATGTTTGATTTTTGGCGTGTTCAGTCTTCAAAATTACTTTTTTTCCAGAAATCGAATGGAGCAAACCTGAACAAAAAATCACACGCCGGAAAACTTTTTAATCATTGGGGGCGGGGCAGGGGCTTTTCGAGGGTTGGCAATCGCCCACAAAACCGCACTTAGAACTGGGGTTGGTGAAGTTAGAATTTTATTACCCAACAGTTTAAAAAGATATTAAAATTGATTCAACCGAGCTAATTTTTTTGCGAAAAAGTAATCTTTCAGGTGGATTTTCGAACGATTCCTGGACAGATTTTAAAGCTGGCGAAAAAGTGGGCAGATTCAATTTTATTTATTGGTGATACAAACAAAAAATTCCGAAACTGCAATTCTTTTTCGAAAAAAATTCATCCTCGAAAGCGAAAAAAACCAATTTTCATTACACGCGATGCGGTTGATATTCTTTTTAGATTCATTTAGTGAGATTTTATATAAGAAAAAAATGTTAGTATTTTAGCGAGTTTTGCACAACTTCAAAAATCTTTTCGAAAGTTTTTCTACCCGAAAGTTTTAACTTTTTTTCGATGAACATCTCGAATGTTGCTGATATTTTTGCACAAATTTACTTTTTCATATCCAGCGCAAATCTTAACCTTAAACAACGCAAACTTCATCATCGCGGAAAAACGGAGAAGTTTTTCAACACCGCTCGATTCACCTTTAAATCTTGGAAAACTTTCGCCGATAGCGATTTGGTCGGGCGAAATCCCCACAAAAATCGCCGTCTGGCAACTTTGGAATAAAAAAATCAGCGCTCAAAAAGCGGCAATTACAGCAATTTCGTCTTAATTTATTAAAGCAAAATTATGATTGACATACAGAAGAATCGGCTAAAAAAAGGCTAGAAACTACGGTATTTGCAGTTGTTGTACATATACTTGCTCCGTCAGCTTTACTAAACACTCCCGTTTAAAAGCATAGGTGAGTCCTCCGGACTACTGCTGTCATTGTTTTCGTAGCTAACTGGAGATTAAAACAAACAAAAAAAGCGAACAAGTTTTGATCTTAGGAGTACTTATTATAACACTAACCTTATGTAGGTATATTTACACACACCACAGACAAAAACTCATTTCAAGACAAAATTCGAGCTATATGACGAAAAAACCCGAGTATAAGTATATCGTAGTGAATTTTAAACAAACGCAAGTGTATAAAAATATTTAACATTAAAAGATGCGAAACTATACTTAGAGAGATTAAAAACATTTTACGAGCGAAAAAAATATGGATGTTTACATTACAGAACATTCATATTCAATAGTTGTATCAAGCGTCACACAATATATCGGAACAGACGCGTCGTCATTTTCGAGGGTATTTGGACGTCGCAAAAGGTATGTAGTGATGAGATATCGGACGGCTTTTTCCAGTTTTCCATATATGAGCTTTAAACAAGTTCATAAGTTTGATAAGTCCCTTGAATGGTCGAAAAATTTAGTGTATAATAGGGGCATTAAATAAGTTCAATTGGCGGGTCGTTCCCGCCTGCAGGGAACTCCCTTGTCAACAACCACACTTAACACACACACTCAACTTTTCAACAGTAGTTTTTAGGGTATGTTGTCTACATTGGATTAGTAAAAGTGCAGTTAAATTAAAAGGTTTTTAGTTCTGGTAAAATTAGAAGCCTTAGAAAATGGTCGAAAATAGGGAATAACTGGGGCAATAGCAATAACCGGTTAGCCGTTTTTGGCGTATGTTTATCGCTATACGGCTCGGTTTGCGGTTTTTGGGATTAACTACCCTAACTGCTACCGTAGCGTGCTTTTGCGCGCAGGTAGCCAGTTGTTTATTTTTTTGTTCGCTTACTTGATAAATTGTAAGTATAGAGTAGGGTATAACTCAACTTTAAAGTTATGCAGTCCCCTTGTAAACCGCCTAAAATGCTGGGCAATAGTGATAAAAGTCAAAATATGCAATGTAGTCTAAGAGCCGTGGGAGCAAACTCCCTAAGCTCTAAACGGCTCGGCTTAATAATGCAAATACGAACAGAAAACGAACATAAGCATTTTAAATTTTTGTAGTATTATGGTATTATTAGATTTATGGAGCAACTTTAAAAGTGTTCCACAGGCGTAGAAGGATTTTGAAGAAGAATTTTTCACGGTATGAAGATGGTTATAAGTATATTGTAGTAGAATTACATAAAAAGCGTGCTATAAAAGCGTTTAGAACATTAAAAGAAGCTAAGATATACTTAAATGATATTGGCGAGTATTATAGGGCAAAAAACTACAATGTTTTTATGCAATCATACTCACGAAGTTTGTCCATATCAAGCGTCGCACAATATATCGTGGAGGAAGTCAAGTATTATAACATATTATTTTAATTTTTCTATTTTTTTATATCTGTTAGACATATTGACTTTTTCTTAACATATTATGTTATTTTTACATCATTTTTATATTTTCTAATATCATTTTGCTTTTTAATTTTTCATTATCAATTTTAATTGAATCCACACGTAAAAAGAGGGAAGTTTGCTTTTTTTAAAAAATATCATTCACAATTAAATCACGCCTAATTCTTTTCTTGTTTATTGTGTGTTGAATCATCAAGTTCAATTGCTAATAAAGTTTTATAATTTCTTGAATCCACTAAAACAAAATCTACTGAAAGCTTGTTTATAAATTTAAAAAGCAGCTTTAAAAATTTTGACCCTTTATATTGTGAAAAATAAATTTGATAGATGAATTTGTGGAAAAATTAAAATTGAATCACCACAAATTAATTTTAATTTTTATAAAACTCTTGCTCACGTTCAGTCATTATAGCATATTTTCGATTATATCTATATATTGTTGAAGTTTTTGAGCTCCAGAATCTGAAGCAATAGCTTTAATTATAATTACAAGAAATTACTGGAATAGAAAGAAATACTAATAAAATATCCATAATTTATATTTCCGAATCATCAGTATAAGATTTAATTATTCGTGATTTTTCTAAAAATAATAGTAGGGAACTTGTAGGGCAATGAAGAAAAAGCCAAACAAAAGAAGAATCGTTTTTTTGTGAATTATACATAAAAAAACATAATTATAAAAAGAAAGATAACCATAGAACGTGCTTTCGCATTTTTAGCAACTTCTTGTCGTATATCGTGTTTAAGTCGCTGTCTTAAAAAGATTTCTTGTTTCAATAGCTAAAGCTTCTTTTTGTGTATTTTCTTCATATATACTTGAGGCTTTTTGTTGAATCTCTTTTGAGGCAAAGCTTTTTATTTTCTTCAATTTCAATATTATTATTTAGAGGTTCTATTATTTTCTTGTCCATATTTTTCATTATACATCAAGAATAAGCTTATTTCAATAAATTGAAATAAGGAGTTATCACTTAACGAGTTAAGGTGATAACTGTTATATTTTTATGTGTAATTTTTTTGGCGTTTAAAAATGATTTTTCAATTTTATTTACATATTTTTGAAAAAAACTGAAATATGATGAATCTTTTGGAATTATATAAATATCGTGGTAGTCGTGTTTGGCAGTTAGGAATTGTTCAGGTATTTTTTTGAGATTCTGAAATAAAGTTTGGTATAATTTCAGGTGTTTTAAGGTTTCGACTTGCCCAGTAGCGTTTAGCGTTTTTATCTTGAATAAGTTCTTTTTGTGATGTATTTTTTTGATATAGCTTGACATCTTCGTTTTATCTTTAATCGGTGCTATTTCTGATCGACCTAAATTATATCTTGTTATGAATTTACGGTCTTTATCTTTCTTTTTAGTTTTGAGTTCAGATACAGTGATATATTTGTTTTTTCGTGTATAAAAGCCTTCTGTTTCGTTTTGATAGTCTTCGAGTAGAGCGTGGAAGTGCCAAGCGCCGTTTTTGTGCCGTTCTGGAACGATTAGATAGCGGAATTTTCGACCGTGTCGCCTGAAATGATTGACTTGTTCAGTGTTTAGCCATTTTTTTGAGTATGGAAGACATCTTTTTGAAGTCGTGTCGATTTTTCTTCGCTTTTAACTTTTTGGATTTTGATGATCGAAAGTGAATGTTGCGAAATGCGAGAAGTTATTACACAATACATAGTCTGATATCTTAGTTTTTGTGCGATTGATCGACTTTTGCAGGTAATCTTGTTCTTCAGAGTTTTCTTCATTTACAAGGAAAGCAGAAGTGCCACGATCTGAAAAGTTAGTGAATACAATAGGGCGGTGATATTTAATTATTTTGATTGAATCGGGGTAAATTTTAGCATATGAACATACTTCTTTAAATTTAATGTTTTTTTATTGTTTTCGAACATCGACTTGAGCAGGTTCGAGGCCTGAGAGCGTAAAAGCTTGCATATAAATAATCTCCTTAAATTAGCGTTTTTGTCAGTTAAGTGTGGCTCTTGACAAGGGTTCCCTGCAAGCGGGAACGCCCGCCACTTAATCGTAATAATTAAGATAAATTTTTCCATTCTTCGAAGTGTTTTTTTAAAGCTTTTCTTTGATGTCTTATTCAGTCTTGAAATATATTTTTATTCTCCATATTTTTCACCAGCATTGAAGTAGCATAGTTTTTTTATATCAGATTATAATAACCAAAGAACCTTTTCTCACTTGGGTTATCCCAATCTGGCTTAAATTCTTTACTATCTTGTTCAATAATAGCTTTTTGCTTTTAAATAATTAAAGTATTTTTTTCAGCTTGTTCTTCATTTTTAAATTGTTGTTCTAAAATTATTTTAAACATTTCATCTCCTTTTTGTCAGCCGATTTGTTCTCGTTCGATTCTGAAATAATGTTTAATCTCAAAAATCAGGGCAATATTGATAAACTGAAAGTCTAGTACAGTTTAGATAACTTACAGTTTGAATGGTCATATGTTTTTTTGTATCTTATCTAAAGTATCGAATTTTTTTGTTTAATGATCAAAAGGGCAGTTTTTGCGTCTTTTTTTAGTTTTGTAATGTGCTAAAAACAGTGCGATTGTGATAAAGTGTATATTGAAATTTACGTGTAATTTTAAGTTCGTATAACATATTTTTCTCCTTTAAATAATAATTTTTAGTGGCTTTCGTGCGCGCGTCATCGACTTGCGGACGCACGAAAAGCTCTTTCTTTTCTTCTGTTCTAAATTAATAACCTGAAAATCTTCAAATTCTGCTTTTCCTGATACAACTTTTTGTAAGGTATCGTACATATTTCGCAATTTTTCTGAATGGAAGAAAAATCCCATTTTAACAGGGTGTCCAATTAAAGCACCGCTATAATCAGTTGTTAGTTTATGCGCATCATATACTTTATTAACAGTGAATATATTGCCGTGAGTAGAACACATAACTAAATAATTTGCCTGTTCTCTAAAAAGGTTTTGCCATACGCAAGAATAACTGGGAAGTGCCAATAATAGCTTTACGCTGTTTGCGCTGTTGTGAAATTTCGGTAAAAATATAAGGCGGTATATCTTTAGATTCAAGCGCATTAAAATATGTGTGTATTTCATCTATTAAGTAGATAACACCGTATTTATTATTATTTACTTCAACTAATAAACGGTGCAGATCGTCGTGATTTTTGAAAGTTATAATCTTGTTCGGTAAATCACTATTAAACTCTAAATTCGTAATTAAAATTGATTTAGGATAACGAACCATAAGATTATAAACATGTTTTACGGCTGAAAGCGTTTTACCTGAACCTTGCCAACCGCAATAAAACCGTCAAACCTGAAGCTCTAAATAATTCTTTATCTTTTTGAATCTATATAATTCTGTTTAATAGAATCAAAGTGAATTTTTTTGCTTCTTTCTTAATGAATGAGAGATAAGACATTTTAACTCCTTTACTTATCTTTAATACCAAACGCAGGAATTTTATATACCAACCACCAAATCATAGAGATCGAAAAATTCTATAGGCAACAAAACCGCTGAAAAGGTGAAGATAAAAATTATTAAATCTTTTTGAACCTAATAAATATCCAAATAGATAAAGAGGGAATTGAATAGCAGAAAAAAATAAACGTAATTGAACTCGCCATTACTAAAAGGGGAGCAATAAGAGAATCAATACCAGCAAATAAAGTTGAAACAGGTATTAATAAAATTTGAACTATTTTTAATAATAAAACTACGATCATTTTCTAATCATCCTTCCTTGACCATCTATCCCAAATATAAGCAGAACCCATAACGATAGGAATCATTTGGAATAATCGATAAGCCGCCCACCAGAAAAAAACGCAAACATAAGTAAATTTCTTGCTAATGTTATATAAATTTTTCGGCACTTTACAAATTGAAGTAGTTAATCTAAAACCTTTTGTATATTTATCACTACCTGAATTTAATAAATTATTTAAGTGCGGAGTTGTAGCATCCCAATATGCATCCGAACAGTATGAACCATAAGAAAAACCAGCGCTGTTTAATGGTAAGTATGTTGTATTTAAAAATATTATTTATTCTTTCGAATTTAAACATCGACTTAATATTTGCAAGTTCGGTGTTTAAATCTTCCTGAGATGGAACAAAAATCCACTTAACAAATTTTCCCAACTCTTCAACTAATTTAGTAAAGAAATTTGCAAGAAAAATCCCAAATATTTTTTTAACTGATTCTATTAAACTACTAAATAAGTTTTTTTAATACCGTTTATAATAGTATCTGAAATACCTAAAACAGCCTTTTTGAGTTCGCGTGATTGAATCAATCATAGGCTGAAAAAATGCTTTAATTCCGCCGAAAAATATCAAAACCACCTCCATTATTACTTGAATTATTAGAACTGTTAGAACTGTTCGAATTTCCACCAACCGGATCAACTAAAAAAATCCACCCTCATTTCTGTTCCAGTTATTAGCCTTTAAAGTTGAACCACCAAGTAAAGTTAAGCCGTTTTCGAAATCTTGATCAGTAAAACTTGCAATATCATAATTTTGATTATTATACACAGAATTATAACTATAATAGTTTGTAATAATTTTTTTGAGTTCTTCGACTATACTCTAAACTTGCATAATATCCAGCATTTATTTTTAATTTTTAAATTTTTCCAGCTTCTTGAACCATTGATAAACCACAATCTGGAACTGAAGTTATGGAATTATCATTATAATAATCTGCTTTATAATCACAAATATAAGCAATTACTCTCAAATTTTTCGGAATAGTTATTTTTGCGCATAAAAAAATAATAATGTAAATCAATATGTTTTTTTCATCTTTAATATTTGAATTTGAATGAAAACCACGCCTTATAGTTCTATCATCTTCTGGCGATATTTTATAACTTTCAATCGCGTGGGCGGTTTTTGCGGAAGTCGTAAAAATACCAAGCGATAACACTGATCCAAATAATAAAAAAATAGATTTTCCATTTCATAATTTACCTTTTTAGGGCGAACTTTCATATTTTTTTAATAATATATAATGCTAAAATAGTTAGCGCAATTATAACGAGCCAAGTTATATCATCAAATTTCACAAATTTATTGTGAAGTGGTGTAAAATAATAAACATCTTTCATAAACAAAAAATCCTCTAAACTAACACACAAACTCTATTTTATAATCTATCTCTAAATAGCACGTTCATAACCATAGAATAGATCAAATGAATACCAGCCAAAACACCTATAACTGGTAGCAAAAAAATATAAAAACCTTTTGAAAAAAAGATCTAAAAATAATGTTAATTACTTCGCTTGATGATATATTTTTGAACCATTATTTTTCTTTCTAATTAAATAAGCTTAAAAGATTTTTAAAAAGTGATTATGAAAAAAATCTTTATAAAGGTGAAAATATTTAGGGGGAGTTCCGTAAATAAAAACAATAAAAAAATATAAACTAAATTTAAAATGTGCGAATCACTTTTTATTTTTCTTACAATTTAAGCTAATTTAATTCTAAAATTAAAAATTACTATTAAAGTTGAGCAGTTTTGAATCTTGCTCAGGATTTAAAGAAAGCAGGGGACTAAACTCGTCCGTTCTTTCCGCGGTTGATAACCTTTCGCACGATAGTAATACCTACCATACCTACAAGAATAGGGGCAACGAAAGTCAAACCGTTTGAAAATGCGCTTTCAATTCCAGTGATAATTTGAGTGTTCAAATTCTCTGGGAAGTTGATTGTTCCAAAATGTTCAAACATTTTTCATCTCCTTTTTTTAAAGTTAATATTGATTTTTATTTTTTTGTTCGCTTTTTTTGTTTTGCGATTTTGGGCTAACAGTTTAAGTTTCACATAGGCTGTTAGTCCTCGTTTAAGATGCTATCAATTTTATCTGATTGTGAAATTGATTTTACGGCATCCATAAGTCCGAATTTATCTTTTTTTATCTACAAAATAATCAATTTCTAAACCGTTCTTAAAACGAAGAGTAAGGATCGTAAAGTAATTTCCAGATTTTTTTCAGATTTTTTTGAGTTCGAAGTGCTACACGGGCAACTGATGAAATAATATTATCTTGATTTAAAAATTTTTTTCTTGCATAGTTATTTTTTTCTCCTTAAAAAAATTATGTTTTTCGTATTTACGAAAAACATAATAGCATACTCAAAAAATGAAATACAAGATGTGTCGCACAATATATCTTTTTACGACATTTTTATATGTTTTTTTATATATAAGAAAGAGGTTTCTTATATATATCCTATAAAGTCATAAAATAGTAGTAAATTATTTTATGCGATCAATAATTATTTTATATAAAAAGTATTAGGAGATTAACTCAAGATATTAACATACAAAAAACTAATAGAGTTAATCATAAACTTTAACAGATAAATAAAACTTGCCGAAATAATTTGTTTTTCGTTCTAAATGTCCCCTATTCTGTTAAAATTTGACAATTTGACTTTTTTTATTTTTTTAATATTATAATATGGTTTTTTTCACTTCCGTTAGTATTCCATATTCTAAATAGAACAAAAAGCGAACATAACACCCTTCACTGTCTATAATACCCCTTACCTTCAACTCTAAGGTCTATATAGCTTGGAGTTTTTTTGTGTACTGAAAAATAATTTATAGCTGCCTTAAAATTATAGACCTGCCCCTCTGCCGAACCAACAGTTGACATTTTTCGCAAAGTATTTAACACCCTTCACCGAAACCTCAATCTGACGCAAACTTAAGGGAGGAATTCGAATTTTAATAATTTCTAGCCCCTGAGAATTTGCAGATGAAACCAACTTTCCAACAAAGCTAAAAAAACTACTTCCAGCAACATTTTTTCCACTCGAAACCATAGCACCGCTATCGTCAATTATACTCAATTTAGGGTTTTCACTAAACATATTTTCGGTAAATGAAGCGCCTTCCGAATCAACAAAAAACTCCCTACCATCAACCCACCAAGAGGCTACCGGTTTTCGAAAAGAAAGTTTAAAATTATACGAGGCTATTCCAGCCAATTCAACGCTCAAGATCCCTAAAACCTCTGGATTTTCCTTTTGAATACTCTCAAGAAGGGCGGACTTATTTAAATTTAAAGAAAACCTCTCACTCGGGTTCGCCTCTAAATACTTTTTCTACCGATTTTTCATATTTTTTTGAAATTCTTTTTCGAAGAAATATCTGAACTCACTGCAATTTTAGCGATAAATTGAAGTAAAAATACAAAAACAAGAATTGAAAAAAATAGCAAGCCCCAAGAAAAAAATGCACCCAATTTACGCCGGCGAATTACCAGTTTTTCGATTTTTTTGAAAGTTCAGACTGCTCTTTTTGATAACCCGAAATTGTTCGGCCACGATAAAAAGAGCTTTCCCCACCCGATCGCTCTTGAAGCATTTTTTCACGCATCTCTCGGCGCATTAACTCTCGCTCACTTTTCATCTTACTCAATTATACCATAATTCTTATGTTTTTTTACAAATTAGCCAGGTCCAAAAATCATATCCGCAACATCCTTAGCGGCGTTCGGTTTGGCGAATTTTTCCAAATTCTTCACCCATTCTTTTTTTAGCTCTTTTTTTCACTACTTAAAACCTGAATGATTTCATCTGAAAGCATCTTTGGATCAGTTTCAATTTCGTCATCAGAAACTATTTTTAACAGCGTTTGTTTTTTCGTAAACTTTTGCGTTTTTTAACTGATGACCGCCAGTTAATCTTGCGTTTGGAACTAAAATTGTCGGCTTGTAAAGTGCAGCAAGTTCAAGATTTGAAGTCGCACCAGCGCGCGCAACAACCAGATCAGCGGAAGCCAAAAAAATTTCCACATATCTTTCGAAATAAAACTCATTAAATGAAAAATCTTTTGCAAAATCTTTCGTTTTCTCTTTTAATTCTTCAAATTGTGCAACACCTGAAATCAAAACAACTTGCGAATTTTTTTCGAAAGCTCCTCTCCTTGCGCTACAATCGCATTATTCAGCCTAGCAGCACCAAGTCCTCCACCAGTAATCACAATCAAAGGTTTCTCCTTCGAAAATCCAAGCTCTTGCTTAAATTCATTACGCTCTTTTTCGGTGTATTTTTTGAAATTTTCAAGCACTGGAATTCCAACATATTTTGAAATCTCTTTCGGATAATTATAGAATTCAAGAGGTGCGCCAGTTGCGATTTTTTTAGCAAATTTCGAAATAATACGATTCGCCAACCCTGGATGAGCATCAGAATCATGAATTACAATCGGGATTCTGCAAAACCCAAGCACTCAACCCTACAGGAACACAAACAAACCCACCTTTACAAAAAATCACATCTGGTCGCAAAAAAATTAACTTCACAAAAGACTGAAAAACACCAGCGATATTTCGAAAAATATCTGCGAGATTGCCAAAAACAACACTCGGAATTGTCAGATGCTGAAAAAAAGTTAAATGATTATAGCGGCGAAATTTTCCACTCGAGATTTTAGAAATCTTAACATTTCGCCCAAAAAGAATCATTCATTATTTTTTTGAGCTTGTGGCGCAAATTTTTTTATCACACCAAAAATACAATTTTACATCTATGTCTTTCTTTAAGATCTCTTTAAAAACTGCCACGATTGGAACTACGTGACCGCCCGACCCGCCGCCGACCGCCAATATTTTCATTGTCGTCCTCCTTAAAATCTTCAACTTGCGAAAACGAAGTGTAGTTCGAAATGTTGAAAACTACACCCAAAACTGTCATAATTACGATTATACTTGTACCACCATACGAAATTAGCGGTATCGTAATCCCTTTTAGCGGCACCAAACCAACCATTGCAGCAATATTAATAATCGTTTGTGAAGCTATCCAGCCGGTAATGCCGGCAACAAAAAGCCGACTTGCCGGATTTTCCATTTTCGAAATAATCACCAAAAGCTGATAAATTAATCCGAAATATAATGCCAAAATCGCAACCAAACCCACAAATCCAAACATCTCACCCATTACCGCAAAGATTGAATCGTTGATTGTTTCAGGTAGATATCCAGCCGATTGAACTGAATTTCCAATACCTAAGCCTAAAACTCCACCAGAACCGATTGCAAGTTTCGCGTTACAGATATGATATTGATCTTTTCCAGCCTCTGTTAAAACATTGCTACAATCACTATTCGAAAAAGTTAAAATTCGCGAAATTCGGTGCGGTTCGAAAATAATTAATGCGACAACACCTGCTAAAACCAAAAATAGCAATCGGAATAAGCTTATCAGATTTCATTCCAGCTATAACAAATTGAAATGCAATCGCAACAACAATTGTTGCAGCAGTCCCAAGATCTTTTTGAAAACCAGCAACCACCAACAAAAAACTGCAGCGATCACCACTAACGCTGGTAAGATTGTTTCTTTTATAGTTATTAATTTCACCCTTTGAAACCTGTACGCCAAGAAAAAGCTGCAAGAAGCAAGATCGAGCCAACCTTCAAAAAAATTCAGCCTGCTGAAAAGTTATTCCAGAAAAAAACCAAACCAACGGCAAGCTCCGTTTTTCACAAATTACTAAAGGAAATTTAAAAAAATAGCCAAAATCGCCAAGCTTACACATAAAAATTAACGAAATCATAAAAAAATCTGCAATGATCTTGAAAAAACCCACTTCAATGGAATCGCCTTCATAAAGAAGAACATAATTAATCCGCCCACAATATACGCCAAATGTCGCCAGAAGAAATAATAATCACTATAATTCGACCCTTTTCGCATTGTTTAGAGAATTTGCACGCTGCGGACTTAAAGAAAACATCACTACTAAACCGATCAAAAGTAAAAGCCCAATAAACAAAAACAAAAGATAATTTGCGCGATGTTTACGTATTTTTTCAAAACCTTCAAGTGTCGAGCGTTTTTTGTTATCCGCCTTAGCAGTCTGATAAACCCTAACGCAAGGATTAATGATAAAAAAATTGTAAAAAGCCGAAGAAACTAAAAACCAAATTCGCTCTAAAAATCCATTAAATTGACCGTTCAAAAAGTATTCGAAAAACTTTCCGAAAAATCATCATTCTCCAAATCTGCATCGAAAAAAATCCTCGCGAAAAATCCTTTTTGAGGCCGAGAAGATTTTTCGAACTTGATGAAACTAATTCTTGACGACGATAAACTGGCCTTTTATTAAAAGCCATCAGCACTTCTCCGTAAATTATTATTTCTTCTTTCCATTCTATAAGACCTTATGCTCAACAAGCGCCAGAATAATTCCAATAAATGCAGTCACCATTCCAATGATCCAAAAAAACGCATTGTAATTTTTGTTTCTTCCCAGCCAGTTGCTTCAAGATGATGATGGATTGGAGCCGAAATAAACACTTTTTCGCTTAAAAAAACTTTTTTTCGAAAAAAATCTGAATCGCGCTAGAACCAGCTTCAATTACAAAAATTAATCCAATCACCGGTAAAAGAAGGAGTGAATTTGTAAGCATCGCCACAACGCCGAGAGTTGTTCCCCAGGCAAATGAACCCACATCACCCATAAAGAAACGTGCAGGATAAACATTAAAACCAAAGATAGGCTAAAAAGTGCGCCAAGAACCGTAAAGCAAAATGCTGACAAACTATACTGATTTTGAACCAAAGCAATAATTCCAAAAGCGGCAAACGCAGCACTCAAAAAGTCCGCCAGCAAGACCATCAAGTCCGTCAGAGATGTTCACAGCATTACTTGTTGCTACAATCGCAAAAATGAAAAAGCGGAACCATCCAATAGCCAATTTCAATATTTCCAACGAAAGGAATCATAACACTTGTAAAATGCAATTTAAACGTAAAAAAACCAAGCTAAAAATCCAGCCAAGGCAATAATCATCGCGAATTTAACTGGCGCTCGAAGACCAGCATCTTTACGATTCGAACCCCAAATATTCAAAATATCATCAATTAAACCGATAAGTGCACCACCGGTAAGCCCCGCCAGAGGCAACCAAGTTTGCTCGCGTTTCAGATTCAATAAAACTGAAAGAATAATGACCGCAATAACACCAATAATACCTGCCATTGTTGGGATATTTCGCGCGATTTTTTTCGCATGAAGTTTATTCACCACAGTCAAAGCCTCGCCTGTGACAGATGCTGTTTTTTGCTTTTTCCAAAATTTATGTTTATATGCAATAAAAAGTATAGAGCGGTGTTAAGCCCATTGCCAAAAATGAATCCAGCAAGGCTGAAAAGTGCAGAAACAATTAATTGATTTGTGATATTTAACATATTCCCTCTTTTTAATTTATTGGTTTAACTTCTAAATAATTCAGCAACCAGTTCGAAATTTCGGTAAAAATTGGCGCCGCATCTTTCGAACCTTGAGATTTTGGTTTTCACCCCAAACCGCTACCATTATAACATATTCAGCTTCTTCTCCGCCACCAAATCCAACATAACTACCAATCGTTTGATAATCGACATATTTTCCGCCAACAATCGTCTGACTAGTTCCAGTTTTACCACCAATTTGATAGCCTGGCGCATCTTTTTGCACCACCAGCTTTTCGAACACCTTCGAGAACCTGCTTCATCTGATTACTGGTTTCTTTCAAAAATCACATTTTTTTGTGAGCAATTTCTGAATCTTTTTTTCGAAAGCTTTCCATCTTCATCAACCATTCCAGCAACAATACTTGGTTTATATAAAGTTCCGCCATTTACAAGTGAAGAAAAAGCATTTGCGGTTTGTAGCATTGTTGTAGCCATACCCTGACCGAAAATCATATTTGAATATCGAACCGCATTTCCTTCTGCGTCTTTTGGTGAAACTAACGAGCCCTTGCTTTCGAGAACCTCGATTCCTGTTTCGCGACCAAACCCAAACCTATTGTGGAAATAATCATAAATTTTATTTCGAGCAGTATCGTTCAGCGATCCACCACCAAGCAATTTTCCAATAGTCACCATTCCGGTATTCAACGAATAGTTCATTGCTGTTTGAAGTGTAATTGAACCCGTATGACCAAGCGCAGCATTATTAATTGTAATATCTTCAATCTTTATCGAGTCAGTATTATAGTATCGTGTGTTAGGATTTGCAACACCTTCATTAATCCCTGTAGCCATTGTGAAAGATTTTATCACTGAACCATTTTCATACGCCATTGTCGCAGAATTGTTGTTGAACAATGCGCCATCTTGAACTTTTCCATAATTCGCAGGATCGTAAGTTGGATAATTCGCCATCGCCATAATTTTACCTGTTTTTGGATTCATAACCAAAAACTGAGCCATGTTTCATTTTTAGCTTCCATTTGTGCTTTTTAATACCTTTTCAACTTTTGCTTGGATATTTCGATCAATCGAAAGTGCCACATTTTGACCATTCACTGCTGGTTTTTCAATATTTTCGCTACCAATTTCGATCGCATTATTAAAAACGTCAGTTGTAATTTTTTTGTATCCATCCGTGCCGGTCAATTCTTTATTCATTGCCTGTTCGATGCCGTAATTTCCGCCATTATCATTCACAAAACCAATAACTTGTGACGCCAAATTTCCCTCAGGATAAACCCTGCGAGTTTCAGCTGTAAAACCAATTCCATGAAACTTTTTTTCTCGCGAATTTGATTCACTTGTTTTAGTGATAATTTTGTCCCAATAACTTGATATCGAGTATCGGTTTTTTTCGAAAAAGTTTTTTTCGAAATTATCTTTCAAATTTCCGCCAGCAACTCTTTTAAATTCTGAAATAATTTCATCTTTTTGACTTTTTTTCGAATTTTTCCACTTCTTGCGGATCAATCCAGAGAGTATAAACTGTTTCGTTCAAAACTAATTTTTGTTAGTTTTTACCATCCATCGCGTAAATTAAACCGCGCTGAGACTTAATTTCAAACTGCTTTCGCTGGCCTTTATCTGCCTTTTGCACGATATTCGTTACCCTCAATGACTTGCAAGAAAAAAAGCCGAACAATGATCACCGCAAAAAAATCCCTAAAACTGAGACCGCGAGATAACCTGTTCGACTTTTTATTCTTAAAACCTAAAATCATACTATTTCTATTTTATCACACTTTTTGTGATTTTTCGAAAAAGCTTAAACTTATTTTGCGTAAGAAACTGAAGCTGGCGTTGTCATTTTCTTAGCAACTTCACTATTTTCGATATTTGAAAGCGCTGTGAGTCGTGCATTTTCAACTTCTAAATCAGCTTTTTTAATTTCAAGATCCGAGATTTTCGAGTCAATTTCTTGAATATCACTTCCGTAAAGTGCTGGTTTAGATGAATTCATCAAGAAAATAATTCCAAGAACCGCAATCAAAATACCAAGCATCAAAAATTGCGTTACCGCACCAAGTTTTGCTGTTGGTTGAAAAATAGCGATATTATTATTTCTTCCATATGAACGCGACGAAGCTTGCGCTTGTCTGCGACGACTAACATAATTTGTGTTTGTTTTTATACATTGGTTTTTGTATTGCGTTAAATTTAATATTCAATAAAATAAAGCACCAAACCAGTCTTGGCTGGTGCTTTAAGTTTTAGTTTTTTTGTTTCAAATTTTTTTGTTTTTTTGTTTTTCGAGAGCGTTAAATACTATCGAAAAATTAACTTTTTACGCGAGCTTGTTCGTTAGCGTAGCTTACTTTGATTGTTTTTGGCATCTCGCCTCCTTTTTGTTTTTTTATTTTTCTAATGCTCACTCGCAGTTTTGCACTACGGGCTCGCGGATTATTAACATCTTCTTTTTGCGCCATCAAGCGGTTTTTTTAGTAATAATTTGAAATTTAGATTCCAAACCTTTTTCGAATCTTCTTTAAAGTAATTCTTCACAAGTTTATCTTCAAGGCTATGAAAAGTGATAATTCCAACTCTTCCACCATGATTTAAAAAGTTTCGGAAGCAATCCTAAAACTTCTTCAACCTGTTGAAGTTCATTGTTTACTGCGATTCGAATCGCTTGAAAAGTACGCGTTGCGGGGTGTGTTTTTTGCCAACCACCTTTATGCACACTCAAAATTAAATCAGCCAACTGTGTCGTAGTTTCAATTCTCTGCTTTTTTCGGACTTCCAAAATTTTTTTGAAACAATTTTTTTCAGCGAAACTATGTTTTTCTTCACCAAATTCAGTCAAAATTTGCATTAATTCATTCTTGCTTGCAAATTCTATAATATCTGCCGCCGTTTTTTTGCTGGGCGGGATTCATTCGCATATCAAGTGGGCCATCTTTTTCGAAAAAGAAAATCCCCTTTCAGCAATATCCAACTGAGGTGAAGAAACACCCAAATCCGCTAAGATTATATCGAATTTTCGACCTTTCTCTACCAATTCTTTTGCTGCAGAAAGAAAATCCATATGCAAAAGCTCTACGCCTTCATTTTTAAACCGTTGAAGCGTGCGAATTGCATTTTCATCTCTATCAACTAAAAACCGAGTTTTCAAAATTCTCGGTTATACGCAAAAAAACTCGCCAGCATGACCACCATATCCCGCCGTGAAATCGAGATAACTTTCCCCTTTCTTTGGCTGAATTTGCGACAAGCTTGCTTGTAATAAGACTGGTATGTGAACTGATTTTTTTCTCTGTAATTCATAAATTTAAAAGCCACCTATCTGATGATTAAACTTTTTGTTTTTGTTATATTTTTGTTTTAAGATTCATTATAAGTTTAGCTTTTTGCTTGGCGTATAGCCAATCATATTGCTGTTTGAGAGACTTATATATGAGGTGGAGTTTTATTTTTGGGAGGTTTTAGAATGTGCTCCGACTATTATTTTAACCTGGTTACCGGAAAATGTCCAGCTGTTTAATCACCAGGTAGTTGACCTTAAATTAAAAACTACATCTATTTTAACGTGCTTTTATTTTTGTTTAGTGGTTTTTCTGTTTATTTCTGTCGTTGCCACTGATTTAAGTTTACCGCGAATTAAAAAAATTCGCAAGACCTATTTTTGACAAACACGCAAATATAGAACAAAGTTTTTATATATTTTTCCACAACTATGTGGAAAAGCAAGCCTTTTAACAGATATAGCCTACTTTTCCACAATGCTTGTGTTTTAATTGTTGAAAAAAATCAAATTATCGTGGCAATAATGCACTAACCAATGCCATATCATACTTTGTTGTTGATATCAAAATTAGATATGTCACAAATACAACAAGGTTAATTGCTAGTGAGAGAACTAAAACTGCACTTCGAAAAATCTTGCGTAACTTGATCTACCACTACTGTTCCATCTTCTGCAATCATAATTCCGTTATTTGTTAATAGTGTTTTAGCTTTCGAAATATCTTGCTCTTTTTTTGAAACTTTCGCAGTTTTTTTCTGCAGATTTTTAGTTGTAGTTTTTTTAACGATTTTTGTTTCTGTTTGTTTTTTTGTCATTTTATTCCTTTTTTTATTTTTATTTGACTTATTTAATCTTCGTTGTTTTGTATGTTTATATAATAGCATAAGTTTTTTTAAAAAAAGTCAATAGTTTTATGTTAAAATATTTTAAAATATTTCTAAAAACCATTGCCAACTTTTTTTGTTCGCTTGACAATTCCATTTTTTTGATTTTATTTTTATTTTTGACATAATACTAAAAATATTGCCAAAATAAAAATAGGCTCCTGTCGCCTATTTCTATCTGTTTTCCACACCTTAAATTGCACTTTCGCCAAAAAAGCTTTTTAATTCGTGCTTCGATCGATCCCTTATGTCTTCCGAGCTCTTTGCTTAATTTCGAAATAAGTTCGTTATCAATTTTACCATTTTTGAAAATCGCCTCTTGAAGCTTTACATCATCGGTAAGCCTCCACGGACGATATGCATTCGGGTATTGCTGGCGCATTTTTTCTAGTTTTTCCGCCCAAGTTGCCTTTTTTGGTTTTTCTTCAATAATTTCGCCAGCCTCACGCTTTTTCGAAACTTCAACCAGATGTATAAAAACGTTTTTTTCAGCCTTCAAGCTTTCTTTTTTTAAGATGTGCATCAATTCTTTGCGCTTCAGAGCTAACAATTAAAGCCGTTCGATTTATTCCGATCAAATAAAGTTTATCAAGCGAACGAACACGCGAAAGCGCCACGTAACCCATTCCTTCAGCAAAAGCTTTTCGAAGATCAATTCGTACAGCATCGAGTGTCATTCCCTGACTTTTATGAACGGTAATTGCATAAGCCAATCTGAGCGGGATCTGCATAATACTGGCACGTTTTTTTATCACCGTCGCGTAATTCCCAAGCATCTGGAACCATTGTCACAACTCTACCGTTTTGAAATTGAACAATCGGATAATCTGTAAATTTTTCGAAATCAATAACTTCTCCAATCGAACCATTCACATAGTATCGATTTTGGGAATTTTTAACCGCCATTACTAAAGCACCTTTTTTTGAGCTGCAAAAGCTCAGGCGCAAGAACCGATTTTTTTGTAAAGTCTCAACATAATTTCTCGCGCCAGTCGTAGTTTGTGCAAAGTGAAATTCCTTTTCGTCAAGCTCGGCGAGTTTTTGCTCATTGATTTTATCAACATCAATATTCGTAGTGTGAAGCTCGGTTAAGTTTTTCGAAAAATCTTCATTTTTAAATTCTGGATCAGCATCAATACGATTAAGCAAACTTTCAGCATGCTTTCGGCGCAAATTGTCCGCTCGAAGTGCATTTAAAATTTCAGTTAATTCACTATCTTTCTGGCGATAATTCTCTTCAAGATAACAAATCGTAAAATCAGCCATTCGCCAAGCTTCAGAATGAATTGCAAAACCACCAGTTCGACTACCATTTCGATTGATTGGCGGCAACTGAAAAAAATCACCACATAAAATTACTTGAATTCCACCAAAAGGTTTGTCGTTTTTGTCGAATTGTGCGACAAATTTCTTCAACCATATCGAGCCGAAAAATCATGCAACATTGAAATTTCATCAATCACTAAAATATCAGTGTTTTTTTAATGATTTCCACACGAGTTTTAGGGATTTTTTTCGAAAAAAACTTCTTAGAAAGATAATCATAAATTCCAATCCCGCTCCAAGCGTGAATTGTATTTCCACCAAGATGAGTTGCCGCCAAACCAGTAGTAGCCGTGACACTAACTTTTTTTCCAGAATTTTTTGCAAGCTTAATAAACTGGTTAAGTGTAAAAGTTTTTCCACTTCCCGCCGCTCCAGTTAAAAAGACGTTCTCGCCCGAAAGCATAATCTCTAAAGCTAGTGCTTGTTTCATTTTTGAAGACTATTCACTCCCGATCATTCGTGGTGGCTCACCCTCTGGCTCGTCAAGCAATTTTTTACTTTTAATTTCATATCGACGACCCGTAATCTCACTCACAATATAATCTTCATTAATTAAATTTACAAACATATCAAGGTCGTTACCATCCATAATAATAATCGCACCGTTATCGTCTGTCATAAGTTCAAGTTGCATTTCATCAGCATACTCAACCACTTTTTCTTGTGAAATTTCACCAATTTCATCCATTTTTTGCAGTTTCGTTGCGGCTTTTTTTATGTTCACGCACCAAAGTTTGTAAATCAAGCCCATCCGGAAAACTCAATTTATATTTTCGTTCAATTTCAAGCACTTTTTGATCAGCTAAAACTTGTTTCTTGTAGTCATAATTGAAGAGTTTTTCGAATTTGCTTTGATTAAAAATAAAGATGTCGTTATTAACAATTAATACCTGATTATCTGGCTGGATTTTTAGACCAAATTCAGGTTCGAAAGCACCAAATTTACCGTTTCGAAATTCCCAAGCTGTCGCGCCACGCAAAACTTGACCTTGCATAATTTGTTTGGCAACATAAAACTTCTCGCCTTTCGGAGTTGTAAAACGTGCTAAAATTCCTTTAATTCGCTTAAAATCATGCTCGTTTTCATTAAATTCTACAATATCTGTATATTGAGTTTCAATCGCATTGATTAAAGCATCTGCATGCTGAACTTTTTGAAGCTCAGTTTTCAAAAGCACATCTTTGCTTACTCCACCATCTATTTCGTAATCACGAACACTCAAACCAGTTCCAGCACCCATATTCACAAAATTAATCATATCAAAAATAAATAGAGGCTTAATTTGTGCATTTAATTCACTTGTAAAACTCGTCGTAAAGGGCATAAAATTTTTATTAAACAGGAAAAACTCAACATCAAGCTCGTTTTTAATTCCATCTGTTAAATTTGCCCATTGAAAAAAATATCAGTAGGTTCGGTTTTTTTGAAACTTCATTCGAAATATTTTCAGTCATTTTTTTCATTATCCATAGTTATATTTTACCACAAGCTCTTAAAAATCTAAAAAGAAATCTTTTTAATTTGGTTAGTTTTTGAAGCCGTGATATAATTAAAGAATGAAAATTGCAATTTTTAGGACGTCAGCCGAGCATTGGGAATTGCCGAACTCGAAAGTGTTTTTTTGGCGGCGAAAAATTCACGTTCTCGGTGATTACGCCTGCATTATTGAAACCGAAAAAAATCAATGTTTCGCATTTTGGCTCAATCCTTAAAAACTGGACGGGTCGTTTTTTTGAAGTTAATTCAACTGACTGGCACGATGTTTCGAAAAAAATAACTCAAATCTTTTGAACGCGATTTTGCGGATTTTTAGCGGAAAAAAATAACACTCAGGAATCTCATCTTATGGTTTAAAAAAATTCGCGCAAATGAAATTTCGAAAACTGGTATAATTATTAAGCATAAATTAAAAAAATCACGGTGTTTCGGTACGAATTATCCCTTCAAAAACGGCAGCGCTTTCAACCGCGATTTCACACAACAACAAACTTGGTTTGAGTGAGAAAAAAATCGAAATTTTAGCGGTGCGTGGTGGTAAAAAAACGATTATCGCACTCAGCGAAGGTGCGCAAAATATTACAAGCTACGCTAAACGTGACCAAAATCGACCAAAACGCGATGCTTTTGTCGGAATGCTACCACCAAAATTAGCGCAAACAATGATTAATCTTGGAGCGGGTGAAAAATCAGCCACAAATTCAAGCGCTTTTTGGCAGAAAAAAATCGAAATACCAGAAATTCTTGACCCATTTTGCGGAACTGGAACTGTTCTTCAAGAAGCACTTTTAAAAGGCTTTGAAGTTAACGGAACAGATTTAAGTGAAAAAATGATAGAATTTTCGAAAGAAAATAGCGAATGGTTCTTACGAGAATTTAAACCACATGGCGAGATTGGTAAAATTTATCAAGCCGATGCCACAGACGAAAAATGGAGTTTTGCTAAAAATCTTTCAACTGTGGTTTGTGAAACTTATCTCGGTCAGCCATTCTCTGCTCCACCTTCTCCAAAAACTGGAGGAAGTTCACGAAATCTGCAACCGCATAATTTCGAACTTTTTAAAAATTTAGCCACACAAATTCCAGATGGAACACAAATTTGTATTGCTGTTCCCGCTTGGAAAACCCAAAATGGCGATTTTTCACACCTTCCACTTGTTGACTTTTTAAATGAGCTGGGGTATAATAGAAGAGAATTTATGCGCGTTAAACCACAAGATCTAATATATTATCGCGAAGATCAAGTTGTGGCGCGTGAATTATTAGTACTAATAAGGAGTAAAAATGTCACACGTTAAATCGGGTGGTTCAAGTAAGAACATCCACAATAACGCCGGTCAACGTCTTGGTGTTAAACGATTTGGTGGCCAAAAAGTTAACGAGGGTGAAGTTCTCGTTCGACAGACTGGTGCAACTAAATTGGCTGGTGAAGGAACTTACATGAGCCGAAATTTCACGATTCACGCCAAACAAGACGGTGTTGTGAAATTTAAACAAATCCAAAAACGCAAATTTACTGGCAAAACTGAACGACGCACAGTTGTAGAAGTTGTAGCTGCGTAATTGCAATAAAAAATGAGCTTTTCGAACGATCAGCTCATTTTTTATTTTATTGATTTGAAATTAATATTCTTCACTCATTCCTAAATGTTCGCGAATTTTATCAATCACACCCGAAATTACCACTTGCGACTTCACAAGATAATCATCAACACCAAGCTCCTCGGCGCGCTTTCGATCACTTTCTTGACTTAAAGCTGTGAGCATAATTATACGCATATTCATAGTCTCCGGTGTGTTTCGCAAAATATCCAAAACATCAAAGCCTGAGATCTTCGGCATCATCGCATCAAGCAAAAATCAAATCTGGTCGAATTTTTAACGCCGCCGTCAAAAGCCTGCTCGCCATCATGCACTTCAAAAAAACCTCAAAATCTTCCATTTCTAATCGAGGCACGATAAACACTCGCCAGAACTTGGTCATCTTCAACCAATAAAATTTTTCTTTTTATATCCATTTTCTCTCCTATTTCAAAAATTTCCATTGCTTTATTTTTTTCTGAATATCATTCAATAAATAGCTCTGACCTTCTGGATTTTTAATCTCAACATCTGGTGAAATTCCATTATTCGAGATATTTTTGCCACTTGGCGTAAACCATTTTGCAATTGTAACCTTCAATAAAGCACCATCAGGCATATCGATCGTCGTTTGAACACTTCCCTTGCCGTAAGATTTTTCACCCACAATTTGCGCAGCCTTATGTTCTTTCAGTGCTCCAGCAACAATTTCACTTGCACTCGCTGAAGAATTATCGAGTAAAATCACTGTTTTAATTCCTTTTAATGGGTTTTCGCCAGTTGCTCGAATTTCCTCAACAGTTTTTGAACCAGTTTTTTCGCTTACAATTAATGCATTTTTCTCCAGCCATAAACTCGCAACGGTTTTTGCGGCCTGAACATATCCACCACCATTTCCACGCAAATCCAAAAATAACTTTCGAAATTCCTTCATTTTTAATTTCTTCAGCATACTTTTTAGCCAAAAGCACCAGTTTCACTATCAAATCGATAAATCGAAAGTGTCGCAATACCATTGTTTTTTTGACAGATCAACACTTGGATTTTTCAATTTTTGCACGAGTCACTGAAAAAAATCTTTCTTTTCTTCACCGCGAATAACCGTAATTTTAACTGTTGTGCCAGAATCGCCACGAATTTTTTTACTAACTTCGGAGGTGCTTTTTCTTTAAAACATCCTCATCATTAACTTTTGAAATTACATCTCCAGCCAAAAATCCCAGCGCTCGCAGCAGGATTTTTGGCAAAAACTGCACTAACCTTAACAATGTCGCCGTCTTTTGCGAGTTCAATTCCAACACCAGTTCCGACATCACCGCTCAAACTTTTATTAAATTCCTCGGCCTCTTTTGAAGTCATATATTCGGTGTATTTATCGCCAGCAGCTTCAACCAAGCCTTTCGAAGCACCTTCAATAATCTTCTGTTTGTCGATTTCTCCGTCGTAATTTGAAACTAATGCTTGATAAGTTTTTTCAACATTCGAAAAATCAATTTTTCCAACCTTCTTAAACCCAAAAAAACTGGCGCAATTAAATTTCTAAGGTCATCTATTCTTGAACCACCCACAAAACCCAAAATCAGCGTAAAAGCCGAAATTAAGACTAACGTTGAGTGATTGACTTTTTCCTCTATCCATAAAATCCATTATATCACAAAAAGCACAAAGCATAACAAAAAAATAAGATTTAAAAAGATAAGTTTAAGTTCAATATTGCAAGATAGTTATATTGTGGAAAAAAATTTTTAAAAACAAAAAAATTAAAGACTAATTTTTTTAGGTTATAGATACCATTAATAGCTTTTTAGGGTTGTATATTATTTTTATTTCTTCAAAAGATTTCGCAATATAAGCTCAGGATTTTTCTAAAAGTAAGCTTAGTAATTTGATAGCTTTCAGAATCGTGATAATCAATTTCTTGAATAGATTCATTAAAATTGTATATTTTTTTGAATTTGGTAAAGCTGTAATAATAGGAGAATGAGTAGCTATGATAAATTGAGCTCCGCTTTGTGTTAGTTCATATATTTTTGCCATAAAGGCTAATTGATTTTGTGGGGAAAGAGCAGCTTCTGGTTCGTCTAAGATATATAATCCATTAGGTTTTAAATTTATTTAAAAACTAGACCTAAGAATGCCTGACCGTGCGAGCGTTCGTGCGGGATTCCGCCGTAAGAATCTAACTTATATCCCATAGCAATCTCTCTACTGTATATATCTTCCAGATAAGTAGCTACATTATAAAAACTTTCAGCCCTCAAGAAAAATCCATCCCGTGGTCGCTTAGCCCTCTAACAATCTGAATATATTCACTAAGGTTTGAATGCGTTTCTTTAGTTGCGAAATTAAAATTAACAGTTCCTCCCTCAGGATTAAATCCTAAAGAAACCGCAATACCTTCAAGTAAAGTTGACTTACCACTCCCATTTTCGCCCATAAAAAAAGTAATAGGAGAAGACAAATTTAAAGAATCAATGGAATTTATTGATGGAATTTCAGAGTAGTATTTCCCTTTAGGTATAGGTTTTATCCTTATTTCTTTAACAAAAGCATCCATTGTATCCCCTTTCATTTTTTTATTATATCATTTATCTTTTGATAGATAAAGTAAAACTTTTAATACTAAAAAAATTTTTATTAGTGGCTTCTTTTTGGTGAAAGTTTATTAGTAAAATTAACAATAAAAAAAGCGAGCCAGGTAAACTGACTCGCTAAATATTAATCAAAAATATACATATGTATCGTAAGTACTTGCAGGAACGGTCATTGTCGAGAATTGTCCCCAGCGTCCGTTCACAAAATAGTTGTATTGCGAAATTGTAACCATATTTCCATTAACAGCTTCAACCCAAACGATATGTCCGTATTGGCCACCACTCATTACACCAAATGAACCAACTTTTGGCGTATTTCCAGTTCGAAAACCTGCTCGACGCGCGCTTGCTGGAACATCTTTCGCATTTCCCCAGTATGCAGCACTAATTCCTTTTGTTGCACGCAATTTCCACGCAACATAACTCACACATTGTCGACATCCATATCCATAGCCATCTGTTCCGTTTCCATCAACTCCGCCATAACTCACAGCATTTGCATCAACTGGACAGTTTGCATCATTCCAAGGATATGAACTTGTTCCGGCAATCGCTTGCGGAAGAGCACCACCACCAGCAGCTCGAGCAGCTCGCAAAATTTGCGCTTGAATTGCTTCTTGCTGTTGTTTTTGAAGTTCTGCCTTTTGAGCATTTCGCTCTTTTGCATATTTTGTATATTCAGCTTCATCATTCTTTGTTTGAGTGATTAATTCATTTTGTTGACGAATTTTTTCCTGCAATGCAGATTCTGCTTGCTGCTGATTCGCTAACGCAACCTTAACTTCGTCTCGTTGTTTTTCAAGATCAGCTTTTGCACGCTTAATTCCATCAACCTTTTCAACTAGTTGATTTTTGACCGCACTTTGATATTCAAAATTATCAAGAGCTTTCGAAAGATTGCTACTTCCCGCAATTCGCTCAATTGGTGTAATATCATCTTCAAGCGACATTGTAGCTAAAATTGATCCAAGAGCATCTCGATTTCGCTCAATATTTTCTTCATTCGTTTTAATTTCAAGCTGAAGTTTTTCGAATTGCTTTTTGATAAATCGCGATCTGCGACTGAATCGTAGCTTTTTTTCTTTTTCAATTCCGTTTAATTCATTTTGAAGTGTTTTGAGCCTTATTTCGAAGATCGCCCGCCCGAGATTCTGCATCACCAATCTGAGATTGAAGCGCCTTAATCTCTTTATCAAGCTGGTCAATACTCTTTTTCTGCCTGAGCGCCACCTTTTCGGAATTGTCGCAACAACACCAGCTACCACAACACCAAGAGAAATCGCACTATTAATAATTAAATTCTTCTTTTTAATCTTTTTTTCATAACTATTTTTTTCTTTTTTTGTTTTTAAATTTATTACTATTAAAAATTATACCACATTATTTTTTTCGAAGACAAGCCCCTTTTTTATATTTTTTTAGGTATTTTCTTGTAGCTGTAAATGCTGAAATGATGCCAATTAAAGATCCGATAATAATTAACCCCAAAAACAACAAGAATTCCATACATATGTAAGAATGAAATAACCGGTGAGACGATAATTCCATAAGCTTCAAGCTTGGTCTTTGAAAGAAAAAAATAATCGAATATCCAATAATTGACGCCAAAATTGCTGCAATTGTTCCGCAAATTACAGCTTCAACCAAAAACGGCCCAGCGATAAAGCTCTTGTTCGCACCGATCAATTTCATCATATAAATCTCTTCTCGACGGTTAAAAAAATCGCCATTCGAATTGTATTAAAAATAATCAAACTTGCAATAATTACAAAAAAATTGAACCAGCGAGAATTCCAACTTTCTCAGCAAAATTAATCGTGTTCGAAATATTCTTAATCACCTCATTTCTATCGCTTGCATAGGTTGGTGGATGATCTGGGTCAAGGCTCGATTTTTATTAGTTTGTTATTTTCGACAAGATTTTTAAGCTCGGTTGAATCTGAAATATCAACAAGTTTAACATTAAAAATACCAAAAAAATTCATTATTCGATTCAATCAAGGCTTTTCGAATATCCGCATCAGCAGAATTTTTTTCGCGCAAATTTATCTCGTGCTTCTTGTGGTGAGGTGTAAGTTATATTTGTCACCGTTTTAAGATCACCGATTGACTTTTTCATTTTTTTCAATATCAGAATTTGAAAACACCCTTTTTCAGATAAATCGACATATCAACTTTATTTTTAATATCATCAACAGTATCCATTAAAATTGAGCGCGCAAGAAGCGAGCCAAAAATAATCACCAAAGTAACCGTCATCACTGCTGTTGCGGCGACCGAAAGCCAAGCATTTCGAACAAAGCTATTTGCGCCATATTTAGTAATTCGCCAAAATGTTAGAGTTCTGCGACGATGGCGTTTTTTTGCTGCATAATAACTTTAGAGTTCTGTTTCTTTTGACCTCGTTGTTGAATTGTTTTTTTGCTTTTCTTCCATTACTGTCTATACTCCCCTTGTGATTGATCGTGAGTGATTTTTTTCCGCCATTCAAAGTGATAACGCGACGCTTAAGTTTATTAACAATTTCAACATTATGCGTAGTTAAAAACAACTGTTGTTCCATAGTCGTTAATTTTTTCAAGCAGTCGGATAATATCCCAACTGTGCTTTGGATCGAGATTCCCAGTCGGCTCATCGGCGATAAGAATTTTTGGCTGACGCGCTAAAGCTCGAGCAATAGCCACGCGCTGACGCTCACCACCACTCAACTGATGTGGAAAAATTACCTTCTTTACCTTCCAGACCAACAAGCTTAATCACTTTCGGAACAGTAGCTTTAATCTCGTGATTTGTCATTCCAGCAATTTCAAGCGCGAAAGCAACATTTTCGAAAACTGTTCGATTTGGCAAAAGCTTAAAATCCTGAAAAATTACACCAATTCGGCGTCGCAAAAGTGGAATATCTTTATCTCGTAATTTATCGTAATCAATTCCACCGACAACAATTTTACCGCTGGTTTGTTTTTTTCTTCACGAGTAAGCATTTTTAAAAAGCGACGATTTTTCCAGCACCACTCGTTCCAACCAAAATCACAAACTCTTTTTGGCTTAATATGAAGACTAATCCTGTTTATTGCAGGAGTTTTTGAATTCCCATAAACTTTTGTTACACGATCTAATAATATCATCACTTTTTATTATACCAGCTTTTTGCAAAGCGTTCAAGCTTATTTAGAATTTTAAAAATTCACCCTCGATTTCGAGAGCGAATTTAAACTATTTTTTCGACTTCTGTTTCTTTTTAAGAAGTTGTGCGGTGTAGTTTTCTGGTGAATCTGCAGTTTTATCAATTCCCAAAACTTCCAAAACATCCCATAACTCTTGCCGAATTTCATCAGGATTATCACCTTTTTTAACTTCTCTTTCAAGCTTGATGAATGTTCCCAATTTTTCAACATCGTCCAAAAAGAAAGTCGTATCTTCAACTTGAAGTTTTTGGCGATTTCGAAGGACTTCAACCTTCATTTCGAAACCTAATTGCTGAACAATATGTGCAGTTTCAGCATAATTCAAAACAGGTGTTTCGTGGATTAAATCAACATTTTCAGCATCAATGTGGCGTTTTTGAATTAGTTGATACCAAGGTTTACGTTTTGGGTCAACAATTTCTGTCCGAATCATTAACTTTGGCAAATTTCGACTTGGCTGATAACCGCGAGGTAAAAAAACACGATCATTCTGAAAAATTACTCTCCCGAAATCATGCCCCGTATCAGTTAATCTTTTGACAAAATCAACTTTATTTTTTTAATTTTTGCTTTTACGATAACTTTTTTCATAATTCAATTCTACCATATTTTTTTGCATTTTTTTGCAATATCACTTATGCTTTTTAATCTTTGACGCGCTTGCTCCGCTAAACAAACTGTCGCTGCCATCGCCACATTCAAACTCTCGATTTCACCAACCTGTGGAATTATAACTTGATTTTTTTAACTTTCGAAAGCAATTCTAATGAAACACCCGCGCCTTCATTCCCAAAAATCCAAGCTGTTTTTGTTGTAAAATTCTCATCATAAATTGATTTTTCAGCCTGAAGACTTGTTGCAAAAATTGGAGTTTCAACTTTCAAAATAACCTCATTCAAGTCTTGATTTTTCTAAAATTTGAAGTTTAAAAATGTGCCCCTCATCCCTGATCTCAAAACTTTTGGCGACCAAGCTGAAACAGTTCCTTTTGAACAAATTATTTGTTTAGCTCCAAAACCAACTGCGCTTCGCAAGATCGTTCCAAAATTTCCTGGATCTTGAATTCTATCAAGAATTATTACGTCTTCACAAAAAATCAACACATTGATTTTTCTGGTATTTTCACAACAAACAAAAATACCGACACCTTCAATAACAGGACTAATCTTTGAATATATTTTTAGCTTCAAGTTCAATAATTTCAGTATTCAGTTCTTCACATTTTTGAATAATTCCTTCAACTTCTTCGCTTCTTTTTGAAGAACTCGAAATCACGCAAAAATCCGGCACACCAAAGCGCTTAAGCCACTCAGCCGTAAGGTGCGCACCCTCAATAATAGTCATTTTTTGCTTATTTCGAAAAACTTTGCTTTTCTGAAAGCTGAACAAGTTTTTTAACCAATGGATTTTGCGCGGAGGTGATTTTTCTTCATTAAATCTCGCTTGATTTTACACGAATCTGTGAGGGCGTCATCACGATTTCGAACACTCACCAGTCCATCGCCTTCAACTGTTTCAAAATCAATCACAACAACTTTTTGGCACACCAATCTCATCCGCCTTAGCATAAACTTTACCAACTTTTCCGCTCAAATCAAATTCTACATTTTTGTATTTTTTACGAAGTTCAGAATAAACCTCTTTAGCTTTTTCAACTAGAGCTTCTTTATTTTTCAAAAGCGGAGCCACGATAATTTTAGTTGGAGCAAGATTCTCTGGTAAAGCTAGATAAGTTCGAATTTTACCTTCAGATTCAACTTCAGTATAAGCATTCGAAAGAACCGCCATCAAAAGCCGTTCAACGCCAAAACTTGGCTCAATCACATGAGGAATAAACTTTTCGCGAGTTTGTTTATCCGTGTATTCCATACTTTTACCACTTGCACGTTGAATATTCCCAAGGTCGAAGTCGGTTCGATAAGCAATTCCCATTAATTCTTCTTTACCAATTGGAAAGTTGAACTCAAAATCAACTGTACGTTTTGAATAATGCGCACGATCTTCAGCTGGAACTTCAAGTTCAAATAGAGACTCTTTTGGAAGACCCATTTTTTGAGTTAAAAATTCTCGCACCAAATTCAAAAGTTTTTCGAACTCAGCTTCCCAATTTTTTTAGGATTTACAAAATACTCAATTTCCATTTGCTCAAATTCTCGCGAGCGGAACACAAAAATCACGCGGACTAATCTCGTTTCGAAAAAGCCTTACCCTGTTGCGCAAGACCAAATGGTAAGCTTGGATAAAAAGCATCTACTACATTTTTATAGTTTGTAAAGATTCCCTGAGCGGTTTCTGGACGGAGATAAGCTACAGAGTTTTCGTTGACAACCGCACCAACGTTGGTCTGAAACATCATATTAAAGCTACGAACATCACTCAAATCATTACCTTTTGGTGATTTCAAGCCTTTTTCACGAATAATTTCAGTAATTTTTTCATTCGAAAGACCTTCTGCTTCGATTCCAGCATCTTTCAATAAATGATCCGCTCGATAACGTTCGCCAGTTTTTAAGTCTTCAACCAAAGGGTCAGCAAAAGTTGCAGCGTGACCACTCGCTTTCCAAACTTTTGGATTCATAATAATTGCCGCATCAACACCAAACATATCTTCGCGGTTCTCAACAAAGAAATCCCACCATTCGTTCATGATTTTGCGCTTTAATGCTAAGCCAAGTGGGCCGTAATCCCAAGTTCCGCGCATTCCACCGTAAACTTCGCTACCTTGCCAAATAAACCCTCGGCGTTTTGCGAGGCTAACAATTTTGTCCATTAAGTCTTCGTTCTTCATTTTTCCTCCGTATATTCTTTTAACCATTATATCAAAAAAGCTCTCATTTTTCGAGAGCTTTTCCTTAAAATTATTATAAAATTACAACTTTAATTTCGATTTTTTTCGAAAAAACAATACGGTAACCACGCCCAAAAATAGAAAAAGCTGGGATAATTAAATTTTGAGATTTTTTTCGAAACCAGTATTTGAGCTTGTGGAGATTTAGTAGGTTCATCTTTATTAATCTCCTTAGCTACTTCATCTTTTTAGAATTTACTGTTTCTGGTAAAGACCTATCCTTTAATTCTTTTTTTAATTTTTTTGTAATATCTGCATCTGTTATTACACCTTGAATAGACCCTTGAGCAACACAATCTCTTTCATAAACTACAGCACCATCAGTCGCAACAACCTGAATATGATATTTAATATTATTAATCAACCCCTTCTTAAAAATCAATATCACCACTACTAATTCGACTGAGTTTAAAAACAACCGGTGGATATAGGCCGCTACTTCTCTTTGGATTATTCTGCTCTAAAAAAATGAATCTCAAAAATTCTTATCATCAACACCCAGATACTTTATTTTTCGCATTATTCGGAGCGTTAATCATAATAATACCATCAGCACTAACCCGGTTTTCAGCAGTTCTAATAAAATTAGTTCCGTTAGTTTCGGTCTTTTCATAAGGAGCCAAAAAATTCAAAGAGCTATCTTCGGCCATCTTCAGAACCACTTTATACCCACTCCAGCTATTTAAAGTCGAATATCCATAATTTAAACTACCTTTGAGTGTTTTACTATTAAAAAGTAACATTTCCACAGCCAACTTCATCATTATATTGTATATTCTGAATTGACCGAGGATTAATTTTAATATTTGGTTGTCTTAAAACCTCTTTATCATTCACTGATAAAAACCCATCAAAAGTGTAAGAACGAGAAATGATAGGGTAAGCTATTCTCGCATTATTATTCTTAATGCTAATATTCATTTCCGTAAGACTATCTTGTTTTTACTTCATCGGTAAATTTAACCTTGAATAAAACCCAAGGTATAGCTTCATCAATTGTATATTTATCAAATTTTGCAAGCTCAGCAGAGTCTTCAGTATATCTCCAATATTCAGCCTTAGATTTATTTGACTTTTCAGCCTTCATGACAGCAACTATCTTACCATCCTTCTCTATATTATAATTATTATGAAGATCTAAGAGTCCTTTTGATAAACATAAAAATAATCACCAGCTTTTTACAGTTTCTGTAAATTTAAAATTAATGCTAAGATCTTTATATTTGTCACCATCCCAGTCTGCCCGTAGTATATCAGTTTCAACACCCTTAACATGTTTTGGTGAATCTACCGCAAAAGCTGTCCTGAAACCTATACCCGAAAAACAATACTGCAAGAATAAAAAAATTAATATTTTATTTTTTTAAACTTCATTTTATTTCTCCCTTTTTTTAATAATATAAAACACTTATGTTTAAATCAATTGTATCATTGAGTCAACCATAAACTTTTTACAAACTAAAAATCTTTTTCCCATATACAAAAAACAACACCATCGTGCAATTTTATCAATATTTTTTTATTGTAATGATCGAATAATATCTGTAACTTTGTTCAAAAAATATCACAACCTTTGATTTTCGAAATAATTTTTGGTTCACTCGAAACCATTAGTCGCAAAAAATTTAATATCATTCGCACTGAACCTACCGTTAAGATCTTCCGCAAAAAAACCCTATCATAAAAATCAAAACTATAATTCAAGTCTGCCTGCAATGGTTTACCATTTTTGTCACTTTCAAGATTAATTTCATCACCAGAAAAATTCAGCCACCTTAAAAATTAAAACCATTTTTTTGTTAAATTTAAGTCGATATCGTAATTATTTAAACTTCGAAAAAAATTATTAATAAAAATTTCAAAAATCACCGCTCTCAATTTGTTCACAAAGCCCTGAAATCTTTTTAATTGCATAATAAGCAAATTCAGTTCTTTCGAAAATCCTTCAAAAATTTCACCAAAAAAATTCACACATTCGAGCTGAAGAAAGCGTTTTTATCTCACTCTTCCCTTCAATCAAAAACCACCTCATTTAACGAAAAAAACTCAATTCCGCCAGCTAATTTAGATTTTGGCTTTCGAACACCACGCGCAATTGCGGTTTTTTACCTTCCGGTGTTAAAAAGTGTTAAAATTCGATCCGCTTCGCCAAAAATCGGTTCTGCGCAGAACGATTGTCAAAGTTTTTTTACGTGAATTATTCATTCGAAATTTCCTCAATTTTTTTCGTAATTCTTGTGGATAAACTTGCGATTTATCAAAAATATGCCGAATATTGAAAGGTTTGAGACTTTCGAAATCAAGCTCGCTCGCTAAATCAGAACAAATTACAACAGGAATTTTTGAAGTATCAGCATAGCTTTGAAGCTCATTCAAAAGTGCAAACGCTGAATGCCCTTCAAGCAAAATATCAAGCAAAATTAAATCAGGCAGATTTTTATCAATCTGTAAAATTGCTTTTTGTGCAGAATTAGCTTTCAAAAATACTGAAATTTGAGCGCAAAATTCGTTCAAAAATTTTCTGCCAAAATCTGATTATCTTCGATAATTAAAATTTTTCACAACAAACTCAGCTGTCCTGAACGATTTAAATCGATATAAAATGTGCTACCATCGCGATGCCGAATAACACCAATTTTTGCCCCCATTGCAGTCGCAAAACTTTGCGCAATAAACAGACCCAAGCCGGAACTTTGCGGACGCGAACTCGCCTGAACTGGCCGATGATTTTGCTTTTTGATTGCTCTCCAAATTGAAATCGGAAGCTCCTCGCCATAATCTCGCACCGAAATTCGAACTTTTTCTCCAACATTCGAAATCTTAATTTCAACATCATTTTTATCCGAAGAATAAAGAGCGTTATCAGAAAAAAATTCATCAAAACTGAACGCAAAAGTTCATAATTTGCAACAATAAGCTCGCTTTTTTTCGAACATTTTTAAACCGAATTACTCTTCCATGAAGCTTAAAAACATCAGAAATTTCAGAAATCACATCGCCGCATATTTTCTTTGAACTAATTGGTTCAAGCTCAAACATTGCATCCTCAAGTTTCGAAATTTTAGTTAAATCTTGAACAAGACGCAAAGCTCTTTCGCTCGTTGTATTAATTTGACGTAAAATTCGATCTCTTTCAGAACTTGAAAGATCGATCTCGTTATCAGTTAAAGTTAGTGAAAGCTGACGAATAATTGAAAGCGGGGTTTTCATCTCATGAGCAGCAACAAGAAAAACTACTATCTTGCGCCACCAGATTCAAAAAAACTCCCGCTCATTCATACTTTTTATTATAGCAAATTTTTTTGCTATTTTTTTAAAAAGCTAATCCATTTTCAAAGTTCTTAGAACATTCTCATTCAAAACATTATTATAAGTATCGGCATCTGTTCGAATCATCAAAGTTTTACTATTAAATTTAAAATAGTAAGCCGTTCCGCGAATTCGATTATTTTTATCATTTCCTGGGAATAATCCTGAAATTTTTGTTGCAGGATATCCGTTAACAGTTGCCGCTTCAGAAGAAAGTTCACCCTTCTTAATCGCCTCTTGGAAGTCTTTCAAAACTTCGTCCATATTTTTTTCATAAATAGCAACTCGAAGTCCAAACCTTTGAACATCTTTGTTTTCTTTTTGGAACTGGCGGAACAGTGTCAGGATAGAAATATGAGAAAAATCCTTTTCGATCTGATCCATTTGATTCAATATATTGATTCCAGAAAGTTGGATAGCTAAATGTTACCTTTCCTAAATCTTCTGGTGCACGGAATTCTTTAACAGTTTTTCGGCGTTCTTCGTTGTATTTCTTTTCATCATCTTCGGCTTGTTTTCGCTTTGCTTCCGCCGTAGCTAATTCAATTTTACCGTCAATATCTGTTTTTGCATTATTGTATTCAATATAAGCCCAAATTCCAAAAAAGAACCCGCACCGGCAAACCCGATACTCAAAAGAATAATTGCAATTGTTGAGCCTTGTACTGCACCTTTTTTGAATCTATTCATACTACCCATTATACTTATGTTTTTATTTTTTTCAAGTGCTTTTGGGATTTTTTTTGAAAAATAAAAAACCGCATTTAGCGGATTTCATCAAAAATTGGTGGCTCCTCCCAGACTTGAACTGGGGACACAAGGCTCTTCAGGCCTCTGCTCTACCAACTGAGCTAAAGAGCCAACCTTTACTAATTATACAGTATAAGCTATGCAAGAGTTTTTAAATTATTTTTCGAAAAAATAAAAATCTTCCGTATTGACTTTTTATCTAAAAAAATGTTATTATATAGGTATTCCAAAAAAAGGAGGTTCTTTTTATTTGTTATTAACAATAAATAACGTGCAAATTTTTTTCGCAATTTAGCTTCGAACAGTGTCGAATTACCGCATAAAGTTAGACTAAAAAAACTAATTATGGCGAATTTCCTGCTGAGATTATTTTTCTAAAAACAGTACGAAAAATTATATTCGTATTGAAGGAAAAATCATTGTAAATGAACAAAAACCTGAGCTACAAAGATTTGAATTAAATCTTTTTAAATAGTACAAACGAAGCCAAAAATTAAGATTAAAAAAATTGTACAAAACTAAAGCCCATTTTAGATGGGCTTTTTAAATGTTTCAAATTCTGAGATTTCCTTGCGATGTTCGTTTCGAACCTTATTTATTCGCACGATATCTTGAAAATCAATACCTTTACTTTCTGCTTGTGCATCCATTAAATCATAGAAAATATCTAAACTTTCATAATTCGTTAATGGCGCTGAAATTAAAATTTTATTCGCTTTAAAATCGTTCATTAATTGATCGAAATCATACATCAGATCTTCATAATTCTCGTCACGCAGATATTTTTCGTTCAAATCGCGATGAGGTGATGCCAAAACAGAAGCACCAATTTTTCGAAGCAGATTTAATCGTGTTGGGTTATTTTCGAAACGACGATTATGATAACCTTCATCTCGCTCACCAATTCCACGACCAAAATCATTATTTTTATCATACCAAACTGGAACAGATCCGTGCGTTAATTTTACTTCTCCGCCAACATTAGACTTCACCTTACGATCTTCGCTTTCCCAGAAAGTAAAACCACTATCATTCACTTTTGCCTCAGGTAGTGCATGCTGTAAAAGAAAGCTTGCAACACCAATTGTCGCACCCGAAAAACTAGTTTCATCAACCGCTATAACTTTCTTACCTTCAACAGTAGTTTTTGAATTTAAAATCTGCTGAATAATACCATCTTCATCAGCATCCATATCAATCTCGGCGTTTTTATCCAAAAATTGGGAACGCACCGCCGCCAAAATTCGATCCTTAGCTTTTTGCGAAGTTTCCCTTTGCCAGCGATTAATAAAGTGACTCGTTTTTGCAATTCCGTTATTTTCAGTTCCATCATTAAAGTATCCATCACTAATTCCAAAAACCAAGCTCGGCAAAAATCTGATTTCGGTCGATATTTAAAAATTTTTGAATCCGGTCGCTTTTTTTATCTGGCAAAACCGTTTTTCAAAACTTTTCGCGCCAAACCATCAAGTGGACGCGCCGATTTATCAAGATAAACAACCGTGTCATAATTCGAAACCGTGTCAGCAAGTGCAATTCCGTGTTTTAAATATTTTGTCGCCGTTAGATCAATTCCAACACGCCCAGTTCCTTGAATCATCTGTTTTGAAAGAATTTTATAATCATTAGGATCAACAACAAAATCGTCTTTTTTTCATCAAAATAACCCTTTTCGATTTCTTCTTTTCGGCGACTTTTTAAAAGCAATTTCGCGCTCAAAAATGCTCTTTTGCGTTTTCACCATAAGGATTATTTAAATAGTCAAAACGCTCACGCTTTTTGAAAAATGGTGAGTTTTTTTCAGCAATCTTCAGAGCAGTTTTCGCCAAAAATTTTTGAAAAATCTTCTTTCGAAAAATTGAGTTTCATTTTTCTTGTAAGTTTTTCAAAATTTTTGCTCTTGTTGAATCTTGTTCAAATTTTTTTCATATTTTTTTATTTTTACAGTTTATTTTATATTAAAAGAATATCATAAAATTCATATTTTGTCAATATTCTTATGCTTTTTATTCTTTCGAATTTTTCCAAAAAAAGCAAAAAAATAAATCCGTCAATTTCACCATTTAGCACTTTTTCAATATCTTTTTCTTCGTGCTTTGTGCGAGTGTCTTTCACAAGCTTGTAAGGGTTCAGAACATAATTTCGAATCTGCGATCCCCAGTCAGCAGATTTTCCAGCTTGAAGCTCACTCAAATTTTGAGCATGTTGCTCAATTTTCATTTGAATGAGTTTTCCGCGCAAAATATTCATCGCGGTTTCTTTATTTTGAGTTTGTGAACGCTCGTTTTGAATTGCTACAACCGTACCAGTTGGAATATGTGTAATTCGAACCGCAGAATCAGTTGTATTAACCCCCTGTCCACCTTTTCCACCCGAGCGATAAACATCAACCCTAAGGTCTTTTTCAGCTATATCAACTTGCTCTGGCGCATCAATTTTTGGCAGAATTTCAACCAAAGCAAAAGAAGTCTCTCGTGTTCCAGCACTATTAAATGGTGAAACTCGCACCAGCCGGTGAACGCCATTTTCGCTCCGTAATTTGCCGTAAGCATAAAGACCGTGAACCTCAAAAACACTAGTTTTAATTCCAGCTTCTTCGCTCGCGCTTCGTTCTATTTGCTCAGTTTTTTTAGATCATTTTTTTCAGCCCAGCGCAAATACATCCGTTCGAGCATTTCAGCAAAAATCCTGTGCATCGGTTCCACCAACACCAGAAGTTATTCGAACTATTGCATCACCATCATCAAATTCTCCATCAAACAAAAAGTTGTTTGCGAAGCTCTAAAAAAATCACTTTTCAAATTGCTGAATTTGGCTTTCAAATTCAGCAAGTAGATCATCATCACCAAGATCAATTAACTCAGAGATATCTTCAACCTGCGTTTTTTTAAAACTACCCACGGATGAATAACTTTTTTTCAAATCCGCAAGTTTTTTTAACTTTTTCTTGCGCATTTTTTTGGATTTAGCCAAATTTCAGGGTTCGAAATTTCAGTTTCAAGCTTAGTTATTTGATTTCTTTTGTTTTCAAGATCAAGCTTCAAGCTCGCTTTTTCAAGCTCATTTAAAAATATCTGCTACGCGAGCTTTTAGCTTATCCATAAGTTATTTTTTTGGCTGCCTCTTCAGCCTCTTCTTCGATATCGTCGTCTGTGAAAAGTTTTTCAACAAACAAAAGTACAAAGTACACAACAAATGCAATCACCAAAAAGTTGATTATATCATTCAAAAATGCACCATAATAAAGAACCGCATCTTTTCCGGCAGGTGTTTTACCCATATTCCAAACAACACCCTTTAACCCCTCAGCAGAACCAAGGATAAAAGCCGAGTGGTGGCATGATAATATTGTTAATGAATGACTTAACAAGTTCGCCAGAAGCCGTTCCAAGAATCAAACCAATAGCCATTCCAATCAAACCTTGGTCTTTTATGAATTTTTTTAAAGCCCGCAAATTGTACTTTTTGGGTCTACTGCCTTTAGTTTCAAAGCAGATTTCTTTTGTAGATTTATTCTGTTTTTTTAGTCATAATATAAATTTTTATCATAAAAGGTTTACATTTTCAATAAATTGCTCGCCTCTATCAACATAACTTTTAAACATATCAAAACTGGCGTGAGCTGGACTTAAAATAACCACATCACCACTTTTTGCATTTTTAAAAGCTACTTTCACCACTTCCTCCATATCTGTTTTTGCACCCAAATTAATAAATCTTTCAAAATTAACATCAGTCAATTTTTGCACTAATTTCTTCGCCTCGGCACCCATTAAAATCACTTTTCGAAGCTCATTTTCTGACATTTTTGAAATTTTTCGAAATTAATTCACTCAAATCTGCACCTTTATTACTTCCACCAAGAATCAAAACTTTCGGCTGAGTAAAGGAATTTAAAGCTGCAATCGCACTACCCGGCGTTGTTGCGATTGAATCATCATAAAACTTAATTCCTCTGACTTCACGAACAAATTTCAAACGATGTAGCAAACCTGTAAATTTCGAAAGTCCTTCTCGCCAAAAAAATCAAAAATTTCCTCAATTTCAAAAACCTTTTTTTCACGCAAAAAAATCAAAAGTTGCAATCATTGCAGCACAAGCATTTTTTTGATTATGCACACCGGGAATTTTCAAAATGTTAGTCGAAAAAATTGACTCGTTCCCCCAAAAGAACTGATTCTCTTCAATGTGAGCCAAATCAAAATTTGGAAATGGTTGAAGTTCAGCTTTCAAACTCTGTTTTTCAGATTCAACTTTTTTTCGAAACAATCTCATTTTCTTGGTTAAAAAAATAAAGAAATCACCTTTTTTTGATTTTTCGCAATATTTATTTTGGCCAAAACATAATCTTCAAAATCATTATGAACATCTAAATGATCAGGTTCAATATTATTCAAAATCGAAATGTGTGGTGATTTTTGAGCATCCCAAAGCTGAAAACTACTCAACTCATAAACAACCACGTCACTATCTTGAATTTTACTCAAATGATCAAGCGCAGGAACTCCAATATTTCCAACAAGATGCGTTTTAATTTTAGCTGCGCGCAAAATTTCAGTAATAAAAACTCGAAACCGTCCCTTTACCCTTCGAGCCAGTAACTCCAATAATTGGCGCTGGACAGTTTTCGAAAAAAATAAATTTGTAACAGATGTAATTTTTAACATTTTGCGGCAAGCGATTCGGGTTAACCGCTGGGGTTCGTACAATTAAATCTGCCTCAATTTTCGAAAAATCATGAAAATTACCAAAAAAATTCACACCTTCTGGAAGTTCAATTTTACTTTTCGAATTCTCATCATAAATGTCGAAAGTATAATTTTTATTAAGTTTTTAAAATATTCATAAGCGCTTTTTAGTCTCAAGCCCAAAAACCAATTAATGCAATTTTTCATACTTCTCCTTTTCGAATTATTCACTTATTTAATTTTTAGCACTATTTAACAAAGAAAAAAACACCCCTTCTATTTTCGAAAGAGTGTTTTTTAGTTAGTCTAATTATAATTATAGTTTACTAAGCCTGGTGGTTTTGGCTTCCGTCACTATTAGTATTTGCTGACGGAGAAGTTTGACCATTTTGTACTGGAGGAGCACCGTATAAAACAGATCCGGAACTACCTTGAGACTGCCATTGCGAACTATAATTAGCAGAAGTTATCCCTTCTTCACTTTTTGTAGGTTGAGATTTTATCAAATTGCTGTTATCTACTTTTTGAACAGTATAAGATTGAGCTAAATTCCGCATTGCCATAAAGTTAGCCTGTTGGTCTGGCGTTAGAGACATCGTTCCATTTGCGTTAGCAGTAAGTGCCTGTTCAGCAATTTTACCCATATTTTGAGCTTGTGAAATTCTACCAGAATCACCGCTCTTAAACGCACTATGCATAGCTTTAATCGCCTTATTATCACCTACATTAGAGCTCGACATAGTCGCCCAATCCGCCATTTGTTTTGCGCTTGCACCAGAATATGTTGAAATAGCACCTTCCATTTGTGCAACATTCTTTAGTGAATTTGGATTTGAAAAATCTTGCATGACAGCTTTTGCAGCAGCAGGGTTAACTTTCTTAAAGTCTGAACCGGCCTTTGAAGCAATTTGTGCAGCAACAGCTTTGCGCTGACCCTCATCGCTAATATTCAACGCACTTTGAGCAATATTATTCATTGCAGTAGCTTGACCTGAGGAATTTAGACCAGAACTAGTGACCGCCTGAGCAAGAGCTCCATACATTATTCTCTGCTGACCTGGATCTTTAACTTCTGAAATCTTATCAAGCTCGTCATTAACCCTCGAAGCATCGTTTCCAATGCTATATGTCATAGCAGCAACCATTCCTTCATTCTGACTCTTCTCATAGCCAGTAACTCTAGCGCCATATTGCGCTCTCCTTCGATAGTCCGCCGCAGTTTTATTTTTCTTTTTATCTAACTTCTCAAGAGCAGCCTTATCTCTTTTGTATCTACCTTCTTCAAATTTAGCATTTCTAGCATTTTTACCAATAGCAATACCACCAATAGTCCTATCCGCAACTTTTTCCCTTGAAGCCCTAGCCCAGTTCGAATCTTGTGCTGCTGCATTAATATGACCACTCATCTTGCCTAGAGCACCGCGCAGATTTCCACCAGTAAGACCATCAATAACAGATAATATAGTTTTAATTATCGCAACAATAGCAAACAGCGACAAAATCGGCAAAACACCATACATAACTTTAAGTATTGGCTTATCAGTAATATTGAAAAGTAAGTTAGAAACAAATATAGCACCACCCACCATCAAAGAACATATTGGATATACGATGAGCATATTTTTCATAAACCTCATCCATTTTTTCAAAAAACCTTCTGTATTTGGCAGTAAGCCCATAACAAAAGCTAGAGGAGAAATAACAACCAAAACAACAACAGCTGCCTCTCGAATCATCAAAATCAATAGTGTTGTAACGAGTGCTATAGCTGCAGATATCATAAATAACAGAATAGTCCCTCCACCAACAAGCGCAGCAGTTACACCAGCAACAACAATAAGTCCGGCAGTTCCAGCAGTACCAGTTAAAATAGATTCAACAGGCGATTCAGTACCTTTTGCGGCATTCGAAAATTGCCAACCATCTTTCACTAGCCAATTAAATATAGTACTCCCTGCAATATTTGAAATATCGACAGCTATCACGGCAAGATACCAAGAAATATTTACCAAAATAGCATAAATGATAATCTTTGGTAGCATTTTCTTGATTCCATAATTCGAAATTCCTGCGCTTGTAACTTGCGAAAAGATAATGATCGCAATCATAATCACAAAGAAAACATTCGCCATATCGCGGAACGACGACCAGTTTTTATAAACCTCTGCACCCTTTCCGGAATTCGAAAATAACTGATCTGACTTAATATTCAAAAAATTGTCTTGCATAAAGTTATACATACCTATAACAATACCGGTGGCGGCGCGAGTAATTGGACACACAATCCACCCAACCCATTCGATATCGCAAGAATTTTTATCTTTGGAATTAGAAGCTTCATTAGTTTGTTTGTTTATTTCTTCAATTGCAGCCTTAGCTTCATTATTCTTCTTAGTCCAATCACTATCGTTTGTCGCAGGAGAATAACTACATTTTTGCTTAAGCTCACTAAGTTTCTTCTCGTCAACACCAGAAGCTTTAGCTTTCTTATACGCCTCTTCACATCTAATTCTATCATTATTAGCCGTATTATTTCTTACATCCTGTTGGGTCTTATCTGTTGTTGGTTGTGAAGATCTACCAGTTGGAGCTGTAGGAACAACTTGATTATCTTTTTTTCTTTTTTTCCTCTATTTCCCTATTTCTCTTTTTCTTCCTCTGCCTTTTTCTTAACTTCATCGGGCGTAACAAAATTACTATTAGGGTTAGTTAAGTCAATAGCATTTACAAAATTATTACTAAAAAAAGAAAAAAATACTATAAAAATAGCTACTAAAAAAATTTTTTTATTTTTTTCAACCCAACCCAAAAACTTATTCATAATGCTTATATTTAATCACAAAAACAAAAAAATCAATACGGTTAAGCTTTTAAAAAGTTAAAAAAATAGCCCGTAGAATTTACAAGCTATTTTCGAAAAAAAGTTTTTAGGGTACAGCCTTACCAGCCACCACCACCGCCGCCACCAGCACCGCCGCCAGAGAACCCTCCTCCACCGCCAGAGCTGCTCGAACTTGGGGCTGAATAGCTATTCATTGCGTTGCTAAAACTATCCAAGCTGTTTGAAAATATCATAGCATTAAACGCTGTTGAACCAACATACCAGTTCGGAAAAATAATCTTCATTTTGAAATTGCAATTCAAGCACTTTTGCCCAAGATTTTTTTCAAGTCCAAACAGTGACGCCCTAAGGCAAAAAGTTTTTCATAAAGCTTAATTCGAGAGCCACCAAATTCAGTTTGAAACCTTTCAGAATTTTGCAAGCTTTGCGAGAACATTAATCGCTCACTTTCCGCTACCGAAATATAAAGCTTTAAACCTTCAAGATAATTCTTTGTTTCAAAACCTTTTCGAGATGGAATTTTTACATTCGAAATAATAAATATCGTAATTGAAAGCACGATAGCTACAATAAAAAGAAACTATAGCTACTGTAAACCAAAGCGAAACAGTTGAAATGAAATTAATCAATATTCCGCTCGCGAAGAATAATGCTGCGGATAAAATAATCATCCCGCCAGCGAAAAACTGAGAATTACTAAAAATTACCGGCTTTTTCTTGAACATAGTAAGAAGTTTTGTTAAATGCTGAGTTCAAAACTTTAGAAGAAATATTAGAGGCTTGTGTGCTACTCATCTGCTCCGACAAATCTAATTCAGTTTCATTTTCAAAGAATGAATTCAGTAATGAAATCATATCTTGATTTAAATTATCCTGGTTTAATAGCTGAATTGTATAGCTCTTTTTCTCACCGCCCAAAAAGCCCTTTGAAGTTTTTTCAACAATCCGAACATTACCGTTCACTGCAAAAAATAACATTGCAGCAGTAAGTTTTTTATTTGATTTTACCAAATTACCTGCATCTAAAATATCTAATTCTTCAATTTTTGGTGGCAAATATTGCGGAACAACCGCTTTAGAAACCTCATTTTCTTTCTTAACCGAATTATATTTTATAGCAACCCGAACAGCAAAGAATAGTGTAATTAATGCTAAAATTAATGCTAAAATTCCGAAAATTATTGTATTTATATCAATACTGCTCGCTTCTGGCTGGGCGAATTTATTATTAAAATCAATTTCAAATGTTAAATTCTCGCCAACTTGAACATCTTTTTGTGAAAACCTAAAAATTCCTCTTTCCGACTTATGTTCGAAATTATTACATTCTTCAGCTAAGCCTTGCGCTCCAGCAAAACATTTCGCCTTACCATTAAATTCCTTCAAAGCTAATGAATCCAGATTAACTGTTGCGACAACTTCATTAAAAGGCCGTTTCCACTGAGTTCCATTGGTGTTTACGATTAATTTTTGGACACCGCTATCTGTTAATAGTAAATTTTTAAATTTATATTTCAGCTGGTATTCGTGCCTTCCGGAAACAAAACTTCCACTTTCACCAATTCGAAATACGATATTTCCATCACTTTCATAAGTTGAATATGAAACTTTCTTACCGTCCATTTCAATTTCAGCTCTGCCATCAAAAAAATAGTTTTACCATTAAAAAAACCGAGGAATCGCACGCTCAATTCCGTGATTTATGCCATCATTAATAAAAATATGTTGAAATATTTTCAGCAATTTCAAGATTTGTATTTCCTTTTTCATCGGCACTGAAATTATATTTTGCATCAAATTTTGAAAAAAATAATGTTATTGTTTAGACGCTGAAGCTCAGCTAATTCCTCATTACGGTTTCGCCTGCGTCTGCGAAAAGCTTGTTGCTGATTAGAAAAACCAAAAATAAAACTAAAAGCCAAAACCGCCACTAAAAATAGAGGCGTAATTTTGGCAATTTTTCGAAGAAAACTATTTCGTGATTTCATTATCGGTCGTTCCTGCATTTTTAAAGCTAATTAGATTTTCTGTCGACATTTTAACCATATTCCGAACCGCAATATCAGTATTAAATGCAACATGTGGTGTAATAATTACGTTTGGAAAATTTGCCAAATCGCGATAAACCTCATCTTTAATGATACTTCCACTTAAATCTTTTCGAATCAAGCTCTTTTCATGTTCAAAAACATCCAAGCCTGCTGCGGCAACTTTTCCGCTCACTAAAGCGTCACGCAAATCAGCAGAGTTTACATGACCACCTCGCGCAGTATTAATAATTACGACTCCATCTTTCATTTTCGAAATACTTTCAGCATTAATGATATGGCGATTTTCAGGCGTTAGTGGAATATGAAGCGAAATTAAATCGCTCTCCGCAAAAACTTCGTCTAAATTTTTTTGTATTCCAAAATTTCGCGAGCAGATTCATTTTTCAAAAGTATCATACGCAATAATTTTTGCACCAAAAGCTTTAAAAACTTTCGCTGTTGTTAAACCGATATGTCCTGTTCCAATAATTCCGATCGTCATCGTATTAAGTTCGCGACCCATCAAATTATTCACTGAAAAATTCTGGTTTTTTGCACGTGAAAGGCAAAGCGGAATTTTTCGAATTGTTGCAAGTGCGAGCGCAACCGCAAATTCAGCAATCGCACTTGGTGAATATTGCGGAACATTCGAAAATTTTAATTCCAAAAGCTTTTTAGCCTTTTTGATATCTATACCGTCATAACCAGCTGTTCGAACAGTAAAAATAAGAAATTCCCATTTTCGAAAAGAGACTCCCAAACGTCGTTCAGTTCTTCACTTGAAGTATATAAAAGAAACCGCATCAAAACCTTCAGCTAATTTAACCGTTTCGGTGTTTAAATCTTTTGATGTTGTGGCATATTCAATACCAAATTGCTCAGCAAATTTTTCAAAATACTGGAGCTCATCTTTTCGTACACTATAAGCAATGATTTTCATATATACCAATTATAATGCTTAAGCCTTGTTTTTTTCAAGATTTTTTTGATTATTTTGAGAATTTTTCGAAAAGCTCTTCTTTTGAAAGCATTTGAACTTCGCCAGTTGAGCGTTCTACAACTTCAAATTCACCACTTTCAAGCAGCCGATCAGAAACTGTAAGTCGATAAGGAATTCCCATTAACTCGGCGTCGGCAAATTTTTGACCTGGGCGAATATTTCGATCGTCAAATAAAACTTCAATTCCCTTTTTGAAAGTTCGTTATAAATTTCTTCTGCGAGCTCTTTTTGAGTTTTCACCAATTTGCACAAGATAAATTTTTGCCGGTGCAATATTTTCTGGCCAAATCAAACCTTTTTCGTCGCTAAATTTTTTTCAGCAATTACACCCATAACGCGAGTAATTCCAATTCCGTATGAACCCATCCACGCAGATTTTCTTTCGCCATCTTTGTCAGTAAAGTAAAGCCCCATTTCATCGGTTTTTTTGCGTTCCGAAATTGAAAAATATTTCCAACTTCCGCTGTTTTAACCTTTTTCCAATCCTTCTTTCGAATTAATCTTACCCTCTTCAATCGCTTGATCTAAAATTTCTTCATTGAAAGCGAGAGTTTTTTTCGCCATCACGTTTCAAATAAACGTAATCTTCACCAGCATCACAAATTGTTTTGGAATTCGTGACTAAATTTTTGTGAACGCACCACCGCTCGCAAAAGTCACAAAAGTGTCATCACCCAGACCAAGGTGTTCGAATATTCGCTCGTAAGCTTTTGAAACTTTTTGCATAATATTCTTCTAAATCCTCTTTCGTTGCATGAATTGAATACAAATCTTTCATCAAAAATTCGCGACCACGCATAATTCCACTTTTTTTGCACGAAGTTCATTGCGCATTTTATTCTGGAATTGAAAAAAACCGAAACTGGCAAATCTTTATATGAATGGATGTGATTTTTCAACATTTCAACGATCGGCTCTTCATGACTCCATCCCAAACCAACCTCAGTTTCATCTTTTAATTTTGTTTTGAACCAGACATCTACGACATCATCGTTCCAGCGAGTTGTTCGCTCCCAAGTTTCTCGGCGTTGAAGAGTTGTCATCAAAATTTCGTTCGCGTCAATTTTCTCAAGCTCTTCTCGAACGATTTTTTTGATATTTTCTAAAACCTTAAAGCCAAGTGGTAGGTAATCGTAGGCGCCTGCCATTTCTTTATGAACAAATCCAGCCTTAATCAAAAAGTTGCGCATTTTTCGCTTCTTCACCAGATGGAATAGTTTTGCTTGTTTTGGTATATAATTTTGATAATCGCATTAAAATCTCCTTTTATAAAATTAAAACTCGGCTGAATTGGTCAACCGAGCATAAAAAATTAATTAATTTCTGTAATTTCGTATTTAATTACGCCTTTTGGTGTGGTGATATCCACTTCCTCGCCGAGCTTTTTACCCATAATTTGTTGACCAATTGGTGATTCATTCGAAATCTTACCCTCAAGGGGGTTTGCCTCAACTGCGCCAACCATCGTGTATTTCACTTCTTTACCATTTTCAAGATTCTTCAAACTAACTTGATTTCCAAGTGCAACAATTCCTTTTTTGCCGCCACCGATAATTACTGCATTTTTGAAGAATGTTTTTCAATCTCCATGATTCGAGATTCTGCCAAAGCTTGTTTTTACGAGCAGCATCATATTCTGAGTTTTTCACGCAAATCACCAAAATCACGGGCAGTTGCAACTTCTTCTGAAATTTCTTTTCGTTGTGAAATTAGAAGCGCAAGTTCGGCTTCAAGCTCTTTTTTTTCCTAATTCTGTAATATTAAATTCTTGTTTCATAAAATAAAATTCCTTAAATAAGTCTTATAATTATATCAAATTTTTTTACGCCATCGTCAATGCTAACCTTGAAAAGTTTGAATCACCGGAAAAACATAAAGTATCACAAATGCAATACCATTTTTAAGCATATGAACTACAATTCCCGACCAAATTGTTTTGGTAAATTTTTCACGAATTAAGCACATTACAATACTCATCGCAAAAACCGTCACGCCAACATTCATCTGAAGATGCACAATTCCAAACAATAAACTTGTTATAAAAATCGCGAGCCAAACATTAACTTTTCGAAGCTGGCTATAAATTATTCCACGAAAAATCAACTCTTCAAAAAAACTGGTGCAATCACTACAACTGAAATAAAAGCCAGCAAAAATTGCCAAGAATAAAGCATTCCGCCGCGTTCGAAAGTTAAATCCTGAACCTGAGATTTATCGAAATTTAGGATATTCGGCAAAATTTCAAGCAAAATTCCAGCAAAAATCATCGAAATAATAAATCCAAAAATTGCAAATCCTAAATCTTTCCAAGTAATCAAACCTTTTAGCGCAATGTCATCTTTTGAAATCTTTTGTTTGAAAATTTTTACCGGAACAAGATAAATTATTGCAAGCATTAGTGAGAAAAAAATAAAACTGAATAGACCGTTGTTGTGATTGTGTTAGAAATTGCATTCTGGTAGCCTGTGCCATTATTCCAAAAATCAAAGCAAGTGAAACCTTAATAATTACAGCAGAAAAAAATAACTTGCAATAAAAATATGATATTAACGGAAAAAAATTGACCAAAAAAATTAGCTTAACCGGCTTTTTAAAAAGTTGTTTTTCGGCTTTTTCTGAATTTTTTTAACGCTATTTTTTTAATGTTTTTTTGCACATTAACCTCTGAAAATCTTTGTAAAATCAAGCACTATAATCAAGATTGAAAGACCCATCAAAACCATAAAACTCCAACCATTAATATTCTCTTCTGTTTCTTTTGAAAGTGGTTTTTTAAGCAAAATTCTAAAAATAAATGTCATCAACCAACGGCCACCATCGAGCGCCGGAATCGGCAAAACATTCATACACGCCAAGCTGATCGAAATAACCGCAGTTAGCATTAAAAATCATATCTAGTCCCCATCGAAACGATATTTGGAAAAAAATTCCACCAACCACTAAAATTGGTCCCGAAACACTTTCACCTGCTTTCGAAAGTTGAAGATTTGCATTTTTTTGCGATTCTGAATTAGGGATAAATTTTTCAAAAAAACTCCACCAAAGAAATTAGCAAAAAAAGCTCACCAACACCTTTGAATGTTTCACCCTGTAAACTGAAGAGTCGTTCCAAACCCAACAATCGGCGCACTCCAAGTTGCATGAATTTTTTGCAGTTCATCTGAAAGTACAGCACCTAAAAATCCGTTTTCACCTTTTTTGTTTAGTTTTATAGTTTTCAAAAAAGTTTTATCACCGCGCTGAATTTTCAAAACTACATTTTTTTCCCAGCGTTATTTTTAAATCTTCACGAACTTTTGCAGAATTTTTCCGCTTTTTCCGTCGAATTCAAGAATTATATCTTTTTTTCGAGACCAGATTTTTGAGCTGGTGAGTTTTTTTGAAACTGAAGAAATTTGAACGCCACCACCAGAAATTTTTTTGCGTCGGAAGCTAAATAGAACTGATTTGGGATTAATTTTGGCATCCCAAAAAGCGCAAGAATTGTAAAAAAATAACGATCGCAATAAGCCAATTCATTGCAACACCAGCAAATAAAATTTGAGTTTTTGCCCAAAAACTTGCCGCACCGTAATCACCCTTCTTCGAATCTGAATCGTGTTCACCTTTCAATTGAACAAAACCACCAAGAGGAATTAAACCAATTGAAATTTTTTTGTTCCTTTTGGTAGAATTTTTATTGGTTTTCGCCTTAAAAACTTTTCAACCTTGGAGGAAATCAACTGCATATTCTTTTTAGTTTAACACCATCGCAGCGAGTGCGTGGCCAAGCTCATGAAGCGCAACCAAAAAAAGTTAGTGAAACTAAACCAATAATTATCCCAAAAATTAAATTAAAAACTTCCATCCTACCCTTTCAAAAATTAAATTAGCTTTTTGCCGACGCTTTTTGAAACGCCAGCAAAAAAATAACTTAAATTGTAAGAATTTCCTTCTCTTTATCTTTTAAAAAATTGCTTCAATTTGTGCGCTAAATTCTTTAATTTCTGCGTCGATTTCTTTCTCAATTCCGCGCAAATCATCTTCAGTCAAATTTTTCGTCTTTAAGTTTTTTTAGCATTTTTTTCAAAGCATCTTGACGAATATTTCGCAAAGTGATTTTTGCACCTTCAACTTTTTCAGAAGTTTGCTTTACAATTTGCTTACGACGTTCCTCTGTTAGTGGTGGAACTGGCACGCGCACAACACGACCGTCGTCACTTGGGTTAAAAACCAAGGCTTTGATCATTTCAATTGCCGCTGAAATCGCAGAAATATTATTCGCATCAAATGGCGTAATCAAAAATCATTCCAGCTTCTGGTGCAGTCATATTCGAAACTTGGTTAAGCGGCATTTTTGTGCCATAAACTTCAACCATCACACCATCAAGCATTGAAGGATGTGCACGACCAGTTCGAACTTTTTTCATTTCACCTTTAAAATGCTCAACAGCTTCAGTCATTTTTAGTTTATATTCATCTGTATCAAACATATTTCTCCTTTCCTCCATTATACCACATTTTAGTTTTTTTATTCAAATTGACTTTTTAAAAGTTTTTATGCTATAATATAAATTGTAGCTTTAATTTAAAAGCTAAGAAAATTTCAAGGAGGTGCTTCATGGCACTCAGTATGTACAAAACTTACCAACCACGCACTGGATACAGCTCATCTTGCAGTTAATAACTTTATCTTACCCTATAATCCGCAAGACGAAAAATCTGTTCGAACAATCATTCGAAACTTTCTCAAAAAACACGAGAATGATAAAATAAACGTTTTCGCTCATCAAGAAAAAAAGATAAACTCGGCAATTTGGTTATTCTAAAACAAGAATGTACTAAGAAAGAAATTGAGCTACAAATTTCGCTATATTGCAAAAATACAGACCCAAATGATGAAGAATTTGGTCAAATGATGTTTCGCGAAGTTGATCTAAATCTGAATGAAGATCTGGAAGAAATGTTAGTTTGGTAAGTAAAAACTATTTACCCCGCAAAATTCGCGGGGTTTTTCTTGACTAAAATTCCAAAAAGTGGTAAAATATAAAGATTAAAAATGGAGGTGGTTTTATGGTAAACCAAGAACTTTTAAGTACAGATCGAACCGATTTGATAGACAAATTTGGCGTAATCCAGATTAACCTTTCAAATAGAGGTTTTCGAAATCAGGATTTATGCTACATTTTTCATAAAGATGCGCGATTTAATTATAGTCAAAATTGCAGAATTCTCTCAGATTCACTACTTAGAGCGAGCAAATTATCCGAGCAAAAAATTCGTGACATTGAATGCTATGTCAGCTTTGAAGACCCGAAAAGTCAGCGTGAAATTTTGTTAAGTTTTTGCAAGGAATATAGAATAAATCTCCTACTCCACACAGCGCAAGATGATTCTCGTGGAACTTATGAAACGCAAGTTTTCAACTTTTCAATTTAACCTTAAATCTCGCAAAGTGCGGGATTTTTATTCTTCTTGCGCAAAAATTTTTGCTCAAAATTTCAATCTCATTTTTAGCGAATCCAACTCGCTTTCAAGATTCTGCGCTTTCAAAATTGCCTCTTTATATTTTTTTCGGCAATCTCTTCGATCAGTATTTCACCATTTTCAATTTGTATCAAAAATTTCATCAATTTCTTTAATTTTTCACTAATTTTGTTCGACATTTTTCACCTCCGCCGTTATTTTTTTATCAATCGTTTGAACAATAATCTCGCTGCCAATTTCGAAATCTCCACTAACAAAAAGCATAGCCTTTCGAAAGAATATTTTTGCGGATTATTGCTTTCCCGAATTCGCTTTTTTTGCCTCAATTTCTCGGTTTTTGTTCAAAAATTTTATTCAACGAAATATGCTTAATTTCGTTTATTTTCTTATAATTTTCGGTTTTTAAATCATTAATTTTTCAAAAGTATAGTCTCTTTTGTTCGCAAAATTCTTGAACATAAAGACCGTATTTCATCAGCTTTATCGTTAGTTAAAATTTGAGCAACATTACTTGGTGTGGATGCTGCAAAATCAGCCGCCAAATCGCAAAGATTTTCATCAATCTCGTGTCCAATCCCCGTAATTATTGGTATACGAGAATTAGCAACCGCACGCACTAATTTTTCATCATTGAAAACTGCCAAATCATCAGCACTTCCACCACCACGAATAATCACAATAATCTCCGGCAGATCACTTTGCGAATTAAAAAAATCAATCGCTCTAATAATTTGGTCAGCCGCAACAGCACCCTGAACCTGTGTGTGTGCAACCCTAATCTTTAATCCACCCCAACGCTCATTAATAATCTTAATAAAGTCTGCATATCCTGCAGCTTGTATACTTGAAATTACAGCAATCTTTTGAGGATTTCGTGAAATTTGGCGTTTTCGCTCATCGCTAAACAAACCCTCTCGCGACAATTTTTCTTTCAGAATTTCGAAAGATTTTTTAAGACTCCCCTCACCTTTTGGTGTAATTTTTTCAACTGTTAGGCTAAATTTGCCCCAATTTGTAAGCTTTGGTCGAACCTCGGCAATAACCTTCATTCCATCTTCAAGTGGAAAACGCATTTGCCAAACCGTCATAAAGCAACCTAAACTCGATTTTTTTCATCCTTCAAATCAAAAACGAACTTACCCTGATTAACCTTAAAACTCGAAATTTCACCCTCAATTAAAAACAGTAGGAAAAACTTTTTTTCAAAAATATCATTACTAATCTCAACAAAATCTGAAACACTATAAATCACCTCGATCTTTTTTTGATTTCTCGATCTCAAAATTCAGCAATTCCTCAAATTCGTCAAAGTCCATATGTTTAAATTATACCACATTTTTCGAAACTGAAGCAAATAAAAAAACTCCGCTGACTTGCAGAAGTTTTTATTCGAAAAAGTTTTCGAAATTTCTTGATTAAGTTCCTCGATTTTGCAATTCTTCACCACCAGAAACCGCACCAAAAACCCAGCTGTTGGTTACAATAAATTCTTTCGCAACTCTGAAAATATCTTCACGCGTAATTTGCTTGATAAATTTTGGCTGAGATTTGTAATCACGAATGTGGCCATCCCAAAAATAACGAGAAGCATAAAAACCAGCAGTCGAAGCCACTGTCTGTCCACCCATCTGGAATGAACCGAGCGCATAGCTTTTCATTGCGTTGAGCTCATCTTCAGTAATTTCCTCGTTTAGAACCTTTCTAAGTTCTTGAACAATTAATTTGAACAATTCCTTTGCTGTTCCATAATTTGTTTGCCCTTCAATATCCCAAGATGAATCTTTTGGACCCCGAGAAGTGCCACTATAAACACCATATGTTAAACCACGTTTACGAGCTTGTCCTAAAATTCTAGCATGCATCGTGCCTGTTAAAATATGATTCAGGGCATGCATTGCATCCATTTCAGAAGTAGTTAGTTTTCGTGGCAAAAGTAAAGAGATACCAAAGCTGATATTTTTCAAATCTGGTCGATGAATAAAAATTGGTCCTTTAGGCTTTGAAAACTCATCACTAATGATTTCGAAACGCTCACCTTTTTTGAGCGGGATTTTTTCGAAAGCTGTAATAATTTTTTTCCTTACGAGCTGGTGTAATTTTTTTCCGGCAATGACAAAACGTAAATTATTTGTGGTGTGCGTACGGGCATGATGTTCGCAAATATCTTCAAGCTTGATATTATCAATCGTCTTCAAACGCTCTTCATAGGTTAAAACTTTTTCACCAAACGATTGCTGAATTTTTGGCCAAAGAAGTCGTGCATTATTATTCAGATACCCTGTGAGTTCATTTCGAACATTCCCTTTTCAGCTTCAAATTCAATTTGATTAAATTTTTGGCTGACTAATTGATAAAAGTTGAAGTTCAAAAATTCGATCCCATTCAAAATCAGCGCAATCTGCTACATAATTCATGCTCATATCAGAGGTCGAAGCGTTGTGATATGCGCCGTTTTTAGTAAATTCAGCCTCGAATTCATGCTCACTCAGCAAAATTCAGCATTTGCACCAAAAGCCATGTGCTCCATAATATGCGCCGTTTCGTAAATTTTTGCGCTTTTAGTATAGCGCGAACCAGCTCGAAACTGGAACTGAAAACTCATTACCGTTGCATCTGGAACATTTACAAGAAGACCACGCGCGCCATTTTTCAGGCGCACTTCTTCAACGGTATGTCGCATTTATTTTCGACCCTTCTTCTTGTTTTGACGTTGTGCTTTTTTGGCTTTTCGAGCAGAATTTTTCTTGGCATTTTCATTATTTTTTGAAGTAGCTTTTTTTAGCTTTTTGAAAAAAATCCTCGTCGCGGTTTTTTTCACCAGATTGAACTTCATTAACACCTTTTTCGACTGATTTTTCAGCCAAGCGAGTAAGTTCGGTGTCATGATCTTCATCTTGCCGAACAGCAGCATCATTTGGTGTAATTCGAGTTAAAATTCGAATTGTCTCGTCACGCAAAGTTCCTTGAAGTCCGTCGAACAATTTTTGTGATTCCGCACGATACTCAACCAACGGATCACGCTGACCAACACTTCGCCAGTGAATTCCTTCTCGCAAGAAATTCATATTTTCAAGGTGATTCATCCAAAGAGTGTCAAGAATTTGCATATAAACTTCACGTTCAACTTTTTGGAACGCTTCTTTACCGATCTCATTTTCTTTGTCTTGATAAAGTTCTTCAGCAATATGTTTTTGCTAATTTTATACGTTTTTTTATCATTCGAAATTCGACCAAGTGCTTCGATTTTTTCTTCATCAATTGGGAAGATTTCAACAAAATCTGAAACGAATTTTTCATTATTTTTTGAAGGAATCTCAGCAAGTTCTACTGCTTTCGAAATAAATAGTTCTTTAATTTCAGCTGTAATATCTTCACCTTCGAGAATTTTTCTGCGCATCGTATAAACAACTTTACGGTGGCGATTAATCACATTGTCGTATTGAACAACATTTTTACGCGTATCAAAATTGAAACCTTCAACACGTTTTTTTGAGCGTTCTCAAGAGTTTTTGAAACTGATTTATGTTGAATTGGCATATCTTCTGGCACACCAAGTCGATCCATTAACATTGCAATTCGCTCACCTTGGAAAATTCGCATCAGGTCGTCTTCAGTTGAAACGTAGAATTGAGTTTCTCCTGGATCACCCTGACGACCGCCACGACCGCGGAACTGGTTGTCGATTCGGCGAGATTCGTGACGCTCTGAACCGATCACTACCAATCCACCAAGCTCTTTAACACCTTTACCGAGCTTGATGTCTGTTCCACGACCAGCAATATTTGTGGCAAGGGTGATTGCACCTTTTTCTCCGGCACGTGCAACGATTGCAGCCTCATGTTCGTTATTCTTAGCATTCAAAAGGTTATATTTGATTCCTTCTTGATCGAGATATTTTGCAATTTGCTCGTTCTTTTCAATTGAGCCTGAACCAACCAAAACTGGGCGACCTTGCGCATGATACTCTTTGATAGCATCAGCAACAGCTTTCAATTTAGCTTTCTCGGTTTTAAAAATTAAGTCTTCTTTGTCATCACGAATGACTGGTTTATTTGAAGGAATTTGCACAACCTCCAAAGAATAGATTTGCTGGAATTCTTCAGCCTCTGTGAAGGCCGTTCCGGTCATTCCTGAAAGCTTATTATAAAGACGGAAGAAATTTTGGAACGAAATTGTAGCCAAAGTCATTGATTCCTGCAAAACCGGAACTTTTTCTTTTGCCTCAATTGCTTGGTGAAGACCTTCGTTATAGCGACGTCCGTTCATTAAACGACCAGTGTGCTCATCGACAATAATCACTTCGCCATCATTTGTTACAACGTAGTCTTTATCGCGTTTGAAAAGAGTTTCGGCGCGCAAAGCTTGCTCAACATGATAAACCGCACGTGAATGCTCCGGTGTGTAAAGATTCTTCATATTGAGAAGTTTTTCGATCTTATCAATTCCAGATTCAGTCAATGCTACACTTCGGCGCTTTTCATCAACTTCATAATCATCTTTCGAAAGTTGTGAAATAATTTGTGCAAACTGAATATAACTCTCTGGGTTTTCGGCCGCAGGAGCGGAAATAATCAACGGTGTTCGCGCTTCATCAATCAAAATTGAGTCAACCTCATCGACAATCGCAAAATTCAATTCACGCTGACGCAAAAGATCAACTTCATTTACCATGTTGTCACGCAAATAATCGAAACCAAATTCGTTATTTGTTCCATAAGTAATATCCGCAGCGTAAGCCTCTTTTCGAGTTGCTGGACGGAGTTTTCGCATATTCTCGTCTTCATGCTCAGCATTATCGTATTCTGGATCAAAAAGATAACTGGCATCGTTAATAATTACACCGACCGAAAGACCAAGAAATTATACAGATTTCCCATCCAAGAAGCGTCGCGTTGCGCAAGATAATCGTTCACCGTCACAACATGAACACCTTCACCTTCCATTGCGTTCAAAGCGACTGGTAAAGTTGCAACAAGTGTTTTACCCTCACCAGTTTTTCATTTCGGCAACTTTTCCCTCATGAAGAACCATTCCACCAATCAACTGAACGTCAAAGTGGCGCATTCCAAGCACGCGAGTCGAAGCTTCGCGAACAAGTGCAAAAAAACATCCGGCAGGATTTCATCCAAATCTTTTTTTCGAAAGGCTTTTTGAATTTTTCGAAAGTTTCTTTGAGCTTTTCATCGCTCATTTTATTGTATTTTTTTCGCTCAAATCGTTGATTTCATCAACTTTTCGTTGTAATCGACGCAAAATCTTCTTTTGTGGATCACCAAAAACGGCAGTTAAAAGTTTATCAACTTTATTTTCTTCTACCATTACATCTTCGCAGTTTTTAGACATTTCCCTCTCCATTAAAAACAGTATAAAATCTATCTATAATTTTATCATAATTTCAATATTAAAAAAAGCCCTTTAGTGGACTTTTTTTATTTAAAAACTACATCAATCACGTAAGAAACCGCCTCAATCAGCTCTTTTCGCAAGCTTTCAGATTTTTTTCATTAAAAAGCTTCAAGATCGTCAAGAAGCTTTTTCGTATTCCGAAACTTTCAAACTCAATTTTCGAAGCCCGGCAAGAGTTAGCTGAGTTTTTCACTTGATTTCTCTGAAATTCCCGAAAGTGGTAAGAAAATCCCTTCATCAATAGAATCAGCTAGTTCAAAAGGTTCAAGCCAGTTTTCTTCATCTCGATCGTCGGAAATATAAAGTTGTTTCGAAAACTCATTAAATTCGATAATTTTTTAGTTTGACGATTGGTGGTTCGTTTTTGATTGTTTTAACCTCATAAATTACCACTGTCGCTATTCCATTGGCACTTTTCGAAATCGCAGCAAATCGCCGACCATATTTTGCGAAAAGCTTTTTGGCATAAAAACTACCATTCATAGTTATACCCCCCATCTTTATTAATATGCGCGCAAAAAAATACGGAACAATTTCCCGAACTTGATATCCGAGATAAGTCAAATCTTCACCTATAACTTCTTTGGTTTCGCCGCTTAAAAATTCATTCACAATAACCTCTGCAATATCTTGAATTTTTGAAAAGCAGATCCGTCCATTCTTGAGAATCATACCAAACAAAATGTCGATAATTTTGAATACATTTTTAATACTTAGCGTTTTAAGTATTTCCGCCCAAAAATATAAACCTTATGTGGCCGATATTCCAAACCTTGATCTTGCTCAAAAACCAATCCAAAAACTGTCAAAAACCGGATCATCCTTGAAACCTTCAAACTCTTTTTACAAACTGAACCCGAACACCAATTTCTGGAACAATTTTTTTCGCCCAGATTTTCGAAAGAAAACAAACCCATAAGTAATCGAATTATCTGCTTCTTTTTTTCACGATGAAGGCAAGCCAGCATTTCGCTTGACTTGCGATGTAGCACCTCATATAAAAGTTCTTGCTGTTTATTCATTTTTCCACCCCTTAAAAATAATTTTAAATAACAATAACTTAATTATATCATATTTTATTTAAAAAGCAAAAATCTCTACGAAATTGCAGAGATTTTTTTAAGTTTTCGAAAAATTTTTAGCCGCGTTTGAGTGAGCGTTTGAATTTTGCCATAATTCCAGATTTTTCCAAGTCGAGGATTTTTCTCAGTCTTATAGCGGCGGATTTGCCCGTCAAGTTTTGCTTCAACAATATCAATTGCAGCCAAAACATTTGAACTTTGATCTTTAGCAACAAGAGTTTTGTCTGGTACGTTAACAACCGCCTCAACTTCATATTTATTATCGTGAGTGCCGTTAATTTGCGAAATCACAACGCGTGCCGACACTGATTTTTTTAGCATGGCGTGGCAAATATTTATCTAATTTACCGATGTGTTTTTTTCGGTGTATTTTTGTTGTTTCGTCAATTTCGTATTTATTTCCTGTAATTTCAATCTGTGAGATCATATATAATCCTTTTTTTGTTAATTTATAGCTCTATATTAGCATAAACATTTTTATTTTTGTCAAGCAAAAAGCCCGCTTTTTGTTGCGAGCTATTTTTTTTGATTGCCTTGATCTTACCCGGCCGAAAGCCAGACCAGGCGCCCGTATCTGTTTCAATAACTGGTGCAGCCATAAAGCCAAGATCCTTCGTGACATGCTCGCGAAATTGCGGACTTTCATCGAGATTAATTTCCTGATATGCAATCCCCTCTGAATCAAGAAGGCGTTTGGTCATTTTACATTGCATGCAGTCATTCCGAGTGAAAGAACTACTTTTTGAGCCATTTTAATCACCTCTTTCTATTTGTTTCGGCATCAATTAAGCTTATTTTTTTATTATAACACAATCAAAATAAAAAAAGCACTATCTATAGTGTTGTAAAATTTACAGAACTCTATATTTAGTGCTTATTTTCTAAATTCGCTCGCGACCATTCATATATGGCTGCAAAACTTTTGGCAAAACAAGCTCTTCTCCATCTTGGAAGTTCTCGATGGCCGCCACCAAACATCGAGCGAGCGAAACGGCTGTACCATTCAAAGTATGCACAACTTGCAAATCGCCATTTTCGCGACGTACACGAATATTGAGGTTTCGCGCTTGATAATCTGTGCAGTTTGAACAGCTTGTAATCTCACGATAACTACCATCAACTGGACTCCAATATTCAATGTCATATTTTTTCGAAGCAGGAGCACCCAAGTCGCCACTGGCAATATTAATCACACGATAAGGAATACCAAGTTCTTGATAGATCTCTTCTTCTACCGCCAAAATTTTCTCGTGAACCTCAACACTTTGCTCTGGTAAGGTGTAGGCATACATTTCAAGTTTGTTGAACTGATGAACACGGAAAAGCCCGCGCGTATGCTTTCCATAAGTTCCAGCTTCTTTTCGATAACAAGGAGAATATCCAGCGTAAAAAATTGGCAAATCCTTTTCATTCAGAATCTCGCCAGCATGATAACCAGTTAACGACATTTCAGCGGTAGCAATCAAACTTAAATCTTCGTTCTCGATAAAATATTCATCACTCTGATCACTTGAACGAGGGGCAAAACCAGTTCCCGTAGCAACTTCACCATTAACCATATGTGGAACAGTCATAAAATTAAAGCCCTTTGAAATTAATTTATTCAAAGCAAACTGATAAATAGCATTTTCGAGAAGTGCTAAATCTCCTTCAAAAAAATAGAATTTTGTTCCAGCAACTTTTGAACCACGCTCAAAATCAACCCAACCTTTTTTATTGGCAAAATCCAAATGATCCTCGGCATTTTTACGACTTTCGAAAAGTTCTTCGCCCCAAGTTTTCACTAAGTCATCTTCACCTTCTTCACCAATTGGCACATCTGGTTGAAGAATATTTGGGATACCTTTCAAAGCTGCGGTAAGTTTTTCGTCAAGCTCACGATAATCTTTTTCGAAAAACTGCAAGTTCTTCTTTGATTTTTTTACCTTCTGCGATTTGTTCAGCACTTGGCTTTCCGCCAGCATTTTTCATTGAAGCCGCAATCTGGTTTCGGCGAGTTCGAAGCTCATCAATTTTAGTTGTAAGAGTTTTTTTCTTTCATCATCAAGCGCAATAACAGCCTCAATATCGGCGTTTTTATAACCTTTATTCAAAGCGTCTTGCTGAACGCGCTCAGCATTTTCACGAATAAATCTAATATCTAACATAGAACAATTATACTACAGTTTCAAAAATTTAACCCCTTTTTATCTTGACTTTATTAATATAAAATTATATAATATGTAAGTATAGACATTTAAAAAAACTACGCAAAAAATCCAGGAGGAAGTTTTTTATGGAAAAAAATAAGCTCGTTGGGCCTTTAGAAAGCGAAGCTAAACTGAAAAAGTTGCAAGAAGATTATACCGTAATCTTATATAAGATTATTAGGTATATCATAGAAGAACTCAGTCAATCGGCCGAAAGGCAAACAATTCCATTTAATTACTATGATCATTGGAGGAAGTATTCCACAAAAAATTAGTATTCCAAAAAGAAGCGATCAAAAATGGGCTATGGAAATGATACATTTATTGAGGTTCGAAGAGCTGTTAATAGTAAGTTTCATATTTTTGAAGAATATGAAGCCGAAAAAGACAGTGTAGAACAAATCATCTTCTTAATAGAGCCAAAATTGATTTTTGGAATCTGATAAGCCGAGTCGAAACAGTAAAGTTAATCTTTATTATGAAGCAATATCGGAAGAAGTTAAGAAACACCTTCGAAAACTTTCAAAAGATGAATACGATGATCTTTGTGAGCAAATTCGCATTGACAAAATGATTGAAATTCCAATTGTTTTTACCAGAGAATATTCATCCGTCATCATTACATAAATTTCTGAAGAAATATAAGAAAACATTTAAAAATATTACTGGTTTCAGGCGACCACACATTGATAGTGAATCCCGAAAAAATGGATACAATCTATACGTTCAGGTAAACCAGCTGGATTTTTAATCTTGAAGCTCCAATTTAAATTTGGGGCTTTTTCTTGACTTTTCTCTTCAAAAATGATATAATCTTTAATATAAAATACTTTTCCCATTAGGGAAGCACTTTCAAAGGAGGAACCGCCTATGACTACAACAGTCTTAACAAATGCCGAGCTTATTCAAGATTCTCGTAAAATTTCTGCACAAGCCTTTCACGATGAACTTTCGATAGAAATTCGAAAAGCCTTTGCTGAACTAAGCTTCCAAGAAGTAAAGAATGCGATTAATCATTGTTTTACAGGAAAAAAAGTTACATTATTGAAATTCCTGTTAGTGATATCTTTGAAGAAGAATATCTTTACGATATCAACAATAATCTACGAATGAGTCCCCTTTTTCAAAGCTGTTCGTCGAATTTTACTCTTCAAAAAAGGAGAAACTAAATTCGCACGCGTTTGGCTCCGTGGTGATATTCGCAAATTTTTGCCAGAAAATCACAAACTTTATCACAACGGAAAAAAACCAATTAAATTCGCGGTCAACACGCCTCGCCAAAATGGCGGGGTTTTTCTATTGACTTTTTTTATTTTTTTATGTTATTATAGTTATGTTTTTAGAATACAAAAACAAAAAAACAAAAAGGAATCAAATGAAACAAATAAAAACAAGAAAAAGTATTGAAATACTTTGACCCAATTTTTAAAAAGAATTTTAGTTTGAAAGTTGAAAAAGTGCTTTCGAAAAAAATCAAGAAGAGTTGAAAATTACTCTTCCAACTGAAAAATTTCTTCCGTGGCGTAAGTTTTAGTGAAAATGTCATCCTTAAAAAAACTCACAAACGGAAATTGGGTGAAAAAAATCTTCATGCAAAAATTTGGTGAAGGAGCAGAAGAGGTTTTTGGCTTAAATGAAATTAACGAAGAAAGCGATTTAGAGTCTCGCGACATTCGAATTATCGCTTTTTGTTGAAAAAAAGTTTAGCTTAGTTCTCTTCACTAAATTAAAAAATCTCGCTTGAATTTAAGCGAGATTTTTTTATAGTTTTCGAAAATCTTATTCGTTTACACCAAGTTCGATTCGTGAGAATTGGCGCACAACAATATTTTCACCAAGTTTTGCAACAGTTTCTTTTTAAGAACTGCTCAACTGTTTTGCTGTCGTCCATAATATAAGTTTGCGAAAGAAGAACTTTTTCAGCAAAAATATTTTTCACTTGACCATCAACAATTTTTGCAGCAATTTCAGCTGGTTTTTCCTTCTTTCGAAACACGCTCTTCAGCTTCAGCTTTTACGCGAGCGATTTCTTCTGCTGGAATATCAGATTCGTTAGCATAAACTGGTGCCATCGCAGCAATTTGCATTGCAATTTGGTGGGCAAAATTCTTGAAATCTTCTGTTCGAGCAACAAAGTCGGTTTCGCAGTTAACTTCAACAATAACACCGATTCGGCCACCATGAACGTAAGCCTCAACCAAACCTTCACGAGCTTCACGATCACCTTTCTTCTCAGCTTTCGTCAAACCTTTTTTTCGAAGAGCTTCAAGCGCTTTATCAAAATCGCCTTCAGCTTCAACAAGAGCTTTTTTTGGCATCAGTTAGACCAAGACCTGTCAATTCTTTAAGTTTCTTAATTTCTTCAATAGAAACAGCCATAATTCTCCTTTTTATTTATCAGTTTTAGCTTCTTTGATAGCTTCGATTACATAATCCAAAAGCAATTTAACACCTTTGATTGCGTCATCATTAGCTGGAATTACATAATCAATTCCATCTGGGTTAACATTTGTATCAACAATCGCAACAACTGGAATATTCAAAGTTTTTGCTTCACGAATTGCATTTGCATCAGCTATTGCATCAGTTACAAACAAAATTCCTGGGCGACCCATTAAATCTTTGATTCCACCATATTTTGTATTCAAAGATTCAATTTCTTCAGCGTATCGTTGAACTTCAAGTTTCGAATATCGTTTTGAAAGTTCACCACTTTCCATTCGTTTTTCAAGAGTTTTCAATTTTTTAATTTGTTGGTTAACGGTTGCTGAGTTTGTAAGCATTCCACCAACCCATCGTTCAACAACGTATGGTTGATTTACGCTTTGAGCGGCTTCACGAACAGCTTCTTTAACTTGTTTTTTAGTTCCAACAAAAAGAACTTTTCGACCACCCTCAACTGCTTTTGTGATAGCTGGAAGAGCTTTTTCAAGACCTTCAACAGTTTTAGTTAGATCGATAATATGGCTATCTTGACGCTTGCTATGAATGTATGGCGCCATTTTTGGATGCCAGCGTGAAGTTTTGTGACCAAAATGAACACCAGCTTCAAGCAATTGCTTGATATCTACTTTTACAGACATTTTTAACTCCTTTGTCTTCATTTTTTTGGGTGATTTTTCGAAAGCTGTTTCGAAAGAATTCTCCCAAAAAAATTGTTTCATTAAATTTATATACTTTTTAATTTTACCACATTTTTAAATAAAAAAAGAAAAGAGGTAAATCACCTCTTTTCTAATTTTTTTATCGTCGCTTAACAACAACCGTAGAAATTGCCGCAAGAATTGCTGAAACAACACCGATCAAAGTAATTTCAAAGCTCTGTTTTTGGTTTTCACCAGTATTTGGAGCTTGAAGCGTTTGAGTCTGTTTATTATCTTTTTTTCGAAATTTGATTTTCAGGTAATTCGGTAGCTTTTACTTCAACCGAATTCTGTTCCTGTTTTTCATCAAGCTTTTTGTCTTGATTTTTTTGTTCTCATTCTTCTTATTTTTCTTCGTTTGCGACTTTCTCCCAAGCGTCAGAATTATTTTTCTTCGTCTTTCTTCAAACGATCAGCTTCTTCTTTTGCGGCCTTTTTGAGATCTTCCTCAGCAGCCTTCATCTTTTCTTCAATTTTCTTATTAATTTGATTGGTAACGTTATCGATTCCAGTAATCAAAGTCGATTCGAAACGATCAGCAAGAAGAAACTCGTTTCCATATTGAGCTCGCAATTTATTAAAATATCTATTAATGATAACTTTAAGCATTTTTGCATTCTGCTCAGCTTTGTTCAAATCTTTTTCACCCAAAAAGTTCTTTTTTTGACGATTTTCGATATGTGCGATAAAAATTTTTCTTCATCTTTTTAGAGCTAAAATTGCATTTGCAATCCGCTCTTGCAATTCTTTTTAATTCCGGAAGTTGCTCATAAGAGCCTTGATATTTTTTTCTCAGCCAATTCGTTAATATGCTCAATTTCTTTCATAACAGCTTCTCGATATTCAAGAACATAAAAATCGTCTTTATTCAATTTTTTTCTAAATATCTTTGAGCTTGATTTGATGGCGAAATTGAACTTTTATTTTTAATATATTTATCTGCCTTGATTGCTAAATTCTTAAGAAAAAGCTATTTGGTTTTCAAGTTTAGCTTTATTACTTACGATTTCTTCTTCCAAACTTTGCATGTCACCAGATTCAACGGCGGATACATTTTTGCCAGTTAATAAACTCACAAAACCAGAGAAAGTAAGAATTCCCACAACCATTAGAATGGTTATTTTTCATTTGTAACTCCTTAAATTAACTATTTATAACACCAAAATACACTATTTTTTTAAATTATTCGCAAGCATCGAGCATAATGTTTTATACATATCTTTTTTTCAAAAAAATTAAATTTGCTTTTTGAAATAATCTGCTAAAATGAAAAAGTTATGAAAAAGAATTTACATCCAACCGAGTATCGCCCTGTCGTATTTAGCGACGAGGTGGCTGGATTTGCTTTCTTGACTCGCTCAACAGCAGATTCAAAAGAAACTATCAAATGGGAAGACGGCAATGAATACCCACTTGTAAAAATGCATATCTCAAGTGCCTCTCACCCATTCTTTACAGGTGAAGAAAAAAATCATCGACACCGAAGGTCGTGTTGATCGATTCAAACGAGCCCAAGAAATGGCTGCTGCTCGTAAAGAAGCTTTGGCAAATAAAGCTAAAAAAACAAGCTGCTGAAGCTGCTAAAAAAAGCTGAACGAAATTAGTTCAAATATTAAAAAAACCACTCCTGTATGGGGTGGTTTTAATTAATTCTCAATCGATCAAATCTTCATGATTTCTCTTCAAAAAAGATTAGCTTTCGAAAACGGTTTTGAGCCAAAAATCCCTTATGTGCCGAAAATGGCGACGGGTGCGCGCTTTCAATTTTAAGATGTTTTGGATTTGTTATTCGAGCACCAACTTTTTGCGCATGAGCTCCCCACAAAAATAAAAAAACCAACGGCCTTTCGAAATCATTCAAAAAAATCTAAAACATGCTCTGAAAAACTCCATCCAGCCAAAATTCGCATGGCTCGCAGGTTTACCTTTTTCAACACTAAAAGAAGTGTTTAATAGTAAAACACCCTGCTCCGCCCAAGATTCCAAAAAACCGTTATCAGCCGGCTCAATACCCAAATCGCTTTGAAGTTCTTTTATAGATATTTTGCAAACTTGGCGGAATTCTAATGCCTTTTTAACCGAAAAACTCATCCCATGCGCCTGACCCACGCCATGATAAGGATCTTGACCAATAATTACAACCTTAGTTTTTTTCAAGCGGACATTTTTCAAAACAAGAAAAAAATCTCTTTCCTTGCTGGAAAAATCTCTTTTGAAATGCGTTCGTGTTCAACTTTTTGCCACAGCTTTTTAAAATATGGCTTTTCAGCTTCGTTCTCAATAAATTCACGCCAAGAGGTTATTTTCATATCAAAATATTATCATAATCGTATTCTTTTTTTCAACACTTTAAATTCAAACGATTTTTTTGGTATAATATATTTATATGCCAAAAATTGATTTAAATCTTGATAAACTTAAAACTGAACGAGAAGAAATTCAGGCTTTTTTTAAGCGAGCCGAATGCTTATTCTTCACCAGATTTTTCAGCCAAAAATAAACGTTTCACCGAACTTGAAAAAAATTATCGAAAAAAAGGCGAAATGCGCGAAAATCTTGAAAAAAACCTCGAGGAAGCACGTGAGCTTGCCAATCTCGAAACAGGCGAACTTGCCGAACTTGCCAAAAAATGGAAATTACCGAAAAACGAAGAAAAACTTGCCACACTTGAACAAGAGCTTTTCGAAATGCTTCTACCAAAAGATCCAAATGATGATGTGATTGTTGAAATTCGTGCTGGTGCGGGCGGAGATGAAGCTTCCCTTTTTGCAAGCGAACTCTATCGGATGTATTTGCGTTATTGCGAACAAAATGGCTTAAAAACTGAACTTTTGAGTGAATCTGCTAACGATGCTGGAGGATATAAAGAAGTTGTTTTCGGTGTGAAAGGTGACGCTCCTTATTCGAAATTAAAATTCGAAAGCGGTGTTCATCGCGTTCAGCGAATCCCAGCAACAGAATCACAAGGACGAATTCATACTTCAACTGTAACTGTGGCTGTTTTTACCTGAAGCTGAAGAAGCTGATATCGAAATTAACCCAAATGATTTTGCGTATTGATGTTTATCGTTCGGGTGGACACGGCGGACAGAGTGTGAATACGACCGATTCTGCTGTGCGAATCACTCACATTCCAACCGGAATGGTTGTCACAAACCAAGATGAAAAAGTCGCAAATTAAGAACAAAGAAAAAAAGCGATGGGTATTTTGCGCGCCCGACTTCTTCAAGCTAAAAATTGATGAAGAAAATGCTAAACTTACCGCCGAACGCCGCAGCCTAATTGGTTCTGGTGATCGATCTGAAAAAAATTCGAACTTACAACTTCCCGCAAGATCGAATTACTGACCACCGAATTGGTTTTTCACGAAGTAATATTCCATCCGCAATGAATGGTCAAATTTCGGATATCGTTGATCACCTTCAAGCTGCCGAATTGGAGTTTTTTTGGCTGCAAACGCTTCAAAAAATAACTAAATTATGAGAGAAACTGTTGGATCTTGGCTGAAAAATCAGTCGAAAAATTAAGAACTGCTGAAATTGAAAGCGCTAAACTTGATTCTGAGTTAATTTTAGCGCGCGTGTTAAAAGGTAAGGAGAACAAAATTACACGCAAATCCACAAAAAAAACTTTCAAAAACAGCTGTTTTTCATGCAAATAATTTTTTAAATAAACGAGCGAGACGGATTCCTTTGGCATATATTTTTCACGAAAAAGACTTTTTTGGGCGAACTTTTTTCGTGGATGAAAATGTTTTAGTCCCCCGTCCAGAAACTGAAACCTTAATTGAAATCACAAAAAAATATGCAAAAAATAGTGACAAAATTTTAGATATTGGCACCGGATCTGGAATCATTCCAATCACTCTAAAAGCTGAGCTTGGCGATGAGATAGAGGTTTTTGCCAGCGACATTTCAGTTCAAGCACTTGCTATTGCAAACCTAAATGCTCAAAAAATATTGAGTCAAAATATTGAACTTTTCGAAAGCAACCTTTTAGAGCAAATTCCGACAGAAATACTTTCAAAAATTACAATTATTACTGCGAACTTACCTTATGTTAATCGTGATTGGGTTGATTTTGAAAAAAATAACGAACTTCATCACGAACCACAAATTGCTCTTTATGCTCGAAAAAAATGGTTTTAGAACTAATTTTTTTAAACTGCTTTACCAGGCGCAAGATTTACCTAAACTTGAAAAAAATCATTCTTGAAGCCGACCCATCACAATTTAAAGAGATTGAAAAAAATATGCGAATGGCTGCGGTTTTTCGAAAATTATTTCCGAAAATTATACAATTACTTTTAAAAAATAACCCTTTAGATAGTCTGACGCTCAGCAGTCTAAAAGCAATCTGAGTTCACACATCTTATCAAGTTGATTAAAAGACTGCTCAAAAAATGAGACGTCTTTTTCTATTATTCGTCGAATATAAATATTGATTCTTTTAGGTTATATACCTTAGTTTTACTCTTTTTACACCTAAATCTTTTAATATGGGGTTATCGCAAAGCTGAGTGCTTATTTTGAATAGACGGCCCAATTCTTGCTGATTATCTGTTGAACTGACACGAGCATATCCGACAGTGACAGAAGTTTTATCTTTATATTGTTCAATATTTTTCTTCACATTTTCCTCCTTGCTTTACTATTGTAGCAGGGTGGTTCTATTTTAGAAGAAAAAGTAGAATAGCTGTAAAGCAAAAACACTTGACACAAAAATAATATAGGAGTATAATTAACTGAGTCGTAGGTTGTAAGCGATTACTTCCTGCGAAGCAAAATAAAAAACAGTCCCATAAATTTGTTGTGGTTTGGAACTGTTTTATTCTGTTTTAACGTTTCTTTCTAGGATTCTTTCGTCTCCGTTTACGAGAAACGTTTGTCTTCCGCTTCTTATTTTTCGATGAAGCGGATTTTTTCTTTTGAGTATTCCTAAAATCACCTTGCCTTTGTTTAATTGATTATGATGTCTTATTAGTATCTTGTTTTTTAAGATTTTTACCATCTTCGTGTTAAATATATCTATGATTATTTACTACAATTTCATCGAAAAAAACTAAATCAACAAAAAAAGCGAGCCAAACTAATTAGCTCGCTAATATTAACCCATTTGACTAAAATTACTATATACCAGTTCAACCTCTAAGGCTATTTTTTTATTTTCGATATTCTTCTAAAGTCGCAACAGATGTTGATTCTTTACCATCTCTAAGATAGGTTATTTTTAACCTTATCGCCAGCTGATTTTTTTCGCCAATCAAAGACCCAAGACTTATATTTTTTTGAAATCTCTATATCATCAATTTTAGTAATTATGTCGCCATCTTTTAATCCAGCTTTCTGCGCAGGACTTCCAGAAATAATAGACTTACCATTCCTATTTTTAATCAATGCACCTTTCGAAACATTTAGGTTATAAGCTTTTTGAACTTGCGGATTTACTGAGATATAATTCGCGCCTAAATATGCTCGATTTGGAGTTTTACCTTCAGCAATTGATTTCAAAAATCCCTTTAACCGAAGAAATTGGAATCGCAAAAACCAATCCCTTGCGCTTCAGAAGCAACTGCAGTATTTACGCCAACAACTTGACCCTGCGCATTCACAAGTGGACCGCCAGAATTACCACTGTTAATCGCAGCATCGGTCTGAATCATGTCTGTTAGAGTCTCTTTTGTTGCACCATCATCGCTTGAAGCATTCACGGTTCTACCAACGCCAGAAATTATCCCACTCGTAACCGTTCCATCATATTCACCGAGTGCGTTTCCAATCGCAATAACCTGTTGACCAATATTTAAAGCCTTTGAATCGCCCAATTCAGCCGCCTTAAGCCCTTTTGCGTTCGAAATTTTCAAAATTGCGATATCACTCAATGGATCAGTCGTGATAATTTTTAATATTATCATAAGAATTTCCGTCATTCGTAACGATTGAAATATCCGATGAACCTTCAACAACATGCTTATTCGTTAAAATATAACCGTTTTCACTTACAATAATTCCAGTGCCAGCGCTCGCCGATCCAAAACCTAAAGAAAAATATTTTGTGCCTTTTTGGCTTTTACTCACAATTGAGACAACACTTTGTGAAACCTTATTCGCAACTCCTTCAATTGATTTTGGATCTATTTGACCAGAAAAACTAGACACACCTTTATTATCTGAAAAAAATTAAAATTGGCAGATTTATTGGTTTTATTTATTATCCCGGAAAAAAATTCTAAACAACCCCAATTGTATAAAAATATGAAACCAAAAATAATCGCAATAATCATTGGATATTTTGTCTTTTTTTGAACTTTTCATTGATTTAATCATAACCTCATTTTTATCAAAAAAATATCTTAGAACAACCTTAAAATTAACTTTTTGCAACCGGAATCGAAGAGAAAAACAATAAAAAGCGTTAAAATCAAAATTGTTGCAAAAAATGATTTCTGGTAGAAAAATCCTTCTTTTGATTTTGTTCAACTTTTTTTATCATTCTCTGTCTTATTTTTTTAATCAACTGATTGAAGGAAATAAAACTCAAAACCGTCAAAAATAATCGCAGATTGCGGAATTATAAAAGTTAAAAATATGGCTGAAAAATTAATTTTATAACCAATCACTAAAAAAAGTTAAAAAAATCCAAGCAAGTTCCGCAATAATCATTCCCCAAAATAAGCTCAAAAATTTCAATATTTTTTTATTAAAATTTGATGAAATTATATGACGCAAAGTTGAATATCCAATCAAGAAAGCGAAAACAAAAAAATTACAGATTGACCCCAACTATAAGCAACAGAATATAGCGCCGAAAAATCCGAAAAAAACACAGTCAATAAAGCTTGAATTCGCATAAATAGTTCGCTCGAATTTGGCTTAATAATAGTTAGCCAAAAAAATATACAAGGTAAGCAAAAATCCTTGCGAAATAATATATTCAACACCTGTCGAAAAACATTAAAACAACGACACTTAATGAAAAATAAATCAACAAGGTTAGATTTAACGTTCGCAATCCAAAATCTTGGTCGAACCGCAAAAAGTCCGCCACTTACTAATAAATACTAACAAAATTGCGACCCAAGGTGTTTTCGTGATGTAAATTGAAAACCAAACTATTACTGCTAAAATAATATTCAAGAAAATATGAGCAATATTTCCCCAAAAAGAATATTTTTTTCGAAATTCTAATAAAATCCATACTGTTACTATTATACCACATCATTTTAAAAATAACCATAATTGAAAAAGCTTTCGAAATCGTGGTAAAAATAGAAAAAAATGAAGAGTAATTTTTGGCAACGGCATCCAATACTTGCCGACACTTTGGGGATTTTTCGTTTTTGTTTTTTTCCGTAACTTTAGGAACAATATTAATTAATACTTTTTATTTTTTTCAGAGTTTTACGATTGTTGGTTCAAGTATGGATCCAACTTTCGCTGATGGTGACAAAGTTATAATAAATCGCCTGCCGTCAACTTGGGCTAATTTTACAAATACAAAATTCACACCAAAAACGCGGTGAAATTATCGTTTTCGAAAAATCCACAATTTATCAACGGAATGAAGGATCAATACATTATCAAACGCGTGATTGCCTTCCCTGGTGAAAAAGTGAAAGTTGAAAAAGGTAAAATGACAGTTTTTAACAATAATCATCCAAACGGTTTCAATCCTGATGACAACTTCAGTGGTGAACCAAAAAATTACACAAGCCACGATGGCGAATGGATTGTTCCAGAAAATGAAATCTTTGTTTCAGGCGATAATCGAGTCGGCAATAACTCTTACGATTCTCGAAGTGGTTTAGGAACTGTTCCATTGTATAAAAATTGTTGGCCCTGTCGCCTTTCGAATCCTCCCGCTCAATAAAAATTCGCAACTTCGAATACAATCAGCAATATTAAAAAAATAACCCTTTCTGTGGGTTATTTTTATTTCGAAAGAATTTCCTCAATCCGTTTTAACTCTTCCTCGGTTTTAAATTTAATCACAATCTTTCCCGATCCTCGTGCAGAAGTTTTAATATCAACATCCGCACTTAATCTTTTTCGAAATTTGATTCATCGCTTTTTCAAAAGGGTTTTTATTCAATTTTTGGATTCAGCCTTTTTAGATACTTCAGTTTGTTTTTGTAATTCACTAAAAATTGTTCAATTTTTTTCGAGAGCTCCAATTTTTCTTCTATAATTTTTTTGGAAGAATTTTTTTCGATTGTTTTTTTCATCAATTTTCAATAGTGGCCGCGCTTGCCCTTCTTTTCAATTCCCCGGAAATAACTTTCTCCTTCACAATTTTTTTGGCAATTTTAAGAGTCTTAAGGTATTCAAAACCGCACTCTCACTTCTCCCACCAACACGCTCACCAATTTGTTTTTGCGGTTAAATTGAACTGTTCGCGAAGTTTTTGATATGCTTCTGCAGTTTCCAAAACATTTAGATTATCACGCTGAATATTCTCAATCAAGCTTAATTCAAGTCGATTCTGATCTGAAAGATCGCGAACTATTGCTGGAATCTTCTCTAAACCAGCAAGTTTTTGAAGCGCGATAACGCCTCTCACCAGCAACAATTACAAATTTTAAACCTTTCTCAATAACCACAATTGGCTGCAAAACACCGTGAATTTTTATCGAATTAGAAAGATCTTCGAGCTTTTTCTTTGTCAAAGTTTCTGCGAGGCTGATCTGGATCTGGTGAAATATCGCTAAGTTTTAATTCTTTGAGTTTATCATTTTTCAGATTCTAATCCCAAACTCAAATCAAGCTTTTCATCAGCCATCATTTCAGTTGGAATTAACGAAGAAAAAAACCACGACCAAGTCCTTTTTGCCATTATTTTACTCCTTCTATTCGTTGAATAATTTCTTTCGAAACAGCTTTATATGCACGCGCACCCTTACTAAAACGATCATAGACTCCGATCGGCACACCGTGACTTGGTGCTTCAGCTAATCGGATATTTCGCGGAATTGCATTTGAAAAAAATCTTCTCTGGAAAGAATTTTTTTAATCTCTTCGAGAACTTGCCCGCCCAAAGTTGTTCGAGAATCAACCATCGTTGGCAAAAACACCTAAAAAGTTCAAGATCTGGATTCATCCCTTTTTAACTAATTTCATACTTTCGAGAAGCTGACCGAGCCCCTCCATCGCGTAAAACTCAGCCTGAACCGGCAAGATTAAATAGTCGCTCGCAATAAAACCATTCACAGTCAGTAAGCTCAAACTTGGCGGAGAATCCAAAAATAACATAATCAAAATCATCCTCAATAGTTTTTCAAAGCCTGTTTTAAGCGCGTAAAACGACCTTTTTGCCGATGCAAGTTCAACCTCAATATTTGCCAAAACCGGCGTACTTGGCGCAATTTTTTTAAATTCGAAAAATTCAGTTTCAATAATTACTTCCTTTAAAGATTTTTTTCGCCAGATATAACTTCTGCCATTGTTGACTCAAGAGCATTTTTATCTATCCCTAAACCACTTGTGGCGTTTCCTTGCGGATCAAAATCAACCAAAAGAACGTGTTTTTTTAGCTTTCGCCAAATAAAAACGCTATGTTGATTGCGCTGGTCGTTTTTCCAACCCCACCTTTTTGATTTGTTATCGAAATAACTTTCATAACATTAATTATATCATACTTTTTAAAAAAAACATAATCTTTTTAAAAGAACGCCTTCAATGACGTTCTTTTAATTTATTATCTCGGAGGATCTACGAATATTGGTATATTTGCAATATATCGTTTATTTGCTCTTGGACGACCATAGATTGTCCTCGAACCTTTTTCGATCCAAACTGTAGAATTATCATCATTATTTAATGGAGTTTCAGATAGCTCTTTTGGAGTTGGTGCGCTATTTGGAATACTTACTAGAGCCATTGTTGATCCAGTGGTCCAGAAATCAATATGGATAAATCCCTGCCCCGTAGTCTTATTAAAGATCATATAGTTTCGAAAATCATGCCAATTTCTTTCACCGGCAGATCCAGAAGAAAATACTGAAGTAGGGTTCGCCGAATTTAAAGGTATTTTTACAATCTCTGAAAAATTAGCTTGCGGTAATGTAATACTTCCACCATTATGCGAAAGTGACAGAATGCCGTTATTTAGACTTAAGGTTTGTGGAATACCTACTCCATCAGCACCCTGAAGACCACGTTCACCTTGTTCACCCTTTAATCCCTGATCACCTCGGTCACCTTTTTGACCTTGGATTCCTTGTGCGCCTTGTTCGCCTTTTTCACCCTTATCACCTTTTTCGCCCTTAAGATCTGAGTAAGCTACGAGGTTATTCCAGTTTGAATCACCTTTATATCGCCACTGAATATATAGTGCATCTTTGCGAATTTCGATTTCGCGACCATCTTGACCGTTATTTCCTTGTGCTCCTTGTTCGCCTTTTTTTCACCTCGGTCACCTTTTTGACCTTGGATTCCTTGTGCTCCTTGTTCGCCTTTTTCACCTCAGTCACCTTTTTGACCTTGGATTCCTTGTGCTCCTTGTTCGCCTTTTTCACCTCGGTCACCTTTTTGACCTTGGATTCCTTGTGCTCCTTGTTCGCCTTTTTCACCTCGGTCACCTTTTTGACCTTGGATTCCTTGTGCTCCTTGTTCGCCTTTTTCACCTCGGTCACCTTTTTGACCTTGGATTCCTTGTGCTCCTTGTTCGCCTTTTTCACCTCGGTCACCTTTTTGACCTTGGATTCCTTGTGCGCCGTTTAGTCCATTTTTCCCGTCAATACCATTAATTCCGTTAGTACCATTCGAACCGTTTGAACCATTAACACCATTTTTTTCCATCGACACCGTTCTTGCCATCTCGACCATCTTTCCCATCGGCTCCTTTTTCACCTTTCAAACTAGCAATAGATGTGACATCTTGCCATTCACCATCCAAGAACTGATATTGAATTTTTCCATCTTGCTGACGAATACTAATTTGTCCAGGATTCACACCTTTAAATTGAAAATTCGAAGATCCGCGCCACCAAAATAGCAACACAATGATCAATAAAATAATCAAAGCAACGTTCGTAACCCTTAACGCCCGTTTAGAAGCATATTTATCTCTCTCCATAAAGTTCCTTTCTTTATTACCTTTTTATTCTTACAATATTAATTACAACCATTTTTAACACAAAGCACTACCTTTTTCAACTTATTTTTAACCCTTGATTTAAACTTAAAAACTATGCTAAAATAATAATGATATTAAATTTAATGAGGATTTTTATGAAAAAAAGCAGTCGTAAAAGTTGGCGGTAAACAATTTATCGTTAGCGAAAAAGAGACCCTTCTGGTGGACCTCCTCCCGCAAGGAACAAAAGAGCTCGAACTTGACGCTTTGATGCTTATTGATGGCGACAAAGTGGAAGTTGGAACTCCTATTGTAAAAGGCGTGAAGGTTTCCGCAAAAGTTGTTGACGAACTTGTTAAGGGCGAAAAAAATCCGCGTGATCCGCTATAAAGCTAAAAAGCGTGTTCACAAAGAAAACGGACATCGTCAAAAATACACTAAAATCGAAATTACTTCGATTAAATAATAAAAAGGCGGCCAGCCATTTCGAAACAGTTCCCCACTCAGGAGCTGTTTTATTTTTGCGACATAACAATTATTTTTTTATAAAACAACCCAACAATCATTCAAAACATAAAAAAATAAACCCCGTTTTCGCGAGGTTTATTTATTTTTTGAAACTATTTTTTTCTCTGTTTTGTGAGATTTTTTTAGCTTCGTGAGTTTTTCGCCGTTTTTATGTTCAGCAACATAAACCGCTTTTTTTCGAAAGATCAGCTGTTACTTTTTTTCATTTCTTCACGACTTCGGTACCAGTAGGCAACCGCACCAGTAATTGCCATAATCGCAATTACCATCATTGCAGCTTCAGCAGGGTCCAGTGTGTGGAAGTTCAGTTGGAACTTCTGCACATTCGGATCGTTGGATGCAAGATTTTCAAGACCTTTAATTTTACATTTATCAGAACAGTTTGGGTCGTTTTTCTTCAAATTCCCTTTTCCAGGAATTCCACAAAAATTCTTTTTGCTCTTGTGGTGTACAATTTTTTTGAACAGTTACAGTTGCTTTTATCGCTTTTTCCACCGTTTTCGGTTAAAACTTGCGCAGTATTTGTAAGTGTGTTATTTCCACAAACTAATTTCGAAGGATCGATTTTTGCGCGGAAAGTTAACGTCACAAAACTGCCAATTGCATTTCGTCCGATATTTATACCAGATGTTGCAACGTTATCGCTCAAAGTTTTTACCAGCAGGGATCTGAAGCACTCACAACTCGAGTTGTTCCAGGAACCAGAACTAATCCAGCAGGAAGCAAATCTTTAATATTCACATTATCATGATCGATTGTTCCAGTGTTTTTTTGTAAGTTATTTTAAACTCAACCTGATCATTTAAACCAATATTTTTGATTTTTTTCGAAAATGCATTTGTGCCAGCCTTTGAAACAGTTTTTGTTGTTTCGAAATCTGAAAAATCTGCTTTTAAATCGATAAGTAATTACGCCTGAATATTGATCACAACCTGGCAAAAATTCCATTCAAACTATCATAACCAAGATTTGTTCCAGCGCCGAAAAAGATTTTCGCCACTCAAGTTTTGACCATTTACAGCACCTTTTTGTTGTGATTTTTTTGCTGAACCTTGAACGTATCGCAAAACAACATTTTGTGAAGGTGAATGAATTACAGCCTCATCCCAAACTTTTTGTGGTCGCGAGTTTCGAGCCGAAATTTCTGCCCGAACAAAACCTTTTTTTGACCTTTTTCCAAGTTTCGAAGGAACGATTGTGTTAAGTTTTGCATCTAACGCAATTCCGCGGAAGCTGTTTTTCTCGTGAATTGAGGGAGCTTTTTGCATTATTGTGGTAATAGATATAAACTTCATATTCTTGACCAGGAACAATGTTAATTTCATCGACAAAGTTTCCAGTTCCAGCTTGACGGATTCGAACGAAATTTCGCTCGTCACCAACCGTTGGATTGTTTGTGATTGAGTTAAATGTTACGTAGTCGGCAGGATTTTCGGCAGAAAAAGTTTTTCTTTCTGGACCATTAGCAAAAAGCACTTCCGCTCAAAAGCCACCCTGCGATGAGGGTCGCAATTATCGCAACCCCCAAGCCTTGTAATTTATTTTTTTACTAACATTTTTTACCTTTTTATATATTATTGTCCATTATTTGGATTTTGTGCAGCTGAAGCATTGTAACTTTCCTGTGCTGCTAGAATATCATCGTAGCTCACAAACTCACCACCAATATTTACGGTTTTATTTTGAGCCTGTTCAGCCTCACGAGATTTAGCTTCAGCTTCAGCTTGAGCCTGTAATAACTGCTCGGCATCGCGAGCATTACTTTCTGTCGTATGCTCACCACCCGTATATTCAACTGGCTGTTCAGCTATTTTCGAAACATCGATAGATTCATCAACGCCGTTTGCCCGAATTTCAGCAGTTGCCGTTCCAGGTGCTACGGTAGGGTTGATATTATTTTTTCGTTCCTCTTCAGTAGCCTCAGTCCTTAATTCACCCGCATCCATTTTAGTAACCGCACCGTCTACATTATAAATCGACTGATCCGTTTTAAATTTTGTATCGTCGTGAGTTTCCGGTGGAGTGTTTGGTGGAGTTTCCGGTGGAGTGTTTGGTGGAGTGTTTGGTGGAGTTTCCGGTGGAGTGTTTGGTGGAGTTTCCGGTGGAGTGTTTGGTGGAGTGTTTGGTGGAGTGTTTGGTGGAGTGTTTGGTGGAGTTTCCGGTGGAGTGTTTGGTGTTGGAGTTGGTGGAGTATAAACATTTTCGAATGGAATCTCTGGCGTCGTCCAAGTGTTTGGAATTTCAACCGTTTTCTTCATCACTAACTGTTTACATTGGTCACGAATCATAATCTGCTGACCATTGCCAAGCTCAATAACTCGAGCTGTTCCGCCAAATGCACCTTCAGCATGCGCATAATCTTTATTTCCATTCACATATAGCGAATAATAATCACCCGTCAAAGTTTCATTACCAACAACTTTTGCATCTTTCATATATTTAGAATATGCATCATTCAACTTTTCGAAAGCCGTCTGATCGCCACTTCGAGCAGCATCAACCAAAGCATCAACATCGTAGTTCGAAATTCCCAAAAGATTTTGAGAAGCTTCACTATCGTTAACAAAGAATTGTCCCATAAATTCAATGTTATCTTCGTTATGAGATTCGAGCATCGTTTTTTGATATTCTTCATTCGAAAGCTCTGAAGTATTTGTTCCGATGGAATATTTGTTCTCTTTTTGATCAACCTTGTTATAGTCGTCATTTTCAGAATCATATTTTCCGTTATTAAAGTTCTTTTTCAGATTCAACGGATTGACTATTAGCTTCAAAATTTGCAAAATTACTTAACGTATCCGCATGTGCACTTCCTGCAAATGTTTGAGTTGCAACCGGAGTACGGTCTCCAGCTTTGACGCTATTTGTAGCTTGCCGCCCAACACCAAAAATTGTCATTCCGAGCATTCCAAGCGCACCCCATTTCATCACTTTTTTTACCGATATAGTTTCGAATCTTCTGAAATCGACCAGCTTTAGCTTCGATATCAACATCTTGATCAACAACATTTTTTGCCTGATCGGCTCGATTTTGTTCGCCAACTTCAAGATGAAATTTTTGCATCCGTTCAAGCATTGCTTCATTTTTCTTCGTTTAATTCATCTTTTTGAATTAATTCCGAACGAACTTGTCGGCGGAATCGCGCCAATTCTTCAGCACTTGCGCCTTTCGAAAATAGCTCATAGAATTTATTCTCAGCATCTGAAAGTTCAGCTACTTCTGGTTTTTGATTTTCTACATCATCACTATTATTTAGTGATTCGTTTTTTATACTATCGTCCGGATTTGATTTTTTATCCTCAGGTTCCGCCATCGCATTTTCCCCAAATTGTATCAAGAACCTTTTGTCGATATTCTGGTTTTTCGAATATTCCCAGATGAATCGATCTTCAAAGCTTATTTTTTTAAACCGTCAAAAATTTACGCCGTTTTTTTGAAAAAAATCGTTTGAAGCTTCAATCAATTGCTGACGATATTTATTTTTAGCTTCTTCATTTTTCCGCATTTTTGAATCATTTTAGCTAACGAATTCATTTTTTTGAATTTCTGAACTCGCTCCCATAGCTTGATCCATTTCTTCCTTCGAAAGAGTAGAAATTTCATAAGGCTGTTCGACTTCAACTCGATTCTCACCGTTTTCCATTTGGCGATAATGCTCGTCTCGTTGCATAATTTCATTAAAAAGCAACTTTGTCGCCTCTATGAATTGCATCACGAACAGATTTGTCGAATTTTTTTAGCGCCTTGTCTTAGCGCTTCTTCACGCTGTTTGACAGCATCCGCCTCTGATTTTTACTTGCTGCTTTTGATTTATCTCATCTTGAAGAGTATCCCAAGAGCCGTAAGTATCTTCGAAAGACTTGCCGGTATCTGGCGCGGAATTAAAAAGTATTCCCGTTTTTTTCATTTCTGTCCTTGTTTATTTTTAATTTATTTTACTCTCGTATTTTTAACACAAGCGTAATTATAAGTCAACACTTTTTTAAAAGAAAAAAATCGGCTTTTTCACCGATTTTATAATTTTCGATATTTTTTTGAAATCCTAAATTCGACCAAAAAGTGCGCGTGAAAAATTCGAAAACTTTTGTGAAACTGAGATTTGGCGCGGAGACGATTTGATCGTTTCAATTTCTTTCGTCAGCTGATCTTGCGACTTAAACTGATTTTTGCGCAAAACAAATTCATTTCCGCGACCTTCATAAGTTTCGAAATTCGCATCATAATCTTCAAAATGAATAATATTCATTTTTGAATTTCATCATCTCTTGCAAAGAAACTACCATTTTCACGATCAGCATATCTTTCAGCACGTGCATAGATATCGTTCAGATTTTTCGAAAGCCTCATTTTTTTGAATGCTCTTGTGTTATTTCAATTTCTTGTTTCGTTTCAGAACTTAAATTTTCCAGATTATCAAATTTAAAAATCTTCAAATTCCTCAAGATTGTTTCGCTGTTCAATTTTATTATAATCGTTAACCTTAAAATTTTCCATTTTTGCCTTTTGATTTTTTTATGTTTTTGTTTTTATTAAAAATAACTTATGCTTGTATTATAGCATAAGTTATTTCTATTATCAACATATTAATTACGCTTTTTTTCAATGAGATTTTGGCTTCTTCACCCTCGATTTTTTTACTGTTTGTGAAAATTCTAATTCATCGTTCGAAAAATTCTGCCTTTTTCAGCTAAAAACTTCTTTCGAAATTTCTTGAACAAATTTTTTTGAACGCACCTGAAAGATCTTCATTTTCAGATGAAAAATTAAGTTCGATGCGATCATCAACATTCAAACCAGCTTTTTTGCGGCTCGCCTGAATGTGGCGAATAATCTCGCGCATTAATCCTTCAGCGCGAAGTTCTGGCGTGATTTCAAAAATTGAAATCAACTTTTTCAGCAGGTTTGTGACTTAAAAATTTCACCATTTTTATCCTTTTCAAAAAAATAACATATGAAACATCTTTTTACGTTCAATTCTTCTTGGAGAATTTCAACAAACCATTTCAAATCGCTCGCAACATGCGGAATAACCACCTCTTTGAGCGGCTGACGAATCTTTACGCCATTTTTTGCACGTAACGCCAAAGCCTCATTCACATAACCACGAACTTCAGCCATTTCAGCTAAAATCTTCTCGTTAATCTCGCCTGCTGCTGGCCAGTCCTTCAAATGAACCGAGCCATCACCAACCATTTTTATCCCAAAGTTCTTCAGCCAAAAAAATGGAACAAACGGTGCTAAGAGTAGTGCAAGATAACTTAAAAACATAATGAAGCGTTTGATAGGCCTGAGTTTTATCGCCATCATCTTCACTCTTCCAGAAACGGCGGCGCGAACGACGCACAAACCAGTTAGAAGCGTCATCTAAGAACGGCAAAACACCTTCAAGCGCACGTGGAATGTTATATGCGTCCATATTTTCAGTAATTTCATTTCGAAGTTTATGAACACGACTCACAATCCATAGATCGAGCGGATTTTCAAGATTTTTTTGAAGGGTCGGAAAGCTCGCCGCTAAATTCCCAACCATCAACACTGGCATACATCGTGAAGAAATCATACATATTCCAAATCATTGAAATTTTTCGAGCGATATCTGAAACATCCTTATCGTGAAGCGCAAAATCTTCACCATTCAAAAGTGGACTCGAAAGCAATAAGAATCGCAAACTATCGGCAGAATATTGATCCATTAATTCATTTGGATCGGTGTAATTTCCAAGAGATTTGCTCATCTTGCGGCCGTCATTTCCGGCAACAACACCAGTTGTAATCACATTTTTAAAAGCATTTTTACCAAATAGTGCCGTATTTACTGCATGAACATAATAGAACCACGCGCGAACCTGACCAATATATTCAACAATAAAGTCGCCTGGGAAATTCTTTTCGAATTTTTCTTTGTTTTCGAAAGGATAATGGAATTGCGCAAATGGCATTGAACCACTCTCAAACCAACAATCAAGCACTTTATCAATTCGAGTGTATTTTTTTCACCATCAATTTCGAAAGTGATTTCATCAACCCAAGGTCGGTGATAATCTTCAAGCTCAACACCACTCAGTTCTTTAAGTTCAGTATAAGAACCAACCACACGGACTTTACCACTTTCAGACTTCCAAACTGGCATTGCTGTTGCCCAAAAACCGGTCACGCGACAAATTCCAATCCGGTGCAGCCTCGATATTTTTTTCGAAACGACCGTGCTTCAAGTGTGCTGGGAACCAGTTAATATTTTCATTTTTGTTCAATCATTAGCTCTTTTTTTGACCTTGAATATCAAAGAACCAACTTGGGTGTGCGCGATACATCAAGCGCTGACCAGTACGCGGATTGTGCGGATATTCATGACGAATATAGTCAATTTTCCAAACTACGCCACGTTCTTTTCAAGATTTTTGCAAGCGGCTTATTAAATTCCCAAACATCGTTACCGGAAAAATTCACCGTGAAGGTATTTTCCATACTCATCAAGAACGTGGAAAAACTGGAATTCCGTATTCTTTACCAAAAATTGAAATCTTCTTCACCATAAGCTGGCGCCGAATGAACAATTCCTGTTCCACTTTCAAGAGAAACATAATCTGCTCCCCAAACTTTATAAGCATTCTCTTCACCTTCACCAGAATATTTCGAATCTTCAAAAAGTGGCTCATAACTCAAACCAACCAATTCTGCACCATCAATCAAATTAACAATTTCGAAAGGAATCGGTTGCCTTTTTTTCATCAATAAAAAAACTTTTTCGAGCAAATCTTTTGCTAAAATATAGAATTCATCACCAACTTTAACTTTTTGCATAAGTGAAATCTGGATTAACAAATAGTCCCATGTTTGCTGGCAAAGTCCAAGGAGTTGTTGTCCAAGCGAGCATTGCAGTTTTGTCGCGAGATCCTTCAGAATCTTCGAAATCTTTCAACCAAAACTTAACAAAAACGCTTGGGTCGGTTACAGTTTTATATGCGTCGTTATCCATTGTAACTTCACTTTTTCGAAAGCGGAGTTGCCCATGCTGTATCGTACATTAAAACACGTTCACCTTCATAAATTTTACCCTTTTCGTAAAGAGTTTTAAACGCCCACCAAACACTTTCCATGAAGTCTTTATCCATTGTTTTGTAGGCATTTTTAAATTCAACCCAACGGCCAATACGATCAATCGTGCTTTCCCAAAGTGCCGCATTCGAAACCATGCTTTCACGCGCAGTTGTGATATATTCAGCAAGTGAAATTTTTTCACCAACTTCGTGTCGAGTTGTGATGCCGAGTTTCTTTTCGACAAAATTTTCTGCTGGCAAACCGTGTGTATCCCAACCCCAACGACGCTCAACTCGCTTTCCTTTCATCGTCTGATAGCGTGGAACAGCATCTTTTTACAATTGAACTGAGTAGTGTTCCATGATGTGGCACACCAGTAATAAATGGAGGACCATCATAAAACACAAAGGCGTTGTCTTCGCTACGGTTTTCAACTGATTTTTTGAAAGTTTTCTCCGCTTTCCATCGCGCCAAAACATCAGCTTCGTATTCTTTTGCTCTTCTTCTTGAATTTGCTTTAAATTTCATTACTTATTCCCTTTCGCTCTATTATGTGATTTGCATAGCATTTCGCAATTCTCCATTGAGGTTGCACCGCCCTTACTCCAAGCGCTAACGTGATCAGCGTCCATTTCATTCAGCTTCCATATTTTCGCCTTGTTAGCGTCATGACCGATTGCGCAATAAGAACAGTTTGATACACCTTTTTCTTCTGCAATTTTGGTCTGCTTTTTATAGACAGCTTGTTTAGTAGCGTCATCAAAAACCCTAACTTCAAGCAGTTTCGTGTCACCTAGATCACCTTTCTGCCCAGAATATAACCCCAAAACATATTCAAATATTCCCTTACGGCTTTTTACAAATGGGTCACCATACAACTCTCTAACTTTTGCGGAAACTTGGTCAGAGTTATAAGAAAACTTGTGATATTCTTCATATAACCTTCCCCATTCTAGACCGCGCATTTCTTTCTCGACTTGATTAAAGGTATTTGATACCCAGTTTATCACCGTATCAAAATAAGTTTGCACCTCTGCAATAGAATTATTAATTCTATGCTGTGACATGTACTCCGAAATCGTCATTCCTTTTGCCGTTGCAATCCACCCTAGTGCTACATGCCAAAAATCTTGCCGTTTAGCATCGCCATTAATATATACACTCCACTTGATAATATTTGAGTCACCAGAGTTTGAAAAAGTTTCCTTACCTAGCGTCACAAAAGGTCCAGAATAAACAGCATTCAGCAGCTCCTGCTCATTAAGTGGTACACCAACAATATTAATCGTCTTAAACCACTCTTTAATTTCACTCTCCGTGCCTTCACATTCATACACTAAAAGCTCTGTCTCTAGTATCTTCTGACACAAATCCTGTGGTAAAGAAGAATCAAAATCCACAGGGTTACCATTGTATATAATCGGGAAGCGACCCTCGATAAACCGACCAATCGATGTAATTCGCTGCTGTCCATCCAAAACTTCCAGCTTGCCATCCTCTAATTTGTTAAAATAAATTAAACCAATCGGGTAGCCTTTCAATATAGACTCAATTACGGCCACATCTTTTTTGCCGTCAGCATAAATGTAATTACGCTGATACTCTGGCTGAATCGTCAGTTTACCACTCAAGCCAAATAGACCCTTCCCCTCAAACTCATTATAGGTAAAACCTTTGGTAATCTCGGCGATGGTATATTTTTTTAGATTAGCAATCATTTTTCTGCTCCTTTCCTGCGTATTGTGACTCTTGCGTATGTAATTTTCCCATTAATTTTACCTTCCGCATTTTTTATTAGTCCCGGTATAGAGGTGGCGTATGAGTATTCTTGCGTATTTCTTTTGTCCATTAACATAGGCTCTCTCCCCATTTGCTGCTGGATGTCTGAGTCCTTTGAATAAGTATTCTGAAGTATGGCTGAATGACAACTCTCTCTCTCTCTCTCTCTCTCTCTCTCTCTCTCTCGACGGAAACGACTAAGTCCTTTCCGTCGTCACCCTTCGAAAGGCAACTATCTCAAACTGATCTGGATTATACTTATCCAAGAAAGAAATTGGCACACCCATCACGCCAGTGTAATCACTCGGAATTGCATCCGTAAATGAAACCTCAATCGCATCATAGTTGTCATACTTTTTATAGCACACATCACTACCGATCACTTTCTTGTTGAACTTCCTATTTTCCGCCATCGTCATCAACTGCAGCTCCTGATGACGCTTACCATGATCAAGATTAGCAAACCAGACTACATTACGGAACTTAACTAATCCAGTTTTTTTATCATAAACACCGCTAGCAAATCCCCTCTCTTCCGACTTAGCTATCTTAAAATAAGCATTACCCCCTGAAAATCCATTTCCAAGCCACATCTTATTCATCATAATCTTTGGGAAAATTTCCTTGTAAGTAATAGCGTTCATATTACCAATAATCAAAAACTTCTTATCGTATTCAAATAATTGTGCCACGTATTCACGAAACAGCGAGAACGGTGGATTAGTCACCACAATATCCGCCTGTTTCAATAGCTCAACACATTCTTTTGAGCGAAAATCGCCTGGCGGAAAATCGTCGTCACCTTTCAGCGGTTTGCCGCCACCGTTAGCCTGAATAATTTTTTTAATATCCTCTAGATCATATATTCCGTCACCATTTTCGTCAGATATCTCAGTAATTTCGATTACTCGACCTTTTATCTTGCCATCTTCAGTTGTTTTGTTGGCTTGCAAGGCAGATTTCTTAACTGATAAAATCTCTTTGTCTGGTATATCTGGCAAAAGTGAAATCTGTAGCTCGGTTCCTACCACTGGTGAGTTAAAGTAACTAGTAGCAACCAACTTTTTGATTCCATAAGTGTTGAATTTATTGGCAAAAAATTTAAAAAAATTACTCTCGTATGGGTCATCACAGTTAAGATACACAACCTTTCCACGGAACACATCTGGGTTATAATCAATATACGCCTGAACCTCCTTTTGTATATCTTCATATTGAGTGTAAAATTCGTCATTACGAGCTTTTTTTGCTGACGTTAAATTATTGTTTGCCACTTATCACACCTTTCCTAAATTAAAAATCACCTCTTTTAGATTCGAGAACCAAGCAAGCTCGGCGATACCATCTCGATTCCAAAAAGTGATTCTTTCAGCTCTTAATTTTAGCTTTCACGGAGCCTTCCGCCCAGTTCTAATCAGTTTTCGAAACCTTTCTTCTGAGAGCTTCGCGGTTGATAGCCGCTCATTTATCAAAAATAAAACGCTTTTATAACCTCAATTTTAGCAAATTTTTCGATAAAAAATCAAGGAAAAATTTGAAATATTACTTAAAGAACTGAATTCCAATTCTCTACACAGAATTTATCAAGACTTTTACCGCAAATAATAACTGACTTCATCAATCATTGGTAAAGGTCGCCCACGCCATTGATTTAATACTTTTCCCTCATCTGTCAAAGCTAAAATTGTTGGATATTCAACAATATCATACGCTCGAATAAAAAACTCATTCCTTGGTGAATCTGGATTAATCTCTTCAATGGTTTGCCCTGTTCTTTTTTCAAAATCACGCAAAAAATCAAAAACTTCGCGAGCATGATCACTCTCTTCCCTATAAACAATTGTGATTTTCATTTTCACCTCTAATCTTATCTAAAATCTCTTCGAAATCTTCAACCGTTTGAAAACCGTTAAAAACACTCGCAAAACGAATATACGCAACTTTATTCATTTCGAAAAGCACAGAAAGTACTGCTTCACCAATCTGATGCGAAGAGACTTTGCTTGATTTTTGAAGAAGCTCATTTTCAACACGATTAATAATTTCTTCAACTTGAAGGTCAGAAATAAACTTACCAATTGAGCGAATAATTGAACTCTTAAGTTTTTCACGGCTAAAATCCTCGCGACCACCATGTGATTTCATCACAACGATTCGCGACTTTTCAATCCGCTCATAAGTAGTAAAACGAGTGCCATCTGGAGCAACTCGGCGACGGCGAACAGATTGGCCGTCAACCGACATTCGACTTTCAAGAACCTTAGTTTCGTCGAGTTTAAACTCCATTAATCTTCCCTTTTTATTGCGTTTCCGACGGCGCAAAAAAATGCAGGAATATCACTTTCGTCTTTTTTTCTTCGTCCTGAGTCCAGATATTTTTTTGTTTCAATATCACTTGCGAAATCTTCAGCCGAAGTTTTTTTCTTCGTTTTTTTAACTCCATGTCAATTGCATTTGAAATTTTCTCATCAATTTCTTGAATCTCAGTATGTTCGTCTTCAAGATTGAAAGTTTTCGAAAATAGCAGATTCGAGTGAGTTTACCACAGGTTCACTATAATCACGATCAAAACCAGTCGCAACAACTGTAATGATCAATTCGTCTTCTAATTCCGGATTTAAAGTTGCACCAAAAATAATGTTTGCATCAGGAGCAACTGCACCAGTAATAATTTCGGCAGCTTCTTGAATTTCACTCATGCTCATATCATATCCACCTGCAACATTAAATAGTACGCCACGCGCTCCATCAATTGAAACTTCAATCATTGGGCTTTCAATTGCTTGTTCCGCAGCTTTTTGTGCACGATTATCACCACTCGCGCGACCAATCCCCATTAAAGCTGAACCGGCGTTGCTCATAATCGACTTAACATCTGCAAAGTCAAGATTAATTAAACCATGCTCAGTGATAAGTTCTGAAATCCCCTGAACACCTTGTCGAAGAACATCATCAGCAATTTTAAAAGTTTCAAGAAGCGGAAGATTTCGATCAACAGTTTGAAGAAGTCGATCATTTGGAATTGTAATCAAAGTATCAACTGCAGCGGCAAGTTTTTCAATCGCCCAGTCAGCGTTAGTTTTGCGTTTTGCACCTTCAAAAGCGAATGGGCGAGTTGCAACACCAATCACTAAAATACCCATTTCGCGGGCAATTTCAGCCACAACATGACCAGCACCAGAACCAGTTCCACCACCAGCACCAATCGCAATAAACACCATATCTGCACCATCAAGAGCTTCACGGATTTCTTCACGAGATTCAAGTGCAGCGCTCTCACCAACAATTGGATCCGCACCAGCGCCCAAGCCGTTTGTTGTTTCTCGGCCAAGATGAATTTTCTTATCAGCTTTCGATTTATATAAAGCTTGCGCATCTGTATTCATCGCAATAAATTCGATATTGTTTAGTCCGACATCTTTCATTCGATTTACGGCGCTACCCTCAGCTCCGCCAATACCTACAACTTTAATTTTAGCAAAAGTTTGAACTTCATTTGGTATAATTTCTGGCATTTTTTTCTCCTTAATTCACTACCATTATATCACTTTATTGTTTTTTCTTAAAGATTTTTGCAAAAAATCCGACTTGTTCAGGATAATCTTCACTATAATTACTATTTTCTGAAGCAATATCTCGCATTTCAATCAATAATCCAACCGCCGCAGAATATTTAAGTTTTTTTCACTTTGTCCGAAACTGTTCTCTCAATTCCATTTTTCGAAATCTGTGTAGCTAACTGTAAATAATTCTTTACAAAATTATCAATACCTTTAAGTTCCGCTCCACCACCGGTCAAAACTATACCACTTGGTAATTGATTTTCGAAACCAGACTCTTTAAGAACTTTTTTAACTTCGTCAAAAATCTCTTCAAGTCGAGCCTCAATAATTTCATCAATTTCCTGAGTGTTGAAGCTGTAATGTTCGCGACCATGCTTAACCACAATATCATGATCTTCTTCTCTTTCGAAAGCATGTCCGTGCTTAATTTTAATCTCTTCAGCAACCTCTGGTGAAACCTTCAAACAGATTGCAAGATCATTTGTGATATTTATTCCACCAAGCGGAATCACTTTAACGAACTGTAAATTTTCATCTTCATAAATCGCAACACCAGTAGTTGAAGCTCCAAGATCTACCACAACCACACCGTTTTCTTTTTGCTTTTCAGTTAAAACTGCGCATGCCGAAGCTACCACACTTGGGTAATAAATTTTCGAATTAAAATCGCCAACCCTTTCAAAAACTCCTTCAATATTTTCAATCTGAGAAATTGGTGCAGAAAGAATATTTCCGCAAACTTCAAGCCGATTTCCTTCCATTCGATAAGGATCAGAAACTCTCTCTTGATTATCTACATTGTAGTAATACGGCACAAACCGCAAAATCTCGCGACCTTCGGGCACTTTACCAACTATTGCAACTTCTTTAACACGCTCAATATCGTTATCATCGATAAGGCCATCAGGCGAACTTACAGCTACCATTCCATCGGTTTTTGTGCTTAAAAATATTCGCACCGTTCACGCTAATCGCGATATTATCACAAGTTTGACCGCTCATTTTTTTCGGCCTCAACAAGCGCTTTATCTATCGCACGATAAGTGTTTTCGGAATGATTTACAATACCTTTTTCATTCCAGAATTTTCAACCGAAGCAACACCAACAATACTTGGTTCACCTTCCTTATCAAACTTCGCAACAACAGCCCTAACCTCAGTTGTTCCAATATCTATTCCTGCCACATATCGAGAATTCTCATTCATAATTCTATTATACCGTTAATGCTAATTTTTTTATCAAGTGTGAAAATCAAAAAGTAACATAAAAACACCCTCGCAGTGATAAGTGTTTTTTTCTTAATATTGTATTTAAAAATAATTTCTGGTGCTGGGAGAAAGATTCGAACTTTCGAAGGCATCTGCCGACAGATTTACAGTCTGTTGTGTTTGACCGCTTCACTATCCCAGCGTTTATTCTGTATTAAAAAATACTTGGAGCCACCTTTCAGATTCGAACCGAAGGCCTGCTGTTTACAAAACAGCTGCTCTAACCAACTGAGCTAAGGTGGCACAACCAAGTATACTACCAATTATACACGAGCCTTTTCAAAAAAATTCAAGTACTTTTTGATTATTTTTCTAAAATCTCAATTGTCGAATCTACAATCTGAAATTCTGGCAAAAAATTTGAAATCTCTTTACGGATTTTTACACTTTTTTTGAAAAAAATCATTCACAAAAAAATTCGCGCCGTAAGAATATGATCAACACCATCAATACTCCAAAAATGAATATTCTCAATTTTTCAAAACACCATCAATTGCCAAAAATCTGCTTTTTTTAATCTTATTCAAATTTTTACACTTGGCGTTCGTTGAGTAAGAATTTTTAACGCACCCAGAATTCGAAATTGCACCCCAGGTGATAAATAGTAAAATACACAAGCTTGCCACGCGATCAAGCATATGAAGCCCCGAAAAACGAAATCAAAATTGAGCTTAAAAAGTCAAAAATCCAGCCGAACAAATCTTCAATCAAATGAATCGAAACTGTTCGATCGAGTAAATTTTTGAACCATGAAGTCGAGCTGCTGCAAATAAATTTACAAAAATTCCAACAATCGAAACAATCATCAATCCAGGAATATTAACCCGCGGATGTATGTGCGGAAAAGTAAATTCATAATAAACTGCAATTAACATCGAGTAGGAAATCCACAAAATTACAACCGTATTCAAAAGAGCACCAAGCGCGGAAAGTCGTTTATAACCATAGCTCATCACCGAAGTTGGTTTTTTTATTACTAAGTTTACTCAAAATTAACGAAATTGTCAGCAAAAAAAGCATCACCCAAATCATGAACTGCGTCTGCCGAAATCGCCGCCGAACCAAAAAAAGTGCACCAAAAGAAAAAATTCAGCGATCGAAAAACCCAAATTCAAACAAATCGCAAGCGGCAAATTACTTGCGTGCTCGTGAGAATGCGCCTGCGCAAAAATGCAGGTGTTTGTGATTTTTTTGCCCGATTTATTCTTTTTTTCGCCCATTCGAAAAAAATTATTCCAATGTAAGAATTTCAACGCCGTCCTTAGTAACCAAAACTGTATGTTCGAAATGTGCTGAGAGCGAACCATCTTTCATCAAAACGTCCCATTCACTATCTGTTCCGTTAAAAAAATCACATCACCTTTGCCAAGAGAAGTCATTGGTTCAATGCAAAAAGTATCACCTTCCTGAAAAGCCACACCACTTCCAGCCTTGCCATAATTTGGGACTTCCGGCTCCATATGCATTTTTAAACCAACACCATGTCCAACCAAATCTCGAACATTACCGAGTTTTGATTTTTTAAGTGATTTTTCAACTGCTGCGCCAATATCGCCAGTCTTCACACCAGGCTTCACGACTGAAATTCCTGCCGCAAGCGCTTTTTTTGTATCATTCAAAAGATGCTTCACTGCACCTTTTGGTTCTTCGCCAATAACTGTTGTCACAGCAGAATCGGTCATCATTCCTTTAAATTCAATAACCATATCAAATTTTACAACATCACCTTTTTCAAAAGGAACATTATTTGGCGCACCATGAACAACGCAATCATTCACTGAGATACAAACTACGCCCGGAAAATTGACCTCTGGCGTGAGATAAGCAGATTTCGCTCCATATTCTTTAATTTTTCTTGCGCGCAAAAGCATCAACTTCAAGACCAGTCATTCCGACTTTCGAAAATTCCGTAAGCTCACGCAAAATTCGCGCAAGGATTTTTCCACCCTCACGCATTGCTTGAATTTGTGCCTCGGTTTTATTGCCCGTAATTAAATTCCGCACGATTCAATTTCCTCCATAATTCGATCATGAACTTGCCCAACCGTGCCTGTTCCGTCGATATGAGCAATTCGCACACCATTTTCATTAAAAATAATTCAAAACTGGATACATTTCTTGCCGATAAATTCGAAGTCGCTCGTCGATAACCTCTGGAGTATCATCAAGTCGACCGCGAATTTCAAGCCGGCGCATCAATTCGCTTCGTGGTACTTCCAAAACAATAACTAAATCAACGTCTCTACCATGATTTTGCTTGTTTTCGATCAACCATTTTGCCTGTGTGAGCTGGCGTGGATAACCATCAAGAATCACCTGCTTAACATTTTTTCCATTCGCACGATCAAGAGCCTCGCCCATTACGCGATTAACAATCTCTGGATCAACCAGTTTTCCAGTGCTCATTTGTGCGAGAAGCTCAGGATCTTTGCTATCTCGCAAAAGTTGCCCCGCTCCAAGCCAACGCCAATCATTCCGCGCAGCCAACAAATTACCTTGAACGCTTTTACCAGCACCTGCTGGACCAAAAATACAATCATTGATTTCCTTTTTGTTTTTAAATTATATACTTTTTACACTTTTATATTATAGCATAAAAATTTAAAAGTTAGAAATCTTGACAATAATTAGCCTTTTCTGGATCCCCACCAAGACCTTCAAGATGACCAAAAATAGCAACACTTCCTTCTTTTTCTTCTGGGATTAAACCACCCCATTTCTCATTGTTTTTATCAGTACACTTAACTCCAGTCATTATGAAGGCCATATCATAATATTTTTTATCAGAATCATACGTCCATTTAGTCATAGGTGTAGCAAAATTTGCTCCAAAGTTTTTTGTATTTGGCCCATAATCAAAATAATCCCCCAGCCCCAAGCACCTTTATGAATTATCATATATCCATCAATAATATTTGTTTCTTTTAAATATTGAGCTAAAAACACCTTTTCCAATTGGAGAAATATTCCCAGTTCTCTCACCAACCTTTTCGAAAGTTGGAAATTCACCTTTGTTATTTGCCTTATATGTTTGTATTGCTGAAGCAATTGTAGAATAATCTTGCTTTCGAGCCGTATTCCGCTGGCTCCGTTGTAAAAGCTGGCAACCCAAGAAATATCATTAAAAATATTAACCCAGCAATTGCGAGCACTAAAACAACTTCAATGATTGTAAAACCCCGATAAAGATTATGCTTTTCATGTCTCAATTATAGCACCCCTCCCTCATAAAAGTCAAACTTAAAAATAACCACTCAATAGTGATTATTTTTAGTACATATTTTACAAAAATTATAATCCAGCACGCTTCAGAGCGACACTAAATATAAATATTTTTAAACGAGTTCCTCTTTTCACAATTTTAGCCAAAAACTGCACCATCGGCAGAGTTGCCAAATTTTGCTTTCATTTTGCCAATAATTGCACCCATTTGCTTGATCGAAACTTCACTCATTACCGAAATTTCAGCTTTTACAGCCGCGCGAATTTCATCTTCACTCGCCATTTCTGGTAAATATTTCGAAAAGAATTTCAGCTTCTTTTAGTTCATTTTCAGCACGCTCTTCATCTAATAAACTTGCTGCTTCTTTGCGCTTTTTTACTTCTCGCGCAACCAGAGTTTCAATTTCAGCATCATTTAAACCTTCTTCACGCTTACCAAGTTTTACTTCTTCGTCCAAAATTGAAGCTTTCAAGCCTCGCAAAACTGTAGTTTCGAAAGCATTTCGGGCAAGCATTGCAGTTTTTAAATCTGCGTTAATTTGTTCTTTTAACATTCTTCCTCCTTTTTAAAATAAAAACTATTCTCTCGATCGGGACTTAGGTTTTTGTTCTCCGTAAAACAAATCTCCTTTGCCTCTATTTAAGTTCCAGACACCTTTGTGTTCAGGTTTTAACCCCCAATACTTCAAGTCGTCGATATAGAAATATTTACCTTTATGCCCATAAAAATATTCAGTTTCTCCATACTTCTCAATTATTTCTGCGAGCCTTTCCAGATCCTTATCTTCTCCGTTGTTTTTGCTCAGTGCGTATTCGTGTGGTGCTGTTTTTAGCGTATGTCTTAGCAAAAATCCACTCATACTTTTCTACGATATTGCGAGCTTCTGCTACTATTTGTTCTTTTGACATCTTTATCCTTTTTAAAATAAAAACCAGCCTTTCGACTGGAATTTATGTTTTTAGCGAATACCAAGTCGCATTTTTTTGTGCTTTTTCAGCACGGCGTTGATTTCGAACGATTGCTTTTTGCGTCGTTCAACCTTGCTAGAGGCTTTGAAAATCGCATTGACGCTTTAGCTTCGCTCAAAACTCCACTTTGTAGAACTTTTTCGATTAAAGCGACGAATGATGTTTTTCGTTAGCTTCTTTCTGGTCTTTCCTTGTTACACTAATACTCATACTGATTACTATTTTACCAAAGTTTTTAAAAAGCAAGAAAAAAATAAAAATCGCCCGATTTTGAGCGATTTTCGAGAATTTTTACTGTTCATTATTTAATTTTTGCCTGTTCACGATAAAAAGTCAATCCAGATTTTTAACAATCGATCTTCAGAATAATATTCCGAAATCTCTTTTGATTTTGCTTTGTATTTTTCAAGAATTTCTGGCTTTTTCAGAAATTTCTTTAATAACTTTATCCATTTTTGACAAAAATCTTTTACCTGCCAAATATTTTTCCTTCAAGAATATTTTTTTATAAATCTAAATCACGCAACATTATTGGCGCCCCGCAACTTGCAGCTTCCAAGATCGACATCGGGAAAAGCTCCGCATAACTTGGTAGAAGAAACAAATTACAACTTGCATAAAACTTTCGAATTTCTTCGCGCGGAACAATTCCTAAAAATTTCAAATTCTTTGGTGGATTTTCAACTATTTTTTTGTAGCGCTCATAACCGCTGGTAATTTTTTTCCGAACGAAAAAAACCGCCGGCCCAAAACAAATTTAACATTGGGGATTATTTTCTGCTAATTTTACGAAATCATCAATGCCTTTCCGTTGCTGAACTTGGCCAACTCCAAAAACTACAATATCGCTTTTTTTCCAGCCTTGTGATTTTTCGAAATTCCTCTCGTTCTTCTTCACTCAAAGGTGACCATTTATCTTTTGCAACAAAGTTTGGAATATAAGTTATTTTTTTCTCGATCAATACCGATTTTAACCAGCTCATCTTTAAAATCTGGATTCACAACCACTAAATGATCCATTTTGTCATAAAATTTAATCAAGTATTTTTACAATTTTTCAGCAATCGCTGGCATATCTAAACTGCCATCAAGCGTATCAGGTATTAAATGAACATAACCAATCCGCCGGCCAGTGTATTTTTAAACTGAGCCGCCAAATAAAAATGCGGATCAATCGTGTGAAAATGCGTTATATCTGGGTTTTTGCACGAAGCGTTTTGGTAATTTTCAGCTCATCTTTTGCCCTATTCTGAAGAAGATTCATAAGTTCGAAATAAGCGCCACCAACCCCTTGACCAGCAACTTTATCCGCCGAACTCATCATATTCACATGAATTTTAGTCATAAGTTAATTATACACTTTTTCCTTTCCAAAATGTAAAAATCTGCCCTTCGACGTTTTTTTCTGACCTTGCCATTCATTTAAGCCAAGCGAAAAAAATCACATCAACTTCTTCGCCAATTTCCGCAAAAAAATTCTTTTGGCGCATTAAATTTTAGCATTTTAATTTCATTCTTGCCATCAGTTAAAGTTAATTTCAAGTGCTGGTTTTTATCGCCCATTTCTTGGCGTGCAACTACATAAGCATTCTTAATTTCGAAAGTTGGTTCTTCGTTACCATTTCCAAAAGGTTCAAGAAGTGAAATTTTCTCAAAAAGCTCTAATGAAATTGGCGAAAAATCTTCAAGCTGAATATCCACTTTTTGGCAAAAAGTTTTTCAAGCTGATTTTTTTAATTTTAATGAATCATAAAAATCATTCACGCTTTTTCGAAAAATCATCAATTTTTAAAGTTAGCAAAGTTACGCCCGCAGCCGCATCGTGACCACCGCCTTTAATAATGATTTCACTTGCATTTTGCACTGCTCGACTCGCCGAAAAAAATCGCCAAAAACTACGCGCCGAACCCTTTGCTACATCGCCCTCAATCGAAATCACGAAAACTGGCTTTTTAAAACGTTCAAACAAACCGCTCGCCACAATTCCAATAATTCCATCGTTAAAACCCTCATCAGCCACAACAAAACTTTATCATTTTTAAAATCTTCGGCTTTTTGAATTGCAATTTCGAGGCGCTTCATGTTGAATTTTTACGGCGTTTCTTGTTTAAATCATCAAGGTTTTTGGCTTTTTCGAAAGCAACAAAAGAGTCTTTTTCAAGCATTAAATCTAATGCCTTTTCAGCAGTTTCAAGCCGACCGGCAGAATTAATTCGTGGCCCAATAATAAAGCCCAAAGTCGAACTCGTTGGGTCTTTAACACCTGCGAGTGCCAGCATCGATTTCAGTCCAGCACGCCGAGTTTTCGAAAGAACTTTTAGCCCCCAAAAAGTATTTTGGCGATTCTCGACAGTTTGTTTCATAATATCACAAACAGTGCCGAGCGCCACCATATCAAGTAGCCACTTTTCTTGACCAGCAGGAAAGCCCTCGAGTTTAGTTTGGAGCGCTTGAACCAACTAAAACGCTACCCCAACGCCAGCAAAATTTTCAGCCTGCGGATATTTGTTTTCTTTCCTGCGCGGATTTACAACCGCAACTGCATTCGGTTGAACTTCGGCAATATTGTGGTGATCGGTTACAATTGTATCGATTCCAAAACCTTTTGCAAAATCAATTTCAGCGTGATTTAAACTTCCACAGTCAACCGTTAAAATTAAGTTTGTCCCCCGATCCGCAAGAACTCTCACGCCACGCTCATTCATTCCATAGCCATCTTTAAAACGATCCGGTAAAAAATAATCAACATTTTTAAAACCGAACTTTTCGAAAGCTGTTAAAATCACCGTTGAAGCCGAAACACCATCAACATCATAATCACCATAAACTGTAATTTTTTTCTTGTTTTTTTGTGCGCAATAAGTAGTCGCTCAACTGCTTTTTTTCATATCGGGCAACAAAAAGGATCGTGCTAGTTATTATAATTCGGACTCAAAAAAGCTTCACGATTCTCTTTTGAAATTCCACGATTCTTTAAAATTTGCTCAAAAATTTGCTCAACCATTTATCAAAAATCTTACCTTTTTACAGACTTTTTCAATATAACGATTTTGACGCGAAACATTATTTTGCTCGCGAACTTTCCACAACTATTGATTGAAGTTCCGAAAAGAACAAAAAATTCGTATTTGCAAAATAAGTATAAGTATTTTTCTTTTTTTCTCGATTTAAAAATCCTGCTGTTTCAAGCTTGGCAAGTTCGCGCTGAATATTTCCCGGATCTTCTTTAAGAAGTTTTGCAAGACCTCGTGAGTGCATTTTTAATTGCTGGATATGTTACAAAAACAACAATTTTTCGTTTAACTCGTGATGTAATAAAAAAATGTCTAAATCTACCATGCTCTCACCTTTTTGTACTACTATTTTACAAAATTTCAAAAAAATTTTCGCAAGGCTTATTTTGCGTAAAAAACAATTTTCTTTTTGAACTTTTTGGTGTAAAATAAAAAGGTATATGTGTTTTTATTATGAGATTGCGCCAATAAAAAAATTGTTCGTTCTGGTAGCGATATTCTTACATATTCTTCAGCTGAAGAACTTAAAATTGGGCAAATTGTTGAGATTCCAGTTGGCAAAATCTTATTGGCGTGGTCTGGAAAAAGCAAAAAGCCAGATTTCGAAACACGAGCAATTTCAAAAATAATTTCAAAAACGCCGATTCCAAAACATTTTGATTAAACTTTCAAAATGGATGAGCGAATATTATGCCACGCCACTCGCGCAAGTTTTTGAGTGGAATTCTACCAAGCGGATTAAATAAATCACGCCGATTTTCAAAAAGCGAAAAACTTGAAATCTCCGGATTAAAAACCGCCGCAAAAAAACAGATAAAAATACCGAAGGTTGTTCAATTTTTATACACAGAAGAACAACAAAGATACGTTCAAAAAACTTGACAATATTAATTCTGGAACGGTTTTACTTCATGGAATTACCGGATCAGGGAAAAACTTTAATATATATTAATCAAGCTGAAAAAGCATTGAATACGGGGAAATCGGCGATTATTCTCGTACCAGAGATCGCACTTTAACTTCACAGCTAGTTTTAAATTTTTAAAAAAATATTTTTCGAATATTAAAATTATTCACTCGCATCAAACCGAAGCTGAGCGACACAAAACTTGGTTAAAAATTTTTGAACGACCCAGAACCACAAGTTATTATTGGTGCACGATCTGCCCTTTTTGCACCAGTTCGAAATTTGGGATTAATAGTGATTGATGAATGTCACGAACCGAGTTTTAAGCAAGATCAAACGCCAAAATACTCTGCTTTACGTGCAAGCAGTTTTTGGCTTCAATTTCTAATTTTAAAGCAATTTTTGGTTCCGCGACGCCGTTAGTAGAAGATTATTTCTTGGCCAAATTATCTGAACAAAATGGCGGAAACAAAAATCATTAAACTAACCAAACTCGCCAAAAGAAGCTCAACCAGCAAAAATTGAACTGGTTGATTTAACAAAAAGATTCAAAAACCACCGCTTTTTCGAAAAATGCTCGCCAAAATGGAGCAAACTTTAAGCGAAAAACAAACAAGTTTTAATTTATCACAACCGTCGCGGTTCAGCCAGCATTACACTTTGTCATAATTGCGGATGGACAGCGCTTTGTCAAATTGTTTTGTTCCACTAACTCTACACGCCGATAAATTCTTGCTAACTTGTCATATTTGCGGACACAAAGAACGCCCGCCAATTTCTTGTCCAGATTGCGGTGAAGCAGAAATTATCCATAAAGGAATCGGCACAAAAGCAATTGAAGAAGAAATTCGAAAGCTCTTTCCTCAGAAAAAAATTGCACGCTTTGATGCGGATAGCGATAAAAAAATGAAACTGTAGAAAAAGCTTTATAACGAAATTCACAACGGTGAAATTGATATTATTATCGGAACCCAAGTTGTCGCCAAAGGTTTGGGATTTACCAAATTTAAAAAAACCGTTTGCGTGGTTCAGGCCGATGCAGGATTAGCCTTACCTGACTTTACTTCGAGCGAGGCGAAATTTTCAATTAATTTCACAAGTTATTGGCAGAGTTGGACGACATTCTAACGAATCAAATGTGATTATTCAAACTTATCAACCTGAAGCTCCATCGATTCAATTTGGCTTAAACCAAGATTATACTGGATTTTATAATTTCGAAATTAAAAATCGCCAAAAAACAAAATTATCCGCCTTTCGTGTATTTGTTAAAAATTAACTTGCGTTTATAAAACCGAGATTTCAGCTGTGCGAAATTCACAAAAAGAAGCGAGCGAAATTCGTAAAAATTTTCGAAAGATGTTCAAATCTTTGGTCCAACTCCAGCTTTTTTTATGAACGCGTGGGTGAAACTTATCGTTGGCAAATTGTAATTAAAAAGCAAAAAAACGCGCACCGCTTTTAGAGATTGCGCGCGAGTTTCAAAGGCAAGCCACAATGGCGAGTTGATTTTAGATCCACCAGGATTGATTTAATTATTTTCGAAGTGTTAAAAACATAATTCTTTAAATAATCTAAATTAGCTTTTTCTCACTTTATCTTTTCGTTATTTTGCCGGATTTTATCTTTTCAATATCTTCAAGCATAAAAGCCAGTTAGCTCGCCAAAATCCACCACGCTTGGCGAAAATTTACTATCAGGGGTTAGAAAAACCTCGCCCTTTAGAAACCATTTGACCATAATAATCTTTCGCAAGATATTCTATACCTTCATAATTATCCGTTTCGAAAAATATCAACGTAAGATAAATCAACGCCGAAAATATTTCCCTGTCATTTTTTTGGTTTTTACTAATTTTAAGAAATTATTAATATTCTCTTTCATACTATATCCTTTATATAAATTAAAAAGGCGAGATATACACTCGCCAAAAAACTACTACGTATAGCGTCCACGGTCTCCATCATGATTATTACCAAAATCCGAAGAACCATCAGCCGAAAATGGTCGTGTCCTTTTTGCACCATCAGCACGATATCCCCAAAAATCATTTGGAGATTCAATGTGGCCAGGAAACATAAGTTCCACCGCTGCCGTCAAATGCAAAAGTTACAGGGTTACCATTAGAATCTGTTCCGTGTGTAGCACCACCATAGCTTTCGCCGTTCCCAAAATTATCAGGAGTGTTAGCATTATCATTATTTCCAAGGCATAATAACCACCTCTATATAAAGTGCGGAGCATTCTTAGCTCATTCGAAATATTTGCCATTTCAAATATCTGGTTTTAATTTTACTATATTCAAACCCTAAATCAATGATTTTGTAGCTTTTTTACCCTAAAAATGGTATAATAAAAACAATGAAAAAAGAAGATATTATAACCTTACCTAACCAAAATTTGCGCAAAAAATGCGAACGCGTACATGTTATCACAAATGAAGTTCGCCAAATTGTGCAAGATATGATTGATGCCAGCCTCGACTGGGAGAATGCCCATCCGCACGAAATTTCAGCCGCGATTGCTGCACCACAGATTAATAAACTTTACAAAATTATCATTGTTCAGAAGCGATTTAGATGATAAAAAAATAATAAAAGAATTCACCGCTTTAATCAACCCAGAAATCACCAAATTTGAAGGAAAAACTATTGAAGATTTCGAAGGTTGCCTTTCAATTAAAGGAATTTATGGTAAAGTTCCGCGAGCTTTCAAAAATTCGCGTAAAAGCGCTTGATATTCACGGAAATGAAGTTCGAATTAAAGCCGAAGGCTTTCTTGCGCGTGTGCTTCAACACGAAATTGACCATACTAACGGTGTTCTTTTTCATCGATCATATCCGTGATAAAAAGATGCTTTTTACCGACTTGATGAAGATGGCGAATTGCAACCATTAAATTACGAAAAAGATATCAGAAATAACACTGATCTTTGGGATGATTTAAATGAAGAATAAGCCAATTATTTTCTTCGGAACTGAAGAATTTTCAGCAATTTCACTACAAAAATTAATTGATGAAAATTTCAAAAATTGGTGGAATTATTACCAAAGCCAGATTCAAAAAAAGGTCGCGGACAAAAACTCAAGCACCAAAAGTAAAAATCGGTGAAAAAAATTCAACATTCCAGTGCTTCAACCACAAAAAATGAGTGAAATTGTTGATTTTGTAAAAACTTTTGAAAACCCAGTGGGCGTTTTGGTTTCTTTTGGGCGAATTATTCCGCAAGAAATTATAGACTTATTTACACCAGCAATCATAAATGTTCACCCTTCACTTTTACCAAAAATATCGCGGCCCAAGCCCAATTGAAAGCGCAATTCTAAACGGTGACGAAAAAAACCGGCGTTTCGCTAATGAAACTTTCGAAAGAAATGGATGCAGGCGATGTTTATTCGCAAAAAGAAATTAAGCTTTCGAAAAACCGAAACCGCGAGCAGTCTTTATAAAACTTGTGGTAAAATCGGCGCCGAAATGCTTGTGCGAGATTTTACCAAAAATCATCTCTGGCGAAATCAAAGGGCAAAAAAACAAGATGATTCGCAAGCTGAATATTGCCAACTTCTTAAAAAGCGATGCTCTTCTTTCTCAAGATAAACAAACCGCAGAACAAGCCGAGCAACAAATTCGTGCTTTCGAAATTTTTTTCCAAAAAGTAAAATTCAAATTGGTGAACATCTTGTTGTGATTAAAAAAAGCTGAAATTGTGAGTTCTAATGCAAAAAATTTACCTCTAACGCTAAAAATTTGCTGATGGTGAGTTTTTACAAATAAAAAAATGCTCGTCACACCAAACGGAAAAAGAAACCTCTGCAGAAAGTTTCATAAACGGCTACCTCAAATAGTTTCAAAATACAAAAAACCGTGCAATTAAGCACGGTTTTTAATTCAGCCAAAAATTTTGTCAATATTTGCTTTAAGTTCATCTTGCATTTCTTTCATTACGATTGTTGTGATTTGGTTTGAAATCTGGACGATTAATTTCAAGCCACTTCATCGAAGCGAATTCTGAAATAGTTTGACGATTTTTCTTGCCCGCCATTCTGCTCAACGAGCGCAAGAAACGCACGATCATTTCGAAAATCTGAAACGTTTGAAATTAACCAACTATCGACAAATCCGGGAGCATCATCGATGATTTTTTCGAACTCTTCAAGCTTTTCGTTCGAAAACCCATCCGTTATTCGTTCACCAACGCGAGTTTCGAGTTCTTCCTGGACATGTTGTTTAAAAAACTACAGCTTCTTGTGGAGACAATCGCTCTATGCCAATTCCTTCAAAAATTTATCGTCTAATTGAAACATTCTCTTTCCTTTGTTTAGTTATTTCTATTTTTAACACAAGCGAAATAATTTAGCAAATTTTATTTATTATCACCTATACAAATCCTATCAACCTTGAACATAATAGATCGCCTCCTGTAAAAAACTCCAATCTATTCTATAAACTTCACTGATTGAAGGACTGTAAGAGGTTTCTTTATCTGTATGTCCACATTTTTATTAACTAATCGATTATAGAACCTCATCCCTCCTCATAAAAATCAAGAAAAAACCGCTCGAGATTTTCGAGCGGTTTTCATAATAAAATTATGCTTTAAGTTTTCGAGCAACAACCTCGCGAGTAAAGAATTCGAGTTTGTCGCCAATTTCAAGCTGAATTTTTCTTTTTTTAGTTTTAAGCGAAAGTCCACACATTTCACCTTCAACAACATCTTTCGCTTCCTGTTGTTGGCGCTGAACATGCGAAACTTCAACCTCTGCAATTTGCTCTTTCTTTCGAATTACACGCGCAAGCAATCCAGTATATATACGGCCCGATGTCACCTCCCCACCCGCAATAATTTCTTCTTTCATCGTGCGGAAAACACCTTTCACATCTAAAGAGCCGATTTCAGTTTCAATAACTTCTGGCGCAAGGAATTTCTCCATTTCTGCTCGCGCGTCATCAAGAAGTTCGTAAATAACTTTATAAATTCGAACCTCCACACGATCACGAGTTGCAATCTTTTTGATTGCAGGGTGGTAGTTCAACATTAAATCCATAAATAATTGTTTTTCGCCAGCCGAAGCTAAATGAACATCATTTTTCGGTGATATTACCAATTCCGCCACCAACAACATTCAAATTAACTTCGCCACCAGTTTCAATTAAACGTAAACTATCCGAAACAGATGTTAACGAACCTTGAACATCCGCTTTTAATAATAATATTAAAATCTTCAGCATCATGTTTTTGATTCATCATCTTAAGCAAATCTGCACCAGTAACATTTGTTGTTGCAGCATTTTGAGCGGCTTCAATTTTAGCTTTTTGCGCAAGACTTCGAGCTTCTTTTTCATTTTTAACAACCTTAAAAACATCGCCAAACTGAGGTAATTCTTTAAACCCAGTAACTGTTACCGGGGTTGATGGACCAGCTTCTTTGATGGACTCACCTCTATAATTTTGAAGTGTTCGAATTTTAGCGTAAGTCGTTCCAGCAACCAAGAACCCCCCCTGTTCAAGTTCACCATGTTCAACCAAAAGCGAAACAACCGAACCCTTTCCAACTTCCATGTGAGATTCAATTACAAGTCCCTCGGCCGGAATATCAACATCTGCACGCAATTCTTCAAGATCTGCTGTCAAAATAACCATATCAAGCAGATTATCGATTCCGTCGCCATTTTTTGCTGAAATTGGAACCATCGTAACATCACCACCCCATTCTTCTGGCATTAAACCACGTTCTGAAAGTTCGGCCATTACACGATCTTTATTTGCAGTATCTTTATCCATTTTATTAATTGCAACAACAATTTTCGCATTTGCATTTTGCGCGAAACGAATCGCCTCGATAGTTTGAGGTTTTACGCCATCGTCAGCAGCAACGACAATAATAACAACATCTGTTAAAGTTGCTCCGTGTTGTCGAAGTGCTGCAAAAGCCTCGTGCCCCGGAGTGTCGAGCAAAGTAATCTTTCGCCCTTTTCGCTCAGTTTGATACGCTGAAATATGTTGTGTAATTCCACCAGCCTCACCAGAAACTGTTTTTGTTCCAAGAATTGTATCAAGAAGAGTTGTTTTTCCATGGTCAACATGCCCCATAACTGCTACAATCGGAGGTCGAGGTTGTGCATTTTCAGAAACTTCATGCATTTTATTTAACCTCGAAGTAACTTCATCATTTTTGGCTTTTCTTTTGAGTTTAACATTATTAAAACCAAGCTCTTCAGTTACTATAACCGCTGTTTCGAAATCAATCCTTTGATTAATTGTTGCAACAATTCCATTCTTAAAAAGTTCACCGATTAAAGTTGTAACAGGGGAGATTTAAAACTCCGGCCAATTCATCAACAGTGATAGAATCTGCGATATTTATGATTTTCTTCTGACTCATATAACCTCCTCTGGTTTTTATTTTCTTAAGCTGAAGTTCGGAAACCGATTTATGAAACCGATTTCCGATTATTCAACGCAAGAATAATTTTTGAATTATTTTTGCAAGGCTAAGAGAAATTTTTCGATTCTCTTTATCAATATCGATAACTACAAATTCTTTTCGCTCGTTAAGAGTAAAGATGTTTTCTGGGTTGATATCGTTACCTTTTCCAAGTTCTGAAACGTGAACAAGAGCTTCAATCGCTGGACTGATTTTTACAAAAGCACCAAATGGTGTAATTCGAGTTACAGTTCCTTCAACCTTTGAACCTTTTTTGAATTTCTCAACTTCTGAAAGCCATGGGTCTTCAGTTAGTTGTTTCATTGAAAGACTTAGGCGATCTTTGTCGATTGCAATGATTTTTTTGCTTTAATTGTATCACCGATTTTTACATAGTCTTTTGGATTATTTACGCGTTCCCAAGAAATTTCAGAAATGTGAACCAAACCTTCAATCCCTTCGATATTTACGAAAATACCAAAGTCTACAACACCTGTCGCAACACCTTCAACTTCATCACCGATTTTCAAGCTATCAAATCGTTCATTTAGACCATCTTTAACAGCTTCTTTTTCGCTGAAAATTAATTTATTAGTTTTGCGATCTGCGTCAAGAATTCGAACACTGATTGATTTGTCGATCAAAACATTTAATCGGCTCAAAATCTCATCTTTATCGCTTGCACCAACGCGTGGGTAGTGTTCTGCTGAAAGTTGAGAAACCGGTAAGAATCCACGGATTCCTTCGTATTCAACTAATAATCCACCTCGGTTTGCATCAAATGGAATAATTTCGATAGTCTCACCGTTTTCCATTTTCGCAATAATATCTTCCCAGCCACGATCTTTAGCAGCTTTTCGAAGAGAAAGTAACGACATTCCGTTGTCCATTTCAGTATCAACAACGCTTGCTGTTACTGTTTCACCTTCAACAAGGTTTTTTTGAATGACCAGCTTCACGGCGAGGAACAAATCCAACACCTTTAGCACCAAGGTCAATTAAAATTTCGTGCTTGCGAACTGAAAGAATTGTTCCTTCAACAGTTTCGCCTTGATTTAGTTGGTTTGCGCTCTCTGGAGCAGACGCCAACAATTCGTCCATAGTTAGTTTTTTGGCTTCAGCCATTAGTCTTTAAGACTCCTTCCTTAATTGTATTTCTTTGAACATAGCTAAAATTAACCTGCCCAATAGATTGATACCATTTTAACATTTTACGCTCAAAAAATCAAGCGTTTTTAAAAGGTTGAAATTTAAGCTTTTTCGGTGTAGAATATGCTTATGATTATCGCGATTGACACAGGTGGAACAAAAAAACTTTATTAGCAAGCTTTTTCTGACAACGGAAAGCTTCTAAAAATCTTTCGAATTTAAAACACCAAAAATCAAAACAAAAATATATTGAAATTATTGAAAAATTATCAAAAAGAGTTTTTCAAAAGAGATAAAAAAATGGTGAAGTTAAAAGCAATTTCTTGCGCCGAGCCTGGAATAATCGAAAATGAAATTATTGTTTGGGCGAAAAAAATTTAAACTGGCAAAATTTCGACATTAAGTCTGAGATTTCGAAAATATTCCCTCAACCTAAAATTTTTATTGAAAACGATGCAAATCTCGCGGGACTTTTCGAAAGTAAAAAAATTTAAAAATAAGCATCAAAACATGCTTTATGTCACACTCTCAACAGGAATTGGTTCAGGCATAATTACCTCAGGAAAAAAATTAACCAAGGATTAAAAAAATAGCGAAATTGGTCGAATTCCAATCGAGTTTGACGGTGCGATAAAAGAATGGGAAGAAATCGCCAGTGCGCGGGCAATTTTTAATGTTTATGGAAAAATATGCGAGCGAAATTTCAAACCCACGACAATGGAAAAAGAATTGCAGATAGAGTTTCACGTGGTTTTCTGGTAGCAATCCCAATAATTCAGCCTGATGTGATTGTGATCGGCGGAAGTCTTGGCGAAAAATTTCGAAAAAAATTCGATCTGTTTTTAAACCAACTATTAGAGAAAAATCTCCCCGAAGGAATTTTCTGCCCAGAAATTATTAAAAGCAGAAAAAAACCGCGAGAAGCTGTTATTTATGGCTGCTACGAATTTGCAAAAGAACAGCTTTAACATTTTTTTCGAAAAAGTCTAAATTGTGTTAAAATAGTTTTATGAATCGAATTTTGCAAACAGGTTGCGTCAAGATTTTCCACAATTCATTTTTTTGAAGAAAGCGACGATTTTTATTGGTCAAAAAAAGAAAATACAATTTTTCGATCTAAATTCTTCAAACTTTCACTTGTTAATCCTCCACGAATTAGCTCACGCACTGCTTGGACACGAAGATTTTTGGCTTGACATTGAGCTATTAAAAAATGGAAACAGAGGCTTGGGATTTAGTTAAAAATGCCCTTACAGCTCAATATGGTTTTTGCTTTAATTCAAATTTAGCCGAACAAAAAAACTTGACACATATCGTGACTGGATCCACAAAAAGAAGCCTTTGTCCAAATTGTAAAGTTAATGGTTTTCAACAGCGAGATTTAAGCTATAAGTGTCCTGCCTGTGGAACAGTTTGGCAAAATAATGATTCCCGCTTTAAAAGTTTACGGCGAAAAATAAAATAAAATCACGCCACATTTCGAAAGCGTGATTTTATTTACTATACCTTTACAAGCTACACGAACTTCAATTTTCGACTCTTCAGATTCGTCAGTCATTAAAAATTTTTTTGTTGTAGCTGGGCCGACGACTAATTCGACCGCCTTTTTGCCCCGCGATTTTTGCAAGTTCACGGTTTGCAGCAAATCCGCCAGTTGTTCCATTTTTTTACCACCCTTTTGTCCGATTCGTGAATAAAAAAATCTTTTTCCGTATTTTTGCTTTATTAGTTGCGGCTGCCTTTGCGCCGCCCGCCTTTGTTCCGGCCATTTTAATCTCCTTTGTTTTTATTAAAATCTAATCTATTTTTTTGATTATGTTTTTATTATAGCACAACATATGCTTTTTGTCAATATTTACATAAGAGCTTTTTTTATTTTATTATAGTATTTTTGTATTTCTGATCTGTTTATGTTATAATTTTCTTATGTTTTTCGAATAAATAATAAGTTCTATCGTAAGCTACCTAAAGCATATTTGTATATTTTTTTCTTGCCAAAATCGATAAAAACCAGAATACAAAAATAAAAGCGATTTTAGGGGCTTCAAAAAACAGCTTTTTGAATAACTTACCAAATTTTTAGCGAAAGTGAGCTTAGAGAGTATGAAAATAGTATTAGAAACATAAATTTTTGGCATGGAACTGGTGGTTTCGAATATGATTATAATGGAAAAAAATCATACCAATTTTTTTGAAAGTATTTTAAAAAAATGGTATAAAAAGTCCATCAAGATGATTATTTAGTAATTTATTCTAAAAAAACTCAGCATGAAATCTATCTCCTTAGTCGATAAAAAGAATTATTGCCAGATGCTATGCAGACAACCATAATTTTAAAAGTCCTAAAACTTTTCGTTTCGGTAATAGTATTTTTTTGGATTGTGCGACATTATACAAAAAAATGTATATTTTAGCGTATACAATACTTGCTCCACGTTCACTCGTAAATATTTTTAAGCTGGAGAAAAAAAGAATAAAAATAAATTCAAGTAAGTCTTGGGTGGGAAAGTAAATAAATCTTGTCAAAAATACATGGGAATCTTTTTGAAAAAAATATTCTGATATTAAAAGGTAATTTTTCCAGTAATTCTTGGTATCAAAAAAACTAAGAAAAAAACCGCAAAACTACCAAAAATCTTTAGCGAAACTGAAGTTCGTTCCTTGAAAGATATTACTTTCAAAGATATTATCCACATAGAAATTCCTCTTGAAAGATATAATGAATTAAGTAATGAAATTCGAAAATATAACCAAAAAGTAAAAAAATATTCCCTATTGAATTAGGTGAATTATTTGAATATAAAAATAGTCTTAAAAAAATAGCCCCAAAAGGCTATTTTTTTAGTAGTTTATAGTCAATAACTAATTTTCAAAAAAACTTCCTTTGCTATTCTAATTTGTTCAAGGTCTTTTTCTTATTCTTCAATAGAAAGATTATCAAATGATAGCTTCTGTTCTTCTGGTGCCCATTCGCCATTTCTCTCAAGCCAGGCATCATGTATTTTTATTACCAACTTGCGATCGAATAATTGGGTTTTCGAGTTCAATATTGCCACTATATTCATTGAAAAATCTTGTAATAACCTCTGCAGCAGCTTTATTCTCACCTTTTCCAGTCCTCAGGTAGTTCATCATAAGTCGAGTTAGCAATATCTACCTCATTAGTTCCGTGAGTGGAAATCCATTCTTGATCTTTAGTAGTTTTTAATCGTGGCTCAAAAGTACCATCATCATTTAAGCGAGTTTTACGCCAGTCTTCATGAAATCTTGACCCGAGTGTTTTTACAGCCTCATCAAAAGCTTCTTTCGAATATTTATTATTATTTTTCTGTTTCTATTTTTATCACTAAATCTTTCCATAAAATATATTATATTATTTTCTTCTATAAAGTCAAGGCTGATCTTTAAAACTACGAAAAAAACTCCACCGGTTAGGGAGGAGTTTTTTTATAATTCAGCACCGATGCTATTTTTCCCACTTTCGTAGTATGCTCGCCGCTACTGGGCTAACTTCTGTGTTCGGAATGAGAACAGGTGTTTCCCCAGCGCCATGGGCACCGAAATAAGGTTTTGAGCTTCAACTCGCCACAAATTCCTAAGCGGTGAGCCAAAAACCTCGTTTCGATGTCCTTGGTATTATTTAGTAATGCCAAGATTTCAGATTGACTCGCGATTATCCTTGATAATCACCAAACACTAGTTAAGTCTACCATATTCACGCCAATAATACAAGATTATTTTTAGTGAATATGGACATAAAAAACGATTGGACTATTAGTACGCTTTTGGCTAGCCTGTTACCAGGTTTACACCTTGCGCCTATCAAACAGATCATCTTTCTGTGTCCTCATGGGATTCCTAATCTTGGAGTCAGTTTCGCGCTTAATATGCTTTCAGCGCTTATCTTAACCGAACATAGCTACTCGACACTGCGGCAGGTGGCCACAATCGATACACCAGAGGTTCGTTCATCTCGGTCCTCTCGTACTAGAGACAAATCTCCTCAAGAATCCTTACGTCCATGCCGGATATAAACCGAACTGTCTCACGACGTTCTGAACCCAGCTCGCGTACCACTTTAATCGGCGAACAGCCGAACCCTTGGAAGGTGCTCCCCCTCCAGGATGTGATGAGCCGACATCGAGGTGCCAAACCGCGCCGTCTATGTGAACTATTGGGCGCGATAAGCCTGTTATCCCCAGGGTAACTTTTATCCGTGTGCGCTGTCGATCCCACATTCAATGAACAATGTTCTTACAGCGGGTCACTTGCTCCGTGTTTCCACTCTGGTCGAATTGTAATTCTCGCAGTCAAGCTGGCTTTTGCGCATGCACTATCACTTCGATTTCCATCCGAAGTTAGCCAACCTTTGAACGCCTCCGCTACTCTTTAGGAGGCAACCGCCCCAGTTAAACTACCCACCATACACGGTCCCATTACCGGATAACGGCAATGGTAAGACAAAGACTACATCAAGGGTGGTATTTCACCTGTGGCTCCACAAATACTGGCGTATCTGTTTCAAAGCCTCCCACCTATGCTACACATGATGTAACCCGTGTCAATGTAAAGCTGTAGTAAAGCTCCATGGGGTCTTCTCGTCCTGGCATGGACAGACGGCATCTTTACCGCCAATGCACTTTCACCGAGTCCTTCGCCGAGACAGTGCCCACATGATTACTCCATTCGTGCGGGTCAGAACTTACCTGACAAGGAATTTCGCTACCTTAGGACGGTTATAGTTACCGCCGCCGTTCACTGGGGCTTCAGTTCGCACCGTAAAGCACTCCCTTAACCTTCCAGCACTGGGCAGGGAGTCAGCCCCTATACATCCACTTTCGTGTTCGCAGAGACCTGTGTTTTTTTGGTAAACAGTTCCGTGGGCTCTTTTTGCTGCGGCCTCCGCATCGTTTGATACGAGTTTGCCACGTTCCAAGCTAAGCCATTTGACTTGTTCTATCTCGGTAAAGAAGTTTAAGATACTCATATATACCATTAATCTTAACCTAATTGCTTGAAACACGACTCGCATCGAATGATGCGGAGGCAGACCTTATCCCGAAGTTACGGTCGCTGTTTTGCCGAGTTCCTTAGCGAAGGGTCTCTCGTAAGCCTGAGTCTACTCGACTCGAGCACCTGTGTTGGTTTGCGGTACGGGCGGCTATAACCACGCGTATATCTGCTTTTCTAGCCAGTACTTTCATCAAAAATCGTTAATCCGTAGATTAACTTTCACTCCTTTTGCGTTCCCGCTAAGTTGGACGGATATATACCAATAATCCGCTTCGACTAATTTACCGTACACAGTATACAAATTATAACCGGTTCAGGAATATTAACCTGATGTCCATCGCCTACGCTGCTACGCCTCGGCAGGCCCGACTAACCCAGGGATTATTACAGTAGCCCTGGAAACCTCGCTCTTACGGCCGAAAGGATTCTCACCTTTCTTATGGTTACTCATTCCAGCATTCTCACTTCCTAACGCTCCACCCAACCTTACGATTGAGCTTCACTGCCGATAGGAACGCTCCTCTACCACTCCGTTAAACCCGTAGGAATAACGAAATCCATATCTTCGGTATAACACTTTAGCCCCGTTACATTTTCCACGCAAAATCTCTTGACGAGTGAGCTGTTACGCACTCTTTAAATGAATGGCTGCTTCTAAGCCAACATCCTCGCTGTTTAAGAAATTTCACCTTGTTTCCCACTTAGTGTTAATTTAGGGGACCTTAGATGATGGTCTGGGCTGTTTCCCTTTTTGAGCACCGAGCTTAGCCCCGATGTTCTAACTGCCATGGTACCACCAACGGTATTCGTAGTTTGTTAACGGTGGGTACAGTTGCCCGCCCCAGTCGTTTACAGAGCTCTACCCCCGTTGGCTATATTACATGACGCTAGCCCTAAAGCTATTTCGAGGAGAACCAGCTATCTCCGAGTTCGATTGGCATTTCACCGCTAACCACAAGTCATCCAAATGCTTTACTGCGCAAACTGGTTCGGTCCTTCACTGCGTGTTACCGCAGCTTCAACCTGCTCATGGTTAGGTCACCCGGTTTCGGGTCTAATCCCATACACTTATCGCCCTATTCAGGCTCGCTTTCACTGTGGCTCCGTCACTTGACTTAACCTGGCGCATGAAATTAACTCGCTGGATCGTTCTACAAAAAGCACGCCGTCACAGTGCAAGCACTGCTCCGACTCCTTGTAGGCACACAATTTCAGGTTCTATTTCACTCCCCTCCCGGGGTTCTTTTCACCTTTCCATCGCTGTACTAGTTCACTATCGATCGTATATTATATTTAGCCTTGGCTGGTGGTCCAGCCGGATTCAATCAGGGTTTCTCGTGCCCCGACCTACTCGAAATGACATATATAAGGTCTGCGTTGTTTTCGCGTACACGGCTTTCACGCTCTTTGGCTAGTCATTCAAACTATTCTGCTAACCACGCAATTTTCTTACCTTACTAAAAGTTGATAGCCTTTTATCGCAAGTCAGACTACTCAATAAAATTAAGTATTCTGACTTGGTCTTATGTTATTTCACAACCCCTTATTAAGTATTCGCCTATCAGCTTATCTACAAAGTAGAAACTTAAAAGGTTTGGGCTCTTCCAGTTTCGCTCGCCACTACTCCCAGAATCATTATTTATTTTCTCTTCCTCACCCTACTAAGATGTTTCAGTTCAGGTGGTTCCCACTACACAACCTATGTATTCAGTTGAGAGCAACACGACATGACTCGTGCTGGGTTTCCCCATTCGAAAATCTCCGGATCAAAAGCTTGTTGACAGCTACCCGAAGCTTATCGCAGTCTTCCACGTCCTTCATCGGTAATATACGTCTAGGGCATCCATTGTGTGCCCTTGAGTACCTTTTTATGCATTGACTTAACTAGTAATTGGTAATAACCAATACTTGCCGTCAATCTTAAAATTCTTATCTTCTTTTACATCACCAAATTGTTAAATTTCTCGCTCCCATTTTAAGAGCAAAATTATAAATTCAATCTTTCAAAGATTCGAACTTATCATCCTGATCTCAAACGCTTTACTATTATATTTTTTTGAATATTTTTTGTCAATAGTTTTTCGCAATTTTATTTATTTTCCTATAAAATACTTTTTCTACTGATTCTTAACATTCTCGTCGCCAGAGGTTCAGGATGAACGTTCGCAAGTGATTACCATTATATACCATTCTTTAAATGAATGCAAGAGTTTTTTTAAACTTTTTGAAAATAAAAATACTCCCCTTTTGGGGAGTTCTATGAGTGAGCGATGAGGGACTTGAACCTCCGACCTCGTCATTATCAGTGACGCGCTCTAACCAGCTGAGCTAATCGCCCATTTTGACTTATAGCCAAAGGAAGGTTTCGAAAAAAATTCAAAAAGCTTTCTTTGGTGGAGATACAGGGACTCGAACCCTGGACCCCCTGCTTGCAAAAGCAGGTGCTCCTACCCAACTGAGCTATATCCCCAAACTATTCTATTAAAGAACAGTCATTATTATACACGAGTTTTTTTCTTAAAAATCAAGAGTATTTTTTTAAAATTATTTATCAGTGACTCTCTCCATCATGATATCTAAGCAGGTCTGAATAAGCCTTAGCCCTGATTCTTGGACGCTCTACTCAATTTTTCCATATCATCCCGTGGAATATTATCAAGATACACATTTATATCCTCAAACCCTGGTTCAATCCTGCCATCATGGTATACCCTTAAGCGAGTATTGTCATAACCTTCAGCTTCTGCGGATCGCTCTAAATCATACACTTCTGCTCCTCCGATATCGTCAATAAACCCAGATAAATTATAAGGTCCATAAAAACTCATCAATTAAATTCTGCGCAACAATATTGCCATCCGCATCAAACATATTATGCGAGAGAAAATACTCAGCTTTACTATATAGACCCATAGGACTTATGCCTTCTTCTTTTAATTGAAGACCTTCTCTGTATTCTTTTTGGAGTCTAGTATCTATAAAATCGCGAAGATCTTTTGATATATCTATCTTGGATTTATCTAATTTAATATCAGAAAAAGTAGCAGTATCATTCTCCACGGTTAAACCACCTACCTTATCATCAATTATACCAGCTAATTTATGTTCGATATTATGAGACTCAAAAACCTGCCGACTTACCTTATCGACTTCATTTTTGAACTCATCGGAAGCAAATTTATTTGCAAAAGCCGCCACATTAGCCAACTTTTCGATAATTCTAGTTCGTCTTGCCTTATGCTTTCGCTGCTTATCAGCAAATTCAGAATACATCTCCCCATCTCGTTTTTCTATTATTTCACTGTAAGATCTCTGTCTTTTTTCCATAAGAAAATCCTTTCATTATTATTGTTAATAATAGAAAGTATTTTTCACTAAGCAAGCGCCCCTTCTATATTTATATTATAGCATTAATCCATGTCTTTGTCAACAATACAGGTACCTTGCGTAAAAATAAAAACAAGCTCGATTTCTCGAACTTGCTATTTTAACAATTTAATTGTGCAATCCATCTCAATCTGTGGTAAATTTTAGTCTTGCCTTTAGAAGGCTAAATTCGAAAGTAAAATTTACAGAAACTTTCGAAAAGACCGACCTAAAGCTTCAAAGGGTTGATTTCTCGAACCTTTGGCATAACTCTCCCTAGAAGGTAATCCATCCGCACCTTCCGGTACGGATACCTTGTTACGACTTAACCCCAATCATCCCTCCCACCTTAGGCCGACGAATCGGACTTCGGGTGTTAGTGACTTTCATGGTTTGACGGGCGGTGTGTACAAGACCCGGGAACGTATTCACCGCAGCATGCTGATCTGCGATTACTAGCGATTCCGACTTCATGCAGGCGAGTTTCAGCCTACAATCCGAACTGGGACTAGCTTTGATGCGATTTGCTTCACCTCGCGGCTTCGCTGCGCATTGTACTAGCCATTGTATCACGTTTCTAGCCCAGGACGTAAGGGAAATACTGACCTGACGTCATCCCCTCCTTCCTCCCCGTTACCGGGGCAGTCTCAGTAGAAAAATACAACTACTGACAAGGGTTGCGCTCGTTGATGGACTTAACCAAACATCTCACGACACGAGCTGACGACGGCCATGCATCACCTGTCACTTGGCTCTTAAAAAGCACTCTCTCATTTCTGAAAGATTCCAAGGATGTCAAGACCTGGTAAGGTTTATCGGTTATCATCGAATTAAAGAACATGATCCACCGCTTGTGCGGGTCCCCGTCAATTCCTTTATGTTTTAATCTTGCGATCGTACTCCACAGGCGGGATACTTAACGCGTTAGCTTCGCTACTCAGGGGGTCGATACCCCAAACAGCTAGTATCCATCGTTTACGGCGTGGACTACCCGGGTATCTAATCCGGTTCGCTCCCCACGCTTTCGTGCCTCAGTGTCAGAAACAGCCCAGTAGCCTGCCTACGCCATCGGTGTTCCTTCTAATATCTACGGATTTCACTCCTACACTAGAAATTCCAGCTACCTCTTCTGCTCTCGAGTTTAACAGTTCGAATAATAGTCTGAATGGTTGAGCCACCAGATTTCACTATTCGCTTATTAAACCACCTACGCAACTCTTTACGCCCAGTCACTCCGGATAACGCTCGGATCCTACGTATGACCGCGGCTGCTGGCACGTAGTTAGCCGATCCTTATTCATAAGTTACTGTCATATTCCTCACTTATAAAAGCAGTTTACAACCCGAAGGCCTTCATCCTGCACGCGGCGTTGCTCCATCAGGCTTTCGCCCATTGTGGAAGATTCCTCACTGCTGCCTCCCGTAGGAGTCTGGACCGTGTCTCAGTTCCAGTCTGACTGATCATCCTCTCAAACCAGTTAAAGATCGTTGACTTGGTAGGCCATTACCCCACCAACTATCTAATCTTACGCAGGCCGTTCCCAAAAGCGCCCGAAGGCTTTAATCCGAAGACCATATGCGGTATTAGCACACCTTTCGATGCGTTATCCCTCACTTTGGGGTACGTTCCCACGCGTTACTCAGCCGTCCGCCGCTCGCCGACATTTTACACAAAATTCTTGAATAAATCTTCTCTTTAAACCAGAAGCTTCCAGAATTCAGTGTAAAACTCGCTGCCGCTCGACTTGCATGTGTTAGGCACGCCGCCAGCGTTAATCCTGAGCCAGGATCAAACTCTCCATAAAAAGAATTATCAAATTGATAATCTATAAAATAGACTGACGATAAATTTGCACAATTAAATTGTTAAAGTTCATTTTATCGCTCAACCTCGCTATTATTTTACTCCGCGTGCTGAACTATTTACCATTATACTTAATAGGATTTTAAAAGTCAAGGGTTTTTTTGAAGATTTTTTAGGAAAATTAAATAGGCCCAAAAGCCTACTTAATTTATATTATAGTCCGAGGAAAAAAGCTACACATCCGATAAAAATTCCAATCGCAGAACCAACTGCAACTTCCAAAGGAGTATGACCCTTTACAACTCGAACTTTTTTAATTTTCAAATTCTGAGATTCGATTATTTCGTTTATTCTTTGAGCTTGAACACCATTCGAAAACCTAACTTTCATAGAATCATAGATAACGATCATTGCAAAAACGAAAGCCAAGCCAAAAATCGATGAATAAACCCCTTCATGAAGCGCAATAAGTGTCGCAAGCGCGATCACCACTGAACTGTGAGAACTTGGCATTCCGCCACTTTCAGTAATAATCCGCTTCAATTTTGCGCTTTTATCTTTTCGAATTTCAAGAATATATTTAGCACCTTGCGCAATTACCCACGCCAACACGAAAACTACTAAATATCTTGGCATCATTCTTCCTCTCTACTTTCTTCCATTAAACCAACACTAGCAACAGTGTCCCCCTCTGAAAGTTTCATAATTCGAACACCTTGCGTTGTGCGGCCAAGTGTTGGAATATCTTTAACTGCGACACGGATTGTTTGACCGCAGCTTGAAATCATCAGTGCATCAGAAACAGCTTCTGGCAAAGTTTGAACAGATACAATTGGACCAGTTTTTGCAGTCGTAATTGCTGCTTTAACACCAATTCCACCACGATGTTTAACTTCGAAATTCGAAACTTTCGTAGCTTTTTCCATATCCGTTAGCTGAAATAACAAGAAGTTTTTGTGTTCCATCTTTAGCAACATCCATTCCAACAACATTATCATTTGGTCGGAGACGAACGCCGCGTACACCGCGGGCAGCACGACCCATTGATCGAACGTCATTTTCATTAAATCGAACCGCTTGACCCGCCGATGTCGAAACAATAATATCGCTCTGACCATCAGTTTTCTGAATCCAACGAAGCTCATCACCTTCATCAAGATTAATTGCATTCAAACCATTTGTTCGAATATTTGTAAAATCTTTAATTGCAGTCTTTTTTACAGTACCCTTTACAGTAGCCATAAAGAGATAATCTTCTGTACTACTATTTTGTTCAAGCTTGATGATTGATGTAATTTTTTCTTCAGGTTGAAGTTGTAATAGATTTACTGCTGCAACGCCTTTTGCTTGAAGGCTAGCCGCTGGAACTTCATAAGCTTTAAGCCTAAATACTCGACCTTTATTTGTAAAGAACAATAACCAATCGTGTGTACTTGCTGGAACTAACTGATCAATAATATCTTGATCCTTTGTTGTCATTCCGCGCTTACCTTTTCCACCACGATTTTGTCGGCGATAGTCTGTAAGAAGAGTTCTTTTGATGTAATTTTCACCCGTTAAAAGAATTACACTTTCTTCTTCAGGAATCAGCTCTTCGTCTGAGAATTTACCAAGTTCATGATTGATAATCTTAGTTTTACGCTCATCACCATATTTCTCTTTCATTTCGAGAAGCTCTTCTTTAATAATTCGAAGGATTTCATTCTCGTCGGCGAGAATAGCTTCAAGCTCACCAATAAGTTTCAATAGTGCAGCTAATTCTTCTTCGATCGCTTCACGTTCCAGTCCAGTCAATCGGCGGAGTTGCATTGCAAGAATCGCTTTTGCTTGAATTTCAGTTAGACCAAATTTTTCACGCAAAGCTTTTTCAGCAATATCAGTAGTTTTTCGAAGCTCGAATTGTTGCAATAACTTCATCAATATGATCAAGAGCAATCTTCAAGCCTTCCAAAAATATGGGCACGAGCTTTTTGCCTTCTTAAGTTCGAATTCTGTTCGGCGACGCACAACATTTCGACGGTGCTTCACAAACTCATCAAGCATTTCTTTCAAACCAAGCACTCGAGGCTGAACACCATCAACTAAAGCCAACATATTGTAATGGAAGTTTGATTGAAGTGGTGTTAATTTGTAGAGCTGGTTGAGTACCTTCTTTGGATACGCATCTTTTTTAAGATCAATTACAATCTTAACTGTTCCACGTGCAGATTCATCTCGAAGGTCAGCGATTGAAGTAACTTTCTTCTCTTTTACTAATTCGGCAATCTTTTCGATTAGGGAAGCTTTATTTACGTTGTATGGAATTTCCGAGACAACGATTTGATGACGACCGCGTTTAGTTTCAACAATTTCAGCAATTGCTCGCATAGTAACACTTCCGCGACCAGTTCGATAAGCTTGAATCATTGGAGCTCCACCGTAGACTACGGCACCAGTTGGGAAATCTGGACCCTTAACGTGTTTCATTAAATCTTCAAGCTTAGCTTCTGGATTATTTATAAGTTCAACTGTTGCATCAACAATTTCGCTTAAGTTGTGAGTTGGAATACTTGTCGCCATACCAACAGCAATACCCATTTGACCATTCAAAAGAAGGTTTGGTAATTTTGCTGGGAGAACTGATGGTTCACTCTCAGAACCGTCATAGTTTGGCCGAAAATCAACAGTATCTTTATCAAGATCATTCAATAAAAATATCACCAATTCGACCAAGACGTGCCTCAGTATAACGCATCGCAGCAGCCGGATCGCCATCCATTGAACCAAAGTTTCCTTGTCCTTCAACAAGAGGATATCGCATCACCCAATCTTGTGCTAAACGAACCATTGAGTCGTAAATTGAGCTATCGCCGTGTGGGTGGTATTTACCCATTACATCACCGACAATACGCGCAGACTTTTTGAATGCTGATCCAGGTCGAACACCCATTTCACCCATCGTATAAAGCACACGACGGTGAACTGGTTTCATTCCGTCACGAACATCTGGTAGTGCACGATCGATAATCACCGACATCGAATATCGAAGAAATGAATCTTCCATCACATCTTCGACCGTTCGATATTCTAGAACTTTCGAATGGTTTTGTTGTTCAACAATTTCACCCTCAAGAGGTTTTTTTATTTTCATCTCCCATAATTAAACATCCAATTCTTCAAGATTAACATATTTTGCATTCGTCTGAATGAAGCTTTTTCGCATTGCAACTTCGCTACCCATCAACTTTGTAAAGATCGCATCAGCTCTTTCAGCATCTTCAAGCTTAAGCTGAACGAGTACTCGGTTTTCTGGATTCATTGTAGTTTCCCAGAGCTGAGTCGCATCCATTTCACCAAGACCTTTGTAGCGCTGAATTCCAGTTAGGCCAGCCTGCTTAACTTCACTATCTTCTGGATTAATTTGAGTTCCGCGTGCCCTTCGCTCTTCAATGAGTTCTTTAATTTTTGCATCACGCTCTTCATCACTATAAACATAATAATGTTTATTTCCCGCACCTTTCAATAGGAAAAGCGGAGGTTTCGCTAAATAGATATGTCCACCTTCGACAACTTCACGCATATATCGGAAAAAGAATGTCATCAAAAGAGTTGCAATGTGACTTCCGTCAACATCAGCATCGGTCATAATAATAATTCGATGATAGCGCAATCCTGAAATGTCGAATTGCTCACCAATTCCAACACCCATACCTTTAATAAGTGAAACAATTTCATTATTGGCAAGCATTTTGTCGAGTCGAGCACGTTCTGTATTTAAAACTTTACCACGAAGAGGCAAAATTGCTTGCGTTCGAGCATCACGTCCGTTCTTTGCAGAACCACCAGCTGAATCTCCCTCAACTATATAAAGTTCACACTCTTCCGGTTTTTTTCGAAGAACAATCTGCGAGTTTTCCAGGTAAATTTAAGCCATCAAGAACACCTTTTCGAATCACATTTTCACGTGCAGCACGCGCAGCTTTTCGTGCTCGAGCCGCAAGAAGCGCTTTATTAACAATTTTTTTTGCAACTGCTGGATTCTCGTCAAGATAATAACCAAAAATATTCATTCATTACTTGTTGAACATATCGGCGAACTTCTGGATTTCCTAATTTATTTTTTTAGTCTGACCTTCAAATTGCGGATCGGGAAGCTTGACCAAAATAATCGCTGTCAAACCTTCACGAATATCATCACCTGAAAGATTTTCTTCTTTTTCTTTGAGCAAGTTATTTTTTCGAGCATATTCATTTATTGTTTGAGTTAAAGAGCTTCGAAAACCAACAACGTGAGTTCCACCATCTGGGTTGATCACATTATTTGCAAAAGCGCGAACATTCTCATTGTAGCTGTCATTATATTGAATTGCGACCTCCACCATAGAGTCTTCAACCTGCTTTTCAATATAAAAAGGCTGATCAGAAAGAACTTCCTTTCCAACATTTAAACTTTTTACGTAACTTTGAATTCCACCTTCAAAATAGAAAGCCTGACACTCACCGGTTCGTTCGTCATCAACTTGCGTATAAACACCTTTTGTAAGATAAGATTGATGACGCAGATAATTTACAACCCACTTATAATCAAACGTAACTGTTTCTTTGAAAATTGTTGGATCTGGATAAAACGTAATACTTGTTCCATCTTCGCGATCGGTTTTTCCAAGCTTCTTAAGTTCAGTTGTTGGAACTCCACGTTCAAATTCAATTCGATACAATTGACCTTTTTTAACAACTTCGGCGATCATTTTTGTTGAAAGTGCGTTAACCACGCTCGAACCAACACCGTGCAAACCAGAAGAAACTTTATATCCGCCACCACCGAATTTTCCACCAGCGTGAAGAACAGTCAAGACAGTTTCAAGTGTACTTTTTCCGGTTTTTGGATGAATATCAACAGGAATACCTCGACCATCATCAGTAATATTTATTCCACCATCTTCTAAAATTCGCACAATAACTTTTGTGCCATATCCAGCAATAGCTTCATCTATAGAGTTATCAGCAATCTCTTTAATTAGGGTGATGAACACCCTCATATCCGGTTGAGCCGATATACATTCCAGGACGTTTTCGAACAGGCTCAAGCCCTTCAAGAACTTGAATCTGCGATCCATCATAATTATTCTCTTTTTGTTTAGACATTCTTACCTCTCATTCAGAATTTCCATAAATAAATTATATCTGTATTATACCGTATTTTTTTAAAAAAATTCAAATAAAGCTTATTTTTTTACCAAAAATGTGCTAAAATATAATCATAAGTAAGGTGGGTTTATGTTTAAAGATATTATTTTAAGCTATTATCGCAGCCCTTCAATGGGTTCAAAAGTTGATGATTATAAGAAAAAAACTCCAGAAAGATTTACGTTGGTGGACTTTCAGTTTTTACTATTATTTTTGTATTTTTTTACAATATTTTTTTATCATTAATATTACCTAAAAAATAACTCTTTCGAAAAAGATAAGTATAGTAAAAAAACACAACAACAAATCCAAATCTACTCTACAATGTTAAATCTACAGCAAAAACACATTCTTGAACAAAATGACGTTATTTCATATACTTTAACAGTCCGAAATAATTCTAACTTGGTTCAATTTTTCGAATTTTTGAAATAGATCTAACAGACGCCTTAAAGTATGCAGATCTACTCGATGGCGGAGATTATAAAATTAAAGGTAAATCTATTTACTGGAATACTGAACAAATAGACCCTGCAAGTTCTAAAAAGTAAAAATCTTTGCGTTAAAAAAATGAAAAAAATAAATTTCCTGTAGTTAGTCAAAAATAAATTCTCTACATGCGACATAAAAATTATTTTTGGAAATAATTTATCAAATAAGATTAAATGCCCCACAACACAATTCTTTAATGACATTATATCAATTTTTAACTATAGATAGTTCATATAACCTATTTTTCATTATTGTTCTATTTATTGTTTCAATAGTAATGATAGTTCGTACAAACTTATTATACAAGGAAATATCATTTTTAGTCGACATTTGAAGGAGTTACAATGAAAAACAGCACAAACTACTCTAAAATTTTAGATTTTATTCATAAAGACTCAAACATATGGAATAAAAATTATTAAAACAATCTTTCATCTAAAAACCTTCGAAAGATTGTTTGATACTTTAGAAATAATAGTGAAGCCAAAAAATATTTTTTTCTTTCATTATTACTATCTTTACTAACTTTCTACCTTTTTATTATACATATCAATCATTGACAATTTAAAGTTTAACGAATCAATATTCTTCCCAATATTCTTATTTTTATTTTATAGCTCTATCATTTATAAAAATTTTTTTAAAAGATAAAAATCAGGTATTAACTACCTGATTTTAAATATATCTCATCACTTTCAGCTTTTTTTCAGATTTTTTTCAAATTTAATTGACTATTATCTTCAATTTGAGCTTGTGGCACTGATGTTTTTATTTTGTATATTGGCTATATTAATATCCTGAATAACAGCATTTCTTTGAATCTGATCATTTCTAATATTCTGCTGAACCTGCGGATTATTACCTCCGATATTATACGAACTTGATTTTTGACTCTGCATAATATTCTTCTGAAAAGTCTGAGCCAAACTTTCTTTCTGAGAAATATTTTTGTTAGTTATACCTACCTGATTCTGAATTGGAATCGATGTTAGTTTAGGAGGATTATTCCTTATTTCGTCTCGCTTCTTCAACCATCCATCCAAGAAAGAGCTCTGTGAGTTATTGACGCTGTTTGAAAAACTCTCATCATTATTTTGGTTCGAAAAAGCCCTCTCCTGCCAACTCATTTGAGTTTTTTTGTTGGCTTTTTCATCTGTGGTTGAGACAATGATTGCTGTGCTGATACACTTTTAACACTAAGGCGCTTTCGAATTTCATCTTCAACAATTGCTCTTGGTCTTCCATATTTCGAAGCTGAATATTTTCGAAGACCTTCACGAATTTCTGGATTAGATTTTCCAAAAGGTGGCAAAAGTTTCATTGTGAAAGGTGCGGACGGAAAACCGTTAACTAAAACCGTTGTAATAGAATTGTAATTCGGCGTTTTAGTTAAATCTTCAGCAGTGAACGTTGGCGTAAAGTTTTTTTCTGAAGAATGTCAGCATCCTCAATACCAATTCGTCCGACAATCTTATTTGGAACGTTTCCAAAAAAATTGCACCCTTAATCGAATCTTTTAACTGTGTTGTAAATTGATTTGCTAAAATCAAATTCAATCGATATTTTCGTGCCTCCGAAAGAATAGATTCAAAAGAATCAGTAGCAAAGTTTTGAAACTCATCAACAAATAGACAAAAATCTTTACGCTGATCCTCCGGCATGTCTGCGCGACCCATTGCAGCAGCTTGAAACTTCATAACAAAAACCATTCCAAGAAGTTTTGCAGCAGCCTCACCTAATTTACCCTTGGAAAGATTAACGAGCAAAATTTTATTACCGTCCATCACTTCTCTAATATTAAATGCGCTTTTTTTCTGACCAATAATGTTATTTATTAGACCACTTTCGAAAGGTGCCCACTTTGAGACAACCCAAGAAACAAGCTCACCAGCATCATTTGATTTTTGGGAAGCTGGCCACTCCTTAGTCCAAAAATCTATTGCTCGCTGATTTCGAAGATATTTAATTTTCGATTTAGCAAACTCTGGGTCAACCAAAACTTTTGGAATATCCATAAATGTCCCACCTTCAGGATCACTCATTAACAATAATGCAGCATTTCGAACAATATTTTCCATTCGCGGGCCAACAACACCGGTATTTCCTGGATCGTAAAGAGACTTCAGCATTGAGTTAGTTTCCGAAATCACAAAATCCATTTCTTCTGGACTTGAAGCTTCAAAAATATTAAAGCCAAGTGGGTTTTCCGTATCGCTCGGATTAAAATAGATTACATCATCCATTCGTGATTGCGGAATCATTCCAAGAAGCTCTTCAACCGAATCTCCGTGTGGATCAATAAAACAAAACCCGCGACCATCCATAATATCCTGATAGGCCAGATTTTCGAGAAGTTTTGACTTACCCATACCTGTCTGACCAATAATATATGTGTGTCGGCGACGATCTTCAACTCCAAGGCGAATTTGTTTTTCAACGCCACGAAATTCATTCACACCAATCAAAAGACCTTCTTTCATTGGTTCAGTCGGACCATCAACCTGTCGAATTCTTTGTCTCTCAATTTTGCCAGTCGGGATTGAATTCTGGTTAGGTAAGTGAAACATCGTCGAAAGCTCAACACTATTTAAAATATTTTTACTCACACTTTGCGGAAAAAAACCTAAAAATATACGCAGTCACAAGCTCATCGATATTATTCGTCATATTGAATTTAAATCCATTATACCGAGGTGAGTCAAACAATGAAAACGCCGTAACTATCGACTGAAGAATCGCCTGACTTTTTGAAGCTGTTGAGGATGAAGTCACCACACGTGTTAGAACTTCATATCCAGGATATTTAGTTTTATCTTCGATTGCTTGAATTTCTTCATTCTCTAAAGCTGTAAGTTGAGGAGATTCTGCGCTGAATTTACAATTCCATATGTAGGTGGTTTCCAAAGTGCCTCCATAATATCAAGTGTTGCTGATCGAGTTTTTATGCCATTCTTGTTTTTACTTTTTCGAATTAATTCAACTTTTTCGTTAGATTTTAAAGTCCAATTTTTCAGGTGCTGGGCGAAACATTATTTGAATTGCTGCACCATCTCCACGCTGAACTCCACTCAAAGCATCCAAAAGTGCACGAGCTGCATCACGACGACTTTCTTGATATGTTGCAATTGGATAGAAGAAATCCTTTTTTAGTTCAAACTCACCACCAATTACACCCTGCATTTTTCCCTGTTGCGAAAAAATATTTTCCATCTCAACTTCTTCAAGCCTTGACGCAGGATATGCCGCCGAGATCGCCTGTTTAACCGTTTCAGTCAAAACAGCTGGAACAACCGCATAATATCGAACAAGTCCGTCACTTGCAACAATTTCAAAAGAAATATGTCGCTGACCATAAAGTTTTGTCTTAAAACCTTTCATAGCCGTACTTGCAATAATATTATACATTGTCTGCGCTTCTGAAAGAACTTCATCAACAACATCACGCTCATCCCTTCCACCAACTTCAAGATCATCACTCGGTGGCGGCAAATGAATTCGAATCGGAACCATCTTCAAACCTCGCTCATAATTCTTAGCTTCTTGAACCATTCTTTTATACTGATCAAAAGCAAAGTAAGAAGCTACACAAATAATTACAAAGCTAACAAATAAAATTATCCAAATTCCCATTATCTACCACCATTTATAATTCTATTATATCTTTTCTTTAAGTAATCCATCTGCATTTCTTTAAACCGAACCTCTCGTGCATACGGATCACCCTTGGTTTCTGTAATCATTTTTTTGAGATCTTTAACCCATTCATCTTCCATTAGGTCAATATCTCTTGCTGTTGTTGGAACCACAACATTTGCACTTTCATTGGGTTTATCTTGAACAATTGGTAGAGCAACCTGCGGTATTTGTGGCTGAAAATTTTGATTTGAAAATGCATTCATGGCTTCAGCCCTTGCATGATCCATATCAATTCTATTTATATTCTGCTCAAAGCCAAAATTCCCCACTTCGTGAGGAGGATTCATTGGTTGCGAAGGAGCTTCAAAAGCTCGCGGAATTTCAAGATTTTTTTGCGGTTCCATATAAAACTATTATATCACAAACATTAGCGTTTTGAAATGTAAAATAATGCGATTATTTCAATTATCGCCAATAATATTATTTCGAAAACTCCAACTCCGCCGGTGGATTGTTTCGCTATAAGACTAATCGGAGCAAAAGCAAGCGCAGCTGAATATTTCAAAAAGAAATCCGGAGTTCTGTATTGTTTTTTTAATGAAGACTGATCTTTTTGAAAATATGTTTGCCCAATCGAAAAAACACGATAAGCTCCATAAAGAAATAAAGATATGAGCCCAAGAAAAACTAAATAAACCATCGTAAACAATGCAAGTATTCCAATTGGACCAACTTTATTCGGAGAGGTTTGAGTTAGCATAAAAAAATATACCGATACCCGACAACCCAGACAGACTAAAAATAATTTTTGAAATCATAAATAATACCATTCTTTGTTAGATTCAGCCCAAAGAGTAAGCAGGTAGAAAAGCCATCATAACAAAATACCTTACTAAAATATGTGGTCTACGGCTTACTCTTTTTGAGCTAGTTGACCGCTTCTCGTATGGAGAAGCATATTTCATTGAGGGTTCCTTAAATATTTTCTTTTGAAAATATAAGTACTTATTAACCTCAGCGCTCTACGCTATTTTTTGCGGAGCTTTTTGGCGCTTCAAAAATAAGTTAAAAATCCAATGACAATTTTATAAACCTTATTTTTCAAATCGCCGTTTAAACTCCGTAAAGAATAGCGGACAACTCAAAATTATTAAACTAAAATTATAATGTGCTTGGTGAAATGTACAATACTGTTTTTATTTTTTTGCTTTTTTTGTTTCTTTCAAAGCTATTCTTATTCTATCATAAGCTTTTTCAAAAAAGTCAATACCATAAGCACAATAAAATTAACTTTATTGTATTTTTTTAACATATTTAAATCTGTTATTTTTTTAATGAACAAAAAAATTATACAAAAAGTCAAAAAAACCTATTGACTTTATGCTTATTTTAGATTATTATAGGGGTAGCTTATGAATAAAAAGTTTATACATAAGCCAAAAAAATAAAAATTATTTCAGTGAATCCCGCAGTTCACAAAAAAATCCAAAAACTAAAACCAAAACTCCACATTACTATTTAAAAAAATGAGCGTTCCTCGCAGTCGCTCATTTTTATTTTTAATAAAAAAATACGCCCAAAGCGTATTAAAAAAATCTTTTGGTGGAGCTGCCGAGAACTGCCCTCGGGTCCAAAAAGGTAACAATTTAACTATCTACAAGCTTAGTTTATTTTTAATTAAAAATTTAATAATTAAAAAAATAAACAAAAAAATTATCAAAAAGTTGCGAAAAAAATCTTCATTTAATATCTATCGCAAAAATATTAAACTATCAGTGAAAAAATATGACACTTTTCAAACCACGCACTGCCCCGATTTAAAAAATGATCGCTAAAATATTAAGCAGCGATAGTTGCTGGAGCTGGAGCGAAGAACGCTGCAACTCGAGCTGCAAAAGTTTTTGCATTTATTTTAATACTATACGGTGTAACCGACTTGCAAGCTAAATTGTTAAATTCCTCCTGTCTAAAGCTAATTCAGCCCCAACATATTTATATTATATCACAAAATTGAGATTTTTAAATGCTTATGTTAAAATTATATGTATTATGGTGAGTAAAGTTATTTCGGCCGCACCGATCGGCTATGAAGCAGAAATCATTGAAGTTGAAGGAGATTCTTCGAAAGGTTTACCGAGTTTACAAATTGTCGGAATGGGTAATAAAGCGATTGATGAGTCTAAAGAACGGGTTCGAAGTGCCATAAAAAAACTCGATGCTTGACTTCCCTGCGAAAAAATTATCATCAACCTTGCACCGGCAGAAATTCCAAAAGATGGAACTTTCTTCGACTTACCGATAGCAATCTCAATTTTAACGCTATCAAATCAACTAAAACAACATGAGTTGGACTCTCGCGCCTTCGTTGGCGAATTGTCACTTGGCGGCGAACTTAGGCCAGTTAAAGGTGTAATCAATATTATTGAAAAACTTCGAAATCAAGGAATAAAAGAGGTTTTTTTCTTCCAGTTGAAAAATTTAGAAGCAGGATCAATTATTGATGGTATAAAATTAATCGGAGCGAAAAATTTAAAAGAAGTTTTCCTTCATCTCAAAAAAGAGAAAATAATTAAAAATCCTCGAATAGTTAAAGAGCTTAAAAATTCTAATAGTGGCGTAAAATTAGATGATATAATTAGCCAAGAGCAAGCAAAAACGAGCTTTAACAATAGCGATCGCTGGAAGACACAATATCCTACTCACAGGGACCTCCAGGAACTGGAAAAACAATGTTGGCACAGGCTGCTCTAAATCTTCTCCCCGAGCTCTCGCGTGAAGAATTATTGGAAGTTTTGAAAATTAATGGCTTGGTGGAAGAGGTTAGCCCCAATATTTCTCGACCTTTTCGAGCCCCTCACCATACTGCGAGCAAGGTTTCAATTATTGGTGGCGGGTCAAAAGCAATGCCCGGTGAGATAAGTTTAGCCCATAATGGAGTACTATTTCTAGATGAAATACCGGAATTCCCAAAATCTATTCTCGAAAGCCTTAGGCAACCACTCGAAGATCGAAAAAATAACTGTAACACGAACTAACCGAAAAAGTTCATATCCTGCCAACTTTATGCTTATAGCAACAATGAATCCCTGCCCTTGTGGGTTCTATGGAGATACCAATAAAGAATGTACTTGTTCACCGACACAAATAATCAACTACCAACGAAAACTTTCTGGCCCACTAATGGATCGAATTGATATGGTGGTGAATGTTGAACGAATACATAACAAAGACCTCATATCATCAATTTCTTCATCCTCTTCCGAACATGCTAATGCTAAAAAAAGATAGAGATGTCGTTAAAAATTACAACATAAGCGTTATAATTGTAGTAATTTATACAACAGTATGGTTAAGTCAAGTGATTTAAAAAATAAATTCTCAATCTCACCTGAAGCTGAAAGCTTGTTGAATTTAGCAACAAGCAAACTAAACTTATCTGCGCGTTCCTACTTAAAAAAATTTTTAAAAAGTTTCAAGAACTATCGCCGACCTTGATTCTTCGAAAGATATAAAAACCAAACCACATTAGTGAATCTCTCCAATATAGGCAGAAAAAATGATTTTCAATAAATAACTTGATTTATTTAGAAAAAAATTTGGTAAAATAATATTCGAGTAAATTGCTGAAAAATAGCAACTCGAAAGGAAGGAAATATTAGCAAAAAAATTCGAATCAACGAAGAAATTCGCGCTCGCGAAGTTCGAGTTATTGGCCAAAGCGGTGAACAGCTTGGAATAATGAGCTCAAAAGAAGCTTTTAAGCTTTCTCAAGATGCCGGATTAGACCTTGTCGAAATTTCACCAAATGCTGAACCGCCTGTTGTAAAAATCATCGATTGGGGTAAATTTCAATATCAAAAGATGAAAGAACAGCAGAAAAAAATAAGCGAAAAAGCCAAACAAGTCGAACTAAAACAGATGCGTTTTGGACTTAAAATTGGTTCTGGAGATCTTGAAATAAAAACTTCGAAAAAGTTAAAAATTTCTTGAAGCCGGAAATAAAGTTAAGATTCAAATAGTTTTTAAGGGTCGCGAAATGGCTCACAAAGAAATTGGTTTCGAAATGGCTAATAAGATTGTTTCCCTTCTTGAGGATTATGCTATCGTCGAACAGCAACCTCAGATGGCTGGCCGCAATCTGAGTTTAGTAGTAAGGAGTAAATAATGCCTAAAATGAAAAACACATAAAGGCACAGCTAAGCGAATGAAGCTTACTGGAAGCGGCAAAGTAGTACGCCGTCGAGCCTTTAAGAACCACATGCTTTCAAAGAAAAGCAAGAGTCGAAAACGACGAATCAACACCACTGCAACCGTAGAAGGTGCAATGGCTAAAAATATTAAACGAGCATTGGGAGTAAAAATAATATGCGAGTAAAACGAGGTGTAACAGCACGAGCAAAGCATAAGAAAATCCTAAAAGCAGCTAAAGGAATGCAACATGCACGAACACGTTCATACCGTTTAGCTAAACAAGGTGTAATTCGCTCATTGCAATATGCATACCGCGACCGCCGAAACCGCAAACGCGATCTTCGAGCTCTTTGGATTACTCGAATCAATATCGCTGCACGTGAAAACGGAACAACTTATGGTAAACTTATCGCTGGACTAAAAGCTAAAAAAATATCGAGTTAGACCGAAAGATTCTTGCAGAATTAGCAGTTAGAGAGCCAAAAGCTTTTTGCTAAAATTGCTGAATCGGTAAAATAATTTTCAAAAATAATAAAAAGCACACTTTCGAAAGGAGTGTGTTTTTTATTATTCTCATTAAAAGCCTGTCTGTAAGCCGGGTTCTGTCGTGGGTAATCATCTATCTAGTTTAAAGATCACTCTTTAAATCGAGCGGTTATCGAATTATGGCGAGCAACCATTTTTATAATTCTCCTTGCAGTAGACAGGGGTTTACCTCTTGCTTCGCGTCACCGCGAGCAACTGTGAGCTCTTACCTCACTCCTTTCACCCTTACCTTTTTCAGGCGGTATCGTTTCTGTGGCACTTTCCCTAAGGTTTCCCTCGGTTGTCGTTAACAACTGTCTTGCTCTATACTGCCCGGACTTTCCTCTAGCTTTTCAGCTAGCGATTACCTAACAAGCTTTTTCTATTATAGCAAATTTTACTCGAAATAAAAAGCCCTGTTGGTTTTGATATTTTTCCCGCATAAAAATTATACGGTGGATATCTCCGCAATCTGCTACCACGATAGCAAATCATCGTTTGGAGCTCCTTATCAATGATTATTCAGGAAAAAAATCATACGCCAACAGAGCTAATTTAATTATATCAATTTTTAAAAATAAAAATCCAGTATTTTTCAAATATTATAATCCAAAAAAATTCGCAAAAATACCGCAAAAAAACTCTAAAATCAAACTCATCGAAAAAAACTAATATAATTTGAAATCACTGTTGAAAAAAACAAACATTAATGCCAAAAATAAATATTGATCCATATGACTCTAATTTATCAAAGAAGTCTTGAACAAAATCCGGTGCTAACGGGTATAAAAATCCTTGAACCATCCAGTGGTGGTATTGGAATTAGATTAAAAATTGCTAAACTCAAATTAATAAGTGTAAATCTATATAAAATTACGCCAATCTCACTACTTGACAGATTTAATGCGTGTGCAACCGTGAAAGCACCTAAACCTAAAACGAAATTAGAAATAGGTCCAGCCATCGCAACAAGCACCATTCCCCATTTACCTCCCTTTAATTCGTTAGAATCAACTGGAACAGGTTTTGCGCCACCGATTACTGGAAGATTCGACAAAACACAAAGGATCGGTAGAATAATGCTGATATATGGATCCAAATGTGCAAAAGGGTTTAACGTTAACCGCCCCTCATCCTTTGCTGTACGATCACCTAACAAGTATGCAACAAATCCGTGCGAAAATTCATGGATAATCATTGCGATCAATATTGATATTATAGATAAAAAAATATTCCAAAAACCATATATCTATTATACACCACTTGACGTTTTTATAAAAATACGGTATAATGGAACAGATTGTAAATATTAAAGTAAAGAGAGTTAAAATGGCAGTATGTGATTTAACAGGAAAAGGAAAGCAACACGGAAACAACGTTAGCTTTTCATTGCGACGCACAAAAACGAACTTTTAAGCCAAACATTCAGAAGAAGACCGTTATTATCGACGGTAAAAAAGTTCGCCTAAATTTGAGCACAGCAGCTATCCGAACATTGAAGAAAAAAAGGTATTTTATAATATTTTTCTTCGAACGAAAAAAATCCCACAAAAAATGTGGGATTTTTTTCATATAAAAAGAGCCTATTTCTAAGCTCTTTTGGTTTTTATTTAGATCTCTCAATTTTTACAAGTGTTATTTTTTCTGGCAAACTTGCAATCGACTTAACTTTATACTTAACTGTTGTTTCAACTTCAACTCCAAGCTCTTTTTCGAAAAGAGAAAAATCAGACTGTGAAACTGCATATTTAATTCCATCATCAGAATAATGAATAGGAATAATAACTTTCGCATCAGATCGCCTTGCAATATTCGCCGCAGAAGTTGCATCCAGAGTATACCCACCTCCACCAATTGGCAAAATCAAAATATCCAAAATCCCCAAATTCTCAAGTTGATCATCAGATAGATTATGATTAATGTTCCCAAGAAGTCCAATTCTAACACCAGCAACTTCAATACTATAAATTACAGATTTTTTGCCGTCTTTTTCGTCATCAATATGGCGCTGTTCCTGAAATCCGTTAATTGTAAAATCGGAAACCTCATAACTACCCGGATAACTTATAGAAAGCTTAAAATTATCATTACGTGTTGCAAACCTATCTTCCGTAGCGAGTTCAACTCCATCTTTCAAAACTAAATCTTTCTCGCCAAAAATAGAATGCTTTGGATCGGTTATTAGTGAAATTTTCTTTGTAGAAATTACAACAGTATTCGCACCCTTATATTCAATATCAAACATTTTTTTCCTCCAGTTATAAGAATTATAGTTTTTTAAGAAGATCTTCTTTATCGAAAATTACCTTATGGTTACTCTTAAATAAACCTTTTATAAATGTATCCTGTGTAGTGTAACGGTAATAGAAATCCTCCATCGATAAAATCATATAGTTAAGCTCACGACCCTCTTTATTTTCAATTTTTGAAGCCCATTCTGATAACTTATGTCCATAATTATCCCCAACCAATAACATATCTATATTAGATTTAGGGATCATCAGCAAGAACCCCAAAAAGAACTAATAATTCAACTTCATTTTGTATATCTGATAACTCGGACTGCCATTTATCTATATCTGATGTTTTTTTATCAACAGAAATACCATCTCCTATTTTTACACCAGCAAAAATCACTCTAAGAGGTAGGTAATACTTAAATCTTTGATTAGCTTGATAGTATATTTTTCTATCTTCTGTTGAACTTTTTACAACACCAACACTTTCGAGATTGGTCAACTCTCTTCGAACAGAATTAACCTGCTCATCGATTGTCCTCGATATTTCACGAACATAAAATTTCTGATCCGGACTATTGAAAAATAGGTTCAAAAGTTTAACCCTTGTTTTTTTGATCCGAATAGTGCATTTATACTCTGTTCCATAGCTCCATTTTATCATATTTTTTTAAAAAAACAACCAGACCTTTTTACAATTTTTTTATTCATTTTGTTATTTTTGAAATAATAAATTGTTCAGCATCAGATAAATTTAGCCAATTAATGTCTTTATTCCTTTTCATGAAAGTTATCTGCCTTTTTAGCTAGTCTCCAGTCCTGTATATTCATCTTTTCAATTAATTCATTATCACCCAACTCACCACTTAGGTACTTTTTCAATTAGCGGATATGCATTCGTCGTTATAGCCTCGGAACCAATTCCGTATTTTTTTGTTTAACTTTTTTTATACTCTTCTATAATTCCCGAGTTAAAAAAATTGTTCATTTCTTAACGAGATTCTTTCTCGAAGCTTTTTCACGATCTGTTGTAATTCCTACAATAATATTATTATATTTATTGTATTTTTTTACAACCTCCAACCTTTTTGCTTATGCTTTTCTCTATAGCTCGAATTAAATATCGCTTATTCTTATGGTTCTCAGGCATTTTAATTTTATTTTCAAAAATATATTGCTGCAGCTCTTCAATACTTTTTTGACTCAGTTTTTTTCTCGAAACTCTTCATCAACACCCCCACTAAATTCATAATCATATAAGACTGCATCAATATATAGACCAGTTCCTCCAACTAAAAATGGAATTTTTCCTCGACTTAAAATATCCTCAATTTTTGAATAAGCATATTCTTTAAAATCTGCCGCTGTAAAGCGTTCACCTGGTTCAACCAGATTAAAACCCCAATGCGGAACACCATCTCGCTCCTCAATAGTTGGCTTAGCTGAAGCTATATCAATATCCTTATAAATAGCTCGCGAATCTGCAGAAATAATCTCACCGCCAAAAAGCTTAGCTAATTTAATAGCCAAGCCAGTTTTCCCACTTGCAGTAGGTCCGGTAATTATAATTAATGTATTATTCATGGTTTATATATTTTGAAGAAAATCAGAAAGCGATTGGAGCAAAACTTTCTCTTCAACAAATTCACCATCTTTTCTAAAACGGACACTCACTTCATTATTCTCTTTATCTTTAGGCCCAACGATTAACTGAACTGGAATTTTCATTGCAGTTGCTTCACGAATCTTTTTGCCCAAAGATTCATTTCGATTATCAACAGAATAACGAATTTCATTGAATTTAACTGGCGAGTTAAGCACAGTCTCAGAAAGAATTTTCGAAACTTCTTCAACGTAATCATTTAAGGTGTCGTTAATTGTTAAAATTCGAACTTGTTCTGGAGCTGCCCAAAAATCGAACCAACCAGCCTTATGCTCAATATAAACACTCATAAATCGCTCAATCGAACCAAGTAAAGCACAGTGAATCATAACTGGTCTCTCATCTTGACCTTCAGAATTTTTATATGAAAGCTCAAATCGTTCTGGCTGGACAAAATCTAATTGCACAGTTGCAACTTGATGCTCTCGGCCAATTGCGTCGGTCGCCATAAAATCAATTTTTGGACCATAAAATGCAGCCTCACCTTCTTCTTCGAAATAATCCAAATTATTCGAAATTACTGCTTTTTTAAGCTGATTTTGCGCACTTTCCCAAACAGATAGGTCGCCAAGATAACTATCAGAATCATCACGATAACTTAAACGTACGCGAAGTTTCATTCCAATTCCAGAGTAAAGCTCGTGAGCTGCAGCCAACAAGTTTTGAATTTCGCCCTCAATTTGATCAGTTCGGCAAAAAAATATGTGAGTCATCTTGCGTTAATGAACGAACACGATTTAGACCACCAAGCTCACCAGTCTGTTCATCACGATAGTCTGTTGTCGTTTCAAGATAGCGAATTGGCAAATCTTTATAACTTCGTGGATTCGAATCAAAAAAATTTGCGTATGGTGCGGGCAGTTCATAGGTTTTAAAGCAAATTGACCGCCAGTAACCTGCGATTTCACCAAGAAAAGTTCTTCACCAAATTTTTGCCCAGTGACCAGATTTTTCATACAAATCTTTTTTTGTAATGTGTGGAGTCCAAACTTTTTTTCGAAACCATATTTTTTTGTCGCAATTGATTTGAATAATTCACAAAAACATCGCGCAAAAATTGTTCCGCGAGGTGTGAAAAAGTGGCAAACCGATTCCTACGAGTGGAGAAACGGTATACAAATCAAGTTCTTTACCAAGCTTACGATGATCACGTTTTTTTAGCTTCCTCCATTCGTTCAAGATATTCATCGAGTTCTTCTTGCGTTTCGAAAGCTACACCATAAAGCCGCTGCATTTGTGGATTTTTTTCATCGCCACGCCAATAAGCACCCGCCACACGCATCAATTTAAAAAGCACCAACTTCGCCAGTGTTTGAAAGATGTGGACCACGGCACAAATCTTTGTAATTTCCATTCGTATAGAAACTTACTGTTTCCGCGCCATTACCAAGCTCAAAAATAACCTTCTGCAAGGATTTTTGCGTCTGTTGTGCCAGCATTTTTTTAAATCGTTCAAAAAGCTCTAATTTATAAGGCTGGTTAGTTTCTTTTGCCCAAGAAATTGCTTCTTCAATTGAAATTTCGCTTCGCACAAAATCTTGTTTTTCAGCAATAATTCGCCGCATTGCTTTTTCAATTTTACCAAAATTTTTCTCTGAAATTTTATTTTCGCCCAAATCAATATCGTAATAAAATCCATCGTTAATTGCTGGACCAACACCAAACTTTGCATCTGGGTAGATTCGTTGAACTGCAGCTGCCATAGTATGCGCAAGGCTGTGACGCATTTTGAAAAGTTTTTTTCGTCTTTTTTTCTTTTGTTCTCCACTCTTTAAATTCCTTTCGAAAATAATATTTTTTTAACTACCTTTTATTTTATCACCACTTGAATTTTCTTGCAAGCTTTGTTAAAATAAAAACATGGGCGATTAGCTCAGTTGGCTAGAGCGTCACATTGACGTTGTGAAAGTCAGAGGTTCGAGTCCTCTATCGCCCACCACCTTATAAATATAGTACTCCTTTAACTATGTTTATTGTTATTGTTTTTTTATACATATTCTAAATACCGCACTCATTATGCGGTATTTTAGTTTTATAAAAATTACTTATCACTCTTCTCGCGATTATCTTTTTTGCAGATCATTTGGCAGTTTTCAGCCACCGTTTTTCCACCTTTGCTCCATGGATTTATATGATCAGCTTCCATGTCTTCAATTGCGTAGTGTTCACGGCACATTGGGCAAATTCCATTTTGTCGCTCATAAACTTGACTTTTAATATTATCGTCAAAAAGCTCGCAAACTCAAATATTTCTCATTATCCGTTAAAATATATTGATAAATTCCGCTTTTCTTGGTAACTTCATCATCTTTATAAAGTTCCGAAACCCGCCGTTCATTTTCTTCACCAATCTTTTCGAAACCTTGGTCTTTAAATTCATTATAAAATTCACCCCAAGGTAAGCCCTTCATTTCTTTACGATATTTAGGGAAAGCTCTCTGCACCCATTCCATAACATCTTCGAAATATCGCCAAAAGCTCTTTCGCGTTTGCATCGTGCTGGTGGATTCCCATATAATCCTCGATATTTCCGCCAGAAATCCACTTCAAAAACTGTTTCCAAAACCTCTTGGCGGATATAACTCTTGTTTAAATAATTACTATATCCATCTTGTGCAGAACAACCACTTTTTACTAAAAATATCGTTTAGCGTCAACCAACCAACTTCCCGTATAAACTGAATTTCTCAACTCTTGTGGCGTTAGTTCTTCTCCAGCAATATTCACAATTTTGAACCAATCCAGTTTCTCGCGCGTTTCACCCTCGCAAAAATAAATCATTAGCTCATATTCTTCAATTTGCTTTTTCTCTTCTGGAAATAAACTGCTAAAATAATCATTATCAACACTCAATGTAGCAGGAGTTAAAAATTACAAATTGACATCGTGCGCTGTTGCCCATCTAAAAGCTCAAAAGTTCCATCGCTATTCTTTGACCAATACATAATATTGAGCGGAAACCCTTTTCGAATCGTGCGAATCACCTCTTCTTGTTGTTCAACTTTATAAACAAACTCTCGCTGATACGGCGGGCGAATGTTCAACTTTCCACCATAGCCCACCACTCTACCAGTTTCTTCATCATTTTTCGAAACCAGCAAATAGATCTTTTTACTTTAATTTTTATGCAGCTCAATTTTCATTGCTTTTACCTTTCTACTTTCTTCTTTTTTTGATTAAAAATTCTTGCATATGGATCTTTTCTTCCATCAGAGAATTTTCAATTGCTTAGGTTTTGGTAATCCCTTCTCCACAACAGAGAAGAAATGAGGATTTAAATCTAAAATCTCAAATTGTTCAGGGTTAAACTTATTGAGAAAAGTTATCGGCACACCCATCACACCGTCATAATCTTTTGGGGATGTCTTTAACTTTCGAAACTTCAATCGCATCGTAATTGTCATATTTTTGGGTAATCGAGCGGATTGTATTTCTTTACCAAAAACCATCTCTTCGTGGCGTTTTTTTAATATCTAAGTTCGTATACCAATTTATTGCAGGAACTTTAATATAGTTATCCCCAAAATAACCTTTTACTCTCACAAAATTTTCGGTTAGATTCTAAATCATTTTCGTAAGGAGAAGTAAAAACCATACTTTGATTAAATCCATACCCAGCCCAAATTTTTATTTTTCTTTAATTAATTTAAAAATTTCCTTATAGGTTATTGCATTCATATTCCCTAAAAATCACAAACTTTTTATCAAATTCAATCAGTTGTGCCACATATTCACGAAACAGCGAAAACGGCGGGTTAGTTACTACAATATCAGCATGCTTGAGCAATTCTTTACTCTCGCTACTTCGAAAATCACCATCACCAATGAGTTTGGTCATTTTGCCACCCTTTTCGGCTTTTTCTAAAATCTCTTTAACATCTTGCAAGTTAATTGCACCGTCGCCATTTTGGTCATAAACTTCATCGATTTCAATTTTATAGGGTTTGAGTAAATCTTCAAAAGATGCATTTCCCTTTTTAGCCGGCAATTCTTTGAAAGCTACAGGTGAAGCAATATAGCTGGTGGCAATTAGTTTTTTGAGCTTTAAAGTGTTGAAATTTAATACAAAATACTTGAAAAAGTTACTTTCGTAAGGGTCATCACAGTTGCATAAAACTACCTTACCTTCAAAATGATGGCGGTAATGTGAAAGCTCCTTTTCGATATCCTTAAGTTGTGTGTAAAATTCATCATTTTTTTGACTCTTTGGCGTTATGTAAATTTTTTATTCGCCACGAAAAATCCTTTTCTTTTTCGAAAAAGATAAAAATGCGCAAGAAATAAAAATAGGACACTCTAACGAGTGTCTCAAAAATTCTTACGCATTTCGGGTTAAACCCTAAAAATAAATTTTTTTCGCTAAGGCGCCCTACTTCAAGGGGCTTTTAACTATGCGAAAAAAATGCACTTTCCGAAATGCTTTTTAATACTTAATTTTTTTGAGACACCTTAATTATATCAAAAACTAATTTTTTTGCAAAAAAATGTAAGAAATTTTATAACTTTTATTCTTTTTTTATTCACTACATATAGCGTTATGATGTTTTTAGTTTTACACACTCCTCAAAGCTTTTCCACAAGCTAATTTTTTTAATTTTTATTTATCTTTATTCATTTGGTGATATATTTTAGTTTTTCACTGTTCGCTTTTTTTAGGTTTGACTTTCGCGTGAAATGTTTTTATATTTAAAACCTTGATTTCACCTAAAAAGCGAACAAAAATTTTTTGTCTTTTGAAAAAAGTATTTAATATTACACTTATGCTTGCTTTTTTTAAAATAAAAACGCGGTAAAATGAAAAAAACGAGGTTAAATTTCGGAAAAATTTTTAACCAGGTTTGGGCATAACATAAAATCAGAAAGGTTTCTAGTAATATACCTCTTTTGTTACATTTATAGAACATTCTACTCTTTTTGTCACCCAAACGACAAACGAACTTTTTTGGTAAGGTTTAGATAAACCTTACAAGCGTTAACGCATAAGCGGTCAAAATGGCCGCTTTTAAATTTGATAAATATTAAGCCAAATAAAAAACACTCTTTTCAGAGTGCTTATTTTTTTACTTTTTTCTTTAAGGCTCGCAACTTTGCTTTTTCAGCTTTCACACGATCAATGTCTTCTATTCGCCCTTTTTGAGTTACGTCAAATTTATCAAGATATTTACCGAGTGCTAAACGAGTTTGCGAATATGCCGCCGCCGCCGCATTATAACAGATTGATGTCACCGGCATATAAACCCATTGCAAGACCATCCAGACTGAGCGTCGTTTTTTATAGCGTTCTGGGCGTGGTGGTAGCATTTTTAAGCTAATCAAAATCGTGATAAAAATACCGACTGTTGCAATTTGTTGTAGTGCACTAATTACATTAGGCAATTGATGAACGATCACACTTCGAGAAGATGCCGCATAAACAATCAACGGAACCCATCCACCGAAAGCTGCCATCGGCGATTGAAAAACTGCCGTAACATGACCGTCGATCAAGCGAATTAACTTCATTAAACCATCAACAACTGGTACATTGCGATTTTTCGAAAAATACAAATTCGCAACATACGGAATATCACTCGCACCATACATCCAGCGCCGAAGCTGAATAAACTGCGCTTTGAGAGTTTTTGGTAAAGTTTCACTCAAAACAGCATCTTGGTAGATTGGTACACGAACTGGTACAACATAATAATCTCCGCCAAAATGGAAATAACTTCGCCAAAATTGATGACCATCCTCAACAATTGTACGAGTTGACCAAAAATTCATCTCGACTAAAGCATCTAACGGTTGTGAGTGCGAGGCAAAATTTCGCAAAAGATGCGGTCGCATTGTTGAGACAATATTCCAAAATGAATTACCCGTCGCCACCACACGCATTGGAGCTGGAACATCCCAAATATTGTTTAAAAATAATGAAACTGGCTGGAATGAAAGTTTTTTGCGATCCTCATGAACAATAAATTCATAAGTTGCTGATGCAAAATATTCTTTATGCGGTTTATTATCGCTATCAAGCGTGGTTACAAGCACATTTTCGAAAGGAATCTTCTGATCTTCGCAATATTTTTGAAGCGCACGACCGGCAAAAAGTGATATTACCACCTTTTCCAACAACTTCATTTGGTAAATCTTTTGGATGTTTAACAATCTCAAAAGCTCCAAAATCTTTCGAAAATTCTTTTTGAAGCCGAATCGCCGTTTTCTCAATTTCTTTTCCGCCACGCTCTTCGTAAGCCAAGAAAATCAAAAGCTTTTTAGCATCATAATTTGAATCTAAAACAGACTGAATTGTCGGCTGAATTACTTCGTAAGGCTCATTATAGGCCGCAACAATTACCGCATTTTTAACTTCCGAAGGCTTTGGAAATTTAGCCTGATCGTTTGAAATATCGTGAAGATTTTTGAATGTGTTGCTTAAAATTATATTCTTTTTCAATTTTTGAACCATACTTTTTGAGCATTTTTTTAGCATTTTTCAAGATCTTTTCAGCCGTTTATTCCAGTCAACTTTTTGCGCTTTTTTTCAATCTGAATATGCCCTGTAATCATTCGATAGGCAATTCCAATCGCCTTAACGAGAAGGGTTGTGATTATTGTTAAAAAGATAAACTGAAGCTAAAAAAATGGAGAAAAATTGAAAGTACGAACATTAAAAATAATCGCACCAAAACTCAAAACAGCTGGTAGAATTTCGAAAAAAACGGTATTTTAGCGTACGTCTACCGAGTGGAATTTCGATATCAACTTTTTTTGCATCTTCATTAGTTTGGAATCTCACGAATTGAAGTGTTAATAACCACCAAACCAATCAAAATAACAATAATACTAAAAATCGCAAGAACAATTGCCGTTCGATGGCCTGCAATTTTATACATTTTTGCAATAATAATATTATGTAAAAATGCAACAATCAAGCCGAAAAATGCCAACTCAATTCGATAAAAGCCATGAATCTTTATAGAATTCGCTCGTCCCAAAAATTGTATATCGAACATTTAAAAGATAATCGTATGATTTTGTATTTAAAATCATAAAAATAAAGAAAAATAATTCCAGCAAGAAAAAAACCGAAATCATAGTTATCAACATTCGGCGGTCTTTTTAAAAATTGGTTTAAATAAATCAGTTATCGTTTTCATAAAAAAATAAATTGGAGCCGATGAGCAGGATTGAACTGCTGACCTACGCGTTACGAGTGCGTTGCTCTACCAACTGAGCTACATCGGCATATATTTAAATTATATCACAAACTTTTTGAAAAAAATAAACCAAAAAAAGTGCTTGATTTTTTTCATTCGAAGTTTGGTAAAATTGTATTATATCGATATGCGCTCGTGGTATAGTTGATCGAGTACGCCTCCCTGTCACGGAGGAGATCGCCGGTTCGAATCCGGTCGGGCGCGCCAAATTTAGATATTTAATTAATCGCTTTCAGCGATTTTTTTAATTTATTCAAAAATAAAAAAATGCGCACTTTTATGCGCATTTTTTTAATCAACTTTAATGTATTTTTTTAATCTTGCCTTCTTTTTCAAGACTTTCAATCTGTCTATTAAATTCTGTAAATTTAATTTTTATCGACTCATAACTAACTTCATTATCGTTTTTCAATCAATTTTACGATATAATATCCATCACCCGCATTCGAAATGAATGGCTCCGAAACTCCATCAACTTTCAAATCGGCAGAAACTTTCGCACGACCACCATCGATATTAATTTTTCGAACTTTTCCAGGTTTACTATACTCAACCTTATCGCCAAACTTATTGGCTGCCGAAGAAAAATTATTTGAATTTTCACTCAAATATTTCGAAACCTCATTTTTAGGTTTTCTGCGTTTTTGTCGATTTGAGCTATAACTTTTCGGCGAAGAAGTGGCAACTCAATAAACATTCGTCGATATTCGCTTGGTGAAAGACCATAGTTGTCAGCTGCAATTTTATAAAGCGCAGTTTCAGTAAGTTCTGTATTTTTGAGTTTTTCGCTGAGCATCAAAAAAACTTCGCTAATTTCCTTTTTCAGAAACCGTAATCCCCAACTCACGCGCCTTTTTGAGCATATGTGTTCGAAATTACATTTTTCATCGCCTTAGATTTGTTTAATGTTGAAAGTACATTTGTGTTACTTGCACCTTCAATCTCATCTTTTTTTAGCATTTGCAATTTGCATATTTGCGCGATATTCCATTAAGTAATCGCTATAAAGTGCTCGCTCACCATCAACTCGAGCAATTGGAAATGGCAAAACAGTCGTAAAACGATAGATAAATTCACTTGTGTTTTGCGCTTGATAAAGCTGATACCAAAGTAAACCTGTTCCAGTAATCAAAATTACTCCAGCAATGATTAACACATTAATCACCAGCCGATTTTTACTATATTGAACAGGATATTTAAATTTTTTTACCTTTGTTCAAAAATTTCTTTTCGCTGTTCTTCAAGCGTTGTGTTTGTAATTTTTGCAATCTGACTTTCATGAGTTTCAGTCTTTTTCGAAACTCTATCTTTAATTTTTCTTGCTTTCTCTTTAATATTCTTCATTTTCTTCCTCCGTTTCAACTTTCGAAATTGCATCTTGAATCTTGTTATAAATATCTTCTGGATGTTCAACATTTTTTTAATCTCTAAATCACCAACAATTGTCAAAAATATTTATCGTCCCAAAATTGAAAATTTCACCAAAAAAATCCTGGAACCTCAAAAATTAACACTTTGAATTTTTGAAAGTGGCAAATCCATCATCCTTCTCCCAAAAAATCCTTTTTGCGTAATTTGACGAATACGCTGATTTGAAACAATATAAATTGAATAATACCAAAGCATGAATTGATACAAAAAAATAAGATCAGTCCAACAACAAATCCACCCAGCGCAATCCAGAGAGCATCCATCAAATTATCAGAGGTTAACATAAAAAAAGTTGGCAAGCAAGAAATTGCAAAAATACCCAAAAAGAGGTAAAAAACCTTTTTCGCATTGCAATAATATGCTTTCGAAACATAAAGAGAAATTCTTCGCCCTCTCTTTGACCTTTAAAGACTTGTTCTTTCATAAATAAAATTAGTGGTACCCCGGATAGGAATCGAACCTATAACCTTTTCCTTAGGACGGAACTGCTCTATCCAATTGAGCTACCGAGGCTCACTATTCTATTTTACCAGATTTTTTGAAAAATAGCGAGATTTTAGCGTGTGAATTTTTCGCGAGGTGAAGAATAATCGTATATTTCGTAATTCGAAAACCAATGTTCAATCTCTTGTTTAGCTTCCTCAACACTTCCTGAGGCATGAATTAAATTCGGAATTCCAACATTATGTTCATCTGCATAGCCAAAACTCATATGCGAATAATCTCCACGAATCGTGCCAGGGAGCGCCGATTTTGGTTCAGTCCCACCAACAAGTTTTCGAACTAATTCAACCGCCTCAACACCTTCAAAAACCATTGCAATCACTGGTCCTTGAGTCATAAACTCCAGTGCCATATCAAAAGCTTTTTCGCCACGGCGCGTCACCATCTTGCCAATCCCCTCATAATGCTTATGATAATGCTCTTTATTCGGAAAAAAATCATTTTTCGTGCCGACAATTTTTAGTCCAACTCTTTTCGAAACGCGTTAAAATTTCACCCACAATTCCACGCTGAACCGCATCCGGCTTGAATAAAATTAATGTTCGCTGAATTAATTTTTTTCGACATCAAATCCTCCTTAATCTTATATTAAAAATTATACTATTTTTTTATGAAAAAATGCTATAATAAGATTATGTATATTTCTGAAGGAATCGTTGATTTTATTGAATCGCTTGAAGTTGAAGGTGGGCGTTCGAAAAAAACCGCCGATAATTATCAGCTCTACCCTAGAACGTTTTATTGAGTTTAGTGGCGATATTTTTGGTGAAAAATTGATTCCGAGCTTGTTCGAAAGTATCGTTTGTGGCTAAATCGTTATAAAAAAATGATTTCGGAAAAGAACTCAGCCGAACTACACAAGCTTATCATTTAATTGCACTTAGAAGATTTCTAACTTATTTGGCGCGGCGCGATATTCAGAGTTTAGAACCTTCAAAAAAATCGAACTGCCAAAAAAATCATCAAACCACAAGTTAATTTTTTTACATTATGAAGAAGTTGAACGACTCATTTCCGCAATCCCAAATGAAACTGAAAGCGATTTACGAGATCGTGCAATTATTGAACTTCTCTTTTTCGAGTGGATTACGCGTTTCCGAATTGGTTGGATTGAATCGCGGAAATATTAACACAAAACGGCGAGAATTTACTGTGCGCGGAAAAAGGAAACAAAGACCGACCGATTTTTTTATTTTCGAAAAACAGCCGCTGAACATATCGAAAAATTATCTTGAAGCGCGAAATGATAACCTTCAACCACTTTTTGAACTATTCGAAAAGATATAAAAAGCCATCAACTGATGGAAATTACCGCCGAATTACCCCGCGATCAGTTCAGCGAATGGTCGAAAAATATGCAAAACTCGCAGGAATTACAAAACATGTTTCTCCGCATACGATGCGACATTCTTTTGCGACAGATTTGCTGGTAAATGGAGCAGATTTGCGATCCGTTCAAGGAATGCTTGGGCACGCAAGTATAGCAACAACTCAGATTTACACCCATATTACTGACCAACATTTGAAGGAAATCCACGAAAAATTCCACAGCGAAACAGAATAAAAGTGACTTTCGAAAAGCCACTTTTATTTTTATTTTCCAGTTGTACGAACCGTAAGTTCAAATTTATTGACTGCACAGTAATTGCTTTTAACATCACCTTCACAGTTTCGGCTACCTTTATTCAATCTGATATCGCCGTTTTCTGGCGTCCCAAGAACATAGTCGATATTAACCATCATTTGGTGCGAAATATCATTTTTCAAATTATTATTTGAACTAAATCGAATTTGGTGAATTTGAAGATTAATTTCACCTTCAGTTAAAATTTCCGTTGTAGTACTATCTTTCGGAACTCTTTCCCAAATTCCACCATTTGCACTCGCGTTAGGCTCACAATAAGCTTTCGAAGTATCGTGAGTTTTTACAAATCTAAGTGTTGGCTGATTTTGCCCAGAATATCTAATTTGTGCATTTGAAAGATTTGTATTCCATAAATAGCTCACAACTCCAGTACAAAATGCGCCAGATCCGTTGAATTCACGATAATATTCATTTCCAACAGATCCATCCCAACCTTCGAGCATCGAGGTTGAATTTAGCGTTTTCGTCAAATCAACGTTAATTGTTCGCGATGCTGCATTCAAATCTCGATAAGTTGTTCCACGCGTGATTGTGTTTGTCATCTGAATAATCAACCCAGCAACCGCAATCATCAAAAAAAGCAACCACACCCATTGCGAGCATTAATTCCATAATTGTAAAACCTTTTTTTACCTTAACCTCGCGGATCATACAACCTCACAATCGTTCCAAGTGTTGTGTTAATATTACTTCCTGGTGATAACCAACATGCACGAATATGGAAATCATAGTATCGCGTGCCAGTAGCGTGAACTTTTTCAACCCAAATTCCTTCTGATCCATGATAATTAGCTTGAACATTCGTTAAAGCGTTAGAATCCACATCATTACCATACACAACTCGAGGATAAGTTAAAGCATTTTTTATTCTGTCGTTATGGTAAGCCATATCATTTCGCGAAATTACAAAAGCACTCGTTCCCCTACTGCAATCTTCTAGCCTAGTTGCTGAACCTTGTGTTCCAGTTGTGAGACTATTTTGCCAAAGTTGCGCCACTTGACTATTAATATTATTGTTCGAATTTCCATATTCCGCCATGAAAGCTGCATTTGAAAATCGCAAGGCCTCTGCCTGTGTATCCATCGCGTTACGTGCCATTGTTAACTGTAAACTCGCTAAAGCGCGCGACATTCCGTTATTCATAGTTGTGAGGCCAATCATCATTACAGTTGCAAAAAAACCGCAATTGATAAAAAGTACCTCAACCAATGTATCACCTTTTCGAAATCTCATTATAATCTAACTCCATCAATTATTACATCTCCAAAACGAGCATCACCCGTTCGATCACCACCACAAGAAGATCCATTCGGCCCATCAAGCGGAGCAACCTCGACCGCCGCCGATGAAGGACCAATTTTAATCACTTTGTTTCGATCACCAAAGAAGTTAAATCCACCAGAATACCAATTATTATCATCAATTGGGCGAACGCAAACATTGACGGTCTTTTTGTCGTGAATAACTAAATCTGGATGGAGATTTGTATTTCGAAAATGCAAAATATATTCTTCGAAATTCATTTGTCCAAATTCGATCAACCCCGAAATCCCAAAAGAAATTATAGAGCTATCAAGTGGAGACCTTAAAATTAAAATTCCAGTTATAGTATCAAGCCCCTTATAAGTAACACGATCGCTTGTTATTGTATTTACTCTGACCTCACCACTAAATTTACGCTTATTTCCCAAAAGAGGATCTTGTCGATTATCTGTTACATTTTTGTAAGTTCCACGCCATTGCAGCTCAATATCTTTTAAGCCATTCACCTCATTTTTACCATAATCAATTACAAATTTAGTCGCTTTCAATGCGTCAATGCTATTATTACAAGCACCACCATCACAATCTTTAGAAGTATCAATATCTTTACCAATTACATCAAAAACCTTTGCGCGATCCTGCCTGAGTGTTGCATTTTCATTTCCAGGAATAACTATACCACTATAAAGCGAAATAAACTTTCCCAGCACTACACAATTCGAAGAACCGGTTTGTGAGCCAGAATTATCCCGAGTGATACTTATATTCATTCCTGTATCATTGCATTTAATTCGCGTATTACCTTTTTCATTGCTCTGATTTTCAACATCACTAAAAACGCTTTGTAGATCCGACTTAAAAGTGTTCACTGAGTCGTTATATCGTTGTTTTTCGATGTTTGCATTCCAGCCAATAAGCATCGTTGCTATCATTAAACCAGAGACACCCAATACGAGCATCACCTCAATAATAGTAAAAGCTTTTTTCATTTTAAAGTTTTTCATAATTACTCCTATTATACCATAAGCGTCTTAATTTTTACATCATCAAAATCGCAAAATTTGCTAAAATGTGTTGTTGAAAAATTAATAGAATTAAAGCCGCCAAAAATCATTGCTGGTCCAAACGGAATTTGTGTTCCGCGCTTGACTTTTCGAAAACGTAAAATCGACTGAAAAAAACCGCAAAAAGCAAGCCGATAACATTCGAAAAAGAAAAAAAGTAGAAAAAAATTGCAAATACCGGCAAATTTGGAAGAATTAAAACAAGCCCAACTGCCAAAAAATCCAGTCACCACCGCCAACCCACTGTTCTTTCGAAACTTTTGCAAGCACAAAATAAATTAGCGGAAACATTGACATTGAAATTACGAAATTTATAGCAGAAATAAAATTAAATCCGCCCTAACGCCAACAAAACCGCTTATCCAATAAATAAACGCTAAGCAGTTAAAAAAATCCAGATGATTTTTTTGTTGGCAAAAGTGACCATTTCATGTCGTAAATAAACATAATTGCCAGCGGAACAAAAAGCCAAAAAAATAAAACAACCAAGCGAAAAGTCGCCAAAATTGATACAGAACCGTTTGAAACTGGGTTAAAAACAAAGAAAATAATTGCAAAAAGCGCAAACATTAAAATTTCAGAAATAAATTCTAAGCGCACCGATTTTTTTGAACGACATTTTTCGACATTTCCCACCAGAGAAATCCACGAAACAATTGGAATTAAATCGAACCATTTTTAGCTGATAACCACAATTTAAACAATGTGAGCGGTCGTTTTTGACTTTTTTTGAAACAAGAGAGTGGAGTTTTTCCATTCAGTAGAATCAATTTTTTTCACCAGCTGATTTTTTTCATCTTGAAGCTGACTGGCACGCAAACGCCAAACTTGTGCCACTGAAAAACTGCCAAAAACAGCGCCAATCAATCCAAAAACTAAACTTAATAGAAAATCCTCCACTTTCTTCCTTTCGAAAAATTAAACTTTTGTAACAAGCGAGTAGATTGGAAACAAGATTGCACCAATCAAACCACCCGCCATCAAGGCCATGACAACCATCAAAATTGGCTCAATTAAAGTTGAAATTGCTTTAATTTGCTCATCGAGCTCGTCTTCGTAAACCTGCGCAGTTTTTCCAAGCATTTCATCGATTTTACCAGATTGCTCACCAATATTAATCATTTGTGGAACCATATCCAAAAATATAATCTTTACCCTTTAACGCCTCAGAAAGAGTTTTACCACCTTGAACGAGTTTCCCAGCTTCATCGATACTTTTCTTTACTATAACATTATTCATCGCGTCGCCACAAATGTTGAGCATATCGAGCATTGCAACACCAGTTGAAAGTAAAAGCTGACCAGTTCGCGCAAATCGAGCCATGTAAAGCTTTCGAAAAAGCGGACTAAAAAGTGGTACATTAAGCTTGAAGTTTGCAGCAAATTTGATGCCAGATTCAGTTTTGAGATATTGCGCAAAGAAGTATCCACCAATCCCCAAACAAATAATCACAAGCCACCAGAAATTAATCATAAAAATCAGAGATTGCGATTAAGATTTCAGTTGCCATCGGCAATGCTTGATGCATATCTTTATAAAGCTGTTTCACCTGAGGAACAACTTGTACCATCATAAATGCCATCACAAGACCAATAACTACAAGCACAATTGCCGGGTAAGTTAATGCTCCACGAATTTTACTCATCATTGCAGCATCTTTTTCCTGCTGAGTTGCAACACGGCGGAGAGATTCATCGAGCGTTCCCGACATTTCACCGGCTGCAATTAAAGCAAGATAAACCTTATCGAAAACTTCTGGAAATTTCGAAAAAAAGCATCTTTCAAGCTTGAACCACTTTCAACCGAAGCTAAAATATCATCAACGATCGCACGCATTTTCTTATTTTCAGTTTGTTCAGAAACCGTTCGAAGAGCTTGTGCAAGTGGCAAACCTGCGCCGATCAAAGTTGCAAATTGTCGAGTGAAAACAATTTTATCCTTCATAGTAATGCGGTTAAGAAAACTCATCAACGCATTCTCTTGACCAACTTCACGAATATTATCTTGCAAAATATATCCCTGATCAATTAAAGCTTTTCCTGCAGCTCGCTGACTTTCGGCGCTAATTTCACCCTTAATAATCTTGCCAGTCACTTTATCTTTTACTTTGTACGAAAAATTTTTTTTCATATTAGCCTCTCATTAATCTTTCGAATTCAACCAAATCAACTGCAAATTCACGTGCATTATCGTAAGTTACGATTCCAGATTGAACCATTTTTACAAGCGTGCGATCCATTGTTTGCATTCCTTGATCAGCACCAGTTTGAATTACAGTATCAAGCTGGTGAGTTTTGCCTTCACGAATAATATTTCGAATCGCCGGATTCGCCACCATAATTTCTGCCGCTACAACACGACCACCACCAATTGCCGGCACAAGTCGCTGGGCGCAAATTCCTGAAGAATGTTCGCTAATTGTGAGCGAACTTGCGGTTGCTGATGCGGAGGGAAAAACGTCGATCATACGGTCAATTGATTGAGCTGCAGAGTTCGTATGGAGTGTTGCAAAAACCAAGTGTCCAGTTTCTGCAATCGTAATCGCCGCTGAAATAGTTTCAAGATCACGCATTTCACCAATCAAGACAACATCTGGATCTTGACGAAGCGAGCTTCGAAGGGCTGCAGAAAATGAGTAGGTGTCATAATGAACTTCCCGTTGAACGATCGCTGAGCGTTTTGATTTATGCGTAAATTCAATTGGATCTTCAATTGTAATAATGTGTTGTGCTTTTTCACTGTTAATTTTATCAATCAAAGCAGCAAGAGTTGTGGATTTTCCTGAACCAGTTGGACCTGCTACAAGAATCAAACCGCGTGGATAATCAGCAAAAAGACTGTATTGCCGGCGGCAAACCAAAGCTCATTAATCGTTTTGATTTGAGTTGGAATTAAACGAAGTGACGCTGCAAGATTCCCTTTTTCATGAAAAGCATTAACACGAAAACGACCTAAATCACCAAAAGCAAATGAGAAGTCAAATTCTTTATCTTTAATTAAGATTTTTCGCTGATCATCGTCAAGAATAGCAAAAACTAACTGCTCAACTTCTTCGGCGTTTAATTGACTATATCCAGAAAAAGGAGTTAAAGCTCCATCAACACGCATCATTGGTGGCAAACCAACCTGCAAATGAAGATCGCTAGCGTTTTTTCTAACTATCTCTTCAAGTAAAATTTCAATTCTTAGATTTTGGTTCATATTTCTCCCTTTTATGCGCTATCCGATGCAACCCTATTAACTTCTTCAAGTGTCGTAATTCCTGTTAATGCTTTCAAATATCCATCTTGTCGCATTGTAATCATTCCCTGCGCCATTGCAACTTTTTGAACTTCGTGCGATGTTGCGTGTTTAATAATTAACTGTTGAATTTCTTCTGTTACTTCCATAACCTCATACAAACCAGCACGTCCCTGATATCCACCTGGTGTTTGCGGAGTATCACGCCCCTTAACTAGTGTATAGGATTTTTGATTTGCAAGTGGCAGGTTTTTATACCCCAAGTCGGCTGAAACTTTCTCAACTTCTTCTGGAGTTTTCGGTAATAAATGACCAACAGTTTCAATAATACTTTGTGTTTGGAGTGGCGAAGATTGATAGGTGTTTCGCTTAGCTGCCACTCTTCGAACAAGTCGCTGTCCAATAATTGTGTTCACTGTTGAAGCAATCAAAAAAGGCTCAATTCCCATATCAATCAAACGTGGCAGAATTCCGGCAGCAGAGTTGGTGTGAAGTGTTGAAAACACCAAGTGTCCAGTTAGAGCAGCCTGAACTGCCAAGTTCGCAGTTTCACCGTCACGAATCTCACCAACCATCACAATATCTGGGTCGAGACGCAAAATCGAACGCAATCCAGCCGCAAAAGTTAAGCCAACCTCAGCATTAACCTGAATCTGATTCACGCCGTCCATCTTATATTCAACAGGATCTTCAAGCGTAATAATATTTACTGAATCGTCTTTAATTTCTTTAATTAAGGCGTAAAGCGATGTAGACTTACCCGAACCAGTTGGACCAGATGTCAAAACCATTCCATTTGGCGCCGCAATCCCCTTTCGAATTGTTCGAAGCGCGCGCCCTGCATAACCCATTTCTTCAAGATTAAAAGAATTTCCCGTCTTATCAAGAAGACGAATCACTACCTGTTCACCCCAAACCACTGGCGAAATCGCAATACGAAGGTCAACTTCTTTACCACTCACCGCTACGGCAAACTGACCATCTTGCGGAACACGGTGTTCGTCAATCTTCAAATTCGAAAGAATCTTAATGCGTGAAATTAACGCTGGCTCAATACTCTTTGGCAAATTCATAATTTCACGAAGAACACCGTCAATTCGACAGCGAATTTTTCAAAGCTTTTTCAAGCGGCTCAATGTGAATATCAGACGCTTTCGCACGAACAGCATATTCCAAAATTGTATTTAGAGCTTTCGAAATTGGCGAATCTTGAACAATCGTTTGAACTTGTCGCTTTGATTCTGCTTCAGCCTGAGTTTGCGCGTCAACATTTTCCGCTAAAAGCATCCACACCAGAAAGATCAGTTTTATATTGTTCCAAAACATGTTTAATCGAATCTTGGCTTGCCATGAATACTTTTAGTGGACGCTGAATCAAGCTTGAAAGATAATCAACAGCCTGAATATTCGTCGCATCAAGCATCGCAACAGCAATACGACCCTGGACCTCAGCAATTGGAACAGCCATATTTCGCTCAGCAATATCAACAGTAATTAAATCCAAAGTTTCTTGCGGAATTGTTGTATTTTCGAGATTTACATATGGAATCCCCGAAACATGTGATGTCGCGTGAACAAGAATTTCGTTGTCCAAAATTTTATGCTCAATCATATACGACATCAGAGACTGATTTTTTGAACCAGCCTCTTTCATAGCCAACTCAATTTTAGATTCTTGAACAAGCCCCTCTTCAATAAGGAGTTTTGCAAGCCTATCTTGGATATTATTGGTTGGTAATGTCATTTTTGTTCCTTTAATTATTATTGTCCAATATTAATCTGAACGGTTGGGTTAATAGCGTCTTTATTAAAAATATCGCTGCTTGGTTTTACATATTCGTTCGAAATTGGTTTAGTCACTTTAACATCATAAGACTGCTCAGCAAAACCACCTTGAGCCAATGAATTAATAATTAAATATGAAACCAAAACGCTAATTCCAGCAATTAAAACAATCATTGCAATATCAGTTTTTTTCATTATTTCGAACCTCCTGACTTGCTTGAATTTTGAGTTCCATTTGTGCTTGAATTTGATTTTGTCGGTTTAGCATTTTCATCTGCCACAACTTTCTTGTTTTCGAGCATCATCACATATTTAGGGTAATAATATGCTTTTGCCGAGAAGTTCAAGCTAAACTTATTTGTTGAACGCTCAAATTTAAAGCTTGTAATATTAATCGCGCGAATTGATTTCTCCATTTTTCGAACAGTTTTAATCAAGTTATTAAGCGCGTCATCCTGAGATTTCGAAACGCTATTTGCACTTGCGCCTTCTGTTTGGAAACCTGCAGAAATAGTTGCCGAAAATTGGATATCTTTAACATCGTTTGGAATTTTATTTTTATCTTCAATTCCTGTTGGCGATGATGTTTGCGTTGATGTTGTTGAAGTTGAAGTAGAACTCGAGCTTGATGTTGAAGATGAACTGTTACTATCATTTGAAGCTGCTGCAGAGTCAGCCGAATCAATACTGAAAGCATCCAAAGTTACACCTTCGGAAAAAAATCTTCTTTTCAAGACTCGCCGCAAGAGCTGCAGCGTTTTCCCTATCTGGCAAAGCATCGGCAATAACTCGCAATCCACCATCTTCAAGATTTGACTTCAATTGACGCTCATTAAGATGTGAATCAGTTTCTAGTGCACTCAATTTACTCTTCAAATCTTCGATATTTTTGATATTTTGCTCAATAGTTTTAATACTTTTTATCTTGCTCACCAATCACTTTCGCGTTAAAAGTAAAAATCCTAAACAGATAAATCATACCAACAACCGATGCACCCGTAATTAGAGCGGCACCAGCAACGGCTAAAAAACATCATCTGGTTGGCTTTTATTGATCTCATTCCGTTTCAAAAAAAGCTACTTCTTTATTTTCACCCATTATTTATTCCCCTTTTCAGATTCTTTTTCGAATTCTGTGTGAAAATTCCAGCAGGAACTTGAACTGTCGAGTCGGTAACATTCTTTCGACCAAGAGTTTTTAACAGCGAAGTTTTTTTCGAAGCAAATTTCAAAGCATCTTCGTTCAGCTTGAAATTAACGCCAAATCGTAGAACGCTCTGGCCCTTATCATTTTGTTCCCAAAGAGCTCTCAGTTCGAACAACCGAACCTTCATCAGCAATCATACAAATCGTTGAATCTTTTTCAACTTCACTTGCTTTACATTTGGAATTCTCTCCATCATAAATAATTTGCGAATATCGAATCGTTTTTAATGAAAGCTTCAAGCGCTGGAAATCCGTTGTTTGTCTGACCTTCAATCGAAACAACGCGAGTTTCTGGGTCGTAATTTACAGCGGAAAAATAAAACCGCATTCTCACCTGTCGTTTGAATCGCTGGCATAATTGTTCCAATTAAACGTGAAGTATCTGGTGATGCATTTCGAATTTTTGAATTGCGTTAAGCTGGTTTCGAAGTGTTGCGGCAGTATCACCATCTTGAATTTTTTGCATATTACTAAATTTATTCGAAATATTACTTGTATTTAACCCCATAAGTAACTGTTGAGCTTGTGTAGCACCAAATAATAAAACCACACTGGTTAGCATTACTCCACCAATAACAATGGATCCAAAAATAACCACATTTCGAATTCTTTGAGCTTTAAGAAGTTCGCGTTTAATGTCTGGTAAAAGGTTAATTTCAACCATTATTTATTACTCCTTTCCGCCAAACCAACAGCAACGGCAAATTCATTACCAACGGTCATAACTTGTTGTTGATATTTAGCTGGGACATTCACATTTTGGAATGGGTTTGCTGAATATGATTGGATTCCGATTTTAGAAGAAATATACTCAGGCATTTGTGGAATAATTCCTAAAAATCCAGAAAGCGAAATCATACCAACTTGCGCAGTTTGATATTTTACTCCTAAGAATTTGATTGATTTTGAAATTTCTTGAACAAAATTTTCAAGTGTAATCTCAATTGCACGAAAAACCTGACCCTCAAGCTTATCTTGAGCCAAACCAAATTTCATGATAAACTGACGCGCTTGGTCTTCTTTAATGTTTAAATTCTGCGCAGCAGACTTAACAAGCCCTGAAATTCCAGTTGGAATTGTTCGAACAAGTCGTGGGGCACCTTGATAAACAATCGAAAGATCCGTCGAAAGCTCACCCATATCGATAATTAACTGAGCTTGACCGGATTGATTTGGAGTAAATAATGAACGAGTCATTGCTAATGAATCTGGTTCACTCGCAACAACGTTAAAACCTAATCCTTCAATAAATTCCATTTTTTCTTCACTATATGATTTTGCTGTACTTGCAAGCAAGATCTCCAAAGAATCGGGATTTGATAAAGATTCTCCAAGTAAAGCCCAGTCAACCTGCGCATCATCAACCGCCATAGGAATATATTGATCGAATTGATATTTGATATTTTTTTGTAGTTCCCTAGTGTCTTGTTTTGGCACTTCAAAAATTGTCGTAAATGTCTTTTGAGACGCAAGACTAATCGCTACATTTTTTTGTTTTTAATATCGCTCTGCCCGATCATCGTTGAGATAATTTCCCCAAACGACGACGACTTTCATCAGAATTACTCAAAAACTAATTGAGGGTCAACCTGCGTATAACCAAGGCCAACTAAATTCCAAGAATTCTCCCCAGCTTTTGAAAGCTGGACAGCACGAATCGCATTCGTTCCAATATCTAACGAGAAGAAATCGCCCACACCTTTAATATTAATCATGTCCATATTTTTAACATAAACGTGATATAAAAATCAAGCTTTTTTTATGCTTTATTTTTGAAGTTTTTTTAGTTTTCAATTTAGGTTAATTTGTGATAAAATATAAAAGATTTTTAAAAGGAGATTTTATGAGTTTATCAATTGGAATTGTTGGACTGCCAAATGTTGGTAAGTCAACATTATTTAACGCTTTAACAAATAATGATATTTTAGCGGCGAATTACCCTTTCGCTACAATAGAGCCAAATACTGGAATCGTTCCAGTTCCTGATGCTCGTCTAAATAAATTGGCCGAGATTTATGGTTCACAAAAAATTATTCCAGCTACTGTAACTTTTGTTGATATTGCTGGGCTTGTTGCTGGCGCTTCGAAAGGCGAAGGTTTAGGAAATAAATTCCTAGCCAACATCCGCCAGTGCGACGCAATCGTTCATATCGTCCGAGCATTCGTAAATAACGATATTGTCCATGTATCAAATGAAGTTAATCCAAAAAATGATATCGAAGTTATTAATACTGAACTAATTTTGGCTGATATTCAAACTATCGAAAACCGCTTACCTAAACTTCAAAAAGAGGCAAAAGCTAAACCAGCTCTTAAAAAACAGGTTGAATACTTGAACAAATTAATTGAACAACTTCAATCCGGTGTTATTCTTTCGAATATTGAAGATTTGGACTACGAAACAATAAAAGATTTACATTTACTAACCGCAAAGCCTGTTATTTACGCTTTCAATGTCGATGAAGAAACCCTCATGGATGATAGTAAAAAAGAAGAACTTTCGAAAATAGCTACTCCAGCAAAATCGATCTTCGTTTGCGCAAAGCTCGAAGAAGAGCTAAAAGGATTGAGCGAGGAAGATGCAAAAGATTTACTCGAAAGCTACGGCGTTCAAGAAACTGGGTTAAATCAAATGATTCACGCAGCTTATGATACGCTAGGATTACAAAGCTATATGACTGCTGGGCCAAAAGAAGTTCATGCATGGACTGTTAAGAAAGGGTGGACTGCCCCGCAGGCCGCTGGCGTAATTCATACAGATTTCGAAAAAGGTTTTATTGCTGCACAAATTGTTAATTTCAATGATTTAGTGGAAGCTGGTAGCGAACTTGCCGCAAAAAATAACGGAAAAGTTCGAACCGAGGGTAAGACTTATATAATGTCGCCCGATGATGTTGTTGAGTTCAGATTCAATGTTTAATCAAAAAATACCGCCTTTATATTGTGCGGTATTTTTAATGTTTCATTTATTAGTATATTTTCTTCAAAATATAGAATCGCTCCTGATTGCCTTTTGAACCTTTAACTTCACTATCTCGCTTATTCTCTATGAACAAATTATTTATACGACACCATTTTTCGAAATCTTGAAGTATTTTTCGTCTATATGAATTATTTTTTACAACACCATTAACTGTTCCATTTTTTTCCCAGCTTCAAATTGCGGTTTAACCATTGCAACGATTTTTTTGTATTAATATTAGAAAGTTTGCAAACGCTCGGAAGTATTTCCTTTTATTGATATAAAACTCACATCAATAACAACAATATCAATTTTTTGGTCAGTTTTAAAATTTCTAATATCTGTTTTTTCATATAGTTCAATTTTTTTGTTCAACCTTAGAAATGGGTCCATTTGATCCGTACCAACATCAACAGCAATAACTTTATCTGCTCCATTTCGAAGAGCATAATCAGTAAAACCGCCAGTACTTGATCCTACATCTAAAAACAATTTTTTTCTTTTAAAAATTAAGCCCCATTAACTTCGCTACACTTTCAAGCTTCATTCCAGCACGAGAAACGTATTGGATATCTTGAAGGATTTTAATGTCAGAATCAGCACCCACAAAGAAACCTGGTTTTTGAACAACCCCGTCAACCAAAAACCTTACCAAGCTTAATATAGCTCTCTGCCTGAGAGCGGCTATTCACCATTTTCTTTTGTACCAATAGATGGTCAAGTCTTATTTTCATACCGATATTATACCACAAAACACCTTTAAAAATCTACTTTTTCAATATTGTTCAACTTTTTTTATACAATAAAAAAATAGGTCAAATCTTTCGAAAATTCAACCTATTTTACGAGCAATTACTTATTTTTGTCGCTCTCGATAATCTCCTGTTGAAGTATCGACTGAGATAACATCATTTTCTTTAATAAATGCTGGGACTTTAACGACGATTCCGGTTTCGAGTTCTGCATCTTTCAAAACGCTTGAAGTTGTGTCACCTTTTACAACATTTTCAGTATAAACAACTTTTAGCCAAACATTTTTTGGAAGCTCAACATTAATAACTTTACCATCGAAAAATTGAAGGTTTAGCTCATCAGCCTCTTTTTAGATAGCCTGCGGCATCATCAATAATATCTTTTGAAAGCTGAAATTGCTCAAAAGTTTCTGGATCCATGAAATGAAAATCTTCACCATCATTATAGAGATACTGAACTTTTTTATTCGAAACTTCAGCTGGTTCAACTTTATCTTGCCCTTTAAAAGTCTTTGGCAGAAGTGCGCCAGTGATAAGATTTTTAATTTTTAAACTCACGATACTTCCGCCTCGACCGACAACTTTTTGGTTATATTCAACCACGCGGTATGGCTGACCATCAAGCTGAAAAAAACTACACCTTTTTTTAAATCTGTTGGTTGGTACATTTTACTCCTTTAAATTAAAAAATAAATCTTCCCCCACCATTTGAGCAAGGAAGATTCGAAAATCAATTAAGCATTCGTTACGAATGCCAACAAGGCCAAATGACGTGCACGCTTGATAGCGACTGTCAATTGTCGTTGTTGCTTAGCGCTCAAACCAGTTTTTTTGTAGCTGGCTCAATTTGACCATAGATGTTTACAAATTTTTGTAAAGTTTTAACATCTCGATAGTCAAAATACGCTGGTATTTCTCGTTTAAATCGTTTAGCCATTTTTTTACTCCTTAAAATTAGAATGGGATATCCGATAGATCAATTGGTTCATCTGAAAAATCTTCACTAACTGTTGGCTCTTGTGTTTTAGCAACCGGAGCAGCAGAGCTTCCTCCACGATTTCCATCGCTAATGAAACTAAATTCTTCAACTATAACATCGATTGCACTACGATTTTTGCCAGTGTCTTTATCTTGCCAGGTTCGTTGTTGCAAACGACCGCTTACCAAAAGTTGGCGACCTTTCGAAACATATTTCGAAATAGTTTCACCAGTTTTTCCCCAAGCAGTACAGTTAATAAAACTTGTTTCTTCTTGGCGTTCACCATTCGCATTATTCCAAGTTCTGTTAATCGCAAGTGTAAAACTTGTGAAATTTTGACCACTTGGAGTAGCGCGAAGTTCTGGATCTGCAGTTAAATTGCCCATTAATACTACTTTTGTTAAAAGCCATAATCTATCTATCCTATCTTAAAAATTATTTTTTTCTTCCGATTCTACAACTGGTCGCGCTTCTGCTTTAACAAGCAAGTATCGCAAAACTTCATCGGTAATATTCAAAGTGTTGCTGATTTTTAGTGGCGCAGCAGCTGGAAGTTTAACATCCATCGCAACATAAATCGCAAAATCTTGACCTTTGATAGCATAAGCAAGTTTTTTCTTACCCCAGTTATCTTCTTTTACGATTTCACCGCCGTTAGCAGCAACCAAACCTCGAACTTTATCAAGTGCTTTTTCAAGATCACTTTCGAAGTCTGGATGAATAAGAACTGTAAGTTCGTAATCCTTCATTTTTACTCCTTTGGTTAAAGCCTATTCTTTCAAATAAGCTGAGCTAATATTCTTTTAAATTATATCATTTTTGAAACAAAAAAGCAAGCCTTAAACCCTTTGAAAAACAAAAAATCGGCGAAAATATTATTCACCGATTTCATCATAGCTTGAGATTAAAACTTCTCGCGGTTTCCGAACCATTTTGTAGGACCGACAATTCCTCTATCTTCCATTTCGTCTATCAATTTTGCAGCACGACTGTAGCCAATTCCTAATCTTCGTTGCAAATAGCTCGTTGAAGCTTTTCGCGCCTCAATAACAAGCTTAACAGCTGTTTCAAAAGTTTCATCTGTAGAAGAACTGCCACCGTTCATTACAACTCCACCTATTGAGCTTGGAGTTTGAGTTGGTTGCGAAATAACCTCATCATTATATTGAGGCGGCCCTTGCGAACGAATGAAGTTTGTAACTCTCAAGACTTCTTCATCCGTAACCCAAGCACCTTGAACACGCTTTAAATTTGGCGCACCGTTCATATAGAACAACATATCACCATTTCCAAGAAGTTTCTCAGCACCACCACGATCAAGAATTGTACGAGAATCGCCATTTGATGCAACTTTAAACGCAATTCGGCTAGGGACATTGCCTTTAATTAAACCAGTTACAACACTTACAACAGGCTTTTGGGTTGCAAGAACAAGATGGATACCAACAGCGCGTGCCTTTTGTGCAATTCGAACAATCATAGCTTCAACATCCTTTGATGCTGCCATCATTAAATCAGCAAGCTCATCAATAACAATCACAATATATGGCATAACCTCCAAAAGTTTAGGTTCTTCCCCTTCGATAGCTTCTTTTTTAATCTTTTCATTTTTTGCAATCGCATGCTTATTATAACTCTTGATTTCTTTAACTTTTTCACCTGAAACGACACGATACCTTCGCTCCATTTCATTAACAGCCCAACGAAGTGCTGAAAGTGCTTTTTCTGGTTCATTGATAATCGGAGTCAAAAAGATGCGGAATATCTTCGTAAGCCGTCATTTCAACAACTTTTTGGATCAACCATAATTAACTTTAATTCGCTCGGTGAATGACGATAAAGTAAGCTCGTTAAAAGTGTATTCATCATCACAGATTTTCCCGAACCAGTCTGACCAGCAACTAAAAGATGTGGCATCTTTGCAAGATTACCAACAACAGGATGCCCAGAAATATCCTTCCCAATTGCAAAGGTTAAAGGATCGTGGTTATTTTTCCATTCTTTCGAATCAAGAACACTAAAAAGGCGAACATCGGCAGATTTAATATTTGGAATTTCAACACCAACTGCACGCTTCCCGGAATTGGTGCTTCTACACGAATTGATTCAGCAGCCAAATTTAGCGCAATATTATCACTTAAATTCTCAATTCGACTCAACTTTACACCACTTTGCGGAACTAAAGTATATTGCGTGACACGAGGACCAATATTTGCCGATTCCATTTCAACTTCAATATTAAATTCACTCAGTGTGTCTTTAATCGTACGAGCATTCTGTTCGACATCACCAGCATCTGCGGGAGCTTGCGAATGTTCCAGTAAGCTAAAATCTGGTGCTTGCCATTTCGAGTTATCAAAATTAGAGGTTGGAATTGTAATTTCTGATTTCTTCAAATCTTCTTTTTTATCTTCTCGATCTTCTTTTTTCGAAATCAAAGCCAAACCCTTCTTCTCTTTCGATTTTTCCTTCACCCTCGCTTTTTCGTCTAAAATATCAACACCAGCATTTAATTTAATTTCTGGCTTTTCACTTTCAGTTAAATCATTAACTTTTTAAGCAACATCGACTCTTTTCGCCTTTTCGAAAACCTTGGCATTTTTAGATTCTGTCGTAAAATCATTAGTTCGAAGCATTTCACCAATTTTTTTAATTACAATGATTGGCGAAACTCGCAAAATAGAAAGCAAAGTGATTGAAATCAACAAAAGATAAATTATCGCTGCAACCATTGAATTAACCATTGCAAGCATTATTTTTATTCGAAATCTCTCCGCTCCATCCACCATAACTCAAACCGGCTGAAACTCTAAACAATCCAAAAACCACTCAGCCAAAATAAAAATCAGAACAAAACCGAATGTATTTAAGTTCGGAAAAGCGATTTTGTTCATCTCGGAATATTTCAACAGAAATAAAAAAATTAAAACTGCCGGTAAGAAGAAAAGTTGCCCAACCCATAAAAACCAATCAAACCTTTATGAATCGCAACCAAAGCTGAACCGCCCGCACCGAACCAGCTCAAAAATCAAGAAAAGTGAAAACGCCACCAATAAAAACTGCACCAACTTGCGCCCCAAAAACCAGCTGGCAAAACACTATGCTTTTGGTGCCGAAGCTTTTTTTCGATTTACCTTTTGTTGATTTCACTTGTTTTTAGCCATAATCTTTTTACATTATATCATAAAAAGTAATTTTTTTATAAATAGTCTGAATTTTACCCATTTTAACAAACCTGGAATTTCCACTCCATTATTTAAAAATTATTTTAAATTCATTGCGATTTCGAGTAAAGTTGATTCAATTAGATTCCAAGCATCAACACTTTCAGTTTTAATGATTTCATCAATTTTCGAAACTTTTGCAACAATTTCAGCCAGCTGATTTTCGGTCAAATTCTGAACAAATTTATCCATTTTTCCCAAAGCCCAAGTATTCACACCAAGATCTTTTTGAAATTTCAGCAGTAGTTTTACCAAGTTGTTTACCAATTTTTTTAAGGCCGAAAAAAATTAAAAACTTGCGTTGAAAAAGTTGCCAAAAATCGATATGACCCATCTTCGCCATCAGTTATTCTTAATTTTGAAAGCTCTTTTTGAAGCTCAAGAATATTTCCTGAAAGTACCATTTCAAAAATCTCAAAAGTATTACTTTCGACATTTTGCGGGATAAATTCTCTAATATTTTCTTCGCTTGCCACGCCAATTAACGCTATTTTTTTCAACCGCATCACGAATAGCCCATTCATTCACGCCAACCCAAGAAACCAAAAAAACTCGCCGTCTTATTATCTAACACTAAATTTTTGTTTTTGTGCGAAAAGCCGCGCAAATTCAGCCAGATCTTTCGAATCTTTCGCCGTCAAATTCTTAAATTCATTTAATTCAACAATTTTCGAAACTGTTTTATACACAACCGAGCGCTTGTCGATTTTATCCTCAATCAAACATAGGTGAACATCGCTGAAATCCTTGGAAGAATCTCTCCTAAACTCTGCCAAATTTCAGAATTTTCACTCAAATTTCGAATATAAACAAATCGCTTTTCCGCTAAAAGGCTAACTCCGCAAATTAAATTCACAAAATCACTTTTTGAAAGTCCGTCAATCTCTTTTTTTCTCAATTTCGAAACTTGATTTTTCAGCATCAATTTTCATTTTTTTGCTAAATATGTTGTTCGCTCATATGAATTTTCACCATAAAGAATTGTCGTCTTTCCGCCAAGCATTATTTTTCTTCTCCGATTTTAATTTTCTGGCAATTTTCACAAAAATGAGTTCCTCGTCCACCGACGCGAATCTTCGAAATTTCAGTTCCACATCGCTTGCAAGGCTGACCGTTTTTATGATAAACGGCAGCATATTCCAAATAATTTCCGCGCGAACCATCAGCGTTCACATAATTTCTATCCGTCGAACCGCCTTTTTTTCGATCGATTTATTCATTACAAAACGAATGGATTCGTGTAAATTCTTAAAATCAATGTTCGAAAAATCTTTAATTCGAGTTTCTGGGTGAATTTTCGCTCGCCATAAAGCCTCGTCGGCATAAATATTACCAACACCAGCAATCACGCTTTGATCCAAAATTGTCGGCTTAACCAAACTATTCTTCTTTTTTAAAAGACGCTCTTTAAAAATTTCCACCGTGAAATTGTCTTCCAAAGGTTCTGGCCCAAGCTTCTGAAAAAAATGACAACTCTTCAATTTCTGGCTCAGGCAATAATTTCATATAGCCAAACTTCCGCTGGTCATTAAAAAATAACTTGGTTTGATCTTCGAAATCAATCTCAACTCTTGTCGATTTGTTCGGCAGATCATTCAAAAAATCATCATTTGGATGCCCCGCACCCCAGTTTTCTTCACCACGATAAACTATTTGACCCGTCATTCGAAGGTGAGTAACTAGCACCCAACCATTATTCAGTTTAATAATAATTGCTTTTTCCGCGCCGCTGAACTTTCAAAAATTTCAGCACCAATCATAAAAATCATTTACATCTTTTTCTAAATTCGGAAAGCTTTTTAGGCCAATCGTGCTTCACTTGCGCAATTTTTTTCTTCAAAAATCAACCTATTCAAACCACGAACAACTGTCTCTACCTCTGGTAATTCTGGCATTTTTTTCCTCCTTTTATTATTTGTAAAAATTCACTCCAATTTTTGATATAACATTCCATTCAAACCAATCTTTTTGCTGCTTCAATATTCGCGTAAGAATCGTCAAAAAAATAAATATCTTCCGGTGGTACATTTGCCCGATGTATAGCGATCTCAAAAATTTCTTGCGAAGGTTTAAAAAAACCAACCTCGCCCTGAAAAATACCAAAAAAATCAAAAAGTTCCTCTTGCTCTTTTTCGAAAAAATTGGTCAAATTGATATTGTGCGACATTTGATAAAATACCGATTTTTGAACCTTGGGTCTTTTTCTCGAATGAAATTTATTAGATTTAAGTCTTTTTTTCCATTCATATTCAAAAAAATATGCTCCGAAGAAGGCTGGCGTAAAACCAGCACCCCAAAAGCAGTCAAAAAAATCAAAACTTTATCGTTTAATTTCATTAATTCCAAGATCTCGAACAATTTGTTCATTTCCTGGGACTTGTGTAATGAACAAATTTTGAAGTTGTTTAGTATTAGCCAACAACGACCCCTTCGAACCTGAGCATGTTGATGTCCAAAGGTGTTTTTCAACATTATCACCTTTTAGTATTGAGAAGTCATAAAGATGTCCAGTAGCACAAACCCCTGCGAGATCATCGGCTTCGCCGCTAAAAGCAGTCCCTTTCATCATATTAGCTTTGTTTAGCGCATTCACAAATTGAGTATAGGATTCGGCATTGTTTTCAAATTTAACCTCTTTAATCACTTCGCCGATATAACCTTTGTAAGTTGTTAGTTTTCGAAATTTTGGCGAAACCTCAACTGTATAAGATCGAAAGTTTTCCTGCGCAACAATTGAGCCACGAACCGCCATTTTAACACTTCGATCTTGTTCAATACTTAATAATTCTTTACTAAAGCCGAGTTATCCTCTTTTGAAGCTTCAGAATTAGTTTGTTGAACTTGGTTCGGCGTGCTATTTCCGCCATTTATAAAAAGCATTGACAATTGTCACAACAGTGATAATCGAAAGGATTGCAATCGCGATTATTAGCAAAATTGGCGCAATTCGTATAAGTTTTTCTTTCATTTTAAACCTTTCCCCACCCTTTAATCCAAATATTCATGAAGTTTTTTCGAATCTTTTGTGCTTTTTAATTTCATTAAAGCTTTTAGCTTCGATCTGGCGGATTCGCTCACGAGTCACCGCAAATTCAAGACCAACCTCTTCAAGCGTGTGGCTTTTTGTTCCATTAAGCCCAAAACGCATTTCGAGAATTTTTCGTTCACGATCCGAAAGCGTCGAAAGAATTTCGCGAACCTGCTCTTTTAATAATTGAACTGTCGCAGATTCCTCTGGACTAGCGGTATCTTCATCTTCAATAAAAATCACCAAGGGTCGATTCTTCACCTTCTTCACCATCACGTCCAACACCAGCATCCAAAGAAGTAATATCTTGCTTAATTTTTTGGATATACTCAATCTTTTCAACATCCATATCCATCTCTTTTGCAAGTTCTTTATTAGTTGGTTCACGGTTTAATTCTTGTGTTAATCGGCGCTGAGTTCGCATTAATTTATTGATTGTTTCAACCATATGAACAGGAATTCGAATCGTTCGAGCCTGATCTGCAATCGCACGCGTAATCGCCTGCCGAATCCACCAAGTCGCATAAGTTGAAAACTTAAAACCTTTGCTTGGGTCAAATTTATCAACCGCACGCAGAAGTCCGGTATTTCCCTCTTGGATCAAATCAAGCAATTTCTAAACCACGGCCAGAATATCTTTTTGCAATTGAAACAACCAAACGCATATTTGCTTCAGCCATCTTATCCTTCGCGCGTTGATTTCCTTCCATTGCTTTTTTTGCAAGTTCATTTTCTTCCTCTATCGAAAGTAGCGGGATTTTACCAATTTCGCGCAAATACATTCGAACACTATCATCGGTAATATCATCTGTATAGGGTCCCGTTCAAGAGATCTTCTTCATCAATATCTTCTTCATCTTCGGTTGCAAGATCATCAAAAATCTGGTTCGAAATCATCAAGCGACAGAGTTGCATCCACAACTCCGTCTTCATTTAAAAATTTCCTCGGGAAGTTCTTTTTTTATTCCTACTTTTTGCCACTATTTAACTCCTTATTTAGTTCCATAATTTCCATCAAAAATCTTCATTTTTGAATCTTCATCTCCCTGAATTTCTGCGCTTTCGAGCTTTTCTTGAAGATCTTCTTTCTTTTTGTAGATTCTGGATTTTAACTTTCTGAATCAAACGCTTCATTTCATCGGTGGCACTGCCTTTTTATATTCCCGAGTCGTTCGTCAGCTTTCAATAAAAAGTATTTTAACATAATCTTCGAATTTTTTTCAATATTTCTAGATCGTTCGCTTTTTAATATTTTTTTAGAATTTGATTTCGCGAATCGCCATGAAGCGAACCTTCCGGTAAATCGTCAAGAATTTTTGCTAATTTTGGCTCCCTAATTCCAAGCGCTTAGCAAATCATCTTCATAAATATACTCATCAACGAATTTTTTTCATCTATTTTTTTGAATTTTCATTCGCTTTTTCAACTTATTTTTGTGGTTTTTCATCGAATTTATTCAACAAAAATCTCTTTTGAAACGGCGATTCTTTTTCGAAATCTGATCAATGTAAAACTCTTTTTCCACAGGGTCATTCAAGTTTTCCACAAGTTTCAATGCAATTGTTGAAAACTCTTTTTTCCCGACCGCCGAAGAGATATCGAGTCGCTTTTCGTATTGGTCGAAAATCCATTCCATTGCCGGTTGTGGTTTCGAAATTGAACTTTTCCATAAATCTAAACTCTTCTGAATCAATTCATCTGGATCTTTTACCTCACCTGCGGATTGATCAAGCGTGATAATTGAAAGTTCCACACCAGCTTGTTGTCCAAGTAAAATTGCACGTTCTGTCGCATTAATTCCAGCCTGATCACCATCAAAACAAAGGCGAATATCATTCGAAAAATCGACTCAAAAGCCTTCAAATGATTAACCGTTATCGCTGTTCCCGCTGTTGCAACAACATTTTTAACACCAGCTTGATGACTCGAAATCACGTCCATATTTCCCTCAACCACCACCGCAAAACCAGTTTTTCGAATTTCATTTTTTGCCTGAGAAAATCCAAAAATGTTCGAAGATTTATCATAGAGCAAAGTTTGTGGAGTGTTTAAATATTTCGGAGCATTTAACTCATCCTTAATAATCCTCCCTGTAAAACCAACCGGTGCACCGGTCGAGTCTTGGAGTGCAATCACCATGCGATTTCGAAAAATATCACCATCAAATCTGTTGAGCAAGCCCGCATCACGAATATCATTCATTGAAAACCCTTTTTTCAGCAAATAAGTTGTAAGCGTCTTTTGGCCTTCTGGTGCAAATCCAACTTTAAATTCTTTCACGATTTCTTTTGTAATTTTTCGTGTTTTAAAGACATAGTTCAACGCTTCTGAGTTGCGAATCAACATATGCTGATAAAAATTGGCACTAATTTCAAGAATTTTTCGAAGTCGATCTTTCTTTTTGGAAATCTCTCTCGAACGCTCAACGTTATAGCTTTGAAGTTCAACACCAGCTTTTTGCGCCAAAAACTCCAGCGCCTCACGGAATTCCATTCCTTCAACTTCCATAATAAAACTAAAAATATCACCGCCCTTTCCAGATGAAAAGTCGTGCAAATTTGCTTATCTGGGCTAATTATAAAACTTGGTGTTCGCTCATTAGTCCAAGGACTAAGCGCTTTAAAATTACGCCCTGTTCTTTTTGAGTTCAAGATATTCGCCAGCTAAATCTTCGATACTGATTCTTGATTTTTATTTCATCTCTGGCATCGTTCATAATTATATTTTAACACAAAACACAGCCTTCATCAATTGGATTAGGCTGTGTTTCGAAAAATATTTTTGCTTTTTGTAATTTTCTAATTGTTTTCGAAAACTTCATCAAGATTTTTTTCTCGATTTTTTCATACATCGCTTTTTGCGAAGATGCGGCAGATTTTTTTACGACGAATAATCAATTCTTTTTACACGCACCATCTGATATGCCATTTCACGAGAATAAACTTCGTCAATCGTAGCATTTAAAAAAGCATCGTCAAGATTCTTGTTAAGTTCCGCAAAAATCGCATCAGTCTGTTTGATTGCTTGTGAATTCTTTTTCGAATCTCCGCGCGGAATTTCAATTTTCTTGGTTTTCATAAATTCTCGTAAATCTTGTTCATTTGATCCGAGCGAGACATTAATTCCCGCATTCACCGCCGCAAGATCGGAACTTTTGATTTTATTTTGATAAACCTTCGTAGTATCCTTTAGTTGCGAAATATTATAATATGCTCGAATTACCGCCTGGGCAGAATCATCTCCGCGATCCCCCGTCATAATGATAAAAATCGAGAAAAATAATGCAATAGCTAAGGCTGAAGCGCCCAAAATCTTACCTTTTGTCCAAAACGGAGCAGCTTTTTGGTGCAATTTTATTTAAATATTCAACCGTATAAGGGTTTTCGGTTAGAGTATCTGGTGAATAATTTTGATCCGGCATTAAATTTGGTGCCATTTGCGGATTTTGCCCAGCGAAATTTTTTGCGAATAATTCGGCTGATTCGAAAACTGTGGCTGTGCACCATTCGGATATTGCGGAAAATTATTTGGTTGCACCTGATTTGGATATTGCGGATTTTGCCCAGCAGGAAATTGCCCATTTTGAGCAAAATCGTTCGAAAAACCACCGTAATTCTGCTGTGGAGGATACGGATTTTGAGGATAATTATTCGGTTGCGCGCCAAAATTAGGATTTTTGACCGCCCTGATTCCAATCTTGGTTCGGTTTCATACTACTTATGATTATATCACAAAAAAGTTTTTCGCAAAAGAAAAACCCCGCTTTTTTGCGAGGTTATATTTTCGCCAAGAAATTTAGTTAAAAAAATCTTAGATGTTTATTCTTGGTTTGCGAAATTTGTGGAGGTTGTGAGCCAGAAAAAGATCGACTATGAAATTCAGCCATTCCAATTTCTCTTCGAAATTGACGATGAAAGAAATCTTCTCGGCTACTATTATGACTATTATCATTACCTAAATATTCATCTTTTATTGATGGATGTTTAAGTTCCGCTTTAGTTTTGTCGTAGATCATTATCATTCTCCTACGCTTAAAGCCCGCCCGGCTGTAATTTTCTCTCTAAGAGCCTGATTATTTTTACCCTTTACGTAACTTTTTGTCAAGATTATTCTATTCGCAAATTAAGCGATAACTTAGTCGCAGTAAGTCTTTCAGATCTTCCACCGGAACTTGACCTTGTCCAATAATCAAATTCCACTCACGCTCGCTCATCAATTTCGAAGGAACGACACTTTCCTTTTCACGCAAAAATTCTCGCAAGTTGTGCTCCAGTTTTCATCTCGACTTTTAACGGATTCGAACCATCGTGAATAATTGCAAAAATTAATTTCGAATCTTCGCTTTCTGCAATTTTTCAAAAAGAATCTTTTCTCAGTTTCACGCTCAAAAATCACCAAGTTCACCTACTATTTTTCTTGCCAAATTTTTTTCTAGTTTATCAAAATTAACTTCAAAAATTTCTAGTCTATTTTTCTTCATCTTTTCGAACTTCTGCCGCATCAAAAGTTAACAAAAAAATCTCTAATTTCATCTTGATTCATTATTTTTTTCACCTTTTTAAATAAAAATTTCAACTCTTCAATCGAACCACGAATATCATCCAGCGCACGGTGATTTTTCGGGCTTGGCAAAAACCCGTTTAAACTTGGCGCTCATCACAACTTTCCAAGCTGAAACATCCAACATTCGATAGTGTAACATTTTTCAAGTTTTTCCATTCTGCACGAATAAATCGGCGATCTTGGTGAATTGAATTTCCGCCCAAAAAGAATTTTCTCGCCATTCGAAAGTTCTTCCGCAAAGTTTTCTTCTACAAATTTAATTAAGTCCGCTTCAACTTCTTGTGAATTTTTTTGTAGCACAAGAATTTTTGTAATTTTAAAAGCATCGCACGTTTCGCTAAAAGTATCCCAAAACTCGCCAACCATTCGGCTTTTTGAGTATTTTTTTCATCAACTTTAACCGCACTTTCAAAAAGTGGCAATTTCGTTAAAATCCCAATCTGTTGCGATTGCGGCAACTTCTAAAATCCGATCTTTTTGCGGATCAAGACCAGTCATTTCTAAATCAATCCAAAGAATTTTCGCGTTTTTCATTGTTTAAATTATATCATTTTTTTAGTAGAATAAGCAAAAACTAATCTAAAAATTCCAAAAATCTTCAAGCTTTTTAGAATTTGAAATATCAAAATCGGCAATTTTTTTGTGCGCCGAAGTTGCGAACAAAACGCGCCACAACCCAAATTTTTCACCCAAATCTTCCGATAGTGAACGAATATAAGTCCCACTTGAAACATGCGTGCGAACTTTTAGTTTTGGAAAAATCATAACTTAAAATTTCAAAATCAAAAACTTCAACCGTGCGTTTAGGAATTTCAAAATTTTCACCCTTTCGCGCTAAATCATAAGCGCGCTTACCATCAATTTTAATCGCACTAAAAGCTGGCGGCGTTTGTTCGATTCTGCCCAAAAAAAGTTAGTTTTGATTTCTTTTTCAATCTGTTCGAAAGTTGGAATTTCAAAATTTTCACATTTCGAAATCTCACCCTCGGGATCACCCGTGCTGGAAATTTGGCCAAGCATAAATTCAGCCTCATAAACTTTATCCAGCTTAGTGAGATTCATCGCATTTTTAGTTTCTTTACCATAAAGCAAAACTAAAAGCCCAGTCGCAAAAGGGTCGAGCGTTCCTGTATGGCCAACTTTTATTTTCTTGCCAAACTCATTTTTTAGCACACGGCGGATTCGTGCAACAACACCAAAAGTAGTAATTCCAGCGGGCTTATCAATTAAGATTCGCCCGCTATCGTTTTCGAAAAACGCCATTTTACATTCCTGGAATTCTAAATTGTGACGGATCATTTGGATAAATTTGATCTGTCATTATTTTATTGCCACTATTTTGTGCACCCATTGCCGGCTGTTCTGCTGGATTTGGAATTACATCAAAATTTGGAATTTCCGGTGGCATTGGCATTGTACTAAAATCCGGCACGGCTGGTGGCATCGGCATTGTAAAATCATTTAAATTCTGTGCAGGAATTTCAGTTGAATAATTCTGTGCTGGGTTTTCGAAACTTACTTGAGGAATGCTTTGCGCATATTGCTCATTCGAAATTGGCATGCTCGACTCATAATTCGAAAGTGGCTGAATTGTTGCAGCTTGCGCATATGCGTTAGTTTCAGGAATAAAATTATCATTATTTTTGCGATTCTTCATAAAACCGCATTTTGAGTTTTATTATGACTTAAAAATATAATCGTTGCTTTCAGGATTCGAAACTGCGGCTATTTCTTGAGGAGCTTGACTCGGCGAAAAAAAGGTTGTGCACCTATTAAACCGCCGGCAATTTGCACATTTTCAGATGAGTGATAATATTCATCGCCGTAATTTTGAGTCGGCTGAGAATCCACCGCTGAAATTTCGGCAATTTGTTGTGGCTGAGTTTCTAACTGAACTTCTGGCTGAACTGGCTGTTCAAAAACTGGCTCAGCTGGAATTTCTGCTTGCTGTGGTTGTTCTTCGAAAGTTGGAAGTGAAATTTCAACTTGTTGTGCTGGTTCGAAAGTTTGTTCGGGAGCTGGAGTTTCAGCAATGAACGCATTTTGATTTTCGAAAGGAACACTTGGCATAGGAATTTCTGGCGCATAATTTTGAATCGGTGCTTCAACTAAGCCTTCAATACTTGAATTTTTGAACTGGCTGTTCAAAAAAACTGGCTCAGCTGGAATTTCTGCTTGCTGTGGTTGTTCTTCGAAAGTTGGAAGTGAAATTTCAACTTGTTGTGCTGGTTCGAAAGTTTGTTCGGGAGCTGGAGTTTCAGCAATCTTATCAGTTAGATTCTCAAAAACTTCATCAAGCTGATTTTCTTGATTTTTGCTCAGTTTCTTCTTTAAGATCTTCGAAAGCATTTTTGTGGCGCGTTAATATTATTTAGTGCGTTTAAAGAATTCTCAAGCTCATCTTCCACTTGCGGATTTTCGCTATTTTCGGTTTGTGTGTTTTCGGAAAGCTTAGCTTCTTCATGCGCAATCACAAATGCTCCGTCACGTTTCTGCTCGGTTTTTGAAGCTGGAATTTCTTCTTTTCGTTCGAAATTTCTTCCAAAGCTTCTTCCATTTTTGCATTTTTCTGAACCGCAAATTCGCCGGCTTTCTCTTCAGCTTCACGGATTTTTGAAACCACAAGTTGTTGATCTGCACCAGATGAAATAAGTTTTGCGGCAAGGCTCATAACTTCTGCCGTAGCTTTCGAATTTGAGAAACGATCAGTTTCGGCCACAATTCCAGTCAAGAGAGCTGTTGCGACTGATTGAGTAAGATTTTTTTCTTGCCAAGGGATTCAATAATTTGGACGGCAAGCTCACTTAAAGAACTGGCGTTTTCGGCATGCCAGTGTATTCCATTAAGATTTGTTTGATTTTCACCAACAGTTAAAATTCCAACCGAGGCATCGTGGAAAATTCGCCCGTGCGCCGCCAAAGCACCATCAAGTCGATCTTGACTTTCAACATTTAGCGCCAAAACGAAATCAATGTTAAAATCGCCTTGTTCAAATTCAAGGTCTTTTTTTCTGAAATTACTGAACGATACGGCGTGATGAAAATTTTAACATGATCGCCAACAAGTTTGTAACGAAGATGGTCTGCTTTTTCTTTATTTAGAGCAATAATAAAATCGCGCAAAGAATCAACAGAATTTTCGAAAGTTTTTTCTGGACGCAAAAAAGTTAGTGCGTCGGGCATTTTGCCACTTGAAACCGCTGTTGCGTGCTTGCCAGAATTATTTATTGCGAGAGTTAAAGCCAAGGCCGACGAAAGCTCATCAACGCTTGGATTGTCATTCACCGCAATCAAAATACTTTCCGATTCTTTCAACTTTGCGATAATTTGCTCTTGAGCATTATTTTTTGACATTTATTGAATCCTATATATTTATTTTGACATTTTATAGCTCTATATTAGCATAATCACAATGAAATGTCAATAGATTATTCTAAATACTTGCTTTTTCTTTCAAAATAATGTATAATCGATGTTGAATTGTAAATAACAACCTAAAAGAAGGAATTAAAATGCCAATTATTAAATCTGCTGTAAAGCGAATGCGACAAACCGCAAAACGACGCGAACGCAACGTTGGAATTAAAAAAGATATCAAAGGTGCTGTAAAAGCTTTTGTTGCTGAACCAAGCGCAAAAAGTCTTTCGAAAGCACAAAGCGAACTTGATAAAGCCGTTAAAAAGGGCTTATCAAGAAAAAACACAGCCGCTCGCCGTAAAGCCGCTCTTGCTGCTGCTGCGAAAAAAAGCTGGTGTAAAACTTGCTTAATTCAATAAAAATAAAAATCGCTCAATCTCGGGCGGTTTTTTTATTTTTTTCCCTTTTTCGAAACTTGACAATTCTACTTAAAAATATTATAATTTAAAAAGATTTACCTTTTTGGTAAAAAAATAGCACCTTTTAGAAGGATTCAGTTATGATTATAACTAATGATTCTGTTTTTTTCTTTTTGAATCCGAAGATGCTCGGACGCTTTTCGAAAGTATTTATGGTAAAAAATTGGCAAGAAAAAGTACTCGGAAAAACAACATTTTTCGTCTTAAAGATGATACTTTTTCTTTCAATTTATCCTGATGGATTAAAAACCGAAAAAGCATCCGAGAGCATTTCGCAAGTTTTATGCTTGGTTTTATTTTTTTCTAAATGGAGTTGATCAAAAATCGCAACGACACAATTGAAACTTCTTCAACAATGCTTGGACTAGTCACACAAAACCTGTCTCGCGATGAGTGAAATACTGAAACTTCCGCTGGCACTTTTCTTCGAAGATATCGATGAAATTGAGTTGGGCAATCAACTCAACTATGGAGATTTTTGAAAAGATCGAAAACCCGAAAGGAAATTACTTTAGTGATTCGCGATAATTGGGTTGAAACTGGTCTAAATACTATGGATGAGTTTCTTCAAAATGGTTGGGTTTTTTTCTTGAAAAGTTTGATCCAACTTTGATTGGCGAAGAGCCGATTGAGGAACAAAATGATTTTTATCCTTAAACCAACAAGTCTTTTTCTTCATTCATTAAATCTTTTTAAAATTGAAGAATTTTTAGCTCTCCAATAAAAAAACCGCTCAATTGGGCGGTTTTTTTATTTTTCTTTTTCAAAAAACTTGACAATTCTACTTAAAAAATGCTATAATTTAAAAAGATTCGCCGTTTTAGCGAAAATAGTACCTTAGGAGGACTTAGTTATGCTTATAACTGATAATTTTTTTCACCTTGAGAGCGAAGATATTACTCTAACTCTCAAAAAACCAGCTTCAATTCGTATGTGCGTAGGTAGGGGGTAAAATTATGTCATTGTCATTAAAAGAACGACTAGTCGAAGAAAAAAAATCTGCTTTAAGCTATGAAAATATTGCTAAGCAAGTTGAAGACATCCTTGTCGAGGCCGCCAAGGATGGTAGATCAAGCGTGCTCATTTTTACTCGATGATGAAGATGATTGCAAAACCCAATTTGTGCGTCGTTTCCTAACCAAGGAAGGAATCGACTTCAAAAAGTCGTACGATTCGTATCAAACAACTCAATTACCTTATATCGATACACATATGGGTGGTTATGAGGGTGTTGACCCTAATAAACCAGTCGCTGTAACTAAATATCGATTCGAAGGTATCCGTGTATTTTTGTGAAGGGAGAGTGAATTATGTCATTTAAAGACCAACTCGAAGCAACTGCGCAAGAAGGGCGCGATTGCAACGCTATTACAGCTAAAGTCAAAGAAACTTTACTAGCCGCTGCAAAAAGTGGCGAATCGAGTGTTTTCCTACCACTGACAGATGAGTACGGTTACAAGGTACATGTCATTGAACATTTCCTTGAAAATGAAGACATCAAATTCAAAAAGATTTATGATTCGCGTAAGGTTGAGAAGACAAATTATCTCGACCCACATATGGCCTTTTACCAAGAAGCACTTGCTCGAAATGGTGGTAAAACTACTTATGTCTACATAGATACAGAGTATACCTTTAAGGGTATTCGTGTATTTCTTTAGAAAGGTCATCAAAAAAACAAAACCCGCAGAAATTTGCGGGTTATTTTATTTCTAACATTTTTGAAAATTATTTACCAATTTGAGTCACTCATCGAAAGCGACGGTTTAACTTCAAGATTGAGCGGATTTTGCGATTCACTCAGCACAGCCTGAAAAGCACCTAAAGTCGCCACCATTGCAGCATTGTCGGTACAAAGTTCTGGCGGAGTGAAGATAATCTCCTCTGAACTTTTTTTCGAAACTCGGCGCAATAATTCCGCACGCAAAGCCGAATTTGCCGCCACACCACCAGCAATCACCACAGTTGTCGGAGCAAAAATCTTCAACTGCTTTTTTTCAAGTTTATCAACCAGAGTTTCGACCGCCGTTTTTTTGGAAACTCGCCGCAAAAATCATTTCGCTGTTTTTCAGTTAATTTTGCAGCTAATTCGAAGGACGGAAAAATTAAAAATCAACACCAACTTCTTTTTGAACTGCACGCAAAACGGCCGTTTTTAAACCAGAAAAGCTAAAATCATACTTCCCTTTTAAGCGCGCTTTTGGCAATTTATATTTCGAAGAATCACCATTCAGTGCGGCTTTCGAAATCGCTGGCCCGCCAGGATATGGTAGCCCAATAATTTTTCGCAACTTTATCGAAAGCCTCGCCAACTGCGTCATCTTGCGTTTCACCCAGAATTTCATAATTTCCGTGAGATTTAAAAAGAACGATTTGTGAATGCCCACCCGAAACTACTAAAGCTAAAAACGGAAATTTCGGTGGATTTTGATTCAAAAAATTCGCATAAACGTGGGCCTCAACATGATGAACTGGATAAAAAGGCTTGTTGAAAATTCGAGCATAAGTTCGCGCAGTAAGTGTTCCTACCAAAAAGCGAACCAACCAAACCCGGTGCATAAGAAACAGCAATTCCGTCTAAATCTTCAAAAGAAGTGCCAGCCTGCGAAAGTGCCTTTCGAATAACAGGATTGGCATATTCAATATGTGAACGCGCAGCCACCTCAGGAATCACACCGCCAAATTGCGCATGAATGTCAATCTGCGAATGAACCACGCTCGAAAGCAATTTTAACTTTGGCGAACTCTCGCGCGAAATTTTGCTCGCGTCAAACTCAACCACAGCCGCTGCAGTTTCGTCGCAAGTGCTTTCAATTCCTAAAATCTTCATATATATTTTACCACCTTTTCGAAAAATAGGGTCAATTTTTGATTTGTTAATTTTTAACAAAAAAATAATTCGCCCATTTTCGAACGAATTATTTTTTTTAATTCTTCCCTATTTTTTGAATTTTCGAACGATTTTTTTCGCAGTCGGCAAGAATGAACTCCAGATAAAATAACTTTTTGAAATCGGAAAATCAAGTGTTCCAACCAGTAAATCTTCGTGGTTTGCAAATCCCGCTTTTAAATTTCTGAAATTCCGTCATTCAAAAAGACCATTAAAATCATATCGCTTAACACCACGATTTTTCATTTTGATTATCGCAATCCACTTCAAAATATAATTCGCTCGCGCTTTTTGCCCCGCCTCAGTCATTCCGCCATAAAGCTCAAATGCCACACTATCACTTTGTGCAAACCATAAAAACGCTACCATTTCTTGATTTTTGAGTTTTTCGGCAATACGCTCATCAGGAGTTTTATGTCCGCTTTCAAAATTATCTTCTTCATTTTTGAAGAATCACCCTGCTCTTTTCTCGATAAACGCCCCAAAAAATCGGAGAATTTTTCGCCCATTTTTGGTAAAAGCTTGTAGTAATAATCTTTTGAATGAATCGCAAACCCAGCACGTTTGGCAGTTTCAGTGTAAATTTCCAGTACACGGTCGATTTCTTCCTCAGTTTTAAGCTGTCGAACTTTAACTTCCCCACCACTTTTTCGAATATATTGACGTGTTTTTACTCATTTTAGCCAACAATTCATCTTCATTTTGGGCTAAATCAAGCACTAGAGTTCGCGGAATTAAAATTTTGTTTTTCGAACTTCTCCAGCCGTTCGAAAGTTCAAAATCTCCATTATTCCAATCTGGCTCCATCGTTAAACAAACTGGTTTTTGGTTTGATATTTTTCGAAGCCCAAAGCGCTATTTCACGCGAAATACGAGCACGCTCAATTGGCTTTTTCGAAACTACCAAAGCACCACGCGGAATATACGCAAAATTTCGAAGTGGAAACGGCAATTTTCGCACCAAAAATTTGTGCTGCTGCGATAATATCAGAATGGTCTTTTTTCTTTCGGTCAATATATTTTTCTTCGCCATTTTTCAAAAAAACTCGCTTCACTTTCCAGTTTGGCGATTGCGATTTTAATTCACCCCAACCCCAAAGTTGCAACGGATGACCACCGTGTTCATTGATAAAATCATCCCACTCTTTTCTATCAGTAATTTCGATAATCTTCAACATATTTATATTATACACCGAATGTGGTATAATTGTAAATGTAAAAAATTAGCGTGATAAATTTCGCGTGAAATATTGAAAAAAATGCGATTTAAAGGAACTATGAAAAATTACAAAGACTTACGAACCAAATAATTACGAACCTGAAATTTATAATCTTTGGGAGCTTTCTGGTGCTTTCGAAAGTTCTGGTGTTGGGCCAAAATATTCGATTGTAATGCCACCACCAAATGCGAACGGAAACCTTCATATTGGCCACGGTTTAATGGCTGCAGTTGAAGATATTTTGGTGCGCTATCACAAAATGAAAGGTTATGATGCAATTTATTTGCCAGGTGCAGATCATGCAGGTTTCGAAACTTGGGTAGTTTATGAGCGACTTTTGAATGCGGAAGGGAAAAGCCGTTTCGATTATTCGCGAGATGAACTTTATAAAAATGTTTGGGATTTCGTGGCGAGCCAAAGAGGAAATATGGAGCTTCAATTACGAGCCCTTGGAGCTGGTGCAGACTGGAAAAATCTCACTTTCACTTTGGATAAAAAAGTCGTAAATCGCGTTTATAAAACTTTCGAAAAAATGTGGAATGATGGCTTGATTTACAGAGGTGAGCGCATCGTGAATTATTCAACAAAATATCAAACTTCTTATGCAGATATTGAGGTTGATTATAAGGAAGAGAAGGGGAAGCTTTGGACAATTGCATATCCAGTTCTTGATGAATTTGGCGGCACAAGCGAATATATGTTAGTTTCTACAACTCGCCCTGAGACAATGCTCGGCGACACAGCTCTTGCAGTTAATCCAGAAGATGAACGCTACGAAAATTTGATCGGAAAAACCGTTCGAATTCCTTTAATGGGTCGCGAAATTACAATCATCGCCGACGAATACGCCGATCCACAATTTGGCACGGGCGTTGTTAAAATTACACCATTCCATGACCCGAACGATTTTGAAGTAGGAAATCGCCACAATTTGCCAAAAATTCAAGTAATTGGATTTGATGGAAAAATGACCGAAAATGCTGGTGAATATGCTGGATTAGAAGTAATGGAGGCACGAAAAAAGATTCTTGAAGACCTCAAAAAAATTAACGCCCTCTTTAAAGAAGAAGATATCACGCACGTTGTTGGTTATGACTATAAATCTGGCGAACCAATTCAGCCGCTCGTAAAAAGAGCAGTGGTTTATTTCTACAAAAACCTTTGGCTAAAAAAAGCCATTGAGGTTCTCGAAAAAGACGAAATTAAATTTACACCTGAAAACAAGAAGAATGTTCTAATGGAATACCTTAAAAATATTCGTGACTGGAACATTTCACGTCAAATACCATGGGGAATTCCAATTCCAGCATTTCAAAATGTTGAAGATCCAGCGGATTGGATTTTTGATGAACGTGTCCACGAAGCCGAAATTGAAGTTAACGGCAAAATTTATAAACGTGATGAAGATACACTTGACACTTGGTTCTCAAGCGGTCAATGGCCATTTATCACAACTGATTTTATTGAAGGCGGTGAGCTTTCGGAATTCTACCCAAATAGTGTAATGGAAACTGGCCACGACTTGATTTTCCCTTGGATTTCACGAATGATCATGTTGGGAATTTATTGCACAGGACAAATTCCATTCAAAGAAGTATACCTTCACGGAATGGTTCTTGATGAACATGGTCAAAAAATGAGCAAATCAAAGGGAAATGTTATTAACCCAATGGATGTAATTGCCGAGTATGGTTCCGATGCTTTCCGTCTTGGAATTATCGCAGCTCGTTCAGCAGGGCAAAACCAAGCATTTTCGAAAAATAAAGTTATCGCTGGTCGAAATTTCTGCAATAAATTATGGAACGTTTCGCGATTTATCTCTGAAAAAATTGGTGAAATCAAAAGCCAAAAACCAGCCGAAGCTCATACGCCAGCAGATCACTGGGTAGTTCGCGAGCTTAATAAATCAATCGATGAAGTTGAAAACCACATGCAAAATTATCGCTTTGCTGAGGCTTCTGAAACTGTTTATCACACTATTTGGAGCACAGTTGCCGATTGGTATATTGAGGCTTCGAAAACGCAAGAAAATCCAGAACTTCTGGCTTGGGTACTTGAAACTTGTCTAAAAATCACGCATCCATTTGCGCCATTTGTAACCGAAACAATTTGGCAAACTTTACCCCTGGACAGAGGGAATTCTTGCAAACGAAAAACTAGCTGAATCGTTAGAGTTCAATGAATTCGAAGCGCTTCAATTTGAGCGAATTCAAGATTTAGTGAGCGAAGTTCGCTTCATCACAGCAGAACTACCTGGCAAAAAACGCTACAATTTACTTTTCGAAAAAAAGATGAACTGATTTCGAAAAAAATGCTGAAACAATTCGACACCTTTCACGCGTGCCAGAAATCGTCGAAACCGATGCGCCGCACGGATTTAGTCTTGCCGCCAGCGGCTTGGGTGCTTATCTTGATGTTCCAGCTAAAATTTTGACTGAGTATAAAAATGATTTAGCTGAGCGAATCAAGAAAAATTTCGAACGAAATTAATCTGCTAGAAAAACGACTTTCGAACGAAAAACTATGTCGCAAAAGCACCAGCTGAATTGGTCGCTGAAACGCGCGAAGAGCTTTCAAATAAAAAAAGCTGAGCTTGAAAAAAAGTGCAAAAAGCTTTTGAAATTTTATAAAAGTGTTACCGCCAGAGAATGGCGGTTTTGATTGACTTTTTATTGTATTTATGTTAGAATATATTCATAATTCGCATGTTTTAAATACTTATAAGGAGGAAAAAAATAATTACTGGCGCAAAAAATTCAGTGACGGTAATATTAAAATGTGAGAATTATTAGAAAGCGAACCTTAAATGAAAATTAAAAAGTATAATTGAAATTCCAAATCAAGAAAAATGGTTGAAAGACATTGAATTCATAGAAATTAGAGAAAAAGAGAAGTATATTCTTCGTCGCGTAAGGGAAAAAAACTCAATATTGTTTTGAGTAATATCCGTAAGAATGATGTTGTTTTCTTTGATGAAATAAAATTTGGTCAGTTTGAGTTCTGCTACTATGTTCCTAAATATGAAAGAATTACGATCAGAATATCTCTAAACCAGCAATCAGCAGCAAGTACTGTTTTCTTAGATAACGATCAGTGGATAAGTTATTTACATTTGCTACCGCACCAAGTCTTTCATAGTGAGAAAGAAGACCGCTATCCTATAGTGCGCAGATTATCCGAATGGGATGAATTGCGAAGAATCGAAAAACTGGGTTAATACTGAACTCGAAGACTGGGTTCTGAATAATTACAAGGAAGCACTCCAGGCAGAAGGAATAGAAGGCTAAAACAAACTAACCCCGACTTAGTGCGGGGCTTTTTATTATTTGCACTACAAACTGACGCTAATTAAATTATAATATTACTCTTGACTAAAATCTTAAAAAATGATAAAATCTTAAAGATGATTACTAAAGAGAATAAAGAGAAGGCAATCGCTTTGACTCAGGTTTCAAAGAATGACGTTGGTTCGCCACAGGCGCAAGTGTCAATCTTGACGGCTCGTATCAAAGAAGTGACGGAACACCTTCAATCAAATAAGCACGACTTTATGGCTCGTCGCGGTTTGATGCAAATGGTTGGTCGCCGTAAAAAAACTTCTAAAAATATCTTGAACGAAAAGATTTTGAAGCCTACAAAGCTGTTGTTTCTAAATTAGGTCTTCGAAAAATAATAATTTTGAAACCGCAAAAATCGCTCAAATGCTGGGCGGTTTTATTTTTTTGCGTTTTTCCAAAAATGATATAATTGAAGAGTAAAATTAACGCCGATATGTGGTAGAAATTATTTTCGAAAAATCCTTCGAAGAAAAATTCCTGCAACTCATTTTGGCAGAAGGAGAAAAATGATTATAAATCCAACAGGAAAAAAGTGTGATTTCGGTCAGCACTGATTTTTTTGGGGCGAAAATTAACTCTGGAAGTTGGCAAAGTTGGCTTTCGAACAACTTCAAGCGTGATCGCAAAAATATGGTGAAACTGTTGTTTTAGGAACGGTTCAGAGGAAATAAACCAGTTGCACTGGATTATTTTCCTCTCTCAATTGATTATGAAGAAAAATGGTATGCAAGCGGTCGTATTTCTGGCTCACGATTTATTAAACGTGAAGGGCGACCAAGCGACGACGCAATTTTGATCGGGCGATTGATTGACCGACCAATTCGACCACTCTTTCCAAAAGGTTATCGCGAAGAAGTTCAAGTTGTCGCAACTGTACTTTCAGCTGATCCAGAATTTCGACCAGATATGATTGCTATGATTGCAGCTTCGAGCGCGTTGCATCTTGCTGGAGTTCCGTTTGATGGCCCAGTTGCTGGTCTTCGGATTGGTAAAAATTAACGGAGAATTTAAAGCTTTCTTGAGTCCTGAAGAACGCGAAAAAAATCTCCGCTCGATTTGGTTGTTGCTGGAATCGAAAGCGGTATCACAATGGTTGAAGCTGGAGCAAACGAAGTTCCTGAAGAAGAAATTATCGCAGGGCTAGCTTGGGCTTACGAAAATTTCCAACCAGCAATTAAGCTCCAAAATGAATTACGTGCAAAATATATCGAAGCAGGTTATTTTTGAGGAGCGCGCTTTTGAATTAGTTTTACCAAACGAGGAAATTTCAAAAAGAAGTGGAAGAGTGGACAAACGGAAAATTCGATTCGAAAATTCGTGAAGCTTACCCAAAGTATAACCAAAATATTGCCGAGATTCGCGAGAAGTTCCACACAGAAATGCTTGAAAAATTTGGTGAAGAAGTATATGAAGAAATTCGAAAAAGAATATGATGAAGCATTCACTTTGGCGGTTCATAAAGCAGTTCGAAAGGGAATTATTGAAGACGGCGAGCGACCAGATGGCCGTGAATTAGATGAAATTCGACCGCTTTCGAGTGAAATCGACTTCTTGCCACGAGCACACGGTTCAAGCCTCTTTACTCGTGGCGTAACTCAAGCAATGAATATCGTAACTCTTGCGCCACTTTCATATTCGCAATTGGTTGATACAATGGAGTTCAACGAAATTGAACGCCGATATATGCACCACTACAATGCACCCGGATATACTGTTGGTGAACCTCGACGCCTAGGAAGCCCTGGTCGACGTGAAATTGGCCACGGCTATTTGGCACAACGAGCCTTGGAAGCAGTTCTACCAAGCGTTGAAGATTTTCCTTATGCAATCCGTAGCGTAACTGAAATTATGAGCCAAAATGGTTCAACTTCAATGGCGGCAACTTGTTCAAGTTGTATGGCTTTGATGAGCGCTGGAGTTCCACTTAAAAATGCGGTTTCCGGAATCGCAATGGGATTAATGATGGACGGTGAAACACCTTATATTTTGAGCGATATTGCCGACGCCGAAGACTTTGCTGGCGATATGGATTTCAAATGTACGGGTTCGAAAAACGGAATTACAGCACTCCAGATGGATATGAAAGTTCATGGTTTGCCAGTTTCAGTTCTCGAAAAAGCAATTTTAACTTCGAAAAAAGGTCGCGAACACATTTTGCGCCATATGTTAAGCGTAATTTCTGAGCCAAAAGCTGAACTTTCACCTTACGCACCACGAATTGAAAAACTTAAAATCAACCCTGAAAAAATCGGTGCAATTATTGGTAAAGGTGGTGAAATGATCAATAAAATCACCTCTGAAACTGGTGCTGAAGTTGATATTAAAGAAGACGGCTTAATCACAATCGCAAGCTCAAATGCTGAAAAAATCGAAAAAGCGCTAAACTGGATTAAATCTTTGGTTGAAGAACCAGAAGTTGGCAAAGTTTATCACGGAAAAGTGGTTTCAATTAAAGAATTTGGCGCTTTCGTAAATATTCTTCCTGGGATTGATGGAATGCTTCACATTTCACAAATATCCGAAAAACGAACCGAAAAAGTTACAGATGTTTTAAGTCAAGATCAAGAAATTTGGGTAAAACTAGATAAAATTGACGAAAAGGGCCGGCTTAATCTTACGATGAAAGGTGTGAAGCAATAATTTTTATAAAAGGTAGTGTGAAAAAATCGCTACTTTTTATTTTTCGAAAAAATCACTTGAAATCGTTTTTGATATTATTGAAGAATGAGAGAGAATATTAGTATATCAAATATAATAGGTTCAATTATTGGCGTAATTATTTTTTTATTTTTACTAAGTTTATTAAGTATGAACCGTTTTGAAGATACGTTTTTTTACACTGTTCCAAACTTTAAAAAAATACTGTAGAAGGGAAAGAGTTATCCTGTAAAATATCAAGCGAAACAAATGCATCCTTTACTTATAATAGTGACAAAAAGTTTTAGTATTAATATGCCATACGAAGGTAAGAATATAGCTATTAATGGTACTTATACTATAAGTGAACAAAAAGGTGAGACAAATATCAATAGTCAGATTAAATCCGTATTTGTAAATGGTATAAAAAGCACCCCTTAATTCATTAGATGTTATGGCGGATCCAAATTATAGACAGAAAAATAAACATAAAATATAAAGATAAAAAAAGTAGTAGTATTAAACGTATCGAATGAAGGGTCTAAAGATAGTATAAATTTCACTTGTACTCCTTTAGAAAAATAAAAATCTCATCTTGCGATGAGTTTTTTATTTGGCGGAGGATGGGAGATTCGAACTCCCGCTCCAGGTCTCCCCAGACTAACGATTTAGCAAACCGTCCCCTTCAGCCACTTGGGTAATCCTCCAATATTTCTATTTTACCAAATTTTTCGAAAAAACACAAGAGCATTGACAAAAAAAGCATTTTTCTTGATATAATATAGCCATTATGAAGAATTTAAAAACAAATTTCGAAAAATCTCAATTAGCGGATTTATCGCTTCAACTTTTTCCATCAGCATTTTTAGCACTTAATGCTTTTGCAACAGGAAATATATTCAGTGGTGGTGTTCAAGGTGGGGCAGACAAAGGTCGTGGAGAAGGTGTTCCAACTCAACTTTTTGGGGATAACAACTCAGGAGTTCTCACTCAAATGATCAATATGATGCTTTTTGCCGTTGGAATCCTTAGTGTTATAATGTTAATTTATGGCGGTTTGCGTTATGTGCTTTCGAACGGAGATTCGAAAAAGTTGATGCCGCAAAAAAACACAATTCTTTACGCAATCGTTGGTTTAATTATCGCAATGCTTTCGTATGCAATTATCAATTTTATTATTAGCCTCTTTATGGGAAGCGCTGGTACAGGATTTGGTGGTGGCTCAAACGGAGCGAATGGAATTCCGCCAACAAATGTTTAATCTTTAAACCTAAAAAGTCGCCCAGTTGAGCGACTTTTATTTTTAATTATTTTTTTATGAATATTGACGTAGGCTAACAATTGGATCTTTTCGCGCTGCTCGGAAAAGCAGGATAGAGTCCAAAAATTACACCAACAATCACCGAAACTCCACAAACCAAAAACGGCAATTTGCCAAGAAATAATCGGACTAAATGGTAAAAACATACTCACGCCAAACGAAAAACGCATAACCAATAAGATATCCAAAAAAATCCACCGCTGAGCGAAATAATCATTGATTCGGTCAAGAACTGGAACAAAATATGCCGATTATTTGCGCCAAGTGCTTTTCGAATTCCAATTTCGCGCGTTCGCTCACTAACATTCACCAGCATAATATTCATAATTCCAATTCCACCAACAACCAGCGAAACACTCGCCACAATTGCCAAGATCAACGTTGAAAGTTCGATAAATTTATCTGATGGATGTGAAATATTTTTACCAGTCAAAACTTCAAAATCCTGCTCACCGTTGTGATTTTTCGATATTCCGTTTTCAATTTCTTTTTGAACTTGGCTCAATTTATTAACACTCTTAACACGAACATTAACTTGCTGAATTTGGAGATTTTCGCCAATAATTCGTTTAGCCGTCACGTAGGGAATTATTGCAGTATTGTTAAAATCGACATTGCTATAATTAATTGGTGAACTTTGATGCGCTAAAACGCCAATCACGATGAATTTTTCACCCTTCATTGATATTTCTTTACCAAGCGCCTGAGTCGTACCAAATAAATCAATAGCCATTTGATCGCCAATTACAACAGTATTTGCGTTAGCACTTTCCGCGATAAATTGTCCCTCGCGAACCTTTAAACTCGTAGTTTGGTCAAGATTTGGGCTTGTTGCCAACAAATTTGCGTATTTCTCTTCACCGTCACCTTTAAGTTTAGCTGAAAAATTAGCAAGTGGAGCAACAGCTGAAACATCTTTAGCTTTCGAAACCAACCCAAGATCTTCATCTTTAATCGAACTCTGTGTAAAAGCTCACTGAAGTAGCCAAGCTTGTAATTACATTCTTATTATTTGCCGTCAATTCCTTTGGTCGAATAACCGCTAGCGCACCACCTTCGGACATAATTTGATTCGAGATCATCGAACTCACACCACCAGAAAGCGAAAAAATTATCACCACGCTTGAAATTCCAATCATCACGCCAAGCATCGTCAAAAAGTTTGCAAACGGTTCGCGCGAAGCGATTCGAGAGCATTTTCAATATTAGTTTTCAAAACTCGCGGACTCATTTAAACCCCCAATTCTTCTTTTAATTCATCGATTTTTTCTTCAACCTGTTCAAGCTTGTCCAAAGTATTTGGCTCGCCAGATTTTTCCGAAGCGGTTTTCGAAATTTTTCTTTTTCGTATCCGTATCGATTTTGCCGTCAAACATTGTAATAATTCGCGTTGCGTAAGCCATTAATTCAGGATTATGAGTCACCATAATTATCGTATTTCCTTTTTTTATGAACTTCCGCCAATTCTTCCATAATAATGTGCGAACTTTTTGAATCAAGATTTTCCAGTTGGTTCATCTGCAAGAATAATTGAAGGCTTATTCACAAGTGCGCGTGCAATCGCAACTCGCTGAGTTTGGCCACCCGAAAGCTGCCACGGCATATAAAACTCGCGCTCGCCAAGATGAAATTGCTTCAAAACTTCTGAAGCTTTTTCGAGGCGCTTAACCTTTCCGACACCTTTATAAACCAGAGGTAAAGCAACATTTTCTATTACAGTTAAGCGGGGAATTAAGTTGAAATTCTGAAAAATAAACCCGATTTTTTCACTTCGAATTTGCGCCTGCTTGCGTCGCGACATCCTTGCAACATTTCGCCCATCAAGAATATAATCACCCTCAGTTGCTCGATCAAGAAGCCCAATAGTGTTCAATAATGTGGTTTTTCCGCATCCAGAAGGCCCCATAATAATGATAAATTCGCCCTGTTTAATACTCAAATTTACACCGTTCAAAGCGTAATTTTCGGCGTCACCAACACCAAAACGCTTTTTCAAATTTCGAAGTTTAACAATCTCTTTTTCATTTTTTTAGCCATAGTAATTCTATTATATATTTTTGCGGTTTTTCGCAAATTTTTTTAACATAAATTTTTGAACTTTTTCAGAGTTTCCACAGCTTTTTTGCACAAAGCACAAACTCATTCGTGATGATATTTTTCCGCCTGAAGAAATTTCTTGTGCTCGATAAATTTGCTCAACTAAGATTAATCGCACAATTTGATGCGGAAAAAACTAATTTCGAAAGACTCAAACAAAAATTCGCACGCTTTCGAAGCTCTTCCGTAACCCCCGAAAGCACCACCAATCACAATCACAAAAATTTTGCGAATTTACAAAACCATTAGCCAGTATTTTCGAAAGTTCTGGACTAGAAATATTTTTTTCCGCGTTCATCCAACAAAATTACAAAAATCGCGCGGTTGAATTTTTTTGCTAAAATTCGCACCGTTTCTTCTTCTCGTGCTTTTTTTCCTCAGCAAAAATTCGAATGCGCCAAAATTTCCCACTTTAAATCAAACGGCTTTTTCAAACGCTTTTTCGAAAAGCTCAATTCCACTTAAAACCCATTTTTCGTGCTTTTTGCCAATTGCAATAATTCTCATACTTAAATTTTAACATAACTCTTGACTTTTTTTCAATTTTAGTGATATAATTAGTTACTTGCGTTGGCAAGTGAACATTTCAGAAGTGGGAAATTGGCTATCTATCGATTTTTAGTTTCGAAAATTGAGTTTAAAAAAATTAAACTTAGCTTTCGAAACTAAAAGTTTCGATTTATTCTATAGCCAAGCGGGCTTTAAACGCGGAGAAACTATAATGGTTAAAGTTTTCAAAAAGTTCGAAGATCAAGAAAAACGGATCAGTTTTTGCTAATGCTTAGTTCATGCGAGCATAAAGAGACAAAACCTGTAGAAGGACTCGACTTTAAAAATGCATCAGAAGATGACCGTAAGGCATTTCTCGATCGTGAAAAACGCCACATTGATAACTATTTAGTTAAAGGTAAAACTGGCCCTTACTCAATCAACTGCGCTTCCAAGCATGACAAATACTTCGAAGCTCACGTTAGAGACACAATTGATTTCTGCGAAAGACATAACATCATAATTCTCTAAGAGCCTATTTTCACTTCAAAACCCCACAAATTGTGGGGTTATTTTTTATTTTTCGAAGGTAATCTTTTGCGCGATTTTCATTAATTCTTCAGGAGTAGTTTCGGCGGGATAGCCATGATGGAGTTGTAAAACATTCTTATCATAAAGTGGAACAAGGTGAATATGTGCGTGTGGCACACCAAAACCTTCAACCACAACGCCCACACGAATCGGCTTCATTTCAGTCTGAATTTTCTTCGCAATTTTTTTCGAAATCTGCCACAAATAATCATAGTCATTTTTCTCTAAATTCCACAACAAATCAATTTGCTTTTTCGGAAAAACCAAAACATGACCGTTCGAAAGCGGTTCGATGTCGAGCATTGCGAAAAACTTTTTCGTCTTCATAAATCTTATAACAGGGAATTTCACCCTCAATAATTCGTGTAAAAATTGATTTTTTTCGTTCATTAAATTTCATTCCAATCTGTTCCTTTTTTTCATAAAATCGCAAAGTTTCTTCGCTCGAATTTTGCCAAAAATCCAAAGCTGGCTGAAGAATCTCCCACGCGCGCAAAATTTCATCACTTTCTGCAAAGAAGACTTTTTCATTATGAATTGCTTCTGCCAAAAACTTTTCATAAGCTTCGGCAGGCTGAGCATTTTCATCATATGAAAAGCTTAGATTTCGAATTTCGGTGCGACGATTCAAGCCTGGAATTTTTTTGTCGCAAGTTCGATTTTTACACTGCCGAATCATCGAGCGAAATCTGAATCAAATTTGCTTGGTTTTCCTCAGTTTCGCGCAAATGAATACGAATTTCACTGCGTTTTTTTCTCAAGTTTTTGCCTGAAATTAATTCGAAAGGCACATTTTTCCAATTTTCGTCTTTCGAAAATAACCGAATTTTTGCAAAAGTTTCAACGCAAGATTTTGGATTTTCGACTTCTTCACGATAAGTTTGATATTGTCCACGAATTGCGTTTTCCTCAGGATTTTGAAGAATTTCAATCTGTTCCAAAGCTTTAAAGCGCGCACTCGGCAAATCACTCCAACTTTTCGGAAAAATCTGCTAAAAACAGTGCCAAAATCTGAATTAAATGACTCTGAATAAAAATCACAAAGCACCACTTTGTTCGTAAAAAGTTCCACGACCCTCGATTCCAATCTGTTCGCTGGCGACAATTTGAACTTTCGAAATTGATTTCCCATTCCAAATTTGCGAAAATAACGCATTTTTGTGTCGTAAAATTAGCAAATTTTGTGCCATTTCTTTTGCTAAATAGTGGTCGATTCGAAAAATTTGCTTTTCGCTAAAGAACTCTGCCGTTCGTGAAACAAATTCATGTGCAGATTTTAAGTCAATCCCAAAAGGTTTTTCGAAGAGAATTTTAACATTTTCGCCATTCAAACCAGCTTTTCCAGCAAGCGTTGAAATTTGTGCAGCACTGGCTGGTGGAACCGAAAGATACAGTAAAAATTTTGCGATTCACCATCTTTTTCAAGATAATTTTTAAGTTTTTTATAATCCGCTTCTTCGGCCAAATTCATTTCAAAAAAGCTCAAAATTTTCGAAAGTTTTGAATTTTCTGCGCGCGAAAATCCAAGCGAGCTTTCAAGAATTTCGAAAGGCTGGATTTCTCTTCGTGAAACACCAATGACTTCAATTTCTGTCTGGTAAAATTTCGTTTTCAAGTAGGGAATCAAGTGCTGGTATTAGTTTTCGACGCCCTAAATCACCAGTTAACCCAAAAATTACAAGTTTCGTTTTTTCATATTTACCTCTTTTCTATTTATATTTTAGCACATTCAGCTTAGAAAAATCTTAAAAATTTCGAAAAATAGCAAAAGAAAAACTCCCAAATTATCGGGAGGTTTTTCTAAATAATTTCTGGTACACGAGAAAGGACTTGAACCTTCACGCCAATTGGCACTTTAGTTCCTAAGACTAGCGTGTCTACCAATTCCACCACTCGTGCAAAATTACTTTACTATTCTAACTGATATTTTTCGAAAAGTCAAGGTTTTTTCAGAAAATAATTTTTTTGGCGGAGAGAACAGGATTCGAACCTGCGAGAGCTTGCGCTCAACACGCGTTCCAGGCGTGCGCCTTAAACCACTCGGCCATCTCTCCATAAAATTATTTTACTTTATTTTTTAATTTTTCAATTAGAACGTGATATAATTTAATTATGAACCCAAAAAATATAATCCCGAAGAAATCTATCCAACGCCTGAAGAAAAAAACAGACAAAAAAATAAAAACCAGCAAGAGTCGGAAAAATAACACTTTTTATTCTCGAGGAATATAAAATAATTCGAAAAGGCAAAAGTGAAGATTTCATGCCAATTCAAATTGCTGCAATATTGGGATTTTTGAGTTTACTTCCAATCCCTTCGCCAGCTCCAATTATTAACTATGGTTTTAGTCTGCTTTTCAGTTGTAGCTGCTATTATTCACTCAAAGCTGCAAAATAAATTCGAAAATCGAAACTGGGCGAAAGTCAAAATGCGAAGATTTGGGCAGAAATTCTATTAACACTTCAAATTGGCATTTTTATAATGTATTTGATTTCTGGTATATTTTTCTGCTGGAGGAATGTTGAATGGAGCTAAATTATTTTAGGATTACATTGTTTTTGAAAAATGTTTATGGTAAAAATTTAATCTAAATAAGGTATAATATATGAAAAAAATCCACAAAAACCACGAAATTTAAAAAGATATTATCATCATTTCATTAGTTGTTTTTAATTTTATTGTGAGCATTTTTGCAATCTTTTTGGGAGTTCAATTTTTACATTCAAAAAGATGCTCTATCACATTATTTAGTGCAAGACCTTAATAACGATCAAATAAATTACGAATGTCACAAAACACCTTCAGACCAGTGTACAAAAGAATATAATCGAATGGTTGATATTGAGCGAAATATTATTTCAAAAATATTTAAAAATAATTCCCGAAGATTTCCGCGCCTAAAAAAAGGGGGGCGTTTCTTTCTTTCAAAAATTTGCCTGAAAAATCTAAAAAGTGATACAATTTAACTATGAGCATTAAGAATAATTTAACGAAAACTGCTCGCAAAGTTTTGCCAAAATCGGCGCTTGTTGGGCTGGAAAAATCTTATCGAAAAAGCCGTGCAAAAATAATCTCGGCACGTTACGGAAATCCCGCTCGTGATTTGAGGGTGATTGCTGTAACTGGCACAAACGGCAAAAACAACTACTGTTAATTTTCTTAATGAAATCTTGAAAGAAGCGGGCTATCGAACTGCGATGTTTTCAACAGCAAACATCGAAATCGCAGGTGAACAAACCGTGAATGATACAAATTCCACCACGGCAACGGTTGCTCGGCTTCAAAAATTCTTTCGTAATGCAAAAAAAGCTGATGTCGAATTCGCACTGATTGAAGCCACTTCACACGCACTCGACCAATATAAATTCGAAGGTGTGCCGATTGAAATGGCAATTATGACAAACCTCACGCAAGATCATCTTGATTATCATAAAACAATGGAAAACTATGCTGCAGCAAAAGCCAAACTTTTCGAAATGAATCCAAATCTCGTAGTTCTAAATGCCGATGATGAATGGTTTGATTATTTCAATAATTTTGCCACTGAAAGCCAAAAAATCACTTATGGCGAAGGAGAATCGGCTGATGTTAAAATCGAAAAATTTCAAGCTCTATAAAAAGGGAAGCGAGGCTAACCTTCGAATCGACAATAACGTTGAGCTTGAAATCGCAACAAATCTACCAGGAGAATTTAACATTTATAATATGACCGCGGCGGCAGCGGGTGCATATCTTTTAGGATTTCACTCAAAGATATTCAAGAGGGAATTGCTAATCTTGAAGGTGTTTCGGGTCGTTTTGAATACGCAACTCCAGGATTACCATTTGACACGATCGTTGATTATGCTCACACACCAGACGCACTCGAAAAACTCCTCAAATCCGCAAAAGAGATTTCGAAAAATCGCACGATTTTGGTTTTTGGCGCTTGTGGCGACCGAGATCGCGAAAAACGCCCAATTATGGGGAAAATCGCACAAGATTTGGCCGACCGAATTATTATCACTGATGAAGAAAATTACACCGAAGATGCCACACAAATTCGTGAAGAAATCATCTCCGGAATCTCGAAAAAGAAACGAAAAACTCCCAGCAAATATTCAAGAAATTCCAGATCGAAAAGAGGCGATTCGAAAAAGCTTTTTACAAATTGCAGGCAAAGGTGATATTGTATTAATTACAGGTTTAGGGCATGAAGTTTACCGCGTAATTGATGGCGAAAAAACACCTTGGAACGACACTCAAATTGTACGTGAAATTGCTCAGAAATCTTTTAAAAAATAACTCAAAAAAATCGCTCAAATCGAGCGATTTTAATTTTCGAAAATAAAAAAACCACTCTTTTGAGTGGTTTAAGTTAAAGGGTTTGGTTAATTTGTCTATAAAAAAATTGAGTTTAATTGAATATCTGAAGCTGTAATTTCACGAATATACCAATTTGCAATTTGTCCCTCTTGAAAGCGCCTTTTTTTAGCTTCTTCAAGATTATCATTATTTAATTCAAAAAGAAATTCTTCTTTCGAAAAACTCCAGTAGGCTCATTAACAACAATTTCAAGAGTTAATTCCTCAAAATTAAATTTATCTGCAAGAAGTCTAGATTTTTTTCTGGCTCAGTGACTCTTTTTAGTGTAAAGAGTGGCAGCCATCCAGAAAAAACAAATCAGTTTTTACCAAACCTGTTTAAAAGTGCTTTTCGATTTCATTATATTCACCCCTTTTCGAAAAGTATTTTTAATTTTTAGCATAATATTGATTTTTGCAATTATAATATAAAATTGAAATAAACATAATTACTATAAACTAAATGGGAGAATAGATGAAAGTAAAAAAATACTAAGGTTTTTAATGCCTGCAATTAGTGTGGCTATTTTAGCTCTTGGTGGTGGATATTATGGATTGCAATTAGTAAATAATCAAAATAATCTTCCAAAAAGCTTTTAGCATACACCCTCGACAACCAACCCTGTCGATCCAAGTACTGCACCAGATAGCTACGAAATTAACTTTACAGATAACAATTTTAAACGAGCATTAAATTCAGTTTTAATGAAAACTGACAATTCTCGAAATCTCGACAGTCCAATTACGGTTGGCAATGCTAAAAAAATGACTACATTTTTGGCCAGACGCACCTTATCGCAATTTTGAAAAATCTTGAAGGAATTCAATATCTTACAAATCTCGAAACAATTCATGTTGCCGGAATGAGTAGCTTGAAGGATATCTCTGCAGCTGGTGCACTAACTAAAAATTAAAAAGCTTACTTAAGTTCATCAAACATTTCAGATATGTCAGCTGTAAAAAACTGGAAACAAGTTGGATTAATTTGGATTCATGATAATCATGTTACAGATTTCTCATTCCTCAAGGATCTTCCACATGTTGGAGTTTGGGGAATTCGATCGAATGTAATAATTAAAAGCCCAAAAAGGTCAGAGAATTTTTTTAAAAAATCCTTTTCATTAATTTTGATAGTACAATTATGCCGATTGAAGAAAATGAAAACTTCATTAATGTTGATGTAAACGGAAATCCAAAACAAGATGGAGGATATGTTAAAATTATTAAACCGATCTTAAAAGGTAATCATGGTTTTAATATCCCAGAGAAAAAAGATGCTCTACCGAGTGGAAATAAAATTAACTCAAGTTATAGTGTAAGTTATACTTCAGTTGAGGGTATTGACGTAAACTCAGAAGAAAAACCAAATATACATTTCAATTTTAATGGCTCAAGCATTTCACTAAAAGAAAATACACCTTTGGTTTGGGAAAAAACCAAGACAGGATAATTCAACTTTTAATGAAAATACTATAACCTCATTAAAAAGAGACTACAGTCCTCAAGCTGGTGGTACTTTCTTTACGGCAACTAGCCAAACTTCAAATATAACATCTATCACATCTGATGCAGAAGAAGTTTTTCAATAATAAAGAAAAATCAAATTAATGGTGATTATTTAATTACTGTTACAGCGACAAATGATTTTCGGAAACACAACAACTACTAAGTTTAGGGTTATTAGCACCTTTTGTTAACCGCGAACCAGTGAAGAAAGCTCTTGAGAATTTTGAAAGTCAACCAGACTATATCAAAAAAGCTATCCCAACTGAATTGGTGAATGAAGCAAATCGCATTAAAACTCAATCTTTTGATATAACTAACACTCAAGTTACGAATGCGGCTAACTCCTAAATAACAAAAATTACCGAAATTGTTCTTCAAGAGAATGAATATAAAAGCTGATGTAGCTAATGCAATTCCTGAAATGAACAAGAATTTTGATAATTTAGAAGACTTTAAAGATATTTTTGCTGAAAAATAGTAAAAATTTTTAGAGCAATCGGTTAAAGAAGCAAATCTTAAAGAACTCAATAAACTAAGCTGAACGTTATGCTAAAAATGCTCAAAAAAATTTGAAGATATTTTTAGATAAAAATTATAAATCTTCAAAATATTGATAAATATTCAAAAGAAACGCTAAAGAAACTTCAAGAAGTTATGCAAGCAGCAGAGCATGTAAATGTTTCAACTCAATTAAAAACTGCTGAAGCATTAGCAAAATCAACAGAAAATCTTGCTTCTGAAGCTGAAATTATTGATTTAACTAATGCTCTCGAAAATGCATTAAATGAATTACGAGCTAATAAAACAGCCTTGAACTCACAAATCAAGAACTTTGAAAATGCACCAAAAATGGCTAAAAGATGAAGTTAAAGCTGAATCTCAAAAAAAGCTATTGAAGTTCAAAAAGCTGACAACCCAACTATTAAAGAAGTTCAAAAAGCTACTGAAGATTTAAAAAATGCAATCGAAAAGGCTAAAAAAGCTGAGGAAAATCGTCAAAAAGAAGCAAGCTTAAAAATTGATGAAGCTCAAAATATTCTTGCGGAAAATAAATCTAAACCAGATGAATTACCAGTTATCGATATTGAGAAAAATTGAAGAGTTGATTTCGAAAGTAAAAGATGAAGCTAAGAGTAAAGAATTAACTGAAAAACTTCAAGATATCAAAGATAAGATAAAAAGCAAAAAGAAGCAAAGATTGAATTAGATAAGCTTGAAACCGCTCGTAAAAACGTGATGCTGAAATTGCAAAACAACGTTTAAATTCACCAGAAACCGGATTTTTTTGCGAGAACAAAAATCAAGAAAATAAAAGCAACCGTGCCAGTTTTGATTGGTTTAGTATCATTGATTATTTCTCCAGTCGTAGTACTGTTTACCAAAAGACGCAACCGCAAAATGCGCAAATTTTAAAAAATCAGCGAAAGCTAATTTTTAAAATAGATTGTGAAAGTTTAGCAATTTTATAGAGGTTTTAAAAAACTGCGAAAGTTTGAAAATCGCAGTTTTTGCCAGAATTATTTTGATTTGAAGTAATCAATTTCTTTGATCACATCGAGAAGAGCATTTGCACGCTTGGTTTCATCTTCGATGTTTCGCGCAGCGTTGTATGCTGGCTCAATCAAAGTATTGTCGTCGCTCGAACGAAGGAACAAAAAGATAAATATCGAACTTTTCTTCATTCGAAACGGTTAGTTTTTCAACTAATGGTCGCAAATCTTGAAGCGCGCGACCTTTGATAGCATCTAAATCCAAACCGCCAAAACTTGGCATTGCTGGTGCTGGTTGTTCAACTTTAACCGGCTGAACTTCTTCTGGAGTCTCTGGCTCCTCTGGAGCTTCTGGGATTTCTGGCGCTTCAAATTGAAGTCCGTCATCGGCCGCATCACCATTTACACCAGAAAGAATCTTAGCGAGCTCTGGGTCGTCGCTAACTGGCATTTTGCTAATTTGATTCGTATCAATATCCATAACCCACCTTATTTGTTAATTAACTTTACTTTTTATTAACAATATTGTATCATAGAATTAAAAGCATAATCAAGATTATTTTTCGAAAGGGTGGAAATGTTAGATAATTTTAATTTATTGGTTCAGCGCGATCCACAAAATGCGCTTTTGGTTGCCAGCGAACAGTGGAAGCAGGCACTTTTTCAAGCTGAAGTTCTTTCGCCAGAGCACGACGGACGCGAGATTAAAAATATCGTTATTACCGGAATGGGAGGATCGGCGCTGGCTGGATTAATCGTAAAAATGGCTCAAAAATGAAATTTCTTTGCCGATTGAGATTATTCGAAATTACAATTTGCCAAAAAAAGTGTTTCGAAAAATACTTTAGTAATCGCGAGTTCGTATTCGGGCAACACCGAGGAATCAATTTCAGCACTAAATCAAGCGATTGAGATCGGCGCGCAAATTGCAACAGTTTCTTCGCACGGAAAAATGGAAGAAATTGCCCGCAAAAAAATCAAATAGCACACGTTAAATTACCAGCAGGGCTTCAACCTCGAATGGCAGTGATTTATAATTTTCGCGCTTTAACGAAAATTTTGGTAAATTTTGGAATTATTTCAAATGAAAAGCACGAAGAAATCGAACATTACGCCGATTTTTTTGCGAAAAGAGAGTGAATCTTGGGTTGTAAGCGTTTCTAACGACCGAAATTATGCCAAACAGCTTGCATTATATTCAGCGGGACGAAGTGCAGTATTTTTGAGTTCGAGTGAATTTTCACCACTGGCCTATAAATGGAAAATTTCTTGGAACGAAAACGCCAAAAACGTCAGCTTTTTCAACGAATATCCAGAATTCAATCATAACGAATTCATTGGTTGGAGTTCGCATCCAATTGAAAAAAACTTTTTGCGATTTTCAATTTACGAAGTAATTTAGATCATCCGCGCGTTCAAAAGCGTTTCGAAATATCAGATAGACTTTTGAACGGAAAGCGCCCAGCAGCACGAAATATTGAACTAAAAGGTTCAACTTATCTCGAGCAAGTGCTTTGGGGCTCAATTTTGGCGGATTTTGTGAGTATTTATCTTGCGATTTTAAATAATACCAATCCAACACCAGTGGAGTTAATTGAAAAATTAAAAAGTTGAATTAGTAAAATAATATTTTTAAAAACTGCTATTAAATCTCAAAAATAGCGGTTTTTATTTAAAAAAATAAAAAAGCCAGCTTTTGCTGACTTAGAGAGGTTATTATTCCGGATTCTGTCAAACTTAAAGTTTTATATATTATAACAAGCTTTAAATACTAAATAACTAGATCGTATAATAATGATTATCGGAATTATTGAAGTCATTTTTAAAAAGATACCCAATAATAAGATAATTACCACATTAATCCACCAATATGTAGCATCTTCCAGATAATCATTAGGGTTAGCCACAGCAATTTTAAAAATTTTCTTTAGTAGCAATATTGTAAATCTTGGAACAATTAATAACATACCTGTCAATATACCATATACCAAAAGTACAAGTTGCGCTACAAAATAGTTAATTTCTGAAATTCTTGATTCAAAAATTAACAGTAATACTGCAGCAATTAGTGAAATTGCATAAACAAAAATAAGCAGAGAAATTATCTTTTTCATATCTTAACCTCATTTCTAAAAAGAACTATTTTTATATTATAACATAATCTAAAAACTAATGTCAATAAATACGAAAAAAAGCCCGCAAATGCGAGCTACTTTCGTGGCGGAGAAGGGGGATTCGAACCCCGATACGGTTGCCCGCATACACGATTTCGAGTCGTGCGCCTTCAACCACTCGGCCACCTCTCCAGTATTCCCATTATATCATAGTCATAAATTGAAATAAAGACTATTTTCCGGAATAATAGATCTGACCAGCTTGTAATTCACCCAAAAGTTGATTAACGGTTATAAAACGAAATCCACGAGATGTTAGGTTTCGTAAAATACATGGAACTGCTTCAACCGAAGTTGGGTGAATATCGTGCAATAATATAATTGAGCCAGAACGAACATTTGAAACCGCACGATTACAAACTACTGCTGAATTTCTATCTGCCCAATCGCGAGTATCAACAGACCATAAAATTGAACTCATTCCAAGATTTGAAACAACCCTCTGTACGGCTGCATTAGTTGCACCATATGGAGGTTCTAAAGTGTATTAGGGCTTTACACCTGTAATACCTTGTAAAATATTATTAGTTGAAGATATTTCATTTTGAACTTGTGTAGGGGATAAACCTGGTAGAGAAGGGTGCGACCAGGTATGATTCCCAATCTGGTGACCACTTTCAAAAACGCGTTTTACAATAGAAGAATATCTCTGAGCACTTGGGCCAATCATAAAGAAGGTTGCTTTTGCATTATAATTTCGTAAATACCCCAAAACTCGATCAGTATAAATTCCCGGGCCGTCATCAAAAGTTATAGCAATACAATTTGGGCAATTGCCCGAAACAACTGGCGCTCTCGAGATAACCGGTGCAGGTTTTGGTGGCTCCGGAACGTCAAAAGTTTTTCGCGCAAAATCATTTTGTAGAAATTCGTAAATTTCACTAATTTTTAATTGAATTTGAATATCACCATAGCTAGAAGGTAAGATATCTGATCGAGAAAAATGGAAAATCAATAGTTTGTTTATCTAAAATGATAAAATTCTCAAGATTATCAAAAGTCAATTCATCCAAAATATCTTTTTGAATATTCTAATTTTTACTCTTTAAAAATTTGAAAACTTTATTTTTTTAAAAAATTTCTAAAAACTTTTGGCTTAAATTTATCTTTATCGGTTAAGAAACTACTTAATTTTATAATATCGCCACTATTTTTTTATCAAAAGTCCAAAAAGATTTTCATCAACTAAATTTGCCCCATGCGTATCCTGTTTAACCGAAAGAACTATCGAAATAAGATTATCTTGATTGTAATAAACTTGATAACTCATTTTTCAGTCGCCGGCTTATCGAAAACCAGTTTTTTTAGCATCTGCGCTAAAAAGTATCATCAATTTCTTTAACTTTTTATTGATAAAAATCATTAATTTTTCGAATTTTTATTATTGGAATTTCCAAAAAGCTTCTTCTTTTTAGTTTTTCTTTCAATAAATTTTTGAAGTTATTCCTTCATATTTCGAATCTTTAAAAATAATATTTTGAAACTTCTTGAGAGTTTTCAGTTTGAGAGGTAGCTTTTTGCTGATTATTTTTATTAATTATATAAAAAGCACCGTAAGAAATACCTGCAATAACCAAAACTATTAACGCTGAAATAATCAACTTTTTTTCGATTTCTCTGATTATTTTTTTATTTAATCTTTGGTATTTTTACTCTTTCCTTTAATCATAAGTTTATTATACTACTAAAATAGAAAAACACCAGATTTATCTGATGCTTTTTCTATGGTACACCTGGCAAGATTCAGAACTTACGACCTTTGGCTCCGCAAGCCAACGCTCTATCCAGCTGAGCTACAGGTGCATATGCTACTTTTCAGTAGCTAACTTTTTGAAGTTCCTCCACATCAAGTGGACATTTTTAATTTTAACATATTTTTTTCACAAGATCAGAGCTTAATTTTGTGAATAATTCGATCAATCAAGTCGAATTTAACTTCTTCCATTGGTAATCGTGCACCAATAATATCGGTAATTTTCTCGCCATCTTCTTTCGAAAAATAGATAATTGTGCTTGGTGAAAATCGTTTTTTTCGGTAATAATACTATTGAATAAACACCGAGATCTTTCCGAATACCAAAAGCACGAAATTCGCCATATGAATGAAAAAGTTTCTCCCATATAAATTCCATGAGTCGAAAGACTATAAGAGATAATTTGCGCGTGATCAGCTTTTTCGAAGAGTGATAATTCCAACCGCCGAAACTATAATTAATGCGAGGAAGCTCCACGCCTGAACAATTACTGCAAAAGCACAAAAAGCCAAAACGATAATTGCAAAACCAATATACCAAACCTTACCTTTATCGCCAATTATCAAGTCTTGCGCTTGCCAATTTACGATTTCTTGCTCCTCAGTGATTTTTTTCAGCCGAAGTCTCGTTGTCTTCAACCTTTTGAACCTGCGTATATTCTTCTAGCTCAAAAGGCTGAACTTCTTTTAAATCGGCTGAATCTTGAAAATTCTGAACAGGCGTTTCAGCGATATAATTTCCAGTTGGTGGAGTTTGAAACTGTGACTCGGGTAAGCCAGTTACTTGCGGAACTCCACTTTGATTTTCATTATCGAAATTCATAATACTCTAATTATATCATAAGCTCTTTAAAAATTCAAAATTCAAAAGCACCAAAAAGACAAAATCCCACCTTTTAAGTGAGATTCTCTCTTCTGGCGGAGAAGGAGGGATTCGAACCCTCGATACGTTTTACCGCATGCCGGTTTTCAAGACCGGTGCCTTCAACCACTCGGCCACCTCTCCGCAGTCCAGAATATTACCATTTTACCATATCAATTCAAAAATATCAAGCTTTATTTTATTGTTGAAGTAAATAAAATGCCCAAATTTCACCAGCACCATTTTTTAGAAGGATTTCTGCAATTGAATTTAAAGTTGCACCAGTCGTTCGAATATCATCCAAAAATCACATAAATTTTATCTTTTGAAAAGCTTTTTCACCGATAAATTGATATGATTTTTTTAGCTTGAATTTGCCTGGTTTTTAAAATTAGTACCTCGCTGAGTAGTTTTTGAAACTTTTGCAATAATTTCTGAACTTTCAACTTTTTAAAATTTTAGAAAGTTGTTTCGCTAAAATTTGCGTATGGTCAAAACCGCGCTCACGAATATGTGCTGAAAGTGTAGGGACGGGAACTAAAATAATTCTATCGCGATTTTGGTTAAACGCCTCATTCGAATTCAAAAAATCCGCAAAAAGATGCGACAAATAGCGTGCATTCTGACGCTTACTTTGAAGCTTAAATTCATCAACAATTTTTTGCAATTCACCTGAACGCTGCGAAAGATAGAATTCCTTCGAAATTATTGAATTTGGTCGCGAAAGAAAATTACCAAAATCACAACGAGTTTTTAGGCAATTTTTACAGATTGAATCACCTAATTTTTGGCAAAAATAACACTCATCTGGCGCCAAAGAATCTAAAATTATCTCGGATATGCTTTTCTTCATAAAAAATCGTTTTACCTCTTGATTATACAACAAAAGTGCGGTATAATAAAGTAAATTAAGCCTGAATTATGAAATTAATGTGGAGGAGAAATGGCTAGAAGACAAAATGACGACAGCTTTTTGAACGAAGAACTGGAAGCTGCTTTCAACTTTGGGGACGACTTAATGGATGTTTCAAACAATGAAACTTTCGACGATCCTGAACAAAACGAAATTCAAGAAGAAGAAAAATGAGCTTCCAGGGCAATTAGCTGTTGATGTTTACGAAACAGAAGACAAACTTTTTGTAAAAGCGCGAACTGCGGGCGTAAATAAAAATGATTTGGATGTTTCACTTTCAGACGGAACATTAACAATCAGTGGAAGCCTAAACCCTGGCGACCAAGAGGGAATTGTCGCTCATCATGCACAAGAATGCTACTGGGGAGAATTCAGCCGAACTCTAACATTGCCAGTTCCAATTAAAGAAGATGAAGTTGAAGCAATGTTGAAAGACGGAATACTTACAATTAGCTTTACAAAAAAATTAAAGCACAAGCAACAAGAATAAAAGTTCTATAATTATCAAAAAAATCTCGAGGAATAAAACCTTCGAGATTTTTTTATTTTATTTTATTTCGAAAAATAATTTTTCTAAAATTTTATAACAATAAAAAAGACCTTCATAGGGAAGATCTTTTTTTCATTAGACTTTTAGCCTTTGTTTGTGATAGAAGTAATAACAAAGTTCACAATTGCATAAGCAAGGATTGCAATCACGAGACCGATAATTGCGTACATAATTGTATTTTTTGCATTCTGAACTGCACCAGCATCACCACTTGATAGAACGTATCGAATACCACCATAGATAAGCATAATAACACTAAGGATACCGATTACGAAAAGCATAATATTGATAGTTGTTGTAAAGATTGGTGAATCTCCATCAAACAAGCTTGTTGGACCACCATTTTCTTCTTGAACACCTTTAGCACAAGTATCAGCAGATTTTAAGCCACCTGTAACTTTTACAATCCGCAGCATATGCTGGAAGTGTAAAAAGCAGTCGTACCAACTGCGAATACTGTTGCAGCTACTAATAGAGCTATTTTCGCAAAAATTTTTTTCATTTTTAAAACTATTTTCCTTTCTTAAAAAAAGTTTATTTATATTTAAATTATATCAAATTATAATTATTTTTTTCAAGTGTTTAATCTAATTATTATTCTTCTTGTCTGAAGATGAACTACTATTTGAATTATTAGAGTTATTCGAAGATGAAGATCCACCATTTCCACTAACAGTATTAATAACGAAATTCACAATTGTATAGGCAAGAATTGCCACAATTAGACCAATGACAGCATACATAATTGTATTTTTTTGCACTTGTCAGAGCAGCACTATTTCCAGCTGAAAGTACATAGCGAATTCCACCCCAGATAATCATAATAACCGCCATAACACCAACGATAAAAAACATAATATTTACAACATCTTTTGCGATATCACCAGCTGAACGTGAATCTTGTTGACCTGTCGAATCTGCACCTTTCCTAATTAGATCAGATGCACTATTAGCATAAGCTTTATTTTCATAAATTCCAGCAGCTGTAATAAATGAACCAACTATAGCAATAATCAATCCAAAAAGTTATTAAAATTTTTCTTCATTTTTTTCTCCTTTATATTATATACATTAATTAAGAGCGTTATCTATCATTTTTAATTATTATTTAAGTTATTTGAACTGCTAGAATTTCGCCCTGAACTATTTTCACCATTCTTTTTCCACTTTGATTATCTGGTTTTGTTGAATGTTTAGAAGTTTCATCAGGAGAGTTTAACTCTTCTGAGTTGCTAGATTCGTTAGAAGAACTTGAGCTTTTAGATGATGAACCACTATTAACTCCTTTTTCCGCTTGAAGCGCCAACAACGAAGTTAACAATTGTATATGCAAGAATTGCTACCGCAAGACCAATAACTGCATAAATTATCATTGTTTTAGCTTGCGCAACCTTGCTTGGGTTTCCAGCTGCGGTAATAAATGTGATTCCAGCGTAAATTATCACAATAACTGCCAAAATTCCAATGATCCAGAAGAGAATTGAAATTATATTTTTTTAACAACATCTTCTGCTTTTAGTTTCATTGCCAGCACATACGGCTGTTCCTTGAGTTTTTACGTGCTTACACGCGTCGAATGTTTTCGAACCTCTACTTCCACTAGAATCTTCTTCTGCAAAAGCATTTAGTGGAGCAAATAGTGCTAAAATTATACTACTGATTAAAATAAACTTTTTCATTATACTGATCCTGTTAAAATTCCACCAATGATTAAATTTACAATTAATGCCGCCGAAAGAATAACTATAATTCCAACACAAGCATAGATTAAAGCAGATTTTGCTTTCGAAAGCGTCCCCGGATTACCAGCTGCTGTAATAAAGGTTAATCCTGAGATAATAATTACAATCACACAGATCATTCCTGCCCAGATAAATGCCGTATTGAAAGCGTTTTGCATTGAGGCGTCACTTGCTTTATCTCTATTTGAAGTATCAATACCTTTTAAAACTTTCGTTTTATCGAAGCCCTCACTACCATTAGCTATAAATATATACTTTTCCATCTAACCAAAAAATTCCTAAAATTAAGTTCACTATTGCAGAAGCCAGAACAGCAATCACTAAAACCAATAATCGCATTTGTAAGTGATTTTTGGCACTTGCGATTTTTTTCCAGGATCACCAGTTGCCAGCATATATTGAAATCCAGAATAAATTATATAACCAATCGCTGCCAAACCAACAATTCGAAAGGCTGCATCGATCAAATTTGCAACAACCGTCCAAACAAATTCTTCAACTTTAAGTCCTCCATTTGGATTGATATCTTTAATTTTACATCCATTTCCACTAGATTCAACCAAACCTCGATACCAAGCGGGAAGGCCAAAAAATGTTTCATCTCCAGTACAGCTAGCAGCATAAGCATTATTTTTGCGGAAGGCTAAAGACTGAAAGCATCACAATAAAAAATGCTAAAAATATTTTCTTCATTAAAGAACTCCTCCTGGAATAATCCATTCCAAAAATGCCCACATTAAAATATAGGCGATAATCCCAATCACTGTGTTCATAATCATTGTTTTCGCTTTAGAAACCTGCCCAGCATTATCTCGTGCGGTAATATAAAGAATTCCAGCAAAAACGATCGAACCAACTGCTGCAATTCCAACACCAGTAGTCACTACAACCAAAATCATATTTAAAATATCTTCAATTTTCCAGTCTGAGGGGAGAATTGCAGTCTTTGCTTCAGCAGTAGGAGCATTTTTTTACTATTTGAATCACTACCAGAATTATTATTTGAGTCTGATTTCGATTTTTAAATCACTTGGATCTACAGAATTACCATTATCATCTTGAACTACTACTCAAGTAAAAAGTATAGTTTAAAGAAAAGATACTCTGAAAAAGCTGCAAAAAAGCTCGTCAAAAATTAATCCAACTATTATTATATTTTTTTATTTTTGTTTACCATGATAATTATACTTTAAACCATTTTTGGGGAAAAAGCAAGTGTTTTATTTCTAAAAATTAACTTTTAAGGTTGACAAAAGGGTTAAATTATGATAAAATCAGGTCATATGCAAACTTTGACGAGGTTCAAAAAAGCAAAAACTCAAGATTTTCGAAATGGATTTTTTTGTCGCGATTTTTACAGTAGTCGCAATCTTGGGATTTTTTTAATTCTAATTTCTGCACAAGCTCTTGACGGAGCACAATGGACAAATGCTTCAAAAGATGGTATAACATTGGGTGGAAAAACTTATACAAAAGTTTCAGATACTTCTAGGTATCCAGAATCAATTCGTTCGAAAAAACTTTATGCCGAAAATTCACCAGCTAGCGCAGGAAATAATAAAACATCCGTTATTGCGCTCGACAACGAAAATGATGCTTCAAGCGGAAAAGATTTATTCTTTTGATGTAAGTGCACTTGGAAACATATCACAAACTGGAAACACACAAGATGTTAAAGTTGATGGTGTTTCAAAAGACGAAGACAAATCGCTTTGTAGTGTTGAAGGTGGCGGTGGTTGGATGGTTTGTATGGTTGCTAACACAATTTCGAAATGGATGGACGGAATTTATAACTGGGTTCAAGGATTTTTGAGAGTTCAGCCACTTTATACATCACACAAATCCGGGCTTTTTCAGGTTTGGGATTATATGCGAAATATTGCAAATATTTTCTTTGTGATTGGTTTTTATTTTTTTGTGATCTATTCACAGATTACAGGTTTTGGAGTTAGCAATTATGGTGTGAAAAAAATTCTGCCAAAATTAATTGTGGCGGCGATTTTAATTAATGTTTCTTATTATATTTGCGCGATTTTTGGTCGATATTTCGAATATTCTCGGTGCGCAAACACAAAAATCTTTTAGTTGGAATTCGAAATAACATCTTCAATAACGGTGGCGAAAAATTCGATTCAAACTGCAAATTTAGATTGGTCAGGAATTACAGCGGCGGTTTTGAGCGGAACTGGCGTAGTTTCTTATGGTGTATATTCTTTCGCGGTTGCAACAGCAGGAAGTAGCGGTGCGGCAACATTAATGATTTTAGGAGCTTTGATTACAGTAATATACTCAGCCGTTGTTGCTTTAATAATTTTAGCTGCACGACAAGCAATAATTATTGTTTTAGTTTTCTTAGCACCACTCGCTTTTGCCGCCAATATTCTGCCAAATACTGAGAAATGGTTCGAAAAATGGAAAGATCTATTCACAACAATGCTCGTAATGTATCCGTTGATTTCACTACTTTTTGGTGGCTCACAACTAATTGGTACAACAATTATCGCCAGCGCGAATGGAAGTTTCTTAATATTCCTTTTAGGTGCAGTCGTTCAAGTTGTGCCACTTGCTATCACACCTACAATTATGCGCGTCAGCGGAAGTTTACTTGGTAAGTTCGCTGGAATTATCAATAATCCGAACAAAGGTCCAGTCGATGGTTTGAAGAGATTTATTGGTGAAAGTCAAGAGCTTCAACGAAACAAAAAGATTTCAACAGATCCAAACGGCATGTTTGTTAGATTAAATCAAACTCGATATAATCGCTCTCGAAGAGTTAATTCTTCTCGATCAATTGCTGAAAAATACCAAAAAGAGAGATTTGATAATTTCGAGGCAGAACAATTATCTGAACTTGCAAATGAACCAAAACAAGGTTCGAATGCGTTTTCGAATAGTTATTATGATGCACGCCGAAAGCATGCGCTTAGTTCAAACACATTATATCAAGAAATGCTTGCAACCGAAGCTCTAAATCGAGCAACAGCAAATTCGAATGCTGGAATTTCGCAACTTAAAAGCCGAATTATTTAACGCAACTCTTCAAAAGGGAATTGATGGAAATGTATCTGGTATTGTTAAACTTGATGACGACAGCTTAAAGAAACTTCAAGGAAAATTTGGTCAGCAAGCTCTTCAATTTGTTGAAAACGCTAACCAAGCTAATGCTCTTAAACTGGCTGAAAAGAATAATAATCTTTCACTCAATAATGCAATGGCAAATAATATACGCTATAATAATGATCTACTCAACACGGCATCTGGCGTACGTGGTGAAGCCGGAAAAGTCTCAGCACTTGCAAGCTCTTTGGTAGCAGCTTCAAAAGAAAACAAAGAAGAAGTCGAATCACTTACAAACCTTACAAAATCACTTAATTTTTCAGGTAGTGACTATAGTGAAATCTTTTCGAAAAATATGGGTGAAAAAATCCAAAAAGATGGAATTGATTTCGAAATTACCAAAAACTTGCGAGCTGCAACAGCTGAGAAATTTATGGGAACAACTGATTTGAAAAGTGCTATCGACTCACTTGGTAAAACTGAAATTGGCGGAGAATTAAACGCTAACCGTAATGACTTGGTTGAAGCTTTCAAGAAAACCAAAAAAGACGACCTTCAATTTATCGGTGGTGCAGCACTTGAAAATATTGCTGTGAATGGTATGAATTCGAAAGAAGTTTACAATGCTATTCATGATAATTACGCTAAAAAATGTCTCGGATGATAAAAATTATTAAAGCCTCAAATGATGCAATGAAAATTATTTGGGATAAATCAGCAATTTCAAGCATGTCGAATGAAACAATGAAATCTACACTTGAAAGTGTTAAAGCAATTAATGAAAACCCTTCAGAATACGGAAAGCTCAACGCCGTACAAGGTGCTGAAATTCGCAAGATGCTTAAAGAAATTGAACAAAAATAATAAAGGTCTTTACGATAAAGTTTTGGGTGGAAATTGAAGCCTGAAAAATATTAAAAATAAGAAATAGGCAGAATATAAAAAAATTTTGCCTATTTTTAAATTTTTAAGCTTTATTTTTCAAAAAAATATGTTAAAATTAATACTATTGAAATAAGGAGAAGTGGGCAAATTAAAGAATGAGCGTTTATAAAGTTCCTCAGGACGTTGAGGCTGATGACAAATTGCTTGGGCTGTTTAATTTTTCGGCAATTCATTTACCTGATTATTGTTGCAGGCTGTATTGCGCTGGATATTTTTCTTTGGGGAATTTTCCCAGGGTTAATTATTTTACCACTTCCTGTAATTATATTTTTTTGGTGCGTTAGCTTTACCACTCAGAAAAGATCAGCCGATGGAAACTTATCTTGCAGCTATTGTTTCATTCTATCTTAAGCCCCATAAACGACTTTGGCAGCCTGATGGAATTGAACATTTAATTCAAATTTCAGCGCCAATTAATAAGGAAGATAGTTTAATTAAGGATATTTCACAAATGGAAGCCTCGCGCAGGCTTAGTTATTTGGCAGATATTGTTGATACTGAAGGTTGGGCAATTAAGCACTCTGTGGCACCAACTCAAACTGCTGTTCGTGAAGAATATTCAAATGAAGCACGTTCAGCAGAAGATATGTTTGATAATTCACGGATCTCTTCAAATGTTGATAACTTACTTTCTCAGCACGATAATCGCCGAAGACAGCAAATTATGCAAAATCTTGATATAGCACGCAACTTAGCACAATTTACGAATGAAAAATTCCGAGAATATTCAAGATCAGACTTATTATTTTGACCCTCAAAAAAACCGATACGAAGGATCGGATAATATTAAATTTGAAGATATTTCGGCTACAGCTCAAAAATCCAGCACTTCAACCAAGTGAATTTTCGCAAACTCAAACTTCACAATCTCAAATAACTTTTTGAACAAAACCAAAATGTACCACAACAATTTTGGAGCAATTTCGAATTTTGAAATTTCCCAATCTCAACTGCAAAAACACTTTACAAAAATCCGCAATTACAAAAATCAAACTTTCAGTCAAAAATCCTGAGAATATTCAATTAAATTACAACCCTTATCCATATTCGATGAATCAAAAAGTACTTTTCGCCAAATTGGCAACAAAATCAGATGCAGAATTTAGCTCAACCATCACCACAACCGCTTTCGAATTTTACATCTCCACCACAGCCACAAGTTGTTATGCAGCCACAAGTCCAACAAAATATTTTCGAAAAATCCACAAGATTTAACCCAAAAATCTGGAAGATATTAATGAAAGTATTAACCGAATTCATAAGATTAACGAAACGGTCGAGCGAGAAAAAACGAGATCCGAAAGTGCGAGTTTCAACAAATCCAGAGAATAATCCCTTCATTAATAAAAAAAGCATATCACAGAGCAGAATTCTGTTCGTGAAATCAGCGCTGAGATGAAAAGATTAGTTTCGGAAGGGAAAGATCTTTCAGTCGAAACGCTTGCGCGACAAGCAAATAAAATAGCAGATAAAGAACGACAAGCTCAAGCAAATTCAAGCGAGGTCGACCTAAGGAAAAACGAAGTAGTAATTTCATTGAGGTAATATGAGTAATAATAAAATCAATCCAAATCAGCAAGATCCAAATTTAGACCAAAATCAGACTAATTCAACCGCACCTTCAAATCCAGCTTCGACACAAAATTCACTCGAAATTGCTGAAATTCGCGAAGGAATGGTAATTATGCGCGATGGAAGTTTTCGTGCAGTAGTTGCTTGCAAATCGATCAACTTCGATCTTATGAGTGCTCGTGAAAGAGAAGGTGTAGAATATTCTTATCAAAGTTTTTTAAATGCTCTTACTTTTCCAATTCAAATTTTAGTACGCTCACAACGTGTTGATATTGAGCCATATCTAAGTAAATTGGCGGATATTCAAGTTGCACAAGATAATATGCTTCTTGGTGATTTAATGGAAGATTATATCAACTTTATCGATAGTCTCAGCCGAAGCGCAAATATTATGGATAAGTCATTTTTCATCGTAATTCCATATTATCCAACTGGTGACTTAAATAACTTAAAGGGTTCAGCAAAAGGATTTTTTTCGGAAAAATTATTCGCAAAACAAAGTGCGCAGATTTTCGAAAAATCGACCGCACAACTTGGGATTCAGCTCACGAAGAAATTAAAAAACGTGTCGATTCAATCACTGGTGGACTTTACCAAATGGGAATTAAATCGGTTCAGCTCAACACAAAAGAACTCGGAAATCTTTATTATAATGTTTATAACCCCGACACAGCAGTTTATGAACCTTTAGGAGATTTTCGTGATACAGCAAGCTTATTTGTTCGAAAAGGTGAGGGTGAAAAACCAGAACAAGGAGGATTTTAATTATGGCTAAGAAAAAAGATGCTGTTGATATTGCAGCTCAACAACGTGCACAAGAGCAAGCAGAAGTTGAGCAAGCATTTTTAACCGGTATTAACACTTTGCGTGACCTTATTGCACCATCAAGCCTTGAATTTCATTCGAGCTATTTTCGACTTGGCACAAAATATGGTCAAACGATTTACGTTTATGGTTATCCTCGCCAACTTTACACAGGTTGGGCTTCTCCAATTTTGAACGCCGACGAAGTTTTGGATGTTTCAATGTTTATTTATCCGGTCGAAACCGAAATCGTGATGAAAAAACCTTCGCCGAAAAGTAACTCAGCTAGAAGCCGACCTCGCAATTAATAATGAGAAAGGTAAAACTCGAGATCCAGCACTTGAAGCCGCACTTAGCGATGCTGAAGAACTCCGTGACCAATTGCAACTTGGTGCTGAAAAATTCTTCCGCTTTGGACTATACCTAACAATTTATGCAGATAGTCTTGATGAACTAAATTTTGTTCGAAGTAAGGTTGAAACAATGCTTGGACAGCAAATGCTGTTTTCGAAAGTAGCATCAAGCCAACAGGAACAGGGGTTAAAATCAGCTGTTCCGCAACTTTCTGACCAACTTCAAATTCGCCGAAATATGAATACTGGCGCGATCTCAACATCATTCCCATTCACATCTGCCGATTTAACTCAGGAAAACGGTGTTCTTTATGGTGTAAATATGCACAACAATGGACTCGTAATTTTCGACCGCTATACACTCGAAAATGCAAATATGGTGGTTTTTGCAAAATCTGGTGCTGGTAAATCTTTCACAGTTAAACTTGAGGCTCTTCGGACAATGATGATGGGTGCTGAAGTTCTAATTATCGACCCTGAAAAACGAGTATCAAAAATTAAGCGACGCAGTTGGTGGAAGCTATATTCGTTTAAGCTTAAACTCCGACGTGCGAATTAATCCTTTTGATCTACCGCACGTAATCGATGCTGAGGAAGCTGACAATGCTTTACGTGCAAATATTGTGACGCTACACGGTTTATTTCGCTTAATGCTTGGAGGAACTTCAGCAGGGCAATCAATCGGACTTTCGCCAAACGAAGAAGCTGACCTTGACCAAGCAATTATCGATACTTATGCACGTGCCGGAATTACTTCTGACCCGCTTACACATAATTCAACACCACCGACAATTCACAACCTTTACGACACCTTAGTTCATATGGATGGAAGTGGCCCAAGCTTGGCACAACGCCTTCGAAAAATATACCACCGGAACTTTTGCGGGAATTTTCTCGCAGCAATCAAATATTGATATTAACAACTCAATGGTGGTATTTAATATCCGCGACCTTGAAGATGAACTTCGACCAGTTGCAATGTATATTGTGCTTTCACACATCTGGAATATTGTCCGATCAGAGCAGAAAAAACGAATGTTGATCGTTGACGAGGCTTGGCAGCTAATGAAATATGACGATTCAGCAAACTTCTTATTTAGCCTTGCAAAACGCGCCCGAAAATACTACCTCGGACTCACAACAATTTCGCAGGACGTTGAAGACTTTATGGGTTCAAAAATGGGTCGCGCAATCGTTTCAAACAGTTCAATGCAGTTACTTTTGAAACAATCTTCGAGTGCAGTCGATGTTTTAAGTGACGTCTTTAAATTGACCGAGGAAGAACGGAAACGGCTTTCTAATTTCCCGGTTGGACAAGGTTTATTCTTCGCAGGGCAAAACCACGTTCATATCCAAATTATCGCTATCGATACCGAACATCAACTAATTTCAACCAGCCCAAACAGTTCAAAAAATCGCCAAGGCGACAATATGATGACGAATGGTTATGCTGATCCAAATGAGCTGTTTTAACCTTGAAGCACAAGCATAAATGTGATAAAATATAATTATAATTTTTTAGAGTTTTAGGAAAATGGGAGCAGATAGAGATTTCGAAAGAGATGAAAATCTTGATTTTAGCGATTTAAGCGATTCCAACCAGGCCAAACTTGCAAACGAGCAAAAAAACTGGGGAACTGCCGAATCGATTCGCGGCAATGACGGCTATAATCCGTCTGCTTTAGCAAACGCTGAAAAAAATCATCAGTTTCGGCAGATTCAAATTCAGGAATTAGCGACTCTGAAACACTTTCAAAAGACTCTAAAGCTTTAAAATCTGGCGGCTGGCAAAATAATGTTAGTGGTGGCGGAACCCACAAATCTCGAAACGCCGCAAACTCAAAAAGGCAGCTGGAAAAAAATCGAGCAAAAATCATTCTTTAAAAAGCAAAGGAGCAATGGCCGCAACCGGCGGCTTAATTGGTGGTGGTGGAACATTTATTTTCGTAATTTCAACTGGAATTGCCTCACTTGCGCCAGTTCATATTCAAGAAATTATTACCGAAAAACTAAATTCAGCATCAACAAGTATGAATAATCGCTCTTCGAAAATACTTGGCTTAAAAATGAAGGGGATTAAATGTACTGCCGGAATCGTTTGTCGAATGTCGCACGTAACCGAACGAAATATTAAAAATCTCGAACGGGCTGGCTTTGAAGTTAAAACTGAAGATGGTGGTGGTGTTTTTTTGGCCGAAAGAAAATTTCAAAATTAACTTATATTAAAGACGGCAATAATATCCCAATACCAAATGATTCAAAAGCTATTAAAGAAATAATGCGAACAAACCCAACCGTTCGTCACGCTTATCGGCGTGGTTTTAGCGGTCGCTTTGCGTCCTTCCTTGATAAATCCTGGGCAAAGCTCAAGGGTTGGTTTAAATTTACAAAAATAAAAAAGGATAATAAAGGTAAAACTGAAGAAGAGATTGACGAAGATATTAAAAAAGCCGCCAATGCCCATGGTAGCGAAGAAGAGACCGATACGAGAAAATTGCCCGGAGATTCAGAAGAAGTTGAAGAAGGTGGTAAAAGCAGAGTCACTAAAGGCGAAAAGGGAACTAAACAGCTTAAGAAAGATCTTAAGAGTTTTAAAGATAAACTAAAAAAAGGAACAAAGAGCATTAGTGAAAAAGGAAAGATGGGGCTAGAAATCCTCGAAAAATCAAAAGGAAGTCTAGCAGCTCTAGGTGGTATCGATTTAGTTTGTGGAGCATATAATCTTATAACTATGGGCTGGAGTGTTATAAAAATTGCCAAAGTTGAAGTTTTCGCACAATTTGGACTGTCTTTCCTTTCAATGGCTTCGAAAATTAAATCCGGTGAAGCAACTCAACAGGAAGTTACTTCACAAGGAAATAACCTAATGGGAATTGCTAATAAAAAAGATTTGAAAGAAAATAAAAATCCTACAGATAGCGGATCGAATACTTCGCGGTTAAAAAATGCCTTTGCATTCTTTGCGGATTCTACAGCAGATAATGATAAGATTAAAAGCGCAACCGAATCTCAAGGATGGCGAGCTGTTGCCTACGATGACCGTGTCTCAAAACTCAACGATTCAGCAAAAGATTATCAAGTTGGAATTACGGGCTGGTTTGCTAACTTAATGAATACAATGACAACCGGCTTTACCGGATGGGTTGTTCGACAAGGTTGTAAATTAGCAGGTGTTGTTTCTGCTGCGGTAGGAATTGCTTATGCTGCATTCACCATTCTAGCTTGCATGGGAACCGGATTTTTTGGTTGTATTGGTCAGGTTATTAAAAGAGCTATCTGGATAGTAGCTTTACAGGTAGCAATACATGTTGCATTGCAAGTACTAGCCGATAAAGCCTTAGGTGAAATTTCACGCCAGGCTGCCGAAGGTTTAACTGGAACAATCCTTAATGACTCAACAACTGGCGAAAAACTTCGGAAATGCTATAATGTCAGGATCTGGCGCAATGATGGCTAAAAACACTATGGCAGGAAGCGGTGGAGTTTTTAACTAAAGCTCAAGCTGTGGCATTTCGGCAAGAAACCGAACGCCAAATTGCACAAAATGCGGAAGAAATTCGAATGACTTCAAGCCCATTCGACCCAACAACTCGACACACATTTGTCGGATCAATCGTCAGTAATATGCTACCATACGCAAAACAGTTATCTTCAATTAGCGGATTTCTACCATCATTAATTGGTAGTGCTCAGAGATCTTTTGCATCAATTACACCTGGCGCAAGTGCTGCGAATAATGCAAATTTCGCAGCTAATATGGAAACTTGCGAAGATAAATCGATTACCGACACTGGCGCAGCAACAGATATTTTCTGTAATGTTTATACTGGAATTGATATGGGGATTGTCGAAAAAGAAACCGACGAAATTATTAATGAACTTAAAGAATCAGGCGATATTATCGAAAAGGAAAATACCAGCGAAACTGATGATGTTTTAAGCACGATTCAAATGAGTGGAAAATTGAAGAAATACGAAAAATATTGCTTCAACCGAAAGGCTCCAATTGGTGCTCAAGAAGATGAAGATGATGAAACTCTTGGTGGAATATGTAATACAACCAAAAATCCGAAAGCAAATTTGTATGCAATGTTCCTAACTGATGTTCGAACAGAGCGCGGAATGAACGAAGATTTTAAGCCAGATACGAATGGCGGTGGAGTTGGAACTGAAGGCGGAAGAGGATCAGCTGGTGCAGGCGGACCTTCTAGTGAAGAAATCTCAAAAGCTAAATCTAAATTTGCACCACCTCTTGAAGGTGAACTAATCGTAACTTCACCCTATGGTCCGCGAAACCTTCCAATTGACTGCGAATTTAATGGATGTGTTCATACCGGAGCGGATCTTGGTGGAGCTGAAGGAACGCCAGTTTATGCCGTAGCAGACGGTGTAGTTTCAGATCTCAGTGGAGATTCAAGTCGTGGCTGTGGACCAAACTTGCGAGTAATTTCACACAAAGAAGCAACAGGTTCAGATATAGATAGTTTGTATTGTCATATGAGTGCCGGATATAAAAACCCTGGCGATAGTGTTAAAAAAGGAGATATGATTGGACGAATTGGAGGTTGGGGAGCGAATGGTCCAAATACCTTTCCACCACACTTACACCTGGAATTCTATAAAGGTCGCGCAGTTTATGGTGGTAATCACTTCGATCCAATGTCAATTATAGGTAAATAATATGTATAAAAAAATATCATCAATCATAGGAATAATATTAATTTTAGCTTCATCCTTTTCGAATATCGCAAGGGCTGAGTTTAATGAACATTTTTATAAATTGAATGATATCATTTATTATGATGCTGGCGAAGAATGTTTAACTGGTGGGGATAGTAGCGGCAAGATGGCTGATGTTAATCTTGAAGGAAATGATAATGCTGAAAAAATCTGGAACTTCCTTAAATCTAAAGGGCTCACAGATGAACAGGTTGCTGGAATAATGGGTAGCCTCTGGGGTGAATCAAATCATTTTAATCCAGATTTAAATGAAGAAGGTAATGGTATTGGCTACGGTATAGCACAATGGTCTTTTGGTCGTAGAACTAATCTTGAAAATTATGCTAAAGAACAGGGCAAGCCAGTTTCGGATCTTGGCGTTCAGTTAAGCTTCCTTTGGCACGAATTGGAAACTTCGCAATCTGCCGCAAAAATGCGATCACATCTTCAAATTCTATTCTTGAAGCTACAACTGCCTGGACCAATCAATTCGAAAGACCTCGCGAAGATTTGCGAGCTGGACGTATTCAAGAAGGTCAAGAAGTTGGAAATAGAATCCTTGCACAATTTGGCGGAAAAATCAGGATCATCAAATTCATCCCAAAACTCATCATTAGGCGGGGATGGTGGAAAAAAATAACTTTCATTGGAGACTCGATCACAGTCGGTGTTCAAGATAAACTTTCATCAGCATTTTCGGGGTCAAATGTTTCCGCAACAGTTGGAGACTCAATCGCTGCTGCGACAAGCAAGCTACCTTCAGAGATTCATGATACGGTCGTCGTCAATCTTGGAACAAACGATAATTTTGACGAAGGTGCCGCAGAAAAATCTTCTCGGAAAAACTTAAAGGTAAGAAAAATTTACTGGGTAAATAACTTTTCGAAAGGCGGAAATGCCAATTATGAAGTTATCAATCAAAAAAATTATCAGCATTTGCTTCGAAACATAGTGAAGTAAAAAAATTTTTAGACTGGAAATCTTATGCTGAAAAAAATGGTGGAAGAAATCTTTATGCTAGCGACGGAATTCACCCAAACGCAGAAGGTCAAGAAGCTTATGTTAAGTTCTTACAAGGCGCCGTAAATGGATCAGGAAGTAATTCATCTTCATCAAAATCCTGCTCTTCATCTTCAAATGGAAGTGGTTTAAGCAATAATACAATTGCTGGACGTGCAATGGAATTAGCTCGCCCAGAATCTGATAAAGCTGCAGCCTATGCCGGTGAAGTTACAGATAAACAAAAGGAAGCTCTAAGTGCGACCGGATTGGACGGCTATGGTGAGCCTTACGTTCAAAAGGGAATGAGTTGTGATGCCTTCGTTTCGATGGTTATGAGTACAACCGTAGATCCAGAATATGCTAAGCATTGCTGCGGAGTCGCAAATCTTGTTCAATATATGCGTAGTAACCCAGATAAATATGAAAAAATACCTTATAACGGAAGTACAAGTAATATGAAACCGGGTGATATTATATCATCGGGAACTGGTGGTGGAGCTAGTGCACATATAGAATTTTATGTTCAAGTTAATGGGGAGGATAAGGTAGCAAATGCCGGATATAGTAGAACAACTGGCGTCATTGAACCAATGAATTTACAAATTATGGAAAGCTTGGGTGAAGTTGAAGTCTGGAGATGGAAAGGATAAACAATGCAAAATATCGATCAAACAACTAAAATTAAAAATTTATTCGGTTTTAGCTATATTCATTTCAATTTCGATAATTATTATTGGCTGGTGGATCTGGAGTGATCTCTATTGTGGAAAATTAATCCTTACTGTCGCACCAGAAAGTTCTTTAATAAAAATTAATGGAAAAGATTTTAAAAACGGAACTCATACAATGACGCCTGGAAAAATATAAAGTAGAAGTTTCAAAAGATGGCTTCGAGTCTACTTCTAAGGAGTTTGAAATAAAAATCCGGGCAAAAAAACAAATGTCCTACTTTCAATTGGACAAAAAGATCCAAAAAGGTGATTGGTATTTAAAACATCAGGAAGATGATATTATTCGCTCCGGTGTTACTCATGAAAAAATTACTGATAAAATGAAAGATTTAATTTCAAAAAATCCAATCGTACGAGATCTACCATATACAAATACCACTAAAGGCTCTGTTACAACTGGTTTTACAGTTTCATACGTATTAAATCCAGAAGATAAAACAGAGATTTCGAAAATAAATGTCGTGATTTACAGCAAATGTAATTCTTCAAATTTCAACTTTTATAAAGATCTAGCAATTGATTGGATGAAATCGAAGCAAAAAAAGATGCTCTCGATAAATACACAGTTAACTATCTTGATCCAACCTGCGGTCAGGCGTAAAAAATAACCTTACTAATTCAGTGAGGTTATTTTTACATTCTTCGACTTTAATTTTATTTGTTGAGGTGATAATTGTCTGATATTTCGAAAAGTGTTTCGTTAACAATTTTTGGCGCTCCCCATCAAGCTCTGAAAAAAACATCATCAAGTAAAATAATTGGTCTCTTTGTTGTTAAATCTGCTAAAAACATCCGTTTCGATAAATTTCAAAGCTAAAACCAAACTACGATTCTCACCTCGGCTCGCCACATTTTGCGCCAACTTTCCATTAAAAACAAACTGAATATCATGCTTGTGCGGACCAAAACTCGTATATCCCAAAAATTTTTATCCCTGCTCAATATTTTTTTACTCAAAATGGCCAAAAATTTCAGTTTTCGAAACTTTTTCGCCCAAATACTCAATCTTAATTTTATCTTGAACTCCTGAAATTTCAGAGTAAGTTTCTTCAATCTTTGAATTCAAAAGCTCCAAAAAATCGCATCGTTTTGAAATTATCTCCGCACCATATTCAGCAAGCATTAAATTCCATGGAAAAATCTCGTCTTGCGAAAAAATCTCACGTTTAAGTAGGTTGTTTCGCTGTTTTAGGGCTTTATTATATCTCGAAACTACCAACTGAAAAACTTGGAAAAAAATTTGCGACAAAAAAACGGTCTAAAAAATTTCGTCGTCGAGTTGGTGAACCGCTTAAAAGCTGCAAGTCATCTGGTTCAAAAAGAACCACGGGAACTCTCAAATTTGCGCTCAAGCGTGCTTTTTTGTCACCATCGATAATGAATTGTTTTTGATCTTTGAACCGCATCGTTAAAAAGTTATCGTTCGAAAAATTATCTTCCGAATCTTTCAGGTCAATTCGAAACCAGCTTGAACCATCATTTTTTTCAAAAATTTCTTTATCAATCGATCGAAAGCTCGTTCCTTGAAGCGAAAAAAATAAATTGCCTCAAGGAGGGAAGTTTTTTTCCACTACCATTCGCGCCAGAAATTAAAGTAGATTTTTCGCCGATCTCTAAAAATAAAAATCAGAATGCGTTCGAAAAATTCTGAACTCTCAGAGTTTTTTTAAAAATCATTAAATTCCTAACTTTTTAGTGGCATTACGATATGGATATAATCATCATTTTCAATATCTTTAAAAACGGTTGGGGCCAATTTTCCAGAAAAACCAAAAGATACTTTTGGAGATTTTAAATTTCCAAGTGCATGCTTAATATATGCTACATTTAAAGTGACTTCGCCGCCACCAGAAATTTCAGCATCAGTTTCAGATGTACTTTCGCCGACTTCACTTGCAATTGTATGAATCGATAATTTCGAATTTTCTTCATCGGCTCGCAAAGTAATACTTCCACCAGAATCACGTGTAAAGACTTCAGCAACTTTAATTGTTTGCAAAAAATCAGCGCGTTTAATCTTTAAAACAGTCTCGGTTGAATTTGGAATCAAGCGACGATATTCAACATATTTCCCGTCAATTAAATTGCTTATAACTAAGATTTCGCCAACCATAAATTGAATTTGGTTTTCATTAATAATAACCTCGATTTCATCAAGATTTTCAGGAATAACACCTGCAACTTTTTAAAAAACACCACTTGGAACGATTGATGCAAATTCTTGATCAGTTTCAAAAAAGCTTCCGCTCACTCAAACGATAACCATCTGTCGCCGCCATATAAATATAATTTTCGAAAGTATGGAGGAAAAACTCCGGTTAAAATTGGTCGTGAAGTGTCATTACTTACGGTGTCAACTTGACCAACGACTTCTTTAAAAAAATATCAGTGCCAATAAAAAATCTAGCAGTAGGATCGTCAATGGTTGGGAGTTCAGGAAAGTCTTCCGCCGAAAAACCATTAATTTTTGATTTATAATTTCCACTTTCAATTGAAATATTTTTCACCCTTAACCTTAAAAAGAAACATCACTACCAGATGGTAAGCTATCAATAAAGCTTTTTAGTTAGTTTTTTTCAGGTAACATCACTGAACCAACTTTTTTTCGATTTTTTTGCGCTAATTTTTTTGTGAAATTGCAATCTCTAAATTAGTTGCAGCAATTAAAAAGTCTCGAACCATCCGTTTGAAAAAAAGGATATATTCAAGACTAGGCAGGCTCGTTTTATTACTTGCAATTCCTGCAATATTATTGAGTGCCTTAGCTAAATCATCTTTTCGAACAGTTAGTTCCATAAAAAAATTTTTAAATCCTTTTTCTTAGAGGTTGTAGTTATAATAATAGGTGTTGTGGAAACTGTGGAAAACCAAGCTTTCACTACTTAAAAATTATATCATTTTTTTTGTGGAAAAATCAAAGTAAAACTTTATGAAAAAACTATGTGGAAAAACTCAAAGGTTTTCCATAAATTTCAATTTTTTTGAAATTATATATAGTTAAATTGTGGAAAAATTTGCAGGAAGTTTCAACAAACATTGAAAAAGACTTTTTACTAACAAATAAAACGATTTTTTTCCACAACCTTTCAACACTTTTTACGAAATAATATAGTAATAATGTCAAACATATCAATAAAAATAAAAAAATAAAAATTTTTTTCAAGTGAGTATAAATAATCTTACTTAAAAATAATAAAATAAAAATACAGAAAAAGTCAAAAGAGAACAGAAAAATACTGTTCGCTTTTTTTATAAACCAAAAATAATAGTATTGTCAAATTAACAGATATAAAAAAATAGAGCCATGAAGCTCTATTCGTAAATTAAATCCCGCAGGGTTTCGATTTGTGATCGAATCTCAGAGTCAAGCTTTTAAGCATTTTTTTCAATTTTCGAAACACTATTCATTATGGTTGAATGGTCTCGTGAAAATTCTTTTGCCAATTTGCGGAAAGCTCATCTTTAATTCATATTTCATTAGATAGCAGGCAGTTTGGCGCGCGTGATTTATATCTTTTTGACGCGATTTTCCTAGAATATCTTCTTTTTGAAATTCCAAAAAAACTTGGCGGTCTTATCGATAACCTTCTTTGAATTTAAATGATTTGGTCGCGTTGGGCGACTATTTTTGAATTAATCCTTGTGCTAGTTCGAGGTTTGGTTTGATATTTTGAAATTCTGCAATTGTAATTAACTGAATAACTGCTCCGATAATTTCGCGAATATTTGTGCGGTAGTTTTCAGCAATAAATTCTGAAACCTCAGGATCGAGCTTAACATTTTCATGTTCAGCACGCGCTTCAATAATGTTTTGGCGCGTTTCGAAATCTGGAAGTTGAATATCAACCGTCATTCCACTTTCGAAACGACTTTTGAGCCGATCGGTTAGGGGTTGGAATACTTGAAGGTGCACGGTCGCTCGATAAAAATAATCTGCTTATTCGCGCGATGAAGTTCATTGAAAGTGTGAAAAAAATTCTTCTTGTGATTTTTTTCTTTACCAGCAATAAATTGAACATCATCAACGATTAAAAATGTCGACATTTCGATATTTATCAGCATAACCTTGCTTTTTTTCGAACGGACATTTTCAAGATAGTCACGATAAAAAAATTTTTCCATTGTAACATATAAAAACCGAAAGTTCTGGATGATTTTTTTCGATTTCATTACCAATCGCTTGCATTAAATGGGTTTTTACTAAGCCCAACCCCACCGTAAAAAAATATAATGGATTATACTTTTCGCCAGGATATTTTGCGACATTTTTGTGCCGAGAAAAAAAGCTAAATCATTTGACCCACCAACAATAAAAATTATCGAAAGTCATATTTTTTTATCAAGGCCACTTTGATGTTTATTTTTGATTTTTAGACTTGATCAATTCTTCGACTGAAGGTTTTTTTGGAGAGGGGGTAGAATCTTTTTCAGGCTCCTTGGATTGCTTATCGAAAGATATTACTGTAAAAGATATTTTTTTCACAAATTTCGCCATTTTTTTGAAAGGCGTTTTTTTAATATTTTCGAGGTATTTTTTTAGTAATTGTTGAGGATGCGAAAGAGTTTCTTACACCAATAACAGCCTGATTATTTTCAAAAGATAAGAGTTTCGAATCGAGAAAACCAAGCCTTAAAAAGTTGCGCCCCTGAATTTCAGGGTCCATTTCGAGTTCAGCTAAGATGTTTTTTTCCACAACTCATTCATAATTCTATTCTATAACATTTTTGGACTTTTTCCACAACCTAAAAATTTTAAAGAAATAAAAAAATATGATATAATTTTTTTGAAAAAGGAAAGCGATTTTTTTCCACATTTTATAGTTACTACTGTAAAAAAATTGTGGAAAACTTCTTGATTTCTGTGGAAAAACTATGATATACTATGAAATGAATCAGATAAAAATTCAAGTTTAAATAACAGATTAAAAAAAGCTTATGAAAAAGTAAAAGAACTTGATTTTTTTAAATAATAAATTGTAAAAATAGGATAGATATGCCAAAAAAAGAACACATCAACTCACACAAACGACATCGCGCGAAAACTCATGGTTTTCGAAATAAGATGTCTTCAAAGGCTGGAATTAAAGTTTTGAAACGACGCCGACTAAAAAGGCCGAAAAACGACTTACAGTCTAATAAAATCGCTCCACCGCGAGCGTTTTTTTATTTTATACTTGATTTTGAAAAATAGCTTATGCTAAAAATAAATCTGTATTTTTATTTAAATTTTGAGGAGGAAAATGAAGCGAAAATTATTAATTTTTTTATTGGTATTTTAGCGTTTATTTTCCCTTTTTTTATTTTCGAAAAACACTTTTGCTGAAGAAAAAGATATTTATATTTCACGAGTTTATGCGACAGATGGTAAAGAGTTTGTTGAGATTTTTTTAATAAAGATAAAGATCGTAATTTTAAAGATTTATCTCTAAGGAATACACAAAAACAAACTGAAATTGCAAATATCCAGAATGGAATTTTTAAAGGCTAATAATTATATTAAAATTGCGCAACAGTCGGAGGATTCGGATATTAAGTTTAAAGAAGAATTTCGAAATATTGATACGATCGGTCAGCAGCCGATTTTAGGGTTGTATATTGATGGGGAATTGAAGAGTTATATTTGCTCTGACGAGAAGCGTTGTATTAAGGGTTATTTGAAAAAAACTCAACCGATTTGAAACCAACAAATAAGGGTGTTGAAAAAAATAGCTGTTGCTAGAGAAGAGATTCTAAAAAAACGGCGGAAAAAAATATCTAAGATAGAAAAATGATAAAAAAATTATGCCTTTGGACTACGCGATTTTGATGAGTATAAACCAAAAATTTGGTGGTTTATTAAAAGTTGAAGATGATCAGGGAAAAATCAGACGAAAATAACTCTATCAATAATAATTATGAAGAGTCTGAAAAAGAAAAAAAGAGGAAATTTCGGAGGAGATTCCTAAAACCTCAAAAAGAAGATAAATCTGAAAACAATAATGAAACTCCAGTTGAAAAATCAGGATTCTTTAAGTGTTGATAAAAAAACAGGAGAAATTAAATACTTCAGAAGAAAAACAAAGATAAAAAAAGAATCAAAGATATCTTTAATTTCGAAAGAAAGTGTAATTTTAGCACCAAATACCGGACAGAATAAAAAAAGACATTTTTTTGTGGCTAAGTTTATTATTTGTGTTTTATTTTTTTATAAATTATCAGATTTCGAAAAAAAGGATTTGTAATGAAATTATTTAAGTATTTTTTTGGTAATATTTTTAACTGTCTTCATTTTTTTAATTCTTCACAGGCTTTTTGCGGAGATTGCGCAAAATGGTATTTTTTTATTTCGAAAGTTTCAAATTCGATGATAGAAATCTCGAATATTGGCGAAGATTTTTCAATTTTCGAAACTTGAAATTGTACAAAATGGAAAAAAGTCTGGGCTTAATTCGTGATGGAATTTTCTTGAAAAGATCGCAAAATTTTATTTGGTGGTAAAAAAATCGGACGGAAAAACTTTCAGCAGAATTTATTTTTAGTCAGCCGATAGAATTGAAAAATTAACGATCGAAAAAGTGGATTTTTTTATGTGGTTATAGCATGAATTGTAAAAAAAGAAAAATTCGCCAATTTTTCGAAAAATGAAAAATATTCTAATAAGAGAAGGTTTTTTTGAATAATTTTGAAATTTCACAAAAATGATGTAATCTTTTAAATCGGGTGGTTTGGCTGATAAGGAGCAGGATTTTTTTGCGAAAATATTCAAATTAATGAAATTTTAGCAAATTCGAATGAGCAATTTTTGGAACTAAAAAAATAATTCAAATGAAATTATAAAATTAAAAAAATTGTAAAATTGAGGTTTATTTGGGAAATAATAAAAACCGAAAATATATAATTTTACAGATGAAGAAATTGCTGCTTCTGGATTTTTTTAACTTTGGATTCTGATAATGATTTTAAATTTTTTTGAAAACTGGCATAAATAGAATTATTTTTTTCTAAATTCTGAAAAATCATGAAATTCAAAATGTTGAAATTAGCCATTCAAAAAAAGATTCTAGTTGGATTTTTTTGAGGGCGAAAAATGGATTCAGAGTTTTAAAATTACAAAAAAATAGCGAAAAATATTCTTCAAATTTGTAAAGATGGTTTTTAAATTGAATTCTGAAAAATAAGTGTGAAAAAAGTTAAAAAAACTTGTGAAGAAGGGTATTTTTTTAAATGAAGAATCTGGCAGATGCAATAAAAAAACGAGATGAAAAAAATCTGAAAAAAATATGTGAAAAACGGATATGTTTTTAAATCTGGAAACAAACCGCTGTAATAAAGTTTTAGCTGAGAAAAAAATATAGCGGAATGTCCTGATGGATATTATCGAAATACTGAAACGAACCGATGTCGAAAGATTAGCTTAGCTTCGCTTTCAAAAAGAAGTTTTGTGCGCACCTGGATATACGCGAAATCCTGAAACAAATCGTTGTCGAAAAAAATATCAGTGAAAACTAAGAGAGAATTAACTCCTTGTAAAGATGGCTATGAACGCAATGAAGAAACGAATCGTTGTAGAAAAATAATTAAAAAAATAACAGCGAGGAAGAAGGAAAAGTTGAAAAAGGCGGGTGAAGATTCGAAAAAAATACTGAATTCGTAGGCTGGTGGATGGCTGTAGTTATAATTTTGGTATTTTTTTGGTGATTATGTTTTTTTGAGTTTCGAAAAAGATATTTTTGCAAAGTTTTTCGAAAGGTAAAAAAATGACTAAAAAGGAGGATTTTAGGGATTGATCCAGGAACGGGAATTTTAGGTTTTGGTGTTGTGGATTGTGAGATTGGAAAGCCAATAAAAATGATTACTGGCGGAGTAATTTCAACGCCAGCTCATACGCCGATTGAGATTCGACTAGAGGAAATTTACAATGGCTTAAAAGAGATTATTACAGAAACTAAACCAGATGAAGTTTCGATCGAGAAGTTATTTTTTTCGAAAAAAACGTAACGACGGCGATTTCAGTTGCACAAGCTCGAGGTGTGGCAATTTTAGTAGCTCAACAATCGAAAATTCCGATTTCTGAATATACACCAAATCAAATTAAGCAAACCTTAACTGGATATGGCAGTGCAAATAAGAAACAGATGCAAGAAATGGTGCGTTCAACTTTGAATTTGGTGGAGGTGCCAAAACCAGATGATGCGGCTGATGCACTCGCTGCTGCAATTACACATTTTTATATGACGCGTATTTAAAAAAATTAAAGTAGTTATGGTAAAATTAAATAATGATTGCACATATTTCTGGAACAATTGCTGAAAAAAATTTGCTGGGAGCGTGATTGTTGACGTTTCTGGTGTTGGATATGAAATTATTGTTCCCGCAGGAGAATTTGAGCGGGCAGTTTTTAAACGAACAAATTAAATTTTATACTTATCATAATATTACTGATAGAAGCCAAGAATTATTTGGTTTTTCAAGCTTGGCGGCAAAAAAACTTTTTGAATTGTTAATTACTGTTCAAGGTGTTGGGCCGAGGGCTGGAATTGCTATTATGAGCTTGGATGAAACTGAAGAAGTTCGAAACGCAATTGCTTGTGAAGACGCGAAATTTATTCAAAAAGCTTCTGGCGTTGGTAAAAAAATCCGCCGAACGTGTAATTTTAGACCTAAAAGATAAAGTTGGAATGGCAATTTCGAAACCAGATGGCGTTGGCGCTAATATTAGCTTAGCTTCAGATGAGGCTTTAGAGGCGCTTATTGCACTTGGGTTCAATTTGAATGATGCAACAAAAGCATTAGAGCAAATCTCGCGAGATTTACCAACGGAAGAACGTATTACTTTGGCGTTGAAAGCTGGAATTTAATTTTTTTGAAAAGAAAAAAAGTTGCACATTTTGTGCAACTTTATTTAATAGGACAGATCCTGTTCTATTTTTGGAAAAAAATTTCATGAATATATTCAAGATCGATATTCTCGAGTTTCTCGAGTTTTTTTCAATCTTTTAGTTTTTTTATATTCATATTTACCCTCGCTTTTAACCCAAATAAATCCTTCGCGAGAATCGATTACGAAAAGTTTAGCAGCTTCATTAACGTGGTCCGGAGTTTTTTTCATCTTTAAGGGCTATGACCCAGACATTTTCTCGGATTTCTTCATTTCTTACATTAATTTTTCTGAACAAAAAAATTCTGCCACTCAGTTTACCACGATAAACTAAATTTGCAATATTTTTTGCTTTTGCGAAAATATTTTGTGCTAAAACTTCTGAAGAGGTAACTGTAGTTACTTGTGTTTCCATAAGAACACCATCCTTTTATGTACTTCTCTTTTTATAAGAGATATGATAATTATATCAATTTTTTTAAAAAAGTCAAACTATGGTATAATATAAACAATGGCTATCGAGAGAATTATTGATGCGAATTTACACGAGGATGAACCACAGGAGCAGCAGGTGGAGATTTCTTTACGCCCAACGAGTTTTGATGAATATATTGGTCAGGAGCGATTAAAAAAAGAATTTAAAGCTTGCAATTGACGCGGCAAAAAAACGTGGTGAAAGCATTGATCATGTCTTACTTTTATGGTCCGCCGGGGTTAGGAAAAAAACTACAATGGCAAATGTGATTGCGCGTGAAATGGGTGCGAATATTCGAATTACATCTGGCCCAGCAATTGAAAAAAAGCTGGCGATTTAGCTTCGATTGTAACAAATTTACAAGATGGTGATATTCTTTTTATTGATGAAATTCACCGAATGCCACGCGCTGTTGAAGAAATTCTTTTATTCTGCAATGGAGGATTTTAAACTTGATATTGTGATTGGTAAAGGACCAGCCGCACGCTCGGTTAGATTAGATTTGCCGCATTTTACAGTTATTGGTGCAACAACTCGAACGGGAAGTTTAGCGGCACCGCTTCGAGATCGGTTTGGACATATCTATAGATTAGAATTTTATAAACCTAAGGAAATTTCAAAAAATTATCTTGCGTTCAAGTAATTTATTGGGTAGCAATATCGAAAAAGAAGCTTCAGATATTCTCTCAACTCGAGCAAGACTAACTCCACGAATTGCAAACCGTATCTTAAAAACGTGTTCGAGATTATGCCGATGTAAAAGGTGATGGAGTTATCGATTCGAAAAACAGTTAAAGAGGCTTTAAAAATGCTTGAAATTGATAAGTTAGGTTTAGATGCGGCAGACAGAAATCTATTAAAATTGGTTATCGAAAATTATGGCACGCGGCCAGTCGGCTTAAATACGATGGCCGCATTGACGGGTGATGAAGCTGCAACAATTGAAGATTTTTATGAACCATATTTGATGCAGATTGGTTTTCTGCAAAAGAACACCGCGAGGAAGAATAATTACAAAAAAAGCGTTTGAGCATTTAGGAAAGGAATTCAAAGATGAACGATAAGCAAAGCTTAGCTCAGAAATTTGAGGAAAAAAATCGCCCAGAATCAGAACGAAAATTTAAGCTTCGAAAATAGTTTGGGTGCGCCAATTCGGGTTCAGCCAGTTATGCATGTTGAAGTTCCTGCTGGTGATCCACAAACTATTAAAGCGCGACATGATCGTTCTGTTAAAAAAATACCCAGAAATTACGGTTGATGAAGATGAATATGTGGTGCTTTCGATGCGACGACATTCGCTTGGATATATTTTGAATATTATTTTTTTAGTTCAATGGTGGCGGTTTTCTTGATTAGTGCTTGGATTATTTTATGTTTTATGCCGAATCCGCTCCCAATCCCCGCAAATTTTAAACCGCAACTTTCGGTAATTTTTGGTTCAATTACGTTACTTTTAATTCTTCTGACTTACGCAAATTATGTTGTTTATCGAGCAAATAGGATCGTTATTACTAATGAGCGCGCAATTCAGTGGATTTCAACGACAATTATGAGTCAGAAAAAGCAGGTGATTAATCTTGAATCGATCGAGGATATTTCGTATTCGCGCGATGGAATTTTACAACATCTATTTAATTATGGCACAGTTAAATTAAGCACGGTTGGTGATGAATCGACTTATACATTTGCTTTCTCACCAAATCCGGATAAAAAAAGCAGAATTTTTAAGCGATGTTGTTGAAGCAGCACGAGAAAATCAAATGCTTTCGGATAAACTTTTTGAAGATGGTGAAAAAAATGAGTGTAAAATAATATAAAAAAACGGCTTTCGAAAATTCGTTGGCCGTTTTATTTTAGCTGTTTCGAGATTTTTTTAATAAAAATCACCTTCTTTTTCTAATTTTGCGCGAATTGTAAATTTCTTACATTTACCGTTTTCACATTCAGTTGGTTCGTATCGATATTCGGAGTGCTCTTCGTTGATTAAAAATTCCGGAAGGGTCGGTGAGAAGGTTTGGTTCAATTCCTTTGATTGAATTCTCATCGATTTTTTTCAGGGAAATAGCCGTTCTTTTTGTAATAAACTTCTTCAAGATTGTAATAAATTTCGTTGATTGAAAGTTTTCGAATTTGGTCGCGCTGAATTGAAAGTAGTTCGAAACGTTGCATTGTAAAAAAATTATACCAACTAAAAATCAAAAAAAGCAATTACAACACAGATTTCAATAACTGTAAAAAACCGGATTTTTTTCTTCATACATTCTCATTATATCATAATTTATTTTTGGTCTAATATATTTGAATTTGTTAGAAAAAAATATGATAAGATCTATTCATTACTATTTTTAAAAATTGGTAAAAGTAAAAATTATAGGGGGTGAAGAAAAAAATGATTGAAATTCCTATCGGTATAGATTCTAATGGTAATATGGTTTATGTTAGAGTTATGGAATTAGACCAAAAAAATTTGGTGTTTTTAAATAATAAGAAGATAGCTATGATTCAAACCGAAATTATAAAAAGAAGCTCGTATAAAAATTAGCAAAAACAGAAGGGTGCGATAGTTTTTTTGATTATTTCTTTAAGGTTCATTTTGAGCCTTTTTTTATTTTTTCGAAAAAAATAACCTTGAACATTTTGCTGAAAAAGTGTTAAAAATATAAATACTATTTAAAGGGAGAATTATTTTATGGCCAAAGCAAAAAAAGATATTGAAATGGCAGAAAACGGTAAAAAACAAGCATTAGATTTGGCAATTGCGCAAATTTCGAAACAGTTCGGTGATGGTTCGATTATGAAACTTGGTGAAAATCATAAGGTTGATGTTGAACTTCTTCCTTCAGGGTGCTTGAGTTTAGATATTGCACTTGGTGGTGGTTATCCAAAAGGGCGAATTATTGAAATTTACGGACCGGAAAGTTCAGGAAAAACTACTTTAACGCTTCATGCGATTGCTGAAATTCAAAAGCAAGGCGGAACTGCGGCCTTTATTGATGCAGAACATGCGCTAGATCCGGCTTATGCGAAGAAGCTTGGTGTTGATACCGAGAATCTGCTCGTTGCGCAGCCTGATAATGGAGAACAAGCGCTTGAGATTACTGAGACTTTAGTACGTTCAAATGCTGTTGATTTGATTGTTGTTGACTCTGTTGCAGCGTTAGTCCCACAAGCTGAAATCGATGGCGATATGGGTGATGCACATATGGGTCTTCAGGCTCGATTAATGTCGCAAGCGCTTCGAAAACTCACCGGAATTATCAACAAATCAAAAGCAACAGTGATCTTTATTAACCAAATTCGAATGAAAATTGGTGTGATGTTTGGAAATCCTGAGACTACAACCGGTGGTAATGCTCTTAAATTTTACGCTTCAGTTCGTGCGGATATTCGTCGAACTGCACAAATTAAAAATGGTGATGATGTGATCGGAAACCGTACAAAAGTAAAGATTGTTAAAAATAAGATTGCTGCACCATTTCGAGTTGCTGAATTTGATATTATGTATAACGAGGGGATTTCGAAAACTGGTGATATTCTGGATTTAGCGGTTGAGCATGAAATTTTAGGCAAGTCTGGTGCATTTTATAAATATAATGATCAAAAATATTGGTCAAGGTCGCGAAAAATGCAAAGAGATATTTGCTCGAAAAATCCAGATATAATGGCTGAAATTGACGCAAAAGTTCGAGCGAAAATTCGTGGTGAAGAATTTATCGAAGAAACCCCAAGCGAAGAAAAAAACTGAAGAATAAAAATAATTAGCCCGATAAATTTGGGGCTAATTTTACTTTTTAAATTATGGCTTTAGATATTTTTTTGATAAGAATGATTTTTAAAGAAAAAAAGTTGCAAAAAAAGAGCTTTCGAAAAAAAGGTATTTTTTTAAAGATGGCTATTTCACAATTACAGATATAAAACAGGCGGTTAAAAAAATCCAAACCGTGCTAACATTTTTCGTAAACGGAAAAATATCGATTTTTCTTTGGATATTTTTTTCAATTAACTCAATTGAATGTTAAAATTGGTGCAAAATTTTCAGAAGATGAAATTTTGAATCTTGAACAACAGAGTGAATTTGGAAAAATTATACGCTCTTGGGCTTAACTATTGTTTGATTCGGCCACATTCTGAAAAAGGAAGTTCGTGATTATCTGTGGAAAAAAACGCTAAATCGAAAACTTCGAAATAAAAAAACGGGTGAATTTTATGAGAAAAAAGGAGTTTCAATAGTTTCGGCAGAACAGGCTTTACAAAGATTGATTGAAAAAGGTTATGTTGATGATTTTAAATTTACAAAAATTTTTGGGTTGAAAAATCGAAACCAGAGAAAAAAGGGAAGTTCAATTAAAAAAATTAAAATCCGAACTATTTTCGAAAGGTGTTTCAAGCGAAATTATTGAGCAAATTTTAAGTGAATCGAGCCGGAATGATGGTGAGGAAATTCAGAAAATAATTGCAAAAAAGGCTAAAAAATACACTGACGAAAAAAAACTTGTCGCATATTTAGCACGACAAGGATTTTCATATGATGAGATTAAAAGAGCGATTTTGAAAGAGGAATTTTAATCTCTGAACGGATTAATATAATTTGGCACGAAATTTTCGGTTTTTTCAGTGCGCTTTTTGAGGTTTTGTTTCTTTTTCGGTTCGAATTGTTAGAATTTCGTCGTTAATTGCTGTAATTTGCGAGCGGTGAATTGTTAAAACTGGATCATTGAGTGATTTTAGAATTGGTCGTTTAATAAGTAGTTGTTGAACTGAAAAAAATCTGACAAACTTAAAGTGTAATCAATAATTTTGCCGATCTTTACTCCTTTTTCATCTTCGACTTTTAAATTCAAAAGATCGAAATTTAAATCGAGAATTTCTTTAATTTTAATCACATCTGTTGGTAGAATAAAGTCTTCGCCGGAATCAACAATAAAAACCAATCCTTGAAAGCTCTCGAATATCAGCGATTCGAACAAGCATTTCTTCTCCTGAAAAAAAGAATTTGCTTTTTAATCGGTAAGCTAAAATCTGCAAATTACTTGGATCGATAATAGCATCGCTGGTTAGCGCAAGTTGCGATCCAGTTTGAAGCCCCATTATTGGCGTGTTTAATAATTTTTGAAGCTAAAATTAACATAATTATACTACAATTTTAACAAATTTTTTTAGTTTAAAAATCCAGTTTTCCGCATTAATTCTGGTAGAATTGTTTCACCTTGGATTGTTTTTTTATAAGTCCATCGAGCTTAATATTTTTTTGAAATTATTTGTCGAGAGGATTTCTTCAATTTCAACGGATGTTGGTTTTAGTGGAAGAATACTTTTTGATTTCTTTTGAAAATTCACCATCAATCAAGTTTAAAAACTTCAAAAAAATTCCGGTATTTCCAGAAAAAGTTTAGTTCGGGTTTTATGTTTTTTTCGAATTTTTGGTAACTCTAAAATAGAAGTTGTTGAAGTCCTAAGTGAATTTTTGTTTATGGTTTTTTTATCGCGAAAAATCTTTTTTTCAAATTGGTGAATTTTTTTCGCCCAGTAGTTTTAAATTCTTGTAAAATTAAATCAGATTCCTCTTTCGAAATCTTCGTTTGAGAGGTGGCTTTTTTTGAAACGGTTCGAATTAATAATTGCGAAGAAATTCCAAGAACATTTGCGCTAATTAAAAAAATGGTTCAATTTTTAAATAATTCAAAAATGGAATAACTTCGCTAAGTTTTTTTGAACAGGTAGGCTTGCAAGAATGAATTTTCCACGCATTGAAGCATCAAAAATTAGCTCAGTAGTTTTTCGAGTCTTTTTAAATTATCAATGTAAATAATATCTGGATTTTTGACTGAGAGCAGATTTTATCATTTCGAAATAATCAAGTCCAATTCTTGGATTGATTTCGGTTTGATTTATTCCTGGGATTGTTTTTTTCAATCGTTTTTTTCAATCGTAACGATGTTTTTCACTTGAATTTAATTCGTTTAAAAAATTGCGAAGTTGGTCGTGTTATTTCCTTCACCAATAGTGAAAAAAATATTCCGCGAGGTTGTCGTAAAATTTGCTGAATAGATTGAAGATTCTCACCCCAAAGACCTATTTCTTCTAGTTTTTCGAACGCTTTTTCGTGCGCGAATAAGACGAAGTGTGATCTTTTCACCCTAAGAAAAACTGGAGTCGTTGAAATTCTAATTCTTGCATCGCCGTATTGAATTGTTGAAGATTGTGGAAAAGTTTTTTTCACTAAAATTTAGCCCGCCAAGATGCTTGAAATATTTTATAATTTTTTTGGTGACATATCTTTTGAGAATTTATTGATATTTTTTTAAAAACACCATTAATTCGAAAACGCACCAAAAATAAAAATCTTCTTGAGGTTCAATATGGACATCTGTTGCATGTAAATTTAAAGCATTTTTCAATAATGCTTTCGGCTGTAAAACTCACAGATTTTTTTCGAATTTAACTTCTTTTAATTTTTCGATTTTTTTCCCCACCATTTTTCCATTATTTAAATTTTAACATAATCGATTTAGAATTTCAAGTATGGTAAAATTGTTGTATGAAGAAAAATTATTGTGGCGGTTTCTGGTGGGGTTGATTCAATTGTTTTGCTTGATTTTTTTGAGTATTTTTGAGAAGAAAAAAACGGAAAAAGATTGGGTTCGAAAAAAACTTAATTATTGCGCATTTTGAACACGGAATTCGTGGCAAAGAAAGCAAAGATGATTTGGAATTTGTTAGAGAATTAGCAAAAAGATATGATTTGCGTTTTGAATTTGAATGTGGGAATTTGGGTAAAAAAATTCCAGTGAAGAAAAAAAGCCCGAAAAAGCTCGATATGCTTTTTTTAAAGCATCTTTCAAAAAAATAGAAAAATGCTGAGATTTTTACAGCACATCATCTGAATGATTTAGTTGAGACAGTTTTGATAAATTTACATCGAGGAACTGGTTGGAGAGGATTGGCGTGCTTGAATTCGAAAGGTGTAAAACGGCCATTATTACATCTTAAAAAAAGAGGATATTCTAAAAATATGCTAAAAAAACATAACTTGGTTTGGCAAGAAGACTCAACTAATTTTAGCAATAAATATTTGCGGAATCGTTTTTCGGAAAAAGATTGAAAATAAGAATATCTACTTTAAGGAAATTTACCAATTATGGAAAAAGACAGATTGAATTAAAGCAAAAAAATTGATTTTTGAAATTTCAAAAAAATTTTTACCAGAAGTTTCGTTCGAAGAAGGCGGAAAAATTAAAAATTCAAGCGGAGTTTTTTTATTCAAATTGATGAAAAATATAGCTTGTGAGATTTTTACAAAAATTTGTCTAGAAAAATTGTGGAAAAAAACTTTGATTTGGGCACAAATTCAAGATTTTTGGGTAAAGATTAAGACAATTCAATCTGGAAAAAAAGCAGAAATTGGTGGCGGAATTAGAATCGGATTTTTCGAAAGATTGTTTTTTTGGTTTGAAAAATAGTCCAAAAAAGTGATAAAAATTAAATAAGATAGATTTACTGAACGAACAGAAAGGAAATTGATGAATAAGGGGAATAATAAAAAAGTTTCACGATATGCTGCTAATGCTTTTTTTTGGATTATAATTGTGGCTATTTTTGGCGGAGTTTGGTTGAGTCAAGGCTTTTTTTCAAATAGTTTGAAAGAAGTTGCGATTTCAGATATAATTTCGCGTGCAAATAAAGGTGAGATTTCAAAGCTTGAAATTCAAGGAAATGATGTAAAAATTACCAAAAAAAGGTGAAAAAGAAAGCGACTGAAAAATCGGTTAAAGAGAGCGGAACGATTTATGAGCAAGGTCTTGAAAAGGGTAAAACTACTGTAGAAGTTATGCCAGTTGATAATTCATCAGAAGTGATATGGAATCTTGCAGTTATAATTATTCCTGTTGTCGCTATTGTTGCTTTCTTTTATGTTTATTATGCGTTCTGCAAATGGTCAGAACTCTCAAGCGATGAATTTTGGAAAATCTCGAGCAAAAACTTTACGGTGAAGATAAAAAAAGAAGATTAAATTTGAAGATATTGCGGGAAATGAGAATGCTAAGCAAGATTTATATGAGGTTGTTGATTTCTTAAAAGATCCTAAAAAATACCAAAAAATGGGTGCAAAAATCCCAAGTGGTGTTTTGATGGTTGGAAATCCGGGAACTGGTAAGACAATGCTTGCTCGTGCAGTTGCGGGTGAGGCGAAAGTTCCATTTTTCTCAATTTCAGGTTCAGAATTTATGGAAATGTTTGTTGGTGTTGGTGCTTCACGTGTTCGAGATCTGTTTTTCGAAGGCTAAAAAAAGAATGCGCCTGCGATTATCTTTATTGATGAAATTGACGCAGTTGGCCGAAAACGTGGCTCAGGAATGGGTGGTGGCCATGATGAGCGTGAACAAACTTTGAACCAGATTTTGGTTGAAATGGATGGTTTCGAAAAAGATACTGGTGTTATTGTTCTTGCAGCAACAAACCGTGCGGATGTTCTTGATCCAGCACTTCTTCGACCTGGCCGTTTTGATCGCCGTGTTGAAATTTCTCTTCCTGAAAGAAAAGATCGTCTGGCAATTTTAGAGGTTCATTTTAAGAATAAAAAAGTTGATGAATCGGTTGATTTAAATGCTCTAGCAAAGAAAAACAGCGGGTTCGGCTGGTGCTGACCTTGCAAATATTACTAACGAAGCTGCAATCTTGGCGGCACGAAATAATCGTGAAGTTATTACTAACGATGATTTAACTGAAGCTTTCGAAAAAAAGTTGCGATTGGTCCAGAGCGAAAGTCGAAGGTGATGAGCGATTTAGAGCGTGAAACTACTGCCTGGCATGAAGCTGGTCATGCTGTGGTTGGTCATGTTTTGCCAGATTCAGACCCGGTTCACAAAGTTACAATTATTCCTCGTGGTGGAACTGGTGGAGTAACATGGTTCTTGCCACCCGAAGATCGAAGTTATACAAATATTTTTTTGAATATAAAGATATTTTTAGCACGCGCAATGGGCGGACGTCAGGCTGAAATGTTGATTTATGGCGAGGCTGGAATTTCGACAGGTGCTTCGAGTGACCTTCGAAATGCAACAGATATTGCACGTAATATGGTGATTGAATTTGGTATGGGTGAAGATTTGCTTGATCAAGTTTTCCATGAAGAAAAATTCAGGAATGTTCTTCGATAAAAATGACTCGTGAGCGACCATATTCAGAAAAAAACGGCAGAAAAAAATCGACGTAGAAATTGCGAAATTGATTAAAGAGGCGGTAAATCGTGCAGCTTTAATTTTGAAAGCAAATAAAAAAACCGTTAAAAGATTTGACTGATGCACTTCTCGAAAAAAAGAAACTTTAGACGAAAAAGAAGTTGCTGAAATTTTTGAAAAAAATGCTAAATTGCCAAAGGAAGTTAAACTTCACGATTAATTATGAAATCGAAAGTTAGATCAATTGTTTCGAAAGCTAATTCAAGATTAACGATTAAATTTGCAGCGATAGTTCGAAGGAGCTCGACTCTTTTTGTCGAGCTTGTTGGGATTTTTGCGTGATAGGCTTTTAAACTCGTATTATTTAGATTCTTATCCAGATGGAATTGATGCCTATACGGTGGCATTTACGATTCCGGATTTTATGTTTTTATTCTTGTTTCTGGTGCGTTGAGTGTGACATTTATTCCAGTTTTTAACCAGCGAATGGCGAATCGAAATAAGAAGTCTGCCTGGGAATTAAGTTCGAGCGTTTTGAATTTATTAGCCTTTTTGACGCTAATTACGTCTGTTTTGATTATTATTTTTGCTGAACCGTTAGTGAAATATATCGTTGGTCCAGGATTGAGTGAATCTTCGCGAGCTTTGGCGGTTTCGATGATGCGGGTAATTGCGATAAATCCGTTTCTTTTTGCAATTGCAACAGTTTTGACGAGTATCCAGCAGGCGATTGGGAGATTTACTTTTTCAGCACTTGCTCCAGCAATTTACAATATTGGAATTATTATCGGAACGGTATTTTTTACGAATGGGATTAATATTTTCGGCATTCAGATCTTTGAAGGTGGAATTATGGGTGTCGCGATTGGTGTTGCTTTTGGATCAGTTCTTCAACTATTTATTGCTGCGGCTGGATTAATTGGGGTTGATTTTAAATATCAATTCAAGATTTTTTTGGAAGAATAAAGGTTTTCAGCAAGTAATGAAACTTTTACCAACTCGATCAATGGATCAAGGTTTAGATTATGTAAATTCAATTGTTGAAACAAATATGGCAAGTCGAATGGGGTCAGGAACAGTGCGTGCTTATTCTCAAAGCTTAACACTTCAAATGATGCCGGTTAATTTGATTGGTGTAGCGATTTCAACTGCATTTTTCCCAAATCTTACTGAGCGATTGGCGATTGGACGTAAAGATCTCTTTCGAAAAAGATTTACAGTCTGCGCTTCGAATGATTGTTTTTCTTGCTCTACCAGTTTCGGTGATGTTTTTTTCTTTTGCGAGGCTATATTGTAAGCTTTTATTAAAAAAATGGTGGTGATGATTTAATTGCTGGACTTTTGGGGGTTTTAGTGCTCTCAATTTTTGCAAGGTCTGTTTATCATATTGCGGCGAGGAGTTTTTATGCGATGAAAGACACAAAAACACCGTTTTATATTTCTTTGGTGGCGATTGGCTTGAATATTGTGTTAGCGATTGTTTTTTTAGTTTAGTTTTTAAATTTGGTGCTTATGGTTTAGCTTGGGCACAGGCTATCGGTGCGGTTTTTGGAGATAATTATTTTGTTATTTTTTTGATGAGAAAAAAATAATTGATGGGCTTTTTGATGTGGAATTTATTTCAGGGATAATTCGAATGATTATTGCGAGTGCTTTATCTGGCATTGTTTGCTATTTTTTTGGTAGCTCAAATGCCATTGATGGGCTCGGATTTACGCTTTTTCTCGACTTTTCCAAAAATTTATCTTTATTGGTTTAGTGAGTTCTGTGGTTTATATTTTGTCTGCTAAAAATTTTTAAAAATTAGAAGAATCTGAACCAATTATCGCTCAAATTAAAAAGATAATTTTTTTGTGCAATTTAAGGTTAAATAATTTGCCTGATTTTTTTAATTATATGTTAAAAATATAGAAAGTTTATGAATTTGGAAAAATATTAGAAATTTTTTTGTATTATTGCACATATTGATCACGGAAAATCAACTTTGGCAGATCGAATGATGGAGATCACGGGAACAGTTCAAAAAACGTGATATGAAATCTCAACTTTTGGATTCAATGGAATTGGAGCGTGAAAAAGGTATTACAATTAAACTTGCACCCGTAACGATGAATTGGAAGGATATTGAGCTTAATTTAATTGATACACCAGGGCATGTTGATTTTTTTCATACGAGGTTTCGCGTTCGCTTCAAGCTTGCGAAGGTGCGATTTTAGTGGTAGATGCTTCGCAAGGAATTCAAGCACAAACGCTCGCAAATGTTTACCTTGCAATGGCAGCTGATCTAAAGATTATTCCTGTTTTAAATAAAATTGATTTGCCGGCAGCTGATATTCCAAGAGTTTCGAAAAGAGGTAATTAATTTACTCGGTTGCGAGGAAAAACGAAATTTTACATATTTCAGCAAAAAAACTGGAATGGGTGTTGAAGATGTTTTGAACGCAGTAATTAAACGTATTCCGGCTCCAAAGGAGGTTGAATAAATGACTAACGATAAAGTTGGTATTATATATTTGATGAAATCCGTTATAAAAGGCGTTTATAAAATTGGAATTTCAAGCAATGATAATTTCGAAAGTCGAATGTATAATCTTGAAAAAAATGGTTATGATAATATAGCCGGTTTAAAGAGGGTTATCGCAATTAAAACTGAAAAATTATCAGGCTAAAGAAAAGATGATTCATGAAATTTTTTTAGCAAAAAGTCGAATTGCGGAGACTGAATTTTTTTGCAGTAGATCGAAACTTGGTTGAGCAGCTTTTTTTATTCTTTAAAAAGGTGAAGTTATTTTTTTCCTAAAAAAAGTTGATTCAGAAAAGGAAATCGAGGAAATTGTGGAACGTCAAGAAGAGGAACTTGGGCGCAGAGACTTTATTAATTTTGTTAAGGAGAATCACAAGAGAAATCCGCAGGTTATTCGAAATATTTTAGGTGAAAAAAATGAATTTAATGAACACGGAAATAGAGCGAAGGTTTTTCGTGAGCCAAAAAGTTTCGCCTGGTGGTACTGTTATGACTGAAGAAATTGATGATGGAATTTATATTTTTATAAATTATTCACGAAAAAGATTCAGCTAAGGCAAAAACAAGATTTTGAAAAAAATATTTGGAGACAATAAATGAAACCACTAAAAGCTTTAATTTTTGACAGTTATTATGATGATTATCGTGGTGTGATTTTGTATGTCCGAATTTTTTCTGGAGAACTAAAAAAGGGTGATGAAATTAAAATGATGGCGACAGATTCGAAAGGTTTGGCGCTTGAAATTGGTAAACTTCAACCAAAAATGACACCTTTCGAAAAAAATGGGTTCAGGTGAAATTGGTTATATCGTGACAAACCTAAAAAAACTACACGTGAGGCGAAAGTTGGTGATACTGTAACTTTGGTGATAAATTCTGCCAATGAACCTTTGCCTGGCTATCAGAATGTTCAACCGTTTGTGTACGCTGGATTTTTCCCGGTTTCAAATGAAGATTACCAAGATTTAAAAGATGCTGTTGAAAAATTGAGTTTGAGTGATTCGGCACTTCAATTTGAGCCGGAAAATTCACCAGTTTTAGGGTTTGGTGTGCGAATTGGTTTTCTTGGACTTCTTCATATGGATATTGTGCGCGAGCGTTTAGAGCGTGAATATGATTTGGACTTGGTGGTTACAAACCCTTCGACTGATTACCATGTAATTTTAACAACAGGTGAAGAATTAGATATTAAGAGTGCAGCTGATTTACCAGATCAAACAAGGATTGCGGAAATTCGTGAGCCGTGGATTAAGGGTGAAATTGTGGTGCCAAAAGACTATGTTGGTGCAGTAATTCAGCTAATCGTTTCGAAACGTGGACTACAAAAAGAATTTGAGTTATATTGATGAGCGTGTTTTTGATTTCTTTTGAAGCACCACTCGCAAATCTTTTGACCGATTTTTACGATCAACTGAAAAGTGTTACGTCGGGTTACGGTTCATTTAATTATGAGCTTTGGGATTATTTAGTAGAAGATTTAGTGCGAGTTGATTTTTATGTTGCGGGTGAAATGGTTGACGCTCTTTCGGTGATGTGTCACCGTTCAGAAAGTGTGCGAATGGGTCGCGAAATTACAGCAAAATTAAAAGAAGTGATTCCGCGACAGAACTTCCAGGTGGCAATTCAAGCGGCAATTGGTGGAAAAATTTATTGCACGTGAGAATATTTCAGCTTATCGAAAAAGATGTGACAGGTTATCTTTATGGTGGTGATGTTTCTCGAAAGAAGAAATTGTTAGCTAAACAAAAACGTGGTAAAAAGCGAATGAAGAAATTTGGAAATGTTGAAATTCCGAGTGAAGCTTTTACAGTAATGTTAAAACGAGATTAAAATAAAAGAGGATTTCAAAAACCTCTTTTTTTATTTTTATACTTGACAAAATGGTCTGGGGGGTAAAATGATTATATAATAATTAAAAATTTTTTTAAAGGGAGTTCTAATGAAAGAAGAAAAAAACCAACTATAAGTTCTAATGATAGTAAACAATCAAATATAGTCTCTACAAAAAAACTAAATCTGAAAAAAACCTTTTTTTATAAAAAAAGCTTGGTTTTGGATTGTTATAGTTGTAATTATTGTTGTTGGCGGCCAATCTAAACAGGCTGAAAAAAAGTTGGTGAAAAACAAAAAAACCTGAATCAAACGGATCATCTCAAATTCAAAATAAAGAATCCAAGAAAGAGGAAAAAAACTGAATTTAAGGTTGGTGATATAATTGCATTTGACGGAAAAGAATTAACCGTTGAAAAGTTTGAGCGAAACTGGAAGTCTGAAAAAAAGCTTACATAAAGCCAAAAGATGGTAAAGAATACGTAAAAAGTTTCAGTAAAGATTGAAAAATAAATCTGAAACTGAGATGAACTATAATGTTTTTCGAATTTAAGGCTGAAGATTCTAATGGAGCTGCTGAAAGGTTTGATTTTCAAACCTATAGCTTGCCAGACAGTCTTGGCTCTGGCAATTTAGTGAAAGGTGGTAAAAAGAGCGGTTCTATGATTTTTGAAGTCCCTACCGGTTTCTTCATTAAAACTTCATTATCAACCATCATTCTGGTCGAATAAAAAAGTTATTGTTAACCTATAATAAATTTCAAAAACGGGCTTGCTATGAGCTCGTTTTAATTTGCTAAATTACTTAAAAAAATGATAAAAATATAAACAGTTATGTTAGCTTATAAAAAAATAGATTTCACGGTCATGGTAGTTTACGCTATGTCTATTCAAACGGGAGTTCGGTTCGTACACAAAAAATTACTGTGAAATTTGCAAAAAAATCCGCGCCGCAAAGATTCACGTTTCGCTGTGGTGGTTTCGAAAAAAAGGTTTTAAAAAGCGCAGTCGGGCGAAATCGCATTCGCCGGCGAGTTTATGAAATTATTCGCCACGAATTGCCGAAAAATAGATGGTACTTTTTGATGTTGCGGTTATGATTTTTTTCATAAAAAGTGTTAAAGATATTTCTCACGAAGAGTTAAAAAGAAAATATAGTAAACACTTTTAAAGAGGCTGATTTTTTTATTGTAATAAGTAGTGAAAAAGTAGTATAATAATAGATATGAACTTGTTTGAAATATTTATTACTCAACCGATTTTAAATCTACTTTTGGTGATTTATAACTTTATTGGAGATTTTGGTTTCACAATTATTATCTTTACTTTAATTGTGCGTTTTTTGATGTGGCCACTAACAAAAAGTCAGCTTCATCAGTCAAAGGTTATGCGAAAACTTCAACCTGAATTACAGAAGATTCGAAAGAATGCAAAAGGCAATAAACAGCTTGAAACTCTCCAGATGATGGAGCTTTATCGCAAGCATAACTTTAAGCCATTCCGCTCAATGTTGACGTTATTTATTCAGCTACCAATTCTTTTGACAATTTTTAGTGTAATGAGAATTGTGGTAAATTCTCCTGATCAAATTTCAAAATGGGTTTATCAGCCAGTTGCACAAATGGGCCGAGTTAGTGAGGTTATTTCGCACAAAAAGCTCGATCCAAAATTCCTTGGTGTTATTGACCTAACAGATGCAGCTGTGCCATTAAACGACTTTTCTAGCGGATTTATGATGGTTATTGTTCTTGGTTTGGCGGTTTCGCAATGGTATATGATGAAACAACTCCAACCGAAAAATGAGAAGCGTCGAGTCCGTGATATCTTTAAAGAAGCTGCGGAAGGAAAAGAGCCGAATCAGTCTGAGCTTAATGCTGCGGTTAGTTCTAATATGAATATGTTAATGCCGGCAATTCTTCTTTTTGTGATGAGTGGACTTTACGGTGCGCTAACATTCTACTACTTAATTTCGAACATAATCCAAATTATTCAGCAAAAAAATATGTTTTTCTCGATTGATTCGAAAGAGATGGACGAGATTGCTAGTGAGTCTTTAAAAAAAGAAGCTTCGAAACGCTAAAGAGGCGGTTGTTGTAAAAAAATATCGGTTAAGCCACCAAAAAAAGATAATAAAGAAAAAAACTGGTGGATCTAATATTCGAAGGATTAAAAGCAAAGGATAAAAAAACGGAGGTAATATGAATCAGGGAAGAATCAATTGTTTTTGCACAAAAATTTTTTTGGAAGATATTCTGAGTTTTTCAGGGGTTAATTTGGCGGTTTATTCAACCGCGGATGATGAAAATTATCCAGCTTTCAGTTCCTTCGAGTGAATTAAACTCATTATTTATTGGCCGAGATTCAAATAATTTGCGATCATTGCAGTTTTTAATTTCGCGGGCTTTGGAGTCTAAAAAAATGCTGAAATTTCTCGCGTTAATATTGATGTTGCTGACTATAAAAAAAGCAGCGAGCCCAAAAAAATTACCGAAAAAGCTGAAAAATGGATTGAGCAGGTTCGAAAAACTGGGGAACCTTATCGCTTGAATTTAAACCCAACGGATCGATTTACGGTTCATAAATTGGCGCAAGATTATTCTGACATTGAAACTCATTCTGAAGGTGAAGGTCGTGAACGCCAGTTGATTATTTCGAAAAAACAATAATTTTCAGAACAAACCTTTAGGGGTTTGTTTTTCTTTCGAAAAAGGTTGATAATCATAAGCAAAAAGACTATAATATAAGCTATGAAGGATTTTTTTCAAAAGGGTAATTTTGGCTGGATTTTTGGTTTTGCAATTTTTGCCCTGATTATTAGTGGAATGTTAATTGATGTTTTGTATCGCGAAGGTTTGATTGGCGATAGAAAAAGTGTTTTAGTTGTTGGAACGCACGCAGGATTTAAGCCGTTTGAATATTTGAAAAATGGTAAGGTTATTGGTTTTGATATTGATATTTCAAAAGAGGTTGCAAAAAGTTTAGGAAAAGAATTAAAGATCGAAGATACCGCTTTTGATGGTCTTTTGCCGGCACTCGAAAGCGGTCAGGTTGATATGGTGATTGCAGGAATGACTAAAACTCCGGAGCGAGAAAAGAATGTGCTATTTTCGGAACCTTATTATTTAGCGGCACAAAAATTATCGTTCGAAAAAAATAGCCCAATTAAGAATAAATATGAACTTTCAGGCAATAAAATTGGCGTTCAGCTTGGAACAACGAGCGACACGATTGTTTCGAAAATTAAAGGTGTTAATGTTGTTAAACTTCAATCTGTGCCGAGCGTTCTACAAGATTTGAGTTCTGGTAAAATTGATGCTGCCGTTCTTGACGAAGCTCCCGCTGATCAATATGTAAAAGGATTTTCAAATCTAGAAGTTTTACCAGATTCTTTGGGTGAGGAAGAATATGCGATTGCAATTAAAAAAGGAAATGATGATCTGAAAAATCAGGTTGATAAAGTGATTGATAAAATGAAAAAGGATGGCAGATATCAAGAATTGTTAAAGAAATATTTTGGCGAAAGAGGTAAGGAATGAATTTCTGGGAAGTAATTTTTGGCGGAAATCGTTGGCTGTTTTTATGGCAAGGATTGGAAGTCACCTTAGTTTTAACGGTTTTGTCGTTAATTTTAGGTTCAATTATTGGTGTTTTAATTGCTTTGATGCGAACATCAAAATTCAACCTCTTTCGAAATTCAAAAAATGGGAAATTGGTTAATTTTAATCCATTTGCATTTTTGGCGAAAACTTATGTTGATATTATTCGCGGAACACCACTTTTAGTGCAGCTTTTAATTATGTATTATGTGGTTTTTGGCTCATATCAATTTATGCCAAAAATTTTCATTGCAACAATTGCTTTTGGAATTAATAGTGGTGCTTATATTGCTGAAATTATTCGCGGTGGTATTGAGAGCGTTGATAAAGGACAAGCTGAAGCTGCAAGATCGCTCGGATTTAGTAATTGGCAGGCGATGCGGTTAGTGATTCTTCCTCAGGCGCTTCGAAACTCTCTACCTTCATTGATTAGTGAATTTATTGCATTACTTAAAGAGACTTCAATTGTTGGCTGGATTGGTTTGAGTGATATTATGCGAGGTGCGGATAATATTCGTTTTGAAACTTCGACGGCATTTCAGTCACTTTTTGCAGCTGCACTAATTTACCTCGGATTGACTGCTATTTTTTTACGCGAATTATGTCACGAGTTGAAAGGAAATTGAGCAATGAAAATAATTAAAGTTAAGAACTTAAAAAAAGAGTTTTGGTTATAATCATGTGTTGAAAGGCATTGATATTGAAATTGAAGAAGGTGAAGTTGTAGTTGTTGTTGGATCGAGCGGGTCTGGAAAAATCAACGTTTTTTTGAGGTGTTTAAATTTATTGGAAGAACCAACTTCTGGTGAAATCACGATTGATGGAGTTAAATTGACAGATAAAAAAGTTGATCTCAATATATTGCGGCGAGAAGTTGGAATGGTTTTTCAGCAGTTTAATTTATTCCCAAACTATAACGTAATTGATAATATTAAATTAGCACCAAAAAAACTTCGAAAAACTTCTGATCAAGCTGCTACAAAGAAAGCAAAAGAGTTGCTTGATAGTGTTGGTCTTTTAAATAAAGCTAAGGAATTCCCGGTAAATTTATCTGGTGGGCAAAAACAACGAGTTGCGATTACGCGTGCGTTAGCGATGGAACCAAAAATCATGCTTTTCGATGAGCCAACTTCAGCGCTTGACCCAGAAATGATTGGTGAGGTTTTTGGATGTAATTCGAAATGTTGCCAAAAAGGGGATGACGATGGTTATTGTAACGCACGAAATGAAATTTGCTCGCGAAGTTGGAACGAGAATGATTTTTCTTGATAAGGGTGTAATTATTGAAGATGGTATGCCAGAAGAGGTTATGGATCATCCAAAAAAACGGAGCGTGCAAAGCAATTTTTTTAGTGCAAAATAAAATTAAAAATAATGTGTCGAAAAATGGCACATTATTTTTTTGAAGACAACTTTTTGTAAAGAATAAAAATTCCAGATTAGACTAAAAATTGTAGCAATTAATTTTGAAATTAGAAGAGCAATTTTATTATTTTTTTAAAGATGTTTTCGAAAAATTGGTGAAAGTATAAAAAAATAATGAAATTTTGGATAGCCCAGAGTCCAAAAAAAGTGTAATAATGATGAAAAAGAGTAATTTCGCGAACTAATTCTTTTTTTATTCTTCGAAATGGATTTGAAGGTAATTTTTCTTGTTTAGTGAAAAAAACTGTTCATGAAAGTTATTCCTGTTGAGAAAATATTTGCGATAATAATAGGAACATTGAATGCTGTTAAACTAAAAAAAGAATAACAAAATCGAGAATTGTGTTCAATCCACCAACAACTACGAACCAAAAATTCTTGGCTATTTTTTAGTTTTTCTTGGAGATTTTTCACGATTAAATTCCTTAATTTCTTGAGTTAAATAAACTGGTCGATTTTTCGATTCAATGAATATTCGACCGATATATTCGCCTAAAATTCCAATTGAGATAAGTTGAATTCCGCCAAGAAAGAGAATTACTGACATAATCGAAGCATAACCATCACCGGTTGGAACACCGAAAAGCGGACGAATTAGTAAAAACGCGATCCATAAAAAAGCACCAATTGAAATGAAAAATCCTGTAATTGTTGCGATTCTAAGCGGAGCAACGGTAAAGCTCGTAATTCCTTCAACTGCCAAATTAAAAAGCTTTGGATAATTCCATTTGGTTTCGCCGGCAATTCGAGCGTCACGTTTGTAAGTAATTTTTTTCTTTTTGAATCCAACCCAAGAAAACATTCCTTTGGTATAGCGATTATTCTCACGCAGAGTTTTTAAAGCTTCAATTGTACGGCGATCAAGAAGTCGAAAAATCTCCGGTATCGCGCTGTATTTCGATTTTAGAAATATTATCAAGAATACTATAAAACCATTTTGAAGTTTGTTTTTTGAGCCAGGTTTCGCCATCTCGTGATTCACGTTTTGCATAAACATCATCGTAACCTTCCTCCCAAAGACTAAGCATTGCAGGGATTAATTCTGGCGGATCTTGAAGGTCAGCATCTATAATCACAAGTGCGTCACCTTTCGCATAGTCAAAAACCAGCTAACATTGCGTTTTTCTTTGCCAAAATTTCGACTCAAATTAATATAAGAAACTCGCGAATCTTTTTTTCGCTTTCATTTCGAATGATTTCCATCGTTTTATCTTTTTGAGCCATCATTAATGAAAAGGAATTCAAAATCATATTTTGAAGTATTTTTTTCGCTAAAAAGATTAAGCCTTTTGAAAAAGTTTTTGGCAAAGATTTTTTTCTTCGTTATAGGCTGGAATCATAATTGTGACGAGTTTTTTTCATATAATTATATTTTAGCATAAAAAAATAATTTTGTGATATAATTAAATAAGTATGGTTAATAGATTTTTAGATAAAAAGAAACAGAGTTTTATTATTTGAACTTGTTAAAACAGATTTTTAAGTTGCGTTATCAAGGATCTTTTTTTAGGGTATAATTTGGTCTGTTTTAAAAACCACTAATGCTTTTTTTGCGGTTATGTATACGGTTTTTTTGTTAAATTTTTAAAAATTTACTGATGGTACACCAACTTATCCGATCGTGTTGCTTTTTAGGTAGTACACTTTGGGGATTTTTTTCACAGAATCAACTAATGTTGGTATGAATTCGATAGTTGCAAAAGGGGATTTACTTAGAAAGGTTAATTTTTCCTAAATATATAATTATCTTATCTTCAATGATGACAGCTTTAATTTCTTTAGGTATTAACCTTTGCGTTGTTTTGATATTTGCAATTTTTAGCGGTGTTAAGTTTTCGTGGGCGATTCTGTTAGTTCCATTTAGTTTAATGCAGTTTTTCTTGTTATCTTTTGGAATTGCTTTAATTCTTTCCACTCTATATGTTAAGTTTAGAGATATTTCACATATTTATGAAGTCTTATTGCAGGTTATATTTTATGCTGTGCCAATTATATATCCATTATCTATGGTTTCAAAAAGTCATTTGGTGATTTCGAAAATAATGATGCTTAACCCAATAGCTCAAATAATACAAGACATTAGATATGGATTAGTATCTCAGACTACGTCGACAACTTGGAGCTTAATAAATAATTTATGGATTGCTATAATTCCTGTATTAATAACGGTTGTAGTTCTTATAGTTGGTATTAAATATTTTAGTAAGAATGCTAAGAAATTTGCGGAGATTTTATAAATGAAGAATGATACTGTATTAAAAAGTTCAGAATGTAAGTAAGAGTTTTCGTTTACCAACTGAACAAGCGAATGGGGTCAAACAGGCTTTCATTAATTGGACTAAAGGTGTTAAAGGTTATAAAGAACAGAGAGTATTGAAGGGTATTAACTTAGAAGTTAAAAAAGGTGATTTTTTTGGTATTGTTGGAAGGAACGGTTCAGGGAAATCTACTCTTCTTAAAATAATATCGCAAATATATACACCAGAAAAAGGTACCGTTGAAGTAAAGGGGAAATTAGTTCCTTTCATTGAGCTTGGTGTTGGATTTAATCCTGAATTAACTGGGCGTGAGAATGTATATATGAATGGTGCTTTGTTAGGATTTTCGAAAGAGGAAATATCTGAAATGTATGACGATATTGTTGAATTTTCAGAGCTTGAAAATTTCATGGATCAAAAGTTAAAGAATTATTCAAGCGGAATGCAAGTTCGATTAGCTTTTTCTGTTGCAATTAAGGCTCAGGGTGATATATTAGTACTTGACGAAGTGCTTGCTGTTGGTGATGCAGCATTTCAGAGAAAAATGTGATAATTTTTTCTCTGAAGTTAAAAAGGATAAAACTAAAACTGTTATTCTTGTGACTCATTCAATGGATAGTGTTCAAAGATACTGTAATAAAGCTGTTATGATAGAGGATGGTAAAATTGTTGCAGACAATAAAGATGATGCAGTTAATCGCTATATAGAATTAAATCTTGAACGTAAGAGTAGTGACAAATCCGGGTATGCTCGAGGGTTAAATGATAAGTTGGATCTTTTTTCTATAAACGGTGAGAATATAATTAAAGATGATGATTTAAAAATTTAATATTAACTATAATTATAATGGTAAAGAAAAAAATCTTTCATGGTCTTTATTATGTATGATATAACTAAAGGGGTGGAATAGTGTTGAATAGTCATAAAATAAAAATGAAAAAAGGAAAAAATAAAGTCCACGTTAATATTCCAATTGATATACTTAATAATGGTAGTTATAAGGTGGCTGCCTCAGTATATTCGGAAGAAGTGTCAGGCGATGAAGGTTTAATAGGATACACTAATGATGTTAATTCATACTCTTTCGTATATCAAAAATCCTAGTAATTTAGATAACTATTCATTGTTAGATAATAATATGATTAAAATGAAAGTAAATTAAAAAGAAGCCTTATAACTGGCTTCTTTTTTTAATTATTTGAATAGTATTTTTGATAAATCCTTAATTGGTTTATCGAGAGCTTTATTCCAATCAGTATTTAGATTATTATCTTTGAAATCCTTCAAAATATCTTTTGTATTTTTAAGTACTGCATCAATAATTTTTTCAGACATATCTTCTATTGTTGGCTCGCACATAAAAATATTTTTTGAGTAACGGTCAAGGTTTTGTTTTGTTTGCCATTTTGTAGTTACAACTGTTGCTCCGGTGCTTGAAAATTCAAGAGTTGGGTAATTTGGATGTGGAGCTAACATTGGGGATATTGCAACATCAATAGTTTGGATAAATTTATAGTACTCATTGAGAGGCATTTTACCTTTATTGTTAATCTTTACACCATTTGAAAGTTTAATATTTGGAATATCAGATGATCCAGCACTATATATTTCTATATTATAATTTTTCAAGTCGTGAATCGCTTATTGCTAAATCTATAGCCTTGATTGCTGTATAAAACATGTTCCTATCAACATTTGGTCGTCCGTAGAGGAATATTTTTATTTTTTTAGTATCTTTAGAGAAATCTTTTAACTTCGCATTTGGTGAAGGTGCTGGTTCAAAAAAATACTGCATTATTAGTGATATATTCGTAACCATTTTCCCTAAAAATATTCCAGGAGTATTTCAGTATTTAATATCGGTAGAAATTTTTTTCTGTTCTATATGTTTCATCTGAAAGTGTGAAGGCATCGCTATTATTGTAGAAAATAGGTTCAAAAATCCTGAATTAAATAAATAAATTTATTTTTTTAAGTGGAAGTTCTGAAGCTATTCTTGCGTCCCACCAAGCGCTAACCATGATAATATCTTCTGGGTGTAGTGGTAAATATCCATAATTATAATTAGTTCGATTTGAAAGATTTAAAGTTGAATATCTATCATACGAAAAATCAATTCCATTATCATTTAGAAATTTTACTACATCAACCTTATCGCTATAACCAGTGGTTTGAACTACTCGAAGATTGTAATTTAGTTCATTCGCTAATTTGGCTGCAGTAAATAAAAGTGTTGCTATTCCACCAAAAAAGCCAGATGGGTGTAAGAAGGCGAAAACAGTAATAGATGGTTTTTGACCTAATTCGGGTAGAGAAGGATATATAGGGGTTAGATGGGGGTATTTAGAATAAAAAAATATCATCAATTTTTACGGAATCGCCTAAAAATTCCATTATTTATTAGGAAGGTTGCTTTATTCTCTACTTTTCCTAAAAAAATTAACTCCTTTTTGTCCAACCTGTTTTTGCTATATGGCTAGTTTTTCTGATAGCTCTTAGGGCTGTTTTTCATTTTATAAATATCCTTTCAAATTTCTTATATCAATAAATCCATCGCCGTTTTTCTGTGTTAAAATGTTTTGAATAGATTTTATAACTTTCTATAAAATCTATATACGGAATACCTAAGTGTGAGCGAGAGATGGATTCTTTGTGTGTCATGAAGCCTTTATTGAATCCAATAAGCTTAGAACCCCAACCATTTTCAGACAAGCGAAGACACAAATCAACATCTCCACCAGTAATTATAAAAATTCTCATTAAATCCTTTGATTTTATCGAATTTTGTTTTTCAACCATTAGTGAAGCTGCAGTTACTGCGGCTAGATCTAAATTATTTTGAAAATCATAAGGAAGCTCCTTTTTGAGTAATGTTGAAACTTTTTCGAATATATAAATGATCTGCTGTTTTTTTCCAGGGATTAAGTATACTCCTGCATGTTGAACTGTCTTTTTTTATCTTCATATAGTAAGACGCAACCAGTTGCTCCCGTTTCTTTTTTTGAGAGATTCTAAATACATTTCTTCCACTAAATCTGGATTTTCAACCTCAACATCATTATTTAGAAAGCCATAAAACTTTTCCGGTAGCCTGATTTGCTGCCCAGTTATTTATTTTTTGATAATTAAATTTAAAAGGGAATGAAAGTAGTTTTATGGGGTTTGGGTATTCTTTTAAATAATTATTGATTTCTGAAATAGTTTTAGCGTTAGAATTATTATCAACTAATAATATTTCTTTTAGATTGCATTTTTTTCAAAGATTCTAAGCAAGAAATTGTCATTTTTGAATGGTCTTTGAATGGTATTATTACTGATATGTCAAGTTTTTCATATACTTATATTATACTTTTTTTGATTATAAAAATCAAATTAATAAACCATTAAAATAAAGTAGCGATATTGATAGCTACTTTATTTTTTTATTTTATAATTCCAGCCTATCCCTTCATCTCTCCATCCATCCGAAAATTAGCCAGTTTCGCTCATTTGCATTTGCTGTAAAAGAAATGACGGTTATTTTTTTGTTTAGTCTATAAATAGGAGTATTTCCGTTTTTATCCACATAAAATGCTATCCTTCATCTCTCCATCCATCCGAAATTAGCCAGTTTCGCTCATTTGCATTGCTGTAAAAGAAATGACGGTTATTATTTAGTCTATAGATAGGTATTTTTTTGTACCATCATTATTTTTGTAAGCTTTAAAGGCTTCTCCTTCATATTTCCAGCCTTTATTTACAACTCTTAGCATTTCATCGTTGTCTAGTGTATAAAAATGACCATTATTGCTTAATCTGTGAACTGAATTTTTTTCGTTTTGATTTTTGCCGAATGCTATTTTTTCAAAAGTTGCAATAGTATTTGAAATATTAATAGCCTCTAATAGATTTGCTGTAAAGAAATGACCATTTCCATTATTTTTGGAGAATCTATATATTTCTGGTGTTTCTCCATCCACATAAAATGCTATCCCTTCATCTCTCCATCCATCCGAAATTAGCCAGTTTCGCTCATTTATATCAGAAGTATAAAAATGCTTATCTTTACTTAGTCTATATATTGGCATATGATTACTGTTTTGGGATGACTCGAAAGAAATTCCTTCGTATTTCCAGTTATCCGATATTAAATAATCGCGTTCGGCTAAGTTTGTTGTATAAAAGTGCTCAATACCATTCAGTCTATAAACATTCAATTTTCCATCTTTAGGTTTTGATGTTTCTGCAGCCCCACTTGGAGTATTAAACGCAACACCTTCATTTATAAAGTTTGTATGGTTACTGTTTTTGATAAAAGTGTGTCTTCCATTACCAGCGAATCTATATATAGGGTATGATGAATTTTTCTGAACTGTTGGCTGATAAGGCATAAAAAGCAACTCCTTCATCTTTTGTAGAGTTATCTAATAATAGGTATTTTTCTTCTATGTTTGAAGTAAAAGAAATGTTCATTTTTTTAGGTTTAACCTATAAATAGGTATACTTCCGTTGACTTTATTTTTATATGCATAAAACGCAATTCCTTCGTAAAAACCATTCTTTTTGATTTTGCTAAATGATCTCTTTCTTCGGTACTTGTCGTTAGGAGTTCATTACCTTTTTGTGTATTAGAAAGTCTCCATACACAAGTTACATCTTTAACTTTTGAATTACAACTTTCCGGTTTATAAATGAAATTTGTATCTCCAAACATTTGATTGAAGAACATAAAAGAAATTTCTATTTCCATAAGCTCCACAATGTGAAGTTCCTGGATAATTCACTAAAAGCTTCATCATTTTGGAACATAGGGAGTATATATATATAAGCTTAGTGTTGCGATATTTTTCAATATTAACTCGCTTTGTACCGCAAGCTGGATTTGGCGAATATTGAATATTATTCCAGCCAAGTTTTAACGAATAGCTACTGTCGTTATAGTGATCTTTATAATATTTTAATTGCCAAGCTGCTAAAGTCATTTGTTTATAAAAACCTGCTTTAGAATTTGTACAAGCTGCCGAAAATCCTGGACCAGAATCTGGGCAAGCATAACCCATTGCATATTTGTATTGATTTTTAACTGGCCAAGAGTCATTTTAAAAACATTGAGTGATTCTTTCTTTAATAAAAACTAACAAAAACTTGCGGGTTGATTCCATACTTTTTGTGCTGCATTATAAATAATTTGTGCTGCTGAAATTCCACCTTCAAAAGCTCCTCCACCTTTTTCAAAAGAAGTTTCACCTGTACTTGGATTTTCATGATAATTATTTATGCAAACATATGGTGGTTTATGCCAATAATTTGATCTTTGTGCAGCTGCAAATTGAGCCGCTGTTCTACCGTCATTTCGACCGGAAGGACCAGATCCCCAAGTATCACATCTACTAACTTGTGAATTCAAAAAATTTTGAATTTGCTGAACATTCATAGTATCTTTATTGTAAAAAAATACTATCATCAATAATTCTACCAGGATTAAAAATCTGTTGCTTTAACTGCGTTCGAAAGATTGTGAACTACAGCCAAAAAAACTAAAAACCACAATTGCAACAATTGGAATTCCAATTATTACTACTTTTTTTAAACTTTTTTTATTTCTCGATTGTAAAACTTTGACCATCCGATCTTCCTTCTTGTTTTTGTTTTGAGTTTATATAAGTTGTTATAGCTGTCCATTTTCCTGGTTTTTAAGTCGCTATCATTAATTTTTGTAATTGCTTTACAGTATTTATTTCCTGGGCTTTCTAAAAATTTCAGTTAAAAGTTCAATTTTTGTACCACTCAGAATGTGTTAAAATATATGAACATTTTCCATTTCCATCATCATAAAGAAGTCCTGAAATCTGTCCAGCTACACGAACTATACCATCTTCAACTTGCACGGTTGTATAAGTTGGGAAATTTGTATAGCCGAGGTTTAACGGTTCCTTCAGCGTGGTCAGTATTAGTATTTTTTTAGTTTTTCGAATCAATGATTTCCTTTACAGCTTCTTGTTTTTTTAGTTTCTTCAGATTTTTCTGATCTTCTTTTTTTCTCTTCAACTTTTTGAGGTATTTTCTTCCTTTTTTTCTCATTATTCTTTTTGAGAATTTGATTTACCCACCATAAAAATTAAGCCAGTACTGATTAATAAAATTATAAGTATAGCAAAAAAATAATAGTTTTAGTTTTTGGTATTTTGTTTATTTATTTTTCATTATATTTCTCCTTGTTAAATTTTACCATAATATGTATAAAATTGTCAAATATTTTAAAAATATGTTAATATTGTTAATATGAAAAATACACTATATATTGTAATTCCTAGTTATAATGAAGATGAGGTTATAGAAGAAACAGCTAAACAATTGAAAGAAAAAAATTAATAAATTAATAAAAAAATAAAAATTATAAGCAATAATAGTAGAATTATTTTTTTATTGATGATGGTTCTAAAAGATAAAACTTGGAATAAGATTGAAGATTTAAATTTGAAAGATAGTTTATTTGGAGGTGTTAAACTTTCAAAAATAATGGTCACAAAATGCTTTATTAGCTGGGTTAATTTCGAGTAAAGATAAAGGCTGATATTGTAATTTCAATGGACGCCGATCTTCAAGATGATATAAATGCTATAGATAGAATGCTGGAAGAATATAATAAAGGTTCTGAGATTGTTTATGGTGTTCGTAAAGAACGGTCAACTGATACGTTTTTTTAAAAAGAAATACTGCTTTGATTTTTATAAAGTTATGAGTAGGCTTGGGGTTGATAGTGTTTATAACCATGCCGACTATAGACTTATGTCTTCGACAATTGTGAGCTAAGCTAATTTTAGGGAGGTTAATTTATTTTTAAGGGGATTGTTCCTCTGCTGGGTTTTAAGACTTCTGTAGTTAAATATGATAGGAATAAAAGATTTGCTGGTAAATCTAAATACCCAATTAAGAAAATGATTAATTTTGCAATTGACGGTGTAACAAGTTTTTCAGTTAAGCCGATAAGATTAGTTTCTTTAGTTGGTTTTTAACCACAATTATTTCATTTGGGATATTACTTTATATATTGACGCAATATTTCTTAGGGAATACTATTCATGGATGGGCCTTTACTGCTATTTCTATATGGATGATTGGTGGGATTCAGTTATTTTCTATTGGTGTGATAGGTGAATATATTGGAAAAAAATATTTCGAAGTTAAATCTCGCCCACGGTTTATAATTGAAAAAGAGATATAAAATTGAAAAACAATATCTTTCTATGATAAAAATATATTTTATGAATAAAAATTAAAACCGTATTGAAAGATTTTTCGTATTTTTCTGTTAAAAAAATAAAAATAATAATTTTTTTATCTATTCTTTAATTTTTTTATAACTTTCGGTGTAAAATTAATCTATTCAACAATTAGTATTGATACAGAGCATGCATTAAGTAATTATAATTCATTAATAGATGATGAATGGCTCGGTCTCAATAGATATTCGTTGAGATTTTTAAGATGACAATTTTTTTCCAGAAGTTTTTCAACCCATTTTTTTAATGACCCTACTAACATACATAGCATATGGCTTTATGATTTTATTGATAATTTATATTTTTTTGGAAAAAATTCGAAAAGATAAATTTAATAAGTTCATTATTTCGTAGTTATGATTTACTAGTCCAGTTGCTGCTGAGTTTTTGTATTTGATATACTTAGTTTTGAAATGGTTTTTGTGTTCAATTTTAGCAATAATAGTTTCTTATATTCTTTTTATCAATTTTTCACTATTAAAAAATCAGTATTTTTCATATTTTATTATACCTTTTTATAATTTTTATTACTATTACAGCTTATCAGAATTTAATAATTTTATTCGCTGGATTTACACTTATTTTAGCATTTTTGGGTGTTGATAAAAAAATGGTATTAAGAAAAAGTCTAAATTATATTGCTGCTTCAGCTGGTTTTTGGTATTTTTGGGTTTAATTTTCGTATTTGTTTCGTATAAATTATTTTCTGCCCCCAGTTCTTATTTTACGTCTCAAATTATTTGGTTGAAAGATGCTTCTAAAGCTGTTAGCGGTATTGTAGAAGCTTTATCTTCTGTATATTTGGCGGGGGATCGTCATTTTTACTAAAATTTTCTTAATCTTAGCAGTTTTATCTATGATTGGCGTATTTTTACATAAAAAAATAAAAGTTAATGTTAAAAATCTTTTAAGTCTGTTTTAATTTTTTTATATTATTTTTTGTTACCAATCGTTATGGATATTCTTCTTGGTCAAAAATCCAATAAAGAGTATATTTTTCCGATATATCCAGTTGTCTTCGCTTTTTTTATGTGTTGGTTTGTTTTGATTTTTTTGTAATAATAAGAAAATTAAAAATATTGCAAGTTTGGCATTAATTATTTTAATATCAATATCAAGTATGTTTAAAATAATATATATATCAAACTTATTTTATAGTGACTACTTAGTGCATAAAGAGGATATCTCTTTTTCTCAGAGGATTATTTCAAAGCTTGACTCTATGAATTTTTCGGGGAATATTATAAATATGATTTGGTTATTATTAATGGTAGATCTTCAGGCTCTACTGCAGTCATTAAAGGGTGATGATGTTCTTACCAAGTCTATATATGAATGGGGCGTGGAGAAGGATATAAGTTGTCGAGCTGCAAGGTTAATGAATGTTCTAGGATATCAATTTAATACATGTGATAACAAAGGGCTTTTATAGTTCTGAGAAGATTAAAAATAATTAATGATTATCGGGAAAAAATTTAAATAAATTTCCAGCTGAAAACGGGTTAATAATTGACGATAAAAAGCAATACAATAATAGTTAATTTAAAAAGATAAAAAAATGAAAAATATAATTGTTATCTTAAACTTCAATGGCTGGCAGAGATACGCAAAAATGTCTTGCCGCACTTTCGAAACAAACCATTCAAGATTTTTGAAATTTATTTAATTGATAATGGTTCAAAAGATGAATCTATTAAAGAGCTCTCGAAAATAAAAATGCCAAATCTTCACTTTCATAAAGAGAAGAAAAATACTGGTTTTACGGGTGGTGTAAATATTGGGATAAAAATGGGCGATAAAAAAATGGTTTCGAAAAACATTGTTTTGTTAAATAATGACGCGAACGCTGAGCCAGAATGGTTAGAAAAATCTTCTCAAACCGCTTGAAAAATCGCCTGAAATTGGTGCGGTAACAAGTTTGATGCTTGATAAAACTGGAAAATTTATTGATGACGCTGGCGATGTTTATTCAACTTGGGGAATCAATGCTTCGAAACGAAAATGAGCTAAAGAAAAATGCACCAAAAAGCGGTTTTATTTTTGGTGGAACAGGCGGAGCAACACTTTATCGTTCGAAAGTTTTCGAAACAATTGGCTTTTTTGATGAAGATTTCTTCGCATATAATGAAGATGTTGATATTGATTGGCGAATGCAATTGGCGGGTTTTAAAAGTTTGGTATGAAAAAAATCGGCGGTCGTTTGGCATAAACATTCGGCAACAAGTTCAAAAAAATTCCTGGTTTCACGATTAATCAAGTTTTTAAAAATTTACCGCAAGTTTTTTGGAAAAATGTACCGTTTCCGATAATTATTCCGATGTTTTTCAAATTTTATGCAATTTATTGGGCTTTTGTAATCTATCAAATTCCAAAAGGAGGCTTGAAATTTGCCTTAAAAGGTGTTTGGCAGGGGATTTTTGCTAATGCCAGATTCTCTTAAAAAGCGCCGAGAGATTCAAAAAAGTAAAATTGTTTCAAACGAATACTTGGAATCAATCCTTTATCACGGTTTACCGCTTAAACAAGTTAATAGAATAAAAAGATTTTTAAAGTTTAAGTTCTAGGATATTTTTTTAAAAATAAATTTGACTTTTAAAAAAATAATATTGTATAATTAAATAAACGGGATATTACTCGTAGCTCTTTAATATTCGAAAGAGTTAAAATTTTAGAAAAGGAGGTTCCTCAAATGAAAGGAATCATACTCGCAGGCGGTTCAGGAACTCGTCTTTACCCAATTACTCTCGCAAACTCTAAGCAGCTTCTGCCGGTTTATGACAAGCCAATGATTTATTATCCACTTTCAACTTTGATGTTGGCGGAAATTCGTGAAATTTTAGTAATCACAACTCCGGAAGATAATTATCGTTTTAAGGAATTACTTGGTGATGGTTCAAACTTTGGTTTAAAAATTGAGTATGCAATTCAGGATAAACCAAACGGTTTAGCGGAAGCGTTCATTGTCGGTGAAGATTTTATTGGTAGTGATGATGTTGCTTTGGTGCTTGGTGATAATATTTTTCATGGTCAAGGTTTTACTCAAAAGCTTATTTCTGCTCGAAAAAAAATTGAACAGAAAGTGGCTGGAGCGGTAATTTTTGGATATCAAGTGAAAGACCCAGAGCGTTTTGGTGTTATTGAGTTTGATACTGAAATGAAGGTTAAGTCGCTTGAAGAAAAGCCATTAAAACCTAAATCAAATTTTGCAGCAACTGGTTTGTATTTTTACAATAATTCTGTTGTAGAAAATGCTAAAAAAGTTCAACCAAGCGTACGTGGAGAGCTTGAGATTACAGATTTAAACAAGATGTATCTTTCTGATAAAAGTAAACTTTCAGTGGAGCTTTTAGGTCGAGGATTTGCTTGGCTTGATACTGGAACACATGAAAGTCTTTTACAAGCCTCGCAATATATAGAAACTGTTCAACGTTTACAAAATGTTCAGGTTGCTAATCTTGAAGAAATTGCTTTTCGAAAAGGTTGGATTTCTAAAGAAGAGGTTGAAAAGCTTGCAAAACCATTATGTAAGAATGATTACGGTAAATATTTACTACAAATCATTAACTCTTAGAATTATGTTAATCGCTCATTGATGTGGGCGATTTTTCTTTTTAAAAATAGACAAAACTATTAAAAAAATAGTATTATATAATTATATGAAACGAGATAAACTTACGATTGTTCGAATGATTATGCTATTCTCTGATACGTTAGCTGTTGTGGGGTCATTTATGTTGGCTTATTTTGCGCGAACTCACCTCGACTCACGCGCGTACTATTTTGCACCAAATATCTGGAATTTTGTTTTTTTGGCGGTTTCACTATTGCCACTTTGGCTCGCAATTAATTATTTTTTTGGGCTTTATGAACGAGCGGTATTTTTATCGACCGAAAGAATATGGACGAGCTTTTAATTGTTTCAGTGATTAGTATTATGGCGATGATTTCTTATGAATTTTTTTACTGGTGATGAAGTTTTTTCCAGTTCGAATAATTGCCGTATTTTTTTGTTCCAATAAACTTTTTGATGATGATAATTGGTCGCGAAATTGTGCGTTTTATTCGCCGAGCTTTGATTCGAAGTGGTTTTGGCCGTCAAAAAGTGTTAATAATTGGTTCAAATTTGCGTTCAACTGATTTGGCGCAATTTTTCCATGATAATATTGATTTTTGGTTATGACACAATCGGAATGGTAGCGAAAAGTAATTTTTTACCGATAAATTCTAGCGTTCGGCATTTTTCGAATTTTAAAGAGGCGGTTTCGAAAACTAAACCTGATATTTTAATTCAAACTGATTCATTAAGGGTGAAGACATTTATAACTATGCGATTGAAAAATCATCTCGAGTACATGTTTGCACCACAACAGGATCGATTGCTTTCGCATGATTAATACGATTGAAGTTATTGGAGGAATTCCAATTATTGATGTAAAAAGTTACAAAACTCTTTGGAATGGGGCGAATTTGGAAGCGCTTGATGGATTTAATTCTATCAGTTTTAGGCTTAGTTTTAGTATCACCAATTATGCTGATCGTTGCTATTATTATGAAAATTACAGCACCGAAAGATTCAATTTTTTCAGGCAGGTTCGTTTGACTCGGTTTAATCGTGAATTTTATATTTATAAATTTCGCTCACAAAAGGCTGAATTTGACGGACTAACACCAGAACAGGCTTTCGAAAAGATGGGAAAACCTGAGCTTGCAAAAGAATATCGTGAAAATGGCGATCAACTTAATAATGACCCACGAATTACAAAAATTGGAAAATTCATTAGGGCGACTTCGATTGATGAACTTCCGCAACTTCTTAATGTGATTAAAAGTGATATTTCACTAGTTGGTCCGCGTGCTTTAATTCCGCAAGAGATCAATAAATCAAATCGAAAAAATGTAATTTTGGCGGTTAAAGCTGGGGTGACTGGTTTAGCTCAGGTTTCGGGTCGTCGTGATATTTCTTTTGAAGAACGCCGCCGATTGGATGTTTATTATGTTCAAAACTGGTCGATTCTTTTTGATATTCAAATTTTATTTAAAAACTGTGGCGAGTGTATTTTTCGAAGGGGGCAAAAATAATGAAAAAAATCCACAATGGCTTAAAGGTAAAAAAAGTTGCAATTGTGACCGATTGGTTGACAACCTATGGGGGAGCTGAAAAAGTCGTATTAACAGTTTCGGAAATTTTTCCAGAAGCATCAATTTTCACTTCTCAATATTCTGAAAAAGAAGTTGATTGGTTTTCGAAAAATGATGTACAAAACAGGTTGGCTGAATATTTTTCCGGCAAAAATTACGCAAAAGTATTGCCGGTTGGTAGAAATTTTGTATTTTTCGAAATTTGGGCAAAAAAGTTGCAAGATTTTGATGTGATAATTTCAATTTCTTGCGCTGAAAGTAAGGGGTTGAATCTTTCGAAAAAATCAACTGCATATCAGTTATCTACAAGGGCCGCCAATTCAATATTATTGGGGAATGTATGATGATTATGTTGAAAAATCCCGGTTTTGGGAAGTTTAATTTTTAGTACGATCAAAAATACTTGTAAATCCACTTCGAAAAATGATTTTTAAATTGGCGCAAAAGCCAGATTTTTTTGTTGGCAAACTCAACTTATTCAAAAGAGGAGATTTTAAAATATTATCATCGAGATTCGAAAGTGATTTTTCCACCAGTTGAAACAGGGGGATTTTAAACTTTGTGAAAAAAAGCAAGATTACTATATCACGACTTCTCGACAAGTTAATTGGAAAAAACTTGATTTGGCGGTTGAAGCTTTTGTGAAAAAAATGGTAAAAAAATTAATTTTTGGTTGGTGGCGGGGCGGAACACCAAAAGTTGAAAAGAATTGGCAAAAAGTGCTAAAAATATTGAATTTATCTCGAGAATTAATGATCCAAAAATCTCTCGAAAAATTGTAGCTAAATCAAGAGGATTTATTTTTCCTGAGCCTTGAACCTTTTGGGATAGCACCGATTGAAGCGCTCGCAACAGGGACGCCGGTTTTAGCTCTTAATCAAGGCGGCGCACAAGATTATATCATGGACGGTGTGAACGGTGTGCTTTTTGAAAGTCAATCTGTTGATGAAATTATTAAATCCGTTAAAAGATTCGAAAAGATGAAGTTTAACCTGAAAGAAGTTTCAAAAACTGCAAAAAGATTTTTCGAAAGATAATTTTAAGAAAAAAATTTTGAGCGAGAAGTGAGAGATAGATTCAATGAAAAATTTTTAAAAAAATTAAGTTTGATTGAGAAGGTTTGGTTTTTGCTCCTTTTGCGGTTTTGGTTTTCGTATTATCCGAATTTTTAATTTCGGTAAAGGATAGTGGTGCAAATTTGGAGTTTTTCAATTTCTTTAATTTACATAGTTATTTTTAGCTCTTGTTGGAATTAAAACAATTTACCAAAAACCGTAAAAATTAATAAAAAAATAAGGCTGTTCTACTAACTGGATTTTTGTATTTTGGAATTTTTAACAATTTTGAATACGCAAAATTTACTAAGAACAATATTAGTTTCAGGCGTTTGGTTAGTCTTATGGTTAGATTTTTTTGGTTGTTTTAACAATTTCAAAAAAATATGAAATTGATGAAAAATATGTATTCAAAAATTTTATTTTTTTAGTGCTTTTTATGTCAATTTTGCAATAATTCAGGTTGTTTATGGCGCCTGGTTTGACTGGGGGCTTTGTGCCGGTTGTGTAGCGCAGGGGTTTGGTTTTGTACGTCCGAGTGTTTTTACAATCGAACCTCAGTTTTTGCAAGCATATTACTAGCTCCAATTTTAGTTATTTTTAGTCGAATTTTTCTAAAAATCTTCGAAAAAGAAATTTTTGCAATTTGGGTTATGCTTTTCAATATATTTGACGCTTTCGCGTGGGGCAATTTTTGCAATGTTTACGGGTATTTTATTGTTGATTTTTGTGAATCAAAAAAATTTTTCAAAAACGGTTGTTTTGCAGAAATGCAGGGGTTTCAATTTTATTGATTTTTCAAGTTTTTCGGTTGGAATGATTTTTTTCACGGAATTTTTACTGAATTGAATCCACGAATTAATGATGGATTTTATGATTCGATTTCAAAAAGTGTTAATCAGATGAGTTTGGGAAAAATTACTTTGCCAAAAATGAAAAAGTTGTAAATAGTAAACTTAAAGAACCTGAAATTGAAAAACAATAATTTGCAGGGATTAGCTGTGGAAAAATTTGTGGAAAACTCAAAAAGCTTATTTTTGATGGTTATGTTAAGAAGTCGACGGATGAACGTGTAAAAATGTCGGATTTGGCGATTAAAACTTGGCTTTCGAATCCTTTTATGATGGCTTTTTGGGGTTGGTGCGGGCTCAGCTGGTACGGCAATTTTTAAGACTACTCATCAGATTTCAAACAGCTCAGAGATTGTACAGAATGAATTTTTGTCAATTTTACTTGAACTTGGATTTTTGGATTTATGGGCTGGGTACTGATAATTTTTGGACTAATTCGAAAAAACTAAAAATGATAAGTATATTTGGGCAATAATTTTTGACATTTTTGATTCAATGGTTTTCTTTTCAGGATTACCAAATGCGCTACACATTTTATTTGATTTTTGGCAACAATTTTTGCTATAATTGAAAAAGCTTATGAAAAAAATAATCAGCAATCAATAGACGGATTTACACCAAGGCGAAGAGTTAATTCTCTAAGTCAAGAAAATGATAAGAAAAGGTTACGGGAGCCTGTTTCGAAAACCATAAAACAAGAGAAAAATCAGCTTAAAAAGCCAGAAAATGATTCGAAAGAGGAAATTGAACTCGCTTTTGCAGAATTTGGAGATTGAAGAAAATCAAGAAAATGAGCGCAGAGAGCGAGCGGCTTCAAAAGCGTCAGCAAAAAGCTTCTTCGAAAGCTTGAAAAGAAAAAAACGCTAAGCGTGAGAAAAAGAATAAGAAACCACTTTCTATCGAACAATTTAAGAGGAGAAGGGTTGTTCGGCTAATTTTCTTATTGATTTTGATTATTATAGTTGCTTTCGGTGGTTATAAGGTTTATAAGCAATTTAAGGTTTTGAATAAAATTACGAATGGAAACATAATTTCAGCCATTATCGAAAAAGAAGCTTAAATCTGATTCAAACGGGCGAACGAATATTTTAATTTTCGGAACTTCACCAAAAGGGTTGGGATGGCGAAAAATCTAACTGACTCAGTTATGGTTGCATCAGTAAACCAAGATAGTAAAAAAATCTACACAGTTTCCTTACCGCGCGATCTTTGGGTTAAACATACTTGCCGAACTTGGCTTGGAACAACTGCTGGAAAACTTAATGAAACTTATGGCTGCGCTTATTATGATGCAAAAAATAGTGGATCAAGTGAAGGGGCGGCTGAAAAAGCTGGGCAACAAGCTTTTGGCTTCAACAGCTAAAGATATTCTCGGCTTGGATATTCAATATGTTATTCACGGAAACTGGAAGGTTTTGATTGATTCAATTAATGCTGTTGGTGGAGTTGATGTTTTGGTTGAGGCTTACGATGGATCGAAGCGGGTTTATGATGTTGCCACGAAGATTAATTATGTTAGTGGTCAAACTTATCATATGGACGGTAATACTGCGTTAGCATTTTCTCGTGCTCGTGGATCTGAAGGTGGTGTTGGTTTGAGTGGAAGCAACTTTGACCGTGAAAGAAATCAGCAGAAAATCCTAAAAGCAGCATTTGCTAAAATAAATCAGCAAAAAATGAACCCGATAGCATTGATGGCGATCGCAGAATCTCTTGGTGAGAATGTACATCATTCGTTTGAAGCGACAGAACTTCGAACAGCAGCAGAACTTGCACAAGAATTTAATAGTGGCGAAATTACTTCACTCCCACTTATTAATGAAAAAGATGCGGATGCTAATTATTTCTCGACAGGGATGATTGGATCGGTTAGTGCAGTTATTCCAAAAGCTGGAACTTATGACTATAGCCAGATTCAGGCATATATTTCGAAAAATACTGTTGGTGGAGAAATTGTTAAAGAAAATGCAAAAATTGTAGTTTTGAATGGAACAAACTATTCGGGTTTGGCGGCTCAGGAGCAAAAAGTTCTTAAAAAAGAAGGACTAAATATTCAAGATATTGATTCCACACCAAAAACGAGATTACAAGAAAAACTAAGATTTATTACAGTGAAAAAGATTCTAAACCTGCCACAATTAAGAAGTTGGAATTAAAATATTCAACTAAGTCTGAAAAACTCCCAACAGATTTATCGAAATTTGGTGAAAACTCAGATATAATTATTGTTTTAGGTGAAGATAATGGCAATTAATTTAACTAAAAACAGGTTGAGTTGCTTAATTTTATCGAAGTTTTTATTGAAGAAGCTGGATATAGTCCAACTTATCGTGAAATTGCTCGAGGTTTAGGGTTATAAATCGGTTGCGACGGTTGCGAAACATATTGATAATTTGGTAATTCTTGGAAAAATTAACTAAATCAGATGGTGGTGAAGCACGTTCGGTTTCTATTAAGAAACAAATAACGGAATTAACCGGCGATGAAAAAGCTGTTCATGATTTTTGGTAAAAAGCGTGGTTTTATGCTGAAAAATAATCAAATTGAACAGGCAAGAAAGATTGATGATGTAATTATAGCTTTATGGTATTAATATGGATATTTTTAAAAAGTCTTGAGAAATTTATAAACGGAATTGCTGAATATGACTGGTTTGAGCCTATTGCAATTATTCTTTTGGCTTTTTTGGCGAGCTTTCTTTCGCGACGAATTATTGATTTCGCTTTTGGAATTCGAAAGAAAACCAAGAAGATTAAACGTTCAGAAGAGCGGTTGAAGAGAAATGAGACGATTTCGAAAATTGCCAAAACAGCCGTTGATATTGTAATTTGGATGACAGCGGCAATGAATTTTCTTAGCTCAATCGGTGTTAATGTTGCATCGCTAATGACCGGTGCCGGTTTACTAGGTGTCGTAATTGGTCTTGGTGCACAAACGACAACTCGCGATGTTTTAGCGGGGTTCTTTATTGTTGGTGAAAATCAATATCGCGTAGGTGATACTATTGAAATTATGGTTGGTGGTCGCTTAATTTCGGGAAAGGTTGAAAATATTTCTTTACGAATTACTCAAGTTCGTGATGCTGACGGAAAAGTTCATACAATTCGAAATGGAGCAAGTGAAGCTGTTACAAATCTTTCATTTAAGTATGCGAATGTTAATTTACTTTTTGGCGTTTCGTATGATACTGATATTGATGTTTTAGAAGAAGTAATCAATAAAGTTGGCTTAAAAATGCTCGAAGATCCAGAATTAAAAAGGGATATTATTGAGCCGATTGAATTTGTGCGAGTTAATAAATTCTTGGATTCGTCGATGGAAATTAAATGCTTGGGTCGTGTTAAAGCTGGTAAGCAATGGAATGTAGCTGGAATTTTTCGTCGTGAAATTAAAAAAAGCTTTTTGATGAAAAATGATATTGTTTTTGCCGTATCCGCAAATGGTTATTCACGATGTAAATCGAATAACTGCAAAAATGAAAAATTCAAAAACTCGTACTCGTCACCAAAAGCATTCATCTATAAAACAAGCTAAAAAATAAAACCCTTTTCGAAAGGGTTTTTAATTTTTTAATGATTATTAGGGCATTCTTCATATTTTCCAGAGTTACAAAATGAGCAATTTTTCTTTTTCACAAGCCGAAAGGCTATCTACTCTATGCGCAAAAAGTTTGCTTAGGATCTTTTGACTCGATCCGCCAGAATTTCATACTCCAGGGCTGAAGCTTACCTCTTTCGTAATGGCATAACCTTAAATAAATTTCGAAAATTCTTCGTATTGCCCAGGTGTAGCCATTTTCAGCATGAGCAAGCGTGTTTTCTGAAATATTCATTGTGATAGTTTTATTTTCGAAAACGATGTTTAGCCATAATTTTTACCATAATTTTCACCACCTCAAATGTACTAATATGATAACATTTTAATATAAAAAAACGTTAAAAAAAGCAAATAGTTAAAAAGATTGATAAAAAGAAGTGTTTATGGTAAAATTAAAGCATAAACATAAAAAAAGGGAGGGAATATGGGTGAAAAACCGATTCAGGTTAATAGTGAAATCGGAAAAACTCAAAACTGTAATTCTACACAGACCAGGAAAAAAGAACTCGAAGGGCTAACTCCGGATTATTTGGAGCAGCTTCTTTTTGATGACATTCCATATTTGGAAGTTGCGCAGGCTGAACATGATGCTTTTTGCGGAAACTTTGCGAAAATCATGGAGTTGAAGTTCTATATCTTGATCAATTGGCGGCAGAATCGCTTTATAACGATGAAATTAAATGGCGATTTATTTCGGATTTTGTTCGAGCTTCAAAACAGGGTGAACGACATGTAACCCATGCTTTGATGCGCTATTTGGGTGAATTTGAACCACTTGAATTAGTTCGAAAAATCATGGCTGGCGTTAAAAAGGATGAAATTAAAACAGATGAAGACGAAAAATCTCATTTGAATTATTACTTTAAGAGTGACTATCCATTCTTGCTTGATCCAATGCCAAATCTTTATTTCACGCGTGATCCAGCTGCTGCTATTGGCAATGGTTTGACGATTAATAAAATGCGCTATCCGGCTCGCCGCCGTGAGAGCTTATTTATGGAATATATTATGCGATATCATCCACGATTTGCTGCAAAAACTCCAGGCGGAGAAGTTCCAGTTTGGTTTGATCGCTATAATAAGTTTAATATGGAGGGTGGCGATGAGTTGGTTCTTTCGAAAAATGTAATGGCGATTGGTGTCTCTCAGCGAACAACTCCAGAAGCGATCGAAAAAGTTGCTTCGAAATTGTTTGAGTTCTCAGATTTTAACAAGATTTTGGCGATTCAAATTCCAGTTTCACACGCTTTTATGCATCTTGATACTGTTTTTACAATGATTGATCATGATAAATTTACAGTTCATCCAGAAATTTTGGATAAAGATGGCGAATTGAATATTTATGTTTTGGAAGATTCCGGCATTCCAGGTCAGCCAAAAATTACACATCGCTCAAACTTGAAAGAAACTTTGGAAGAAGTTCTTGGTCTTGATCATGTAACTTTTGATTCAATGTGGCGATGGTGATCCGATTGCCGCCGCACGCGAACAATGGAACGATGGTTCGAATACTTTGGCTATTGCACCAGGCGTGGTTGTTACTTATGACCGAAATTATGTCACAAACAAAGCCTTGCGTGAAGCCGGTGTTGAGGTGATCGAGATTCAAGGCGCCGAACTTGGCCGCGGTCGAGGAGGTCCACGATGTATGTCAATGCCAATTTGGAGAGAGGAGATTTAATTAAATGGCTTTAAATTTAAAAAGTCGAAATTTCTTGACGCTTTTGGATTTTACACCAGAAGAAATTCGTTTAATGCTTGATGTTTCGCATGAATATAAGAGATTAAAGCGTGCTGGGATTTCGCATAAAATTCACGAAGGAAAGCAAGTTGCGTTGCTTTTCGAAAAAACTTCAACTCGAACTCGAACTGCTTTTACTGTGGCGGCTCGAGATTTGGGAATCCACCCAGAATTCTTAGGTAAAGATGATATTCAAATGGGTAAAAAGGAATCGATTAAAGATACAGCGATTGTTCTTGGTCGTTCATTTGATGGAATTGAGTTCCGCGGATTTGAGCATTCAACAGTTGAAGAACTTGCGAAATACGCTGGAGTTCCAGTTTGGAATGGGTTGACTGATATGTATCACCCAACTCAGATTTTGGCCGATTTTATGACTATTGAGGAACATCTTGGCTATCTGAAGGGTGCGAAACTTGTTTTTGTTGGTGATGGTCGAAAATAATATGGCGAATAGCTTGATGATTGGTTCAGCTAAAATGGGAGTTGATTTTCAATTGCTGCTCCAAACGGACTCCATCCAGATCCAACTTTGGTTGAAAAATGTCGCGAAATTGCTCGTGAAACTGGCGCAAAAATTACAATTACAGATGATCTTTATGGCGCTGCACATGGTGCGGATTTCATTTATACTGATGTTTGGGTTTCGATGGGTGAAGAAGATAAATTCGAAGAACGAATCCATCAGCTTCGAGGATTTCAAGTTAATACTGCGCTTCTTCACGCAACGGGTAATCCGAATGTTAAATTCATGCACTGTTTGCCAGCCTTCCATGATTTAAATACGAAAATTGGAAAAGAAATTTTTGAAAAATACGGTTTGAAAGAAATGGAAGTTACTGACGAAGTTTTCAATTCGAATGCTTCAATTGTGTTTGATGAGGCTGAAAATCGAATGCACACGATTAAAGCAGTAATGGCTCTGACTCTGTAAATTAGGAGATGAAAAATGACTAATAAAAAGGATACGGATAAAAAAAGCTACTTCAAAAGTAGACAAAAAGTTTCGAAAAAGCTAAAAAGTGTTTAAATCACCTTCAGCTTTTAGTGTTCTTTTCGTTATTATTGCTTTAATGGCGGGGTTAACTTGGGTGATTCCGTCTGGGCAATATGAGCGAAAAGGGTGGTGAAATTGTTCCTGGTTCATACCAAGAAATTAAGGATAAAGAAAAGGATATTCCTCAGCTCCAAAAAAGATAAAAAGGAATGAAAATCCAAACAGATAAAGATGGAAAAAGAAGTTAAGGGTGATGGTCGTCAAGGCTTCTGGGATATTTTCACATCACCAATTTATGGAATGGTTCAAAAACTTGATGTGATTGTGTTTATCTTGATTTTGGGTGGATTCTTGGGTGTGGTAATGAAAACTGGTGCTCTTGATTCTGCAATCGGTGGACTACTTAAAAAGATGAAGGGTCAAGAAAAATGGCTAATCCCAATTTTGATGGTTCTTTTTGCGATTGGTGGAACAACTTATGGTATGCAAGAGGAGACAGTTGCGTTTTATGCACTGATTGTGCCAATCATGCTTGCTGCCGGTTATAATGCAATGACCGCTGTAATGGTGATTGTACTTGGTGCTGGTTCAGGTGTTTTAGCTTCAACAGTCAATCCATTTTCGACAATTATCGCCGCAAATGCTGCAGGTGCAAAATTATCAGAAATTCTTTTACCACAAGCGATAATTTTAGTACTATCATTGATTGCTTCAATTATCTTTACGATGCGATATGCTGCAAAAGTTAGAGCTGGAAAATACACCGAAGATTCGAAAGGTAAGCCAGCCGTTAAAGAAATTGACGCTTCGAATATTCCAAAATTCACACTTGAACGAAAATTTGTAATGGGAATTTTTGGTTTTACATTCCTTGTGATGGTGATGTCGCTTGTGCCTTGGGAAAGTCTTGGAATATCTTTCTTTAAAGAGTGGCATAACTGGTTGTCAACTTTACCAGTTCTTGGTGCAATCTTTGGTTTTGAACATTCATCAGCGTTTGGTAATTGGTATTTCAATGAAATTTCAGCTTTGTTCTTGATTTCAACTTTGTTTGTAAAAATTGTTTATTACGAAGAATTCAAAAAAGACGATATTTCAGTTACGAATACTTTCCTTGCTGGATCGGCTGATTTATTGAGTGTTGCTTTAATTATTGCAGTTGCTGCTGCGATTGGCGTTTTGATGCAGGCTGGTGGAATTCAAGATACGATTGTTCATTGGGGTGAAGAACTTCTTCGAAAAGTTCCTTCACAAATCTTTGGTGTTTTGGCGTATATTTTCTATATTCCGATGTCGTTCATTATTCCTTCATCTTCGGGATTGGCTGAAGCAACAATGCCAATTATTGCGCCTGTTGCAGATCTAGCTGGATCAAGCAAGGAGATTGCAGTTGTTGCATTTGCTACTGCATCTGGGCTTCTAAATATGATTGCTCCAACGATCGCATCCTTAATGGCGGGTCTTGCTTTAGCTGGTGTTTCATATAAGAATTGGGTTAAGCGAACCGCTCCAATTATGGCAATTTTAGCACTTATCAGTATTGTTGTAATTGTTGTAATGGGCTTCTTAGTCTAAAATTTGGAATAACTAATCGTTCGTAGTATAATTGGATCATGAAATTATTGAGTGATCAAGTTGATGAGCGTGAGATTAAAGTTATATTGCGCGAGTTAGAAAAGACTCGCGCAATTTTTGGTGATATTGTTGAATTTGGCTGTTATGTTGGAACAACAAGCGTTTTTTTGGCAAAAACTCTTGAAAAATGGGGGGCTGAAAAGCAACTTTGGCTTTACGATTCTTTCGAAGGTTTACCTGAAAAAAATCTGCAGAAGATGTGAATTCGCTCGGTGAACCATTCAAAAAGGAGAACTTCTTATAGTAAAAAGCAACTAATTTCTAACCTGCGAAAATCAAATATTCGAAAAACACCAAAAATCACAAAAGGTTGGTTTAATCATCTTTCAAAAAATCAAATTCCGGAAAGAATTAGTTTTGCTTTTTTGGATGGTGATTATTATGATTCAATTTTAGATCCACTAAATTTAATCTGGGATAATCTTGAAAGTGGAGCAATCATTGTGGTTGATGATTATGGAAATCAGGCTTTGCCGGGTGCTTCTAAAGCGGTTGATGAATGGTGTAAAAAACACAATATTGCTAAAGAGATTGAAGTAACGCTGGCGATTTTTAAAAAGCCATAAAAAAACTCTAAAAAACTATTGCGCTTGTGTATAAAATAAGGTATTATATAAGTATAAGCGCTAAGGCGATTTTTTGGGAGAAATCATAAAAAAATAGCGTGTTTTCTTGACATTTATTATTTTTTGATATTATAGTTCATAGGCTCGCGCCAAAACGTATAAAATTCGTTAATTAGAAAGAATAGGTCGAAGCGCGTGAGTTGCAAATAAAAGGGAGAACACATGCCTATCAAAATCAATTTTCCTCCTTCAAGGAAGAAAATAATTGCGGTGGATGTGGTGCCTGCTGAATAGCAACGCTACATTGAACAATAAAAGTGACAAAAAGAAAATCTCACTCAGAAATGGGTGAGATTTTTTTATTTATAATTATGATTATTTTTGGTTTCTAATAGCTTCGTCGAGTGCGGCTTTAAATTTCGAATCATTACCCCAAACATCAGAAGTAACTTCTTTGCCATTAATTGCGAATGAAGGCGTTCCGGTTACTTTTGCCTTCGAACCAACAGATTGATCGAATTTAATTTTTCGCTTTAATTTTTCGCTCTCTATATCTTTTTTTAAATTGGTCAATATTGAGCTTTTAATTCGTTAGCGTATTCCGTGAAATAATCCATTCGTTCCTTTGCGCTGGCTGCCGACCATTCATCCTGCTTATCATAAAGCAATTCGTGCATTTCCCAATATTTTCCTTGAAGTCCAGCGGCTTCTGCTACGCTTGCACCAGCTAAAGCGTTCGGATGAATTGAGACAAGAGGGAAGTTTCGAAAAATGACATTTACTCTACCCTTATATTCTTCAGCGATTGCCTTAATTCGGCTATCGGCGGTTTTACAGCCAGGACATTGAAAAATCACCATATTCAACCAAAGTTACTTTTTGCGTCACTTTTTATGGTAAATATGCTCAGTAATTTTTCCTGAATTTTTCGCTTGCTGGAATCTCTTTCGAAACATCAATATTGCTCAAATCAATTTTTTTGAATATTTGATAGCCAGATCATTCCACCCAGAAAAAAACTACAACCAAAGCTGAGAAGATAATTGTAAATTTATTATCCGAAAGAAACTCTTTAAAAAGTTTTCAAATTTTTTTCGCTTTATTATTATTTTTTTAGTCATTCTCTCCTTTCATTAACTCTTACCATTTTAACATAAAAAAATAAGCTTTTTCAAAAATGTATAAGTGTGATACAATAAAAAAATATGTTGTTTTTTTAAGTATATTTTTCTTGATTTTAATGCTTATAATTTTTTTCGCTTAAAGAGAAAGAAATTGAATTTTCAGAATTCGAAATTCAGCGGAGAATTGACGTTGGCGATAAACGAGCTGAAAAGATGCTCAACAAAAAAGAGATTCGCGCCAGTTTATAATTATTTTTTTGAGATATTTTGGCTGTATTTGTATGATTTTTATCGATAATTTCACTTTCAAAGGTTTTTTTGATTTTTATCAATCTGCCGTGATCTGTTTTGCAGTTTTTTTAATTTCGAAAGGAATCTTGAAGAGTGGAGTTTTATCTAAATTTTCAGCTATAATCAACCGAAGAATTGTTCCAGTTTTTGGTGGAATTTATTTTTGCGCAAAGTTCGAAAAATACAAAATCGGATTTCAAAAATTAGTAAACAAAAAAACAGCCGTGTACTTTTTTTATTCCAAAAGAAGAACTTTTTGGATTTTTTTGAGCAAACACCGGCGAATTTTAGATGAAAATGAGCAAAAATGGCTTGAAAAAAATTTTTCAAACTTAACGAAAAAAAGTGTTTTTGGATATTGGGATTCGTAGTGAGAAAATGGCGATAATTCACGATGATGAGTTATTGACGCCACTTGTAATTAACGAGCTTTTTAAAACGAAACAAAAATATTTTTTTCCAGTTATGGATAAGAATGAAGATAGGGTTAAGGGTGTGATTTTTTTGGATGACATTACGAAAATTGATTCGAGCGATTCAAAAAAAGCACAAAAAGGTTATGCGGGAGGAATTTTTCTCGCTGAAATCGAATTTGAGTGGGTTGGAGGCTTTTTGAAAAAAACTCTTTCCAAAAGGTGAAAATTATGCAATTTTACTTGAAAAAGATGGTGATTTGGCTGGGATTATTAATTTAACAGATTTCATTCGCAAAAAATAGTAAAATGTGGTAAAAATATAAAGAGTTAATTCAGAAATTAGGAGAAATATGCGAACGCTTACAAAAAATTCAAAAAATATGGTGGGTGAAAAAATTACAGTAAAAGGCTGGGTTAATTCTCGGCGCGATCACGGTGGTTTAATTTTTATTGATTTACGTGATCATTCTGGGTTACTTCAACTTGTGATTTCACCAGATTTTATGGATAGTTTTGAATTAGCCGAAAAATGTCGGGATGAATTTGTAATTTCGGCAACTGGTGTTATTAAAGAACGTGCTGAAAATTTGAAAAATCCGCATATCTTGACAGGTGATATTGAATTAGTAGTTGAAGACTTTGAGATTTTAAATCGAAGTGAACCTCTGCCTGTTACAGTTTCTGATAACGGTCAAAAATCAAATGAAGAATTACGATTGAAATATCGTTTCTTGGATTTGCGTCGTGAAAAAATGCAAAAAATGTTGCGTCGTCGTGCAGAATTTTATCGTGAAATTCGAAAATTCATGGAAAACCATGAATTTACTGAGGTTGCGACGCCAATTCTTGCAAATTCCAGTCCAGAAGGTGCACGCGATTTCTTAATTCCAAGCCGTGTTCATCCTGGAAAATTCTACGCTTTACCGCAAGCTCCACAACAATTCAAACAGCTTTTAATGGTTGGCGGAATCGACAAATACTATCAAATCGCCACTTGTTTTCGAGATGAAGATCCACGCGCGGATAGGCTTTATGGTGATTTTTATCAATTAGATCTTGAGAAGGCTTTTGTTGAAAAATGGTGAAGAAGTTCGAACTGAAATGGAAGTTCTTATTAAAGATTTGGTTAAAAAAATTTTGCTGGAAAGAAACTTTTGAGCGAAGAAATTCCGCGGATTCCTTATGAAGTTGCCATGGAGAAATACGGTAGTGATAAGCCTGATTTGCGTTTTGGAATGGAATTGATTGATCTGAATGATGTATTGGCTGAAACTGAATTCGGCGTCTTTAAAAATGCCGAATGTGTAAAAGCGATTTGTGTAAAAAATGGTGCAAGTTTGAGCCGTAAACAGATTGATAATTTCACTGAAATTGCTAAAAGTGAGGGTGCTGGCGGTTTAGCTTATTTGACTTATATGAGTAAGTATCAAACTCCCGAAGGTGATATCATGCAGTTTAGTACCTATAAAAAAATTCAGAGAATATGATGGAGGGAGGATACATTAAGTCCCCTATTCTTAAATTTTTTTGAGACCAACTGAGATTCAGGGAATTATTGAGAAAACTGGTGCACAACCTGGTGATGCAATTTTTCTTCGGTGCAGATAAGCGCGAAGTTGTAAAATAAAGTTTTGGGTCGCCTTCGAAATGAATTTGCCACTTTCTTCAACCTAAAAAAATAATAATGAAGTTGCTTTTAGCTTGGGTTGTTGATTTTTCCATTCTATGAATTTGATGAGAAAAAAATCAGAAAGTTGATTTTGGACATAATCCATTTTCAATGCCAAAAGGTGGCGTTGAGGCTCTTCGAAATGCTAAAACTGATGCTGAAAAATTGGCGATTAAAGCCGACCAGTATGACATGGTAATGAATGGTTATGAAATTTGTTCGGGCGCTGTTCGAAATCATAATCCAGAAGTTATGTATGAAGCTTTTGGGCTTCTTGGATATGATAAAAAAATATGTTGAGGCTAAATTTGGCGCAATGCTAAATGCCTTTAAATTTGGTGCTCCACCACATGCGGGTTGTGCATTTGGTTTGGATCGAATTTTTTTATGATTTTTAATGGACGAAGAAAAATATTCGTGAAGTTGTGGCATTCCCTAAGAATGGTTCAGGTGTTGACGTGATGATGAGCTCTCCAAGCATGGTTGACGAAAATCAGTTAAAAGAATTAAAAATTGAATTTTCTGAAGATGAGGAATAAATTGTTAAAATTTCGAAAAACAAAAAATGTGATTTTTGCTTTTCTATTTTTGGGCGGATTATTTATTGTTTCGAATCTTTCGAGAATGGTTTTTGCCGAAGAATCTGCAAAAGAAAAAAACCAACCGATGTTCAACTTTCGAAAATAAGCAAAAAGATGCACTGATTTAAAAAAGTGAATTGAAGAAATTGCGCTCTGAAGATGCCTTAAAAACGCGTAAATTTGGGTAAAAGTTATGAGAAAATTTCGAACGGATTGATGTCGAATTTTAATGCTCGAATTGCACTAAACAAGAAAAAAATGGTGCGGATTTAATTTTTTTCAGCATCGGAATTCGAAGAGAATTTCAAATATTTTTAAAGAGAATTTTCAGGCTTATGAAAGGAACTTTCTGATTTGGTTGAGCAAGATTGCTCTAAAAATCCGAGAGAATTTTATCTGAAGCTTGAAAAACTCGTCGTGCACGACAAGAAGCTAACTATAATACAAAAAAATTGAAAGAGATTTCCGAAAAAATATGGCATTCAAGTTCATGATTTTGTTGTTAAAAAAATACAACAGGAGGTTTAGATGGTTGATTTTTTTGCGAAATTTAAAAAAATAAGATTATAGCTTTTTTTGTTAAAGATTCAAAAAAAGAGTTCAGAAAAAAAGTTAAAAGAAATTAACGGTTCAAAAATTTAATTATTTTTTTATTGCTGGAAGTCTTGGAATTGCAACCTTTTTTTGGTTGTTATAAGTTTGGTGCTTTATGCTGCGGATGGAACTATTCAGCTTGATTTGAGTCGACCAGTTTTGCAAGAGGCGCGTGAGGCTCAAAAAGCCAAAGAGGAAGATGAAAAACAGAAGAAAAATGAAAAAAATGAAGATTTTTTTCGCCGCAAGGTGGGCTCTCATCTAAGGATATGTCGGATTTCGAAAGATTTTATTCAAACGCCGATAGAAAAAATCCATTCAGATGAGTTTGGTGAAAATGTTTTGAACGATGAATCTTTAAAAAAATAACAGACCAGTAAAGGAGAAAGATGGCTTTTTAAAACCCAAAAGATTTTTATCATTACACGAAAACGCAAGCTTTATAAATTTGCGCTTTTTAATAATTCAGCGATTTGTTTTGAATTTGATGAATGGTCAAAAGAAAATGCTGAAGTGAATAATCTTGAAATTGGTGCTGGAACGGGGGCTTTTTAGTGAGGCGTTAGCGGCAAAAAAATCAACAAAAAAACTTTGTTGCGGTTGATGTTAAAGCTGATAGGCTAGTGAAAGGTGCGATTCAGGCTGAGCAAGATGGTGTAAAAAAATATTCGTTTTTTTGCGCGCGAGCAGATCAGTTACTTGAAGCTTTTGGTGAGAAGTCGGTTAAGTATCTTTGGGTAACCTTCCCAGACCCTTATCCACGCGATCGCAATGTTGGGCGACGATTAACTCACCCAACTTTTTGCGAATTTATGCAAAACTCTTAGCTGAAGATGGCGCGCTTTATTTTAAAAACTGATGCAAAAAAATCTTTTTGATTGGAGTTTGGAACAACTTGTGGCGGAAGGCTGGAAGATTGAACGGCTAAGCTTTGATTTACACGAAAGTAATTTGAACGAAAATTATAAAGTGATGACAACTTACGAAAAAAACGCTTTTACCGCAGAAGGTTTGAAGATTAATTTCGTAAAAGCAACGCCACCAAAAAAACTAAAAATTTAAATTGTTAAACTGGAAAAATCACCAAAAATATGGTATAATAGTTCGAATGATAAAGGAGAATTATGGCGGATTTTTTTGGAAATTAGAGGGCGCGCGAACATAATTTAAAAAAATGTAGACTTAAAAGATTCCGCGCGATAAATTAGTGGTAATAACAGGGCTTTCTGGTAGTGGAAAGTCTAGTTTGGCGTTTGATACAATTTATGCGGAAGGCCAGCGTCGCTACATGGAGAGCCTTAATTCGTATGCACGACAATTTTTGGGCACAATGGATAAGCCAGATGTAGATCAAATTACTGGACTTAGTCCTGCGATTTCAATTGATCAAAAATCTACTAGCCGAAATCCGCGTTCAACCGTAGCAACCGTAACTGAAATATATGATTATTTACGTCTTCTTTTTGCGCGAATTGGTACTCCGCATTGTCCAATTTGTGGTCGAGATGTGGTTCGGCGTACACCGCAAAGCATCGTTGATGGAATTATGAACCTCAAAGAAGGTTCTCGATTAATTTTGCTTGCGCCAATTGCGAAAGCTAAAAAAGGTGAATTTGCGCATGTTCCTGTTGAATTTTCGAAAAAAGGTTTTGCTCGTGCTCGTGTTGACGGTGTAATTTATGCTTTAGATGAATTCCCTGAGCTTGAAAAAAATATTAAGCACAATATTGAAATTGTAGTTGATCGTTTAGTTCTTTTCGAAAGAAATGCGAACACGTTTAGCTCAAAGTGTTGAGCAGGGCTCGATATGACGAATGGAATTCTCGAGATTTTTAGATGATGAAACGGGCGAAGTTAAAATTTTTCTCGCAACGTTACGCTTGTGAACTTCACCCAGATGAGCATATTCCTGAACTCGAACCGCGATTGTTTTCATTTAATGCACCACAAGGAGCTTGTGAAACTTGTTCTGGGCTTGGAACGCGAATGGAAATTGACCCAGAATTAGTGCTTTCGCCAAATTTGACGATTTCCGAAGGCACAATTCGTCCGTATAATCGTGTAATGGAAAAGGGCTATCGAATTAAATTGCTTGAGGAAGTTGCAAAACGCCATGGATTTTCAACAAAAGTTCCAACTAAAAAACTTTCGAAAGAAGCGATTGAAATTATTTTATATGGCACAAAAACAGACGAAAAATATCCGATTGAAATGAACGGACGTGTTTATAATATGAATTTTGAAGGCGTAATTCCGAATTTGGAGCGTCGTCATCGAGATACAGATAGTGAATTTCAACGCAAAGATATCGAAAGATTTATGCGTGTTCGAAAATGTCAAACTTGCGGTGGAAAACGTTTAAAGCCAGTCGTTCTTGCTGTGACGGTGGCCGGTTTGAATATTGTTGAAATTTGTGATCTTGCAATCGATGAGGCGGTTGAACTCTTTAAGAATTTAGAATTAAATGAGCAACAAAAGTTTATTTCAACTCAAATTCTAAAAAGAAATTTCTTCGAGATTGGGCTTTATGAATAATGTTGGCCTGAATTATTTGGAGCTTTCGCGCGCGGCAAACACTTTGAGCGGTGGCGAGGCGCAGCGAATTCGTTTGGCAACGCAAATTGGTTCTGGTCTTCAAGGAGTGCTTTATGTTCTCGATGAACCTTCAATTGGGCTTCATCAACGAGATAATGATAAACTGATCGCAACGCTAAAAAAACCTCCGCGATTTAAACAATACCGTTTTAGTGGTGGAACATGATGAAGATACGATTCGGGCGGCGGATTGGCTAGTTGATGTTGGTCCTGGTGCTGGCGTAAATGGTGGAATGATTGTAGCTTCTGGCACGCCTGAAGAGGTTTCGAAAAATCCAAAATCACTAACAGGAAAGTTTTTGAGCGGCGAAGATAAAATTCAAACGCCAAAAAAACCGACGCAAAAATTCAAAAAAATGAAAAGTTAGTAATCAAAAAAATGCACGTGAAAAATAATTTGAAAAAAATATCGACGTTGAAATTCCATTAGGCGTAATGACGGTAGTTTCTGGCGTTTCGGGAAGTGGAAAGTCAACCTTAGTTAATGAAATTTTAAGTAAAGAATTGTTAGCGCGGAAGCATCGTGCACAAGAAGTTCCTGGTGCGCATGATGAAATTTTTAGGGTTTGGAAAAAAACTCGATAAAGCAATTGTGATTGACCAGAGCGCAATTGGTCGCACGCCTCGTTCTAACCCAGCGACCTACACGGGTGTTTTCACTCAAATTCGTGAGCTTTTTGCTGGCACGCCTGAAGCAAATATTCGTGGATATAAGGCCGGCCGGTTCAGTTTTAATGTTAAGGGAGGTCGCTGTGAGAATTGTCAGGGTGATGGTGTTATTAAGATTGAAATGCACTTTTTGCCAGATGTTTATGTGGAATGTGATGTTTGTCACGGTAAGCGATATAATCGGGAGGCGTTAGAAATTCTTTATAAGGGGAAGACGATTTCGGATGTCTTAGAGATGACGATTGACGAAGCAACAGATTTTTTCGAAAATATCCCTGCGATTTATCGAAAATTAAAAACGATTCAAGAAGTTGGTTTGGGTTATATTAAACTTGGTCAGCCCGCAACAACATTCTCGGGCGGTGAGGCACAACGAATTAAGCTTGCAACTGAGCTCGCGCGTGCTTCGACCGGGAAGACAATGTATATTTTAGATGAGCCAACGACTGGTCTTCATAATGCAGACGTAAAAAGATTGCTTTCGATTTTGAACCGTTTGGTCGATGCTGGTAATTCAATGGTGATTATTGAGCATAATTTAGATATGGTTAAAAGTGCCGATTGGTTAATTGATATGGGGCCCGAAGGTGGTGCTGGTGGGGGAACTGTTGTGGCGACCGGAACACCTGAGCAAGTTTCAAAAGTTGAAAAAAGCTGGACGGGAAAATATTTAAAGAGCATCCTATAGGTTAAGAAATTGAGTCTAATGGCTCGATTTTTTATAAAATTCAACTTTTTTTAAAAAAGTACTTGACTTTTTAAGCTACCTTGTATAACATAGAAGTATGAAGAAACAAGAAAGTATTGAAAAATATGCTTCACAGATTTCAACCCAAATGCGAAAAAGGTTTTATGGCGTTTTGTGTGCTAAAAGTTTGTGCAAAAAAAGCCAGTTTATACCAGCGATATCATTCGGGAACTCCGTGAAGCTAAAAATGGTTGTGGTTGAAGGCACGATTTATCCGCTGCTTTCAAGGTTACAAAAAGGATGGACTATTAAGTCATGAATGGCAAGAGAGTGAGCAAGGTCCACCGCGAAAATATTATTCGATCACTGAATTTGGTTCAAAAGTGGCTGAAAAAAAGTTAGCGAAGAAATTAGTAAATTAAATAAAACAATCAGTAAACTTTAAGGAGGAATATGAAAGAAATTACAAGAATCCATTTGGCGAAAATTCCTTATGAAATTGAAATTTCTGCTAAAAAAACGGCTTGAAAAATATTTGAAAGATTTGAAAAATTTATTCAGGCGATGAAGGTATTTTTCGAAGATGTAGAAATTCGAATTACTGAAATTTTGGCGGAACTTGGCGTTAAAGAAAATGGTGTAATTACCGAAAAAGAAATTTCGAAAAATTGAAACTCAAATTGGTTCGCCAGAAGTATTTCAAGATTTGAATTTTGATAGTGAAAATGAAGAGATTCGCGTACCAAAGATTTCGAAAAAGCTATTTCGAGATGAACAGAATGGAATGATTTCTGGCGTGGCAGCTGGTTTGGCTCAATATTTGAATATTGACACGGTTTTGGGTTCGATTGGCTTTGATTTTAGCGTTTTTTTGCAAGTTTTGGTGTGGTTGTTCCAGTTTATATATTGTCGATTTTTATCATTCCAGCAGCAAAAAAATGCGAACGATATTTTGCGACTTCGTGGTGAAGTTATCACGGCGAGTACAATTCGAGAAGTAAATGAAGAATATGATTTCGAAAAATGCGGCTCGAAACTTAAAAATCGCACGAATTTTTTTGGCATAATTTTTTTGGAACTTTCGCAATTTTTGCATTTCTTGGTGGAATTTTTGGCGATGTTTTTTTGGCAACTGGGCTTTGATACGAATCAATGAAGTTGCTGATTTTGCCAACGTAAAAAAATATTGCAATTGGCGTGATGATTTCAGCAAATTTGATGGGGAATTTCTTACTTAATTTTTACAGCTTTTTATTGCAAAAAAATGTTGTTTAAGTTGAAAGCTTCGAAAAATTGATATTGCTGCAATTATTGCTTCGGTGGTGATTGCTTTAGGTGGAATTTTTAGGTATGGTGTCTTTTTGCTTCAATCTTACGCGATAAAACTAATGAAAAAAATTTCGAAAAGTTTAGTTTCTGAGCAAATTAAAATTGATTCTGAAAAAAATGAAAAGTGTTAAAAAAAGTTGGAAGTTGATTCTTCGGTGGCGGTTTTTTTATCACATTTCAGATGAGCCAAAAAATCGAATTTACGCATATGAATTTTCGAAAAACACAATTTGAAAAACTGATTTCGATGGCGAAATTTTTGAAATTAAACTTGAATAATATTCCGCAAAATTTATATTTTTGGTGGATTTGGCCACGAAGAAATTCATATTTATGGCCCAGAATTGAACGAAATTAATGTAACTTCAAGCTTAAATGTGAATTATTTTGCAAAAGATTCTGAAAAATATGAAAGTGAAAAATGAGTGGCGGTTCGGTACATTTTGAAAATTTGGCCAAAATTGAGAATTTAGAGATTTCGAAAGGCGAATATGGCACATTTTCGGGCAAAAGGAATTGCGGTTTCAAATTTGACACTAAATTCAAAATGGCGGAAGCGTTGAGCTAAAAAGTGTTGAAAACGCAAATGTTAAAAACTAAAAAAATTGTAGTTTTGGTGGCTCAAGAGTTACACATTTAGAGGCTCGGGCAAAAAAATGTAAAAAGTGAATGATTATGATTTTAACGAGAATACAAAAAGGTCAATGTTTGTATCTTGAAAAATCCAGATGAAAAATCAATTTTAATTAAAAAGGAGGAATATGATTGAAGTTCAAAAATATTTCAAAAACTTACGGCAAAAAAAGAAAAAAATCTTTTTTTCAGGCGTTGAAAAATGTGAGTTTTAAGATTGAAAATGGTTCAAGTGTGGCAATTATTGGAAAGTCGGGAAGTGGAAAAATCGACACTGATTCACGCAATGAGCGGCTTGGATGCACCAGAAAAAAAGGCGAGGTTTTTAATGGATGGCATAAATATTCTCTCGATGAATCAAAAAGAAAAATTGACAAGTTTCGTTCGAAAAAAATGGGATTTATATTTCAGAGCTTTTTGTGCAGGGAAATGAAACTTGTTTCGAAAATGTGAGCTTGCCGCTTGAAATTGCTGAAGAGCCAATTTTTCGAAGGAAAGAAATTGTGGAAAGTGCGTTGAAAGCAGTTGGTTTGAAAGATAAAAATCAAAAACGCCAGCTCGCGACCTTTCAGGTGGACAAAAAGCAGCGGCTTGCGATTGCGCGAGCAATTGTGAATTCGCCAGAGATAATTTTTTTGCGGATGAGCCAACTGGAAATTTGGATTCGACGACCAGTGAAAAAAATCGAGAAATTGCTTTTTCGAATATAATAAAGAATCTGGTGCGACGCTGTTTATTATTACACACGATGAAGAATTGGCGGAAAAATGCGATGTTCAAATTCGAATCAAAGATGGCGAAATTGAAGATATTAAAGGAGTAAAAAATGCGTAGAGTTGATATTATTAAGCGAGCTGGTAAAAAAATATTCGTTTAGCAAAAAGGGAGAACAATTTTTGACGAGTTTGGCGATTGCGGTTGGTGCAACAACAGTGGCACTTGCGATTGCAGCAGCAAAAAGGTGGAAATGCTTATGTTGATAGTTTAGCGAACAAAATTGGCGACCAAAAATGCTTTAACGGTGGTTCGTTTAGTTAAAAATCGGCGAGATCCGTATGCGCCGAATAAGGTTGAAACCACGATTGAAGATTCGCGAAAAAATTTGGCTGAATCTGACATGGAAAAGCATTCAATAAAAAATGAAGATTTACAAAAAATCACAAAAAAATTAAAGGCGTTCGAAATGTTTCGCCAAAAGTTCCTATAAATATTGATACTATTCGTGTTGAAAATGGAGTAAAATATGATGGAAGCGTTGCAACAAAAAAATGATGAGCAAGAGATGGAGCTTTCGGCCGGAAAAACTGAACAAAAAAACAATCAGATTGATACTGGTAATGTTGTAGTTCCTAAATCATACGTTGAAGCACTTGGCGGAAAGAAGCCTGAAGATATTGTAGGTAAAAAAAGTTATTTTTGAGATTAAAAGATTCTGAGGGGAAAAATTTTCGAAAGAACATTTGAAATTCAGGCGGTCGATGCTGGAAAAAAACGGATACTAACTTTAATTATCACGGAAATTTCTGGATGAATAATAGTGATGGTTTGGAAATTGCGAAAAAGCAAAATTCTGGCGAAATGCGATTTTATAGTGCGAGTGTAACAACCGACGGTACACGAAAAGTTGATGAAATTAAAAAGGAAATTTCGGTATTGAAGGGCGGTGAATATTTCTCGGTGATGACTTTTGCGGATGATAAAGCAGCTGTTCAAACAGCGATAAATGTTATGGCGGCTGGTCTTGCAGGGTTTGGATTTTTAACACTTCTTGCTTCGGCATTTGGAATTATTAATACGCAATATATTTCAGTTTTGGAGCGAACTTCTCAAATTGGTTTGATGAAATCTCTTGGTATGCGAAAAGGTGAAGTTTCGAAACTTTTCAGATATGAAGCTGCGTTGATTGGCTTATTTGGTGGGATTATTGGGATTACTGTGGCGTATGGAATTACATTTTTAAACCCTGTAATTAAAAGTATTTTGAAGCTTCAAGAAATGTCGGGTGTTGATACGAATTTGCTCCAACCAGATTTGTTAGCTTGGATTTTGCTTGTGATCGGTTTGATGTTGATCTCGGTAATTTCAGGGATATTTTTCCAGCGCGAAAAGCTGCAAAAAAATGAATCCAATCGAGGCTCTCAGGACCGAATAGAGGAAATTAGAGATAAAAAAATGGCTACATTAAAGATGTGGGCTATTTTTTTCTAAAAAAAGTTTCAAAAAAGTCTTGAAAAAGTCAAAAAACTCGTGTATAATAAGATTATTATTCCGGCATAGCTCAGTGGTAGAGCGGTTGGCTGTTAACCAATAGGTCGCTGGTTCGAGCCCAGCTGCCGGAGCCAAATTGATTTAGAAGGGTTTAACAAAAGTTGAACCTTTTTTTATTTTTAACTTTTTGAAAATTTAAGGATAATTTAAGCAGGATGTGCTAAAAATGTAATTAGAAAAGAGGAAAAAAATGAAATTTGATAAAATTATAATTGGTTTTGGAAAAAGCTGGAAAAAAACTTTGGCGGTTTTTGCGGCAAATAAGAGTGAAAAAAAGTTGCAATAATTGAGAAATCGCCAGAAATGTATGGTGGAACTTGTATAAATATTGCGTGTATTCCAACGAAAGTTTTAGCAGTTGCGGCAAGCGAAAAATCTGAATTTTGAAGAGGCGATCGAACGCAAAAAAGATGTGGTTCAACGACTTAATTCTAAAAAAATTATCATATGCTAGCTGATAATGCTATGATTACGGTTTTTGATGGTTTTGGATCTTTTTTTGGATGAAAATACGGTTTTAGTTGAATCGAATGGTGAAAAGTTAGAACTTGTGGCTGATAAAATAATTGTGAATACTGGTGCAGAGAGTTTTATTCCGCAAATCCCTGGAATTGATGAAGGTTTGAAAAATTCAAAAATTTTCACAAGTACAGAGCTCCTTGGTAACCAAGAAAAAATTGAAAATTTGGCGATTATTGGTGGTGGTTTTATCGGCTTGGAATTTGCTTCAACTTTGGCAAAAATTTGGCACAAAAGTGACAATTTTTCGAAAGAGGGGAGCAAATTTTAGCGAACGAAGATGATTCGATGCGAAAAGCGATTTTTGATTTTTTGGTTTCGCAAGGTGTTAATTTTGAGTTTAATGCAAATATCGAAGCTTTCGAAAATTTTGAAAAGGGAATTTTCGTGAAAAATAATGGCGAAAATTTTGAATTTGACAAAGTTTTAATTTCAACTGGACGAAAACCAGTGACGGCAAAATTAAATCTTGAAAATGCCAGAATTAAAAACACTTGAAAATGGCGGAATTTGGACAGATGAAAATCTTCAAACTTCAAATTCGAAAGTTTGGGCAGTGGGCGATGTACGTGGAAAAGAGCAATTCACTTATGCTTCTCTGGACGATTTTAGAATTTTGCGATCACAGTTTTATGGAGATGGAAAATATTCGCTAAAAAAGCGCGCAACCTTGCCAAATTCGGTATTCCTTCAAACTCCATTTTCAAAAGTTGGTTTAACTGAAAAGGAAGCTTTGGCAGCTGGGTATGAAATTAAAGTGAAAGAAATTCCGGCAGCAGCAGTTCCAAAAATTACAGCTTGAATTTAAAACTGTGGGACTTTTTGCGTGCAGTTGTGGATTCGAAAAACGAATAAAATTTTGGGTGCAGCTTTGTTTTGCTATAATTCGCCAGAAGTGATAAATATTGTAAAAACTGCAATTGATGCAAATCTTGACTATATGGTTTTGCGAGATCAAGTCTTTACACATCCGACTGTTGCAGAAAGTTTGAACGATTTGTTTAATCTTTAAGTTTGCTTTATTTTTTTGAAAAATTTGATATAATTTAGACAAAAAGCATAATAATTTTTTTAAAGGTGGGAAATGAAACCGACGATTTTATCGATTGGAAATGCGACAAAAAGATAACTTTTTAGACATTCAAAATCAAAAGATTTATAAAGATGAGCTTAATGATTTTTCATTATGACTTGACTTTTGATGATTCAACTTTTAAATTATCAAAAAGCGAGCTGGAGTTTTTGGCGGAACAATTTTGAGTGAGAAAAATATTCACAGCGGCGCATTTTAAAAGCATTTTTCGAGCACAAATCCAAACGGGCTTTCGTATTTCGAATACGATGAAAATTAACGATAATTTGATTGATCGTTTTTGTAGTTTCACACAAGGGTAAAAGTTTTATTTTAACGAGTAATCCGCGCGATACAAAATGGGTTTCTCCCGCTTTTTTTCACCAGATTTAATTTATATTGCGGACGCGAATTTTTTTCACAAAATTATTTAGCTGATTTTAAAAAAATATCTTCGCGAAAAATCCAAAAATTGAGCTTGTATTTAATATTGCTGATTTAGAGCCAGAACTTGCGCGCGAGTTTTTTTATTCGTGCAAATTTGGTTTTTGTGGATTTTTCGAAAGCAAAATTTGAGTGATTTGATTGATTATTCAAGTTATGAAAGTGCTATAAAATCGTTATTGGATGCTGGCGTTCATGGTGTTGTAATTTTTGATAATTCGAAAATTATCGCAGGGAATAGAGAGAAGATCGCGAGTTCTGAGACTGATTTTGAGCTAAATTCATTTTATCAAAATAATATTTTTCAAGCGGCTTTTGTAGCTGAGAATTTTTCAAATTCTGAAAAACTTGAAGAAAACCTACAGATTGCGCTAACAATTGCAAATAAATCTGATTTTAATGATATTTTGAAGCCTTTTTATGCGCACCAAATCTTGAATCGAAAAAATTATGAATTGCCAGTTGAAATTTTGAGTGACACACCAGATTTTGAGGCTCGATTACGAAAAATAGCGGCAAAATTAGTTGCTCGACCAAAGGGAATTTTTGCGGCAGATGAATCAGGTGGAAATATTCATAAAAAATTCGAAAGTATAGAACTCGAAGATACTTTCGAAAACCGCCGTCGTTATCGAGAAATGTTCTTTAAAAACACCAGATATTGAAAAATTATTTGAGCGGAATTATTCTGTTTGAAGAAACGACTGATCAGAAAAACTTCCGAAGGTGTGAATTTTGTTGAATATATCAAAAATCGCGGAATGTTAACTGGTGTAAAGCTTGATGGCGGTCTTTATCCTTTGAGTGGATTTGACGGTGAAACTATCGCGCACGGACTTGATTCTTTAGATGAAAAATTACAGAAATATTCAAAAATGGGCATTGATTTTGCAAAATGGCGAGTTGCTTTCGAAATTAATGAAGAAAAAGATACGCCGAGCAATGTTGCGATTGCGACAAATTTGCGAATTTTAGCGAGATATGCCAAGGCTTGTCAGAATTACGGAATTGTACCGATTGTTGAACCAGAGGTAGTTTATACTGGAAAGCATACAATTAAACAATGCCGAGTGGTGACTGAGAAAATTTTGAAAGGTCTTTTTGAGGAATTAAAACTGTTTGAAGTTGATCTTGAAGGAATGATTTTGAAGACTAATATGGTTTTGGCGGGTTCAGAGAGTGAGATTCAATCTTCGTCAAGAGAAGTTGCGCGAGAAACTGTTGAGGTACTTAAACGATCTGTTCCAAAAGAATTGGCTGGCGTAGTATTTCTTTCTGGCGGACAAACAGAAACTCAGGCAACTGACAATCTTCAAGAAATAACTAATCTTGGACCGTTTAATTGGGGAATAACTTATAGCTACGCACGAGCTTTGCAGCTTCCAGCACTTCAAGCTTGGGCTGGGAAAGATGAAAAATATTCATCAGGCGCAATTGCTATTTCTTGAAAAGAGTTGCGGAAAAATTCACACGCTTTATATAAAAATTAATTTGCATATTAAAAAAATCTCTCAATTTTGCATGAGAGATTTTTTTGATTTTTGAAATTATTTCTGGAATTTTTTTAACGAATATTGCATAGATTCCGATTGCAATTCCTCCAATTGGGAATAAAATTTCTGCTGACGACCAGTCTTTTGAAATGAAGCTGTAAATTAGGAAAATTGCGGTTAAACTAAGCATTAGAATTGCGGCGAAAAAAATCCGATTTTTTTCGTTAGTTTTAATATTTTCAGCTTTATTGTCTTCAAAATTTTTGAATTTTCGCAAAAAAATCGAATTTGCGTAAGTGGCAGAAGCTACAGCAATACCAAGTAATAACATAAATATTGCATTTGCGAGATTTTCGCTAAAATTTGTGAGATACACAATAATTTGATGGATTGCAATTGCGATAAACAATAAACTTACGAGTAATATGGATCCTAGTGTTTTATTTTTTTGCGGCAAACTCAATTTCGCTATCAGCAAAAACATTTTCCAGAGATTTTTTAGATTTGATCAATTTATTATTTGCAAGTTCATCGGTGTTTTTTGCTAAAATAAACAGCGGAACTGAAATTGCAAGCGAAATCATTAAGCCAACTCCTGCAATTACACCTTTTTTTCGAAAAAAAGAATGCACCAAAAAGCTATCCCTGAAAAACAAGATAAAAAATTCCTGAAGCGCGCAATAAAGCTATTTTTTTGAATAATTTTTCATATTCTTTTTTTATCGAAATTGCTGGCTTCTGTTTTTAATTTCTCCAACTAATTCATCGATTGAAACACTAAATAATTTACTAATTGCGGTTATTTTATCCAATTCAGGTGAAGCCTTTCCGCTTTCCCATGCCGAGATTGTTTGGCGAGAAACTCCGATTTTGTCAGCAAGTTGCTCTTGTGAAAGATTCTTTTCGCTGCGTATTTTTTTGTAAATTTTGACTAAACATTTTTCGTCCTTTCATATTAATTATTATACATCAATTATATGAAAAAAATACCGACTTTAAACCACCAAGTTTGCTTGAAAAAATTAAATTTTTCTTGCCAAAATTTTTTTAACATAATAGATTAGAAAATGTTAAAAAAATATTAGAACTCGGATTTTTTTGTAGGTTTTTCTAGAAAATGAAGCTGAATTTTTTTGCCGCCTCTTTATAAAAAAACAAATCAGCACACCCAATTTTTGTGAGAAATTACATAAATATAACTTCAGACCTTATATAATAATTTTTCGTGAATCTTTCAGAAAAAAATGTTATAATATAAAATATGAACGAACAACTTTCGAAAAAAAGCTAAAAAAACTGCCAAATTCTGCTGGTGTTTATTTTCATAAAAATTCGAAAGACGAAATTATTTATGTCGGAAAAAGCGGCAAATTTAAAGAATCGTGTTCGACAATATTTTTCAAAAATTCACGCGGTAAAGATTCAAAAAAACGCAAGCTTTAGTGGCGGAAATAGCAATAACCGACTGGATTGAGGTTGAAACTGAAATGGACGCGCTTTTTGGAAAGCGAGATGATTAAGCGTTATAAACCTCAATATAATATTCTTTTGCGAGATGATAAATCACCAACTTATGTGCGAATTGGCTTTCATGATAAAATTCCGCATGTCAGTTTCACTAAAAATCCGCTTGATGATTCGGCGGAATATTTTGGGCCGTTTTACAATTCGAATGCGGTAAAAAATCGGTGCGGTTGCTTCGAAAAAGTTTTTTTCCGTACTATTTGAGCGAAAAAATGCCAGCAAAGAATAGTTTAGATTTTCAAATTGGGTTAACGCCAGGGTTGGAAAATTTTGAACAAGATTCACAGGGATTCAATCAAAAAAAGGCTGAATATAAGCGTAATTTACGGCAGCTCGCAAGGTATTTGAAGGGCGAGCGAAAAATGCTTCAGCTCGAAATTGAAAAAGAAATGTTTGATTTTGCAAGTGAACAGAATTTTGAAATGGCGGCAAAAAAACGCAATCAGTTGCGGGATTTGAGTGAACTTGGCAAGCAGGTTGTTTTTCGAATGAGGAGTTTTTAGATATTTCTAAAAGATCATGCACTTTCGAAATTGGCAGAAATTCTTTCTCTTGAAAATCCTCCGCGGCGGATAGAGGCTTATGATATTTCGCATACGGGAGGTGAGAATAATGTGGCTTCGATGGTGGTTTTTCGAACGGTTTAAGCGATAAGCGCGAGTATCGAAAAATTTAAAAATGACTACTGGCGGAAATGATGATTTTTTTACACATGAAAGAAGTTTTGACGAGGCGATTTTTCGAAACGTAATAAAAAAATGGGAGCGGCCTGATTTAGTTTTTAATTGATGGCGGAAAAAGGCCAATTGAGCGCGGCGTTAGAAGTTTTGCCGAGCGATATTTTTGGCAATTGGAATAGCTAAACGTGATGAGGAAATTATTTTTCGACACTAGAAATACTAACCTAAAAAAACAGATTGGCTTAATAAAAAAATTTAGCTAAAAGAAATGAAGATTTTTCAGTTCGATGTGAAGGCGATTTTCTAGTTTTGAATTTGCATTTGTCGCAAAGTCATTCGCACGGACATGCTCGCAATTTACTTGGTGAGAATAATTCGGAATTTAGCGATTTAACTAAACTTTTTCAGCGAATTCGTGACGAATCGCATAGGGTTTGCGATTAATTATCATTCAAATTTGCGCACAAAAAAACAAACACAGAATATTTTAGAAAAAATTGATGGAGTTGGTGCAAAAACACGAGCGAAATTATTGCGTGAATTTAGCTCGGTAAAGCGAATTCGCGAAGCTCCATTGAATGAGATTTCGAAAGTGGTTGGTGATAAATTAGCTGAAAAAAATTAAGCAAAAATTTGTAATTTTTGAAAGTTTTTGATAAAATAGACATAAGAATTATGGTGGGCAAAAAGCAAGATTAAGAAGCGTCTTAAACAGATACAATCACTAAAAAAACTGGCAGTTGTTTATTTTGCTTTTTGCTTGTAATTTTTTTATTGATTTAACCGCATTAAGATTAAATAATGTTGGAATGGTTCGTCGGCGTGAAGCTGTTGAATCAGCAGACAAATCTGGTGATGTTGAAGCGACAAGGAAAGCTACGGTCGAGCTTGCGAATTATGTTTATAGCCATATGAACAGTGGTGGAATTATTTATAGTGACGAAACACATTGGTTTAAGATTAATCGTGAAGTTAAAATTGTCTGGGCGAATATTTACAAGAACAATATGAAACGAGCTGAGCAGATTGCACGCGAGTCTGAAAGTTCGAACCCGAATGGGAATATTTTTTTAAAAAAGGCAGAAGAAGCTTGTCGTCCGCGATTTCATGGTGGGTATTCGCTAGCATATCAGCAATGTATTCTTGATGAGCAGAATAAATATCCCGCAAGCAATCAGGGCCAGATTAAGGCGCAATATCCAAATGTTTCGGAATATACTTATAATTTTATTGCTCCACTTTGGTCACCAGATCTTGCAGGTTGGACAACTTTAATCGCGATAATTTTTAATTTTTATGATTATTGTAAAGATAATTATGACCGTGATTATGAAGCTTATTTTTGAAAAAAATATATGCCAAAAAGTATAAAAAAACTATTGACACTACCTTTGAACTGGTATAAAATGAAAATATATAACAGTAGTAATGAAAGGATAGAAATGGCTTATAGTCAAACAAATTCAAAAGGAATTACATATTATTTGCACAAAAGCGAAGTAACTTTGCGCGGTGGAAAACCACAAACAATTTACTTTTTCGCTAAAAAGAGAATAACGACAAGGGTGAACCTTGCGACCTTCCAGAAGATCGAATCGTAAAAGAAAACCCACGAAATGGTTTCTTGACAGTTTCTCGAAAGAAATAATTAGAATAATCATAATTACTCTTCGTTTTGCACGAGGAGTAATTTTTTTGAAAAATTCAAAATAAAAACGCCACTTGGCGTATTTGGTAGGGGATGCTGGGTTCGAACCAGCGACCAATCGTGTATGAGACGACTGCTCTAACCGCTGAGCTAATCCCCCGACTATTTCATTATATCAAAAAAATGTGCTAAAAATTAAATAGTGAAATTAAACTTAAATGATTTAAAAAAATTAAAATTCGCCGTGTGAAATATTATTTTTTTCTAACAGTGTTTTAACTTTGAGTAATATAATTATGGCGAGTGTGATTTTTATTTCGGTAATTTGGGTTTGGGGGAATATTTCTGCGATGGAGAAAAATTATTCCATTCAGAAAAAACTTGAATTAAAAACAGCGACAAGCTCTGATTGATGAAATAAAAATATAAAAACGCTCGAATATGAACAGAAATATCTAAAAAAAGTGCGGAATATCAAGAATTAGCGGCAAGGGAAAAAAACTTGGCTTGGCTTTGCCGAGCGAGCATGTTTTGATTCTTTCGAAATATCCAGAAGAGAAGGAAAAGGAAAAAGCTGAATCTTCGAAACCTTCGAATTTTACACAGTGGATTAATTTTATTTTTGGTGGAAATGCCCAAAAATCAACAAAATAGCAGAAAACTATTGACTTTTTAAAATACCCGTGATAAAAATATAAAAACAGATATCGCGGGATGGAGCAGTCTGGTCAGCTCGCTTGGCTCATAACCAAGAGGTCGTAGGTTCAAATCCTACTCCCGCAACCAAGAGATTATTTTTTTAAAAACAGTTTTTTTCTAAAGAGCTGTTTTTATTTTGATTATTTGTCGCGAATAAAAAATAGAATCACCTTTTCAAAAGGTGATTAAATAATTTCTGGTAGTAGCGGCGGGGATTGAACCTGCGACCTTAGGCTTATGAGTCCTACGCTCTAACCAACTGAGCTACGCTACCACAATGTTTATATTTTATCATAATAAAAAAAGAAAAATTAAGAGAAAAGCCCGCATTTTTTTGCGAGCTTATTTTTAAACTAATTCATCAAAATCATCAAATTGAGAAATTCTTGCGTCGATGAAGTTTTCGAAGTTCTTTTTTTGTTCGGTGGCGATCCCAGGATGCCATTCGCTCATGTTGTGCCATTTATTTTTCCTTTTTGTTTTTTTAAAATTGATATTACGTTATTTATAATAACACAAAAACATAAAAAGTCAATAGTTTTTTTGAAAAAAACTTAAACATTTTTTTCTTGATTTTTCGCTCGTGCTTATAATATAATTTAAGATAAAGGTTATGGATATTTGGATGATTTTTAGTAATTGTAATTTTAGCGTCAATGGTGCACGCTAGTTTTTCATTTAAGTATTAGTATTTTAACTCTTTTTAGGTGGGCATGCATTGAGTCGAAAAAAACTAATTTTCAACTAACTAAATTGTCGATGTCGTTAGTTTTTGGCTCAATATTTTGCAACAGTTTTTGATGTTTTGTACTTTTGCTTATTTAGGAGAAATATTTTTATAATATAGCTTTTTCGAAAAATTACTTGGGCTGTTTTAATTGGAATTTTGGTTTCTGCTGGAATTTCAACTTGGGGATTTTATTATCGAAGAGGAAAAAAACTTCAAAACGGTACAGAGCTTTGGATTCCGCGACCAATGGCTAAATATCTAAGTTTGCGCGCGAGCAAAACTGACCATTCAGCTGAGGCATTTTCGCTTGGCATGGCGGGCGTTTTTAGTGAGATTTTATTTTTATTTTGCGCCATTGGTTATTGTATCGTTATTGACGACTAAATTTTTCGCCAGCTTTTTCAGTTTGCGATCTTAATTATCTATGTTATGATTTCAAATTTACCAGTTTTTTTAGTATTGCGTGTATGATTTCTGGCGGACATCCAATTTCAGAAATACAAGTTTGGCGAAATAAAAATAAGCGTTTCATGCAGTTTTCGGCTGGGCTTGGAATGTTAGTTTTGGCATTTGTTGTGAGTGTTGTGATTTTTACGCCAGAATTTTTGGGAGTTTCATTATGAGAATGGTTATGAAATCTGGAGGCGAAGTTGAGAAATTCAACTACAAAAAGTTACAAAAGAGCTTGAATAAAACTTTTTTTAATTGTAAAAGTCGCCGGAAGGGCAAAGTAATGAATTTGTTCAAAAAAACGCTTCTTGAATTTGCAGTTTGGCAGAGGAATAAACCGGAGATTACGAGTGGTGATATTCGAAGGCAAACAGCTGATATTTTGCAGAAAAATTCACCCAGAAGCGGCGTATGTATATAAAAAAATTTCAAGAGCATAATTTAAGGAGTAGAGATGGCTAAGAGAAAAATTTGATTTTGATTTAATTGTTCTTGGAAGTGGCGCTGGCGGTTCTGCGGCGGCCAATATTGCAGCTAAAAGCTGGGCTGAAAGTCGCTATCGTAGAAAAATGATCTTTTTGGTGGCGAATCTCCAAACTATACAGATATTCCACGATCAGCAATTTCGAAAGTTGAAAAAGCTTTTTCGAAGCTAAAAGGGTTGAAAAAGATGGGCTTGCGTTCGGCGAATCTGACTTACAATTTCCCAATGATTTTTAAACTGGAAGAAAATCGCAATAGAACGAACAGGTGCTTACGATAATCAGAAATTTTTTTCGAAGGTTTAGGAATTAAAACTTTTCGAGGTGAGGCGAGGTTTTTTTGACACCAAATGAAATTTCAATCAACCAAAAAAACATTATTCCGCAAAAGAACTTTTTTTAATTGCAACTGGTTCGAAAAATTGCTTTGCCGGATATTAAAAATCTTGAAAATGTAAGATATTATACACCTAAAAACGATTTTTTTGATATTGTTCGTCCGCCAAAAAAAGCATTTTTTTATTGTTGGTGGTGGCGCAGAAGCTGTTGAAATTGCACAGATTTTGGCTATTTTTTTGGTACGAAAGTTTATATTAGTGAAGTCTCGGCACGACTTTTACCTAAAGAGGATGAAGAAGTTGGAATTACCTTAGAAAATATTTTAGTTGAAGAAAATCAAGTTTATGTTTTGCCACAAACTCGCGTGGTAGCTGTTCAAAAAGACGGATTGATGAAGCGTGTGATTTTTCAGCGGGGTGGAGTTGAGAAATTTGTTCGGGTTGACGAAATTTTGATTATTGGCGAAAGGATTCCAAATACAGATATTGGTCTTGAAAATGCGCATGTCGAATACTCTAATGAAGGGGTTATAGTTAATGAATTCGCGCAAACTTCAATGAAGCATATTTTTGCAGTTGGCGGCGTGATTGATCCGAATTCACAAACGGCAGAAATTCTTTTGGCGAGTAGAACTGTTGCGCATAATATATTACACCCGCGTTCGAAAGTTGATGTTAAATTTTTGAATATTCCTCGAACAATTTCAACTTGGCCGGAAATTGCAAGCGTTGGAATGAGTGAGGATGATTGCTTGAAGCGTGATTTGAAGTATAAAACTGCTATCGCCCCGTTAAATCTGATTGCGAAAAGTAATGTCGAGAACTTTAACAGTGGGTTTGCGAAAATTATTTGCGATAAAAAGGGTAAAATTATTGGTGGAAGCATTGTTTCTCCGGATGCGATAAATCTAATTACGCAGATTTCTTTAGCGATTCAAAATGAAATGACTGCTCATGATCTTGCAGAAATTCCACAACCGTTTTTTTGAGTTGGAGTGAAATTATACGCGTTGCTGCTCATAAGATTAAATAATAGATAAAATATTCATTTGGAAATTCGGGCATTCTAAAAATAAGTTTCGAAAAAAATTTGAAAAAAATAGCGCTAAAAAAATGTTAAAAATAGGTGTAGATTTATAGATAAAAATTAAGGAGAAATATGGCTGGTCATAATAAATGGTCAAAAATTAAACGACAGAAAAGGTGTAAACGACGCAAAACGGGGTGCAATTTTTACACGAATTGGAAATCAAATTGCGATTGCAGCTCGTGGCGGTACTGATCCAGACATGAACCCAAGTTTAGCGCTGGCGATTGAAAAAGCTCGTGCGGTGAATATGCCAAACGCGAATATTGAGCGCGCAATTGCTCGCGCGGCAGATAAAAACTCGGCAATACTTGAAGAAATTACTTACGAAGGTTATGGGCCAAATGGAATCGGTTTAATTATTGAAACCGCAACCGACAACCGCAACCGAACTTTTCCAGAGGTTAAAACTGCGCTTGTTAAAAATGGTGGCCGGATTGCTGACGCGGGGAGTGTGATGTTTCAGTTTACACGCAAAGGTGTAATTTTGGTTGAAGCGATGGGTGAAGATGCACTACTTGAAATTCTTGATGCCGGTGCTGAGGATGCTATTGAAGAAGATGGCGAAATCGTAGTTTATACAGATCAAAAAGATTTAATGAGAGTTCGAAAAGAACTAATTGAAAAAGGTTTAACCGTAAAAGAAGCCGAACTTCAATATGTACCAAATATAGAAGTTGAAATCACTGATGATGAAACTCGTACGAAAGTTGAAAAATTGATGGACGCACTTGATGATGTTGATGATGTTGTGAATGTGCATACGAACGCTAAGTTTTAGTTATTAAAAGCTCCCATAGGGGCTTTTAATTTTGTTTAAGTAAAAAAGGCTTTGACTCGTGATATTATGGGCCTATGAAAGAAAATAAGAGTTTTGCAGATAAATACGGGTTTGCAATATGTGCCATAGCAATATTTGGTATGTTTGTCGTATTTCCGATAGGTTCAACCATTTATCAAAATAGTAAAGTTGTGTGTTCTGAAGAAGATACTGCATATAGAACTGATTATGAAAGAGTAGAAGAAAATACTGGAGATATTTCACTTTCAGGGAAAAGCAAGGAAGAAAGGCTCCAAAAAGGTGCAAACGGTAAAGATAAAGTTTGTAAAAAAGACCAAGGAAAAACTGAGGTGAGCCGAGAAACTATTTCACGCTACACACCAGAAAAGGTTAAGGTTACAAAAATACAATTATATTGCTCCATCTGTACCGCAGTCAGCTCCTCAGTCTGCACAAGTATGCAATATTAAGGGCAATATCTCATATCGTTCGGGAGTAAAAATCTATCATGTGCCAGGAGGAAAATATTATAATTCAACAACAATAAATCCAGCATACGGTGAAAAGTATTTCTGCTCAGAAGCAGAGGCACAGGCAAATGGGTTCAGAAGGTCGAGATATTGATATATGTCAACTAAACCATCCGACCTATTCAAGGATTTAGTATTAGGTATTATTGCACAAGTTATATATTTTTGGTATATTATGTCTAATATTCTTTATAATTATTGAGATTATATTTTTTTCTTTAATCCAAATAAAAAAATCAGATACATACTAAGAGCGATAATAGTAATTATAGTAAAGATGAAGAGGATGATTTCATTGATGATCGTGAGTATATTTGCGGTAGGTGTTAAAAATCTTTAGCCTATTCATAACCCAAAACGAATCTATTTCAAAAAGTTTTTCAATAGATTCGCAAATACTTTTCAATCTATTTAAAAAGGAGAATAATTATGACTATAAAAATATAAAGCGGTTCAACGCCCAAATCCGTTAAAGAAAGAAGAGGTAAATAAGTTTTACCCAACAGCAATTTCTAATGGTAAGGTTGAATTAAAGGAGATGGCAAAACGAATTTCTGCTAAAAGTACTACCGTTAGTGATATTGATACATATGCTGTTTTGATGGCTTTAACACAAGAGATTTCAAATGCTATTCAGAACGGGGAAACTGTGCATTTAGGTGAATTGGGGTATTTTCATATTACACTTTCTGGAAAGGGTGCGAAAGATGCTAAAAGCGTAACAAGCTCAGATATTAAAGAAGCACGATTGCGGTTCATGGCGGGAAATGAGATTGAAAATAGTTTAAGAAGTGCTAAATTTGAGAAGATTTAGGTTCTTGGTGGTAAAATTAAAATAGCTCGGTGGGGCTGTTTTAATTTGGGAACAAGAAATCTTTGACGAAATTCAGAAAAATATAGTATAATTTAAAAAATGAACGAACTTGAATTTCTTGTAAAAAATTATCAAACACCACCTGAAGCAATTACTTTAGTTGAAAATTCTCGCATTTTATTACTTGCAGGAATTTCTGGCGCAGGAAAAGATACAACCAAAAAACATCTTTTAAAAAATGAAGAATATCGTGATATTATAAGCCATACAACTCGTCAGCCGCGTGAAAATAACGGAAAAAAAGTGAGCAAAACGGCGTTGATTATAATTTTATTTCAAAAGAAAAGGCTGAAGAAATGCTTAAAAAGCGCGAGTTTATTGAGGCGAAATTTGTTCACGGAAAGATTTATGGAACAAGTGTTGCAGAAATCGAAAAAGCGAATCAAAACGGGCAGATTTCTGTAACGGATATTGATATACAGGGAATTGCAGAATATAAAAAAATGAGCGAGCGTGTGGTTGCGGTTTTCATTTTGCCGCCAGATTTTGAAACTTGGCGAGCGCGTTTTGCGAACCGATATTCAAGTGCAGAAGAATTCGAAAAGGATTTTGCAAAGCGTTTACCAGAAGCGATTTCTTCACTAGAACAAGCGCTTGAAGTGCCATATTTTCACTTTATTTTGAATGATGATTTTCGAAACACGGCGCGAATTATTAACCAAATTATGCATCAAGATATTGAGTTTAATTATAAAGATATCGAGGTGCGTGTGCGAGCAAGAAAACTTTTGAAGATATTCGAATGAAATTTGATGAAATTTCTGCAGATAAATAGAATTGAACAGAAGAAAAAACTCGAAAAATTTTTGGGTTGAGTTAAGAAGAATTAGGGACCTTGTTTGATTATTTTTTTACACTTAAGACATTTTAAAAAAGTAAAAAAATACATGCGTAAAAATTAGCACTCTATTGACCTAAGTGCTAATTTATGCTAAAATGAAAGTATGAATATTACACCGCGACAAACGCAGATTTTGGTTGCAATTATTGAACAGTATGCCGAAGTTGCCAGCCCGGTTGGTAGTGTGACTTTAGCGAAACTTTTTGGTGTTTCGAGCGCAACAATTCGTTCAGAAATGGCTAAACTTGAAGATTTAGGGTTAATTACGCAACCACACACTTCAGCGGGGCGAATTCCAACTGATAAAGGCTATCGTTTTTATGTTAATCGTTTAACTGAACAAAATGAAAATGAACAATTATTGTTGAATTCGAATAATTCTAAAGATAATTTTTCACGTGGTTTTCGGGCAATTTCTTCGCGGGTTGTAGCACAAAATGATCGCGCTGATCAGGCGATTCGATCGGCGGTGGATTCTTTGGTTGAACTGACGGGGAATCTTGGGTTAGCAACAATTGGTGATCAACTTTACATAAACGGAATTTATAATCTTTTTTCTCAGCCGGAGTTCGAAAGTGGCGAAGCGGTTCAATCTGTTGCGCAACTTCTTGACAATCTTGATCCTTGGCTGCGTGAAGTTGCACCAAATGAACCTTTGAATGTTTATATTGGTAGCGAAAATCCAATTGGTAAAAAGTTCTGGTGCGAGTTTAATAATTTCAAAAATTCGAAAGTCCTTTTTCGGAAAAATTCTTACATTGGAGTACTTGGACCAACTCGACAGAATTACGGAAAAAGTAGTGCGGTTAGTTCAGCGAACTGGTGAATTTTTAGAAGAGATATTATAATTCAAGGAGGGATAATGAATATTCTAGTGATAAATGGCCATCCAGATAAAAAGAGTTTCAATGCGTCTATTTTTAAGGAGGTTATTAAAAACTTAAACAGTAAAAAACATCAGATTGAAACTCTAAATCTTGCGGAAATGAAATTTGATCCAGTTTTACGTTTTGGCTATCGGGAGCGAATGAAGGAGGATGCTGAAATTACGAATTCGCAAGAATTAATTCAATGGGCAGATCACTTAATTTTCATTTATCCAATTTGGTGGGGAAGTATGCCCAGCTTAATGAAGGGTGGATTGACCGAGTTTTTACTCCTGGAATAACATATGAAGTAATCCTCGTGGTAGGTTTTTTTGGTAAATTTTATAACCGGAAGACAATTTGAGCAACTTGCAAAAAGGGAAAAACCGCTACAATTATTACAACATCTCAAGGTCCTGGTATTTGGTTTAAGGTTTTTTCTGGATTTATTAGCCTATCGCCAAATAGCTATGGAATTGCGGTTTTGAAGAACGCAGTATTGAAAATTTGCGGTATTAAGACTAATAAAATTTTATCTTTTGGGCTCATTGGCAGAGAAGAGAATACGCTTGAGATGCGTAAAAAAATTTCTTAAAAAAGTATCAAAAGTATGTAAATAAAAATTTAAGGAGGAAAAATGGAAGAGAATAATTTGGAAAAAGCAAGAAATTTCGAAAGGTGAGAAAAAAAGACGGATTTTTTTCAAAAAAAGATTCTAAGATGGAAAAAAACTTCACGCAGAAAATTTAGAGCTAAAAAACGATCTACAACGCACGCGTGCTGATTTCGAGAATTATCGCAAAAATGTTGAAAGTCGAGTTTCTGGTGCACAAAAATTGGGTGAGAAAAAGCAGTCTTGGCGTTGATTCCGATGGTTGATGATATTGAAAGAGCGATTTCGCATTTACCAGAAGATTTAGCAAAAAAATGCTTGGGCGCAAAATGTTGTAAAAATGAGCAAAAATTTGGAAAAAAATCTTTCGAAAATGGGAGTTGTTAAAATTGATTCTTCGAAAGGTGTTACTTTTTAATCCTGAACTTCATGAAGCGATTCAATTCGATGAAGAATCTGAAGGTGAAGAAGAGGTTATTGCTGAGGAGCTTCGAGCTGGATACACTTTAAAGGGCGAAGTTTTGCGGGCCGCAATGGTAAAAAGTTGGGCGAAAGTAGTTTTATTTATTGACATATTCTTGGTAATATGATATTATTATATACGTTAACTCGTTTCGCCTTATTATAGAAGGTTGTGACTCGCGGGTTAGCCTAATAATAAATAGAAAAATAGAGTCTGCATTGATTTTATCTGGAGGAGCCCATCCTCAAAGCCGTCTAATATTAGGCGGTTTTTAATTTTAAAAAACTTTAAAAATTAAGCATAAATATGATAAAAATATAATGTATGAATAGTGGGCAAAAATCTTGAAAAATATTAAAAAGTTTATTCGTGCGACAAATTATCTCACGGTGGCGCAAATTTTTTTGCAAAAATAATTTTTTTGTTAAATCGTTCTCTGGAATTTGACGATATTAAACCCCGACTTCTTGGGCATTGGGGAGCTGCCCAGGTGTAAATCATGTTTATGCACATCTTTTAAATGTTCAAAAAAACAGCGAATTTGCAAAAAGTGGTCTCAAAACTGCTTTTTATGCTTGGCCCCGGACATGCTTTTTCCGGCACTTCAAGCGAATTTATTTATGGAAGAAACACTTTCGAAAGTTGATAAAAAGCTACGCGAAATGCTCAGGGATTGAATATATTTCGAAAAAAACTTCTCTTGGCCGGTCGGTTTTTCCTTCGCACGCAAGTCCTTTCACGCCAGGTGTAATTCTGGAGGGTGGCGAACTTGGATATTCTTTATCAACCGCATTTGGTGCTATTCTTGATAATCCAAATCTTGTAATGACAACTCTAATTGGTGATGGAGAAGCTGAAACTGGTTCAATTGCGGCTGCTTGGCATTTGAGTAAGTTGATAGATCCTGTTAAAAAAATGGCGTAGTTTTACCGGTTTTACATTTGAATGGTTATAAAATTTCTGGTCCAACGATTTTTGGTTCGATGAGTGATTTTGAATTGATTCAATTTTTTTCCATGGTGCTGGATGGGAGCCTAAAAATTGTTGATGAATATTCTGCAGAAGATTTTTGACTCGAGCTTTCAAATGCTTTTTTTCGAACGCTTTTCGTGATATTTCAAGAATAAAAATTTGGGCGAAATAATAAATTTATTCGCTTACCGATGATTATTATGCGTAGTAAAAAAAGGAAGTTCTGGCATTAAGGAAAAATAACGGAGATAAAATTGAGGGAAAATTCTGCGGCGCATCAAGTTCCGCTTTTTGAAAGCTGCAAGTGACAAAAATGAACTTCTAAAAACTTGAGAATTGGCTTAAATCATATAAATTTGATGAACTTTTTGATTTTTGAAAAAAGGTCAGTTTAAGAGTTGGGTTGATAAATTTTTGCCTGAAAATTCGTAGAATTGGTCGAAATCGTTTTGTGGATGCGAATTTAAATTTTTCAGAATTAAAATTACCAGAAATTAACGAAAACTTGGCAGAAAAATCACTTACAATGAATGCGATTGGTGATTTTTGGCACAGGTTTTCGAAAAAAATCCAGAGAGTTTTCGATTTTTAGTCCAGATGAAACTTATTCAAATAAACTTGATGCGATTTTTTTAAAGAAACTTCGCGTTCTTGGCAGCGAGAAATTAAATCTTGGGAGAAGGATTTATCGAAAAATGGTCGGGTGACGGAAATTTTGAGCGAAAACTGTTTGCAAGGTCTTTTACAGGGCTATATTTTGACTGGTCGTCACGGGATTTTAACTTCGTATGAAGCTTTTGCGCCGATTATTTCCTCGATGATGGATCAATATGCTAAGTTTTTGGCACAATCTCAAGAGGTGAAATGGCGTGGTGATTTGGCGAGTTTGAACTATATCTTAACTTCAACTGGCTGGCGACAAGATCATAATGGGTTTTCGCACCAAAATCCAAGCTTTATTGATGAAGTTTTGCGGCGTGAAAATGGAATTGGGCAAATTTTTCTTCCGGCTGATGATAACTCGGCAATTGTAGCGATCTCGAAAAATGCTTAAAATACGAAATAATATCAATGTTTTTAGTGGCGGGAAAAACTCCCGAGCCGCGGTATTTTTTTCGGCTGAAAAATGTTGAAAAATCAGCTCAGAAATAGTGGATTATTTGTTTTTGATACTTGGAAAAATCAGGAAATTACAGATTGGAATTTAATTTTAGAGAACGATGAGCCAGATTTAATTTTGGCGGCAAGTGGCGATTATGTCTTTAAAGAAACGGTTGCAGCACTTCAAGTTTTACTTCACGATACGCCACAGATTAAAAATTCGGCTGATTTATGTGCAGGCTTTGTGTGGTGAGGGAATTGGAACTTTCGAAAATGTGCTTTCGAAAAATGATTTTGCAAAAATTTTCACCAAAAATAAACCAGTTTTATTCGCTTTTCATGGTTATGCTAAAAACTTTGAAATCAATTTTGTTTGATTATGAAAATCCGGCGAGAATTCAAATTAATGGATATGAAGAAAAAAAGGTTCAACAACGACACCTTTTTGATATGTTGGCGAGAAATCGAGTTTCGCGATACGATATTGCGATTCGGGCTTTGAAAAACGGTTGGTGGAAATGCTGAATTTTTCGAAAGGTTAGCAAATGAATATCAAAATCGTCAAGAAAATGCGTTGAAATTTGCACATAAAAAGATCGGTTGATGCACCAGAAATTGAGAATTGGAATTACTTGAAGTTTAATTAAAAAAACCGCACTGCATTAGATAGTGCGGTTTTTATTTTTGTTATATTTTTATTCTTTAAAATAGATTTTTTTAGCCGTTCTTCAAAAATTTATCTTTTGGATTTTAGCTAATCTTTCTTCTGGTGAGCCTTCTAGTTTTTTTAAGAACTTCTTCTCGTAGCTTCCGTAAATTTTGAATTATAAAGTTAGCTTCATCATTAGTTATATGGTCTACAGGCTTTGATAACAGTTCTTTTAATTTTTTTCTTTATCATACATGTGATAACTTATTTTAACAGATTCTCACTTTTAAGTTTTTCAATAAAATTATCAATAATCCGTGATTTTCTTTCAATAATTTCATTTTCATCGAATTTGTCAAGATTTGTAAGATTAATAATTTCTGCGATTTTTACTTGGCTCTTTTGAACTTCCTCGACGTTTTTTTACCGAGGTAAAAGTCTTTCTTGACATCAAATTCAAAAATCTGAAGCTTTTAATATTAATTGAACTTTCGAGAATAATTTTATTGCCAATAGATTCAATTAAGTTTTTATCAGAAATTCCGTTAATTTCGGCACGTTTTTTTGCGAAAAATATGTTCGATTTGAAGTGGTTCTTTTCAGGCTCAAGAGTTGCTGATTTTCATTTGAAAAAAGCAAACCAAACGAGAAAAAGATTTTGTGATATTTTTTTCATATTATTAAAGTCAAAAATTATCAAAAAGTTGTGTGGAGTGAATTTTTCATCTAAAAAGATGATTTTTCGAAAATTGGAGTGAAGTTTGTATTTTTTTGACAATTTCGCTCATTTCTTTTAAAAAAATTGGAGTTCGAAGTTGGTTTACGCCAGGATTTATTAAACTATAACCCTAAAAATAAAGTTTGTTATTTTTTTGAAAGAAAATGACTGAACGCATCTAAATCAATCTCATCGTTTGAATCTCGATTTTTGCAAAAACCAAACTGACACAATATTTTCCCACATTGTATTTGGGGAATAGCGCAAAATGAAGAGTTTTCGAAGAATTTCATCACCAAAACTTTCATTCTGTGAATATATTTTCTTCCAAAAAATTGCTAAATCACTTAAATCGTCCATGGCTTTTTCATTCTTAAAATATGGAAAAATCTTGTTTTTTTCACCGCGGAAGAAATTTCGAAGAGACTCTGTTGTGCTTCCGGTTGTGCCATTTTTTTGCACGCAAGAAGTACATATATTTTGTGAAAAAGTTCATCCATAGGTGTCCCTTGTGATGGATGGAAAATTTCATCAGTAACTGCTTCAAGTTTTTTTCCAATCTTCAATAAAGTCGTTCTTTTGATTTTTGTCGGAATAGAGTTTGTAGAATTTCGACTTAAAGATATCTGCGTCAGCAAGAGGCAAGCCACGATCGTTTAATGTTGAGAAAATTCGAAGGGCAGAATCTTGTGTTTCAGCTTCGACAAATAATACTGCACAGTTTTTTTCAATAAACGAGTAACGATATATTGATTGTTTGCAGAATTATAATTGCGCATTTCTTGAATTTTATTTTCAAAAAAATCGAAAAATTCTCGGCATATTGGCTTTTATATTCTTTTTGGTGCGTTACCATTTTTTAGTATCGATAGAAATTCATCTTTATCATCGTCACCGGCAACTTCTGAGGTGATTTTTAACTCATCTTTTAAAGGATTCTCAAATTCGTCATACTTCCAGATACATTTTTCTATATTTTGACGAATATTGATACCGTTGTTGTCTTGGCGGTTTTCAAAATCCTTATGAAAAGCTCGTAAAATGAGCATAAACGTTGTTAAACGTTGCTGACCGTCAATTATTTCGTGTTTTTTTCGTTCTCTTGAAAGGCTACGATCGAGCCAAGGAAATATTCGTCCTTTTTGAATCAAATTTTTCATGATTGCCACCAGGAATAGTGAAATTAACTAAATCATCCCAAAGAGTTTGGCACTGATCTTGATTCCAGGCGTATGGTCGCTGATAGTCTGGAATTAAAAAAATCAGCTTTTTGCGTCGGATAATAAATTTAAGATTGTTTTTTTGATGAACATTAGGTTTTTGACATAAAAATCTCCTTTTTATAATTATATGATAGCATAAACTCTAAAAAAAGTAAAACAATGTAAATAATACAACATTAGCACTCTTGACTTGTGAGTGCTAAAAGCGTATAATCAGAATGTAAGCGTGAAACGAATTGCGAGGCGCGCTTTATAGAATAGTTAATAACTTTCGAGAAACTTTCTGAAAAATCCGAATAGGCTAAGAAATTCGAAATTAACTAGGGAAAGCTATCGAACGGATAAATTTAATAAAGAAAGAAGGAAAAAAATGGGAAAAAAATTATTGGAATTGACCTTGGTACAACTAATAGCGCTTTTGCTTACATGGTTGCCGGAAAACCAGAAGTGATTACAAATGCGGAAGGAAATCGAACTACGCCATCAGTTGTGGCAATCAATAAAAAAGGTGATCGTTTGGTTGGTCAAGTTGCTCAACGTCAACGTGTGACAAATCCGAAAAATACAATTTATGGCGTAAAGCGTTTGATCGGTCGAAAATACTCTGATGATGAGATCCAAAAAGATCTTGGAATCATGCCTTATGAGATTGTGAAAAAAGGTAGTGGCGTTGCTGTAAAAATGGGTGACAAAGAATATACGCCAGAAGAAGTTTCAGCGATGATTCTTTCAAAAATTAAAGCTGATGCTGAAGCTTTCTTGGGTGAAAAAGTTACCGAAGCTGTGATTACCGTTCCAGCTTACTTTGATGACAGTCAACGTCAAGCGACGAAAGATGCCGGTAAAATTGCTGGTCTTGAAGTAAAACGAATTATCAACGAACCGACTGCAGCCGCACTTGCTTATGGCTTGGATGGTAAAAAAGACGAAAAAATTGCTGTTTTCGACCTTGGTGGTGGAACATTCGACGTTTCGATTCTTGATATTGCGGATGGAGTTTTCGAAGTTCTTTCAACAAACGGTGATACACACCTTTGGTGGTGAAGACTTTGATAACCGCATCGTGAACCATTTCTTGGATGAATTCAAAAAAGAAGAAGGAATCGATCTTAAAAATGATTCTGCCGCAATGCAACGCTTGAAGGATGAAGCTGAAAAAGCTAAAAAAGAGCTTTCTTCAACAACATCTTACGAAGTTAACCTACCGTTCTTGACAGCTGACGAAGACGGTCCAAAGCACTTTGAATACACGCTAACTCGAGCAAAACTTGAAGAATTAGCTGCTGATTTAATCGATCGATTGGCTGATCCTGTTGAAAAAGCTCTAAAAGATGCAGATCTAAAAGCTAGTGATATCGCCGAGGTTGTGATGGTTGGTGGTATGACCCGAATGCCAGCTGTGGTTGAAAAAAAGTTGAAAAAAATCTTTGGTAAAAAGCCAACTCAAGGTGTAAACCCTGATGAAGTTGTGGCTGTTGGTGCTGCAATTCAAGGTGGTGTTTTGGCTGGAGATGTTAAAGATGTGCTCCTTCTTGACGTTACACCTTTGACGCTTGGAATTGAGACTGCTGGCGGTGTTCGAACTCCAATGATTGATCGAAACACAACTGTTCCAACTTCGAAATCGCAAGTTTTCTCAACATATGCTGACAACCAGCCACAAGTTGAAATTCATGTGCTTCAAGGTGAACGTGAAATGGCTGCTGACAACAAATCGCTTGGAATGTTTGTGCTTTCGGGAATTGCTCCAGCTCCACGCGGAGTTCCACAAATTGAAGTTACTTTCAATATCGATGCGAACGGAATCCTAACAGTTACCGCTAAAGATAAGGGAACTGGTAAAGAGAACAATATCACAATTCAAAACTCAGGAAATATGAGTAAAGAAGATATTGAAAAAGCTCAAAAAGAGGCAGAACTTCACGCAGATGAAGATAAAAAGAAGCGCGAATTAATCGATGCTAAAAAAATCAGCTCGAAAAATGCTATTTATCAGGCAGAAAAAAATGCCAAGTGAATTTAAAAGATAAAAATTTCGAAAGAAGATGAAGAAGTAATTTCGAAAGCGGTTGAAGAAGCTAAAAAACACCAAAATTCTGAGGATAAAGATGAGCTTGAGAAAGCTTTGAAAGATCTTCAAGATGCAATTATGCCAATTGGTGCTAAATTGTATCAGGCTGGTCAGGCTGAAGAATCTGCAGGTGAGAAAGCTAAAACTTCGAACAAAAAAAGATGACGATGAGCCTGTTGAAGGTGAAGTTATTGATAAAAAAATAATTCGAAAATCCATCTTTTTGAAAAAGTAAAAATGCTCAGGTTAAACTGGGCATTTTTTTGCACATTGATTTTTTTCGATTTTATTTATTATAATTGAGTGATGCTCACCCAAGGCTTGCACTTTTTAGAAAGAGGTATTTCTATGGTTAAAAAGATATTTAATACGGTTAAAAAAATGTATTTATTACTGTAGTAATTGTTTTTATTTACCGTAGTAGTTGGTTTATTTTTCGGTTTTTTTCTTTTGCTATTAAAGCTAATACTTGTGATGTTGCTTTTTATCTGGATAATAGTTTTGCTGGCAGTACGTTCTTTAGTTAGAATGATATTCAGTAATGGAGAGAATTTTTTTGACAAGAAGATTAAGAGTTAATAGGGGGATTACGGTTCATATTTAAGGAGTTTTTACCATAGAACGATATTTGGTGAAATAAATATGGGTATATTTACTCGAAATGTTTATGTTCCGCACGATACGGTTGCGGTTACTGTTAAATAGCTTTTTATAAGGGTGAGCTATTTAATTGAGGATATTTATATGAAGTTTATTGATAAAAATAACAAAAAAACTTATTACTATTATTTTTGACAGTAATTATATTTGGATGGTTAGCTTATTTAACTTTCGAAATTAATCGGATTGATAATAATTTAAACGGCTATATTGAGAGTGTGATTAAGGAAAAATTCGAAGAAAAAAATCGGAATAATTTTTGATGAAAAAGCTGGTTCGGTGATATAATATAAGATATGGAAAAATTTTAGTCCAAATAATCAAAATGAAAACAAAGAAACCGGCTGGGAAATTACAGTTGAGGATCAACGGGCAGTAATTGAGGCGCAAATTCAAATGCTAGAAGCTCAGAGGTTAAAGCTTGAAAAAAACAAATGCGCGAGGAACTTCAATATATGCGCGATGCTAATAGGGATGAAATGGATAATCAAGACATTTACGAATCAATGAGTGGCATTTTTGAAGATAAAATGCGTGCATACGATTCGAAATTTTATGAAATTGACGTTCAGATTAATGGGCTGGAATTTAAGCTAAAAAATATCGAAAATAATAATTAGCACTCTTGCTCTTTAAGTGCTAATTTGTTATAATTGTATATATGAGTAAAGCTGATTATTATGATATTTTGGGTGTAAAAAAAGACGCCAGCGCAGATGAGATTAAGAAAGCCTTTCGAAAAAAAGCGGTTGAACTTCACCCGGATAAAGGTGGTGATGAGAAAGCTTTTAAAGAAGTAAATGAAGCTTATGAAGTTTTTAAAAGATAAAAGAAAAGCGACAGCGCTATGATCAGTTTGGTCACGCGGGTGTTGGTGGAAATTCTGGCGGGTTCTCAGGAGGAAATCCTTTCGAAGGTTTTGGCGGATTTTCTGGGCAGAATATTAATTTTGATTTTGGCGGCGGATTTGGAGATATTTTTGATGGAATTTTTGGCGGTGGTTTTTCGCAAAGTCGTAATTCTCAAGCTAAAAAAGGCCGCGATATTGAGGTTGAACTAATTTTGAATTTTAAAGAGGCGATTTTTGGCACGGAAACTGAAATCTCATTAAATTTAGATGATGAATGTGAACATTGTGAGGGTTCTGGTGCTGAACCTGGCCACGGAATGCGAAAATGTCCAGATTGCAATGGGAGCGGTCAACAAACTCGCGCCACTCAAACACTTTTTGGTCCAATTCAACAAACAGTGGTTTGTCCGACTTGTGATGGGCGGGGTGAGATTCCAAAAGCAAAAATTGTTCTGTTTGTGGCGGTAACGGTATTTCGCGCAAAAAGCAATCGATTAAACTTAAAAATTCCAGCAGGAATTGACAATGGCGCAACAATTCGACTTTCTGGCCGCGGTGAAGCAATTAAAGGTGGTGAAAAAGGGTGATTTATATGTGAATATTCGAGTTAAAGCTGATAAAAAAATTCACCCGCGAAGGCGATTTAATTTTTAAGTGAAGAAAAGATTTCGATGATTGATGCGGCACTTGGTGCGGAAATTGAAGTTGAAACCATTGATGGACCGCTCACGATGAAAGTTCCTGCTGGTACCCAGAGTCATACCGATTTTAAGCTTTCTGGTCATGGAGTTCCGCATCTTCGAACTGAACGACGTGGCGCACAAATTGTGACGATTATTGTTGAGACTCCAACTAAGCTTTCAAAAAGCAAAAAGAACTTTTTGGCAGAATTTAAAAAAAGCTAAAAAAATCATTGTTCTGATAAAAAAAGCCGGTTTATCTAAACTGGCTTATATTTTTTTGGTGAAAAAAATATAAGTGTGATAAAAATATGAATATGGCGGCAATAGTTTTTTTATCGTTATTTTTGGCAATTATTTTAATCCTTTCTCGCCGAAAAATGGGGTATTTTAATTTGGTTATTTTGGCTGGAGTTGTTTTAAATAGATATTGGAATAAAGATCTCACAGTTTTTTTGACAACTTCAAATTTAGCGATTCCAGAATCCACTTTGAGTGGAATTATTGGTATTTTGCTAATTTTAGTATCAGCATTGTTAATTTTAATGAAAAATCCAAAGCAGGAAAAAAACTAATTTTAGGCTTATTTTCCCTCAATATTTTCCTCAATTTTTGCTTATGTGGTTTCAATTTCATATTTCGAAAAAGTATTTTTGCCAGATTTGCTCTCAAAAAGCGTTTCCGGGCTTTTTGAACAGTGGGCAAGTTGGATTATTTTAATAGGGGTAATTCTGTCAATTTTGAGTATAACCTCATTTAAATTCAAGAAAATAGAAAAAACCTCTTGACTTTTATAAAAAAATGAGATATACTTTTATATGTATTCAGCGAGTGGGTCTGTAGCTCAGCTGGTTAGAGCACCTGCCTTTTAAGCAGGGTGTCATGGGTTCAAGCCCCATCAGACCCTCCAAATATTTCAGAAAAAAATCACCAAAAAGGTGTTTTTTTTATTTTCGAAATATGCTAAAAATAGTATATGTGAAAACACAACTGATGGAATTTATAAATCGATGGTTCTTGAACAGCTTTTTGCTTTGGATTTTGGTTTCTATTTTTGGAAGCGTAAGTAATTATAGCGTTGGAACCTTCTTTTTAGCAGGGTTGATTTTTTTTCGGTTGTGAATAGCTTGCTTAAAACTATTCTAACAATTTTGTCATTACCAATGATTATATTGACATTTGGCTTCTTCACACTAATTGTGAATGGTGTAATTGTTTGGATTTCAATGCTTTTAGCGCCAAATATTTCGATGGGATTTTGGAGTTCTGTATTTGTTGGTGCTGCGATAAGTTTATTGAATTATAGTTTGAGCCAGTTTTTAAAGACTGAAGATAAGGAGATTTTTATAATGAATATTGATATTATTTTTACAATTTACTACTGTTATTTCTGGTGTAATAATGATGCTTTTAGTGCTTTTTACAACAGCGTGGTGCAACTTTGGGTGCAGGTTTCGAGTGCTTCCGGTGAGCTTTTATACTGAGCGTCGCGGTGTCGAAAAGAGTATTTTTCGCGCAACTGTATTTTTTGCATTTATTTTTGTAGCTTCAATTCTCACAACGCTACTTTTGCCTAAATAAGAGGTATTCTGATGGATTTTAAAAATAACCCTAAAAAGGTTAAGCGGGTTTCGAACTACTTACAAAAAAATAAATCACAGACTTCGAAAAGCCGAACTGTTAAAGTTATACCGAACAAAAAAATATCGCTTTCTGAAAGAGCTGATTTTGCTGAGAAAGTAATTATTTCGCATACGAAAAAAATGTTTTTTGGTCGTTTTGAGAACCTATTAAATATTCGAAAAGTGGTTATTATCTGGGTTGCGGTGATAGCTTTTTTGATCTTCTCGGTTGGTTTTTTTCGAGAAGTTAGTAATAAAAATTATAGCGAAGAGGTTTTTTATAAAGGCGGAACTTATTCCGAGGGAATTTTAGGTGAAATTAAAACGTTAAATCCGATTTTGGCTTCAACTGAAAGCGAAAAATCGTTTGAGCAGCTTGCTTTTTCGCAACTTTATGATATAGATGAGAGTGGAAGTTTAAAGGGTGATTTGGCTGAGACTGTTTCAACTAAGGATAATTACCGAAATTTTGATATTAAAAATTCGAAAAAAATGTAAAATGGTCTGATGGAGAAAAACTAACTGCGGATGATGTTATTTTTACAATAAAACTACTTAAAGAGCAATCTTTAAATGCTTTAAACTTTAAGGTTTGGAAGAATGTTGAGGTCTCAAAAAAAGACGATTATGAAATTTCGGTAAAAGTTCCGACAAATTCTTCATCGATTTTGTATAGTTTTAATTTTTTTCAATCTTACCAGAACATATTTTTGAAAAACATTCAACCAGATAAAATTCGAGAAATTACTTTTTCTAACAATCTTGTAACTTCTGGTGCATTCAACTTTAAAATCAATTCAGTCGGATGCAAATAAAACTACAGTTTCTTTGGTGAAGAACAAGAATTACTATAAGGGTGAGCCTTATATTGATAATTTTGACTTGGTTGTCTTTAATGATAGTGATAAGTTGAAAAAATCATTAGTTGCTGGTGAGATTGTGGCGTCACCGAGTGTTAAGATTAGTGATTTTTCGGAAAACGAACAGGTTAAGTTTAGTTCAAGAGAGACCAAAGTTAATAGAGGTATTTATGCATTTTTAAATAATTCTGATCCGATTTTTGAAGGATTCTAAAATTCGAAGAGCTATTCAATCTGGAATTGATATTTCTAAAGTTCGAAAAAGAGATGGAGTTTGTCGAAAAACTTGATTATCCAACTTTGAATCAATTTGTTAATACGAAAGATTTAAATTTACCGGAACATAATTTTAAGCAGGCCGAAAAAGTGATTGAATCGGCGGGCTGGCGCAAAAATTCTAATGGAATTCTTGAAAAAGATGGTCATAAAGCCACATTGAATCTTGCGACGACTAGTGTTTATAACTATAAAAAAGCAGCCGAGGAAATTTCGAAACAACTTAAAGATCTTGGTTTTGATGTGAAAATGACAATAATTAATAAGGATGATAAAACAGGGGCATTTATTCAATCGATTCTTCAACCAAGGAATTATAGTATTTTGGTTTATGAAATTGATCTTGGAGCTGATCCTGATATTTATGCTTTCTGGCATTCATCTCAATCTGGGCAGAGAGGGTTGAATTTTTCAAATTATAGTGACGTGATTGCGGATGATTTATTAGTAAATTCACGACTTGCTCAAACTTCCGAAGACAAAAAACTTCAACTTACGAAATTTAGCCAGCGCTGGATTGCGAATTCAGCGGCAATTGGTTTGGGGCAAACAAAAACTAGTTATGTTTTTCGAAAATCAGTTAAGCCTTTTTCACCAAACAATATTTTCGTAACAGAAGTTAATCGTTATTCTGATGTTATATATTGGTCGGCAAAAAAATCAACTCTTTACAAGACGCCGTAATTTTGGTATAATAAAAATGGTCTTGCGCGCGTGGCGGAATTGGTAGACGCGCTAGCTTGAGGGGCTAGTGAGCTTCGGCTCGTGGAAGTTCAAGTCTTCTCGTGCGCACCATACCAGACTTTTTGAAAAATATTCGCGCGCTATCGCGTTTTTTATTACCGAGCAAAACTCGGAGTAAAGGCGAAAAATTAAATTAATCTATACTGCTTTAGTATATTTTTATGATATTATGTAAAAATGAGAGGAAAATAATGATTAGAAACGAAGATTTTACAATAAAATATTTAGACAAAATTATTTTTGCGTCCGAGCGGCATACTATTGATGAATGGCTAGGTGCATTTAAAAACTTTCAGAAATCATGAATGAGCTTAATCTTGATCCCGATCTTTATATGCATAGTATGGGTGTAGAAAGCTTAAAAAATTAATTTTATAAAAAAATGAATCTCTAATTATCAATGAAGTAACGCGTTTAAATTTTTTGCGCAAAAAGAGTTCTTGATTTATCTATTGAAATTGTTCAAATATCTTCCAGAAATGAATTCAGATACGATGATGTTTCGGGATTGATAAGGGAGGCATGGCATGAATTAATTTCACTCTTTTGACTATTCTTCAGATTTATATTTAAATATTTACTCACTTTGTTTGTTTAATAATCTTGCTTTTAACCTTGGAGAAATCGGTGAAAATAGTTGCCAATAAGCTTTCGGATAGTCCATCAATAGTTCCAGATGACAATATGGAGAAAGTTGAGATTATTCTAAAAAAATAAGATTTTTTTAGCATCGGTTTGATATTTAAGCGGTTTTTTTCCGCTTTTTTTATTTTGTAAAAATTGCACCATATTTTTTTGGTGCAATCTTATTAAATTATTTGATATTTTTTTCGAATCCAGCCATCAAGTGAGCCAGCGCTCATTACTAGAATTAATCGGTTTTTGCTTTTAAACTTAAAAATTTTCTCTATTAATTCTTTTTGGACTATCTGAAAAAAATCTAAAATTGTTGTTTTTTTCTGATATTTTTTTCTTGAAAAGTAATTCTGGCGAAAGTATTTCAAAAATCAGGATTTTTCGCGGCTTAAATAAGTTGGCAACCAAATAATTTCATTCGCATTTTCGAAAACCTCGGGTGTATATTCATCTTGAACTTCAATTTGGCGAACATTTTGGTGTGGCTGATAAATAAGAGAAATCCCAGAAAAGCCTTTTTTTTCAGCAATTTCTTTGGCCATTTGAAGTGTTGCCTGAATCTCTTTTGGATGATGACCATAATCAGAATAAATATTTTCGGTTATTCTTTCGAAACGGCGGTTTGTTCCGGGGAAATTGTTTATGGCTTCGATTGATTTTTTGTAAAAATCTTTCGGAACTTTTAGATTTTGCGTCTCAACTAGGTAATCTAACGCTTCAACAGCCAAACTTGCATTTTTGCGATTATGGATTCCGGGGAGTGTTATCTCTTCATCGGGTTGGTTCAAAATAACTTTGTTCTGAAGATTTTTGAAAATTTCTGGATGTTGATCTTTCCAAGAAATAATAAAATCACTTTGCTCTCCGAACTGACTGAAGGCCTCGAAATAATCGGCTTCGGTTTCATAAATATCAGTATGGTCTTGATCGATTGATGTGATTAAACTTACTGCTGGTGTAAAATGAAGGAAATTACGGTCAAATTCATCAGCTTCATAAATAAAATATTCGCTTTGTGGATCGAAAAAACCGCTTTCGCCAAATGAAATCGTTGTACCGATCGACCAGCTCACAGGAATTCCAAGTTGCTTAAAAAAATCCAGATTACCATTCCGGTTGTTGTGGTTTTTCCGTGCGTTCCAGAGATTGCTACAAGTTTTAGATTTTTGAAGTAATAATTTCGTTTAAAAAGTTCGTCGCGCTTGCTAATTTTTTTATTCCTAATTTTTTTCGCCATTAACAGTTCGGGGTGATTTTTTTGGTAGAGCGGCAGTATAAACAAACCAGTCGATACCGTTTTTCGATAAATTTATTTTTTTAAAAAATCGCCATTTTGTCTACCTATTTCGATTTCGATATTCTTTTTGAAAGTTCTTCGATTATTAAGCTTGAGTTTTGGTCGCTTCCAAAAAAACGCCATATCCTGCACTGTGAGCAATACTTGCGAGCGCCCCAATTCCAACGCCGCCAATTCCAGAAAAATAAATATTCATACTTTTTATTTTAACATTTTTAAGGGTTAAAATAAAGCTTTTGAGCTTTTAAAAAATTCGTTAAATATGATAGAATAAAAATAGCTTATGTTAAATTCTTTCGATAAATTCAAACATTATTGGCGATTTATTTCTTTTGATGAAATATCAATTTTGTATATTTCGAAAAAAATATGCGAGTTTTCGCGACAAAAATTAACAAGTACTTTTAGTCTAATTTATATCTATAAGTTCACGCATTCAATTTGGATTATTCCTATTTGTATTTTTAATTTATTACATTGCAAAAATTTACAGGCTCAATGATTGCTCTTTTTTTATATTTCAAAAAAATGGTCCAAAGCATGGAATGCTACTTGCAAATATTTTGTTTATTCCAGCTTTTAGTTTTAATGGCTTCGATGGGAATTTTTGGTAAGGAAATGGGTTTGATTGTGGCCCTTATTAGTGCGGTTTTTAAAGGGATATCGGTTTCGGTTGAGAATCTCTCATATAATGTTGACTTTTTCGAAGGCTAAAACTGCTAAAAAAGTTGGAAAACAGCTTGGAATTGCATATATTTTGGAGCATATTTCGAGTAGTATAGCTCCTGCGATTGGTGGATTTCTTGCGATATTTTTTTGGAGTTGAGAAACTTTTTGTGGTGTCTTCGGTGATTTTAGTTTTGACAACGATTCCGCTTTTAACAACAAAAGAGCAAGTGAAGCCTGTTCGAAAAATGAGTTTTCGAGGTTTTCCGTGGCGAAACTATAAGCATCTTTTGGTTACTTGTTATAGTTGTGGAATGGCTTGGAATTCTTTATATATTTGGAGCTTTTTTGCGCCGGTCTTTTTGCTAAAAGGTGTTAATGCTTATGGTTCAGCTGGAATTTTGTCTTCAATTTCTTCAATTGCAGCTTTGATTGCAGCTTTTATTTATGGTAAAATGATTGACAAGGATAAAGAGCGAGGACTTTTTAAAAATTGGGGGCTGTTTTTTTATGGGGGTTAGCTTTTTTTCGCTTCGAATTTTTTTATTTCTTCGAATCCGCTTTTGCTTGGAGTTCTAGAAATTATTGCCGCAATGGCGATGAGTGGCTTCAATATGGCGAATTTCAAAGGTTTATATGGTGAAGCTGATGAATCCGGAATGCGCACACAGTATTTGTTTTTGTATGAAATTGGAATGAATACAGTTTCTATTATTGCTATTTCTTTATTCGTGATTTTATTTTTTTGCATTACAAGGAATTGACCCATCAGGTGAGTTATCAATGAGGGCTATGCTTTTGATTTCAAGTTTGTCAATTTTACCAATGGTTTTTTTGTGAATTACCGAATTTATCGCAATAAAAAAACGTCAGTTTGAAGAATGATAAGTGACTACACGCATCGATTTTATATAAATTTTTTTATTTTTTTGCCGGAATTATTTTTTTGGCGCAATTGTTTCGATTTATTTGAAAAAAATACAATTTTTTTAGTTCCGTTGTTTGGTTAATTTTATCATTAATTTTATTTATTTTTACATGGATTTATTCGCGAAAAATTCTGCCTAATTTTTGGCTTTAGTGGCAGGAATTTTATTTTCATTTTGGCGAGGCTCGATTTATAATTTCGAAGATTTAAAAAGTTGCAAAATTTATCAATAAAAACAGAAGTCATTAGAGCGATTGTTATTGAAGATCCGGATCTCAAAGAAGACGGAAGTTCGCAAATTCGAGCAAAAGTTAGCGATATCTCTGGTGAGAAAGTTAATATGAAATTTTTTTCGTTACTTTTTAAAAACTTCAAAAAAAGATTCGGCGAAGTGATGAAGTTGTGATTAAAGGGAAGATTTCGAAGGGTTTTGGTGATTTTTTTCAGCGGCAATAAAGCGTGGAAAAATTGATTGAGGTTATCCCAAAAATCAGATTTTTATTCGAGATATTCGAGATTCTTTTGCGGGCGGGATTCGAAAAATTCATCCCTTCGCCAGAGGTAGACTTAGGGCTTGGCTATCTTTTTAGGGCAGAAAAATTCATTACCCGAGCAGCTGTCGAAAGCCTTAACTATTACAGCATTAACACACATTGTTGTTGCGAGCGGATATAATTTAACTGTTCTTGTTATGGCAATACAAAAAAACTTTTTAACAAAATTTCAAGAAAAAAATTACACTTTTTGGTGGAGTTTTTGCTAATTTTTGGGTTTTATTTTTGTTGTTGGATTTACACCATCGATGACGCGTGCAGGGATTGTAGCGATTTTTTTGGGCTAATTTTGTGGTATTTTTGGTAGAAAGTCTCGTGCTTATTTTTTTACTAACATTCGTTGCAGTGACAACGTTAATTTTCGAACCTTCAAATTTGCTGAATTTAGGGCTGGCAACTTTCTTTCGCTTCATTTTTCGGCGTTTTGATTTTTTCTCCACTTATACAGAAATATTTTTTCGAAAAACCAGAAAAACTTAATTCGGTGATGAGCTTATTTTTTGAAACTTTAAGCGCACAAATTATCACATTGCCACTAATAATTTTTACTTTCGGTGCGGTGAGTTTAATATCGATTTTTGCCAATATGCTAGTTTTACCATTTGTACCGGCTGCGATGCTTGCAACATTTTTTTGACTGGAATTTTTTTCGTTAATGCCGTTTATTGCTAAGATTTTTTTGGTTTAATTGCGGAATTTATTTTTGAAATATTCGATTTTTTTATAATTAATGAATTTTCTAAATTTGATGGAGCGCAATTAGAAATTCAAAGTGGATTTAATGAAATGCTAATCTGTTATTTTTGCTTGATTTTGTTGGTGATTTTTATGTCAATAAAAAGTTAGAAAAATGAAAAATGACACAGCCGGAGCTTTAAACGATGCTGATAATATGATATAATTGAATTGTGAAAACTTTCGAAAAAGATATAAATTCAACCGAGGATATGATTGCTTTCGGTGAAGAAATTGGCTCACAAATTTCAGGGCGGAACAGTTTTGGAATTGATTGGTGACGTTGGTGCTGGAAAAACAACTTTTACAAAAGGTTTAGCACGCGCTTTTGGGGAATTTTTGAAACAGTTCAAAGCCCAACTTTTACGATTTCAAGAATTTATGAAGGTGAAAAAAATGATACTTTCTCACTATGATTTTTACAGATTGGGCGATTATGGAATTATGGAAATGGAGCTTGCAGAAAGTTTAGAAAATCCGAACAATATAACAGTTGTAGAATGGGCTGGCGATCTTGCGAATATTTTGCCTAAAAAACATTTAAGATTGACTTTTGAAAGTGTGAGTGAAGATTGTCGAAAAATTAAAGTGGAAGAAACGAAATGATTTTATTTTTGGATACATCGAGTGAAAAATGTAAAAATTTGGCTTGATCAGGAATATTTCGAAAAAGAATTCGGTCGAGATATGGCGCGAGATATTTTGACTTTTTTGGAAGAGTCTCTGACAAAAATTGAGAAAAAATATGAGGATTTGACAGCAATTGGATTTTTTGCCGGGCCGGGGAGTTTTACCGGGTTGAGAATCGGTGCTTCAGTAGTCAACACTTTAGCGGATGGGTTGAATATTCCAATTGTTGCGATAAGCAAAGATGAAGATTGGCGTAAATTAGCTGAAAAAAACAATTAAAAAAATGGAGAAAAACGATAAGATTGTGGTGCCTTTTTATGGTAGGGTGCAAACATAACAAAAACCGAGGAAATAATGAAAGATATAATTTCGATAATTATTGGAAAAAAATAGTCCAATCAATTTTAAGAATTAAAGGTGGAGGTTCGGCTTTGCCGGGGGCTTATTGTTGAAAAAAATCAACCCGAATTTTTATTTTCAAATATACTTGAAAGCTTGCCTAATGGGGTTGTAGTCGTGAGTGGAACAAACGGAAAAAAACTACCACAACAAAAAAATGGTAGTCGAGCTTCTCGAAAGTCAAGGATTAAAAAGTTTTTTTCTAATAAAACTGGTTCAAATTTTGTGCGTGGCGTTGGTGCGGCAATTCTTTCTGAGGCGACTTGGAAGGGTAATTTGAATGCTGATATTGCGGTTTTGGAGCTTGATGAAGCACACGCAACTCATTTTGTGGAGTTAGTTCAACCGCGATACTCGCTTCTTTTTGAACGTGATGCGTGATCAGCTCGATCGTTTTGGTGAAATTGATTATACTGCGAAATTATTGCAAAAAAATTGGTAAAAATACAACAAAAAGCGTTGTTTTGAATGCGAATGATGTTTTTTTAAGTAAAAAGAGTTTTCGAAAGGTTTTTCGAAAGTTGTTAAGTTTGGTTTTTGACCAGAAGTTGGCAGAATTTTTTTCCGAATGACGATGAAATTCACTTCAAAAAAAGCTAAAAAAAGTTACATAAAAAAATATCTGCAAATGTGTTGCTTGAAGGCTTTTTGGATAATTCTGCACAGATTTTTTTGGGGTGAAAAAACAGATAATTTTTAATCTTAAAAATTAGCGGGATTCACAATATTTTTGAATTTAACAGCAGCGATTGCTTTGGTTGAAGAAATTCTTAAAGTTGAAAGGTATAGGATTAATCGAAGGAAAAATTATTTGTGCTGCTGAAAAAAATTCATCCAGCTTTTGGTCGCGGAGAAAAAAATTAAAATTGATGGCAAAGAAATTGAGATTTTGTTAGTAAAAAAATCCGGCAGGTTTTTCGAACAAATTTGCGAAATTTTTAACCCTGATAATTACGACTCAATGATTGCAATAAATGATAATTATGCTGATGGGCGCGATATGAGTTGGCTTTTGGGATGTGGATTTTTTTCGATTCTGAAGCATTCAGGTGTTCAGGCTATTTCAGGTTCTCGTGCTTATGATATGGCGATCCGGCTTTTTTTCATGATGATGTTAATTTTAATGAAGAAAAATATTGATGTGAATATTTCTGAATCAGTGCAAAATTTTATAAAAGGTGGTCGAGATAAAAAGCGAATTTACGCTACCTACACAGCGATGTTGGAAGTTCGAAAAGAGCTTTCGAAAATTTCAGAATTGGAGAAGATTTTATGAATTTAAAAAAATTTTTGTGGCTTTATGCTGAAAATATGAACATTTATGGCGATTATGGTAATATTTTAGCACTAAAAAAACAAATGGAATTACGCGGAATTAAGTATGAAGTTGTCGAATACAATCCAGGTGATATTTTTCCGGAAGATGTTGATATTATTGTTGGTGGCGGTGGTCAAGATTCGGGACAGAGCCAAATTCAGGATGATTTGCTAAAAATTGCTCCAAAGCTGAGAGAGTTAGCTAAGAAGGGAACTCCAATGCTGATGATTTGTGGATTATATCAGCTTTTTGGTGACTCTTTCGAGACTGTTGGCGGTGATAAAAATTAAGGGAATTTGTCTGTTTAAGGGTGTGAAAAACTATTGGCGGTAATCAGCGAATGATTGGAAATATTGTCGAGGAATCTGAGCAATTTGGGGAGATTATTGGTTATGAAAAATCATAGTGGAAAAAAACTTATCTTTCGAAAAACAATTGAACCCTTAGCTAAAAATTAAAAAGTGGTGCAGGGAATACTCCTGATGGTGATTTTGAGGGTGCTCGCTATAAAAATGTAATCGGAACATATCTTCATGGTTCGATTTTGCCAAAAAATCCAAAAATTTCTTTGTTTTTGATCGAGGAAGCATTAAAAAAATAAGGGTTATGAAATGCCGAAAATTATCTATGAACATATTCGAAAAGCTAATATTTTTAGATAAGATAACAGATAATGCACGTGAAATTGCGAAAAATGTGCAAGATAGTTATTGATTTTTGTGTTAAAATCTGGTAAAAATGGTTTGGTATTGGGATGTCGCCAAGTGGTAAGGCACCAGGTTTTGGTCCTGGCATTCGGGGGTTCGAATCCCTCCATCCCAGCCAAATTAAGGACACGAGTTAGGTATATAAACTGACTCGTATTTTTAATTTTTGAGAAGTGGAATGTTTATTGGTATAATTAATATTTTTAATAAGTACATAATATATTTAAAAAAAGAAAGAGCCTTTATAGGAGTAATAAAATATAAAAAATATTATTAAAGCTCGTTTATAAATTGGCTTGAAAAATAACGGCTAATTTAGTTATTTTAATTTTTCCACTGTATTGTAGTGGATTTTTGATTGAATGAAAAACTTTTTGAAAAATATTACACCTTTATTTTACAGATAAGTATTCAAAAGATATTTTTTTAAAGAATATAATTTTTAAACTATAGATAGGTGTATATGGTTAAAAGTTATTTGATTAAATAAAAAAAGAAAATCGCTAATCTTTCAAAAAAAGCGATTTATAATAATTTCTTTTGGTGATCTTACCGGGAATCGAACCCGGATTGCCAGGATGAAAACCTGGTGTCCCTAACCGTTAGACGATAAGACCATTGAGCTGAGCTTTGGGGTGATAAAGCAACAACTATTTATTATTATATCAAACTTTAAAAAAATAAATCAACCCCTTTTTAAATAAAAAAATAAAAAGTGTTATAATGTAAGAGTATGGAAAAAAATATTTACAAACGAACAAAGATTTTGGCTACGATCGGCCCAGCAAGCGACAGCCCTGAAATGATCGAAAAACTTATTAATGCAGGAATTAACGGAGCTCGATTAAATTTTTCACATGGTTCATATGATGAGCATGCTGCAAAAATTAAAGCGGTTCGAGAAATTAGTGAAAAGCTTGGCCGCGAAATTGCAATTCTACAAGACTTACAAGGTCCAAAAATTCGTCTTGGTGACATCGTTGATAATCGATTTGATGTTGTTGAAGGTGATGAATTAGTTCTTGATTATGCGATTGAACAACACGATGGTTCAGCGAATCTTCCAGTTCAATACAATTTAGCAGAAAAAGTTAAAGTTGGTGAGCCTGTTTATATTTTTTTGACGGAAAGGTTCGAACAGAGGTTATTGAAATTCCTTCAAACACAGCGATTAAATTGCGAGTTTTGAATAAAGGAACTTTGATGAGCCGAAAAGGTTTGAATTTGCCAGATACAGATTTTGGTGGCGATGTTATTACTGAAAAAGATATGCGAGATATTGAATTCGGTGCAACTCAAGACATTGACTATGTTGCGATGAGTTTTGTTCAGACTGCTGAAGATATTGAAAATGTTCGACAACTTCTTGTTAGCCATAATAGCGAAGCGCAAGTTATTGCGAAAAATTGAGACTAAAAAAAGCTGTCTCTGATGAAGAACTTGAAAAAAATCGTTCTTGCCGCTGATGGTGTGATGATTGCTCGCGGTGATATGGCTTATGAAGTTGCTCCAGAAGTTGTGCCAATTATTCAACGAAAAGCTGTAGCTCTTTGTCGAAAACATGGTAAAATTTCTATTGTTGCAACTCAAACAATGGGTTCAATGGTTGATAACCCACAGCCTTCACGAGCAGAAGTTTCGGACGTTGCTAACGCAGTGATTCAGGGCGCTGATGTGGTAATGCTTTCAGATGAATCTGCGACCGGTAAATATCCAGAAGAAACTGTAAAAGCAATGCGCGATGTAATTATGTATACACAAGAGCATGCTGCTGTTTCTCCTATTGATGATATTGTTGAACGCGGAAACAATGAAGCACTAAATGCAATTTCACTCGCTGCAGTTGAACTTGCTGAACAAATTAATGCCGACGCATTGATTGTTGAAACAAAAATCTGGTCAAACTGCTGCAACTGCGGCTGCAAATCGTCCAGCTCTTCCAATTTATGCTGTAACAAGTTCAAATCGCGTTGCTCAACAACTTGGCTTGAATTATGCAACTCGAAGTTTTGTACGCCCAGATGGTGAATTTGCTGGTCTTGAACTTGCGAAAGAATTGAAAGCTAACCAAACTTTTGGCGCTAAAGAAAAAGTAACGGTTGTTATTGTTTCTGGTCGTCAACCTGGATTGGTTGGTGGAACAGATACTATTCGTGTTCGAACAATTTAAACTTAAATATAAAAAAATAAGCATTCAATTGAGTGCTTATTTTTATACGTAAAAATAAATTAGCCAATCTTTCGAAAGGCTAATCTTGGTTATTTTATAATTATCGTTCCGAGGTTTTTTTCGAAATTGCATCTTGGGCGTTTTTCAAGGCTTGTGATAATTGCTTTTTTTGCCGGTTTGTGCAAATTTGAGCGAAGCTTGAACTTTTTGGAAGCATTGAGCCTGCGCCAAATTGTTCATCATTGACATATTTCTGGGCTTCTTTTAACTGAAATTACACCAAGCGCCTGTTGATTTTCTTTTTACCGAAATTAATCATCGCATTGTCAACACCAGTTAAAATTAGAAGTGTGTCGGCGTTGATTTTTCAGCTAACAATTCCGCTGCGAAATCTTTATCAATAACTGCGTCGATTCCTTCGAAAGAATTTTCGCCAGATTTTTACAACAGGAATTCCACCACCGCCAGCCGCAACAACAATTGCTCCAGTTTTCATTAAATTAATAATTGCTTCGGCCTCGAGAATATGAATTGGTTTTGGTGAAGGAACAACTCGGCGCCAACCACGCCCAGAATCTTCTTTAACTGTGTAGCCTTTTTTTCTTCGGCAACTTTTTGTGCTTCATCTTCTGAATAAAATGGACCAATTGGTTTTGTTGGATTCTGAAAAGCTGGATCTTCTTTTGAAACTTCAACTTGTGTAATTATAGTTGTAGCATTTTTCGAAATTTTGTTTTTCGAAAAGCTCTTCTTGTAGTGCTTTTTTTGAATCCAGTATCCAATCATTCCTTGAGTCATTCCAACGCTTACGTGAAGTGGCATTGCGGGTGTTGAAGGGAGTTTCCAGCTTCTTCGTGAAGAACGAGATTTCCGACTTGCAGGGCCATTTCCATGGACAATCACAAGCTCATGACCGTCTTTTGATAAGTGGGATTAATTTTTGAACAGTTTCTTTTTGCAACTTCTTCTTGAATTTGAGCAGTTAGTTCACCATTTTTTGTAATGCGTTTCACCGAGGGCGACAACAATTTTTTTGACATCTATTTTTCCTTTTTTTGTTTTTTTATTTTATTAACTAATTATGTTTAAATTATAGCATAAGTTTTATTAAATGTCAATGGTTTAATTTTTTTGAGAATAAAAAAACAGCTCATGAAAGCTGATTTTAAATAATTTCTGTGGTCGGGGTGAAAGGACTCGAACCTTCGACCTCACGGTCCCAAACCGCGCGCGCTAGCCAACTGCGCCACACCCCGAGATTTTCTCGAAATATATAACTATTATAGCTGATATTTTTTGAAAAATCAAGCCTAAAATGCTATTTTGAATATTTTTTTCGCCATTCATTTATTTTTGCGTGATGACCGCTGAGGAGAACTTCAGGAACTTTCATTCCGCGAAAATCTGCTGGGCGAGTGAATTGTGGAAATTCAAGATTATCGCCGTTGGAATAGCTCTCGATTTCGGCTGATTTTTCTCCACCAAGAACACCTGGAATTAGCCGCACAATACTATCGATAATGGTCATTGCTGGGATCTCACCACCAGTCAGAATGAATTTTCCAACACTAATTTTTTCATCAACAATTTCGAAAATCCGTGAATCAAAAACCCTCATATCTTCCGCAAAGAATGATTAGATCTTCGCAAGAATCCGCCTTTTTTTGCGCCATTTCTTGGTTCCAAATATTTTTCACTTGGTGTCATTGCTATGACTTTTTGCATTTGGTGAGCTTTTTTTGCAAATTCAACGGCTTCGAAAAAGAGGTTCGGGTTTTAATAACATTCCATCGCCACCACCATAAGGAATATCGTCGACCTGCCGTCGTAGGCCAATTCCAAAAATCTCGCAAGTTGATAATTTCAAAAGAAACTACACCTTGGTTTTGAGCTTTCCACATCATCGCATTTTTCGAAAAAAACGGTTGAATTATTTCGGGAAAAAAGAGTTATAATTTGAATTTTCATATTAATAATATTTTTAACATTTTTTTAACTTTTTTTGCAAAATTGAGGGACTAAAAAATCCAGCCACAGTATCTCGGCTGGATTTTTTTAATCAAAGTATAAGCTCTCAAACTTTTCCTTAGTTTGCTCGCATAGAGCTTTTGACTTTTTTTGTTTTTCCGCAGTTCTTTTCGAAATTCAAAAACTCCACTTAAGAATTTCGAATTGAACTATTTCTATTATAACGCATCATCGTCTATTTCTGCAAGCTCTTTTCGTGTTTGTTCTGCGAAAGTGCTTGTGTTTTCCACAGGTGTATCTGTTAAATTTTCCACAACCCCAACTTTTTCTTCTCCGTCATTAATTTTTAGATTGTAGTGAGCGTTATTTTTTTAGTGCTAATGCTCGAAGTAGTGCGCGAAGACTTTGTGCTGTTGTGCCGCGCCGCCCTATAATTCGCCCCAAATCTTCTTTATTTACACTTAAAGTTAGCAAAACACCTTTTTCGTCAATAATACGGTCAACTTTAACGTCTTCCGAGTTTTCGACTAAATTTTTAACGATATATTCAACAAACTGTTGGTCAATTGTCATTTTCAGATACTCCTTTTATTCAGTTTATGCTTTTATTGTATCATTTTCTGAACGTTTTTTCAACCATTCAATAGTTACAAAAAATGTTGTAAAAATAACCATAAGTACAATATAAAGTTCGAATGCGCGGCCAGAAAGTACACCAATTTCGATTAGTGGGCGGAAGAGAATTGCGGTAGCGATAAATGCGCCGATCGACCAAACAAGAAGCAGAATTCGCCAAAAATTGAGTGGAATGCAGGCGCGAATAACCGAAAGCATCCCTGATTGAACCGAGTAAATAATATGAAACGGTTGAAATTTCTTGTGTGATCCAGCCGTTTGATACACCCCAAATTCGAACAAAAATAACCGAAAATACAACCATTAGCGCGCTTGGAAGGGCCATTAGAAGTGATTTTTTGATGAAGTCTTTTTCGACAGGTTGAATATTTTTTTCGAAAGTTAGCACAAAAGGCGGGAAACCTTCCACGAATTGATCAATTAGTGTCACTTGAATTGGAATGAAAGGGAAAAACTAGTAGTAGATTTTTTTGTCGAAGAGGAGCGCACTTAAAAATACAGACAATTGCCAAAAATGAACGAATAAATTGTTTTGATGAAGAAAAATTGGTGCAATTCGAGAAATATTATTAACAACTCGGCGACCTTCAAAAAAGGATTTCTGGTAGATCGTTGAAATCGGAATTAAGCAAAACTAAATTAGCAATCTGGCGTGTTGCCGGATCGCCTTCCGCCATTACGATTGAACAATCTGCCTCGCGCAAAGCTAAGATATCATTCACGCCATCACCAGTCATTGCGACTGTTCGGCTGGATTTTTTGAGTGTTTGAATAATTAATTTTTTCTGATGTGGCGAAACTCGGCCAAAAATTGCCGTTGAAATTGCGATTCTTTTGAGTTCAGAATCTTTCACTTTTGAGCAATCAATATAGCTTTCAAAATTTGCAAAACCAGCTTTTTGGGCTATGTTTGAAACTGTAATCGGGTTGTCGCCAGAGATAATCTTGAGATCAATTTTTTGTGAGCGCAAATATTCGAGTGTTTCTTTGGCGCCTTCACGAATTGGATCGGTAATTTCAATCAGTGCGAGTTTCGAAATTTTTGTTGGTATTTCGATATTTTTATTGTCGATTTTAGATTTCGAAAACGCCAAAGCTAAAACGCGCGAACCACGAGAAAGAGCTTTATTTGCTTGTTCTAAAGTTTCTCCAAAAAAAGCATTTCTGGTGCGCCAAGAAAAAAATTGTTCCAACGCCAGAAATTTCCATTGAACCCCATTTTCGGTCGCTCGAAAACGGAATAATATTTTGAGCTATGTGATCTGTCTTTATTTTTGAAAATCGTTTACGGATTGCTTGCGCAGTCGGGTTATTGTCTTCACTGGAATTCATATAGACCGAAATGAGCTGATTAATTTCTTCGCTAGAAAACTTTTTCGAAAGATAATAGATATCTTCGACCTTCATTTTACCTTCGGTGATCGTGCCTGTTTTATCAAGACAAAGTGTATCGACGTGTGCTAGAGTTTCAACTGAATGCATTTCTTGAACGAGAACTTTTCGAAATCCGAGTTTAACTACAGCAGTCAAAAGAGAAGTAATTGTGAGTAAGGCAATTCCTTTTGGCAACATTCCGAGAAGTGGAGTTGATGTATAAATTACAGCGGTTTTAGTTGGTAGAGCTTTGATTAAAAGTGCCTCAAAAAATAGAGCTAGACCAAATGGTATAATGATTTTACTGGTGAAACCAGCAATTTTGTCGAGTGAATTGAGGATTCTTGAATTGATTGGCTTATGTGTCTTGGCTTCGGTCATTAGTTTTGATGCATAATTATCAGCACCAACATGCGAAACTTCCGCGAGAACTTTTCCAGCTATAAAAAAACTACCCGAAAGTAAAAATTGCGCCTTTTTCTTTTCAAAACTAGGTCGCTTTCACCGGTTAACATTGCCTCATTCGCTTCGGCAACACCTTTCAGAACGACAGCATCGGATGGAATTTGTTCGCCGGCAGAAATTTTCAAAATATCGTTTAGAACAATTTCTTCGGGTGTAATTTTTTGATCACGTGAAGAACGTACAACTGTAATTTTTTCTTTGCTCATCAGATTAAGCTTGTCTATCATTTTTTTGCGCGAATTTCGGTAGCGATTCCAGAGATAGCATTAAAAAAATAATTACTACAAAAAGATTAAATTGCTCCAGGCGCCAACCAAAGCTAAAAAGAACTGCAATCGTAAAAATTCAAGAAGTTAAAAAAATTGTAAAAAAACGTTGCGCTTAATAATTTCCCAAAGGCTATTTTTTTATTGTCAATTTTAAAAATCATTTACCAAGCCTTGCGAAATCTTTTTCGAACTTCGGTTGCGGTTAATCCATTCAATTTTTCTCGTTATCCATAAACTCTATTATAACATATTTTTATTTTTTTATAAAAAAAGTGGTAATATATATTATATGAATAAAGTTGCAGAAATTATTAATCAGACAATCAAGGAAAAAAATTTAACATTGAAGTGGAAGTTTCTTTGACACGGCCACGGCCAGAGTTTGGTGATTTTGCAACAAATATTGCTATGCAACTTTCAGGGAAAGCTTTCGAAAAAAATCCGCGCGAAATTGCTGATGTGCTTTTTAGGTGAGCTTTCGAAAAATGAAATTTTTGAAACAATTGAGGTTGCTGGACCTGGTTTTTTTGAATTTGAGAGTTTCGGCTAAAAAAACTTGAAAAAAATTGCTGAGTCATGATTTCAGTGGTCGATTTGGTTCAAATAATGATGGTGAAGGAAAATTAGCACTAATTGACGGGCCTAGTCCAAAATATGGCGAAACCTTATAGTGTTGGGCATTTGCGACCCGGGAATCAAGGTTGGGCGGCTAAAAAGTTGCTGGAATTTTTCTGGCTGGAAAGTGATCACAGATAACCATCTTGGTGATTATGGAACGCCTTTTGGAATTTGGGTTGTAGGTTTTTAAAATGTTTTCGAATGATGAAAAAAACTTGCTGAGCGCGGAGTTTATGAGCTTGGTGATGTTTATATTAAAACTAAAGCCGCAATAAAAAGAGCAGGGTGAAGGTGGTGATATAGAAAAACAGGCTGAAGAGTGGCTTTTGAAACTTGAAAAAGGTGATAATGAAGCGATTGAGTTTTCGAACAGATTTAAAGAGATTAGCCTAAAACATATTCATGATGTGATGGCACGCCTTAAAATTTCGACAGATTATGAATATGGCGAAGCATTTTTTGCGCCAAAAGGTAAGGCTGCTGTTAGAAAACTAATCGAGAGTGGTGTAGCTGTTCAAAATGAAGATGGTTCGGTAATCGTTCCTCTGGAAGAATATGGTTTTGATGTTCCACTTTTGGTTCAAAAAAGTAATGGTGCAGCACTTTACGCAACAAACGACCTTGCAACAATTTTATTCCGTGAAGAAGAATTTGCTCCTAATAAGGTTGTTTATGCGGTAGGCGCGGAACAACAATTTTACTTTTCACAAATTTTTGCAATGGCGAAAAAACTTGGAATTAAAACTGACTTATATCACCTTTGGTTTGGTGTAATTGATCAGTTAAATGAAGACGGTACACGCGAAAAAATGTCTTCGCGAAAAGGTGTTGTTTTGATGGAAGAACTTCTTGATAAGGCAGAAGAGCGTGCGCGTGAAATCGTAGCTGGTCGAGATGTTTCTGAAGAAGATATCAAGAAAAATTGCGCTTGGTGCGATTAAGTTTTCAGATTTTGCAGCTGATCGACGAACAAATATTCTTTTTCGATTGGGAAAAATATCTTTGCTTTAACGGGATTTTTCTGGACCGTATGTTCAATATTCGGCGGTTCGAGTAAATAATATTTTACGAAAAGAGCAGAATTTCGAATTGGTTGATTTTGAAAATTACGATTTCGAAGCTGAGAAAAAATGTAATTTTGCAACTTTTGGCCTTTCCTGAAACTGTAAAAATGGCAGCGCGAGATTTGGAACCGCATAAGATTTCGAAAATATCTTTTATGATTTGGCGCGTGAAATGAACCGCTACTATGAAAAAAACTCGCGTTTCGGATGTTTCTGAAATTGAAAAAAATCGGCACGATTAACACTTTTTAAAGAAAGTTTCGAAAAACTTTTTGCAAACGGTTTTAGATTTGCTTGGAATTGAAGTTCCGGAAAAAATGTAGTAATATTAAAAAATAAAAGAACTCGAAAGTAGATTCGGGTTCTTTTTGGTTTTTAGAAATTAATTTCTTTAAGGATTTTATCGATTTTGAGGCGAGTTCGAAGATTTGAACCTTTATTGACGATAAAAATAGTCGGCAATTGCAATTGGGGCCACCTTTTTTTCTAGTGTTTCGATTTCATTGAAGTCGCGGTCGTTGATTTCTGCTAAGCTCATTGCACGTTCGGGGCGGGAAGAAATTCGTTTGTGGCGCAAGTTTTTTGGTGGAACAAGTGCGATAACTTTTAGCTCGGTCGGGAAGTGTTTTTTAAGAATTTTATACTCTGTCCAGGTGTAAAGCCCGTCGGCGATAATGCGTTTTTGGCCGGATTTGATAAGATTTTTGAATTTGTTCTACGATTTTATTTACAACTACGTCTTTTTCCGAAATCTTCTCGCAATTTTGTGCGCATTTTTTTCTCGTTTTCTGGTGTGATTTCAAGATTTTGGTCAGTTAGTGCTTTAATTATAACACCGCCAAAATATACGCTAGGATAGCCTTTTTCTTTGAGATATGTGGTTACTGTACTTTTACCACTCCCAGCTAGTCCGACAAGTGCTATGATTTTTACTGAATTGCTCTTTTTTTTATTTTTGAGGCGCAAAATTTGGTTATTCATAACTGTTATTATAACATAAAATAAAAAGCCCCTCAAGTGAGAGGCTAATTTAGTTGATAGATTTTATGATTTTGAATTATTCGGCTTTACTTTTGATACGGAGGCCAAGAAGACCTGCGACGAAAGCGATAAGGCTGAATAATCCGAAGTTTGAAGTTTTCTCACCTGTATTTGGTAATACTTTCTTGGTGTCGGCTAGTTTGCTTGTAGCTAACGGTGCTACGTCCGTTGGTTGAACAGTATTTGTAGCAACTTTCACATCAGTTTGTGGTGATGTTTGAGTTGTTTGTTCTTGATGAACTACTACAGGTTCTACGATTTTTCCGTTATTGCGGCTTGCAGCAACTTTGAAAGTCATAGCATAGATACTGAAGTGATTGGTTTCAAAAGTAACCTTATCTGTATCTTGTTTGAACTTCAATGCCTGTAAAGTACCATCTGGAGCAACATAGTAAACATTTTCAACTGGCTTATCGGCAGAAAGACTTACTAGAACCATGCCGTTTGGCTGGATAGCTTTACCATTCGCGTCATATAAATGAATGTCGAAGGCCTTGTAATCTTTTGATTCAAGTGAGGTCGACTTGGTTTCTTCTACCTTGATATAGCTGACATTTTTGAGTGTTGCTTCTGAACCATGCACTTGAACGCTTCCAGCTTTGTTCGAAAGAACACGAGTATTGTTTGGGATGGCTGGGTTAAGTGTAGGCGTTACAGGAGTTGTCGGTGTTACTGGAGCAACTGGATTCTCACTTGGCTTCTCTGCTGGTTTCTCTGGTTTAGCAGGATGTGGTTGATCAGCTGGAACAGTAGGAACACTTGGTTGCTTGTCTGGCTTAGGCTGTTCGCTTGGCTTCTCTGCTGGTTTCTCTGGCTTAGCAGGTTGTGGTTGATCAGCTGGAACAGTAGGAACACTTGGTTGCTTGTCTGGCTTAGGTTGCTCGCTTGGCTTAACTTCAGGTTTTACTTGCTCAGCTAGTTTTTCAGCAGGGTTCTTAAACAAGAAAACGTAAGTATCGTAGGTCTCACCAAATAGATTGTATGAATGAGTTTTAGTTTTCTCATCATAGCGATTTGTTTCTTCACTTGGGAATCCTGGATAATAAAGTTCTTCTAGTTTTTTATCCTTAGTCAGTGTATAAACCTGGATATCTTCTTTCTTCTCTTTCGATTTGATACTCAAAGAGATACCACCACCTTGGAGAGTTCGATTTGTTCCGTAAGTTGGTTTTCCATTTTTATTAGGAACTTCATAGAAGATTGTATAAGCTTCGTAGTTCATTCCTTCCAACTCTGGAACTTTTACTCGAACAAGAGCAGGTTTAAACCTACTGTCCATATCTCCAAATCCGCTACCTTCAAATTTTATCTCTTTACCGTTTTCAAACATCGGATTATTGAAATTCGAATTAAAAGTATTTACTTTTATATGAGAGCCTGCATGAAGCAAGTCTGGTTCAGCTGTCCACCAACCGTAAGATGTTTTTTCTACATTTTCAGCAGGAAGTGGAGCCGCAAGGTCGTTGGTTGTTAGAGTAGGGCGACCTGTTCCGTTATTAAACCAACGTTTTGGCTGGTCAGTTCTATAAGGAATCTTTTGCAATCCAGCATTTTTAGCTGGTTCCACTGGTTTAGCGGGTTGTGGTTGCTCTACTGGTTTAACCTCTGGTTGAGGGTTTTCTGCTGGTTTTGGAGATGGAACGGGTGTTTCAGCTGGTTTATTTTCAACCGGCTTCTTCTCAACTGGTTTCGGCTGCACAGTTGGTTCAACTGTCTCCGCTGGTTTCGAAATTCCAGCAGGTTTTTCCGTTTCCGCTGGTTGCGGATCTTTCGTTGTTGGTTTTTCTTCTACTGGTTTATTTTTAGTGTAAATAAAATAGTATCGAAAAAGATTATCTCCTTTACCATTTTTGTAACCAGAACCACGCAAAGCATAGGCTGCATCATAACTAACTCTGACAACTTTTGGATCTGGGTCGATATCTGGATGGTCTGTAGTTGCTTTTACGACGTGGCTAAAAGTGTAGTCGGAAAATTTTTTTGCTGTTAGTATTCCATCTGCATCATCTTTATCGGTATCGAACCGTAATGATCTAACTGTTGCGTGTTCTGGACTATCAATCCTGGATTCAGTAGTGTATCCATATTTTTGGACACGATCAGCATCCAAGAAATCTGCTTGGACTTCGTATTCTCGATAAGTCCAGTCTGCTAAAGTAGGAAAGCCTTGCCCATTTGTTCCGGGAATTGGCGTGTTTAGAAGTTTATCAGCATCTATTCCAGAAAGAGCGTAAAGCTTTTGATTTGCTTCAGATACAATCTTGTCGTTCTCTTCTTTAGTCATAGACATGACTGCGCCAGCTTTGTATGCCAAATCTTCCGCCACCATCTTCTTCATCTCTTCAGAATCTGTTATAGGTTGTTCTGGTTCAGGCGTTATGATTGGCAGTCCTGGCTCGGGTAGCTGATTGGTTGGATCGACGTTGTATTTTTTCTCGATCTCAGCATTTTTCTTGTCCTCTGCGATGGCTTCATCTGTTCCGTTTGCAAGAATGTTGCCCTCGGTTGAAGGTTTTTCGACAGGCGCGGGCTCTTCTACTGGCTTTTCAGCAGGTTTCGAAACTTCTTTGCCTGGCTTTGGTTTTGGTTTAGCAATTGGATCGAGCATACTATAATCAACCCAGTTATTATTGGGTTTTGGTGTGAGTGTTGGTTGAATAGTTGGTCTCGCGGCAACATTTGGCTGCGGCGCAACGTTTTCCTCGGCATGCACCAAAGTTGGCACTACAGCACTAAGAGTGACAGCAGAGAAGGTAACAATACCTAGTTTAGTGAGTTTATTCATAATTTTTCCTCCTCAGGAATATAAAATTGCCTTTTTAGAAAAAGAAAAATCTCACCAAAAAAACAAAAAAAGAAAAAGTTTATGAATAAATCATAAAATCTTCAAACTTTTAATGTTCTTGATAAGATAAGACTACAAATTGTAATTATCTATCAACTGTTGTTTATTTTTAGCATAAAAATAATATTTTGTCAACTATTAGTAAATCAGAAACAAAAATATTGACAAAAATATTAAAAAAATATGGTTAACTAATAGGCAATTAATAAGTGGATTTTGGGAACAGAATTTAATTTATTAAGAACATTATTATTTCAAGGAGGAAAAATATGAAAAAAATGTTTTTTTCGGTAAAAACACTGACAGCTCGCAAAATTGATGCTATCCCAGGTATGATTGAATTTGATATTCCTGTTCATGGGGATAGTCGGGGCTGGTTTAAAGAAAATTTCCAAAAGGAAAAAATGTTACCATTAGGCTTCCCAGAAAGCTTTTTCACGGAAGGGAAATTGCAAAATAACGTTTCTTTCTCTCGCAAGAATGTCCTTCGTGGTCTTCACGCTGAACCTTGGGACAAATATATTTCTGTCGCTGATGAAGGTACGGTTCTGGGTTCTTGGGTGGACCTGCGGGAGGGTGATACTTTTGGGAATACTTATCAAACCATAATTGATGCTTCAAAAGGTATTTTTGTCCCACGTGGTGTGGCTAATGGTTTTCAAGTTTTATCTGATAAGGTTTCTTACAGCTATCTGGTTAATGACTACTGGGCATTGGAGCTTAAACCAAAATATGCCTTTGTTAACTATGCAGATCCGAGTCTGAATATCACTTGGGAGAATTTAACAGAAGCAGAAGTCTCAGAAGCAGACAAAAAGCATCCACTACTCAAGGATGTTAAGCCTGTTACTTTCGAAAAGGAGGAATTAAAATGATTTTAATTACAGGAGCAAATGGACAGCTTGGAAGTGATCTCGTGCGTTTATTGGATGAAAAAGGCGCGGAATATAAAGCTGTTACCATCGACGATATGGATATTACCAAAGTTGCTGATGTTGAAAAAGTTTTTGAACAAATTCAGCCAGATGTAGTTTATCATTGTGCAGCCTATACGGCTGTTGATATGGCAGAGGACGAAGGACATGATTTGAATTATCTTGTGAATGTTATTGGCACTGTAAATATTGCTAAGGCTACCGAAAAAAATACGGTGCAAAATTGGTTTATATTTCAACTGACTATGTTTTTAGTGGTAAAAAGCCAAAGGGCGAAAAATGGCATGTTGATGATTTTCAAGATCCACAAAATGAATACGGCCGCGCAAAACTTTTGGGCGAAGAAGCTGTGAAGCGGATTTGTTCGAAATTCTATATTGTGCGAACCTCTTGGGTTTTTGGTAAATATGGCAAGAATTTCGTCTTTACGATGCAAGATTTAGCTAAAACGAATAAAACGATTTCGGTGGTGAATGATCAATTTGGTCGCCCAACTTGGGCGCGAACACTGGCAGAGTTTATGGTTTTCTTGATCGAAAAATAGTTCAGCTTATGGTATCTATCATCTTTCGAACGATTCCGAAGATGGGATTTCTTGGTATGAATTTGCCAAAGAGATTTTTGAAAAATACTGATGTTGAAGTTTTGCCAGTAAATTCAGATGAATTTTTGACAAAGGCAAAACGGCCAGAGAATTCGACTATGGATCTCGAAAAAACTAAAGCGACCGGTTTTACTATTCCAACTTGGAAGGAAGCTCTTGAAGCTTTTAGAGCATAATAAAAACAGAATAGGCGGAAATTTCTGCCTATTTTTTTATGTTGATTTTTATTTAGTGGTATGATAAAATTTAAACATAAACTATTTAACGGGGGAAAAAGGAGTGGATAAAGAAAATGTTAAATCACCGTTTAAAGGTGATGGAAAAACTAAAAAAAGATAAATATCTCCAAGAAGCTTTTTATTTAAGATTGCTGTTGCATTCTTGGCTGTTATTTTAGCTTTTGGTGTTTATTATGTTATCACTAATTTAACAAAAGAAAGTAAAAATAAAGGTGATGTTAATATTGGTGGTCAAAAAGTAACATACGAAGAGCGAACTAAAAGCTATTCGGATTTTAAAGAATATATGAAAGGTAATCCGGCGGTTAAGATTCCTGAAGGATTAACCCTAGAGAAACATGTAGATGACTTGTTGATTCTTAATGCTGCTTTAAAAGCAAAAGCTAAAAGCTGTAATGTTAATGTTGATCTTTCAAAGAATAAGTATTTACCAAAAAATGCTAAAAATCTAAAAGAATTTCAGGTTAAGAATTTCGAAAACAGATACCTTAAGGAAGAGCTTGAGAACTGCGTAATTAGAAATAAGAGGGTTTTTAAAGTTGTCTATCTATACGATGTTCTTAATAGGAATGCTATACCTAATGACATGCGAGCTAAAAAAATTGAAGAGATTAAGAGTAAGTTAAATAAAGAATTTCTTCCATTGTTTAAAGCAGGTAAGCCAGCTAAAGAAATTGCTCAAAAGGCGAACAACAATAAATTGGCAGATGACTATAAGTTAGAAAATGAATATAAGAAAAAAATCCAGATGTTGATGATATTCATGCTCTATATATAGATTATAAAGGTACTTCTCAATTGCTCAATGGTGGTGCTCCAAGCTGGATTGGTGAATACAAACATGCAAAAGAATATTTTGATGACAACCTTAAGAAGAAAGGAGATTACTTTAAAGAAGTTGTTACGCTTGATAATGGTGAGATTGGTATCTATAGGCTGGAAGAGAATAACGGTGATTATATTAGCTGGGATGAGTTTTTAGAGAAAACTAAAAAAGATAATAATATCTCATTCGATTATAGTGTAGAAAGAAAAGCATACGCTGCTGATGGTCCTTTTGACTGTTCCTCAACTAACGGTACTGATAACCATAATATTTATTTTAATCTTCATATTGTAGATTCAAATACTGGTTTACCAATTCAAGGAGCTTCAACTACAGCCTATCAGAGTGAAAGCGGTACTGTTAACTGTGCTGTGACTGTTTCTAGGGTTTCAAACAGTAATGGTGATGTTTTGCTTTATGGTAACTGTATGGTTCCTGGATCAGATGTTTCTATTTCTGCTACAAACTATAAATATAAGTCCATATCTATGGATTGGGTTAAGGGTTCTAACGGTACTACGTATGCACCTCAGACAGTATATCTAGATCCAGATATCTACTATGATGAAGAAGTTACTAAGTCGAATGCAAAAACCTCTGGTGATGCTAACACTCAAGTTGCTGTAGGTGGCGGTGGATATAGTTCTAATTCTCGAAGCAATCCAAAAACTGCTCCAGTTGGAAGTACGGTTTCGTTTAAACATGAAATTAATGCTCATGTAAGCTCTAATAATAAAGAGGGTAGTGCTTCGCTAAATTGGAATTCCCAAGGTAATCATAGCGGCTTGTCGAATAGTGGAACTAAGGATTTAGGAAGTAGTTTTAGTGGTTTAGCTCATAGGCAGGTAGATTCATTCTTCGTTTCGAATTCTGACGTTGGTCAAGTTATTTGTGCGAATGTAAATGGTATTATTACACATAAGCCTAAATCAAAAGTGCTGTATGGATATAAGTATTACGGAAACAATCAATGGATCTCAGGAGACCCCTAGCATTCGATGGGACGCTGAAACTGAGCAAAATGTTAAAGTTTCGTCAACTGAATCTTGTGTTTATGTTCCATATGAATTTGACCTAATTCCTTGTATCAAAGCTGGAACTGCCAACTGTGGTGGTGTAGATATTCCACAAGAACCTGGCACCACAACACCAGTTACACCAAATATCACAGGTGAAGGAACACCAACTCCTCCAGGATCTCGTTGGGTAATCACTCGCTGGAAGATTCCTGGTAATTTCGAAGGCAATCCAGAAACACCAAAACAGCGCAAAGATAATAATAATAGCAATACTTGTTCGCACTATAATGGTGAATTTGGCGGACATGCAGCTGAATGTAATAGTGGTCAGACATCGACAGGTTCATTCAAAGGTAATCCACCAACAGTGATTGGAACGGATGGAATTACAATTCCAAATAATGCAGAAATTGGCTCGCGCTATTGTATCGGTCTTTCAATTTCGCCATACAAAATGAGTAAAGATGAAAGTCAAGGAGTGCAAAATGCCAAGGTTGGTCATGAATGGCGACATTCCGCTCCGATCTGTGTGCTTGTAGTTAAAAAAAGCCGAAAATGCAAATTTGGAGCAATGGTATTTATGCTCGTGGTGGAATTAAAACCAGCCGTTCAGACATTGGTGGAAAAACATTTGGTTCTTGGGTAGAATTCGAAGCGCTCGGCGGTAAACCGATTATTGGCTTCAAGACTGAATCTTCACAGAACACAAATAACTTGACTTTCCGAAATGGTATCAACAACGGTGGACGAAGCGCATCAATAGTAGATAAAGGAAGCTGGGGGGCTTGGGGAACTTCAAACAATGTTCAGGGCTTGATTAATTCAATCAAATCGCGCTATCCAAGTTCGAATGCTGCAAAAAAATGTTCGAGTTGAAGGAAATTCTGGAGCAAATGCAAACATTGGCGGATTAACTGGAACTGGTACGAATATTTACTACGGAAAAGATATTACAATTACAGGCAACATCGTCAATAGTGAACCAAAAAGCAAATGCTGGCGGACAATTTGCGCAAACGATTATTATTGCGGATAATATCAAGATTTCGAAAGATGTTACACGCGTGGATGCTTGGCTAATTGCTTCGGGTGAGATTAATACTTGTCCAGTTGGTAAAACTGATGTAAATGAAATAAACTGTGGCAAACTATTAGCTGTTAACGGTCCGGTTATTGCAAGAACGCTCAATTCTTGGCGAACAGCTGGCTCAAATCCAAACAATCGAGAAGAACCAGCTGAGACCTACAATCAGCGTGCAGATGTGTATTTGTGGGCATATGGTCAAGCAGGCGGCCCAGGTCGAATTATTACAACATACACTAAAGAACTTCCAGTGAGGTATTAAAATGAAGAAAATTTCAGTTTCGAAAAAATTCCACAAAGGCGGTGTTTCGATTTTCATTGTGGTGATTGTAGCGATATTAGTTTCGATTATGGCGGTGAGCTTTCTTCGAATTATGCTTCGCGATCAAGAGCAAGCCAGTAAATTAGATCTTTCTCAAAGTGCTTATGACAGTGCGCAAGCTGGGGTGGAGGACGCAAAACGCTTCCTCCACCGTTACCAGCAGGAATGCGGAAGTGGTACGAACCTTACAACGAATGATTGCAAAAATATGGCTACAGCGATGAATGCAGATAATACAACAGATTGTTATGTTTTGGCAACAGCAGGAATTGGTAAAAAAGGTAGTGAAACCCAAGTTCAAACTACGACTGGTGGAAATGGTACTTCGAATGATGCCACACTAAACCAGGCTTATACTTGTGTGAAGATTCAAAAAAATACACCAGATTTCTTGGGTAAAGTTGAGGAAGGACAATCTACAATTATTCCACTCAAAGGTTCGAAAGAATTTTTCGCAAGTTCGTATTAGTTGGCACAGTCAAAAGGATTTGACAGACAAAAAATAGTAACGTTACTCTGGATGAAATTAATACACCAATGACATCTGGTGTTGATAATAGCTTATTGCTTAGCCGAGAGCAATGGACACGGCGCACTAATTCACCAGCAATTTTGAAAACGCAATTCTTTGGCTATCAAGAAAATATTAAAAATCAAGGTGGTGTTTTGTCTGCTTTGGACAATAATTCATTCACTTCTGGAACTGGTTTAAGTGAAATTATGCTTTTCCCTGCCAGAGGAGTTGAAGCATCGGAAAAGCACTCATTACCACTTTTACGCCGTGGAAATGATGCGAATAAACGCACAAATAACATTAGTCCTGTTAAATGTGAAGAGAATATGACAACAACAGGGCGTGAATATTCTTGCTCAACCACTATTTCTTTAATGCGAAATGTTGCGAGAACGGATGCTGCATATATGCGATTGACGCCAATTTATCGTGGTGCAGATTTTAAAGCAGAACTTCTTGATGATAATAATAACTTAGTTTTCTTTGATGGCGTACAGCCAAAAGTGGACTCAACGGGGCGTGCAAATACACGATTCCGACGCGTGGAAAGTCGAATTTCTTTAGAGGATCAAAACTTCCCATTGCCAGAATTCGCTCTTCAACTTGAAGATGATGGACAACCACTTTGTAAAGATTTCTGGGTAACTAACAAGACTAACAGCGGAATGGATTGTAAGATTCCGTAGATATATTAGAACCTATAAAAGCTCGGTACTGTTCGAGCTTTTTTGGTTGGTAATTTTTTGAAAAAGTAAATTTAAGCGTTTTTTAAGTATAATTCGATATAATGATAATGTAGTATTGCTACAAAGGAGGATTTATGAAAAATACGACTAAAATATATTTAAGCAAACAAGGATTTAAAGAATTAAAAAAGAAAATTGCCAAACTAGAGCATGAGCAAAAAATGCTCGAAATGGAGCTTCGAGATGGCGATATTAAAGAAGATTTATTGAGACAGAATGATATTTTTGCGCGAATTGATGCAATTCGAAGTGAAATCAACGAAAAGAATTTTCAAATTCATAATGCTAAAATTTTGCCAAAAAGCAAGAAAAAAGGTTCAAAAGTTTCGATCGGTTCATTTGTGGAGCTTTTCGACCGCGCTACAGGGCGAATTATGAAGTTTAGAATTGTTGAAAGTGTGGAAGCAAATCCGCTTGCAGGGAAGATTTCGGCCGAAAGTCCGCTGGGTAAAAGTGTTCTTGGGCGAACGGTAAATGAAATCGTTAGCTGGACAGCAAATTCGCAAAACATGAATATGACACTTGTTGCGATTGGTTAAATCTTCAAAAAATAAGTAAAAGGTGTGTTATGCGCCTTTAATTTTTTTCAAGATATGCTATACTATTATAGTTATGCTTTTTAAAAAATATCTATGCTTTTAGACTATTCTATAGTGATGCTCGCGGCAGTTTCCATTGTCGGCAAAAATTTCTCGCTGTCGTAGTATTAAGGTTTCGCGAGAATTAATTATCTTGATTGAGGTAATTGCTATTTTGGGGATGATTATAGCTGTAATAGGTATGATGAATATTTCGTTTGTTGGTTTGAATTTGAAGGTTTTTGTGCTACTTTTCTTGTCTGGCATTTTATGGATAACATTTTCATTTATCTTTTTGTCACAAAAAAATCTTTCCAGAATATTGGCTCCAAAAATACGATTATTTCTTTTAGTCAATCAATTAGAATGACAGCTACGGGGGTTCTTTTTGCGCAAATGATTGATGAAAAACCAAAGAAACGCAGTGGATTTAATTATAAACAGTTATTTTTCAAACCATTAATGAGTGGTGGAATTGTAACTTTTAGTTGGCTAATTCAGTGTGTATTTTTATTTCGAAAGGAGGAAATAAATGGATATTTTACTTTTGGTGGTTGTTATAGTTTTAATAGGGGTTGTGATTTTTTTCAATCTGTTAGAATTAATAAAATTGCTCTTTCAAAAAAATGAAGATCAAAGTGTGAATTTGTTAAAAATGGATGTAATTGAGCTAAATAAGAGCTTAATTAAAAATGCGCGAAAAATCTTGACGTTAATTTAAATAATTTTTAATGAAAAAGTTTCAGAAAAGCTTGAGCGAAATAATTTTCAGTTGCAAAATTCTATGGCAAAACAGATTTCGGAAAGTTCGAAAATTGTTGAAGAGGTTTCGAAAAAGGCTAACAAAGTTGGATGAGACAAATAATCGTGTAGTGAATGTTGCAGATGAGTTGAAAACTCTTCAAAATGCGCTTCAAAATCCAAAACAGCGCGGAGTTTTGGGTGAATTTTATCTTGAACAGGTTCTTGAAAAATGTTCTACCACCAAATGCTTTTTGAAATTCAGTATAAATTTAAAAAAATAGCGAAATTGTTGATGCAGTAATTTTTTTCTTGATAAAAAAATAAGATTTTGCCGGTTGATTCAAAGTTTAGCTTGGAAAAATTATAATCGAATGATTGAATCGAAAGGTGAAGATCGAAAGATTTTTGGCAAAAAGTTCGTGATGATCTGAAAAAACGGATTGATGAAACTTCGAAATATATTAGGCCAAATGAAAATACAATGGATTTTGCGTTTATGTTTTATTCCGAGCGAGAGTCTATATTATGACGCTTTGACAGGTGTGGTTGGATCACAAGGTTCAGAACGTGATTTGATTGAGTATGCTTTTCGCGATAAGCACGTGATCGTAGTGAGTCCGACAAGTTTTATGGCATACCTCCAAACAGTTTTGCAAGGTTTAAAATCATTAAAAATTGAAGAGCAGAGCAAGGAGATTCAAAAGCGAGTTGCGCAATTAAACACGCATATTTCGAAATACGAAGATTTGATGCAACGGCTTGGAAAAATCGCTTGGAACAACGGTAAATCATTTTAATAATGCGCATAAAGAACTTGGAAAAAAATTGATAAAGATGTTGTGAAGATTTCGGGTGAAGGAAATGAATCTGGTGTTGAGCCGCAACTACTTGATAAACCAATAGAATAAAAACAAAAAATAAAAGAGCGAACTTTCGAAATTCGCTCTTTTTGAATGATTATTTTTCTTCTTTTTGAGTTCCTTTTTCGATAAGTGTCTGCAAGAGGAAGCCAAGGATTCCACCAAGTAATGCTGCACCAATGTAGATCGCAATTGCAAAAAGGAACATTTTGTCCAGTGATTGTGAACGCTTGAAGTGAAAATGCAATTGCTGGGTTGATAATTGCCGAACCTGATACGAAATTTGCAAGTGTTCCGGCAATCAATAGAGCTACGAATAGTGAGCCACCGATTCCAATTGCTTTTGCGGCTGAGCTTTTCTTTTTGTCTGATGTGATTGAGGCCACAGAGAACGCAAAGATAAATGAGCCGATTAGTTCTGAAATAAGAATAAGTGATTCTTTATCTTTTGGAAGTGGTGCTACGGCGAAAATTTGAGCTTTTTGTTGTCCGTATAGTGCTGCCTGTTGTGAAACTTCTGGAGCGTTTGAAACAAAAGCGTTCATAAGCATAAACACAACCATTGCGCCCAAAATTTGAGCAACGATATAGAAAATAGCTTTAAGGGTGCTAATTCGGCGAGTTACCCAAGCGCCAACTGTGATTAGTGGATTAACGTGAGCGCCACTGATTGCGCTGGCGATCAAAACGATAGTTGAAAGCGTAAATAGAACACTTACAGGTTGACCTTGACTTGCAAGTACGCTGGCTGCAAGCAAGAATGTTCCAATAAATTCAAGCACAACTGCTGCAATGAAAGATGGTTTTGAAACTTCTTCAAGCGAAAAACCTTTCTTTTTTGATGCATTTTTTATAGTAGTTTTACTACTTTTTCAATTTTTTGAAACTTCTGTTACAGCTTTTTGTTAGAGCTGGTTTTTGAAGATTTCTTTGAATTGGCTTTTTTTGATGCCATTTTTCCCTCCTTAATTTAAATTATAACTCTATTTTACCATAAACTTTTTAGAAAATGTCAAAAATCTGATACAATAGAGATATGGCTTTATATGTAAAACAAGATGATAACCGAACGGAATTGCAAGAAAAAATTGCGGCCGAACTGCGTGAAAAACAGATTAAAAATTCGCTTGGTGAAGGTGGATTTGCACCCGAAAATAAACGTGAAATCACTCAACCAGAAGATAGTGTGTATTTTGAAGGAACTAAAGAAACTACCAGATTAGCATTTGTTTGGCTTTTAGTTTTATTGGCGGTTTTAGTGGCGCTTGGGCTTTATGTTTGGGTGGCGGCTCAGAGGGTTTAAATTTTTGAAAATCGACAAAAAATTACAGATATGGTATAATTAAAAAAATAGCTATGGAACAGATTCAACAGACTAGAGATGAACTTTTGGCTGAACTTAAAAACGCTTGAAAAATCCGAGTGATATCTTGAAGTCGCCAAAAAAATTAAGGAACTTTATAAAATTATTCCAACTTTACCTAATGAACAAAAGGGAGAGTTTGGTGCGAAAGTGAATAATTTGAAAAATGAAATTCAAGCTGAGCTTTCAAAAATTCTTGAAGAAAAAGAAAATGCCGAGATTGAAGAGATTGATATTTCTGCACCTTTTGCGGAAAGCTCACGAGAAAAATTGCTGAAAAACCACGACTTTTGAGTGCGAAAAAATGGGTCAAAACACCCACTTCAAAAAGAACTTGAAAAGGTGGTAGATATTTATACGCGAATGGGATTTGAGGCAATTGAATCTCGCCAGATTGATAACGATTGGAATATGTTTGGTGCATTGAATTTTCCAGAAAAATCACCCAGCTCGTGATGGTTATGACACTTTTCGAACAGAAGAGAATTTTATTCCGCCAGCTCATACTTCAACGATGCAGAACCGCGTTTTAAAGCATGGCAAAAAACAGCTTGAAGAAGAAGGTCGAATTGCTCATGTTTCTTATGGGCGAGTTTTTTTCGAAATGAAGATTTAGATGCAACACATGAACATACATTTTATCAATGTGAAGGTGTTTTTGTGAGTGAAAATGCGAATTTGGCACAAATGCTTGGCACGCTCCACGCTTTCTTCGAGGAATATTATGGCCAAAAATTGGAAATTCGAACCCAGCCGGGATATTTTCCTTTCACTGAACCGAGTCTTGAATTTTTGATAGAAAAGCCAAAAGCGCTTGGTGGTAAAAAAGGTGAGTGGCTTGAAATGCTTGGTTGTGGAATGATTCATCCGAACGTTCTTGAGGCGGCCGGGATTGATTCGAAAAAATATCGTGGATTTGCTTGGGGTGGTGGAATAGAGCGACTTGTGATGTTGAAATATGGAATTTTCAGATATTCGATTTTTTTCGAAAGTGGAAAAATTGGAATTTTTGAGGGAGTTTTAAGGAGTAAAAATGATAATTTCAGTAAATTGGCTTAAAAAATTTGTTCCGAATTTGCCAGAAATTGGTGAGCTTTCAAAATTAATCGGCGCGCGTTTAGTTGAGATTGAAGGTGTTGAAAATTTAGGTGAAAAAAATACAAAGATGTAATTATCGCGAAAAGTAATTTCGGCGGAAAAGGTTGAAAAATTCCGATCATTTGAATTTATGTAAAAATTGATGATGGCGGTGTGCGAAAAAGATATTGAACGCGATGAGAATGGTTTTATTCAAGTTGTTTGTGGCGCACCAAATGTGCGAGCTGGTATTTTTTTGTAACATGGCTTCCGCCAGAATCGATCGTACCAGAAACTTTTGGTGGTGAAAACTTTAAGCTTGGTGCGCGAAAATTGATGGGCAATATGAGTAATGGTATGATTGCCAGCCTTCGTGAACTTGGTTTGGGTGATGAGCACGATGGAATTCTTGAAGTTTCGCCGGAGGTTTTTGAAAACGGAATTCAAGCTGGCGATTCTTTTGCGGAAAAAGTTCGAATTGAACGATTTTTACTTGAAGTTGAAAATAAAAGCTTAACACATCGACCAGATTGTTTTGGGATTGTCGGTTTTACTCGTGAGGTTGCGGGAATTTTGGGTGAAGAATTTGTTGAACCAGAATTTATCAAAGGATTAAACTTCGAAGGTATTGAAGATCAAAAAGATTAATATTGAAATTCAAAAATCATAAAATTTGTGAACGCTACACCGCGGCAATTTTTGATATTTCGAATATTTTGAAAAATCCAAATTTGACGATTGAAAAAAACTTATATTTTTGCGTTCTGGAATGCGACTGATTGATGAAATTACAGATTTGGCGAATAAAATCATGTTCGAAACTGCTCAACCACTTCACACTTTTTGATCTTGAAAAAAACTTGAAAAAAATTAAATGGTTCGAGTGATATTAAAATTGTTGTTCGAAACGCTTTCGAGGGTGAAGAGCTTGAACTTTTAGATGGCAAAAAAATCAAAATGAACGAAAAAGACATCGTAATTGCAACTGGCGAAAGTGGTAAAATTGCGATCGCATTGGCTGGTGCGATGGGTGGAATTTCAACTGCGATTGATGAAAAATACTTTCGAAGATTCTGGTTGAAAGCGCAACATTTAATCTTTATAATTTACGAAATACCCAAATGCGACACGGAATTTTCAGTGAGGCGATTACGCGTTTTACAAAAGGAATTCCGCAGATGCTTTCGCGAAAAGTCCTTGATTTGTTTGCTGAAAATATTTTTAAGCGATAGGAGGTAAAAAGTTTAAGTTTGGTTGCGGATTCAAATGATAATAATTATCGAGAGCAACTTAAAAATTTCAGTTTCGAATGATGAGATTAATCGAGTTTTGGGAACTGATTTTTCGAACGATCAAATTCACCGAACACTTGAAAATGTCGGAATTTTAACTGAAAATGAAAATTCTGAAACTTTTTTGGTACCATTTTGGCGAAACGATCTTCACATTAAAGAAGATTTGATCGAGGAAGTTGGCCGATTGAATGGCTATGATAATATTGCTTTTACAGCTTCCAGCACGAACTTTTAAGGCAGTTAAAAAAAGCTAAAATTGATTTGCTTTCAATCTGAAATTCGTGAAATTTTAACTGCTGGTGGCGCAAATGAGATTTTGACTTATAGCTTTATTCATGGAGATTTGCTTGAAAAAAAGTTGATCAAGATTCGCAAAAATTCATATAAAAATCGTGAATTCAATTTCTCCAGACTTGCAATATTATCGCCAAACTTTAACGCCAAGCTTGCTTTCGAAAGTTAGTCAGAATATTCGCGCAGGTTTTGGTGAATTTGCAATTTTTGAAATGAATAAAAATTACTGAAAAAAATCACTTGGTTTTGAACGAGGAGAATGTTCCGATTGAACAGAAAAAAAGCTTGCTTTTGTGTATGTGAATAATAAGGGTGAAAAATGCATTTTATCAAGCAAAGAATTATGTAGATTTTTTTGTGTAAAAAAACTTGGAGTTGAAGTCGAATTTTCAAAAATTTAATCTTGAAAAAAATCTTCGCTTTCAACCGAATTTGAATCAAAACGATCGGCGGTGATTGAGATTCAAAAATAATGGCAAAAAAATAACTCTTGGCGTAATTGGTGAATTTAAAAAAATCTGTTCAAAAATCGCTAAAAATTACCAGAGGCGACTTCCGGTTTTGAGCTTGATTTAAATATCTTATTGGAAAAATTTTGGCTGGCTCAAATGTGAAAATAAAGAATTTTTCAAAATTTCAATCTGTTGAGAGAGATATTTCGATTAATGTTGATGAAAAACGAGAATTTTCAGAGATTTTTAATATTTTCGAAAATATTTCTGACAAGTTTGAGAATGTCGAAATTGAAGTTTTGCCGATTGATATTTTTAAAAATAGTGATAGGACGAAAAAAATATTTCGATTCGATTCAAAATTACACCTTTCGAAAAAACTTTGACTGGTGAAGAAATTCATGAAATTGTTAAAAAAATTGAAGAATTAGCACAAGATAATGGTGGAAAAATAATTTAGGAGGGAAAAATGGCTAAGAAAAAACAAGATTCACTACAAACTAGTACGCCCGCTTGGCAACGGTATTCAATATGGGGTATTCTAATTTTAACAGTAGTTTCAACAGTAGCGCTTTATGCTTCATCATTTTTGCAAACTCAAAGTCATTATGATGAGCAGAAAAAACAGTCGCAAATTTTGAAAAAATATCAAGAATATCAGAAAAAAGTTGAAGCTCAGGCAAAAGAACTTTCGGCGAAATATTATGATAGTTTTAAAGAATATGAAAAAGCGGCAGTTGCATTTAATGCTGCAAGTGTAAAAGAGCTTTCGAAAAAAAGGATTTAAAAAGAGGGTGACGGAGAAGAATTTAACGATTCAACAACGAAATTCCAAGCTTATTATATTGGGTGGAAACCTGATGGTGTTGTTTTTGATGGAAGTTTTGAAAAAGGTGCTTTAAAATCGCCAGCAGTTTTTCATAAAGATGGCGAAAAATGGGGTTTGATTGAAGGTTGGAGTGAAGGTTTGAAAGGTATGAAAGTTGGTGGAATCCGTGAATTGACGATTCCGTCAGATAAAGCATATGGTACGCAAGGTTCAGTCGGAAATGAAGATTCTTCGAAAAAAATATTGGGCCAAATACACCTTTGAAATTTATTATAATGTTGATCCCAGAGTTCAAAGAAATCCCACAACCAAATCTTGAAGGGATTCAATAATGACTGATTTGGTAATTATTGGTTCAGGTCCTTCAGCTTTAAGTGCTGCAATTTACGCGGCACGCGACGGTTTAAGTGTGCAAGTTTTTGAAAAAGCTGCTTTTGGTGGAATCGCTACAACTTCAGATTTAATTGAAAATTACCCAGGATTTAATGATGGAATTTCAGGGCTTGAACTTTCGAAAAAAATGCGAATTCAGGCAGAAAAATTTGGTGCAAAATTTGATTATGGCGAAGTTTTAGCTTTCGAAAAATAAAGAAGATTTTTGTCGAGTTGAATATTGATGGCGATAATTTTTATTGCAAAGACGGTTTTGATTGCAACTGGAAATTCCTATCGAACGCTTGGCCTGCCAAGAGAAGAAGAATTTTTTGGTCGCGGAGTTCATACTTGCGCAACTTGCGACGGTCCGTTTTATGCCGGAAAAGATTTGATTGCTGTGGGGGGTGGAAATTCAGCGATAACCGAGGCTTTGTTTTTGAGTCGATTTTCGAAGGTTAAATTGTTGGTTCGTGGAGAAATATCAGCACAGGAAGTTCTTCAGAAAAAGGTTATTTGAAGCTGTTGAAGAAGGGAAAATAGAAGTTTTCTTGAAGGCGGAAATTCAAGAATTTTTGTTCGAAAAAAACAGATTTGGGCGAAAAAAATTGTGGGTGCGCGAGTTTTACAAAAAAATTGAAGATGGCGAAAAAGGTTTTCGAGATTCCAACAGCTGCAATTTTTTTGAATTTATCGGTTTATTGCCAAATTCTAATTTTGCAAAAAACTCTGGTGTTGAAGTTAATTCTCGCGGAGAAATTATCGTTGATGAAAGTTTTTCAAACAAATTTGCCAAGGATTTATGCGTCTGGCGATATACTAGAAAATGCACAAAAAGCAAATTGTAGTGGCGGCATCAACTGGGGCACAGGCGGCAATTAAAATTTCGGATTTCATTCATAGTCAAAAATAGGGTACAACGCCCTATTTTAATTTTCGAAAAAAATAAAAAGTGAAAAAAATATCTTTTAGCGTGATATAATGGAAACAATGAAGAAATTAGTAATTATTGATGGAAAAAAAGCGTATTTTATAGGGGTTATTACGCTATGAAAAAAATTTAAGTCTTGAAGATGGCACGCCAACGGGCGGAGTTTATGGATTTGCAAGTCTGGCTTTCGAGGTAATTCGAAAACTTAAACCAGATTATGTTGTGGTGGCATGGGATAAAAAAAGGGAACTTCGACTGCGAAAAAGGAGCGCGATTTACCCTGAATATAAAAGCTGGTCGAAAAAAAGCACCAGATGATTTTTATGAACAAATTCCGCTTTTGAAGGATTTTTTTAAAGACTTTTAGGTTGGCCACTTTTTCGAAACCGATGGATATGAGGCTGATGATATTTTAGGAACTTTAGCGGTTCAAGCGAATAAACTTGGGGTTGAAGCGAATCTGATCACATCTGATTTAGATATGTTGCAATTGATTGATGAAAACACAAAAGTTTTTGCAATGAAGCGAGGTTTTTTTCGGATATTGAGGAATTTGATCTCGAATATTTCGAAAAAAATATGGCTTAAAAACAATCACAGTTCCTTGATTTAAAAAGCTCTTCAAGGTGATTCGAGCGATAACATACCAGGTGTTCCTGGGATTGGTCCAAAAACTGCAACACAACTTTTAAAATGAATTCTTCACGTTGGAAGAGATTTATGAAAAATCTCGAAAAGATTAAAGCCAGCTTGGCGAAAAAAACTTGAAGAGGGAAAAGATTTAGCGTTTATGAGTAAAAAAAGTTGCAAAAGATTTTTCTTGATGCACCGGTTGAGATTGATTTTTGATGCAGCAGATATTCGAAATTTTGATTACGAAAACGTCTTGAAAGAACTTCGAAAACTCGAATTTAACTCTTTTGGTACGAAAAATTCCAAAAAGAAATGAAAACTGGAATGCCACAAGTTAAGGATGAAAAATCAAATTGGACTTTTTAGCGAAGAAGAAACGGAAAGTTTTTCAAATGTCGAAATTTTGCCGGAAATTTCAGCGGAGGATTTTTTTGCAAAAAAGCAAAGTTTAGTGTTTTTGATTTTGATGAAAATCGGCGGGAAATTCTGGTTTCAAATTTCGAAAAATCTTGCAAAAGTTTGATTTGGTAGATTTTTCAAAGTTTGGCCGAAATTTTTGAAAGTACAAAAACGGTATTTTTTTAATTCAAAAAAATACTTTTCATAAACTTTTTGAGGTGGGCGAAGAGTTTTGCGGTTGGAGCGAGATTTATGATATTGAACAGATGGAATTTTTATTAAATGCGTTAATTCGCGATAAAACTTTGAGCGGAATTTTTGGCGAAAAAGTTGATGAAAATGATTCGAAAATTCGTATTTCTGCGATGCGGATAATTTTTGAACAGCAATATAAAAAAAGCTTGAAAAATTTGCCAAAAATTCGTGAAGTTGCCGAAAAAAATTAGATTTTCCGATGAGTAAAGTTTTGTTCAAAATGGAAAAAGCTGGCGTTGAGATTTGTCCTGATATTTTTGAAAAAATGAGTGTTGAATTTGCGGGCGAGATTTCGAAAATTGAAAAAAAGAAATCTTTGAAATTGCTGGCCGAGAATTTAATGTAGCGAGTCCACTTCAGCTATCAAAAAAATACTTTTTGAAGATTTGAGGGTTACCAACGAAAGGAATTAAAAAAATCGAAAAAAATGGTTTTTCGACAGGTCAAAAAGAGCTTGACAAATTGCGAGAGTTTAGCCCGATAATTGAGAAAATTGAGCAATTCCGTGAGTTTTCGAAATTGAAAAATACTTATGTTGATGCCTTACCAAAACTTGCGGACAAGAATAATCGCATTCACAGCACTTTTGCACAAGATATAACGACAACGGGGAGGCTTTCTTCAAGCAATCCAAACTTGCAAAATATTCCAATTCGTTCTAAGCTTGGGCGACGGATTCGCGAAGGCTTTATTGCGAAAAAAGGAAAAACTTTAGTTTCGGCGGATTATTCGCAGTTTGAATTGCGACTTGCGGCGGTGCTCTCTGGTGATCAGGTTTTAATTGAGACTTTTGAAAATGATCTGGATATTCACGCAAAAACGGCTAGCGAAGTTTTTGGTGTTGAAATGAGTAAAATTTCGAAAGAACAGCGGCGAGTTGGTAAAATTATTAATTTTAGCGTGCTTTATGGTGTGGGTGCACATAACCTTTCGAATACGATTGGTGTTGGTTTTGGTGAGGCGAAAAATTACATCGAGGAATATTTTAATGCGCATGAGCCGATTCGAAAATTTATGGATGAAACTTTAAAAAACGCGAAAGAAGTTGGTTATGTTGAGACTTTCTTTGGGCGAAGGCGACCTACACCAGATGTAAATTCGAGCAATTTTATGGTTCGCGAGATGGCTAAACGTGCAGCGCAAAATATGCCAATTCAGGGAACCGAGGCTGATTTAATGAAGCGTGCGATGTCGGCGGTTGATAAAAAAATTACGCAAGCTGGCTTGGGAGAGCAGATTTTACAGATTCATGATTCAATTTTAGTGGAAGCTTCGCCAGAACTTGCCGAAAAAGTTGCGGAAATCTTAAAATGTGAGATGGAAAATGTAGCACCAGAGTTGAAGGTCAAGTTGAAAGTTGATGTTTCTATCGGTGATAGTTGGCTGGCGATTTAAATGTAGTTTTCGGAAGCTTGATTTTTAAAGTGCTTTTGGTTATAATTAAGGTATTGAAAATGTTTTTAAAATTTTGGAGGGATAAAATGACTAAACATAAAATTTTGTTTGGTGTAGTTTTGTTGATTGCGGTTGTGAGTTCTGGTTTTGAATGTAGTGCAAGTGATCAAAAAAATAAAAATGATATAAATGCAATAAAAAGCTATGTTGGTTCGGTTTGTGGTGATGAAATGATCAAGAAATATAACGATCTTGGTTATAATAGTACGAAGGAAAAATTATCCAGAAAAAAAGCTAAGGCTATTAGTGAAGAGGTTTTCGAAAAAGTTGATAACGAAAAAAGATGTGAATTGTGTAACAATTCGTTTTTAGCTGGTACAAATAACCAAGAAGAAGCTTATAAAAAGCTTGAAGCTTTTTGTAAACAAGGGCGAGAACCCAAGTTTGAAGATTAAAGGTGTTGGAAGTCTGGAAAAGATGTCTCCATCGAATTTAAAATTGAATAATGTCGGAGATGTATTTTAATGATTAAGAAAAATATAGGTATTTTTGCTTTTATTTTTTTCTCTATTTTTATATTATTTGCTTTTTTTCAAAAATGCTAGTGCGGCTGTTCCATCGAGCGTTATCGATCAACTTACCGATGCTTGTAGGGGTGGGTGGATTATGGAGAAGAATTTTTGATGGTAGTGAATCTAAATTTGAAAAAAATATAGTGGAACTAATAACTTTATTACTACAAACTGGATTTCTTCTGATTGGGATGGAAACAATGTTATTAACTCGGTTTATAATAAGAATGATTTTAAGATAAGTAAGGAAAAATAGAACCTTTTATTTTTAATATAGCAGGAGTTTCTTGTCTTAACCAAACTAAATCTGGTTCTGCAACAAATGTTAGGATTCAGAATGGTGTTGGTGATTCTTGGATGCTTGAAGGTGGTGCAGTTTTTGGATATGCCGGGCAGGGTTCAGTTCATAACTTTAGTCTTGGTCCTGGTCAAATTGGGCGAATTGGTGTTTTTTTGAAGTTAAAATCAAAGAGTCTGAAATTGAAAAATTACAGGATGGAAAAAAATTATAAGTTTTGATGTTAATCAATGTGCTGCTGGATATCCGGGTTCAAATTATTCGGCGGGACTTGATGTTGTTCAGATACCTGCTGTTGCTCCTGGGTTTTGCTATCGTTTTACTGCTCAAGTAAAAGTTAAAGCCCCTGTAAAAATTCAAGGTTGAAAAATCAACTAAAGCGGCGGTTTTGAATTCGAATCAGTGGCTCAATTCGAATGATAGTCGTTTTAAAACAAATGGTCGTCGAAAATCCGCAAACCGCAAAAGTTGGCCAGTGGGTCTCGTTCAATCACAAAGTTACAGCAAAAGATTTTTAATCGAGGTAATGTTTCTGGTCGCGCAACATATAATACTACGCACGACACAGGCTCTGGATATCAAACCACAACGAATTATCGCGGGGAATTTAGTTGGTATCGACGAGGATGGCAGGGACAACTTGATATAATTAATCAAGGAAAAATTTCAGATAGCGTTAATGCGACTAATCCAGAAAATGAAGTGATTCGAATCACTCGTGAGATGGCCGGAAAAACAATTTGTTCGCGAATGAACTTTAAAATTTGGGCTGGCGATATTGATAACGTAAACCGATATCAAAGTGTAACAGATGAAGCTTGTGTTTATGTTCCGTATGAATTTGATATAACGCCTTGTGTGCGAATTGATAAAATTCGAAATTGTTCGGGTGGTGATTTAGATATTCCAGTTGATGGAAAAATTCCACCAGATCCGAATGATGGTGAGGAAATTCGAATTCCAGAAGATGGGACAGTAACTTCGAAAATTAGATACAAGGTAACAACTTGGCGAGTTTCAGCGGATAAAGAAAACTTTTTAACTAGGGGAATAATAAGCGAGATAATGAAAATGGCGACACTTGTGCGGCTTCAAATTATTATTATCAAGATTATCAAGGTGTTCAAAATTGTCGTGTCGTGCGAGAAGATAATTCTGGAAAAATCTTACTCAAGAGATGTAAAAAGTGGCGGATTATATTCCAGAAATTGAAGATGGGGTTGAAGCTGGAACTAGATATTGTGTTGCGCTTTCGATTTCACCCTACAAAATGACAGCAAATCAAACGCGTAAACAACAAGCGCAGAATACTCGACAATGGCGACATAGCGCTCCAATTTGTATCAAGGTTGTGAAAAAGCCAAAAGTACAATTTTGGGGAAATGGTGTTTATTCAAAAGGCAGGAATTCGCACGAGTTTGTCTTCAACTAAACAGGGGCTTTTTGGCTCTTGGGTTGAGTACGAAGCACTTTCAGCGGTGAAAATTCGAGATTTTCGAACAGAATCTTCGCAAAATACAAGAAGATTAGCAATAGAAGACTATACTTCGACAGGAATTTTTGGCCAAGGTCGTTCGAGCATTGATTCGATAATTGCAAGTATCTCAGCAAAAATTCCACGAAGAAATATTGACAACACGAATCTCTCAGTGGAAGTTTTAAATGGAGATAATGAAACTTTGCGAGCTGGAATTACGGCAGATAAACAAACGCGTGTGATTTATGGTAAGAATATTCAAATTGCGAACAATATTGTAAATGCAGACCGTATCGTAAATCGTGATTCTGATTTTCGACAGATTATCATTATTGCGGATGGTGATATTACGATCAACCAAAATGTAACGCGAGTTGATGCTTGGTTAATTGCACGTGGAACGATCAATACTTGTGTGGTGAATGGTGCTCAGAATGCGAATAATGTAAATACTCAAAATTGTGATAATCAGTTGCGAATTCGCGGTGGAACGATTTCGGATAGTTTGAAATTATGGCGAACGGCTGGTTCTGACGGAAAAACTCGAGATAAGCTTACGAGTCCAGCGGAGATTTTCAATCAATCGGCAGATACATATTTGTGGGCACAAACTCAATCTGGCGGTGAGGGTAAAATCGTGACAACTTATACAAAAGAACTTCCAGTGAGGTATTAATTATGGTGAAAATGATTAATTTTAGAAAAGGTGGTATTTCGATTTTTGTCGTGATTATGGTGAGTATTTTGGTTTCAATTATGTCGGTGGGTTTTTTGCGACTTATGTTAAGAGACCAAGAGCAGGCGAGCAAGCTTGATCTCTCGCAAAGTGCTTATGATAGTGCGCAAGCAGGAATTGAAGATGCAAAAAGATTTTTGCGAATTTATCGTGGAGCTTGCAATGGTAAAGCAGTAGGAAATAAGGTTTTTGAAGGTAGAACTTATGACTGTGATGCAATGCATCGAGCAGTTCAAGGGGGTGATTGTTATACTTTGGCGACTGCTGGAATTGGTGTGAATGGTGCAGAAACAATTATTCAAACCACAAACGGAACCGGTGGCACAAGTAATGATGCAAATCTCAACCAAGCTTATACTTGCGTAAAAATTCAAATGAATACGGCTGATTTCTTGGGTCGAGCCAATGAAGGAGCGCCTTCAGTTGTGAGTTTGAGAGGAGTTTCTGGATTTAATCAGGTGAAGATCAGTTGGCATTCGAAAGAGAATTTAGCTAATGGTACAAATATTTCGCTCGATTCAGTGAATAATCTAAATATGCGACCAGACTTCATTAAAAATTGGCGTTCGAAAAACCGCCCAGCGATTATCAAGGCTCAGCTTTATGGTTATGTTCCGGGAAATCCAAATTCTTCAACAAGTATGGATACGCCGTATTCTGACGATGGAAATGGTTCAGCGGAGATGTTATTATATCCTGCGAATGGATCGGACTTAAAAAGTTTCGAATAATTCAAATTTACCAACTGTTCGCCGAGATGAAAATTCTTCGAACGCAACAACTGACTATACTTTTACAAGATGTTTAAATCGGCTTGATGCTTCCTCGAATACTTATGCTTGCGAAATGGTGATCAATATTGGGCGTGAGGTTTCAGTAAATGATATGGCTTATTTGCGATTAACTCCGATGATGAATGAGGCTGATTTTAAGGTTCAGCTAATGAAAAACAGTGCAATAGTTGATTTTTAATGGTTCACAGCCGAAAGTTGATTCGACTGGTCGTGCAAACACGCAATTTCGAAGAGTTGAGGGGCGAGTTGGATTTCATGATACAAACTTTCCAGTTCCACTTTTCTCAGCTCAAACTGAGGGAAGCGAACCAATCTGTAAAGATTTTTCAACAACCAAAATTAGAAATAGCGGATTGGATTGTAGAATTTAAGATATAATAAAATAGCCTTTTGAAAGGCTATTTTATGTTGCTATTTTGCGTATTCGATTGCTCGGGTTTCGCGAATTATATTAACTTTGATTACACCAGGATATTGCATTGTACTTTCAATCTTATCAGCAATATCGCGTGCCATTTTGATCGCAGAAAGATCGTCGACAGTTTCGGGGGCTACAATTACACGGATTTCACGCCCAGCTGAAATTGCGTAAGCTTTGTTAATTCCCTTGAAGCTGGTTGCGACATTTTCGAGTTCACGCATTCTTTCGACAAAATTCTCAGCTGAAGCATTTCGTGTTCCTGGTCGGGAAGCACTCATTGCGTCGGTGATTTTAACGATAATTGCTTCGACAGTTGTCGCTTCAACATCTTCGTGGTGAGCGGCGATTGCATTCACTACGCGTGGATCCATTCCGTATTTCTCAGCAAGTTCAGCGCCAATTTGAGCATGTTTGCCTTCGATTTTATGTGTAACGGCTTTTCCGATATCGTGGAATAATGCGGCAGTTTTTGCAATTTTTAATATTTGCGCCGATTTCTTCAGCAATTAAACCTGCAATATTGGCCATCTCAGTTGAATGCTTGAGAACATTTTGGCCATAGCTTGTTCGAAATTTAAGCTCCCCAAGAAGTCGTAACATTTCGCGGGGAAGTCCAGAAAGTCCAACTTCGCGCGCTGCATCTTCGCCGGCTCGATTGATTTCTTTATTAATTTCACGTTCGGCTTTTTCAACAACTTCTTCAATTCGAGCAGGATTAATTCTTCCATCTTTCATGAGTAGCTCGAGAGAGAGTCTTGCAACTTGGCGACGAACTGGATCGAAACTTGAAAGCACAACCATTCCCGGTGTATCATCAACAAGGATGTCAACACCAGTTTCGCGCTGTAAGGCTTGAATATTTCGCCCCTCTTTACCAATAATTCGACCCTTCATTTCGTCGTCGGGAAGTTTGAGTGCAGTTACAGTTCTTTTTCAGCAGTCACTTCGCTTGAGATTCTCTCCATCGCTGAAACTAAAATTGCTTGAGCGCGCTCTTCGGCATCTTCGGTGGCATTTTTGAAGTTTTGCAACGAGATTGATCATATCTTGAGTCATATCTTTTTTCAGTAGCTTTCATTACTTTTTTTCGGCTGCTTCTTTTTGAAAGTTTTGCTATTTTCTCAAGCTTTTCGGTCTGTTTTTTTCGAATTTCGGATCTCATTTTTTTAGCTTTTTCAACTTCTAAGCTCATCGTTTCGAAGTTTTTTTCGGTTCGTAAAATCAATCTGGTCGAATTTTCGATCAAGAGATTCTTCACGTTCGGCGAGGCGATCTTCAGTTTTTCGAATTTCTTTTTCGTCGTTCTGAAGCATCTTCATTAGCTTTATCTGTAATTTTTAAAGCTTTTTTTCGTTTGCTCGCTCCAAGATTTCAGCTGATTTTTCGAGCTTCGGCAATGATTTTGTCTGAATTATTTTTTTCGCATTTGCGGTTTTAACTTTTTGATACGCAAAAACTCCACTGCCGCCAAGGATGACGCCAAGCGCAGCTATAATTATTTCCATATTGTTCCTTTCATCAATAAATATTTTTAAAAAAATCAAAAAGCAATTAATTATTATGCCTAAGACTATTTTATCATAAAAATTTTTAAATTTCAAAATTGCGAAAAAAATATTTTTGGTGTATAATTTAATTATGTTTATGTCTTTTTAAGTTGGTGGTATGGAAAAAGGCTTGGCTTGGCGCGCCGAGAAAATTTTGGACGGAATTGAGCGTTCAATTGACACTTTTTTTCGCTGGGGTTATTGCTAAAAACTTGGTTTGCACCTTTTCGACAAATTGATGCTCTTGGAGTCGTAAATGCTTCGCTTGAAGTTCGAATAAAAAAGTTTTTCGATAAGCTTTTTCAAGATTTATTGGGGCTTTTTGCGAACAATAATAATGGTAATCGGGGTTTTTTTATATCAGTTTTAGAGCGATTTGGGGGGGTGATAATGTTGATTTTGTGGCTAATTTCACCGATTCTACCAATTATTCTCGTTGTGATTTTTATAACAGGGTGGACACCAAAAATTATTCCAAAAATACGTGAAGATTTTAAAAATTGGCAAAAAAATACGCCAACAAAAGAAATTAAACCAACAAAAAGGAAAAAAAGGAGCTTATTGCTGTGAGTTTTAACTATAGTCATTTACGTGCAAAAAAATCTCGCTTAATGAACGGTTTGAGACCATTTTTATTTTTTTGCTTAAACTTTTGAAAAATTATTGGGATTTTGAGCGGATTTTCATTAATTTTAATTGATTCAGTTTATGGTTGGTTGATTTTAAGCCTTTCTGTCCTTGTTGCGATTTTTTTATTCATTGGTGGAATGGAGAATTGCACCGTTTGGCACCAGGATTAGAAACGACAATCGAGGAGCGAATGGCAAGCAATATTTTGGGTAAGCTTTCAAAAAAATCCAACTAGTGAACAGATTGCGAAGATTGTGCTTGAAAGTTCAGGTGGAAAAATTTATTGTGGCGCGTTTCGGGCTTGGAAAAACTACAATCGAGAGTTTAGCTCAGATTCCGCAAAAATTCGCCTGAGCAGATCTTTTCAAGCTGCGCTTCAAATTCAACAAAAGTTAGAAACGAAAACCGTTTCCGGATCAGTTTTAGCGCTTGCGATTATTCGTAATTTTCCAAATTTCGAAAAATCTGCTCGCTCAATTTTATATTGATTTCGAAGATTTGGAACGAGGAGTTTTATGGCACGATCATATTTTTTTCGCTAATTAATCAGTCGAAAATCCCGATAAAAACTGGTGGAATTGCGCGCGATTGGTCGTTTGGTTATACGCCAACTTTGAATCGTTTTTGGAACAAATATTACAAGTCAAGTTTCGAATAATATCTTAATGTCTTCGAATTTGGAACAACACAAAGATCTTGTTTCGAAAATGGTTGAGCAATTTAGCGGAAATGGCAAGCAGAATATTGCTCTGATCGGTATTGATGGTGTGGGAAAAACAACTGTTGTGAATTCTTTTGCAGCAAAAATTGCGAATGGTAGCGAGAAAAATTCCTTCAAATCTGAGATATCGTCAGGTTATTTCACTTGATGCTTCGTCATTGATTGCAGCAGCACCAGGGCGTGGTGAAATCGAAAATCTTTTGAATTATATATTAAACGAAGCTTATGCTGCTAAAAACATAATTATCTGTCTTGATAATGCGCAGTTATTTTTTGAAGATGGTGTTGGTTCAGTTGATGTTTCGAATTTGCTTCTACCAATTATTCAAGCGGGTGCTTTAAGGATGATTTTAACACTTGATGAACAGAGATTTTTACAGATTTCAGCTAAAAAAATCCAGCTCTTGCGCAGGCAATGAATCGACTTCAAGTTAAGCCAGCTAATTATGATGAAACTTTGGCTGTTATGCAGGATAAATTGTTGGTTTTCGAACATCAAAACGGTGTTTTTTATCAATTTCAAGCTCTGAAAGAAGCTTTTAGATTGAGTGAGAGATATATTTTTGATCTTGAAATGCCAGGTAGAGCCGTTCGGTTGCTTGAAATGTCGGCAGGTTTTGCAGATAATAAAATTGTAACGGCAAGTTCGGTTGGGCGCGCGGTTGAGCAAGCAATGAATGTGAAAGTTGCAACGGCAGACATTAATGAGGAAAAAGGAGACTTTACTAAATCTTGAAAATCTTCTTCATGCGAGAATGGTTGGCCAAGAGAAAGCAGTTTCAGCTGTGGCGAATGCTTTGCGTCGTGCGAGAACTGGTGTTCGAAATCAGAATCGACCAATTGGGACATTCTTGTTTCTTGGTCCAACCGGTGTTGGAAAAACTGAGCTTTCGAAGGCACTCTCAGAAGTTTATTTTAATGGTGAGAATAATATAGTTCGCCCTCGATTTGAACGAATTTGTTAATCTTGAAGATGTTTCTCGATTGATTGCTGATGGTGCACGTGATTCGAGTTCTTTGACCGCGCAGATGATGAAAAAGCCTTTTTCTGTGGTTCTTTTAGACGAAATTGAAAAAGCACACCCAAATGTCTTGACGGCACTTTTTGCAGGTTTTGGATGAAGGGATTTTGCGTGATGAAAAACCGAGAAGTTTCATTTCGAGATGCGATTATTATTGCAACATCAAATGCCGGCGCTGAGAGGATTCAAGAATTGATTTCTCGCGGCTATGATTCTTCAAGTGCAGAAGAAGTTATTGTGAATGATTTAATTGCGAGCCACGAATTTCGCCCAGAGTTTTTTTAAAACCGTTTTGATGAAATTGTAGTTTTTCGAGCCGCTAACTAAGAAAAAAACTTGTTACAGATAATAGACTTGATGGTTGCTGGGGTGAATAAAAACTCTCGCGGGGCAAAAATTACAGTTTCGGTTTCTCCAGAAGCTAAGCTTTTGTTGGCAGAAATGGGATATGATCCTAAATTAGGCGCGCGTCCAATGAGACGAGTAATTCAGCGAGTTGTTGAAAATACTATTGCACGAAAAAAATGCTTTCAGGTGAAGCACAGGCTGGGGCGAATATTGAAATTACTCCAGAAATTGTTCAGGGAATGTAACAAAAAATAAAAATCGGCGATTAGATGAATCGTCGATTTTTAAAGTCTAATTTTTGGAGGGCCAGGAGGGGCTCGAACCCTCGACACCCTGCTTAAGAGGCAGGTGCTCTAACCGGCTGAGCTACTGGCCCAACACAACAATTATAGCATATTTTTGAAAATAAAGGACTTTTAGTAATTTTCTGGTTGGATTTTATAAATAAAATGTGCGCCTGAAATTTTAAAAAGCTTTTGAGATTTTTAATTTCAAAACCATAACTTATAAATAACAGATCAGTTTTTGATGATTTGCTTGAATTTGTGCGAGTTTTAGCATTTTTCGATTCTTTCAGAGTGACCAAAAAGTGTAGAAAATGGTGATTTTTTTCAATAGGGAAGACGTGCCAGAAATTTTTGAAAAATAAATTTGTGTATTTTTTTGAAGTTTCTTAGTCTTATTTTTTTGAAATTAAAACTAAAAAAATGGGTTAATTTCAAAACCAATTGATTTTGCGCCAAAATTACTCGCAGTTTTTAAAACAATACCATCTCCCGATCCAATATCAGCTAAAATATCATTTTTTGAAAGTTTAAGTTTTTCGAAAAGTTTGATTAGTTCTTTTTTGTGGGTTGGAACATAGGGTGCTCCGAAGAAAACTGTCAAAAGAAAAACGGCAAGAATGATGCCGAGAATAAACAAAAAAATAGATAAAAAAATAATTTCCATAAGATTAAATTTGGTACCCCCGGTAGGACTCGAACCTACGGCCAGGAGGGTAGAAACCTCTTACTCTAATCCACTGAGCTACGGGGGCGTACCTGAAACAATTATATCAGTTTTTTTGAAAAAAGTCCATATGTTTATTTTTTAAAAAGCAAAAACCTCCACATATGGAGGCTTGTGCTAAAACAAAAAAGATCAAATGGTGCGGGCGGAGAGAATCGAACTCTCATCACTTGCTTGGAAGGCAGGTATATTAGCCGTTATACGACGCCCGCATGAAATTATTATAGCAAATAATTTTTATAAAAGCAAGACTTTTTTGAAAAAATATTCCGTTTATGGTAATATAGTAATATGAAATTGAATGATTATGTTGTAAAATCAAGTTTGGAAGAAGTTGCACATTCGAGTGGATACGCAAAAAGCTCAATCTGGTAGCAGGATTGGTGTAGCGAGCACTCAGAGTTTTTTTCACAAAAGGCAAAGTATTGATTATCGAAATTCGAAAGTTCGTTCATATCAAGATTCACAACTTGGTCAATTAAGAATGGCGCAAAAAATAAAGATGGAAAATTCAATTTCGTCGCTTGATCGAATTCGGGCAAAAAGAGAAGAAAATATGGGATATTTTCACTCTAATTCAAATCGGCAAAAAAATGCGCTTTCAAATAATCAGATCGATCGAGCAACAAAAATGCAAATGGGTGAAAAAAATTTAATGGTGTTAGTCAGTCTGGAATGGCAGGCTTTCATTCTGGTATGGGAAGTCAAACGCAGAGTGTTGTTCGAAGTTTTCAGCCATCAATTCGGCCGAAATTTTAACGCTTGATTTTTGATTTTTTGTGTGGTAAAATTGATAGAGTTGTGGCGGATGTAGCTCAGCTGGTTAGAGCGCTGGTTTGTGGCACCGGAGGCCGTGGGTTCGAACCCCATCATTCGCCCCAATTAAAATTTGGGGCAATGAGCTCTTTTTATTTGACTAAAAATTCAAAAAGTATGATATAATAATGTCATATTTTTTTGCCAAGGAGGAATAAAAATGGCTAAATTGAACCTTATGAAGATTGATAATTCAGAAGGAAATGCTTGATATCTTCAAAAATGATTTGAATGAATTTATAGCTTATCACCCTTTGTTTTGTAAAAGTGTTTTTTCGCGCAGCAGTATTAAATTGTTTGATGCTATTAGATTTTTCATTAATTCATGCTGCTGAAACTCTGATTAGAGAAGATTGTGGAACGGAAAGTTCTGATGTTGATATTGAACTAAAAAAACAATCTTTGAAATTTTAAACGGTGAAAAACCGAGTGGGATTTCTTGTGTTAAGTTTAACTTAAAATTTATTTATTTTCTTGTTAAAGAACTTGAAGATAAAAGCAACATTTGATTTTCCTGCTGCAAACTCTATTCTTGTGAATGCGATAAAATATCGTGAATCACACAAAGGCATCCACTAAAAATAACTCCCGATTTTCGGGAGTCTTTTTAATTATGAAAACAAAGTTTCAATCTTTGCACCGAGTGAGTTTAATCTTTCCGCAAAATCTTCATAACCGCGATTGATATTGTAAACATCTCGTAAAGTGGAAATTCCTGGCGCGGCAAGCATTGCGATTAAAACCACCACACTTGGCCTGAGTGCACTTGGTGCGATAACATCGGCCGATTTCCATTTTGTTGGGCCAGAAATATAAACGCGGTGTGGATCGACAAGTTCAATTTTAGCGTTTAATTTCGAAAGTTCGGTGAAGTAAATTGCACGGTTTTCGTAACTCCAATCGTGGATTAATGTTCGACCTTCCGCCATGGTTGAGATTAATCCAAGAAATGGCAAATTATCCATATTGATTCCCGGGAATGGCAAAGCGTGAATTTTATCTTTTGCGGCATGAAGTTTCGATTTTTTAACTGTAATATCTACAAGGCGTGTTTTTCCATTTTTCGAAAGATATTCTGGGCTGATTTCAAAATTTGCACCCATTTGTTCAAGGGTTGCGAGTTCAAGCTCGTTGAATTCAATCGGTGCACGTTTGATTGTAATTTCTGAATTTGTAACCAAAGCCACCGCTACAAAAGTTAGTGATTCGATTGGATCTTCGCTGACGAAATATTCGACATCTTGTTCGATCTCTTTCAAGCCGTGAATTTTGAGTGTTGTTGTGCCGATCCCTTCGATTTTAATGCCCAGCTTTTCAAGAAAGAAGCATAAATCTTGCACCATATAATTTGGGCTGGCGTTTCGAATTGTGATTTTTTGGCCGGAAAGTGCTGCTGCCATAATGATGTTTTCGGTCGTGGTATCTCCGCGTTCGGTTAGAAGAATTGGCTTCGAAACTTTTTGTGGATTGTTTGAAATTTCGTAAAAATCAGTTTTTGCGATAATGTTCGCACCAAAGTGCTTTAAGCCTGAAAGATGAGGTTCAACCGTTCTCGTTCCGAGATTACAGCCGCCCGAAAATGGGATTTCGAAATTTGAATATTGGTGTAAAAGCGGTCCTAAAAATATCAAGATGCTGCGCGTTCGCTTTGCAGATTTGATATTCATATTTTCAAAAGATAATTCTTTTGGTGGTATAATTTCGAGATCATTTTCTTGATTTAGCCATTTTGTTTTGACGCCAATTGAATTTAAAACTTCAATAATTCGATTAACTTCTTCAATCCGAGCAACATGGCGAAGAGTGGTTTTTTTCCTTTGTTTAAAAAGTGATGCGCAGAGATAGTGCGACAGCGGCATTTTTGAAGTTTTAACCTCAATAGAGCCAGAAAGTTCGCGTCCGCCATATACGCGAAAAATTGGTTTTTATTTGAATTTACAGATATAATTTCGCTCGAAAGTTCTTCTGAAATTCGTGTGAGCATTTCGAGAGTGATATTTTGTTTACCACTTTCAATGCGATTGATTGCACTTTGCGAAGTTCCAATTTTTTCGGCAAGTTCGGATTGGGTTAAGTTTTGATGGAGGCGAGATTCTTGGATTAATTTTCCAATCTTCTCTAGATAGGCTTGTTCTTCTTTCATAAAATTATTATACCATTTATGATATAATAAGCGCAAGAGTTATTTCAAAAAAATCTTGATTAGGTGAATTTTGGATTTTATGGTATAATATATAAAAGAGAATTGCACTTTTTGAAAAGCTTTAAGGAGGTTTTATGTTTGATGAGAAGATTTTTGACGTAATTGAGAATGAAGAAAATCGACAGCGCGAAGGTTTAGAGTTGATTCCAAGTGAGAATTATGTTTCGCGCGAAGTTTTGGCGGCATTAGGCTCGGTTTTAACAAATAAATATTCCGAGGGTTATCCGGGTAAAAAGATATTATGGTGGACAAGAAAATACAGATGCGATAGAGACTTTGGCGATCGAGCGTGCCAAGGAGCTTTTTGGTGCTGATCACGCGAATGTTCAGCCACATAGTGGTGCTAATGCAAACGAGGCAGTTTATAATGCTTGGCTTGAAGTTGGTGATACTGTTCTTGGAATGGACTTGGCGCAAGGTGGACATTTGACGCATGGTTCACCAGTAACACGAAGTGGTAAGATTTATAATTTTATTCGCTATGGTTTTGGATGAAAATGGCGAGATTAATTATGCTCAGATTGAAGAATTGGCTGAAAAACATAAACCAAAAAAATTATCCTTGCGGGCTTTTCGGCGTATCCTGGTGAGATTGATTATGCAAAAATTGCAGAAATCGGTAAAAAAACACAATGCAATGTTGATGGCGGATGTTGCACATATTGCAGGTTTGATCGCTGGTGGAGTTTCGAAAAAAATCCGTTTGATTACGGTTTTCATGTAATAACAACAACAACACACAAGACTTTGCGTGGGCCTCGTGGTGGGATGATTCTTTCGAAAGGAAAAGTTGGAAAATCCGCTCAAAAAAAGCCAGAAAAAAACGCTCGAAAAATCTACCGACTTTGATCGATCGATCGGTTTTTTTCCGGGAACGCAAGGTGGGCCACAAATGCATTCGATTGCGGCAAAGGCGGTTTCATTCTATGAAGCACTTCAACCAGAATTCAAAAATTATGCTGAGCAGGTTGTGAAAAATGCGCGAGTTTTGGCGGATGAGCTTTCGAAAAGAGGATTTAAACGAGTGACTAATGGAACGAAAAAAATCATCTGATTTTTGGCGGATGTTTATTCAAGCTTTGAAATTGATGGAAAAGTTGCTGAGCGCGCAATGGATGCGATAGGTTTAACTTTGAATGCAAATTCAATTCCGAACGACACTTTATCGATGTTTGCGCCGAGTGGAATTCGCCTTGGAACGCCAGCGATCACTTCTCGTGGAATGAAAGAATCTGAAATGTCGAAAATTGCTGAATGGATGAAGCTTGCGATCGAAAATCGTGAAAATCCTGAAAAGCTCGCTGAAATTAAACGTGAAGTCGCGGATTTTGCGCGCACTTTTCCTTTGCCAAGCGATATTTAGTGTGGTAAAATATTGGTAAATATTATGATAAAAAAACATTTTGAAAAGTTTAGTTTGCTAGCGATTGTAGCGGGATTTTTGGCGCTTTCGCTGAGCACTTTGAGTAAGGCTTCTATCTGGTTCGATGAGGCATTTTCAGCATATATTATTCGCTTTAATTTTGGTGAGATTTGGCATTATACATCTGTTGACGTTCATCCGCCTATGTATTATTTTGTGCTGAAACTTTGGAGCGGGGTTTTTGGTACGAGCGATTTTGCGCTTCGAAGCCTTTCGGTATTTTTTGGTGTTATAACTTTGCTCGTGGCGTATTTTTTTACTCGGCGAGTTTTTGGTAAGAAAATTGCACTGACCGCAGCCGGATTTTTAGCAATTTCACCGATGTTGATTCGATATTCACAAGAGGCGCGAATGTATACGATGGTGGCATTTTTGGGTGTTATGGCGGTTTGGGCGTTTTATGAAACATGGATTGCTAAAAACTCGCTAAAATTGCAAAAGCGCTGGCGAATCGTGTATATTTTGGCGGTTTTGTTTGGCATTTGTACGCAATATCTTTCAGCGTTGATTCCGCTTTCGTTGTGGATTTTTCGCGCAGTTGTCGTATGGAAAAGTCAGCCAAAAAAGTGTAGTTTTTTTGAGTTTCTTGCATTTTCGAAAACCAGTCAGTTTGAGGGAGAAAAATCCGTGAATTTTTTTGGTGAAAACTGGCTGATCTCGCACGTTGTGATTGGGCTGGCATATTTGCCGTGGATTCCAATTTTTCTTTGCACAGGCCGCTTATGTTAAAGAGAAATTTTGGATTCCGGCGCTGATTTTTCGACCATTCCGAATATGATTTCAAACTTTTTTTCTTGTTTTTTTGAATGCGAATGAAACGAATGGTTGGCTTTCGATTGCTCTGGTTTTTATTTTAGTGGTTTTGGCGATTTTTTTGTTTTCGAAAAAGTTCAAAAAAAGCTGATTTTTGAAAAAGAGTTTTTTTGGCTATTTTTTTGCAGTTTCGATTATGCCAATCACGATTTTTATATCTTGCGAGTCTGCCGCCGCTTAGCTCAATTTTTGTTGACCGTTACTTGTTGATGGCTGAGGTTTTTTTATTTCGATTTTCTTGGCACTGGCGGTTTTTTTGAAATCTATAAGCAAAAAGTAGTTGCAATTTTGCTTGTTGTAATGATAATTTTCTCGCATATTTTTTTGGGATTTTTTTCAGGTGAATTTGAAGCGTGGCGTTTCGAAAAAATGACGGAAAAAAATAACCGAAATTCGTCAAGCTGTCGAGATGGTTCGAAAAGAGGATAAAAATGCGCAAATTGCGGTGAGTGGTTTTTGTATTATTCGGCCGCACAGTATTCAAACAATGAAAGTAAGATTTGGTTTTATGGCGAGCCACCAATTTATCATTCAGGGGACATGATTCGAGCAGATTACACACCAAAAATTGAGAAAGGTTTTGCGGGTGAGGAATTGTTTGTGGTTGAAGAATTGGTCAAAAATGACGAAAATGTGAAAACTAAAAAAAGTTGAAATCGAAGGTTATGAATTGGTAAAAGAAGAAGTTTATCAAGATTCGATAAACCACAAGCCGCTGTATGGAATTTTTAAATTTATTAAAAAATAGTATTCACAAAATCAAAAAAGTGTGGTATAATTTATTTATATAAGCACCCGTAGCTCAACTGGATAGAGTACCTGGCTTCGAACCAGGCGGTTGTAGGTTCGAATCCTGCCGGGTGTACCACATTTTTCTCGCTGTTAGCGAGTTTTTTTATTTTGGTGATTTTTTTGATATAATGAAAAATATGGACGATTTGATTTTTCGAAAACTTAAAAAAATTCAGCAAAAATATTGATTTTGGAAAAAAATGACAACAATGAAGCTTGGTGGGATTGCACGATTTTTTTGTAGTTGTGAAAAGTATTGATGATTTTCGAACGGCTTTTGCGATTTTCGAAAGAGCAAAATTTACCAATTTTTTTATTCTTGGTGGTGGAAGTAATACGATTGTAAAAACGGAAAAAAATTCGCGGGCTTGGTGATTAAAAAAATGAGATTCTGGGCTTTGAGAAAGTTTTTTTGAAAATGATGAAAAAGTAGAATTTAAGATTAATTCTGGTGAAAAATTGGAATGAGTTTGTGAGGTTTTCGGTTTTTAAAAATTTGAGCGGCTGTGAAGCGATGGTGATGATCCCTGGAACCGTTGGTGCGTTGCCAATTCAAAATGTTGGGGCGTATGGGCAAGAAATTGCGGACATTTTGAAAAGTGTTGAGGTTTTTGAAATTAAAACGGGTGAAATTAAAAAAATTTATCAAAAAGCGGAATGTAATTTTTTTGTATCGAGATAGTATTTTTTTAAGAATGATAAAAAAAGGTGAGTTTTTTTATTTTTAGCGATTAATGTTGAGCTTTCGAAAAGTGCGCTAAAAATTTCCAGAATATAAAAAAATTTGCGAGAAAAAAATTAAAAAAATCTGGCAAGAATGAAGATAATTTAACCGCAAAAGATGTGATGGATGCGGTAGTTGAGATTCGTTCGCAGAAGTTGCCAGATCCTGAGGTAGTGGCAAATTCGGGGAGTTTTTTTCAAAAAATGCGATAATTTCGAAAGAAAAGGCGAGTGAATTACGCAAAAATACGAAAATGTTCCACTTTTTTGAGTTTGGTGATAAGTATAAAAATTGCGACTGGTTGGTTGATTGATCGGGCTGGATTGAAAGGGCAGGAAATAGCTGGTTTTCGAATTTATACGGAAAAATGCTTTGGTTTTGACAAATGTCTCAGCTGAGAATTATGAGGATTTGGTGGTAGCGCGAGAGGAAAATTCAGCGCGTGGTTGAGCAGAAGTTTGGTATAAAAATTGAGCAAGAACCGCTTGAGATTTGATAGAAAATAAAAAAACGACATTCTTGATTTGAATGTCGTTTTAGAATTTAAAAGAATTATTCTTCTGTTTTTTCTTCTTTAGCGTCAGAAGCTTCCTCTTCTTCCACGATTTTGTAGCCAAGGATAGTTCCTTTTGCGAGACTTTCTTTACCAGCTATATCATTCCAGCGAGAGCTATCTAGACCAAGAATCAAGAACCAAACTAGGCTTGAAAGTCCAAATGAAAGGATGCCAAAAGGAAAAAGAATAGCAAAATAAGGTGATTTGCCAAGTTTTTTACTAATCTCAACAACTGCAATAATTTCAAAAACAAATGAGATAATTACTCCAACGTAAGGAATGAAAGCTAGAAGAGATTTCCAACCTTCTTGACCACCGAGTTCGAAGAATATCCATTTATTATAGAAAGGAATCCAAGCTTTTTTGGTGTCGATTCCGGCTTTTTTGAAAATTAGCATATATAGAAGAGAGCTAATAACATATCCTATGATTGCAGTAATTAGTGCAAAAAATAAAAAGAATACGATAGACATTCCGAAGATAGTATCATTCGCATCTGTGATATGACTATATCCATATGAGTAGTCACTATTATAATTATACATTTGAAAAATCCTTTTCTTTGATTAATTTCTGTAATGATTATATATTAAAAAAATTGAATTTTTCAAGGTTTTTGCTTATAATAAGACGTATGAGATTTTTTTAAATGGTGCAGAACTTCGTGATTTTTATTAAAGAACGACAAGCGAAACAAGTGCGAGCTTTGCGGCAAAGCTGGCGAGTTTTTTTCCGAAATTAGTGATTTTTTTATTCTTCAAAAAAATCCCGTAACCGAAACCCTATATGCATTTAAAAGAGAATTATGGTGCTGATATTTTTAGTTGAAGTTGAACGACGAGAAGTTGAAATTTCGAAGTTGAAAGAAGAAATTCAAAAAGCAAATATTGACGAAGATATTCATGGAATTATTGTTCAATTACCGCTTGAAAATAAAAAAATGGTGAAAAAGCTTTCAAAAAATGAAACTGAAGCAATTTTGAGCGAAATTTCGAAAGAAAAAGATGTCGATGGTTTGAATGGAGGCGATTTTATTCCTGCGACAGCACAGGCGATAAATTGGCTTTTGGCGGGATATAATATTTCACTTGAGAATAAAAAGATTGCGGTTGTTGGGCAAGGGAAACTTGTTGGTGCGCCACTTTCAAAAATGTTTGAAGATTCTGGCGTTGATGTTTCGAAATTTGATGAATTCAACAGTGAAGAAATGGTAAAAAAACACTTAAGAATTTTGATGTGGTGATTACAGCGGTTGGAAAAACCTGGGTTGATTACTTCGGAAATGCTAAAAAATAAGGCTGTCGTTGTTGATGCGGGAACAGCAAGTGAAAACGGCAAAATTAAGGGTGATGTAGCGGATTCGGTTCGAGAACTTCGAAAAGATTTGACAATTACACCAATAAAGGGCGGAGTTGGCCCGCTAACTGTGGCATCTTTGATTGATAATGTGATTGTAGCGGCGAGAAAAGTTGCTAATAAAAAAGGTCAGCAAGATTTGTAGAATAAAAAATAGACTCCCAGTCGGAAGTCTATTTTTTAAGTTGAAGCTTAATCGCTTCGTTGAGAAGCGGTCAGCTTAGAATTTTGCAGCTTTTCGGCTTGCGAAGTAGTAACCAAAAAGCAGTCACCATTGAAGTCAATCCAAGAATTGTAGAAACTGCGTTTGCACCAGTTTGTGGCAATTCTGCTGGAACATTTGGAGTTGGGTTGTTTGGTGTAGGCGTTGGTGGAGTTTGTTTCTTTGGAACTTCCACTTTCGCACTATCACAACCGTCGTTATCACCAGGAATTGTTGGTGTATCTACACAAGCAGTGTTGATTGCGCTCATTCCCGTTGCTGTTGCTCGTGATTTAATTACGACAGTCTTACTTTCACCAATCTTCAAAGAGTTGATCTTTAGTGTTAGAATATTATCTTTAATCTCTCCGCTATCAGCGCTTACGAAAGTAATATTTGCTGGAGCGCGATCTGTTACAACAACATCTTTCAAGTCAACATTTCCATTATTCGAAACTGTAATCTCGTAGTTAAAAATCAGTTCCTGCTTCGATTGTAGCATTTTTTTCTGATTGTTTACAGTTTTCTTAATGATAATTGAAGGTTTTTCTTCCCGTTTAACTTCGAAAGATTTTTTTCACAGTTTGTGTTTGAGTTTTCGCCATCTTTTGTGATGATTGTTGAAGAAATAGTGAATTTACCAACGATATCAATGTTAATTGTCAATTTTGAACCATTTTTGAACAGTTTTTTTCTGATTACAACTTTACCACTTTGATCTTTTACGATATATTTAACACCAACGAATGTTGTATTATTTACAGTGTAAGAAGTATTAAATTCGAATTTTGTTCGATTAATTTGGTTAATTGTGATATTATTACATACCAATTCTGGTTTAACTGGAGTTGGTGTTGAGGCTTTTGTTTCGAAAGATTTTTCACAGTTTACGTTTGAATTTTCGCCATTTTTTGTGATGACTGTTGAAATAACTGTGTATTTTTTTCGTTCACATTGTTTGGAATGGTAATTTCGAATTTAGTTCCGCCATTTATAACTTTTTCTACTACGATTTGACCTTTAGAATTTTTTTGACAACATATTTTGTGCCTGTGAATTCTGTATCTTTTATTGAATATTTCGTGTCAGCCGCATAAGTGATCTGCTTTTTCATCTTTTCGAATAATATTCAAACTTAAAGCTTCACATTTATAAGCTGGATTTTTTGGAGTTTCACATTTTTTTGTAACTTTTACACTGGCAGTGTCGTTTTTTACGATCTTTTGATTACTTGCCTGAGCGATATTAGTTAAAGTATTTTCTCCACAAACTGGCAAATCTTGTTCAGCTGAAACTGTTGCATCAAATCGAACGAAAGCATCGCCGTTGGGTTGGTATGAACCAATATTGATTCCAGAATTTTGAATGATATTATCGCTAACTTTCAAGCCTTTTTGGATTTGATGTGTTGTATAGCTTTGTTGAGCCTGCAACATAATTCAAACCTTTTGGTAGAATGTCGCGAATTACAAGATTCTGAATTCCTGCAGAACCTGTATTTTTTTAGCATGAATTTGGAATTGAACTGTGTCACCAGATTTTGCGTTTACAGTTTCAACCCAAGTTTTTCGCCATTTGTTTTATTTCGAACTGTTTTTTTGCAAGATCGATATCTATTTTCTCTTGTGGTTGGTTAACTTGAGCTTTAACTTTAACGGTTACGTAACCTGCATATTGGAAACATCCAGGAATTTTTTTCCGTCAAGTTTATCGTATCCAAGTTTTGCACCAGTATTATTTACAATGCTGTCTGGAAGTTTAGTTGCACCCATTCCGTTGTTTTCGAAAAGGGCAGAACCAGCAACATAAGCCAAGTTGAAGTCATTATCACTTGAGAAAGTTGCTTCATCCCAAACCGTGTTAGGTTTTGCGTTTGAAGCTGAAACCTGACCTTGAACAGTTACAGTTTTTGTAGTTGTTGTTGGAACGTTAAGTTTCGCAACTACATTTTCGGCAACAAGATTTAGATTCGAAGCCGCGTTGTTGTGAACGTAAATTCGAACATAGTATTCTTTGCCGTTTTGAACTTTCATGTTATTCGTCCAGTTAGCGTTTGAACCAACTTCACGAATTCCAACGAAGTCTTTTTCATCACCACCAATAACAGGGTTATTTGTGATTGAGTTAAATGTAATATAATCTGCTGGTTTTTCGATAGTAAATGATGGTCGAGATGGACTCCAAGCCCAAACTAGAGCTGGAGCTACTGCCGCCACCAAAACTGAACCAGAGATTATTGAATGGTTTTTAATAAAATTAATGAGTTTTTTCATTTGGTCCCTCATTTTTCTCCCTTCTAATCTCCACTTATTAGAATTTATTATTAATTCAATATCATAATTCTGTTTGTCAATATTTTATTTTTCGCCTGCCGAATTGTTAAAACTTAAAAATCGGGTTATTATGAGATATCAATGTAAAGCCGGGCGGCGGAAACCGCCCAGCATGAAATAAAAGTGCTAATCATCAATCGCAGGCTCAGACATTGAGCTATTTGCGAAGTTAGCAGAACTTGAAGCTTCGGTCTCCCGATAACTACTTCCATTCGCTCCAGATTCTACTGGTGGAACTGAGCTTGGATTTGTTAATCCGCTATAATTCCGACCATCTGGGGTGGTCACAGACCCATTATTGGTTACTGTTGTAGTACCGTTGGAGTCTGTTATCTTTCCAGCTCCACTCCATTGAGATGGCTCGCTAACACGAGCATCTTGTGATGGAGTGGTTGATCTTGAAGAAGAGTTTTTCGAAGATGGCGCTACATATTCTTCAGGAAGATCAGCTTTTGGAGTTTCTGAACCGTTTGATGAACTATCATTTTTACCTCCGCCAATTGGAGCTTTTCCTTGGTTTGCAGGATCTAACTCGGATTTTTAGACTCCAGTTTATCCTCGCTTGGTTTACTTGGTTCACTCGGTTTGCTTGGCTCAGAAGGTTTCGAAGGTTCACTCGGTTTGCTTGGCTCACTTGGTTTTTCTGGATCTTTTGGCTTTTGCGGTTTAGGAATTTCGATTTTTTCTTTCGATACACCTGGGATATTGTTATTTTTCATAACAGTATTCCCGCAGTAACATAAAATAATGTATCGATATTTTTCTGTTGAACCTTCAGGATTCTTAACTTCCAAATATCTTTGTCCAGAAAGATCTTGAGAACTTTGACTAACAACGACTTTATTGTCTTTGTTTAGCCCGGTAGTATAATAGTTACTACCTTCTTCCATAACTTTCGAAGTGATTTTACTTCTATTTAGAAACGCCTTCACCTGATAGAAGACATCTTGGCCTTCTTTATTGTAATAAAGAGAGCCATTTCTCTTTTCTAGCCATTTCTTTTCATCGAAATTTTTGATCGACAATATTGAATGTCATCGCTTTCTCTTTCAAGGCTGAGACATTATGAGCCATATAGTCGGTCATCTCTTTTAGTGCAATATCTTTATCGTTTGAAAGAGAATTTTTCTGATGAACTGTTTGCAAATATCTTATGTTGCTCGTTCTTCATTTCAGGATTTGGTTTGATTTCATTTGCTGAAACAATGTAATCCATAATTTTAAACTCTTCTTTCGGAAGAGATATTTTTTTGTGAAATGGTTGCTGAGTTTGGGCTTGGATTCAAACCTTCCTTTTTTTCGGAGATAAGAAATGCAAAAATGTAACAGCAATTAGGATGGCTATAATGAATAAGACAAAAAAACAGTGAGATTATTGGCCAAGGGTTTGGTCGAACCTTTTTTTAGTTCTTGAGCCTCATCTGTGTTTTCTATTTCTTCATCATCACTATCTTGAAGTTTTATTAAAATGTCTTCAAGATATGCAATTTCTTCTTCGTCGGTTTTTGAAAGTTGAGGCGTTAATCCGAACTTTATTAAACCAATCTATAGATTCCTTATCGTTGCCGATAAGACTTTGAATTTCTTGAAGTAATTCTTCAATTCGTCTGCTTGTGTTCATTCTTATTTCACCTTCCTTTCATTAGATTTTTTTATTATTTGGCCAAATAATAAAATGAACACTGAGGCACGATTAATACCTCATAACAACCCGATTTTTTTAAGCTTCATTGACAGATCCGCTGATTATGATATGTCAACTATTAGAATTATAGCACAAAACTATAAAAAAGTCAATAAGTATATAATATATATTAAATAAACGCAAGCGCTTTAATTTTTCTGAAAAATAAAGAAAAATCGCCTCAATTTAAGGCGATTATAAGGCTATACTGGAGGTAATTTTTTTGCAGGTTTTGTGCCCAATTTATTTTTCGAAACTTTTTTTACTTTTTGAATTGTGCTTGAAGTCTTCGCTTTAAAATCACTTTCTTGATATTCTTCAACTACAACAGCTTTAAGCTTCGAAAATAAGGAAGGTTTTCCAGATTTTTTGGTTTTTAGAGGTTTCAGGAAATAAGCCAAAACAACTAAAATTGAACCAGTAACCCAAAGATACCATTGGGGCAGCGCGTTGAATAGAACTCCAGTGAATACGAGAGTCTTAATGAAAAATCCAGAACTCCTCCAAAAATCGCAGATTTGAATTTTTGAGTCAAGCTTGACGAAAACCACTAGTGTTGCGAAAATCAGAATTGCATAAACAACTCCAAGAGTATCAAGAACACCAAAAGTAACAGAGTTAAGCGTAAGCAAAACAAATAAAATTAGGTTTGTAAGAAGGTTAATCATTTTTAACCCTCACTTTCTCTAAAAATTTTCCAGTATAGTATGAAAAATGTACTAGAATACTTATATAATAACATAAAAAGCTTAAAAAGTCAATAAGTAAAGATTTCGAAAAAAAGAAAAAGCTCCAAAACTGAAGCTCTTCGATATAATTTTCAATTGGTGGGTGATTAGGGACTCGAACCCCAGACCCTCTCGGTGTAAACGAGATGCTCGAGCTAACTGAGCTAATCACCTGAACAATTACCATTTTAGCAGACTCTTTTTTGTAAAGTCAACAACTTTTTTTCGTTTTTGAAAAAAATATTAAAGTTATGCTAAAAATGTTTCTAAATAAATGTGTGTAATTGAAAGGTAAAAATAAAAAAATAATGGATACAAGAAAGCCTAACGGAGTTGGTAAAAAATATGAAAAAAATATGCAAAAAAATAAAAAAACATGAGGGTGAAGATTATAATTTTTATGACAGAGTGATGTGTGACGACTCGGTTATAGAGAAATTTGAACATTTTGTATTGGTTGAAAACTTATTTCCGTATCAGATTTGGGATGGCTTTGAAGTTGATAAACACTTACTCCTAATTCCAAAGAGATTTACAGAGACTATTAGTAATTTTTCGCAAGCAGAAAAAGAAGAATATTTTGAAATTTTGTCAAAATATGAAGCTATGGGTTTTTCAATTTATGCTCGTGCAGCTCAAAATGTTCGAAAAAAACTGTTAAACATCAACATACGCATTTGATAACTTTAAATTATGATCGGCGAGTGAATTGGTTATTTAATATTGCGAATAAAATTCTTTGGTGGAGTAATTTTTCTAAATAGTTTGGTTGATTTTTGGTGAAAAAAATGGTAGAATATTGAAAGTTTTTATAATAATTTTTAAGAGAAAGAAAATATGAAATCAGAAAAATATTCGAAATGTAGCAATTATTGCTCACGTTGACCACAGGGAAAACTACTTTAGTGGATGGGCTTTTAAAAACAAAGTAATACATTCCGTGAAAAATCAGGCAGAAATGAATCAAACGTTATTGATGGATTCTGGTGATCAAGAATCAGAGCGTGGAATTACAATTACAGCAAAACAAACTTCGATTTATCATGGGGACTATAAAATTAATATTATTGATACACCAGGGCATGCAGATTTTTTTCTGGTGAGGTTGAGCGCACGTTAAATATGGCTGACGGTGTGATTTTTGGTTGTGGACGCTCAAGAGGGTCCAATGCCACAAACAAAGTTTGTGCTTTCTAAAGCTCTTGAGCTTGGTTTGAAACCGATTGTGGTAGTGAATAAAATCGATAAGCCGGCTCGCCGAATTACAGAGGTGAACGACGAAGTCTCAGATTTATTCTTGGAGCTAGCAACAAATGACGATCAACTTCTTTATCCGACATACTATGCGATTGGTCGCGATGGTAAGGCTTGGCCAGAAGTTCCAGAAAATCCAGAGGCAGATGCGAATTTTGAACCGATTTTTGATGCGATTATTAACGAAATTCCAGCACCGAAAGTTGAACTTGACGGTGATTTTCAGTTATTGGTGACTTCGCTAACCTATGATAACTTTTTGGGAAAAATATGCGATTGGTAGAATTTCTCGTGGAAAAGTTAAATCTGGTGAGCAAATTTCGCTAATCAAACGAGATGGAACTGTTAAAAAGCAAAAATTGATAAGCTTTTTGCATATCGGGGTTTAAATCGTGAAGAAATTTCAGAAGCTTTTGCGGGTGATATTGTATCGATTACAGGTGTTGCTGAAGCTGAAATTGGTGAAACTTTAGCTGATGCAAATAATCCTGAAGCTTTGCCAACGATTGAGGTTGAAAAACCCTACACTTTCAATGTATCTTGGTCCAAATACCAGTCCAATGAAAGGTCGTGAGGGTGAATTTACAACTTCTCGTCAGATTGGTGATCGTCTTCGAAAAGAGCTTGAGATAAATGTTTCTCTTCAAGTTGAGGAGAATGGAATCGGATTTATTATCTCTGGTCGAGGTGAACTTCATCTTTCGGTTTTGATTGAAACTTTGCGCCGTGAAGGTTTCGAATTTGAAGTTGGTCGTCCGCAAGTGGTAACAATTCAAGAAGACGGTGTCGAGAAAGAGCCAGTTGAAGAATTGATTATTGAAGTTGCGCCAGAATTTGTTGGTGCAGTTAGTCAAGAAATGGGGGTACGACGAGCTGAAATGCGCGCACAAGAAAACTTACCAACAGGTTCAAATCGTTTAACATATATTATTACAACTCGAGCGATGATTGGTCTTCGAAACTTGATGTTGACCGCTACAAAAGGTACAATTATTATGAATAGTTTGCCACACGGTTATCAAGAAATGGGCGCAAAAATACCTTCAAGCCGAAATGGCGCATTGATCGCTTTCGAAAAAAAGGAACTTCGACGCCTTACGCTCTCCAAAGTGCAGAGAGCCGCGGTGAGCTTTTTGTTGGCCCGGGAACAGAGGTTTATGCTGGAATGATTGTAGGCTTAAACAATCGTCAAGAAGATCTTGAAATTAACGTTGTGAAAGAAAAACATCTCACGAATATGCGTTCAAAATCTTCTGATGGCGCAGTTCAACTCACACCTTTCACAGACTTAAGCCTTGAGCAATGTATTGATTTTATCGAAGATGATGAATTGCTTGAAGTTACGCCACAGAATTTGCGACTTCGAAAAACGCTATTTGGACTCAAACGAGCGAAAACGAATGGCAAAAAGTTCGAAATAATCAAATTTGACAATCTTGCTAAATATTTAAAAATCGCCCCAAGGACAGAAGGGCGATTTTTTGTTTTTCGAAAGTTTTAATTATTTTTCGCGACTTGTTCGAACGTTTACTGAATATGATTCTTCAGATTGATTTACTCTAATAACTTTGAACAAAATAGTTCCTTTCTATAATCATTTTTATTTTGATATTTTTTTTGTTTCTGTATGATTATGTTTATATAATAACACATAATAACCAAAAAAAGTCAATAGTTTTTTTGAAAAAAAGTTTGAAAAAAAGTTGAAATTTAAACTTAAACGTGATAAAAATAAGAGTAAAATTTGCAAAATAAAAAAAGGAAACATATGTTTAATAAAAAAACAATCAATAACGTTGATGTGCGTGGAAAAAGTAATTTTTGCTTCGAGCTGATTACAATGTTCCAATTACCTATACTGAAAGTGGTGAGGCTGAAATTTTGAACGATTTTCGAATTCGTGCCAGTTTACCGACACTTAAAAATTTAATTGAGCGCGGTGCGAAAAAAATTATTATTATTTCTCATATGGGGCGACCAAATTCGGTAGAAGGAATTGCTGATTTGGATGAATTAGAGCGTCTTTCGAACGGTGCACGTAAATATTCTTTACGTCCAGTTTTTTTAACCATTTGCGAGATTTTTACGCGATGAAGAATTGGATTTTCCGATGAATTTTCATACAACACCAATTTTTCCACGAACTCGATATCCAGTTTCAATGAAAGATGCGGACGATGATTATAAGATTGAAATGTTAGAAAAATTTGCGTTTTTCAAAAAGCTGAAAAAGAAGAATTTGCCCGAATTTGCCGAGGCTTTTAGTGCGGGTTACCGGTGCGGATTTATTTGTTCAAGATGGTTTTGGTGTGATTCATCGTGCGCACACTTCAACTAGCGAAATTACAAAAAAACTTCCAAGCGTAGCAGGGACTGTTGCTTGAAAAAAAGAATATTCGACTATTTCGCAAGCTTTCGAAAATCCGCAGAGGCCTTTTATTGCAGTGATGGGCGGTGCGAAAAATTTCAGACAAATTGCCGTTAATTGAGAAATTTATTGAGCGAGCTGATAAAATTATCGTTGCTGGCGCGATGGCGAACACTTTTTTGAAATATTTGAATATTGAAGTTGGAAAAAGTCGAATTGAAGATGGTCAAAATGAGATTATTGAGCAGATTTTTCAATTAGCGGAGCGAAAAGTCGGTTTTGAAAAATTACGAGATTTTATAATTTTGCCAGAAGATGTTTCAGTTGCGAGTGAGTTTTCAGAAAAAACTAAGCGGATTGAAAAGTCTGTTGTGGCGGTTTTGAAAGATGAAATTATCCTTGATTTTGGTGAAAAAGGCAATTCAACGAATCGAGCGAGAAATTTTGAATGCGAAAATGATTGTTTGGAATGGAACGATCGGTTATGCGGAATTTGAAAATTTTGCGAAAGGGTCTGAGCGAACTTCGTTGGCAATTTCGAAAGCTACAAAAAACGGTGCAAAATCTATTGTTGGCGGTGGTGATACTTCGGCTTTTGTGTTAAATTGGCTGAATCAAAATTCTGAAATTGCCGATTTTTCGTTAATTTCAACCGGTGGTGGTGCTGCTTTGGAGCTAATGAGCGGAGAAATTTTGCCAGGATTTGAAGTTTTTAGAAGACGAAGCATAAGAATTTACAAAAAAATAAAAATAAAATGAAGGTGTTATGAATAAAAAAACTTGTTATCGCAAACTGGAAAAATGAACTTGAATATGCAAGAATCGAGCATTTTTGCATAAGTTAAGTGAAAAAAATCCAAACTCATCGTGGGATGGAGATTATTTTTAGCTCCGTCAACTTTCACTCTACAATCGTTAAGTTTGCAGGTTAATCACAGACAGTTTAAGCTTGCAGCGCAAAATTTCTATTGGCGCGATCACGGGGCTTTTACTGGTGAAGTTGCGATTTCGCAGTTGCGCGGAATTGTCCAATATGCACTAGTTGGTCATTCTGAACGGCGAAATATTTTTCACGAAACGGATAAGGATATTCGCGCTAAGGTTGCGGCAGCGATTCGAAATGATATTCGGCCTATCTTATGTATTGGTGAAACTTCTGACGAGCGAAATCACGGCGAAACTGCTTTGGTTTTGAATGATCAGCTGATTGGTGGACTTGCGAATGTTTCAAGTGAAGATATTTCAAAAGTTATTGTCGCTTATGAGCCGGTTTGGGCGATTGGAACTGGCGTAAATGCCAATCCGGACGATATTCGAAAAGCAGTGAAGGTTATTCGAAATCAAATTAAGCAGCTTTATGGCGCGAAAACTGCAGAAAATATTCAGATTGTTTATGGTGGAAGTGTGCAGCCTGAATTTGCGACAGATTACGCGAAAATTAACGGGATTGATGGTTTATTGATTGGTGGTGCAAGTTTGAATGTCGAAAAATTCACCCAGATTGCAGAAAAAAAGTTTTTGAAACGGTAAAGAAATAAAAAGGAAAAAATATGCGAGATATAGATTTTGAAGAATTAGATAAAGCGGTTGGAAGTTATCTTGAAAAATGGTGTTGTGCCAAGCTCTCAGGAGAAAAAAATAACGAGGTTTTTTTCAAAAGATTGAAAAACCAAATTGAGCATTCGCGAGAGCAACAGCGGATAGTTTTTGCACGAAAAGCTCCACAGTCGGCAAGTCAGCTTCATCAAAAATAATGAAAAAACAAATTCGAAATATTAAAAAGGTTAGTGAAAAAAACAAAAATGAGAAAAAAAGTCATTTCCGGAAAGCCTAAAGTTCGAATTTTTGGATGATTTTAGTGCACCAGTTCCGCCAGAACATCATCGAGAGAATTTTTGGTGTTCCTTTTTGGTGAAAGAAGATAAAATTGCTTTCGAAAGTCCAATTTTGGAAACTTATGGTGGAGAGAAGTTGGTCAGAAGTGCGAAAAAAACTTGAAAAATTCACCAATTCGAAAAAAAGATTTTACCAAAAAAATGATAAAAAAACGGTTGAGGTTGCAGAAGTTAAAAAAAGAAATTCCTGAGATTAAATCAGATTTGAAGGTTGAAGAAAAAAACCAGTAGTTTCGAGCCGTGCTGATTTTTTTATGTAGGAGTTTATCGAATTGGTGAAGATGAAAAAATAAATTGCGAGTTTTTCATGGAGAACGTGCGGTTGAAGTTCCTAAGCGCCAATCAATGATTTCAAATTTTGCGGATTTGCCAGTAGAAGATCCGGAGAAAGTTATGCCTGAAATTTCAAGTTCGAAAAGTATTAGTTCGAAGGTGATTGAGCCAATTCATAGCATTGAGGAAATTCAAAAAGAAGAACCAAAAACCCTGAAATTGAGCAAGAAGATTCGAAAATTGAAGTTAAAATGAGGTCTAAAACTCAGTCGGTAGAAGTTGGAGAGCCTAAAAACCGAGAAAAAAATAAATATTGTTGAAGTTGAGGAAGAAAAAAATCTGTTAAAGAAGAGAAGTCAGACGAATCTACTGAAAAGGTGATAATTCAATCAATTGATGAGGCTGAAAAACCAAAAAAACGCCGTTTGTGCAAAATCCACAGATTGAGAAAAAGACCACTTGGAATTAATCAAAGCCAAGATCAGTCAAAAAGTTTCGAATTTCGTTCACCAAATGCTTTGAATGTTCAAAAAGTAGTGCAAAAACCTGCAATAACAAAAAGAGCTTCGTCGGGCGAAAATGTCAGCTCAATCCTCTCGAGCGATGAATATTCTACACCGGTCAAGCATAGAAAGAGATCTGGTTGGGGGTTGTGTTAGCGATATTTGCAATATTGTTGTTCGGAGCGGGTGCTGGGTTTGTGGCGTATTTGGTGGCATTCCAATAGAATTTTGTAGTTAATATATTAAACCACTTTTCGAAAAATTGAGGAGTGGTTTTATTTATTATAAAAAGGAAAAAGTCAGTATGTACTGACTTTCGAAAATAATTAAGTGTAGATATGTAGTTGTTATTTTTATTTTTTTCAATTCTTTGTTCATTTTTTTGGGTTATTGGTCTGATTGTTGTTAGACTCGTTATTTAAAAATAGCGAATGCAAGTATACCAAAATAAATAAGTATGAAAATTGAAATTAAAAAACTAACTATAACTGCGCGTCCAGTTCTTATTCCACTCATAATGTGCCTCCGGTAATATTAGAATACTTAAATTATACAAAATATAATTTCAAAAAAAGCAACAATTTGCTAAAAAGGTTAAAATTTGATAAAATGAAAGAATATGAATGCACAAGAAATCCGAAAAAGCTTATTTAGAATTTTTGTAAAAAATGGTCACGAAATTATTGACAGGGGCTTCTTTAATCCTGAAAGATGACCCAACAACACTTTTTACCGGTAGTGGAATGCAGCCACTTTTGCCGTATCTTTTGGGTAAAAAGCATCCAAAAGGCGTACGTTTAACGGATAGCCAGACTTGTCTGCGCGCGCAAGATATTGACGATGTTGGCGATAATCGTCATACAACTTTTTTCGAAATGCTTGGAAATTGGTCTTTGGGTGACTATTTTAAAGAGCAACAAATTAGGCAGTTTTTTAATTTTCTAACAGATGTAGTTGGTCTTGATGCTTCAAAAATTTATGTTTCGTGTTTTATTGGTAGTGAAAAATATGGAATTCCTCGTGATGACGAATCGGCTGAAATTTGGCGAAAGGTTTTTGCTGAAAAAGGGAATTGATGCGAAAATTATTGAGCTTGATACTGCGGAGAATGGTGATAAGCTTGGGCTTCAAGGTGGTCGAATTTTCTTTTATAATGATAAAAGAAAACTGGTGGAGTCGTGGCGGCGGTTTGGAATCTACGCCGATTGGTGATCCATGTGGTCCAGATTCAGAAGTATTTTTATGATTTTGGTGAAGAAAATCATGACTCAAGTTTTGGTGAAGCGCATCCTGCGAGCGATAGCGGTCGTTTTATGGAAATCGGTAACCAAGTATTTATGCAATATCGACGACTTGAAGATGGATCTTTCGAGCCACTTGAAAAATAAAAAAATGTTGACTTTGGTGGTGGTTTAGAGCGGATTGCTGCGGCAAAAATTGACAACCCAGACGTTTTTCAGATTAGCTTAATGAAGCCAATTATCGAAAAACTTGAAGAAATCAGTGGTAAAAATTACAACAAAAATACCGCTTCGATGCGCGTGATTGCGGATCATCTTCGAAGCGCAACATTTTTAGCAGTTGATGGTTGTGTGCCTTCGAATAAGGAACAGGGTTATGTGATGCGCAAGTTTATTCGTCGTGCAATGGCAAAAGCTTTTGATTTAGGTATTGAGGATAATTTTGTTGAGCAAATTATTCCAGTTATTGTTAATATATACGCCCCAGATTATGCTGAAGTTGCTTCGAAATCTGATGAGATTATTGCTGTTATGGTTAAAGAGGAAAAAGCTTTCCGTCGAACGCTTCGAAAAAGGTTTGCACGAGCTTGAAAAGTTTGCAAAAATATGGATTAACTGGTGTTGAGCTATTCCAACTTTATGACACTTTTGGTTTTCCGCTTGAACTTTCAACTGAGGAGGCGATTCGTCGTGAAATTACTCTTTCGAAAAAAATTGGCAGGAAGAATTTAATACTAAAATGAAAGAGCAACGCGAACGCTCGCAGACGGCTTCGAAAAGGCAAGTTTAAGGGTGGGCTTGAAGGTCAAACTCTTGAACATCGAAAACTTCATACTGCGACTCACTTGATGAATGCTGAACTTCATAATATGTTTGAAGGACAAATTTCACAAAAAGGTTCGAATATCAATACTGAGCGATTGCGTTTCGACTTTACTTTTGATAGGAAACTAACCGAAGAAGAGAAAAAGCATATTGAAGATGTAGTTAATGAGCAAATTTCGAAAGGTTTAGAGGTTTCTTGGGCGGAATATCCAACCGATTATGCACTAAACGATTTGAAAGCGATTGGTGTTTTTGGCGATAAGTATGGCGAAACGGTAAAAGTTTATACGATGAAAGCTGAAAATGAGGCGCCGTTTAGCGTTGAAATTTGCGGCGGACCACATGTTGATAATACGCGAGAGCTTGCTGAAGGCGGTAAAAAGTTTAAGATTGTGAAAGAACAATCTTCGAGTGCAGGGGTGCGAAGAATTAAAGCTGTTTTGCGATGATTCAAAAAATTAAATGCGGAACTATTGTTGTTGGCTATCCTGGCGTTGGAAAAAGTTCAATAAAGCATAAGGACTTTATAGATTTGGAAAGCTCTGATATTATTTATGTTGATAATTTAGCTTGGAAATATGGCAAAGAAAATGCAAAAGGGCGACTTGATAGAGTTCGAAAAGATAATTTTCTTCATATTTATTGTAACGAAATTGTAAAAATTATTCGCCAGATAAAAATTATGGCGGTTTTGGAACAATAAGAAAGTTATTGATTTTTAGCTCAAGAAAAAAATGCCATTTTTGTGTAGTCGCTCCAATGAATAATCCTAAAAAAATATAAGTGAGTTTGTTAATCGATACAAAAAAACGAGGTAATAATGAATCTTGGATTTTTGGAGTTGACAGAAAAAAAGTGGTGTAAAGGGTTCTCTTGAGAGGTTTAATGCTGATGAATTTCGAAAAAAGTATGACTGCAAGGTTTTCGAACTGGATAACAAAACTTTTTTGAGCGATATTTTGTAATTAGAAGACATAGAAATAATCTTGTGAAAATTTGCAAAAAAACCGTAAACGGTTTATAATATAAACAATATGCTATTCAAGAATAAACAAAGAGAAGAACTTAGCGACAATTATATTGTGGCGCTTGATATCGGAACTGAATTTGTTAAAGCACTCGTTGCTGAAATCCACGAAGACGAAATTCGTGTAATTGGTGTTGGGCGCGCAAGGCAGGATGTAGCAGATATGCATTCAGGTGCGATTGCTGACATTGCGAGTGTTGTTGAAAATTGTGAAAAAGCCTTAATTGAGGCTGAAGATCAAGCTGAAATTCAAGCAAAAAAAGCCGTAATTGGAATTGCCGGCGAGCTTGTTAAAGGGTGCGACAAATACAATAAAGTATCGTCGTCCTCAACCAAATCGACCACTTGATGAAGCTGAAATGGAATTTATTATCGATAAAAATTCAAGAACGCGCTCAACTTAAAAGCACAGAGGAAATTGCTCTTGAAACAGGAAATCAAGAAGCTGAAATTAAAGCTAGTTAATTCAGCGATTGTAGGTATTCACATAGATGGATATAAAGTTTCAAATCCAATAGGATTTCAGGGCAAGGATGTCTCAATCCAGATATATACAGCTTTTTGCACCAACAGTTCATATTGGTGCAATTGAGCGTGTTGCAAACGAGCTTGCGTTGGATTTGATTGCTGTTGCTGCTGAACCTTTCGCTGTTGCGAGAAGTGTTGTTGGCTCAGATTCGTCAAGTAGTTTTACTGCAATTTTGGCGGATGTTGGAGGTGGAACTACTGATATTGCTGTTGTTAATGATGGTGGTGTTGAGGGGACAAAAATGTTTGGAATTGGTGGTCGAAGCTTTACTAATCAGATTGCAAACGAGCTTTCGTTGTCATACAAAAATGCTGAAAAGCTTAAACTTAATCTTTCAAACGAAAAACTTAAATCAAGTATCGCAAAGCAAGCAATTGATGCGATTGACAACACTTTTAGACGTTTGGATTTCTGGTGTTGAATTGGCTTTGAGTGATTTTGAAGAATTAGATTATTTGCCAAATAAAATTTTACTTTGTGGCGGTGGTTCAAGTTTGGAATCTTTGGTGGATCGATTGGAAAATGACGACTGGTGGAATGAATTGCCGTTTAATAAAAAGCCAAAAGTAAAACACATTAAGCCTGAGGAGGTTTATGGTGTTATTGATGAGTCTGGAAAAAAATCAATGACCATACTTTTATTACGGCTATGGGGCTTTTACGTGTTGGGTATGACACTTACAGTTCTGATGAAAATGCTAGTGAGAATTTCCGTGATAAATTAAACAGGATTTTGCGAGCTTAAAAGAGGTAGAATATGAATGAAAAAAATTAAAAAGATGTGATTTATGTTGATGTTGAAGATGATATTACTGACGTAGTAAATAAAAATAAAGTCTTCAAAAGAGCGGATTATTGCAATCGTTCCACCAAAAGGGCTTGGGATTTTTTTCGAAGTGCGGTTAATATTCGCTTGCTTTCTCTAACAGCTCAAAAAAGTTGATAAAAATTGTTTTCATTACTAATAATCCTGCACTTAAAACAATGTCAGCTGCAGTTAAAATTCCAGTTTCAAAAACACTTCAAAAGCAAGCCGGAAATTCCTGAAATTGATATTTTGGAAGTTGATGGTGATGATGTGATTGATGGTGAAAGTTTGCCAATTTCAGAATTTAGTGGTCTAACTGTTGATGAAAAAAAGAAGCAGAAATTCTTGAAGGAATTGATATTGATGATAATAAGAATTTCAATAAGGTTGAGCCGGAGATTAAAAAAGATAAAACTAACAAATCAAAAAAAGGCGTGAAAGTTCCTGATTTTTCAAAATTTAGGAAAAAGATTTTCATTATTGTTAGTGTTACTGTTATATTTTTAGTTTTTATTGTTTGGGCGATTTTCTTTGCGCCAGCCGCGGAAGTTATTATTGCTGCGAAAAACTTCAACTTCAAATATTAAAGGGATTGCTGCGATTTCAAATATTGCTGGTGAAAAATCACTTCTTTCGAAAACTGAAACAATTAGTAAAAAAATCACGAAATTTCTTTTTGATGTAACTGGAACTCGTGAAGAAGGTGAGGCTGCTTCTGGAACTTTAACTCTTTCACAGAGTAGTGATAGTGATCCAGTAACTGTTGCGCAAGGTTCGGCTTTTTCGGCAGGGAAATGTAATTTTACGACAACTTCAACCGTAACAATTCCGGGTGCAAAAAAATTAAAAAGTGGATCAATTTCGGCAGGAAGTGTTAGTGTTGGGATTAAAGCGACTGCAATCGGTGAGCAATGTAATTTGGGAGCTCAAAAGTATATTTCGTCAATCGAAGGTGTTTCAGCGAATGGTGGTCAGCTTTCTGGTGGAAGTAAAAAGACCTTGAAGGTTGTTTCGCAAGAAGATATCAATAATGCAAAGGCTAAAATAAATTCTGAAAATTCAGATGATATTAAGAAAGAGATTAAAGCTAAATTTGGTAATGATTACACTGTTTTATCGGATAGTTTTGCTGTAAAAAGAAGGTAATGTTTCAACTTCAACTGCAGTAAATCAAGAAGCCCCAAATGGTAAAGCTACACTTAAATCTTCTTCTTCATATTCGATGACTGCGCTTGAAAATAAAAGTATTGAAAAGGTTTTGGCATCTTTAGCTAAAGAAAAGATTAATAGTGAAAACCAAAAAATCTATGACTATGGATTAAAAAATATTAAATTTTCGAAATTTAGTGGAAATAATATTGAGCTTTCTTCTAATATTAAAGTTGGCCCAGTTATTGATACTGATGGTCTTAAGGATAAAATTAAAGGTAAGAAATCGGGTGAGGTTCGAAGTTTGATTGAGGCGAATGAAGGTGTTGAAAATGTTGAAGTTAAATTTTCATTCTTCTGGGTGAATACCATTCCTAATAATTCCGAAAAAGTTAAAAATTGAATTTAAGGTTGATAGAAAATGAAATCGCTAAAGTTAATGGCGCTCGATGTTGGTACTAAGAGGATTGGCATTGCTCATGGATTCATCGATAAGAATTGCAATACCTTTTCTTACGATTGAGGTTGAGAATAATTTAGAGTTTGTAGTAAAACAGATCATAGAATTAATTTCGAAAGAAGAAATTAATATTCTTGTGGTTGGATTACCTAGAAACCAAAGTGGTGAAGAAACTTCGCAAAGTGTTTATACGAAAAGAATTTGTGAAAAAAAGCTTGAATACGCTGTTGATCGGATTGAATTTCAAGATGAAAGTTTGACGAGTATTCAAGCAGAAGATAGATTAAAAAGTTACGGAAAACCATATTCTAAAGGTGATATTGATATGAATGCTGCATCGATTATATTGCAGGATTATTTGGAGGAAAATTTTTAATGGATGGGATTATTAAGCCACCAATAGTTAAAAAAGAGGAAGATATCGAAGATCGTGCAGAAAAAAAGTGATTGAAAAAAATCTCTCAACGCGAAGAAGAATTCGAAAAAAATAAAGAAAAATTAATAACGATAAAAAGCGCAAGTTTCGATAGCAATTGTTTTTGTTGTATTTGTGTTTTTGTGGAATTTCTTTTTCAGGGATTTTATTTTTTTAGCTACAATAACGCACTAAGTTTTAAAACTAGCGACACAAAAAAAGTTGATTTTATAATTCGAAAGGGTGAATCTCTTGATAGAGTTGCTCAAAATTTAGCTGATAAAAAGTTAATTATTTCGAAAAATTCGTTTATTTTTTATGCGAGAATGAATAATAAACGAAATATTTTGGCAGGAGACTATCAGCTTTCTTCGAGTCTGACAATTCCTGAGATTTTTGGATATTTTTAAAATAAAGGCCAGGTTTTTAGATAATTTCAATGTGACATTTTTACCTGGTGGAACAGTTAAAATGGCAAAAAATGCGCTTTCGAAAGTAGGTTATTTAACCAGTGAAATTGATGCAGCTTTTTCGAAAGATTATTCTTCTGAATTTCCTATTCTCTTTGCAGGAAAAGCCGAAAAAATGTTGATTTGGAAGGGTTTTTCTATGGAGAGACATAATTTTTAAAAAAAGGAGTTAAGGCTGAAAAATATTCTTCGAAGGTATTTTGCCGACTTTGAAATAAAAAGTGAAAGAACTTGATCTTATAAATAAATTCAAGAAGAAGGGGTTGAATCTTTATGAAGGAATAACACTTTCATCGATTGTCCAAAAAGAGACGCTTAATGATTTTGAAGATCAACAAAAGGTTGCGGGAGTTTTTTTATAATCGAATTAACGCTGGAATGACGCTTGGATCAGATGTTACATATCAATATATTGCTGATAAAACTGGTGTGGAGCGAACTCCAAACTTAAACAGTCCGTATAATCTTCGAAGGTTTAAAGGTCTAACACCAACCCCGATAGCAACTCCTGGATTGTCGGCGCTAAAGGCAACTGCTTCGCCGGCAGATCATAAATATCTATTCTTTTTGAGCGGTGATGATGATAAAACATACTATGGTAAAACAGATGTAGATCATCAAAAAAATATCGAAAAATATTGTGCGAAAAAGTGTTCAATTTTGTGATTAAGCTTGACAATTTGATTGATATTTGATAAAATTTAAATGTATATTGATGTAAGAAATAACTAAATGTTCTTTACATTAATGCACCTACCAGAAAAATACTTTAAGGCATTCGTTTAACTATAATATTAATAAAAAGGTCGACATTATGCTAAGTTTCGAAAGAGGCGGTGTTAATATGGTAGTGCATCACAGTAATGTGCTTGCAGGGAGAAAAAAATATTTGTAGCAAAAAAAGTGGGAGTTTCAGCTCCTAAAATAGAAATAATTCAGGATCGAAAAACGGTTAAAAATCTGATTCTAATATTTCGAAAATTATTAATATTCTAAGCCAAAAAATCAACAGTTGTATATTCTTCTATATTTATAGTTGTTATTATGATTGCTGTTTTTGGTGGAGGTCAATCTGAATCGAGTCGAACGGTCGAATTGAATAATCAGATTGAGTCAAAAGTTTCAGAGGGTTCGAAAAATAGTGATTTAAACTCAAATTACTCGGTTGCAGATAAGGTTACTGAATCTGGCGTGATAGCAAATCTTGCAGAGTCTGCAGATTTAGCGATTGCTCCATCTGCAGCAAGTCTTTCAACATCAACTGCGATACTGCAAGATTCACCACAAGTTAATACGACTATCGAAAAAACCCAAAGGTGCTTGAGGTGTTGTCTGAAAAACGAGAAATTGTTAAATATACTACACAATCAGAAGAGTTGATTCAAGCAATTGCTGATAAGTATGGAATTACAGCGCAAACTATCAAATGGGTTAATAAATTGAAGGGTGATAGTGTTAGTGCTGGAAAAGAGTTACGGATATTGCCGGTTGACGGGATTGTATATACTGTAAAATCTGGAGATAGTCTTAAATCTATCGTAGAAAAATATCAGGCAAGTTTAGAACGGGTAGTCTCATATAATAAGTTGAAAGATGGTGAAGGGTTAAAAGAGGGGACTGAATTAGTCCTTCCTGGTGGTATTTTACCAGAAGAGGAACGACCAGATTATAATCCTAAATCAAGAATTCCTTCCATTACTTCATCATCAAGGCCGGTAGGTCAGTCTAACGTTACCGTTTCACTTTCTTCAAACTATAATGTGAAGGCTGGAAATGCTTATGCCTGGGGAAACTGTACTTGGTATGTCTATAACCGTCGTCCAGATATTGGAAGTTTCTGGGGTAATGCTTCAACCTGGGCAGTGAGTGCTCGGGCAGCTGGATATAGAGTTGATCAAACTCCATCTGTTGGTGCAATTGCGCAGTGGAATGCGTATGCAAACTCTTACATCTGGGGATATGGACATGTTGCAATTGTTGAATCTATAAATTCAGATGGAACAATTACTGTAACAGATATGAACTATGCTGGAAGGTTGAATGTTGTGACAACAAGAACTGTTCCTGCAAGCAGTGTATCGAACTATATTCATTAAAATTAAAAATGAGCAATCTTTTCAAGGGCTGCTCATTTTTAATAGTCTGGATATTTTTTGGAAAAAAATATGTTATAATAGACCTATATGTTTGTAGATACAGCTAAAATTTTTATCCAAGCTGGCCGCGGAGGAAATGGTGCGGTTAGTTTTCGGCGTGAGTTGTATATCGAAAAGGGTGGACCAGATGGTGGAGATGGCGGTCGTGGTGGAGATGTGATTTTTCGCGCAACAAAAGATTTGAATACACTTTTGAATTTTCGATATAAGCCTGAGCTTAAAGCTAAAAATGGCGAAAGTGGTTCAAAAAGAAATAAAACAGGGAAATCTGGCGAGCCATTAATTGTTAAAGTTCCGGTTGGAACATTGGTAAAACGAAGCGGTGAAATTTTAGCTGACTTAAAATTTGACGGTGAAGAAGCTGTTGTTGCGCGGGGTGGCGATGGTGGTTTTGGAAATGCTCACTTTAAATCTTCCATTCGACAAACTCCTCGCGTTGCTGAACTTGGTGAAAACGGTGAAACTTTCGAAGCCGATTTGGAGCTCAAATTACTTGCTGACGTTGGTTTGGTTGGCTTTCCGAATGCTGGAAAATCTACTTTTTTGAGCGTTGTTTCAAATGCACGACCGGAGATTGCGAATTATGCCTTTACAACTTTAACTCCTAATCTTGGTGTAGTTGAAATTGATGGATCAAATCTCTTGATTGCCGATATTCCAGGGCTTATTGAAGGCGCAAGTGAAGGAAAAAGGCTTAGGCGATGCTTTTTCTTCGGCATGTTGAGCGAACGAGTGTACTTCTTCATCTGATAGATGTTTATGAGGAAAAATCCGGGCGAAAAAGTATCAGATTATTCGTGAAGAATTGAAAAAAATATCAACCAGAATTGCTGGATCGCCCAGAGATAATCGCACTCACAAAAAAACGGAAGGTATGGATTCGGAGATAATTAAATATCAGGTTTCGAAAAATTCAAGAAAAAGGTGGGAGACGTACAGGTTTTTGCGATTTCGTCAAGTGCTCATTTAGGGATTAAGGATGTTTTGCGGGCACTTCGAAAAGAGGTTGAAGAATTTAGGAAATTCGAAGAAGAAAGTGTTGAAAATGAATCTGAGGAAGATATTGCTGTAATTTCATTGTCGCAAGATGAAATTAATAAAAGCCTAGCAAGTTGAATTTAATGAAGAAGAAAATATTTTTTTAAAGTTTCAGGGTGAAAAAGATCGATAAATTTGCTCGAAGAACTAACTTTATGAATATTCATGGCGTAAAATCGTTTTGCGAGATATTTTGCGAAAAATGGGAATTGAACATGAACTCCGCCGAATGGGTGCAGAAAATTCAAGTATAATTTCAATTACTGGCAATCAATTTGAGCTAGTCGACTCGAATTGGGAAGATTAAAATATAAATAAAAAAGCACGATCTTAGTCGTGCTGGATGTATGATGGGTAACATTTAGGATTTTTTTCGGATTCTTCTAAGGATTCCAATTTTTTCATGCCTATATGAAGCCCTATAAATCTACGCACCTGGTCCTTGTCGAAGATATTTGAGAAAAATATCAATTATTTCAAGGGGTCATATCCTCTATCCATAAGTAATTTGACTAATTCTTCTGCAATGTCATTGATTTCTTTTTCAGCTAAGCTTACGTCATGTAAGGGCATATAACCCTTATCAACCATATCTCTTAGTTTTGTTGACTTATAATCAATTATAGTTGCCATTTATCTTCTCCTATAAACGTGCGCGCCACTCTCTGGCGAATGAGTGAGAGTATTATCTCATGACTATTTTTATTTTACAATATTTTTAATTAAAAAGTCAAATGTGTTTGTTATTTTTTTGTAGTTTTAGAGTAAAATATAAACATGAAGACTTTCTTTTTTTATGATTTAGAGACCAGTGGATTTAGTCCGCAGAATGACCGAATTATGCAATTTGCAGGACAGCGAACAGATGAAAACCTTAATCGAATTGGTGAGCCTGTTAATATTTTAATTAGATTGAACGATGATGTGTTGCCAAGCCCGAGTGCGCTAATGGTGACAAAAATTAGCCCACAAAAAAACAGTTGAAGAAGGCTATACTGAGGCGGAGTTTTTCAAAAAATGCTGGTTGAAGAATATTTCACGCCAGATACAGTTATTGTTGGATATAATAATGTTCGATTTGACGATACTCATATTCAACATCTTTTGTGGCGAAATTTTTTTATCCTCCATATGATTGGCAATGGAAGGAAGGTCGCTCGCGTTGGGACTTGCTTGATGTTGTGCGAATGATCCGCGCTCTTCGTCCTGAAGGTATTAATTGGCCGTTTATTGAGAATAGTAAAACTGGTGAGAAATTTGCTTCGAATAAACTTGAACTTTTAACTAAGGAAAATGATATTTCTCACGAGAATGCTCACGATGCGTTAAGTGATGTTGATGGATTGATAGATGTGGCACGATTATTAAAAGAGAAACAGCCGCAGATTTTTGACTATCTTTTGAAAATGCGTTCGAAAAATGAAGTTCAAAAAATGATAAATCTTGAAAGCCCTAAACCATTTGTCTATACATCTGGTCGATTTAGTGTTGAATTTGAAAAAACTACAATTGCATTCCCAATTGCGCCGGCTAAAAATAAAAATGTAATCGTTTGGGATTTGCGATTTTCCCCAAAAGATTTTTCTTGATTGGAGCGCTGAACAAATTTTAGAGAATATTACGGCAGATTTTGAAACTCGTTCACAAGCAGATTTTAAGCCGATTGCGGCAAAAATTCTACAATATAACAAATGTCCAGCGGTTGCACCGGTTGGTGTCTTAAATGATGAAAATAAAGAACGCCTAAAAATTGATCTTGGTGAAATTCAGAAAAAAATTTAGATATTTTGCGAAAAAATCCGCATTTTGCCGAAAATCTTCGAACTGCTTTTGAAAAAAAGAGTGAGGTTTTTCAAGATAAAAATAGTAAAGACACTCTTTCTCCCGAGGCTCGGCTTTTTGAAGGGTTTGTTTCGAGAAGTGATGATATTAAAATTGAAGCTGTTCGAAATTCTTCTGCTCGAGAATTAGCAGATTTTCATCCGGACTTTAGCGATGAAAGATTGAGTGAGTTACTTCTTCACTACAAAGCTCGGAGCTTTCCAAAGAGCTTGAGTTCGCAAGAAAAAGAAATCTGGGAAGAATATCGTGCGAAAAATATTCAAAAAATGATGCCGAAATTTATACAAGAATTTCAAGAAATTGTAGCTCGGCAAGATTTGAGTTCGAAAGAAGAATTTATTCTTGAAGAAATTAAACTTTGGCTTGAGAATATTATGCCAGATTCTAATTCTTGAGTTTTTTTGACAATTTTGTGAGACCATTCTGCTTGTTTGAGCTTTTCGAAATCTGGATTTTGCTTTTTTTGAAAAATCCAATATTTCCTGGGGAAAAACCTTTTTCATGCTTAAACCCAGCTCTCCACTCGTAGCCTTCTGTGTAGCCGAGTTCTTTGGTGATTTTTGAGGGTTGAATTTCGAAGGTGAATTGGAACTTGTGCATTTGGGAATTTTTCAACCAATTCATAGGATTGATACATGATTCCAGTGGATTCACGCGATTTTTTTGCTTTTTTTGAAAGAGCTATTGCACAGTGAAAAAAAGAACATACTTAGCTTCAGGCATTCCGATTTTTTTCGATTGCATCAAAAGTGGAATTCGCAAGAGTAATTGCACCATTCCCAGCTAACCCAATATCTTCGGATGCAAAAATTATCATTCGGCGAGCGATAAATTTTTGGATCTTCGCCAGATTTGAGCATTTTCGCTAAGTAAAAACAGGCTGCTTCCGCGTCGCTTCCGCGCATACTCTTAATGAAAAGCCGAGATTGTATCATAATGTGAATCGCTATTTTTTTATCATAAAATAATACAGAACTTTCGATCGAATTTTGGATAGTTTCTGTGGTAATTTGATCTTTTTCGAAATTCAAAATCAATTCAAGATTGCTTAGCGCCATTCTGGCATCACCGCTGCTAATTTTCGAAAGAAGTTCAAGTGCATCTGGGGTAATTTTTGTTTTTGGTGAAGTTTTTCAAGTGTGTTCTGGATGATTTTCGAAATTTCAGAAGTTTTAAGCGGTTGGAGAGATAAAACTCGACTTCTTGAAAGTAGTGGTGCGATAACCTCAAAACTTGGATTTTCGGTCGTAGCTCCAATAAGGTTAATTAGCCCACTTTCGATATGTGGCAAGAAAGTATCTTGCTGAGATTTATTAAAGCGGTGAATTTCATCAACGAATAGAATCGTTCGAATTCCAAGATTCCAGTTTTGTCGAGCATGTTCGATGATTTTTTCGATATCTTTTTTTCCACTTGTAACCGCTGAAATTTCAATAAAGTCTGCATTAACTTCTGTTGCTAAAATTCTTGAAAGGGTAGTTTTACCGGTTCCAGCTGGACCCCAAAAAATCAAACTAATTGGTTCTTTATTTTTCAATAATTTTTTTCGCAGAATTCCATTTTTTTCCGATAAGGTGGGATTGACCAATTACTTCGTCGAGTTTTTGTTGGTCTCATTTTTTTCTGCAAGTGGAATTCTGTGTTGATTGTCCATTTTAATATTATAACATTTTAAAAATAAAAAAACCACAAAAATACGGTTTCGAAATTTGAAAAAGAGTGAAAATATGGTATTATTTAAGTAATAAAATAACTAAAAAAATGAATTTGAGGAACTATGAAAATTAATACGAAAACCGCTCCCAGGGATGATGGAATTATTGCCAGAAGAACAGCTTGAATTTGACCGAATTTATGAGGTGATTCGAAAAACTACGAAAAAAATTTGGCTTTGCTCCGATTGATACGCCGATTATTGAGCGTACTGAAACTCTTCTATGAAAGCTGGTGGCGAGACTGAAAAAAACAGATTTATCGTTTTTCAAAAGGTGATAATGATTTGAGCTTGCGGTTCGATTTAACTGTTCCAACTGCTCGATTTGTTGCTGAAAAATTTTTGGCCAATTACAATTTCCATTTAAGCGTTCGCAAATTGGAAAAGTTTATCGTGGTGAGCGAGCTCAGAGAGGGCGTTTCCGTGAGTTTTATCAGTGTGATATTGATGTTATTGGGCGAGATAATTTAAATATTAAATATGATGCCGAAGTTATTGCAGTTATTTATAGTATTTTTCGAGAGTTGAACTTTGGTGATTTTACGCTTCGAATTAATAATAGAAGCATTACGAGCGGGTTGATAGGTGGTTTGAATTTAAGTGAAAAACAGGCAGAAATTATGGCACTAATCGATCGCGCAGAGAAAAATTACGCCAGGAGAATTTTATCAACAGCTTGAAGATTTAGATTTAGGCGAAAGTGCGCAGTCTATTAAGGATTTTGTTGAAATTTCTGGTTCATGTGAAGAAGTTTTAAATAAGCTTCGAAAAATTGATCAAAAATATTAAAAATGATCAGTTCGAAAAGGGGATTGATGAACTTTCGAAAGTTGCCGAAATTCTTAAAAAAATGGGCGTTGAAGAGAAATATTTTTAAACTTGATATGTTGATTGTTCGCGGGCTTGATTATTACACGGGAACTGTTTTTTTGAAACAAATTTGAACGATTTTTAAAGAGATTGGTTCGGTTTCGAGTGGTGGTCGCTACGAAAAATCTTAGTGAATACTATTCGAAAGAAAAAAACTTCCTGGCGTGGGTGCTTCGATTGGTTTGACGCGATTATTTTGGAGTTTGCGAGATTTGGGGTTGCTGAGTTTTTCAAAAAGGTCGAATGCGGAATTCTTGATTATTCCATTTAGCGAAAATGAGCTTGAAAAGTCTTTCAAAATTGCCAATGACCTGCGAGAATCTGGCAAAAAAATGTAGAAGTTTTTGCTTGAAGAATTTAATATGAAAAAAAGCTTTCAAATTTGCCAACAAACGAGGTGTGAAATATGTTTTTAGTGATTGGTGAGCAAGAAATTAGCAAAAAAATGTGTTCGAATTTAAAAAAATATGGAGACTGGCGAAAAGCTGAATTTAAAATGAAATAATTAAAAAAATAACGCTATTGTTTAATTTTTTTCAAAAAAAGTGTGGTATAATAATTTTATACCATTTTGCGCCTATGGCGGAGTGGTTACGCAGCGGTCTGCAAAACCGTTTACACCGGTTCAAATCCGGTAGGTGCCTCCAGAATATAACAAAAGGAAAGAAGTAATGCAAGAAGAAAATCAGAAGATTGTTGAAATTCGAAAAGGTGAAGAAGATACGAAAAATGTAAATACTCACTCAGTTGTTATCGCTCAGCCAAAACCAAAGAAAAAGTACAGCAAGACTGTGGTGGCTATTCGACAAACGATTATTTGGTTTAATATTTTTTTACTGCGATGGTTTGTGCGCTCATTAGCTTAGCTAATATCTGGTCCGATAATTATCTTGCTGAAACTATGGGTAAAGCTTGGGCTACATTCTTAGTTCTTGGTGTATTTTCATTTTTTATTATGGTTATTTCGCCACTTTTGGATAAAGACGAAGCTTAATTGTTATATACGCCTTGACTTTTTGCTGTTGAGGCGTGTTAAAATATAAATACGCGCGAGTGGCGGAATTGGTAGACGCGAGGGACTTAAAATCCCTTGACCTAAACAGTCGTGCGGGTTCGATTCCCGCCTTGCGCACCAAATTTTAACAATAGTAGGAGAATAAAATGCCAATTGCAATTATTATAATTGTTGCCGTTCTTAGTTTAATCGGGATTTTTGTTTGGAGTCAATATAACGCTCTTGTTCGTTTTGAATGAACGAGTTGAAGAGGCTTGGAGTGATATTGCTGTTCAACTTAAATATCGAGCTGATTTAATCCCAAACCTTGTAGAAACTGTTAAAGGATATGCAACTCACGAAAAAGAAGTTTTTCGAAAATGTGAGCAATGCGAGAGCTGGTTTACTTAATGCTGGAAACAATGTTGCTGCTGCCGCACAGGCTGAAGGTGAGATGTCTCAAGCTCTTGGACGATTGTTTGCGGTTGCTGAAAACTATCCAGAATTAAAGGCGAATGAAGGTTTTGTTCAATTCCAGCAACAACAGCAAGAAATCGAAGACAAAATTCAAGGTGCTCGCCGATTTTTATAATGGTGGAGTTCGAGATCTTAACATTAAGGTTAAAAACTTTCCCAACTAATATTTTTTTGCTAAAAAAACTTGGTTTTTGAAAAGCGAGATTTCTTTGAGGTTGAAGATCGAAAAAAACTATCGAATCTGCACCACAAGTAAAATTCTAATTTAATTAGGGTTTGTTAAGGATGTATAGCTCAATTTCTGAAAATAAACGCAATACAGTGATAATTTTTTCACTATTTATTGCGATTATATCAGGGATTGGGCTATATTTTTCGTATATATTGAACGACAGATCTATTTTTATTGGACATTTATTTTTACAGTGTTTTATGCTTTTTCAATATAAAAATATCTAAAAAATTGTCATAATAATGAATAGCGCAAGATCTATTTCTAAAAAGATGCGCCGGTGTTTTTATTCTGCGGTTGAGTCAATTTCAATAACCGCTGGAATACCCATGCCGAAGTTATATATAATTAATGATCATTCAATGAACGCTTTTTGCGGCCGGAACGAGTCCTGAAGATTCTATTATTTGTGCTACAACTGGGTTGCTTGAAAATATGGACAAAGTGGAAATTGAAGGTGTTGTAGCGCATGAAATTTCACATATAAAAAATTATGACATTAGAGTTTCTATGGCGGCAGTAGCACTGACAGCTGCTATCGGTTTTTGGCAGATATTATAATGAGAGTTATTTTTTGGAGTGATGACGAGGATAATCAGAATCCAATTCTGATGATTTTAGGTTTATTGTTTGTTATGATTTCGCCAATTTTAGCGATGATAGTTCGGCTTTCGATTTCTCGTGAGCGTGAATTCCTGGCTGATGCAACTGCGGTTTCATTAACAAGATATCCTGATGGACTTATACGTGCTCTTGAAAAACTCAAAAAAATAATCAACCGCTTAAAAAAAGCAAAAATTCAACAACTGCAAGTTTATTTATTTCGAATCCAATGAAAGTAGGATTCTTTCAGAGGATTTTTTCAACTCATCCACCTCTTGAGGAGCGAATTAAAAGATTAAAAGAAAATAGTGTGAGGTTTTAGTGGTTAAGAAAAAAATATTAAGCTCTAACGAAAAACAGATTAGTTTGGTATATTTTTGGATTATCTCAGTTCGGATTTGTTTTTCGAAAAAAATGTAATAGAGCGATTTCAAAAATTTAAAAGCTCGTCGACCGCACAGAAGTTTTAAAAATTTCGAAAAAGACGAGATTATGCTCGACCGCTAAAAATTGGTGGTTATTGGAATTTAATGGGTGATGTTTTCAGATTTATGTATCAAAAATAAAAACCATTTTTTTCGAAAATCTTATTCTTATTTTTGCACTTATGGGAATTCTTTTTTTATTGGATTAATGGATCAGAATTTCATTTCAAGTCTTCAGGCGGTAGTCGATACGACAAATGATGGAAATTTTGAAGGTTTTTGGTGAAATTGGGAAAGCCGGATTAATTATGACTGCGACATTCACTAGTGGTGGGTTAGTTCAGTCACCGAATGAGGTTCAGCAGTTAATTTTTGCGATATTGATACTTTTTATTTGGTTGGCGACGATTCAGCTTTGCCGAAATATTTTTGAACGGAAATAAAAACTATAATCTCAGGGATGCGCTATATTCTTGTGGTGCGCCTATAATTCCAATGATGGTTATTTCTGCGGTTATATTATTCCAGATGATTCCGGTATTTATTGCAACGATTGTTGGAGCTGCTGCTAGAACAACAGGGATACTATCAAGTGGAGTGGAACAAATGGTGTTTTTGCTGCAATGTTGCTGTTATTTTTCGCTCTCGGCTTTTTTTGGGTTACAGGATCAATTTTCGCGATAATTATTGTAACGATCCCTGGAACTTATCCGTTTAAAGCTTTAAAAATTGCTGGAGACATGGTTTCGCAGAGGCGATTGGCAATTTTGAAACGAGTTTTGTTCTTGGTTTTTATTCTGGTTTTGCTATGGTTGGTAATAATTATTCCAATAATAATATTGATGAATTGGTTGATTTCGATTAATGAGTTTTTTATTAAGATTCCAATTGTACCAATTTCGATGTTATTAATGAGTTGCTTCTCGTGTATTCTAAGTTCCGTTTATGTATATTTATTGTATAGAAGGGTAGTGGATGTCGACCAGCGATAAAAAAAGATATAGTGATTTAGTTCAGCTTTTGAATAAGTATTCTTTCGAATATCACACACTGGATGCGCCTAGCGTTCCAGATGCAGTTTATGATTCACTATTTTTCAGAACTAAAAAAGATCGAGGTAGATAATCCGGAGCTAATTTCGAAAAAAATTCACCAACACAAAGAGTTGGAAATGTGATGATTGGCGGTTTTGAAAAAGTTAAGCATTCTACTCGGATGTTGAGTTTGAATGATGTTTTTAGTCATAAGGATATTTTTGATTGGTTTGATCGAATTAAAAAACTTAATCCAGAAATTGAAGAGGATTTTTTTGCGGATATCAAAATGGATGGATTGGCGTGTTCGCTGATTTTTGAAGATGGTGAATTTATGCGTGCAGTCACTCGTGGCGATTCATTTATTGGTGAAGATGTTTCAAGTAATGTTCGAACAATTAAAAATATCCCGCTTTTTTTAGGTTCAAGCAATGAAGAGTTTAGTTTTTTCGAAAAAGGTAGAACTGAGATTCGTGGTGAAATTGTCGTTTTGAAGGATGATTTCGAAAAAAATAAATCAGGCTCGAAAAGAGCAAGGTGAACAGGAGTTTGCCAATCCTCGGAATTTAGCTGCAGGAACAATTCGTCAGCTCGATCCGGCGGTAGTCGCTTCAAGACCGCTGAATTTTCGTGCTTATGATATTATTCGTGAGGATTTACAAGAGATCCCGACAAATGAATTTGCTTATAAGGCACTAAAAAAATCTTGGTTTTTCAGTAAATGAACAGGCTTCACGGGTTAAAAAGCATTAAAAAAGTTATTGAATTTATTGAATTCTGGGAGGAGAAGCGAAAAAGACCTCCCCTTCAACACTGATGGCCCTAGTTGTAAAACTTAATAATCGTGAACAATTTTTAAATCTTGGAATTGTTGGTAAACAGCCTCGTGCAGCTATTGCTTTTTAAATATTCGCCAGAGGAGGTTACGGCAATTATTTCAGATATTGTTATTTCAGTTGGGCGAACTGGCGTTGCAACTCCTGTTGCGGTTTTTCCACCCGTTCAACTTGCTGGAACTACTATTCGACACGCTAGCCTTCATAATGCTGATGAGATTCAGCGTCTTGATGTTCGGATTGGTGATACTGTTGTGGTTTTTAAATCTGGTGACATTATTCCAAAAATTTTGCGAGTTTTACCCGAACTTCGCCCAAAAATACTAAATCGTTTGACTTTGAAGATAAACTTTCGAAAACAATTTCCTGATATCGAATTTTTATCGACCAAACGGCGAAGTTGCGTATCGTGCAAAAGGTTTGAATTCTGACTTAATTTTTAAAAATGGTGGCATTTTATGCTTCTAAAGCGGGATTGGATATAGAAAACCTCGGTGAAAAAAATGTTAATTTACTGGTTGAAAAAGGTTTGATTCGAGATTTGGCGGATATTTATTCACTTAAAAAGAGGATTTGTTAAAGCTTGAGCGTTTTGCTGAAATGTCGGCGAATAATCTTTTTGAAAGCGATTGAACTTTCGAAAAATCCAGAACTTTCGAAATTTATTTCTGCTTTAGGGATTCGACATATTGGCAGTGAAACGGCAAATCTTTTGGCGGAAAGGTTTGAAAAAAATTTGAAAAATTTGCGCGATTCGAATCTTGAAGAATTGCTTGAAATTGACGGAATTGGCAAAAAGTCGCGGAAAGTATTTTTGGCGTATTTTTAATGATGACGAAAATTTACGAATTTTGAAAAAAATGTTTAATCTTGGTGTGAAAGTAAAAATTCGAAAAAAATAGAAGGTGTTTTTAGTTGGTAAGAGCTTTGTAATTACTGGAACACTAAAAAAACAATGACACGCGAACAGGCTATTGAAAAAAATTGAAGCTTTAGGTGGAAAAATTTCAAAAAAACAATTTCAAAAACTACAGATTTTTTTAGTGATTGGTGAAAAAGTTGGTAAAACAAAGATTTTTGAAGGCTGAAAAACTTGGTGTGAAAGTTATGAGTGAAGATAAGTTTTTGAAAGAAATAAATGCAAACTAAATTATTGCGGCTTATCCTTGTTTGGGTAAAAACTACTCTTTCAAAAATATCTAAAAATCGATTTTTAGATATGGAATTTAATGAAAAGCAGTAAAACTAAAATGATGAGTGAAGTTGAAAAAAATCTCATTTTTGATTTTTGTGTGCAGAAAATTGAAGAAGAATATTATTCAGGGTAATTTCGAAATTATATTTATCAGTGAAGACGATGAGATTTTAAAGGCGACTACTTTCAAAAAAGATTAGTTTTATACTTATTTTTGCCAAATGCTCTTAATAAAAGAGTGATGCGAGATTATAAAAGTCGCGTTATATATCGCTCTGGTGAAAGTTGGTGGAATAATGTTATTGAGCCAGAAATTAGCAATCTTCAAAACAGAATTGAATTTTACAAAAATAATGAGCTGGTTGAGGTTTATTTAACTAATGAAAATGAATATATTTGTGATAAGGTTGATCTATGGTGATTTTTTGATTTTTTATACTATTTTTGATATAATTTAGATAGTATGAAAAGATATAATCCGATTGAAATTGAAGAAAAATGGCAAAAGAAATGGGACGAGTCAAAGCTTTATGAAGTGAAGGCGGATTCTTCGAAACAAAAAATGTATATCTCGGGAATGTTTCCATATCCAAGTGGTGCAGGACTTCACACTGGGCATGCGCGAAGTTATACGATTGTTGATTCGATTGCTCGTTTTTATCGACAGCAAGGAAAGAATGTTTTAAACCCAATCGGTTGGGACACTTTTGGCTTGCCGGCTGAGAATTATGCAATTAAAACTGGAATTTCGCCTCAAGAAGCCACAAAAACCAATATTGAAAATTTCAAAAAACAGTTTAAGCGACTTGGAATTTCGATTGATTGGTCGCGTGAAATTAATACTTCAAGTCCAGAATATTATAAATGGACACAGTGGATTTTTCGCGAAATGTATAAAAAAGGTTTAGCTTATCGCAAAGAAAGCTACCAATGGTGGTGTAATAACGATAAAAACTGTTCTTGCGAATGAACAGGTTGAAAATGGTCGCTGTTGGCGTTGTGGTGAAGAGGTTTCGAAAAAACAAATGACACAATGGTTCTTTAAGATTACTGCATATGCTGATGAACTTTTGGCGGATATTGACGAATTAGATTGGCCAGAAAAGATTAAAACGATGCAGCGAAATTGGATTGGAAAAAATCTGAGGGTGCTGAGATTGAATTTGAAATTGCTGACGGAAATGCAAAAGGTGAAAAAAATTAAAGTTTTCACAACTCGACCAGATACTATTTTTGGAGTGACTTTTTTGACAATTGCACCAGAACACTCTTTGCTTGAAAAGCTTTCAAATAATTTAACGCACGAAGAAATTGATAAATATAAAAAAGAGTCGTTGAAAAAAATCTGAAATTGAACGTCAAGAAAAACAAAGAGAAAACAGGGATTTTTACTGGAAGTCATGTAATTAATCCTGTAAATGGTAAAAAGATTCCAGTCTGGGTTAGCGATTATGTTCTTGGTGGATATGGCGAAGGTGCAGTTATGGCAGTGCCAGCTCACGATGAGCGAGATTATGAATTCGCTAAGAAATTTAATCTTGATATCGTCAAGGTAATTGAAAAGCCTGCAGATATAATTGACGATAACCCTTGTTATCATGGAGAGGGAGTTATGGTTAATTCGGGAGAATTTAATGGCCAAGATTCTGCGAATGTTCGCGAGCAGATTATTGATTGGCTTGAACGGAGCGGAATTGGTTGTGCGAAAACTACATATAAAATGCGCGACTGGTTGATTTCTCGCCAGCGATATTGGGGATGTCCAATTCCAATTGCTTATGATAAAGACGGAAAAGAGCATTTAATTCCAGAAGACCAACTACCGGTATTACTGCCAAAAATTAATGATTTTAAGCCTGACGATTCAGGAAAATCTGCTTTAGCAAAAAGTGAAGAGTTTATTACGGTCGAACTTGGCGGCGAAAAAATGATTCGTGAAACCGACACGATGGATGGTTATGCTTGTTCCAGTTGGTATTTATTACGTTATGCTGATCCAAAAATTCTGAAATGGCTTGGAATCCTGAGCTTGTGAATTACTGGGCGCCTGTTGATTATTATGTGGGTGGCGATCATGCGGTTGCGCATTTACTTTATGTTCGCTTCTGGACTCATGTCTTTAAAGATTTAGGTTTGACAAATTTTGCTGAACCTGTCAAAAAACTACTTTATCACGGATATATTAATGCTGAAGATGGTTCAAAGATGAGCAAATCAAAAGGGAATACGATTGATCCGCTTGAAGTTATTGACCAGGGTTATGGCGCCGACTCGCTTCGAACTTACGAAATGTTCATTGCGCCATATGAGATTGATGCCTCTTGGGACCCACGCGGAATCGCCGGTGTATATCGTTTCTTGAATCGTGTATGGGTTTTGGTTCAAGAATTTATAGAAAGCGAAAAAAATGGAACAAAAATCTTTCGAATTTTTCCAGAAATTCAAAAAAATCACAGCATAAAGCTATTAAAAATCACCGAAGATTTTTCATCGCGAGAGTTTGAATACTGCAGTTGCAGCTTTGATGGAGTTTGTCAATGAACTTTATAAGCTCAAACTTGAAGGTTTTTCGAATGATTGGCGATTTGTTTTGGAGGATTTATTAAAAATGCTTACACCATTTGCACCGCATATTTCTAGTGAACTTTGGATGCAGCTTGGAAATGAAGATTTTATCGAAAAATCTGGTTGGCCAAAAATGGAATGAGGAATTTTTGAAATCGGATGAAATTCAATTTATCGTTCAAGTAAACGGAAAATTGCGCGGAAAAAAATTAAATTTGCGGTTGGGGCTGAAAAAGATGAAATTCTCGCGCTTGCCAAAAAAATGAAGATAATGTTTCGAAATTTTTTTACAAGATAAAGAAATCGTTAAAGAAATTTTTTTGTGCCAAATAAATTGATTAATTTCGTGATTAAATAGCAATAATAAAATGGAAGTTTCAAGCTTCCATTTTATTATTATTTTACCTAAAATCAATTTGGTTTTGCATCAACTGCAACCCAGCCGTCTTTGTCTACATTCACATCAATTTTAGTATTTTTCGCCAGTTGAGGTTTTTTTGAAATTCTCAATTCGGGTAATTAATTTTGGATTATCGCTATTTTGAAGATAAACATCTCCTTGAATATTGAAATCTACCTCTTTTTGCATTACACCGATTGATGAGTGGTTGTTTTTCGGAACTATAACTCTCTGGTGTTTGGAAGTATTCATTTATTGAACTTCGAATGGCATCGCCTTGCTGAAGATGGATTACGCCACCATTCTCGGAGATTTTTTTAAGGTTCGAAAAATCCATTTCGGAGTTATCCAAGCCATTTTCGCTACTTTTTCTGGAAGATTTCTCGCGGGTGGTTTTTCTTGATAATTTTTTTATAGACATCGTGACCAAAACCAACCGCCAAGTGCTCCGGCGGTCATTGCTAAAAGCACCGAACTGTTTTAGTTTTTCTACTAATTTTTATTATTTCTTTATCTTGATTTTGATAATTTTTTTGTTTTTATATTTTTTTCCATAACAGCTTTATTATAGCATAAAAGGAATAAAAAAAGTCAATATATTATGCATAAAATGCTTGCTTTATCTTGATTTTTAAGGTATAATTGAATCTGAAGGAAAAATAATAAACCTAAGGAGAAACTTTAAATGGCACAGCCAAAGAAACAGAGTAGTCCTCGAAAGACTGGTTTGCGACGCAGCCACTTGCGATTGGATTTAGCTCGTCGAGTTAATAAAAAAATCACCAGTAAAAGTTTATACAACTAAAAAACAATCTGGTAAAGCTTTAAATAAACAACTCGAAGAAAAATAAAACATAAACTGCTTAATTTGCTGGCGTTTTAATTTTTTTATTTGACAAAAAAACTAATAATATTTAATAATAGGGAAAGAACCTTACGAAAAAAATGGCATCAAATAGACATTTAGGAAGGATTGTTGTTCTTCAAACACTTTACGAATATGAATTTCGCTCGCAGGCACAAGATCGATCTGTTGATTTAGCGGAAATCATTTTTCGAAATATGAAACAATATGAAGAAGTGATTGGTGATAAGCAATTCGTTCAAGATTTATTAAACGGGATTATTGAAAAAAACAGGTTGAACTCGATACAAAGCTTCAACCAATGGCACCAGAATGGCCAATTTCGCAGATTTCACGAATCGACCGAAATGTTTTGAGAATAGGACTTTATGAATTGTTGTATTCTCAAAAAACAGTTCCGCCAAAGGTTGCGATTAATGAATCGGTTGAACTTGCGAAATCGTTTGGTTCCGATAATTCAAGTAAGTTTATAAATGGCGTTTTAGGAACGGCATATAAGCTTTTTGTGGAGGAACAAGATGGCGAACAAGAAGGTTGAGAATTTTCGAAAATATTTTCATAGAACTCGCCGAGCTTCAATTCAGGAGATTGTTCGAGAGCCAACCGCTGGTGGGGTGATTTTTCGACGCAACAAAAAAAATGAAGTTGAAATTTTGCTGATTCAAGATTCAAAAGATCGTTGGACAATTCCGAAAGGTCATATTGAAGAGGGTGAAACGGCGCAAGAAACAGCTCGTCGTGAAATTGGTGAAGAAGCTGGATTGCACGATGTTAAAATTATTGGCTGGCTTGGAAAGATTAATTTTCGCTATCGCCGAATCGATAAGCTTGTTTTAATGACAACGCAAGTTTTTTTAGTTAAAGCGCTTAGCGACACCAATGCTATTCAAAAAGAAGATTGGATGAATGGAATTCGGTGGTTTAGTTTTGCGGACGCTTTGGACGAAATCGAATATGAAGATATAGGGAAGCTCATTTTGCTTGCAATGAAAAAAATTAGACAGGAGAATTTATAATGAGCGGAATTTTACTAACACCATATCACGAGTGGGCAAAAGAAAAGCTCGGTTATGATTTTGATAATATTGATCTGTTGGTTACAGCTTTAACTCACCGCAGTTATTTGAATGAACATAAAAAATCGGCTAATGAACATAATGAACGGCTTGAATTTTTGGGTGATGCGGTTTTAGAGCTTGTTACAACTGATTTTCTTTTTCGAATTATGATAAGCCAGAAGGAATTTTGACAGCTTGGCGTTCGGCGCTTGTGCGAACGGAAAGTATTGGTGCAGCTGGTGAGCGGCTTGGTTATGAAAAATTAATTCGAATGAGTCGTGGTGAGAAACAAGGTTCGGCGCGCGCTCGTCAGCAAATTTTGGCTAATGCCTTTGAAGCTACGACTGGGGCGATTTACCTTGATAAGGGCTATGAAGCTGCAAAAAAATATATCACAGATAATATTTTAAGCACTTTGCCCCAAATTTTAGAGGAAGAATCTTGGCGTGATCCAAAGAGTTATTTGCAGGAAATTTCACAAGCCCAAGATGGATTTACGCCAATCTATAAGGTTTTTGAATGAAGACGGTCCAGATCACGATAAAATTTTTCACATTAGGTGTTTTTGTTGGTGATAAAAATGGGCGAAGGTGAAGGTCCAAAGTAAAACAAATTGCCCAACAAGAAGCTGCTCGTGAGGCAATTCGGAAATATAAAAATAATGAAAAGATATGATTTATGAATAATTTCGAAAGTAATTTTGGTAAAAATGAATTTCTTAATACAAGGGAGATATTCAAAGAATCGGAGCCAAAAGTTATTTCAACATTTACTCCAGAAAATGCAAATGAAGCAAAGCTTGAATTCCTTGAAAAATAATAATCTTTCTCATCCAAATAATGAATATGAAAAAAATTAAATAGTAGTGAAATTAAAAATCTTTACCAAAATATTTCGAATGCAATTTTAGCAGTTGAAAATGATAATTCACTTGGTGAGATTGAACGAGAAATGTATAATACTCAACTTGAAACGAGAATTAAAAACTGTTAAAAATGCTTGAAGCGGCTTATAATTTTCGAAAAGCTGAAAAGCTTAGCAGATAAACAAAAAAGCCCAAGAAGAATTTATGAAAAAAACAATATTGAAGTTTATGGTGAGCCAGACTTTTGAAACATTTAATTCTTTACTTTCAGATAAAATTGTAAAAATTGATGCTTTAAAGCTTGATGAAAAAGGTGAAAAAATCCGTTCAGAGTTTTATGAACTAATTGAGAAGGATGAAAATTTAAGTCAAGACATAAAAAGATTTAAGCCGAGCGATGAAGTTTTTTTACAATTTTGGTGAGATTATCAAAGACTTATATTCAAAACAATTAGAACTTATTCCGAAAAAAGATGATGATAGATATTCAGCGGATGAGATTTTTGATGTTTTCGAAAATATTTTGAAAGATTTCGAAAATGATGGATTTTCGGAATTTAATGTTGAATGGAAAGATTCTGGTGCTATTGCAGTTTCAGCAAAAGACAAGAAAATTTTTATTCCTAAAAATCGAAAGCCAGTTTCAAAAAAAGAGCTTGAAGGTTTGGTTGTTCATGAAATTGGAACACACTATATGCGTGCTCAAATGGGTGAGGCTTATGACAATCAAGCCTTGAGAACTGGGCTTGATGGATATATGAATACTGAAGAAGGAATTGCTCGTGCTATGGAAATGGCTGTAAAAGGTGATTATCAAGAAGCGGGTGTTCAGTATTATTTAACGGCAGGTTTTGCTTATTTTAATAATATGAGCTTTCGTAAAGCTTTCGAAGCTAATTGGAGAATGGGCATTTTAGATGGAAAAAATAATTTTTTGGAAGAGAATATTTCTAAAAAACGTCAAATTGCCTATCGAAATACGCAGAGGATTTTTCGTGGAACTAATGAATTGCCTTGGTTTAAAGATTTAAGTTATTTTAACGGCAGTCAAGAAATTTGGAAATATATTGAAGAGAATATTAATTCACCGACATTGATTGATGATTTTTTTGCTTGGCGGGAAGAATAATCTATATAATTTAGACCAGCAAAAGGCAGATCTATGAACTTAAGGTTGGAAAGAAATAATTTGACAAAAAAATTAGATAACGTGGTAAAATTTAGATAATTTTAAATAATAAATTCGGCGAGGAGTGATTCTTTTATGGAAGAAAAAAAGTGATTTTTGGAACTTTTGAAGATGTGACTTTTACTGATGTTTCAGGAGAAAAAAATCTCGGAAGTTAAAACTATTGCTAAAAATTGATACAGGAGCTTTTTTTCAGGAGTCATTCATGCTGAAAAATATTTTTCGAAAAAGATGGTATTTTAGGTTTTGATTTATTTGGTGATGAAAAACTTCATTTTGAAACGCGATATTTTAGGTTTCGAAATGTTCGAAACACTCACGGTGGTGTGAAAAAGCGTTTTTTGGTGAAATTTGGAATTTTGATTGAAGGTAAAAGATTTGAAGCATTATTTGGGACTAGATAATCGTTCAAAAATGAAATTTGAAATGCTGATTGGTCGCGCGTTTTTGATTAAAAAATGATGTCTTGGTTGATTCGTGCCGAAAAATTAATCTCGATGAAGAATGGAAACAGATGGGAGAAAAACAATAATGAGAATTGCAATTTTATCAAACGGTCCAGGAAATTATTCAACAAAACGCTTGCGAGAAGAGGCAGAAAGTCGCGGTCATGAAGTTGAGGTTATTGCTTATGGAAAATGTTATGTTTCGATTGATGAAAAAAATCCAAAAGTGATGTATGATGGCGAAAATATTGGCAAATTTGATGCATTTATTCCGCAATTGCAAGCCATATGACCGAATATGGAACGTCTGTTGTTCGCCAACTTGAGGCAGCGTATCCGCGAGCATTTTTTTATGAATCGTTCGATTGCAATTATGCGTGCGCGAGATAAGTTACGTTCAACCCAAATTATGGCAAAATATGGGGTTTCGATTCCTAAAACAGTTTTTTTCTCGAAATTCAAATGATATTGATGATTTGCTGGAAGAAATTGGTGGAACACCTGCGATTATTAAGCTCGCTCGAGGAACGCACGGCAATGGGGTTGTTTTAGCTGAAACTAAAAAGGCTGCAAAATCAGTGCTTCAAGCGTTTTATTTGACGAATTCTGATGGAACTAACGTACTTCTTCAAGAATTTATTAAAGAATCGGCAGGAACGGATATTCGTGCTTTTGTGGTTGGTTCGCAAGTAGTAGCAAGTATGAAACGTCAAAGTTTGGATGATGATTTTCGTTCAAATTTGCATAAAGGTGGATTAGGTGAGCCGATTAAACTTACGCCAGAAGAAAAGCGAATGGCGGTTCGGGCGGCAAAGGCGATGGGCTTAACAATTGCTGGTGTCGATCTAATGCGTTCGGCGCGTGGTCCGTTGGTTTTGGAGGTAAATGCGAGTCCAGGATTCGGGATTGAAAAAGTTACTTATCGAGATGTAGCGGGGAAAATCATTGATTATATTGAGAGAAATGCAAAACGCGGCAATAAAAAAGATAAAATTGGAGCATAAAAATTAAAAAAGCGCAATTTAGTTTGCGCTTTTAAAGTTGATTTTTATTTCGAAATTCTCACCATTTTTGTGGATTTTAACACTTTCGAAATCAATATTATCCTTTTTTGAAATTTCCTCAAGATTTAGTTCTGCTTTTTTGGCTTCATTCTCGTTCGAAAACTCTAAAGTCGCAGAATTATTTTCAATCTTTCGAAGGAGTTCGGTTTTTAGTGAATTTATTTCATTTTCATGAAAATAATTCACAATAGGGCGTATGGTAAAAACCAAAATAATGAACCAATTAGAGCAATTATAAAGCATTATGCCAATGTATTCGCTGCCATAACGCTGCCAGCTAAGCTTTATTTCTGCCCATTTTTCTTTCGAAACCATGTTAGTTACCTCCAAATAAATGTACTAAACTTTCAAAATTATACCATTATTTTAATAAAAAGTCAATGTTCGTAAATAACTCTTGATTTTTATAAAAATTTGTTAAAATGGTGAAGCTATAAAAGTTAATAAAAGGGAAATAATCTAAATGCTAGCAATCAGATTACAGCGATTAGGTCGCAAAGGTTATCCTGTTTATCGCGTAGCGGTTCAGGAAGCGCATCGGCATCCGTCGAGTGGGCGCGTGGTTAGCTATGTTGGTTCATATAACCCACATACAAAAGAAGCCAAAATCGAAAAAGAATTGGCTGAAAAATATCTTTATAACGGCGCACAGCCAACTCCACGAGTTGTAAAACTTTTGGAAGAGGTAGGAATTGGAATGCCAAAATGGGTTAAAAAACCTGCACAAAAAACTCGTGCGATCAAAAACGCCGAAAAGCTTCGCCGTAACCAACCAAAAGAAGAAGTTTCCGAAGAAGCTTAAAACTAAAAAATCACTTTTCATTTCGAAAGGTGATTTTGTTTTTAATAAAAAGAAAAAGCCATTCATAAGACCGACTTAATTACCTGTTGATATTGATATTAGTGCTGTCACCATTTTTCTTGAGTGTATAATTTATTTCTAAGTCATCAAGAATATCAATATACTCCTTTAGTTGGTTATTATTAACAGCAAATGAATCACCCTTTTTTTATAATTTCATCTTTTATAGTACTCTCATTAATTATTCTTGAATCTATTACTAAAGCTTTATAGATATAGAATATAGAAGAAATAGCAAAGCAATATAAATAATAGGGATGGTTTTACTATCTTGTTTGTTGCTTTGCATAAATGTACCTCAAATATAGAATATATAAATAATAACACTTTTTAATTTGTCTTGTCAATTATTTGATAAAAAAATTTGAAAAATTTGATAAAAATATAAACATAAAAAAATAATCTAAAAAGGAAAAAGTGGTGGAAAAATTATTTCGAAAAAAATTAACCGAAGGCGAGTTGGTCAAAATATTGAAGATGTAAGTGAATTCTATGAGGCAATTGAGCGTGCGAATTTAACTAAAAATTATCTCCTGAACGCCCTTATGTTTATTTTTACGATGGAGGTTTATGACAAAAAGCAACGGTATTAAAAGGTGGCAGTGGGCTTGGTGTTTTGGCAGCAGATACGCGAAGGGTGGCTGAAAAGCTTGAAATTCCATTTGTTTGTGTAACGCCGTTTTACCGAAGAGAACTTCATCAATCAATCCATAATCTTGACCAACGAGAAGAATTTATTTCAGTAAATCCTGAGGAGTTTGGCTTTGAGTATCTTGACGATGTTGAAATTTACACCGAAAAACATGCCGCCAGCACGCTTGAACATTTTTCAAAAAAATTCTTGGTTCAACGCGATTTTTTTGACAATGGGAGAAAGTAATTTTGGTGAGCTCTATGCTGGCGAAGGATCTGGTGATCATCGGCTTTATCAAGAAGTTTCGCTTGGTTTTGGTGGTTATAAAGCACTGAAAATGGTTGGATTAAAGCCTTCAGTTATTCAGTTGAATGAGACCGCCACGATTTTTGCGGCTGTTGCTCGGCTTGATGAGCTTGTTCGAAACGGAATGAACCTTTATGAGGCTATTGTCTATGTTCGAAAACATACACTCTACACAAATCACACTTTAGTTCAAGCGGCAGAAAGTGAATTTTCTTTCGACCAATTTAATCGAATTGTAATGCCAAATATTGAATCTTCGGCTCTAAAAACTTGGATTTCAGGATTATTTAGAGAAGGGCGATTGAAGCTTTCAACTTTAACAATTGAGCTTGCGGAAGCAAAAAATGGTGTTTCTCGACTTCATGCAAATGTTGCAGATTATCGAGACATCAATGGCGATAAGGTTAAATTTAAAGCTGTGACAAACGGAATTGATTTGCCAACTTGGGTTTTGGCGGATATTTTTAGAAGATTTTTCGAAAAAAAGATATTTTTGATAAATTCGATTTACCAACGGAGAATTATAAAGAGAATTTAGCAAAAATTAGTGCAAAAAGATATTCGAGATTTTTAGAAAGATTGGTCGAAGAAAATTGAATGAGATCTTGAAGCGCAGAAAAGATCAATATGGCAAGATTGTTCAGATCCCAGAAGATGCGATGCTTTTTTTGATTTTAAGCGGCGATTTGTCTCGTATAAGCGTCCTTGGATGCCTTTCGAAAATATGGAAGAATTGCGCCGAATTTTGCGTGAAAAACAATGCGCATTATATTTTGGCGGGAAAAAGTTCATCAAGGCGATGTTGAAATGCGTGCAACTTTAAATTCGGTGCTTTCGAAAATTGAATCTGATGATTTTTGCGTGAGCGAGTTCATTTTATTCAAGATTATGATGAAGAATTAGGCTTAGCTTTTAGCTGTTGGTTCAGATGTTTCGATAAATGTGCCGATTGTTGGGCTTGAAGCTTGTGGAACTTCGTTTATGAAGGATCTGGCAAATTTAAAACTTTTGATTTCTACGAATGATGGTGGTGTTGCGGATATTTCGCCTACACCTTGTTTAGAGGTTAGCGGCGTAAACTATAGCGATGAATTAAGGTCTTTATATCTTCAAATGAATCGTGCTGGGCAGATTTTTAAAGATGATTATCTTTTAGAAAAAAACAAGTTCAAAAAAACAGCTTCAAGGATATATTACAGTAGTTTCAGGCTCCCGAATGATGAAAGATTATTTACGACTGATTTTTGGAAAATAGTAATTTTAAAACCCGCAACTTGGCGGGTTTTTTTAACGATAATTATTCCTTGTATGTACTTCTAAGTAAAATATAATTCAGAAAGAGTGGATCGTTTTTGCTAACGCGCAAAAATTCTTTCAGTTGAAATTTCTGAATTATCTTCCACTCGAGTTGCAAGATCTGAAGATTTCAGCGGGTGTTTTCCAGAAAAACCAATAGGCTTAGTAATTATAATACGGTTTTCTGGCAAAAATTTCTTTAATTTCAGCGATAGTTATACAAGCGTTTCCATTTGATTTTTTTACTATACAAAACTTGAATAATTTCGTTTTTCTTAAATTTCATAGATCAACCTTTCTAATTTATCGTGCAGAATATAAGTCGCCAATGATTTTTTTGTAGCCTTTTTGCGTTTAAATTCTTTTGCGTGTTTTTCTGCGGAACTAAATCTTTCTGTATAAAGGCTTGTTTCTTTTTGCGATAAATGTCGAACTAATTCTTTTGGAATCAAAATTCGATGCTCCTTATGCTTAATATCCGGCTGTAGATTCTTCAAATTAAATTCATCATCGTGGAATTTTAGCCAAATTTGACGATTTTGTTTATCTCCTTTTTTTAGAAAGATTAGCTTATTGAAAGCCACTCGATGATGACTTCGAAAGCCAGTGATTCTGCCAATTAGGATTCCGTCGATACTTGCATATTGCGGATCAACATATTCGGGCCGTGTAATCACGACTAATTGATTCTTATGAAACATTACAATGTGCCTCCAATTTAAAGCCTTTCGGCTATAGGATTTTTACTATAATAACATAAAAAGATATAAAAAGTCAAATTAAAAAGCCCTCGAAAATTTTTCGAGGGTAAAGGGCAGTAGTTTCTATCTCTCTTCAGCCGAGTCCCAATGCGGAACTCTATTTAAGGAAGATGAAGTTGTTTTTTTGCTGCGATTGTTGTGGCCAAACTCTTATTTGGTCGCCAGTTAATGTGCGCATTGTATTTTCTGCCATACAATGTTCCTCCTTTTTAAGTCCGTGGACTGATTTTTATATAATATCATTGTTTTTGAAAAAAGTCAATAGATTTTATGAAAATTGGCAAAAGTTTCGAAAAATGTGCTAAAATAATAGTTAATTATGGCTACAATGAAAGAACTACGCGAAGAGCGATTAAGGAAATTAGAAGAAATTAAAAATCTCGGCTTAAATCCGTATCCGGCTAAAAACTGAACGCACTGCAATGGCGGGTGAGATTGTGAACAATTTTGACTCAATGGAGGGTAGTGAAGTAAAAATTGCTGGTCGAATTGCCGGTATTCGAAAATTTGGCAAGTTAGCATTTATTGTTTTTACGTGATTTTTTTCAGGTAAGATTCAGCTTTTTATTACTGCGCAAAATTTGGCAGAAACTTCTGCGGAAAAATAATTTGATCGGTTTAAAAAAATTTGAATTTATTGGATACTGGTGATTTTGTTCAGGCAAAATGGAAAAAGTGATTCGTTCGAAAACTGGCGAAATATCGATTGAGACTAATGAACTGAAATTGCTTTCGAAAATCTCTTCGACCAATGCCAACTGAGCAAGACGGATTTACGAATAAGGAAGAACGTTTTCGCCGTCGCTATGTTGATATGAATGTGAATTTAGATGTACGCGATCGTTTCGTACGCCGTTCGAAATTTTGGCAAGCTACACGTGATTTCTTGAACGCGAGAGGCTTTTTTGAAATCAATATTCCTGTTCTCGAACATACAACTGGTGGGGCTGACGCTAATCCATTTGTAACACATATGGATGCGCTTGATAATGCCCAATTTTATCTTCGAATCAGCCATGAGTTGCCGTTAAAGCGTTTGCTTGGTGCTGGCTTTGAAAAAGTGTATGATCTTGGCCCACGTTTTCGAAATGAGAATTATTCGGATGAGCATTTGCCTGAGCATGTCGCAATGGAATGGTACGCAGCTTATTGGGATTGGCGCGACGGCTTAAAATTTCAAGAAGAAATGTTTAAATATGTTTTGCAAGAAACTTTCGGAACTTTACAATTTAAACTTGGTAATTTTAATGTTGATCTTTCAAAAAAGTGGGAAGAGTGGGATTACGCTGAAACAATTGAAAAGTGTTATGGATTAAACCCCTACACTTGTTCGCTTGATGAAGTTAAAAATGCGCTAAAAAAGAATGGTTTAGAAGTTGAACAAACTGAAAACAAAGCTCGCGGAATCGATAAGCTTTGGAAAAATATTCGAAAAGATGTTGCAGGGCCAATTTGGTTGGTGAATACACCGACTTTCATTTCACCACTCGCAAAAACTCATACTGATAAACCAGAGATGACTCAGCGTGCACAAGTGGTGATTGCGGGGTCGGAGTTATGTAATCTGTTTAGCGAATTGAATGACCCAATTGATCAGTTAAACCGATTTGTTGAACAGCAAAAAATGCGTGATGATGGCGACGATGAAGCGATGATGCTTGATATTGATTATATTGAAATGCTTGAATATGGAATGCCACCAGCTTGTGGGATGGGTTATTCCGAGCGTGTTTTTCTGGATTTTTTTGAAGGAGTTACTGCGCGTGAAGGTGTGCCTTTCCCACAATTAAAACATGAAATCTCAGAAATTACGAAAGATATTTACCCAGGGTTAAGTCTCTAGTATATTGACTTTTTCAAGAAATATGTTAAAATAATGTACGGATTGAGCTTTTAAAAAGTTCCAATTCGTACATTTTATTTTTCGAAAGTCAAAAAAACTCTTTTGAAATTTGCTTTTTGGCGCTGAGTCTATAAAAAATTATGGATTCGGTGCTGAAAAGCAAAAAATAGAAAAGAGGAAGAAAAAAATGATTTCAGATAAATTTATTGAAGGTGAAAAATAAAAATGGCGCAGAAATTGTAAATTTAACTCCGCACAAAATTTTAGTTTTTGATGAAAACCAACAAAGTTGTCTGCGAAATTGCTTCATCTGGCGTAGCACGTGCAGAATCAGAAATTGTTACAAGTGGAAATCTTGCAGGAATTCCAATCAAGAAAGTTCATTTTGGTAAACCCATAGGCCTACCAGATTTTGAACTTGGGAAATGGTTTGTAGTTAGTCGCGTAACAGCTGAAGCTGCGAAGTTTGCCGGTCGTGATACGAGTGACCTACTTCTTACTGTTGATTCTGTCCGCGATGAAAGCGGCCGAATTGTCGGCTGTCGTGGTTTTTCATTTTTTTAGATAAATTTTTTTATCCTTTCGAAAAATCCTTAAACCTCGCAAAAATGTGGGGTTTTTCTTTTTGAAAAACTTTAAAAAAAGTGTTGACATTGTGAAAAAAATTAGTTAAAATGGTAAAGCGTTAAACAAATAAGATATAAAAACAGAGTTTAACTGATACTTTAACAATTTAATTGTGCAAATTTATCGTCAGTCTATTTTATAGATTATCAATTTGATAATTCTTTTTATGGAGAGTTTGATCCTGGCTCAGGATTAACGCTGGCGGCGTGCCTAACACATGCAAGTCGAGCGGCAGCGAGTTTTACACTGAATTCTGGAAGCTTCTGGTTTAAAGAGAAGATTTATTCAAGAATTTTTGTGTAAAAATGTCGGCGAGCGGCGGACGGCTGAGTAACGCGTGGGAACGTACCCCAAAGTGAGGGATAACGCATCGAAAGGTGTGCTAATACCGCATATGGTCTTCGGATTAAAGCCTTCGGGCGCTTTGGGAACGGCCTGCGTAAGATTAGATAGTTGGTGGGGTAATGGCCTACCAAGTCAACGATCTTTAACTGGTTTGAGAGGATGATCAGTCAGACTGGAACTGAGACACGGTCCAGACTCCTACGGGAGGCAGCAGTGAGGAATCTTCCACAATGGGCGAAAGCCTGATGGAGCAACGCCGCGTGCAGGATGAAGGCCTTCGGGTTGTAAACTGCTTTTATAAGTGAGGAATATGACAGTAACTTATGAATAAGGATCGGCTAACTACGTGCCAGCAGCCGCGGTCATACGTAGGATCCGAGCGTTATCCGGAGTGACTGGGCGTAAAGAGTTGCGTAGGTGGTTTAATAAGCGAATAGTGAAATCTGGTGGCTCAACCATTCAGACTATTATTCGAACTGTTAAACTCGAGAGCAGAAGAGGTAGCTGGAATTTCGAGTGTAGGGAGTGAAATCCGTAGATATTAGAAGGAACACCGATGGCGTAGGGCAGGCTACTGGGCTGTTTCTGACACTGAGGCACGAAAGCGTGGGGAGCGAACCGGATTAGATACCCGGGTAGTCCACGCCGTAAACGATGGATACTACTGTTTGGGGTATCGACCCCTGAGTAGCGAAGCTAACGCGTTAAGTATCCCGCCTGTGGAGTACGATCGCAAGATTAAAACATAAAGGAATTGACGGGGACCCGCACAAGCGGTGGATCATGTTCTTTAATTCGATGATAACCGATAAACCTTACCAGGTCTTGACATCCTTGGAATCTTTCAGAAATGAGAGGTGCTTTTTAAGAGCCAAGTGACAGGTGATGCATGGCCGTCGTCAGCTCGTGTCGTGAGATGTTTGGTTAAGTCCATCAACGAGCGCAACCCTTGTCAGTAGTTGTATTTTTTTCTACTGAGACTGCCCCGGTAACGGGGAGGAAGGAGGGATGACGTCAGGTCAGTATTTCCCTTACGTCCTGGGCTAGAAACGTGATACAATGGCTAGTACAATGCGCAGCGAAGCCGCGAGGTGAAGCAAATCGCATCAAAAGCTAGTCCCAGTTCGGATTGTAGGCTGAAACTCGCCTGCATGAAGTCGGAATCGTCGATAATCGCAGATCAGCATGCTGCGGTGAATACGTTCCCGGGTCTTGTCACACCGCCCGTCAAACCATGAAAGTCACTAACACCCGAAGTCCGATTCGTCGGCCTAAGGTGGGAGGGATGATTGGGGTTAAGTCGTAACAAGGTATCCGTACCGGAAGGTGCGGATGGATTACCTCCTTTCTAGGGAGAGTTATGCCAAAGGTTCGAGAAATCAACCTTTGAAGCTTAGGGTCGGTCTTTTTCGAAAGTTTCTGTAAATTTTACTTTCGAATTTAGCCTTCTAAAGGCAAGACTAAAATTTACCACAGATTGAGATGGATTGCACAATTAAATTGTTAAAATAGCAAGTTCGAGAAATCGAGCTTGTTTTATTTTACGCAAGGTACCTGTATTGTTGACAAAGACATGGATTAATGCTATAATATAAATATAGAAGGGGCGCTTGCTTAGTGAAAAATACTTTCTATTATTAACAATAATAATGAAAGGATTTTCTTATGGAAAAAGACAGAGATCTTACAGTGAAATAATAGAAAAACGAGATGGGGAGATGTATTCTGAATTTGCTGATAAGCAGCGAAAGCATAAGGCAAGACGAACTAGAATTATCGAAAAAGTTGGCTAATGTGGCGGCTTTTTGCAAATAAATTTGCTTCCGATGAGTTCAAAAAATGAAGTCGATAAGGTAAGTCGGCAGGTTTTTGAGTCTCATAATATCGAACATAAATTAGCTGGTATAATTGATGATAAGGTAGGGTGGTTTAACCGTGGAGAATGATACTGCTACTTTTTTTCTGATATTAAATTAGATAAATCCAAGATAGATATATCAAAAAGATCTTCGCGATTTTATAGATACGACTCCAAAAAGAATACAGAGAAGGTCTTCAATTAAAAGAAGAAGGCATAAGTCCTATGGGTCTATATAGTAAAGCTGAGTATTTTCTCTCGCATAATATGTTTGATGCGGATGGCAATATTGTTGCGCAGAATTTAATTGATGAGTTTTATGGACCTTATAATTTATCTGGGTTTATTGACGATATCGGAGGAGCAGAAGTGTATGATTTAGAGCGATCCGCAGAAGCTGAAGGTTATGACAATACTCGCTTAAGGGTATACCATGATGGCAGGATTGAACCAGGGTTTGAGGATATAAATGTGTATCTTGATAATATTCCACGGGATGATATGGAAAAATTGAGTAGAGCGTCCAAGAATCAGGCTAAGGCTTATTCAGACCTGCTTAGATATCATGATGGAGAGAGTCACTGATAAATAATTTTAAAAAATACTCTTGATTTTAAGAAAAAAACTCGTGTATAATAATGACTGTTCTTTAATAGAATAGTTTGGGGATATAGCTCAGTTAGCTAGAGCACCTGCTTTGCAAAGCAGGGGGTCCAGGGTTCGAGTCCCTGTATCTCCACCAAAGAAAGCTTTTGAATTTTTCGAAACCTTCCTTTGGCTATAAGTCAAAATGGGCGATTAGCTCAGCTGGTTAGAGCGCGTCACTGATAATGACGAGGTCGGAGGTTCAAGTCCCTCATCGCCCACCATAGAACTCCCAAAGGGGAGTATTTTATTTTCAAAAAAAGTTTAAAAAACTCTTGCATTCATTTAAAGAATGGTATATAATGGTAATCACTTGCGAACGTTCATCCTGAACCTCTGGCGACGAGAATGTTAAGAATCAGTAGAAAAAGTATTTTATAGGAAAAATAAATAAAATTGCGAAAAACTATTGACAAAAAAATATTCAAAAAAATATAATAGTAAAAGCGTTTGAGATCAGGATGATAAGTTCGAATCTTTGAAAGATTGAATTTATAATTTTGCTCTTAAAATGGGAGCGAGAAATTTAACAATTTGGTGATGTAAAAGAAGATAAGAATTTTTAAGATTGACGGCAAGTATTGGTTATTACCAATTACGTTAAGTCAATGCATAAAAAGGTACTCAAGGGCACACAATGGATGCCTAGACGTATATTACCGATGAAGGACGTGGAAGACTGCGATAAGCTTCGGGTAGCTGTCAACAAGCTTTGATCCGGAGATTTCCGAATGGGGAAACCCAGCACGAGTCATGTCGTGTTGCTCTCAACTGAATACATAGGTTGTGTAGTGGGAACCACCTGAACTGGAAACATCTTAGTAGGGTGAGGAAGAGAAAATAAATAATGATTCTGGGAGTAGTGGCAGAGCGAAAACTGGAAGAGCCCAAACCTTTTAAGTTTCTACTTTGTAGATAAGCTGATAGGCGAATACTTAATAAGGGGTTGTGAAATAACATAAGACCAAGTCAGAATACTTAATTTTATTGAGTAGTCTGACTTGCGATAAAAGGCTATCAACTTTTAGTAAGGTAAGAAAATTGCGTGGTTAGCAGAATAGTTTGAATGACTAAGCCAAAAGAGCGTGAAAGCCGTGTACGCGAAAACAACGCAGACCTTATATATGTCATTTCGAGTAGGTCAGGGGCACGAGAAACCCTGATTGAATCCGGCTGGACCACCAGCCAAGGCTAAATATAATATACGATCGATAGTGAACTAGTACAGCGATGGAAAGGTGAAAAGAACCCCGGGAGGGGAGTGAAATAGAACCTGAAATTGTGTGCCTACAAGGAGTCGGAGCAGTGCTTGCACTGTGACGGCGTGCTTTTTGTAGAACGATCCAGCGAGTTAATTTCATGCGCCAGGTTAAGTCAAGTGACGGAGCCACAGTGAAAGCGAGCCTGAATAGGGCGATAAGTGTATGGGATTAGACCCGAAACCGGGTGACCTAACCATGAGCAGGTTGAAGCTGCGGTAACACGCAGTGAAGGACCGAACCAGTTTGCGCAGTAAAGCATTTGGATGACTTGTGGTTAGCGGTGAAATGCCAATCGAACTCGGAGATAGCTGGTTCTCCTCGAAATAGCTTTTTAGGGCTAGCGTCATGTAATATAGCCAACGGGGGTAGAGCTCTGTAAACGACTGGGGCGGGCAACTGTACCCACCGTTAACAAACTACGAATACCGTTGGTGGTACCATGGCAGTTAGAACATCGGGGCTAAGCTCGGTGCTCAAAAGGGAAACAGCCCAGACCATCATCTAAGGTCCCTAAATTAACACTAAGTGGGAAACAAGGTGAAATTTCTTAAACAGCGAGGATGTTGGCTTAGAAGCAGCCATTCATTTTAAAGAGTGCGTAACAGCTCACTCGTCAAGAGATTTTGCGTGGAAAAATGTAACGGGGCTAAAGTGTTATACCGAAGATATGGATTTCGTTATTCCTACGGGTTTAACGGAGTGGTAGAGGAGCGTTCCTATCGGCAGTGAAGCTCAATCGTAAGGTTGGGTGGAGCGTTAGGAAGTGAGAATGCTGGAATGAGTAACCATAAGAAAGGTGAGAATCCTTTCGGCCGTAAGAGCGAGGTTTCCAGGGCTACTGTAATAATCCCTGGGTTAGTCGGGCCTAAGCCGAGGCGTAGCAGCGTAGGCGATGGACATCAGGTTAATATTCCTGAACCGGTTATAATTTGTATACTGTGTACGGTAAATTAGTCGAAGCGGATTATTGGTATATATCCGTCCAACTTAGCGGGAACGCAAAAGGAGTGAAAGTTAATCTACGGATTAACGATTTTGATGAAAGTACTGGCTAGAAAAGCAGATATACGCGTGGTTATAGCCGCCCGTACCGCAAACCAACACAGGTGCTCGAGTCGAGTAGACTCAGGCTTACGAGAGACCCTTCGCTAAGGAACTCGGCAAAACAGCGACCGTAACTTCGGGATAAGGTCTGCCTCCGCATCATTCGATGCGAGTCGTGTTTCAAGCAATTAGGTTAAGATTAATGGTATATATGAGTATCTTAAACTTCTTTACCGAGATAGAACAAGTCAAATGGCTTAGCTTGGAACGTGGCAAACTCGTATCAAACGATGCGGAGGCCGCAGCAAAAGAGCCCACGGAACTGTTTACCAAAAACACAGGTCTCTGCGAACACGAAAGTGGATGTATAGGGGCTGACTCCTGCCCAGTGCTGGAAGGTTAAGGGGAGTGCTTTACGGTGCGAACTGAAGCCCCAGTGAACGGCGGCGGTAACTATAACCGTCCTAAGGTAGCGAAATTCCTTGTCAGGTAAGTTCTGACCCGCACGAATGGAGTAATCATGTGGGCACTGTCTCGGCGAAGGACTCGGTGAAAGTGCATTGGCGGTAAAGATGCCGTCTGTCCATGCCAGGACGAGAAGACCCCATGGAGCTTTACTACAGCTTTACATTGACACGGGTTACATCATGTGTAGCATAGGTGGGAGGCTTTGAAACAGATACGCCAGTATTTGTGGAGCCACAGGTGAAATACCACCCTTGATGTAGTCTTTGTCTTACCATTGCCGTTATCCGGTAATGGGACCGTGTATGGTGGGTAGTTTAACTGGGGCGGTTGCCTCCTAAAGAGTAGCGGAGGCGTTCAAAGGTTGGCTAACTTCGGATGGAAATCGAAGTGATAGTGCATGCGCAAAAAGCCAGCTTGACTGCGAGAATTACAATTCGACCAGAGTGGAAACACGGAGCAAGTGACCCGCTGTAAGAACATTGTTCATTGAATGTGGGATCGACAGCGCACACGGATAAAAGTTACCCTGGGGATAACAGGCTTATCGCGCCCAATAGTTCACATAGACGGCGCGGTTTGGCACCTCGATGTCGGCTCATCACATCCTGGAGGGGAGCACCTTCAAGGGGTTCGGCTGTTCGCCGATTAAAGTGGTACGCGAGCTGGGTTCAGAACGTCGTGAGACAGTTCGGTTTATATCCGGCATGGACGTAAGGATTCTTGAGGAGATTTGTCTCTAGTACGAGAGGACCGAGATGAACGAACCTCTGGTGTATCGATTGTGGCCACCTGCCGCAGTGTCGAGTAGCTATGTTCGGTTAAGATAAGCGCTGAAAGCATATTAAGCGCGAAACTGACTCCAAGATTAGGAATCCCATGAGGACACAGAAAGATGATCTGTTTGATAGGCGCAAGGTGTAAACCTGGTAACAGGCTAGCTAAAAGCGTACTAATAGTCCAATCGCCTTTTTTATGTCCATATTCACTAAAAATAATCTTGTATTATTGGCGTGAATATGGTAGACTTAACGAGTGTTTGGTGATTATCAAGGATAATCGCTAGTCAATCTGAAATCTTGGCATTACTAAATAATACCAAGGACATCGAAACGAGGTTTTGGCTCACCGCTTAGGAATTTGTGGCGAGTTGAAGCTCAAAACCTTATTTCGGTGCCCATGGCGCTGGGGAAACACCTGTTCTCATTCCGAACACAGAAGTTAAGCCCAGTAGCGGCGAGCATACTACGAAAGTGGGAAAATAGCACGGT